>Ga0208794_1000038_pt1 | contig 200580 bp, 175 predicted proteins | sample 32_taG_FD_184106 | JGI IMG/M metagenome (GOLD analysis project Ga0208794, IMG submission 184106) | Marine viral communities from the Gulf of Mexico - 32_GoM_OMZ_CsCl metaG (SPAdes) (version 2) | ecosystem: Environmental > Aquatic > Marine > Oceanic | place: Atlantic Ocean: Gulf of Mexico... | reverse complement strand
CTGTCCCGGTGAGCGGCGTATTCTACCGTCTCAAACCACCCTGTCAACCCCTAAATTATCGCTAACTTATTGATTGTAAAGCGCTTTATGCAAAGCGCCCTGACTGGGCAGACGCGCATTATAGGGGATAGAAAAAAGCCGTCAACTGATTTCTGACGGCTTTTTGAAGATTCCTGCCAGAGAGGACTAGACCTCGGAGGCGGGCTTCTGCTTCTGGCGCCAGCGCCACGCGGCCTGCAAGGGACCCGATACGCTATAGGCGATGAAGATGAACCACAGAATACGCGAGGGATCGGTGGAGATGACGGCAAAGACGAGCACCACCAACAGGATGACAAAGAAAGGTACGCGCCCTTTCAGATCAAGATCCTTGAAGCTGTAGTAACGCACGTTACTGACCATCATCAGACCGGCCAGCGCTGTCAGCAGCCCGACCAGGAAACTGATGTCCCCGCCGTCGATACCGAAATCACTCAGCGCCCACACCATACCGGCGACAAGACCCGCTCCGGACGGACTGGCCAGTCCGGTGAAGTAGCGCTTGTCCTCATCGCCGACATGGGTGTTGAACCGCGCCAGACGCAAGGCTGCACCGGCCACGTAGATAAACGCGAATATCCAGCCTACCTTGCCCAGCGCACTCAGCGACCAGGTGAATACCACCAGGGCGGGTGCCACACCGAAGGCGACCATGTCGGACAGCGAATCGTACTCTGCACCGAACGCGCTCTGGGTATTGGTCAGCCGCGCTACGCGACCGTCCAGCCCGTCGAGCACCATGGCGACAAAGATCGCAATGGAGGCGTTGGCAAAGTTGCCGTCCATCGCACTGACGATGGCGTAGAAGCCGGAAAACAGTGCCGCGGTAGTAAAGAGGTTGGGCAGCAGATAGATGCCTCTGTGCCTGACCTTCTCCCCACCAGGCCCAGGCACCTCCTCGATATGCTCATCGATCGGCAGCATGTTGTGCGCCGCGTCATTTTCGGGGCCAGTAGATTGATGCTCTTGCTTGTCCGTCATGTAATTACCCTGAGACCTTTAACGTAAAGACAGTGTGGCAACTGATCCGCCGGTTTGCCAGCCCTGGTCTGCCTGGACACAAAAAACGCGGCCTTGGCCGCGTTTTCTGTCTGCTGCATCAGGGATGCTTCAGTTCTTGCTCTTGTCCACGATCTTGTTCGCGGAGATCCAGGGCATCATGCCGCGGAGCTTCTCGCCAACCTGCTCGATCGGATGCGCTGCATTGATACGGCGGGCAGCTGTCATCGACGGATAGTTGTGAGCACCTTCGGCGATGAACATCTTGGCATATTCGCCGCTCTGGATGCGCTTGAGCGCGTTGCGCATGGCTTCGCGGGACTCGGCGTTGATGACTTCCGGACCGGTTACATACTCACCGTACTCGGCATTGTTGGAAATCGAGTAGTTCATGTTGGCAATGCCGCCCTCGTACATCAGGTCGACGATCAGCTTCAGCTCGTGCAGACATTCGAAATAAGCCATTTCGGGCTCGTAACCGGCTTCCACCAGCGTTTCGAAACCGGCCTTGACCAGCTCGACTGCGCCACCACACAGAACTGCCTGCTCACCGAACAGATCGGTTTCAGTCTCGTCCTTGAACGTGGTCTCGATAATACCGGTACGACCACCACCCACGCCGCAGGCATAGGAAAGTGCTACGTTCTTGGCATTGCCGGAAGCGTCCTGGAATACGGCAACCAGATCGGGAATACCGCCGCCCTTGGTGAACTCGGTACGCACGGTGTGACCCGGCGCCTTGGGCGCGATCATGATCACGTCCAGATCCTTGCGCGGAACGATCTGGTTGTAGTGGATCGCGAAACCATGGGCGAACGCCAGGGTGGCGCCCTGCTTCAGGTTCGGCTCGATCTCGTCACGGTAGAGCTGCGACTGGAACTCGTCCGGAGTCAGGATCATGACCACGTCGGCAGCAGCAACGGCAGAAGGTACATCGCTGACCTTGAGGCCATGGGCTTCGGCCTTGGCAACCGAAGAGGAGCCGGGACGCAGACCGACGGTGACATCCACGCCGGAATCGTTGAGGTTGCAGGCATGGGCATGGCCCTGCGAGCCGTAACCGATGATGGCAACCTTCTTGCCCTGGATGATGCTCAGATCGCAATCTTTATCGTAATAAACGTGCATGAAATTCCCCTGTTCTACGCAGACCCTGCCCGGGCCTGCAGTCTGATTAGATGCTCAAAACCTTTTCGCCACGGGCGATGCCCGAAACGCCGGTACGTACCACTTCGATGACGGTGGTCGGACCAATCGCCTCGATAAAACTGTCCAGCTTGTCCGAGGTACCTGCCAGCTGCACCGTGTATACGCTGCTGGTCACATCGACGATCTGCCCACGGAAGATATCGGTCGTGCGCTTGACCTCGGCACGCTGAGCGCCGGTTGCCTTGATCTTCACCAGCATCAGCTCGCGCTCGATGTGCGAGCCCTCGGACAGATTCACCAGCTTGACGACCTCGATCAGCTTGTTGAGGTTCTTGGTGATCTGTTCGATGACTTCGTCGTGCCCGACGGTGGTCAATGTCAGACGCGACAGGGTCGGGTCCTCGGTTGGTGCCACGGTCAGGGTTTCGATGTTGTAGTTGCGCTGGGAGAACAGCCCCACCACGCGGGACAGGGCTCCGGGCTCGTTTTCCAGCAACACGGATATTATATGTCTCATCATGTGCGCTCCGTCTTGCTCAGCCACATATCGCGCATCGAGCCATCCTTGATGTGCATCGGATACACGTGCTCGGAGTCGTCAACGCGGATATCCATGAAGACCAGCTGATCACGGTTGGCAAAAGCGCGCTCCATGGCGGGCTTGAGATCCTCCAGCTTCTCCACGCGGATACCGACGTGACCGTAGGACTCGGCCAGCTTGACGAAGTCCGGCAGCGACTCCATGTAGGAGTGCGAGTGCCTGGCACCATACTGCATATCCTGCCACTGGCGGACCATGCCCAATGCCTGATTGTTCAGGGCAATGATCTTGACGGGCAAGTTGTATTGCATGCAGGTGGACAGCTCCTGGATGTTCATCTGGATACTCCCCTCCCCCGTCACGCAAGCCACCTGGGCATCAGGGTAGTGCAGCTTGACTCCCATGGCGGCCGGGAAGCCGAAGCCCATGGTGCCCAGACCACCGGAATTGATCCAGCGATTGGGCTTGTCAAAAGGATAGTACTGGGCTGCAAACATCTGATGCTGACCCACGTCGGACGTGATGTAGGCGTCACCCTGGGTGACTTCCCACAACGTCTCGATGACCTTTTGCGGCTTGATGATGGAACCATCGCCTTCATCATAAGGGAACAGTCGACCCTCACCACGCCATTCACCAATCTGCTTCCACCAGCTGGTCAGGGTTTCCTTCGAAGGACGCAGGTTATGCTCCCTGACCATGGCAACCATTTCAGTCAGAACACTGTCGACCGGACCCACGATCGGCACGTCCGCCCGGATGGTCTTGGAAATGGATGCCGGATCAATATCGACGTGAATGATCTTGGCATTCGGGCAGAATTTGCTCGCGCCGTTGATCACCCGATCATCAAAACGCGCGCCGATGCACAGAATCACATCGCTGTGGTGCATGGTCACGTTGGCCGTGTAACTGCCGTGCATACCGAGCCAGCCGATATATTGCGGATCCGTACCCGGATACGCGCCAAGCCCCATCAGGGTATTCGTGACCGGCACACCCAGCTCGCGGACCAGTTCGGTCAGCTGGGCTGAACCACCGCCCAGAATAACGCCACCGCCGGAGTAGATGATCGGGCGCTTGGCCTCGACCAGCAGATCCAGCGCCTTGCGGATCTGACCCGAGTGGCCGCGAACAGCAGGATTGTAGGAGCGCAACTTGACCTTTTTCGGGTAGCTGTACTCGAACTTTTCCGCCGGATTGGTCATGTCTTTCGGAATATCCACGACCACAGGACCCGGGCGACCGCTCTGGGCTATATAGAAAGCCTTCTTGATGACCTCGGGAATCTCCCGCGGATCCTTGATCATGAAGCTGTGCTTCACGATAGGACGGGAGATGCCGACCATGTCGGTTTCCTGGAAGGCGTCGGTGCCGACCATGTTGCTGGCTACCTGACCGGAAAGCACCACCATGGGAATCGAGTCCATGAAAGCGGTCGCAATACCGGTAATGGTATTGGTCGCGCCGGGACCGGAGGTCACCAGCACCACGCCGGCCTTGCCGGAAGCACGCGCATAGCCATCAGCCATGTGCGCTGCCGCCTGCTCATGGCGCACCAGAATGTGCTCGACCTCGTCCTGGCGAAAAATCGCATCGTAGACATGCAGCAGGGCACCGCCAGGGTACCCGTAAATGTATTTAACACCCTCGTCACGCAATGAGCGGACAACCATCTCAGCGCCGGATAAAAGCTCCACTTTAGAATCACCTCTAGCTTGTCGCCTGTCAGGGACGGGCAACAGGGTACCTGTTTACTGCTCGGCAGAGCATTGGCAACGGTGGTTGCCATGCGTCAGCTTGACTACGTGCAATGGAGGCAGGTCCTGTTGGTGCTGGATCTGCCTCACCCAGCGCGAGGTAGCGCGTGCGGGTGCCAGGCCAGGATATGGCGGATTTCGCCTCCCGGTTTGAGCAACAAAGCAGTCAGATTCGACAGCCTAGTGGGCATCGGTATCAGACCGCTCATGTGAACCACGAATTGTTTACACTCAAGCGTCACAAGTCAAGCCAAGTTGGACGAAAGCATGACATCCGGCACAGGCTATGCAGAGACCGCTGTTCAATCTACCGGCGTCGGTTATATTAGGCAGGCTGATAACCACAAGACATGGATGGGCAACGCATGCACAAGACGCTACTCGCACTCACTTTCTGCCTTCTGAGCAGCGTCGCTGCTGCCGAGCAGATGTATCGCTGGATCGACGACCAGGGTGTGCCCCAGTTTGGCCAGCAGCCACCCGAGGGCAAGGCCTATCAGCGCATCAACGTCAATTCACCGCCTCCTCCCGGCGGCAGCTTGCGCGCACCCGAGCCCTTGCCGGAAAGTGCCACAGCCGACGCGCCCGCCGAGGAAGACCCGAGCGTCAGCGATGAAGCGCTTGCGGCCAAACGCGCCGAGCAATGTGCACGCATCCGCAGCAACCTGCAGACGATGGAGCGCAATCCCCGGCTCAGCAAGACGACCGAAGAAGGCGAGACAGTGCGCATTGGTGAGGATGAGCGCCAGGCAATGATGGAACAGGCGCGGTCGGATCTGGCGGAATTCTGCAACAACTGACGGGTGTTGGAAGGGGGCCGGCTGGGTCAATCAGACGAGCTCGGCAGACAACCGGTCGATACGCGAAAGAATCGTCAACAGGGACCCTTGTCGGCGACCCAGGTGCTGCAGGGACTGCTCAGCCATGGGACTGATCTGACACACGCCCGGCATTGGCAGATCCCGCTCGGCCAATGCCTGCATGCGCGGCAGAAACATCCACTGCAGCCATTGTTCGAAGGCCATGGTGTCGACACAGAAGGGCTGGTCGCTCGCCAGCTCCACTGCGCTGGCCTCCCGCGCGGACCATAGATCCAGCATCTGCAACTCACGCTCGAGCTCGCCGAGCGCCTGCTGCATCGACTGCCAGCCCCTTTTGCTCAAGACGTGACCCGAGCCTTCTGCCGGGCTTCGGCCGCTCCCGCGGCGTTACCCTGCTGCTCGCGCGCCCGGGCAATCAACTCCCACAACCCGGCCTGCAAGGTCGGCCGGCCGGCCGCATAACTCAGGCCGCGCTGCGCCATCTGCTCGGCCTGTGCCGCGTCACCCTGAGCCAGGCGTACCTGGGCGAGGCGATAGAACACCTGCGGTTCACGCGGGGCAATGCGCATCGCCCGCTCCAGACTGGATGAGGCACCACCCAGGTCACCGCGTCCCTCCTGATCCCGGGCCGCCGTCAACAGCGCCAGCACCGGCCCATCGAGCTGTTCGTCCTGTTGCAGGGATGAACCTGAAGACGGCGCACTGAACCCGCCACTGCCTTGCGACTGCACGTCGACCGGGTAGGACTGGATCGGTTGCGAGCCGCCCGCCTCGTCAGGGACCATTACCACCACGGCGCCGTCCGTGCGCTGCGCTGCCTGAGGCGGAGCCTGCGGCGCCGCGCCGGGAGCGTAGGTAATATCTTCGTTGGACACCGGTCGACCCGAATCCACTACCGGAACCGAGCCACCGGTGCCGGCACAGCCGGCCAGAAACACGGCGATGGCCAGCAGGCCGGGAAGTCTCATCTGCATTTTCAAATCCTCTGTGATCACTGCAGCCAACCGCGAATGGTATCCATCACGCGGTTGGCACCGTCCTTCAATCCTTCCTCACTCAACACCGGGTTGCAACCCGGACCGGGTAATGGCTGATAGCCGGCACGGAACGGCATCTGAATGCTGCCCTCGCAGCTCGGATCGCTGCCCATTCCGGTTTCGGCATCGACCCAGGCCATGACCACCCCCTGGACCGGCGCGCTACTCAGTCCGCGGGGATGCGCCTGGGCCATGAATTCGCTCCAGACCTGCAGCGCGCCCGAGGCACCGGTCAGACCGGTGTTGCTGTTGTCGTCCCGACCGATCCAGGCCACGGCCAGCAGATCATCGGAGAAACCGGCAAACCAGCTGTCACGCAGATCGTTGGTGGTGCCCGTCTTGCCTGCGAGCCGCACATTGCTGTTGATCTTGTTGTAGGCGGATCTGCCGGTACCCTCGGTCATCACCCGAGTCATGGCCTGCTGAAGCAGATAGATGCTCGCCGGATCGAAACGCTGCTGAACCTCGAAGGGATAACGACGCAGCGGGTCGCCCTCGGTGGTCAGCACATTGCGAATCGCGCGCAGGGGGGTATTGAAACCGCCCGTGGCCAGCGTCTGATACATGTCCGTGACCTGCATCGGTGTCATCGAGCCGGAGCCCAGCAGCATCGATGGAAACGCCGGCCAGTCGTGGTCGACACCCATGCGCCTGACCGTATCCAGCACCGAGGGCACCCCGAGATCAACGCCCAGCCGCACGGCAGCCTGGTTATAGGATCGACTCAGCGCCTGATGCAGCGGCACCCAGCCATGACTTTCCCGATCGTAGTTCTGCGGGGTCCAGGTCTGGCCCGGCTCGGCCTGCAGCGCGATGGGAGCATCTTCCACGAGCGTGGTCAGCGCGTATTCCTGCGGACGTTCCAGAGCGGTCAGGTAGATGGCCGGCTTGACCAGCGAGCCGATCGGTCGCGAGGCATCCAGAGCCCGGTTGAATCCCTGAAAACGCGGATTGGCACCGCCCACCAGGGCCAGCACTTCGCCGCCCTGGGCGCTGGTCACGACCATTGCCGACTCCAGCGGGCTCGGCGCATCGGCACGCGTCAGACGCTTTACCGTACCCTGCACGGCCTGCTCGGCCTTCTTCTGCAGCAGCGGATCGAAACTGGTGAAGATGCGCAGACCCTCGCTGGTCAGATCCTCGTCCCGATAGTCTTCCCGCAACTGGCGCTTGACCAGATCCATGAACGCAGGATAACTGGTGTCCGCCATGCTGCCGCGCGCGGACACATCCAGGGGCATCGCAACGGCCTTTTCGGCCTGCGCCTCGCTCACCATCCCCTGCTCCGCGAGCATGCCTATCACCAGATCCCGGCGCGCCTTCGCCCGCTCGGGATGGCGCCGGGGATTGAACAGCGAAGGGCCCTTGACCATGCCCACCAGCAGCGCCACCTGATGCAGCTGCAGTTCGTGCAGCGGCTGGGCAAAGTAGTACTGACTGGCCAGACCGAAGCCATGCACCGCGCGGCGTCCATCCTGACCGAGGAACACTTCGTTGAGATAGGCCTCGAGGATCTCTTCCTTGGAAAAGTGCGCCTCGAGCAGCACGGCCATGATCGCCTCGGTACCCTTGCGAACCAGACTGCGGTCACTGGTGAGGTAGAAATTCTTTACCAGCTGCTGCGTCAGGGTACTGCCGCCCTGCACCACTCCGCCTGCCCGTACGTTGGCATACATGGCGCGGGCAATGCCGCGGGGAGAAATACCGAAATGCTGGAAGTAGTCGCGATCCTCCACTGCCACCAGTGCTTCTACCAGAAACGGCGGCGTCTGCTCGAGGCGGATCAGAATGCGGTCTTCATTATGGGCCGGATAGATGCCGCCGATCAGCAGGGGCTCGAGCCGGCCCATCACCGGACTGTCCGTACCCCCCAGACTGACCACCTGATCACCCTGGAATGCAACCCTGAGCAACTGGGCACGCTCTGTACCCTCGAAGAACTGAAAGCCGCGGGTGTAGACGTCAACACGATTACCGTTCACGGAAATCTGCCCCGGCTGCCGGGCAGCGGTGGTCTTGCGGTAGCCCAGGGCGCTGAGTTCGGTCAAGAAGTCATCGCGGCTCAGTTTCTGCCCGGCAAACAGCTCGAGCGGCCGGGCAAACACCTTGGCCGGCACGGCCCAGCGCTTGCCGGTAAACTTCTCCTGCACCACGGCGTCCAGGTAGATCGTCAGACCCGCGAGCAGTACCAACCCCACCAGCCCGAGTTTGATGAACAGGCCGGACCAGCCATGCCACAGTCCCTTCTTTCTGACGCCAGCGCGTTTTTTAGCCATAACCCTCTGCACTTCAATGAACGGCGTCAACGACTTGCGTCGGCGATCGCACCTGTTTGCGGTTGGCCTGAACCCGGCCAACCCGCATAATGAACTTTTTGCCTTTCAAAGCAAGGATACAACGTGAGCCAGACACTGCTGAATGCCCTGCAGAATCCCGACCTGTACGACCACCCGGTAGACAGCTTTACCCTGATGGAAACGCACATCTCCTGGATCCTGCTGACCGGAGTCTATGTATACAAGGTCAAGAAGCCGGTCAACTTCGGGTTCCTGGATTATTCCACACTCGACCGGCGCCAGCATTTCTGTCACGAGGAAGTGCGCCTCAACCGTCGGCTTGCACCCGAGCTATATCTCGACGTGATCAGCGTTCACGGCACCGAGGACGCGCCCGATCTGGGCGGCGCCGGCCCGGTCATTGAATACATGGTCAAGACCCGGCAATTTCGCCAGCAGGATCTGCTCGGCAACATGCAGCGCGCCGGCAGCCTCGAGGCCCAGCACATAGACAGCCTGGCCGAGAAGCTGGCAGCGTTCCATCAGCTTGCCGACCGCGCCGCACTGGAAAGTCCCTGGGGCGAGCCCGACAATCTGCATGCGCCGGTGGCAGAAAACTTTACCGATATCCGCGGATTCCTGAGCGACCCAGCCGACCTGCAACAGCTCGATCAGCTTGAGCAGTGGGCGCATAGTACCTTTCAGCGGCTGGTTCCCCAACTGGAGCAGCGCAAGGCTGATGGCTTTATACGCGAATGCCATGGCGACATCTATCTCGACAACGTCACCCTGATAGACGGTGAAGTGACCCTGTTCGACGGCATCGAGTTCAATGACGCCTTTCGCTGGATTGATGTGATGAGCGATGTGGCCTTCATGGCGATGGATCTCGAGGACCGCGGGCTCAATGATCTGGCCCAGCGCTTTGTCAACGGCTACCTGGAGCACACCGGTGACTACAGCGGACTGGCCTTGCTCGATTACTACAAGGCATACCGTGCCATGGTTCGGGCCAAGGTCGCCCTGCTGCGCCTGACCCAGGACGGGGTCAGCGAACAGGAGCGCCAGGAAGTACTGGCCCGCTACCACAGCTATGCCAACCTGGCCGAGCGTTACACCCATGTGCCGCTGCGCTTCGGCATTCTGATGCAAGGGGTCGCTGGCTCGGGCAAAAGCACCGTGGCCCTGCATCTGGTGCAGCAGCTTGGCGCGATCCGGCTGCGCTCGGACGTGGAACGCAAGCGACTGTTCGGCAGCGCCGGGAGCGGCCAGCTGGATGCGGGCCTGTATAGCGCCCAGAACAGCGAACAGACCTACGCCCGCCTGGCCGAGCTTGCCGTCCAGGTCCTGGCTGCCGGCTATCCCGTGGTCGTCGACGCTGCCCACCTCAAGCACGCCCAGCGTGACCGGCTGCGCCAGGCCATCGAGGACCAGGGCGTGCCCTGTCTGATCCTGCGCTGCAACGCCTCGATTGACACCCTCGAACAGCGCCTGCGTGAGCGCCAGCAACAGGGCACCGACCCGTCGGATGCCGACATCAGCGTGGCACGGCATCAGCTTGAACAGCTGGAGGCGCTGACCGAGGACGAACAGCTGTGCAGCATGGACGTGGCCACCGATGCAGCAGACAGCCTGACCCACCTGGTCAGCCAGCTCCGCGAGCGCTTCTAGACGACTGATCGCTGCGGCTGTACCTTCCAGCCGCAGCGCACTACACTGGGTCTCGGGAACCAATAAAAAGAAGCCCAGACCATGCACAGACCAATCTACATCGCCTCTGGCGAGCGGACCCTAGTCCGCTGCGCGTACAGCGTCCGCCCTATCCGCTCCGATGCGGGTCACCTATTGCTATCCAACCTGACGCCGGGAGGGTACGCATGATCGATGATGAACTGCTCACCCTGCGCAACCTCGGCAAGACCTCCGCACAATGGCTCCATGCAACCGGCATCCACAGCCGCGATGAGCTGCATCGTCATGGGCCGGTAGGCGCCTATTGCGCGGTCCGCGACAGGGGGTTTCGCGCCTCCAAGGCACTGATGTTCGCGATTGCCGGCGCCCTCGAGGGCGTGCACTGGAACGAGCTGGACCCGAACTACAAGCAACAGCTGCTGGAACAGCTCCGGGAGCGGCAGGCTGACCGCTAGCCTGGCCAGAGCGGGCGTGATTCAGGTAATAGTTGAAACCGATCACGCTCAAGAAAATTTATATTGGCAGAAGCCGAACCCACTGCAGTATCTTAGCGTTCATGGCCAAGGTTCCCGGGCTGGTGCGACCGACTGCTGAAGGTCTAGCCGGAAACAGGAAAACAAAAAGGAATTCGCACATGTACCTCATCGGTGACCAACCCCCCTACGCGGAAAAACTCATCAACGCCCTGCAGCTGATCCCCGAGCAACTGCTCGACGGGCTGGCGCCATGCGGCGAGCCGATCAAACTCGATGCGGTCAACGACCTGTACGAGCACATCGGCAACAACCGCATCTACCTGCTGCAATCAGGCTTGCTGCATGCGGTGATCGAGGACAAACCCCTGTTCTACATCCAGGAAGGCGACCTGATCGGCTTGCGCCAGGGACTCAATACCGCGCCCTGTACCTATCGCAGCGATGAACCTCTGGTGCTGGTGCCCTACGACCGCGAGCAGCTGTTCAAGCACATTCACGGCAACAGCCAGCGACAGGAACAGTTTACCCAGTACATCCTCGGTCAGGCGGCGCTGATGTCGGACGCACTGGCCTACAGCCGCCCCCCGGAAGTACGGCCGGTCACGGGCTTCCAGCATTTCCAGGCGGGCGCCGAGCTGATTCGCCAGGGTGACGATGCCGACCATGTGTTCATCATTACCGAGGGCCACGCTGAAGCCTTCGTCCAGGGCATCAAGGTCGGCGACGTCCAGAAAGACGAGATTTTCGGTGCCATGGCCCTGTTCACCAAGGAAAAACGCTCGGCAACGGTCATAGCCAGCAGCGCTACCACGGTGATGATGATCCCCAAGGAACAGTTCCTGGCGCTCATGCAGAGCAACCCGCGCATAGCCCACAGCCTGATCGAGAGCATGGCCCGCCGGATAGACCTGATGAACAAGGAATTGGCGCAATTCAAGCAAGCCACACGATAAGTGATCTGACTGCTTGACATGCGAATGAGAATCTATATTATTAGCAACAAGCCGTTGCGAGACGGCTTGTTGATAGCAGCTTGCTCCAAGCCGTTATCTCCTCATCAGGCTAATCACGGATTAGGCCCGCTCAATGAGCGGGCCATTTTTTTGCCTGATCGCTTCAACTATTCCCACTGCGCACAGTAATCCTGTGCCGGCAAGGCCGCAGTGACCCAGACAAAATCGGCCTGGGACCGGTCCGGCAACTCGCTTCCCGCCTCCACCAGCATCACCACCAAGGGTTGATCCAGGCCTTCCTCCGGCCAGTGCAGCGGGGCGCCCAGATCCTTGCGCACGTGAAAGTTGCCGGCCAGCAGCAATGCCGGCGTTGGCGCCTCGATCAACTGGCCGGCCATATGAGCATCCCTGGCCTGCTGAATGCTCAGCATCGCCGGGAACTGACCCTCCGGAAGCTTGCCGCAATGGGATGAACTGATGGCGTCATTCAGTGCCTTGATGGCAGCACCGTCGTAGACCGGCGAGGTGGGCGGAGGCGCCTGGTAGATGGCACGCATCTCCTCTGCGCCAAGGTTCGCCGCCAGCAGGCGCTCAGGATGGCTGAGCCCCCAACGTACCAGAGGCCCATAGAGCGCCCAATCCCAGCCCTCGCTCCACTCCAGTTCACGCTCCAGCGCGCCAGAATCCTGTGGCGTCTGGTTCTGAAGACGATCCACTGCCGCCTGTTGCGCCGGCTCGATCATCTCCATGAGCAAGGATCCCTGGGGTCGCCTGTCGTGCAGCTGCTGCAAAAGCCATAACTGCAACCGGTGGTGATCGGGATTGTCGTGCTTTTCACCCACCAGCACGTGAGTGGCAGACGCCAGGCTCTCGACCAGCATCACCGGTGTCAGCCAGATGCCGTTGGCGGTATCAAGCACCATCCCGGCATGGGGATCATCATGCCCCTCGGGACTTACCCATGGCGGCAGTTCATCCCCCTGCGCGACCATCGTCCAGACCCACAGCAGCAACAGCATCGCAAGGCGCATGGTAAAACCTCAGCTAATAATCAACGGGCAATCCAGCTGCGGATGACGGGCCACCTGAACATCGACGCCGAACACCCGCTGTATGCGGTCGGCCTGCAACACCTCCCAGGGGGTACCCAGAGCCGAAACACCACCGCGGTCAAGCAACAGCAATCGGTCGGCGTAACGCGCGGCCAGATTCAGATCATGCAACACCAACAATACCGCATTACCCCGGCGGGCAATCTCACGAGCCTGTTGCAGGATCAGTCGCTGGTGGGCGAGATCCAGGGACGCGGTGGGCTCGTCCAGTAACAGGCAGGCTGGCTCGGCTGCCTCCCAGATCTGCGCCAGCACCCGGGCCAGGTGCACACGTTGACGCTCGCCCCCCGACAGCGCCAGATAGCTGCGCTGGTGCAGATGGCCGATGTCGGTGGCCTGCATGACCTCCGCAACGATGCGCTGATCTTCCTCATACCCAGTGGCGTGGGGCAGACGGCCGAGAAGCACCACCTCGGCGACACTGAAGGCAAAGGCCAGCGAGGAAGACTGCGGCAGCACTGCAAGGCGGCGGGCGCGTTCGCTGGCAGGCCAGGAAGCCAGAGGCCTCCCGGCCAGCTGCACGGTGCCCTGCGGATACGCCAGCTCACCGGAGAGGGTCGCGAGTAGCGTACTTTTCCCCGCGCCGTTGGTTCCCAGCACAGCCAGCACTTCACCGGCCTGCAGCTGAAAATCGATCCCTGCGAGAATCTGGCAACCGCCACGCGCGCATCCCAGGTCGGTTACGCTCAGCATCAGATGCTCCGGCGCTGCGTGCGCAGCAGCAATATCAGGAAGAAGGGGGCACCGAGCAATGCGGTGAGAATGCCTATCGGCAGCTCCGCCGGGGCAATGACAAGCCGCGCCACAACGTCAGCAAACAGCAGCAGACTCCCGCCCAGCAGCAGCGACCCCGGCAGCACGCGGCGGTGATCGACCCCCAGCATCAGCCTGACCAGATGGGGCACAACCAGACCGACAAAACCGATCAGACCGGCTACCGCCACACAGGCCCCGACGCCCAGGGCCGTGAGCAGAATCAGTTCACGCTTCACGCGCTCTACCTCGATACCCAGGTGGCGCGCCTCGGACTCGCCCAGCAGTAGCGCATTGAGCGCCCGCGCCTGGCGCGGCAATCGCCAGCAGAGCAAGGCGCAACACAGACCCAGGGCAATCACCCGCGGATAGGTGGCCGAGCCCAGGCTGCCCATATTCCAGAAGGTAAGCGTACGCAGCATCCGGTCGTCCGCCAGGTAACCGAGCAGACCGATCAGTGCGCCACTGATCGCGGCAATGGCAATCCCGGCAAGCAGCATGCTCGCGACCGAGGTCCCCTGGCCGGTCTGACCCAGCCGGTAGACCAGCAACGTGGTGACCACCCCTCCGCCAAAGGCACCGATCACCGTTGCGTAGGGCAGCAACGCCTCGGGCATGTCAGCCAGCCACCAGCCGCCCAGGACGATCACCAGCGCCGCCCCCAGCGCCGCACCACTGGAGACGCCGATCAGGCTCGGATCGGCCAGGGGATTGCGAAACAGCCCCTGCATGACCGCGCCCGTCAGGGCCAGGGTGGTGCCCACCAACAGCCCCATGAGGGCACGCGGCAAACGAATCTGTTCAATGATGAGCTGGTTATCGGTGGGCAGGCTGACCAGCCCCAGGGTGTGCCCCAGCGCCGCAAGGGTCTCCATTGGCGCCACGCTGACAGCCCCCAGGCCCAGGGACAGCAGAAAGGCCAGCAACAGCAGCAGGCATAGCAGCGCAAGGGTAGCCTTGTGAAAACGCATTAGCGCGCCCATCGGCCGCTCCGCCCGAGCCGCACAGGCTCGCGGGGCAGGATCGGTTGACCGCGCCGCGTTCCAGCGGGCTGGCGTTGCCGGCAGGCGGCGGAGATAATGGCGCAATGAACGACGATGATTTTCTCCCCTCCCCTCTGTGCAGATTCGACGAGCTGCCTGATCCCGGCAGCCTGTCGGTGCATCACGACGGAGAGATGCTGATGGTGATACGTCAGGGAGCACGGGCCTATGTCTATCTCAATCGCTGCCCCCATCGCGGCATTCCGCTGGAATGGGTGCCCCATCAGTTTCTCGACAGCTCCGGCAGACTGATCCAGTGCGCCAGCCATGGCGCGCTCTTTCTGCCGGAAAGCGGCGAATGTGTTGCCGGGCCCTGTGCCGGTGCCTACCTGCAACCGCGGGCGTGCCATGTCGGCAACGGCCATGTCTGGCTCGACTGAGAACGACAAGCCGGGCGACCCAATCATAGCGTTACCGGCAACTGGCCTGCCACCTCGAGGCCCTGGGGCCTGGGTATGACCGACCAGGCGATGATTTCGACACCCCGGGCGGCCGCCAGACGCAACAGTCGCCCGTACTCCGGATCAACCTCGTCGGCAGGCCGCACCTGCTCGATGCCCGCATGCATCACGCAGAACAGCAGACAGGCGCGCCGACCCTGATCGGCCAGATCGGTCAACTCGCGCAGGTGCTTCTGCCCGCGCAGACTGACTGCATCCGGAAAGGCTCCGACCCCTCCGCCCACCGCCATGGTCACGCTCTTGACCTCGACCACGCACTCGCCGGGCCCGCTGAGCAGAAAATCGAATCGGCTTTCGCCGCCGGGCAGTCTGACTTCGGCCCGCACATGGTCATAACCGGCAAGCGGGGTAATGAGCTTCAGCGCCAGCGCCCTGGCCACCACCGTATTGGCCCGCGCGCTGTGGATACAGGCCAGTCCGCCCGGCTGGGACTCGACCAGCTCCCAGCTGCCGGGCAGCTTGCGCCCAGCCTTCTGTTCCAGGCGCAGCCATACCCGGCTACCGGGCACGGCACAGCCCTTCATGGAACCGGTGTTCGGACAATGCACGGTTATTTCGCGCCCATCATCGAGCAGCACGTCGGCGAGGAAGCGCTTGTAGCGGCGCTGCAATACGCCGCCCTGCAAAGCTGGGGTGAAGGGCAACAGCCGCTCGCTCATCAGCGCAATTCCCGGTCAAGCCGATCGACCGCCTGCGCGAGCCGGTCCAGCGAAGCGGTATAGGCAAAACGCACATGCTCATGCTGACGGTAATCCCCGAAATCCAGCCCGGGCGTGATCGCCAGATGCTGCCTTTCCAGCAACTGGCGACACAGGGCGCTGCCATCGTCGCTGAATTTTCTGATATCGGCGTACAGGTAGAAGGCACCCTGGGGCGTGACCGGTATGGCAAACCCCAGGTCGCGCAGCGCAGGCAACAGAAAGTCGCGCCTCGCCTGGAAAGCCAGGCGCCGCTCCTCGCAAATGGCCCGGGTTTCCTCTTCGAAGGCCGCCAGCGCCGCCAGTTGCGCCATATGCGGCGCGCAGATATAGAGATTCTGGGCCAGCTTTTCCAGTTCGGGAATGGCGTCCGGCGGCGCGATCAACCAGCCCAGGCGCCAGCCGGTCATGCCGAAGTACTTGGAGAAGCTGTTCAGCACGAACGCGTCGTCGGCGACTTCCAGCACCGAGCTGGCCTGACAGTCATAGGTCAGGCCGTGGTAGATCTCATCGACCACCAGGTGCCCGCCCAGGCGCCGGGTGGTATCGGCCATGGCCTGCAACTGCTGGCGATCCAGCAAGGTACCGGTGGGGTTGGAAGGCGACGCGGCCAGCACCATCGAGCAGTGCTCGTCCCAATGCGACTCTATCAAAGAGGGCGTGAGCTGATAGGCGCTCTGCGGGCCGGTCGGAATCATTCTGGCGTGCGCACCGAGAAGACCGAGGAAATTGCGATTGCACGGATAGGACGGATCGGCCATCAGCACAGCCTGGCCCGGGTCGACCAGCAATGAAGCAATCAACAGCAGTGCTGCCGAGCCCCCCGGCGTCACCACCACCCGCCCGGGGTCCAGATCCACTCCATAGCGCTCGCCATAGGATGCCGCGATGGCCTCGCGCAGGGCCGGCAATCCAAGCGCCGGTGTATACCCCGTGTGTCCGTTGGCCAGCGCAGCTCGGCCGGCCCGGACTATCGGCGCCGGGGAGGCAAAGTCAGGCTCGCCGATCTCCATGTGAATGACATCATGGCCCTGCGATTCCAGCGCCTTGGCCCGCGCCAGTACACTCATCACATGAAATGCCTGGATGCTGCGAGTGCGTTCTGCCCACCCCTGCCTGCGCATGCCTACTCCCTGAATTCAGGGTCGCTGCCCTGGTGAATTTGGCTGAATGATACCTGCCCAGCGCACGGCAGGCAGCCTGTTTAGTTTGACCTGCGTCAAGCCGACCAACCTTCTGACGGCAAACAGTAGCGCGCTTGATCAGGTTCTGGTAGTTTTGCCCGCTTGCATGCCACTGGCTGCACCCTCAGGCCATCCGCGACGTGGGCCTGGCACTGGATGATCGAGCACAAAAGTGAGGGGTTCCCATGCCCAGCAATGCCAAAGAAAAGAGTTCTATGTTGATCCGTGGGTTCGCGCCCTATAAGGAAAAGAAGGGCGAGGAATACATGAGCGAGCAGCAGCTCGAGCATTTTGCCGCCATTCTCAACGGCTGGAAGCGCGAGCTGATGGAAGAAGTGGACCGCACCGTGCATCACATGCAGGATGAAGCCGCCAACTTCCCCGACCCGGCCGATCGTGCCAGCCAGGAAGAGGAGTTCAGTCTCGAACTGCGCGCCCGCGACCGCGAACGCAAGCTGATCCGCAAGATTGATCAGACGCTGCAGCGGATCGAGGATGACGATTACGGATTCTGCGACTCCTGTGGTGTCGAGATCGGCATCCGTCGTCTGGAAGCACGCCCGACCGCAACCTTGTGCATCGACTGCAAGACCCTTGCCGAAATCAAGGAAAAGCAGGTCGGCAGCTGATCGACCCGCTGCCGTCCAGTCCTGCCCGCCTGCGGAATCAGGACTGGATCCTTTGCTTTGCCTGCTGAAACAGGCTGCCCCCCATGGTCACACCCCATAGCCCCTATCTCGGACGCTTCGCGCCGACGCCCAGCGGGCATCTGCATTCTGGTTCCCTGCTCGCGGCTCTGGCCAGCTATCTGGACGCACGTGCCCGTCAGGGCCTCTGGCTGGTGCGCATGGAAGATCTCGACCTTCCGCGCAACAGGCCCGGTGCCGCCGAGCATATCCTGCAGACCCTGGCTGCCCACGGCCTGACCTGGGACGGCGAGGTACTGGCCCAGAGCGAGCACGAACCCCGCTACCAGCGCCAGATCGACACCTGGCTGGAACAGGGTCTGGCCTATTACTGCGACTGCTCCCGCAGCGACCTGGCTGCACACAAGGGCATTTACCCGGGCACCTGCCGCGAGCGTCACCTGCCGCCGTCGCCCCAGCATGCCGTTCGCCTGCGGGTAACGAGCGAGGAGCTGGGCTTTACCGACCGGCTACAGGGCTATTTCAGCCAGCAACTGGAGCGTCAGACAGGCGACTTCGTGATTCGTCGGCGCGACGGGGTTATCGCCTATCAGCTGGCCGTGGTCATGGATGACATAGCCCAGGGAGTGACCGATATTGTCCGCGGCGCGGATCTGCTCGACTCCACCCCCCGTCAGCTGTGGCTGTACCGGCTGCTGGGTGTTCCGGCACCCACCTACCTGCATATTCCGCTGATGATGGCCAGGCGCGGGGAGAAACTGAGCAAGCGTCTTGGCTCGGCTCCGATCGAGTCAGGCCAGGCACCGGCCAGTCTGTTCGCCGCCCTGACGGCCCTGTGCCAGCAGCCCCCTGCTCGACTGCGCAGCGCATCGGTCGAGCAGATACTCGCCTGGGCGGTAGCGCACTGGCAGCCGCAGCAGATGCCTGCCCGGCACGAGATTCTGATGGATGCGCAGGGCCAGACCGACCTTCCTTGATCACCACGCTTGGCAATCAGGGCCGGCCTGATTACCCTATTGCTTCATTCAGGCTGCGACCGACGAGATCGCAGACCACCCACGACAGTGCGCTGTCGTCGATCTATGGACGCCCATGTATATCTACCGCCTGGTACTCTTGCTGGTGATCGGCATATACCTGTTCTCGCCCGCCATCATGGATTGGTGGATCGAGCCGCAGGGCGCCTGGTATCGCCCCTACATGCTCTGGCTGATCCTGATCATTGCCGGCATTGTGCTGCAGAGTCCGAAAGATGCCGATGAGCTTTGAGCTGAGCCACCTGCTGCTGGTCAGCATCCTCTATCTGCTGACCCTGTTCGGCGTCGCCTGGATCACCGAGCGGGGCCTGCTGCCGCGTGCGCTGCTGCAGCATCCGGCCATCTACACGCTGTCGCTGGGGGTCTATGCCAGCGCATGGGCCTTCTATGGCACCGTCGGACTGGCCTACGAATACGGTTACGGCTTCCTCAGCTATTACCTGGGCGTCTGCGGCGCGTTTCTGCTGGCACCGGTGCTGCTCAATCCGATCCTGCGCATTACCCGCACCTATCAGCTGTCGTCGTTGGCCGACCTGTTTGCCTTCCGCTTTCGCAGCACCCTGGCCGGCACCCTGACCACGCTGTGCATGCTGATCGGCGTCCTGCCCCTGCTCGCCCTGCAGATCCAGGCGGTAGCCGATTCAGTGCAGATCCTGACCCAGGAAACCGGACAGAACTCGGTAGCGCTGGGTTTCTGCGTACTGATCACGCTGTTCGCCATCCTGTTCGGTGCCCGGCACATCTCCACGCGCGAAAAACACGAAGGGCTGGTGATCGCGATTGCCTTCGAGTCCCTGGTCAAGCTGGTGGCGATCGGCGCCGTCGGTCTCTATGCACTCTATGGTGTATTTGGCGGGCCGGCCGGGCTGGAGTCGTGGCTGGCCTACAACCAGGAGGCCCTGCAAACGCTGCACTCGCCACTGCAGGAAGGTCCCTGGCGCACGCTGCTGCTGGTGTTCTTCGCGGCGGCGATCGTGATGCCGCACATGTATCACATGGCCTTTACCGAGAATCTCAACCCACGGGCGATGGCTACCGCCAGCTGGGGCCTGCCGCTGTTCCTGCTGCTGATCAGCCTCGCGGTCCCGCCGATTCTATGGGCCGGGCTTTATCTGGGAATACCGACCAACCCGGAATATTTCACCCTGGGCCTGGGCGTGGCCGCCGGCGCGGACTGGCTGACCCTGCTGGCCTTTATCGGCGGCCTTTCGGCCGCCAGCGGACTGATCATCGTCGTCACCCTGGCGCTGTCCGGCATGGTGCTCAACCACCTGGTATTGCCGATCTACCAGCCCAGCGCGGAGAACAATATCTACCGCTGGCTGCTGTGGACCCGCCGCACCCTGATCGCCGCCATCATCATGGCCAGCTATGGCTTCTACCGGCTGCTCGGTGCCGAACAGGACCTGGCCAACCTGGGCATTGCCTCCTTCGTTGCCACGGTGCAGTTCCTGCCCGGCGCCCTCTCGGTGCTCTACTGGCAGCAGGCCAATCGCCGCGGTTTCATTGGCGGGCTGGTAGCCGGCATGCTGGTCTGGGCCATTACCCTGCTGTTGCCGCTGGTAACCGAAGTCACCGGCCTGCAGATCCTCGGCCAGACCCTGAGCTTCAATGCCGACACCTGGCATCTGGCGGCCATCGCCTCGCTGGCGGCCAACATATTCGCCTTTACCAGCATCTCGCTGTTTACCCAGCGCTCGCGGGAAGAGCAGAGTGCTGCAGAGGCCTGTTCGGTAGACAACGTCAGCCGCCCCCAGCGCATGCAGCTGATCGCCGACTCGCCACAGGAGTTTGCCCAGCAATTGGCCAAGCCGCTTGGCAACAAGACCGCGCAGCAGGAGGTCGAACAGGCGCTGCGCGACCTGCAACTGCCATTCGACGAGCGCCGGCCCTATGCCCTGCGGCGTCTGCGCGACCGGCTCGAAGCCAACCTGTCCGGCCTGATGGGGCCCAGCGTGGCACAGGAAATCATCAGCACCTTCCTGCCATTCAAGCTCGCCCGCGAGGGGTATATCACCGAAGACATCCACTTCATCGAGAACCGGCTCGAGGACTATCATTCGCGACTGACCGGTCTGGCCGCCGAGCTTGATGCCCTGCGCCGCTACCATCGCCAGACCCTGCAGGATCTGCCCATGGGCGTGTGCTCCCTGGCCAAGGATAATGAGGTGCTGATGTGGAACCGTGCCATGCAGGCGCTCACCGGCATCAGCGCCGAAAGCGTGGTCGGTTCGCGGCTGGACAATATCGAAGCCCCCTGGAACGATCTGCTCGGGCGCTTTGTCAGCGACCAGTCCGCCCATCTGCACAAACAGAAGCTGGTGGTCAACGGACATACCCAATGGCTCAGCCTGCACAAGGCGGCCATCGACGAACCGGGCAACGTGGTCAGCAGCGGCCTGGTTCTGCTGATCGAGGACCAGACCGAAACCCAGATGCTCGAGGACGAGTTGATGCACTCCGAGCGCCTGGCATCCATTGGCCGCCTGGCCGCCGGTGTGGCCCACGAGATCGGCAACCCGGTCACCGGCATTGCCTGTCTGGCACAGAATCTGCGGGAAGAATCGGACCAGCCCGAGGCCCGCGAGATGGCCGATCAGGTCATGGAGCAGACCCGGCGCATTTCCCGGATCGTTCAGTCCCTGGTCAACTTTGCCCATGTCGGCAGCCGGCACAACAACAGTAACGAGAAGGTCGACCTGGCCAGCTGTACCAGCGAGGCCATTCATCTGTTGTCACTCAATCGACAGGGCCCGGAAGTAATTTATGTTAATCTCTGCAATCCCGAACATGTGGTCGCGGGGGACAGTCAACGCCTGGTCCAGGTCCTGATAAACCTGCTGGGCAACGCGCGTGATGCAAGCCGTGATGCCGACACGATCACCGTTTCGACCCAGCAGAACGAGCATCAGGTTCTGCTGCATGTCGAGGATCAGGGCAGCGGTATAGACAAGGCCATCATGGACCGCCTGTTCGAGCCATTTTTTACCACCAAGGAACCAGGGACAGGAACAGGGCTCGGATTGGCACTGGTTTACTCGATTATCGAAGAGCACTATGGGCAGATAACGATCGACAGTCCGGCCGACCCCATACTTCAGCGTGGCACACGGTTTACCATCACCCTGCCGCGCTACAGCGTTTTGAGCAACGGTGTTACCGCCTGACTCTCCTTCGGCAGTCACCGAGCATGAGGTACCTATGTCACATATCTTGGTTGTTGAAGACGAGGCAATCATCCGCTCGGCATTACGTCGTCTGCTCGAGCGGCACCAGTACCAGGTCAGCGAGGCCGGGTCGGTGGCCGATGCAGTCAACCAGTTTGATCTGAGCACCTTCGATCTGGTGATCAGCGACCTGCGCCTGCCGGGCGAGCCCGGTACCGAGATGATTCGCCGGGCGCCGGATACCCCCGTTCTGATCATGACCAGCTATGCCAGCCTGCGCTCGGCGGTTGACTCCATGAAGCTCGGTGCGGTCGACTACATCGCCAAACCCTTCGACCACGAGGAGATGCTGCAGACCGTCGCGCGCATCATCAAGGACAACCAGGCCAGGCGCAATCCGGCGCCCCAGGAGCCCACCGCAGGCGCGGAAATCGCCTCATCGTCGGCCGCCCGCAAGCCGGCCGAGAGCAAGGGCTCGACCATGGGCATCATTGGCTCGAGCCCGGCCATGCAGACCCTGTTCAAGCGTATCGGCAAGGTTGCCCCCACCGACTCCACCGTACTGATCCAGGGTGAGTCCGGTACCGGCAAGGAGCTGGTGGCCAAGGCCCTGCACGAGCATTCAAGACGGGCCAAGGCGCCAATGATCTCGGTCAACTGCGCCGCGATTCCGGAAACCCTGATCGAATCTGAACTCTTCGGCCACGAAAAGGGCTCCTTTACCGGCGCCACGGCCGGTCGCACCGGCCTGGTTGAAGCCGCCGACGGCGGCACCCTGTTTCTTGACGAAATCGGCGAACTGCCACTGGAAGCCCAGGCGCGCCTGCTACGGGTATTGCAGGAAGGGGAAATCCGGCGAGTCGGCTCGGTCCAGTCGCACAAGGTGGACGTGCGCCTGGTGGCGGCCACCCACCGCGATCTCAAGACCCTGGCCCGCCAGGGCCTGTTCCGCGAAGATCTCTACTATCGCCTGAACGTGATCGAGCTGCGCTTGCCGCCCCTGCGCGAGCGCGGTGAAGACATCATGCTGATCGCCGAGGCCCTGCTGGCCCGCGCCGCCCAGAACATGAATCAGACCGGTCTGCACTTCAGCCCTGAAGCCAAACAGGCAATCAGTCTGCATACCTGGCGCGGTAACGTGCGGGAGCTGGAGAATGCCATCGAGCGGGCTGCCATCCTCTGCGATGAAGACGAAATCTCGACCGAACTGCTTGGCATCGAACTGGACGTCGAGCATGAACGCGCCTCCCAGGCTGCCAACGCCCTGGAAACCATGAGCCATGAACAGAGCGTCAGCAGTGAGCCGACCGAGGATCTGTCGCTGGAGGATTATTTCCAGCATTTCGTGCTCGAGCATCAGGACCGCATGACCGAAACCGAGCTGGCCAACAAGCTCGGCATCAGCCGCAAGTGCCTGTGGGAGCGTCGTCAGCGCCTGGGCATCCCGCGCAAGAAAACCGCGAACTCCTGATCTACTCTCTGAACTGGCAAGCGCTCTAGCTCAGCGTCTTGCGCTTGCCGGACAGAGTGTTACCCGTTAACCGGTCGTAAACCCAGCAAGTGTTACCCCCGCATCGGCCCGACGTAACACTTCCGCGGGTTGATAGGTAACGTTACCCGTTCACCGCTCGCTGCGCCCTACCGCCTGAAACACCCAAGCCCTTGTTTTTAAAGGATTCACCAAAGTTGGCACGGCGAATGCTTAATATCTGGCACAACAACAATAAAAACCAGAACACATAATAAAAATAAGATCTGACTACACACACAATAAAAACAAGACGTGCGAGTCGCAGCAAACTGATTTTTTTGGAGAATGTGTATTTGATGTGCGGACAGGAAGTCCGTCTGGATAGAAAAATAAAAGTTGCCTGAGCAACCTGTGATCCAGAGCCAAAGATAGGCCTCATGTTTAGCCATAAGCTTCCAAAGCAATCCGTTTGTTTTAGGCAACCCGGGATGGGACACCACGTAGCGGCCTTGCCGCTTCTGCCGAAGAAGAAAAATTGCTGTCATAAAAACAAGAACAAGAAAACCATTGGGGGGAGTTCTTACTCCCCTTGAGTTTCTCGCCTGCCCCCCTCCGTACTACTCCGTCTTACCCTCAATTCGTGCACTTAATTTAATTTCCGGACCATTCAGGCTAGAATGCCCCAGTCAAGTCAGGCAGTACGCTGACACGGGCGCATAGGCACTGTTGTTCCAGCGCCATGTCATCCCGGTGTCGCTTCCCTGACATTCATGCCCAATGCAGCCCCTGAAACCGGGTTGGAAAATGCCGGTGGAAAGCCTGAACCTATGATTCGAAAGCTGTTGAAGAAACTGCCCACGCCCTTTGGCCGCCCCAGCCACAGACGTACCACGCCGACGGTCATCCCCGCCAGCCAGCACACCCTGCGGCGCGAACGGCTCAGCAAGAACGCCGTCAATGTGGTCGAGCGCCTGCAGCAGGCGGGTTACCAGGCTTTCGTGGTCGGCGGTTGCGTGCGCGACTCTCTACTCAACATGTCTCCCAAGGATTACGACGTTGCCACCAGCGCAACGCCGGAACAGGTCCGAGCCACCTTTCGCAATGCGCGATTGATCGGCCGACGCTTCAAGCTCGTTCACGTGCACTTCGGCCGCGAGATTATCGAAGTGGCCACCTTCCGTGCCAGCCACGCCGACGATGATACCGGCGAACCCCAGGGTGACGAGCAGTCCCGGCAGAGCGAGTCCGGTCGATTGCTTCGCGACAACGTCTATGGCAACTTCGAACAGGACGCCCAGCGCCGCGACTTCACCATCAACGCTCTCTACTACGATGTCAGCACCGGTCACATACACGACTACGCCAACGGCATGCACGACATCCGCAATGGCCTGATCCGCCTGATCGGCGATCCCGAGCAACGCTATCAGGAAGATCCGGTGCGCATGCTCCGCGCGGTGCGTTTTGCCGCCAAGCTGGATTTCGAGATCGAACCGCACAGCGCCGCGCCAATCCCCGACATGACGGACCTGCTGTTCGATATTCCGCCGGCCCGGCTGTTCGACGAATCACTGAAACTGCTGATGAGCGGCCAGGGTGAGAAGACCTTTGATCTGCTGCATTACTACTATCTGTTCGAGCCGCTGTTCCCGGATACCGAAGTGGCGATCGAGGACAATCCCGAATACAGTCTCGCCCTGATTCGTCAGGCACTGCGCAATACCGATGACCGCATACGCGAGGGCCGGCCGGTCACCCCGGCATTCCTGTTCGCCGCGTTGCTCTGGCCTGCCCTGGCACCGCGCATACGCGACCTGGAAGCCCAGGGCGTGCCCACGATTCCTGCCCAGCAACAGGCCGCCCAGGATCTGCTTACCGAGCAGTGTCAGCACATTGCCATCCCCAAGCGGTTCAGTGTTCCCCTGCGGGAAATCTGGGACATGCAGCCCCGCCTTGAGCGGCGCAGCGGTCGCCGCGCCGACCAGCTGCTGGAGCACCCGCGCTTTCGCGCTGCCTACGACTTCCTGTTGCTGCGTGAGGTTGCCGGCGAGCAGACAGACGGACTCGGACAATGGTGGACCCGCTACCAGGACGCCTCCCCCGATCAGCGCCGCAAGATGATCAGCGAACTCGACGATAAAGGAGCCGGCCCCAAACGCCCGCGCAACCGCAAGAAGCGCAAGCCCAGGACCGCCGCCGACTCATGAGCACTCGTTGCTACATCGGGCTGGGCAGCAATCAGGCAGATCCGGCGGCGCAATTGCGCCAGGCCTGCGCAGCACTCGGCGCGCTGCCCGGCAGCCGGCTGATCGGTTGCTCGCAGCTGTACGCCAGCGCCCCGATGGGCCCCCAGGATCAGCCCGACTACGTCAATGCCGTGGCCTGTCTCGAAACCTCGATGCCGCCCCTGACCCTGCTCGATGAGCTGCAGCGTATCGAGCAGCAGCAGGGTCGCGCGCGCAAGGCCCAGCGCTGGGGCCCCCGGACGCTGGATCTCGATATCCTGCTGTACGGTACTCAACAGATAGCCAGTGAGCGCCTGCAGGTCCCGCACTATCACATGCATGCACGCGCCTTTGTGCTCTACCCCCTGGCCGAGCTCGAGCCGGAGCTGATCATGCCCGATGGCACGCCGCTGCAGCAGTTGTTGCAAAAATGCCCTGCGCAGGGCCTTCGGGCTCTTGCCGACGCCTCGGCACAAGGGTAAAAGATGTCTCCCGAATACAGACGCAACCATGCGCCTGAGCATCAGGACTATAATGCCTGTCAAGGCGACAGGCTCCTGAGCCACCGCGGCCCAAGCTGTGACACAATCCGGCCCACGCCTAACCGCCCGACGCCTCGACGAGGCCGAACCAATGGAATCCGCCATGCCTGACATAACGCTGACAACGCTGAGCAAGCTCAAGCAGACTGGTGAAAAGATCACCTGCCTTACTGCCTATGACGCCACCTTCTCGAAGCTGGTCAATGAAGCGGGGGTTGAAGTCATCCTGGTGGGCGACTCGCTGGGCATGGTCCTGCAGGGACACGACAGCACCCTGCCGGTGACCGTCGCCGACATGGCCTACCACACCCGCGCGGTCAAGCGCGGCAATACCAGCGCTTTCATCATGGCTGACCTGCCCTTCATGTCCTACCCCAACGTGGAGCAGGCCCTGGCCAGCAGCGCACAACTGATGCAGGCCGGTGCGCACATGGTCAAGCTCGAAGGGGCCGGCTGGCTGGCACCAATCATCCGTTCGCTGGTGCAGAATGGCGTGCCCGTCTGTGCACACCTGGGCCTGACCCCCCAGGCGGTCAATCTGCTCGGCGGCTACAAGGTGCAAGGCCGGGTCGACGATCAGGCCCAGGCTATCCTCGAGGATGCCAAGGCTCTGGAAGCCGCCGGCGCCAGCATGCTGCTGCTCGAATGCGTTCCCAGCACCCTGGCCAACCAAATCACCGCAGCCGTATCGGTACCGGTGATCGGTATCGGCGCAGGCAGTGGCACCGACGGTCAGGTCCTGGTGGTGCATGACATGCTGGGACTCACCCGCGGCCACCGTCAGCCGCGCTTCGTGAAAAATTTCATGCTCGACCAGCAGGACGTGCCCTCCGCATTGCGGGCGTACGTCGATGCGGTGAAGAACGTCGAATTCCCTGCCGCCGAACACGAGTTCTGATACCGATGAATACCCTCCATACGATTGCCCAGCTGCGTGCAGCCCTCAACCGTGCCCGTCAGGACGGCAAGCGCATCGGCCTGGTGCCGACGATGGGCAACCTGCATGCAGGACACATTACGCTGGTCGACAAGGCGCGGCAGCGCACCGACTTCGTGGTCGTGAGCATTTTCGTCAATCCGCTGCAGTTTGGCGCCGGCGAAGACCTGGACAGCTATCCGCGCACGCTCGAGGAGGATCAGCGCAGGCTGCTCGACGCCGGTGCCGATCTGGTATTCGCACCCAATGTGAAGGAGATGTATCCCGAAGGCATGGCCGGACACACCCGGATCAGTGTCCCGGTAGTCTCCGAAGGGCTCTGTGGCGCGAGTCGACCGGGGCATTTCGAAGGCGTAGCCACCGTGGTATGCAAGCTGCTCAATATCGTTCAGCCCGATCTGGCGGTATTCGGTCAGAAGGACTACCAGCAGCTCGCGGTCATTCGCAAGATGGCCCACGATCTGTGCCTGCCGGTGCAGGTCATGGGCGAACCCACCGTGCGCGCAGAGGATGGCCTGGCCCTGTCTTCACGCAATGGCTACCTCAGCAGCGAGGAGCGCCAGGTGGCGCCGGTGCTGTTTGAGACACTGCAGCAGGTCGCCAAGGCGATCCAGGCAGGCGCCCGGGATTACCCGGCGCTGATCGAGGCCGCCCGGCAGCGGCTGGCGGACGCCGGCCTGCGCGCCGACTACCTGGACCTGCGCGACGCCATCACGCTCGATCCGGTCGACCCGCAGACCCGCGACATGGTGATCCTGGCCGCGGCCTACCTGGGCAACACCCGCCTGATCGATAATCTGCTTTTTCATCTGGACTGATTTCCGACACCTCTTGCAGCCCTTTGCGCCTGACGATAATGGGGCGGCCACACCTCCTGTGGCCCCCTGGTATCAGACCAAAGAAGGGTTGAATTGACTGCGCTAATGGTCGACGCTTGAAGCAAGAATGCTTCCGGCTGTGCCGCAGAAAATAACAAGAGGACCCGTGTCATGTACAAGATCGAAAACCACAAGGTATCCGACGCCGCCCGTGCCAATACGCACATCGACGAGGCCGGCTACAATCGGCTATACAAGCAGTCGATCGAGCAGCCGGACCAGTTCTGGGCCGAGCAGGCCGAGCGCTTTCTGACCTGGGACAAACCCTGGAGCACCGTGCACGAAAGCGACATGCTCAAGGGTGAGGCCGCGTGGTTTGTCGATGGCAAGCTCAACGTCAGCACCAACTGTATCGACCGTCACCTGGCGACCCGCGGCGACCAGATCGCGATCATCTGGGAAGGCGACAACCCGTCCGAGTCGCTGAACATCACCTACCGCGAACTGCATCAGCACGTCTGCCGTCTGGCCAACGTGCTGCGCGCCCGTGGCGTCAAGAAAGGCGAGCGCGTCTGCCTGTACATGCCGATGATTCCGGAAGCGGCCTACGCCATGCTGGCCTGTGCACGCATTGGCGCCGTGCACTCGGTGGTCTTCGGTGGCTTCTCGCCGGACGCCGTGCGTGATCGCATCAACGACTCGGACTGCAAGGCAGTGATCACCGCCGACCAGGGTGTACGCGGCGGCAAGCAGGTTCCCCTGAAGCAGAACGTCGACAAGGCCCTGCAGGAGTGCCCTGGCGTGCATACCGTGGTCACGGTACAGCGCACCGGTGGCGACATCGGCTGGCACGAAAACCGCGACATCTGGTACCACGAGGCCTGCGCCGGCGTCAGCGCCGAGTGCGAGGCCGAATCGATGGACAGCGAAGATCCGCTGTTCATCCTCTATACCTCGGGTTCGACCGGCAAGCCCAAGGGCGTGCTGCACACCACCGGCGGCTACCTGCTGGGCTCGGCGATGACCCACCACTACGTCTTCGACTATCACGAGGGCGAGGTGTACTGGTGCACGGCCGATATCGGCTGGATTACCGGCCACTCGTACATCGTCTATGGCCCCCTGTGCAACGGCGCGACCACGCTGATGTTCGAGGGCGTACCGACCTATCCGGATGCCTCACGCTGCTGGCAGATCGTCGACAAGCACAAGGTCAACATCTTCTATACCGCTCCCACCGCGATCCGCGCGCTGATGGCCCAGGGCAACGAGCTGGTAACCGGCACCTCCCGCGCCAGCCTGCGCCTGCTGGGCAGCGTCGGCGAGCCGATCAATCCCGAGGCCTGGGAATGGTATTACCATGTGGTTGGCGAGATGCGCTGTCCGATCGTCGACACCTGGTGGCAGACCGAGACCGGCGCCATCATGATCACGCCCCTGCCGGGCGCGACCGATCTGAAACCCGGCTCGGCCACCCGTCCGTTCTTCGGCGTGGAGCCAGCGTTGTATGACCCAGAGGGCAACGAGCTGGAAGGCCCCGCCAGTGGCAACCTGGTCATCAAGCGGTCCTGGCCCAGCCAGATCCGTACCGTCTATGGCGATCACCAGCGTCTGGTCGATACCTACTTCAGTACCTACAAGGGCGTGTACTTCACCGGCGACGGCGCCCGCCGTGACGAAGACGGCTACTACTGGATCACCGGCCGCGTGGACGACGTCCTCAACGTGTCCGGCCACCGTATTGGCACCGCCGAGGTGGAGAGCGCCCTGGTCCTGCACGATTCGGTGGCAGAAGCCGCCGTGGTCGGCTGCCCCCATGACATCAAGGGCCAGTGTATCTATGCCTATGTGATGCCCATGCGCGGCATCACGCCCAGCGATGAACTGGTCAAGGAGCTCAAGGCCTTTGTCGCCGAGCAGGTAGGCTCCTTTGCCAAGCCTGATTTCATCCAGTGGACTCCGGGCCTGCCGAAGACCCGTTCCGGCAAGATCATGCGCCGTATCCTGCGCAAGATCGCCTGCGACGAACTCGATACCCTGGGCGATACCTCGACGCTGGCCGATCCGGCAGTCGTTGAAGAGCTGATCGAGCATCGATTGAATCGCGCGTGAGACACACCTTGTCCTGACCTGGCGAGGCCTCTATGCTTGTGCCCATTCAAGCATTCGCATAGAGGAATCGTCCATGCAAGACGTCGTGATTGTCGCCGCCACCCGCACCGCCATTGGCAGTTTTGGTGGCCAGTTTGCCAGCATCCCCGCCCATGAACTGGGTGCCACAGTCATCCGCGCGCTGCTGGAAAAGAGCGCCATCGATCCCGCCATTGTCGACGAGGTCATCCTCGGTCAGGTGCTGACCGCCGGCTGCGGTCAGAATCCGGCGCGTCAGGCGGCCATCCATGGCGGCCTGCCCTTCAGCGTGCCCGCCCTGAATCTGAACAAGGTCTGCGGTTCTGGCCTCAAGGCATTGCATCTGGGCGCCCAGGCGATCCGTTGTGGCGATGCGGACGTCATCATCGCCGGCGGCCAGGAATCCATGAGCCTGTCGCCGCACCTGATGCCGAGCTCGCGTACAGGCCTGCGCATGGGCCATGGCAAGCTGATCGACAGCATGATTCACGACGGCCTGTGGGACGCATTCAACGACTATCACATGGGTACCACGGCAGAAAACCTGGTCAACAAGTACCAGATCAGCCGCGAGGAGCAGGATGCATTCGCTGCCGCCTCCCAGCAGAAAGCCGTCGCGGCCCAGGAAGCCGGCCACTTCGACGCCGAAATCACACCGGTCAAGGTGCCACAGCGCAAGGGCGATCCGCTGGAGATCAACCGCGATGAGAACCCCCGCGCCGGTACCACCGCCGAATCCCTGGCCAGACTGCGCCCCGCGTTCCAGAAGGACGGTAGCGTCACCGCCGGCAATGCCTCGGGTCTGAACGACGGCGCTGCAGCAGTCCTGCTGATGAGCGCGGCCAAGGCCCAGGAGCTGGGCCTGCCAGTGCTTGCGCGCATTGCCGCCTACGCCAATGCCGGCGTGGACCCGGCCATCATGGGGATCGGGCCGGTATCCGCCACCCAGCGCTGCCTGCAGAAGGCCGGCTGGCAGATTGCCGACCTGGACCTGATTGAAGCCAACGAAGCCTTTGCCGCCCAGGCCCTGGCCGTGGGTCGCGAGCTGAAATGGGATGCCGAAAAGGTCAACGTCAATGGCGGCGCCATCGCCCTGGGCCATCCGATCGGCGCCTCCGGTTGCCGGGTACTGGTGACCCTGCTGCACGAAATGATGCGCCGCGACGCCAAGAAGGGTCTGGCTACCCTGTGCATCGGCGGTGGCCAGGGCGTGGCCCTGGCGCTGCAACGCGATTGAAAGAGGCCGCCGGCTACTTTCCGCCGCCCCTGAAACGCGGCGGAAACAGCCAGAAGCTGGCCAGCACCAGCGCGCCAAACAGGGTGTAGGCGAGAATGAATACCCAGGCAGGCAGGTTGAAATACAGCACCGACTGCAACCAGTACTGGATGAAGCTGCCGGTGTAGGTCGTGGCGCCGCCCTGAGCGCGCAGCCACATTTCCAGCGTGGTGAGCGGGCAGACTATACCCAGCCAGGCTTCAGCCACCACGACCAGAATGGTCGCCAGATGGGCCAACCGAAACCACCGGTTGTTCACCCAGTGCCAGCCGCGCAGGTTGCCCAAGACCACCACCAGTAGCCCGAGCACCACAAAGGCGACCAGCGCAACGTGCAACGCCAGCACCAGATTGGCCAGCGCCTGGTAGGGAATCGTCTCGCTCAATGCCAGCTCCGGGGTAAATACTATTTGCCCCCATCCTGCTGCCAGGGCCAGCGTCCAGTCAATTCCACATCCAGGGTAAAACTCAGGAAGGTTCTCACCAGCACGATCAGCGCCAGCGTAGCCACCGAGTCAATGGTGAGATCCACAATCACGGTCATGATGATGTCGGCGGCGACCAGGAACTCGAGCCCGAGCAGAATGCCTCGACCCAGGCGTTGCCGAACCTCATGGAACACGCCCCGGGCATCGTACTGCTTGGCGATGTGATAGCCCGCTACGGCTATGGAATAGACCGCGGTCAGCGTGATGATCGCGATGCCCAGAAGTTCGATGATGTTGACGGCCCATTCGGCCACCAGAACCACATTGTCGTGCATATAGCCTCCCAGCTCCGGTCAGTCTGGCGGGGTGATACCGTTCGCCTGATACCAGCTGTGCGGGTCGGCCTTGAGATTCCCGACCATGGCCTCGAGCGAGTCGCGCAGTCGGTGTCGTGGTTCCCAACCCAGATAGTCCCGGGCACGAGTGATGTCGAGCTGGTAATGATCCGAAGCCATATCGATCATGAACGGCCGGATGAAGGGCTTTTCCCCATTGTCGATCTGGTCGGGCACGATCGGCTCCGCCTTCTCCTCCGCCCAGGCGCCCATCTTTGCCAGCGGTTTGGGCACGCTGAGGGTCTGCCAGTGCTCGCGGCCGTGGATCAGTTCGCCCAACCGGTCCTGCAATGCCTGGTAGCTTTCGCTGGTCTCTTCGCCAATCAGAATCGCAGCGTGGGGCGGCAACGCATCGCGCCGCCTGATGCAGCGGGCAAAGGCATCGACCATGTCTTCCTGATGCAGAAAGGCCTGGCCCACGTCGGGATCACCGGAATACAGATGGCTCTTGAGCGTCGCTTCGTAGATCCGCGCTATCTGATGGGCCAGGGTCGGCACGCAGTGGCTTTCATCATAGAGCCCGGCCAGACGCAGTACGGTGATGGGCAGGCGGTCGGCGAATTCGGCAATCACCGACTCGGTTTCCGCCTTGGATTCGGGGTAGGCCCATTTGGGCTCGATGGGCGTGGATTCATCGATTCGCTGCCCCGGTTCACCCGGGCGGTGAACCAGCATGGTACTGGAGTAGATGAAGCGTTCGACCTCCACCTGATCAAGCACCTGATCAAGCGCGTTCAGCAGATTGCGCGTGCCATTGACGTTGACCTTCTCGTACAGCGGCGAATGCTCGCCGGTAAAATCGAAATAGGCCGCCAGGTGAACCACTGCGGCAATCTCTCGCCCATGCTCCCGGGCGACACGCCCTATGGCCTCGCGGACCGAATCGGGGTCGGTGAGATCGAAGGTTTCGCTGAATTCGGCCTTCTTGCTCTCGTCGATATCCAGCGATACCACGCGATATTCAGACTGGAGCGCGTCCACCAGCGCGGTGCCGATATTGCCCGCCCCGCCGGTAATCAGGACCACCGGCCTCGTGGCACCCTCGCCCGAGACTGCGGAAGTGGAAGTTGCCATGTTCAGTATCCCTCTGCCCGTTCAGCGCCGGAATACGCCGCACGGGTGCGGCGCAAATCCGCCCCTGCGACGCTCGGAAGACTGCCCTGCAGGGCAATCAATAGTAGTGCCGCGAGGCGTTGACGATACGCCTGGCCATATCATCGTCCTGACACTTGTCAGCGATATCGCCCACGGTCACCACGCCGACAAAATCCTTGTTCTTTTCATTGTTCAACACGATCAGACGCTGTACATCGTTGGTCTGCATGCTCTGCAGCACATCCTTCACGTCATCGTCCTGAAAGCAATACAGCACCTTGCCGGTGAGGATGGTGCTGACCTTCTCGTTGGGGGATCGACCCTCTGCCACCGCCCGTACGGCGATGTCGCGGTCGGTAACTACCCCGACGATTGTTTCCTTCTCGGCGATCGGGGTAAAACCGCGCCCTGCGTCCCGCATCCGTTGCGAGGCTTCCAGAATGCTGGCGCTGACATCCAGGTATTCGGGTTTGCCGGTCATCACTTCTCTGACTTGCATCATGCTGGCCCTCTTCTGCGTCGGGCGATCTGCGGCAGATCGCGCTGGGTATATGCCGGCCCACGCCATCCGGCGCAGAACCCGCTGCCTATACTTCTCCTGACTGGAGCGGGGAGCGAAAGTTTCAAGTGACTCGGCCGTGCCGCCATGGTCGGGAACTTGCCGGCCGTTGCATGGCCCCATTAGAAGGCACCTGGCCTGGCACTTACGCACCTGCGTCCCTGGAAACCGATAAAGGAACATTCAATGGCAACGCGCGAACAGACCGCCAGCGCGGGGCAATCGGTGTATATCATCGACGGCGCCCGCACCCCCTTTCTCAAGGCACGCGGCCGGCCGGGACCCTTCACCCCGGTCGATCTTGCAGTGCAGTGCGGCAGGCCCCTGCTGCTGCGCCAGCCCTTCGCACCGCAGGCGTTCGATCAGGTCATCCTCGGCTGCGTCAACGTGATCTCCGAGGAAATGAACCCGGCCCGGGTTACCGCCCTGCGTCTCGGGCTCGGCGAAGACATGCCGGCGTTCACCGTACAGATCAATTGCGGCTCCGGCATGCAGTCGATCGATACTGCCGCGCGCTATATACGCGAGGGCAGCGCCGACCTGATTCTGGCTGGTGGCACCGAGGCGCTGAGCCATTCGCCGCTGCTCCTGCGCCAGGACGCCGTGGAATGGTTGAGCGATCTGCAGCAGGCCCGAAGCCCCGCTGCCAAGCTGCAGGCAGCCAGCCAGTTTCAACCGGGCATGCTCAAGCCGGTGATCGGGATGGAGCGCGGCCTGACCGACCCGATTGCCGAGCTGAACATGGGGCAGACGGCCGAGGTGGTCGCCCATCTGTTCGGTATCACGCGCCAGCAGGCGGACGAATACGCCCTGCAAAGTCATCAACGCCTGGCACACGCCCAGGCCGAAGGCTGGCTGGAGAATGAGGTCGTACCGGCGATATCCCGGGATGGCGACCTGTACCGGGCCGATGACGGGGTACGGCCGGACAACAGTCTCGGTGCGCTGGCCAAACTCCACCCGGTGTTCGAACCGCCCCATGGTCAGGTGACTGCGGGTAACAGCTCGCAGATAACCGATGGAGCGTCCTGGATCATCCTCGCTTCCGAACAGGCCGTGAAGGACCATGGTCTCAAGCCGATTGCGAAGATCGTCGACAGCCAGTGGAGCGCACTGGATCCGAAGATCATGGGCCTGGGGCCGGTCCTGGCGGTGACCGACCTGCTCAAGCGCAGCGGTCACGCCAAGGACGAGATCGACCTCTGGGAAATCAACGAGGCTTTTGCCGCGCAGGTGCTGGGATGCCTGGCGGCCTGGGAGGACGCCGACTTCTGCCGCACCGTGCTGGATCTGCAACAACCCTTCGGCCCCCTGGACCGGGAAAGACTGAATGTCGACGGCGGGGCCATCAGCCTGGGCCACCCGGTCGGCACCAGCGGCAACCGGATAGTCCTGCACCTGGTCAACGCCTTGCGGCGCAAGCAGTTGCGACGTGGGATCGCCACCGAATGCATCGGTGGCGGCCAGGCCGGCGCCATGCTGATCGAAATGCTAGAGGAGGCACACCCATGACAGGCAAGGTCTATTCCGCACTGGCCAATCGCGACCGTGAATTCGGCCCCTTCCTTCAAGCGCCCTCTACGGGTGAAGGCGAATGGCGTCACTGGCACCTGGATCGCGATGACCAGAACATTGCCTGGCTTGTGATGGACAAGGCCGATACCAGCACCAACGTGTTGTCGGAGGCGCTGCTGCGTGAGCTCGACGCCCTTCTGGACCGGCTACGCGATGACCTGCCCAGGGCCCTGGTCATCCGCTCGGCCAAGGACAATGGCTTCTGCATGGGTGCCGACATCACCCAGTTTCGTGACCTCGACAGTCGCGAGCAGGCAGAGCAGAAGCTCAGCGACGCCCACCGGGTGGCACAAAAGCTGGTCGATCTGCCCTGCCCGACCATTGCCGTGATCCATGGCGCGGCGCTGGGTGGCGGCCTCGAGCTGGCCCTGTGCTGCGACTTCAGACTGGCGGTACCCGGCGCCAGCTTCGGCACCCCGGAAGTGCAACTGGGATTGCATCCGGGCCTGGGCGCTACAGTGCGGCTGCCGGCCCTGATACCCCCCGTCGACGCCATGACCATGATGCTCACCGGCAAGAATCTGCATGACGCGAGAGCTCTGTCCCTGGGGCTGATCGACCAACTGGTGGAGGAACGGCATATCGCTGCGGCCGTCATGGCCGCGGCCAACGGCAAGATTGAAAAGGCCGAGCGCACCGGCTGGAAGAGCAAGCCTTTCGAACATGCCCTGGCGCGCCAGCTGGCCGGCAAGCGCATGCGTTCCCAGGCCGCCGACAAGGCCCCGCCCGAGCACTACCCTGCCCCCGAGGCCCTGATCCGGTTGTGGGAAGACCACGCCGACGATCCCGAGACCATGTTGCGCCGGGAAGTGGAATCCTTTGCCGGCCTGCTGCAGACCCATACATCGCGCAACCTGGTACGGGTGTTCTTCCTGCGCGAGAAGCTCAAGGCACAGGCAAAGGCGCCGGCAGAGGACCTGGCCGACATGCCCGAGCTGCGGCATATCCATGTCATCGGTGCTGGCGAAATGGGCGGCGACATCGCCGGCTGGTGTGCACTCAAGGGGTATGTGGTGACGCTGTTCGACATGCAGCCCGAGACGCTGGCCGACGCCGTCGGCAGGGCCGCCAGGCTGTGCAGGAGCAAACACCTGTCCCCTGCCGAAACCCGCGACGTGCTCGACCGGCTGATTCCGGATCTGGCCAACCACGGCGTCAGCAGAGCGGATCTGGTGATCGAGGCCGTACCCGAGGATCTCGAGATCAAGCGCAAGGTCTATGCCGATGTGGAGCCGCGCCTCAAGCCCAGCGCCATTCTGGCCAGCAATACCTCGAGCATTCAGCTCGAGCAGTTGCGCGAGCACCTGGACAGTCCGGAAAGACTGGTGGGCATCCATTTCTTCAACCCGGTGGCGAAAATGCAGCTGGTCGAGGTGGTCGCCCACGATCGGGCGAGCGCCAGCACCCTGGCCCAGGCACGGCGCTTTGTCGGTCAGATCGATCGGTTGCCGGCGCCGGTCTCCAGCGCGCCCGGGTTCCTCGTCAACCGCGCCCTGACGCCGTATCTGGTCGAGACCATCTGCCTGCTGGATGAAGGCGTGGACGCAGAAGCCATCGACCAGGTGGCACTGGATTTCGGTATGCCCATGGGCCCGGCCGAGCTGGCTGATCAGGTCGGGCTGGACATCTGTCTGGATGTGGCCGACATGCTGCGCGAGCGGCTGGACACCCAACAACCGGCAACGCCTGAGTGGTTGCGCCGCAAGGTCGAGTCTGGCGAGCTGGGCCGCAAATCGGGCAAGGGCCTGTATGAGTGGAAAGAAGGCAAGCCGCGAAAGCGCAGCACATACGAAGCGGCACCGGCGGACACCCTGGACCGTCTCGTTCTGCCCATGCTCAACGCCTGCCAGGCATGCCTGAGAGAGAAGGTGATCGAAGACGCCGACCTGCTCGATGGGGCCATGATCTTTGCTACCGGTTTTGCCCCCTTCCGCGGCGGGCCGATGCAGTATGCCGGCACGCGCGGCGAGGACGAGATCCTGTCCCGACTACAAGAACTGCGCGGCACCTACGGGGAACGCTTTACCCCGGACGCCGGCTGGCAGACCGACGCGCGCTAGACTGCCGGACCCGGTCACAGGGGTGCCTCGCGGCTGGCGATCGCGGCGGCGGTATGCACCTGCCTGGCACGGTCGATCTCGTAGAAGAAATACGCGCATACCGAGGCGAACCCGAACAGGCACGCGGACAGATTGAGCAGCGCCAGGCGCGTGACCTCCGCCTGGCCGACCTGGCTGGGCTCGGCCTGGACCGGAAAGCCGATCAGGTCCAGCCCCACGCCGGCGACCACATAGCCTACCGCAGCTGCCAGCTTGCCGGTGAAGGCCATGGCACTGAACAGAAAACCTTCCTGGCTGCGTCCGGTGCGGAACTGATGCTCCTGGGTCACATCGGCCATCATCGACGCCCCCGAGATCATCGCCAGTCCGGCGGCCACACCGGACAGGAACAGCACACAGAAAATCAGCGGCACGAACAGCGGATGGCCCTGCTCGGGGAACACGCCTGCCAGGCGCGCGACGACCGCCACATTGCCAGCCAGGGGACCGATCAGCGCGGCGACGATGATCGTGCGCTTCTTGTCAAAGCGGCGATGCAGCGGTGCCGCCAGCATGATGCCGACCGGCCAGCCGACCAGCAGACCCACTGCGAGAAATGCGATCGAAGAGCTGGATAACTGCCAGAAATAGACATTCAGGTGCATGTTCAGCGTCTGCACAATGCCGATCGAAACCGCCACCAGCATGGTGCCGATAAACAGCGCGCGAAATGAGCGGTTGTGCCATGCCGCAGTGATGTCCTCACGCACCGGTGCGCGGGCCAGACTCTCCGACGCCTTGGGCAGCAACACGATACGGCTGCGCGTACCCCAGGCCGACAACAGTATGGCCAGCGCCATGATGATCGCGCCCGCCAGGGCGACCTTCGGATAGCCAGCCGGATTCAACAGACCATTCTCGAACTCGACAGTATCCGGGAAGAACAGCGACAGCCCGCCCACAGCCACCAGGGCGGCAGCCAGCACGCCGCAGACCCCACGCCAGGCCGCGACGGACGTGCGCTCCTGATAATCGGTGGTCAGCTCTGCGCCAAGGGCCAGGTAGGGTACGTAGTAAAGCGTCATGGCGCCTCGTACCAGAATCGCAAAACCGGCGAGCCAGAAGAACAGCCCCATCTGTGACAGCGACGCGGGGGGCATGAACAACGCGAACCAGGCAACGCCCAGCGGTATCGCGGCCACCACCATGAAGGGATGGCGACGCCCGTATCGCGAGCGCCAGTGATCGGAAACATAGCCTGCCAGAGGATCGGTGACCGCATCGAAGATCAGCGCGATCATCACCGCCACGCCCGCCAGCGTGCCGCTCAGGCCCAGTACCTGGGTAAAGTAGAAAAACAGGAAAATATCGAAACCGGTGCTCTTGATGGTCTCGGCCACCTGGCCGATGCCATAGGCAAATTTCGTCTTGGCCGGCAGAACTGCAGTATCGTGCATGGCGTTTCTTCTTGTTATGTAGGGGAATGCCCGCGCGCGCTCAAGCGCCCGGCAATACAGCGTAAACCGCCCATTCGGGTGGTGCCAGGGGGCTGGGCTTTATGCTCAACTGCCCTCTGGCTGACCCGGATCATATAACAATATCATGGCCACATCAGAGCAACTTGCACACAGTATCGACTGCCGCTGGCTCCTTGCCCTCTACGCGCTGATCCCCCTGTCTCTGCTGGCGATTGTGGTCGATACGCTGCTGCTCAACGGCCAGGGGATCCACCAGTATCTGCCCGACCGACCCGAGCAATGGCCGTTCTGGACCGTCATTTTCGGTCTGCCGCATATCATCGCCAGCCTGCTGACCATGTCGGACCGGGAATACCTGAGTTTCTATCGCCGCAGTCTGCTCTGGCCACTGATCATTTTTGCCGCGATTGCCAGCGCAGGTCACTTCGGGCCGCAGCCCCTGAGTTACAACCTGCTATTCGTGATTTTCGCCTTTTACACCATCTATCACGTCCTGGCTCAACAACTCGGCCTGACCCTGATGATGATGGGTATCGCGCCGAGCAGGCTGTTCCGGTACTGGAAGTGGACCTCGGTCCTTGCCGGCTTCGCCATCTACATCAACGTCTATGGTCAGCAATACATGGGCAACATGGCGTTCTCCCTGGGCGACAGGGTGATCGATATCCAACAGCTGTTCACCTGGATTGCGGCCCTGTTATGCGCCGCGCAACTTATCCTCGCCTGGCGTCTGGCGCCGTCCTCGCGCCATCGTATCGGCGTCTGGTACATGTGGAGCAACGTCGCCCTGCTGCTGTCGGCACTGCTGATCAATCACATTGGCTATACCCTCTTCGTCATCCTCATTCCCCGCGTCATCCATGATCTGACCGCATACACCGTCTACATTACCCACGACCGCAACCGCAACCGCCAGGGCCGGATCAATCCGCTCTACCGCCTCACCGGGGGCGGACGCCTGTCGCCGCTGCTGTTGCTGCCGGCACTGTCCATAGCCATCGCCTTCGTGCTCAGCAGTCATCAGCACTACCCGGTGATCAGCATCGCCATTCTGACCGTTTCCTTTCTGCACTACTATTTCGAAGGGTTCATCTGGCGCGGTCCCAACCCTCACCGCAACTACGTCAACTTCATCCGCTGAAGCCACCTCGTAACTCGCCGCAGCGTCGCTATACTGACTGTATCGCTGGCTGTGAGAATATTGATGTACCCATCCCCCCGCTATTTCGATGACTGTGAAGCCACTGTCGACGCCATCCTCGAGCACCTGGGCAACCGGATCGTTCTGGGCCTGCCGCTGGGTCTGGGCAAGGCCAACCACCTGGTCAATGCGCTCTACCGTCGTGCCTGCGCCGATCCGCACATTTCCCTGAGCATTCTTACCGCCCTGACACTGGAGAAGCCGCGCCCCGGCAGCGAGCTGGAAAGACGGTTCCTGGAGCCCGTCTCGGCCCGCCTGTTCGACGCCTATCCAGCCCTGGACTATGCCCGTGCGGTGCGTACCGGCGAATTGCCGGACAATGTCCGGGTCAAGGATTTCTTTCTGCAGTCGGGCCAGTGGCTGGGCGTCCCGCTGGCCCAGCAGCACTATGCCTCGATCAACTACACCCATGCGCTCAACGAACTGGTCGATTCCGGCGTCAATCTGATCCTGCAACTGGTGGCACCGCAACCGGGGCAGGTCGGCCAGGCAATCGAGCGATTCAGTCTCAGCTGCAACCCGGATATCAGTGCTGACCTGCTAGAGCTTCGCCGTGACGGCGTACCGATGCTCAGCGTCGGCCAGGTCAATGGTGCGCTACCCTTCATGGGTGGCGCCGCAGACCGCCCGGCCAGCGATTTCGACTTTATCTTCCACGACCCGGACGCCGAGTTCGACCTGTTCATGCCGCCCAACAAACCCGCCTCCCTCACGGACCACGCCATCGGGCTGGAGGTCGCCAACCTGATCGAGGACGGCGGCAGCCTGCAGATCGGTATTGGCTCGATCGGCGACGCGATCACCCACAGCCTGCTGTTGCGGCATCGCCAGAACCCCCTTTACCGGGAACTGCTCGACGCTCTCGACGACCAGCGCGAACCGGTAGCCGAAGCGTATTGCCGGCCTTTTACCCAGGGCTTGTACGGTGTCACCGAGATGCTGGTGGAAGGGTTTCTGGAACTGGTCAGCGCCGGCATCATGAGCCGCGAGGTAGAGGGTGCGGTAGTACACGCCGGCTTCTTTGTCGGCAGTCCGACCTTCTACCGGCGGCTGGACGACATGCCCGCCGAGACTCGTCGCAAGATCGCGATGATGCCCGTTTCCTACACCAACGAGTTGTACGGAGACGAAGCGGGCAAGCGCGAGGCGCGCAAGGCCGCCCGGTTCGTCAACAGCGCGATGATGGTGACACTGGGTGGGGCGGTGGTGTCCGACGGTCTCGCTGACTACCAGGTGGTCAGTGGGGTCGGCGGTCAATACAACTTCATCGCCCAGGCCTTCGCCCTGGAAGGCGGGCAATCCATTATCACGCTGCCGAGCACGCGTACCCGCAAGGGCAAACGGCAGTCGAACATTGTCTGGGATTATCCGCACATCACCGTTCCGCGCCATCTGCGCGATATTGTGGTAACCGAGTACGGCGCGGCTCACTTGCGCGGCAAGACAGATGCTCAGGTAATTGCCGCACTGCTGGCCATCACCGATTCGGCTTTCCAACCGCAGCTACTGGAGAAAGCCAAAGCCGCAGGCAAGATACCTGCGGCCTACGAGATCCCGCCTGAACGGCGCAACAATACGCCCAAGCGGATAGAGCAGGCATTGCACCCGGCAGGAGACGCCGGCGAGTTGCCCAGTTTCCCGCTGGGCAGCGGGCTGACACCCGAGGAAGAGCATCTGGCAATAGCACTGTCGAGCCTGTCACCACTCGCCGGGAACATGAGCGCGCTTTTGCCAATCATATTTGCAGGACTGCAGCGCAAGCCAGGCCCAATGACTCGGGCCTGTCTGCAACGCATGCAACTCGGGCAGCCCTACGGACTTAAGGAACGGCTCTATCGCGCATTGTTGATTGGCGCGCTGGAGAAAGGGCAAGCTGGAAGCTGAAAACCAGCTCAAAAGCTGGTCCCATGCGGCTTCCAGCTTGTGGCTTGTGGCTTGCCGCTTGCCGCTTGCCCGTCAGCCGTACCACTGCAGCGGCTGCACGCCCTGACCCGCCAGCTCGGGATAGTCGTCGTAAATCTCCAGCGGGCTGATGTTCTTGCGTGCGCCAAGAAACTCCGGACGCCGTGACCGGGCTGCATAGGGTTCGTTCAACTGGTTTTCCACGCTGTTGTAGACGAAGAACAGGTTCGAGCGCGGCCAGGGCGACATGTTGCTGTTGGAGGCATGCAATACGTTGCACTCAAACAACAGCAGCGAGCCTGCCGGCCCCTTGGGCGCCTGGATGCCGCCGCGCTGGGCCAGCGTAGCCAGCACGTCCTGACTGGGCACACCGGTCTCCTGCATCTTCAGCGAACTCTGCCAGTTGGTATCCGGCGTCTCGCCCACACAGGGGACGAAGTGGTGGTGCGAGCCGGGGATGATCATCAACGGCCCGTTGAATTCGTTGTTGTCGGTCAGCATCAGCGAGGCGCTGACCGCACGCATGCGCGGCATGCCGTCTTCGGCATGCCAGGTCTCGAAGTCCGAGTGCCAGTCGAAACCGCTGCCCTGGAATCCGAATTTGTCGTTGATCCGCGACTGGTGGATATACACCTCGCTGCCCAGCAGCTGGCGAACCATACCCAGCAGGCGCGGATCGCGGGTCAGACGGCTGAACTTTTCGGACAATTCATGCATGCCGAACACCGAGCGAATCGCGCCGCTGGCAGGATCGGAGATGACCTGCTCGGACTTCATCAGCTGCGGATCGGCAGCCATATCGTTCAGCTCCTGGAAGAAGGGCTGCATGCTTTCTTCAGAGAAGAAGCCCTCGAACCAGAGAAAACCGTCACGCTCATAGCGTGACAGGGACACTTCGTCGAGCGGCCCGTTCCAGCGGTGCTGGTTGCGCGAGTGCACTACCGGATCGCGGCGGGGCACCATGGGTTGGGCTTCTTTCAGGCGGGATGGGTATAAATCCAATGGTTGGGTCATGCTGTTCACGCGGTAACCTCCTGGGGTTATCTGTCTTTGTCATGGCACGGTCCTGGCGCGGCCCGCTGGAGATTCCCTGCATATTCTGCAAATCAGCTACGTGATGACGAGTTCTCACCCTCTACTCTGGAAGGAAGCCGAAACTTCTGTCATGCGGTTGAGCTGACCAGATTGCGGACACCAGACGAGATTGGTGTCTCCGGCCAGAACGACATGGGCATATCAAATGAACCCGTGCCGTAGGATATGCGACTGAAAAAACTGATAAAAGTTTTGTCTGTCTGCTCCGCTTCGCGTCGCCCGCTCTGGCATGCACCTATGCCGACAAGGACGGGCGCGCTGTTTGGTCCGTATGACGCTCCGGGGATATTTCCCGCAACCTTTGCGAACTGTCAGGCGATTTCCATCGTCTATATTCAAAGGAGTACCAGAAACTTGAGCGGACCGCTCCGCCGCCCCATGCAGGGACGTGCTCTGTATTCGCGAGTCTCTACGGAGCTGCCAGGAGGATTTATGAGTACCATCATCGCAGGACGTTTCGATACGCAGGAAAAAGCACAGGAGGCATGTGCCTCCTTGCAGGACGCCGGTTTTGGCCAGGATGCGATCTCGCTGTTTTTCGTCAATCCCCATGGCCAGCACGACATCTATCCCATCGGCGGCGATGAACCAGCCTCCCCCGGCTCGGAGGACTCCGGTCGCGGCGCCCTCGCCGGCGGCGGTATCGGCGCTGCGGCAGGGGTCGCCGTGGGCATCGCAGCCGCTCCGGTGGTTGGCCCAGTGGGTGCCGTGGTAGGCGCCGGGATTGGCGCCTATACCGGCTCGCTGGTCGGCGCCATGAAAAAGACCGACAAGGAATCTGAGGTCGACGAACTGGCCGACGAAACACCCTTGAAGGAAGAGCAACTGACCGAGCGTCAGGCCGGCATGCACGTGGCCGTGAAGGTCACCGGCGATAACCGCCAGGAAGCCGTCACGGTGCTGCGCGGGCATGGCGCCCAGGAGCTCGAAGAAGCGCAGGGCGAGCTGCAGAACGGCGAGTGGGTCAATTTTGATCCCCGCGAGGCGGTCAAGCTGCTGCCCGAAGACCAGCACTGAGAGCCGCGCTGGCGGCTGCTGGCTGCCCTGCCCCGGACTGCTGAGCCGGGCGCTGGTCAGGGTATACTGCGGCAATGAGACTAGACCGCCTGATCAGCAATCACCCGCAGTACAGCCACCGCGCGGCGCGCCAACTGATTGCCTGTGGCCGCGTCGAGGTCAATGGCGAAATCGTGCGCGACACCCAGGCGGTGGTCGACCGGTTTGCTGCGGTGAGTATCGACTCGATACCCCTGCGCAGCGGCTACCCTTCGCTGTATCTCATGTTGCACAAACCTATGGGCTACCTCAGCGCGACCAGCGATCCAGCTCACCCGACCGTACTCGACCTGATCGATTCCGCCCTGCACGAGCGGCTGCACATTGGCGGGCGTCTGGATCGCAACAGCTCCGGGCTCCTGCTGCTGACCAACGACGGGCTATGGTCGCGGCGGCTCACCGAGCCGCGCATCAAGATCCCCAAGGTCTATCACGTGACCACGGCCGAGCCGATTGCCGCCATCGCTGCCGAGCGATTCGCCTCCGGCATCCACTTTGCGTTCGAGGGCCTGACCACCTCTCCGGCGCAATTGCAGCTGCTGGCGGCAGATATGGCACGCGTCACCATCTACGAGGGACGCTATCATCAGATCAAGCGCATGTTCCACGCCGTGGGCAACCGCGTGGTCTCCCTGCACAGGGAGCGTATGGGCGATATCATCCTTGACCCCGAGCTGGCGCCCGGCGATTACCGGCTGCTGACCCGGTCGGAAATTCTGTCGGTGTAAACACCCCGTTCAGCCTGTCGTTGCAGATCCGGAGCAAGACGTATGGAATGGATACAGATGGTCCGCGAAGTATGGGCCCGCAGTGGTCTGGACGCCCTGCTGGAGGCCTTGCCACCCTGGCTGGCGATGGACGAGCGGCAACTGGTCTTCATGCTCGCCACTCCGGTATTCATCGGCGTCTTTGCCTGGGAATACCTGAAGATCCGCCACGACCCCCGTCTGGTCAACGGCGCGGAGTCGGTACGCAATTTCATGCTGGGCGCGGGGTATCAGACAACCGAGCTGCTGTTCGCCGGCCTGATAGCCTTTCCGGTATACGCCCTGGCCTACCACCACCGGCTCTGGGATATCCCCCTCACCCCGTTGACGGCGGTCGCGCTCTGGGTGCTGACCGATCTCTGCTTCTACTGGATGCATCGCGCCTCACACCGTGTCCGCTGGTTCTGGGCCGCGCATGTGACGCATCATTCCTCCGAGCGCATGAATTTCTCCACGGCCATGCGCCAGAACGCCACCAACATATTCAACGGTGGCTGGCTGTTCTACGTCCCCCTGGCCCTGGTCGGCTTCAACCCGGTGTGGATCGGCGTGTGCTACGCCCTGTCGCTGGTCTACCAGTTTTTCATTCACACCACACTGGTCGGCCGGCTGCACCCGGCCATCGAGTACCTGTTCAATACGCCCAACCACCATCGGGTCCATCATGGACGCAATCCCGCGTATATCGATACCAACTACGGTGGCGTGTTCATCATCTTCGATCGCCTGTTCGGCACCTTTACCCAGGAACGCGCCGACCAGCCCATCGAGTACGGCATTACCCGCCCGGTCGGCGGCAACGGACTGCTGCTCAGTTGGCTGCACGAATACCGGGACATGTTCCGCGACATGGCCCGCAGCGGGCCGCTGCTCCAGCGGCTCAGACATCTGTGGATGCCGCCTGACTGGGAGCGGGACGCGCCCGCACCGGCGCCTGTAGCCGGGGGTCGCAACGACGGGAACGGCGGCGAGCAATCGCTGCGCGACCAGGGGGAGTCGGCCGGCAACTAGCCGCGCGGGATGGCGTAGGTTCCGCTCGCATGGGCTACCGGTTCATCGGTACCCTCGGAGTAGATCGATACCTCCCCGATTGCCAGGGTCCTGCCTACCTTCAGCAGGGTGCAGATACCGAGAATATCCCGACCCGCAGCGGGCTTGCGCAGAAAGTTGATATTCAGATTGGTCGTCACCGCCAGCGGCACAATGCCGATGCTGCCCAGTATCGCCGCGTATAACGCCACATCGGCGGTCGCCATCATCACCGGACCGGAAACTGTTCCGCCTGGTCGCAGTTCGGCCACTCCGACGCTGTGGCGTACCCTGGCCGTCCCTTCACCCAGCGCCTCGACCAGGACTTTGGCCTGGGGAAATTCGGCACGAAAAAAAGCATTGAGCTGGTCAACCGTGGGCTTGCTGGTCATGCATCACTCCGTGTTCGCTATTCCAGGAGCCTCAGCATGCCTCCAGCGGCCACGACTCGCCATCCATGGCGCTGCCCGTGGCACTTCCAGCCGCCAGGCTGGCCACTTCAACCTGTAAAGCCCGCCCTGGGCAACCGGCTCTGGCAGCCTGTCGGGCTTACCACTGGCTACAGTCGACCTCAGCCGCATCGGGCACCTGGGCCAGCGGCTCGAATCCCAGGGCGCGCGCCTGCTGCAAATGCTGTGGCGCAATCTGGAACAGGCCGATCTTGCCATCGGGCGAGCCGCACATGGCGGTGTACATTCTGCCATCGGTGCCACAGGCGGCGTCAGTGAACGGAATCTCAGCCGCTTCCAGCTGCTTTTGCATCTGCGCGAGACTCAGCCCGTCGTCCTGACACTGCGTGGAGCCAGCGTCCTGATAGATTCCGATCTGACCGTCCACCGATGTCGGTCCGGCCTCGGTACAGCCTGTGAGCGCCAGCAGGCAGCCGGCAACAACGATCCGCATATGCATTGTTAGTTTTCTCCGGGACGTCACATTCATTGGGTGCAGGTAATTTGTAACACATGGCGGCGTCTTTTATCCCGGGCATCCCTTAAGCTCGAGATCAGGCGCCACACCATTCCGGCTTTCCGGCGCCACGCACAGGAGCCCGATGCCATGTTCGGTCTGTTCAAGCAGGACCCCGTAAAAAAGTTGCGCAAGGAATACAACGCCAAGCTGGAGGCCGCCATGAACGCCCAGCGCAACGGTGATATCCGCACCTACTCGACACTGACGCAGGAAGCCGATGCCCTCTGGCGCCAGCTCGAGCCACTGGAAAAGGCTGGCCGCTGATATCAGCCTAGCTGCCCCCGGCGAAATAGTCCCAGAGGTAGACGCAGGCAAATCCCAGATAGAACAGCCCGGCCAACGCCATCGACAGGGTAATGAACCAGCCCGGTCTCAGCGCGACAGGCAACCGCGTGCGGTTGACGTACAGCGCAATGAAGGCGATGAACGGGGTATGGGCTGCAGCAATGATCCCCGACGCGGACATCACCTTCACCGGATCGCTGAACAGGGCGATGATGATGATCGGGATCAGCCCGGTCACGGTGGCCACGAACAGACGCTTGACGTTGCGCCGCTCGCGCATCTGCCAGCCGGTGATCTTCTGCAGGGCATCCAGCGCCCCAAGCATCACACCCGGCCGCTCGGCATCCCGTTTGTGCCGGGTGAGAATGATGGTCATATCGGCGAAACTGCGTCCCCAGCCATCCTGGTTGGCCAACACGCTGCCACCCAGCGCAATCATGATCGAACCCAGCAGCAGGTACTTGCCTGCAGTGCCCCACACCTCCGAGAACAGCCGGGTCAGATCCACGGCCACGTCGCTGCCCTCCGGCAGTATGCCCTTGGGCGCCAGCAGTTCCGCACCGAGCACCATGAACGCGAAAATGACCACCAGGCCGCCCACCACCCCCAGGGTCGCTGCGCCAGTCACCACCCGGATCCAGGCGCGTGCCCGGGCGATGTACTCCTCGCCGGTACCAGGCTCGAGTTCGGTCTTGTGCTCGGCCTCCCGGGCGTCCTCCGGCAGCGGCTCCTCGCGGTCGCGGCTGAGCAGCCCCCCACCGAAGCCTCGCATCGCGGTCCAGTAGCCGAACCAGACGATGCCCATGGAACCGGCCAGAATGGTGCCGACCCAGGGCAGAATCACGTACAGATCCGGATCCTCGGGGATCGTCGGCGACAGCCCGGACAGTACCGCCTGCGGAGCGGGAAAGATGACCACGGCCGAAACCACCGCCATGGCCATCAGCAGCAATGCCATGACCCGGCTGAAACGCTCGATCAGCATGTAGCGTCCACTGGCCACAAAGCCGGAAAACAGCACCACCAGCACGATGCCGAACAGCGTTGCCGAACCCGGCAGAAACGACTGCACCGAACTGCCGACAACCGCCGAGAGGCCGGCAATACCCACCGCTGCCGCCAGCAGCTGCGGGACAAAGATCAGCCACACCGCCCAGCCCCTGGGGCCGCCGAGGGTATGAATCCCCTCCAGTACGGTGCGTCCCGTGACGATACTGAAGCGCGCCATTTCCCGGATCATCACCCACATGAAAAACACCACCAGCAACAGCAGCCAGAACAGCTCGTACTGGTAGACGGAGGCAACCCGCGGTGTGAACAGAATCGAACCGGTGCCCACCGCGGACAGCATCCACATCAGCCCAGGCCCGTACCAGCGCAATTTCTGTCGGCCCTCGGGTGGGACCGCCACTTCACCTCGATATAACAATCTGTTCAAAACAACCATCCTTGCCCGCACATGATGCATCCGGTGAGTCCAGATCGCCTGATTGACGCCCACCGGTCGAATGACAGGATGACTGCTGCAGAGCCACCGAGTTCCTGAGCGCAGGCATTCATCTGCTGAATACCGTGACGCAAGCAGCCACGGCCAGGGACTGGTTTATGCTTGCATGCACGCAGTCCGCGACAACAACAAGCAACCGAGGACCCAACATGAAAGCACTGAGAACACCGGACCATCACTTCGACAATTTGCCGGAATACAACTTCGCGCCGCACTACCTGATGGTGGACGACACCGAGGGAGGCGAGCTGCGCGTGCATTATCTCGACGAGGGCCCGCGTGAAGCCGACCCGGTTCTGCTGCTGCACGGCGAGCCTTCCTGGTGCTTTCTCTACCGCAAGATGATTCCGATCCTGACCGCCGCCGGACACCGCGTGATCGCGCCGGACCTGCCGGGTTTCGGTCGCTCCGACAAGCCGGCGTCACGTGAGGATTACACCTACCAGCGGCACGTCGACTGGATGCAGTCCGTGCTGGACCAGCTGCAGCTCGAGCACATCACGCTGTTCTGCCAGGACTGGGGCGGCCTGATCGGCCTGCGTCTGGTCGCGGCGAACCCGGATCGCTTTGCCCGCGTAGCCGCGGGCAACACCATGCTGCCCACCGGCGACCATGATCCGGGTGAAGGCTTTCGCAAATGGCAGCGATTCTCCCAGGAAACTCCTGAATTTCATGCCGGCGGCGTGATCAAGGGCGGCACCGCCACCGAGCTGCCGCAGGCAGTGATTGACGCCTACAACGCCCCCTTCCCCGACGAGTCCTACAAGGAAGGTGCACGGCAGTTTCCCCTGCTGGTCCCGACCACCCCGGATAATCCGGCATCAGCTGCCAATCGCGCAGCCTGGGTCGAACTGGGTAAATGGACCAGACCCTTTATCACCCTGTTCAGCGACTCCGATCCGGTAACGGCAGGCGGTGACCGCGTCATGCAGAAACTGATCCCGGGCACCCGGGGCCAGAAGCACACCACCATTGCCAATGGCGGTCATTTTCTGCAGGAGGATCAGGGAGAGGAACTGGCCGAGCGATTGGTGGCGTTTATTCACGACAATCCTCGCTGAGCCTCGCACTGTTTCAGCTGCCACCACCCACCTGCTGCCACGCCGCCAGTCGGGTGTGCAGGGGAATCGACGCATTAGCCGGACTGGTGGAGGGCAGCCTGATGCGCGGTATGCGCGCCTGGGACGCGCTGAGGGTCGGCAGCACATGGCGGCGGAATACCGTTTCCGCCTTTGCCCCATTGAAATAGATGGTCTGGATATGCGGATGCGCCTGCAGAAAATCGGCAAAGTCGTTGGCTACGATGGACGCTTCGACAATATCCGAATCCAGACTGCTGGTGCGCGTGCAGGTCTTCAGCACATCCCACACGGCGACGCCTTTGCGTTCGAGTTCCGCGCAGCGCTCTTCGTAGGGCAGGCTTGCGGGTACGCCAAGCACGGCTTCCATGAAAGGCCAGAAGCGATTGTGCGGGTGGGCGTAATAGCGCCCTGCCGCGAGGGAGGCCTTGCCTGGCATCGAACCCAACACCAGCCGGGAGGCCCGAACGTCGGCAATGGGCGCAAAACTGTGGATCTGCGTCATCACGCCCCCTTGCCCAGGGCAAAACGAGCTACCACCTGGTAGACCGGCCCGGTACCCGAACGCTCGCTACGGAACAGGCTGAAATGCGTCACCGTCCAGGGGGCCGAGCGCAGATCCTTATGCGCAGCGAGAAAAGGCTCAAGCACCGCCGGCCGGCTCCCCCGGGTGCGCGCCAGGGTAACGTGGGGGCTGAACGGCAGCTGTTCCGGCTCGAAACCGAGGGGCAGGAGACGGGCATCCAGCCGGTGTCGAAACAGCTGCAGGTCTGCGTCCGCTGCCGTACCGGCCCAGAGCACCCTGCGGTCAAAGGTGCCCACCGCGGACAAGCGCATATCGAAGGGTGAGATCTCGAGGTCCTGCATGGCCTCGATTATGTGCGCCATCAGACGCTCCGGCACGGAGCCCAGAAAGCGTAGGGTCAGATGCAGATCTGCCGGCCACTGCCAGCGTACGCCCGGCAGCTCGGTACGCAGATCCGCCAGCTGTTCCTGCACGAAAGCGGGCATCTCGAGGCCGAGGAACAGACGATGGCCCGCCTCGGAGCCCGCTTGCGGGACACGATTGGTCATACTTTGGCTCCAGCGTTTTCAGCTCTCATGGCAAGCCCTGTCCAGGCCCCGCCGCGGTATCGGTACTGACTGGGACAGAAGGACAGCGGCGAAATTCCGGTCCGACAGCGTGTATGCTGGTGCCCATGGTCGAGCGCCGAGCCACAGCCATTTGCCGAAAGATAACAGGAGCCACCCATGAAGACCCTGCAGATAGACATCGTATCCGACATTGCCTGCCCCTGGTGCGCCATCGGCTACGGCCGGCTGGAGCGAGCCATGACGGCCCTGGAGACGGAGTTCACCTTCCAGGTCGAGTGGCATGCCTTCGAACTCAATCCCGACCGTGAGTCCCAGGGCGAGCCGATTCTGCAGGCACTCAGTCGCAAGTACGGGCGCAGTGTCGAGGAGATGGAGGCGGCGCAGAGCAACATGATGGCGATTGCCAGCGAGCTCGGCCTGAACTTCAGCAAGATGCAGGAAAGACTTACCTGTAACACCTTCGATGCCCACCGACTGGTCAAGTGGGCGGGTGAGCAGGGGCAGCAGACGGCAATGAAGATGGCGTTGTTTGAAGCCTACTTCGGTCGCGCAGCGGACGTATCCGATCCGCAGATCCTGACTGCCTGTGCTCAAGCCATCGGGCTCGACGCCGAGGAGGCGAAGGCAGTACTGGCATCGGATGCCTATACCCAGGAGGTCCGCGCTGACGAAGCCCGCTATCAGCAATCGGGGGTTTCCGCCGTGCCCGCTTTCATCATCAACCAGCGTCACCTGATCTCCGGCGCCCAGGAGCCGGACACCCTGATCAATGCGTTTCGGGAAATCGCCACCCGCAGTGCCACGCCCTAGGGCTGCAGCTCGCGTGGCGCGGTGATCAGATCAGGGCGTCGCTGACCAGCATGCCATGCAGGACGTAACATAACCGCGAGCCCTGCTGGAGTGTCAACGGATTACGGCTGGCTATCATCCAGCCATCGTTGAGCAGGTCATCGATGTGCCTGCGCAGCTCGTCGAGCTTGCGCTGCTGGCGCTCCGGCCACTCCACCACCTCGATACCCTCGACAAGCTCGGGAATAGCAAGACTGGAAGGGGTTGCCGGCTCGGTACCAGGCCCCGCCAAAGAATGATCGCGCATCTGCATGCCCTCAGAGTTCTGAACTGTCCGCATCCTGCGATATTCCGGTGGCCTGTCCCGATAAGATTGGACGGTCCCGATTGCAGGCTACACTCGGATTGGGGTTTGTTCAAAGGACCCCGGTCACATTTTGGCCCAAAGGCCATATCAGCCGACCGGAAGCAGGCAAGCCAGGCCCGCGGAAACGGCGTCACAGGGGATTTCACGCGGTATGGCTCGCACATTCGTTTACACATTCACCGCCGCCGTGCTGGCAATCTGCACGGCCATCTTCGCTATGTCACCATCAGGCGTCGCCGATGGGGCGTCACCGCCGGGCCTGCCGGTGCCGGGCCCGCCGGGGGTGTTGCACATCCCCGTGCCCGGGGTCAGCGCGCTGGAGTTGCGCGACAGCTACGAAGACCCACGCGGCCCGGACCGGGTCCACGCCGCCATCGACATCATGGCGCCCACCGGTACGCCGGTGCTGGCCGTGGATGCCGGCGTGATCGTCAAACTGTTCGACAGCAAACCCGGCGGGCTGACCATTTACCAGTTCAATCCTGCGGGCGAACTGGCCTACTATTATGCTCACCTGGACCGGTATGCCGATGCCCTGCAGGAGGGCGACCGGGTCGAGCCCGGCCAGCTGATCGGCTACGTAGGCGCCAGCGGCAATGCTGATCCGACTGCGCCGCACCTGCACTTTGCCATATTCCGGCTGGGGCCCGAGAAACGCTGGTGGGAGGGCACACCGCTCAACCCGTACCCGCTTTTCCAACCGCCAGAAACCATCAAGCAGTAACTCGCACAAGGAGCACAATGTGTCCGATCAATACAGGGAGTTGTCAGGGAAGCTGATCGATTTCATCCAGGCCCAGCAGATGTTCTTTATCGGCACTGCCGGAGCAGAAGGCTTCGTCAATGTGTCGCCAAAGGGCATGGACAGCCTGCGCATTATCAGTCCCGGCGAGGTCGCCTGGCTGAACCTCACCGGAAGCGGTAACGAATCGGCAGCCCATGTGCTGGAAAATCGGCGCATGACGATCATGTTCTGCTCCTTCGACAAGCAGCCGCTGATCCTGCGTCTGTATGGTGAGGCCGAGGTGATCCATCCCCGAGATGACGAATGGCAGGCCCTTTTCGCCCTGTTCCCCGCCCATGCCGGCGCCCGCCAGATATTTAGAATGCAAATTTCCCTGGTAGTCACCTCCTGCGGCTATGCGGTGCCCTACTATGAGTTCAAGGGCGAGCGCCAGACCCTGACCAACTGGGCTGTAAAGCGCGGAGAGCAAGGCATCGAGCAATATTGGCGGGACAAGAATCAGGTCAGCATGGATGGCAAGGACACCGGAATATTTCCTGATCAAAGCAATTTGTAAGCATTCAGACCTGCTAAACTTTTGTCCATTGGCGTCAGTTCGTTCATCATGGGGGCTGATGTCAGGGGCGACTGCACATGCTTTAGCCGCTTCTCGACCCCGCTTTTTTCTGTTTTCTGCCCGGCTGAAGCTTCGCCGCAGAGAGCTTCTCATCACAGGAACGAGGGTGGCATTCGCTTCTACGCAAAGCATATCTTGCGCACTCCGATGCCCCTCGATCCGGCTTGAACGATTTCAACCGATGGAGACGACATAGTGAACAACGCCGAACTGCAAGCGCTCAAAGAACGATACGTGGCCGCTGGTGCTGCCAGCCCGAACGAGCAATTTGCCGCCCGCGCCACCAATGCCGAGGTCTGGGACGCAGATGGCAAGCGCATGATCGACTTCGCCGGCGGCATCGGTGTACTCAACGTGGGGCACCGCCATCCCAAGGTGGTCGCGGCAGTGAAGGAACAGCTCGATCTGCTGATGCATACCTGCCAGACGGTAATGCCCTATGAGGGCTATGTTCGGGTGGCCCAGAAACTGAGTGAGATCAGCCCGGTGCGGGGCCATGGCAAGGTGATGCTGGCCAACTCCGGGGCGGAAGCCCTCGAGAACGCGGTGAAAATCGCCCGCGCGGCAACCGGTCGGACCAATATCATCTGCTTTGACGGTGGCTACCATGGCCGTACCTTCATGACCATGGCGATGAACGGCAAGGTCAAACCCTATCAGGGCGATTTCGGTCCGATGCCAGGCACCGTGTTCCGTGCGCCCTACCCGGTCGCCTACCACGGCGTAAGCGAAGAGGAGGCCCTGCGCGGTCTGCGCATGACGCTGCGCACCGACAGCGCCCCGGAAAGTACCGCAGCCATCTTTATCGAGCCGGTACTGGGGGAAGGCGGCTTTTACGCAGCCTCGCCCAAGTTCCTCAAGGCCATTCGCGAGATCTGTGACGAGCACGGCATCCTGATGGTAGTCGACGAAGTGCAGAGCGGCTTTGGCCGCACCGGCAAGATGTTCGCCATCGAGCACAGCGGCGTGGAGCCGGACATGATGACCATGGCCAAGAGCATGGCCGACGGCATGCCAATCTCCGCCGTGGTCGGCACCGACAAGCTGATGGACAGCTCCGGCCCCAATTCGCTGGGTGGCACCTATACCGGCAGCCCGGTCTCCTGCGCTGCGGTACTGGCGGTGATGGACATCTTCGAAAGCGAAGATATTCTCGGCAAGGCCAACCGCCTGGGCGACAAACTGGCCAAGCGCTTCGCGAAGTGGCAAGAGCAGTTCGCGTTCGTCGACAACTCGCGCAACCTGGGCGCCATGGCGGCCTTCGAGCTGGTCGAAGATAAAACCAGCCGCAAGCCACGGGCCGACCTCGCAGCGGCCATCACCACCAAGGCCAAGGAAAACGGGCTGATCCTGCTCGCCTGCGGCATGCACGCCAACTCGATCCGCTTCCTGATGCCGGTCACCATCGAGGACGAGATCCTTGAGGAAGGGCTGGATATCATCGAGAAGATCCTCACCGAGCTGCCTGGCTGAGCCAGACCGGCGTTCCAGAAACCGCGGCCCCGGCCGCGGTTTCTTTTTGTCTGCCCCTTGCCCTCAGGTGCCGCAGAACGTGTGGTGCACCCTCTGCGCAGGGGTAGCCGGCGTGGCGTAGCGGGCGTCGGCTGCACGGTAGTCACCGGGTGCAGCCAACCGGTCGACCAGATCGTGAAAGGGCTGCAGGTTGCCGTCGTCCTCCGCCGCGCGGATCGCTTCTTCGACCAGATGGTTGCGCGGGATGAACGCCGGATTGAGCGCCAGCATCTGCTGCTGACGCTCGGCCGGTGGACCGGGTTGCTGCTCAAGAGCCTGTTGCCATTTCTCGCGCCAACTGGCAAAGGACTCCGGCAGCGCGAACAGCCCAGCGACAGTGTCGCCTTCGAGCTCCCCTTCTGGCCCGGCCAGCTCGGCCAACCGGCGGAAGGTAAGCGTATAATCCGCGCCGGCTGCGGCCATCTGCTCCAGCAGTTCATCAACCAGGGCGTCACTCGTTTCGCCCCTGGCAGCCAGCCCCAGCTTGCGCGCCATCAAAGCGTAATAAGCTGACTGATACAGCGTCACATAATCATCTATCGCCTGCTGAGCTGCCTGCACCGCCGCATCCTCGTCCGCGTCGAGCAGCGGCAGCAGCACCCGGGCAAGCCAGGCCAGGTTCCACTGGCCGATGCCGGGCTGATTGACGTAGGCATAACGCCCGCCACGATCAATCGAGCTGAAAACCGTATCGGGGTCGTATTGCTCCATGAAGGCACAGGGACCGTAGTCGATGGTCTCCCCTGATATCAGCATGTTGTCGGTATTCATGACGCCGTGGATGAAGCCCAGCGATTGCCAGTGGGCTATCAGCTCCGCCTGGCGGGTCACCACTGCGCGCAGCAGCGCAACATAGGGCCGCTCGGTCTCGCCGGCAGCAGGGTAATGCCGCGCAATGACATGATCGGCCAGAGTCCGGACAGCGTCGTTATCACCTTTGCCGGCAAAGTACTGGAAAGTACCGATACGGATATGGCTGCTGCAGATCCGAGTGAGGATGCCGCCAGGCTGGGGCCGGTCACGCATCACCCGCTCGCCGGTGGATACCGCTGCCAGACTGCGGGAGGTGGGCACGCCCAGGGCCGCCATCGCTTCGCTCACCACGTACTCGCGCAGAACCGGGCCCAAGGGTGAGCGCCCATCCCCGCCCCGGGCAAAGGGTGTGCGCCCGGCGCCCTTGAGCTGCATGTCATAGCGTTGTCCATCGAGGCCAATGATCTCGCCCAGCAGAACCGCTCGGCCGTCACCGAGCTGTGGATTCCAGTTGCCGAACTGGTGGCCGGCATACGCGGTCGCGATGGGTACCGAACCGGATGCAATCTCGTTGCCCGCCAGCACCTGCAGCCCCTCGGCGGAGGCCAGCCAATCGGTGGAGATACCCAGTTGCGCGGCCAGATCGCTATTGATGCGGATCAGCACCGGTGCGCGCACCGGTGTCGGCTTCTGCTGGGCGTAGAAATGCTCCGGCAGGGAAATATAACTGTTATCGAAACGCGGGCTTGGCGGCTGACTCATTGGCTGCTCCGGTGTGGTATAGGCTTGCAGGATACGTCAATCCGGCCCATGTGAATAAAACGCAACTCATGCCAGGTATGACGGGCCAACAACACCAGGGTTCACCGAGCAGCTCGGGTTCGCGAAATACGGCCGGTGTTTCTATGCTCAGATCACAGGTTGCATCAACCCGAAAAGAAGCCATAGGGAGTCGTTCACTGCATGCGTTCATTCAAACCCGCAGGCGCAGGGCTGCGCACGCGACTGTTCCAGGTCATCTTCGAGTCCAATACGCCACTGGGCAAGGGCTTCGATATCGCCCTGGCCTTGCTTATCCTGCTCAGCGTCGCAGTGGTGCTGCTCGATAGCGTGGAAAGCTTCCACCAACGCTACGCAGAGCTGTTCTATGGGTTTGAATGGCTGGTGACATTGCTGTTTACCCTGGAGATCGCGCTGCGGATCTATTGCCTGGAAAAGCCCCTGCAATACCTGAAGAGCTTCTATGGTGTGATCGATATCCTGGCAGTCGCCCCCACCTGGCTGGCACTGGTGCTGCCCGGGGCCCAGACGCTGGTCGTGATACGCCTGCTGCGCCTGCTCCGGCTGCTGCGTGTGCTGGAGATGATGGCACTGGTGGGCCAGGGCAAGCTGCTGGTCGACGCCCTGAAACGCAGCCGCGGTCAGATCACGCTGTTTCTGTTTGCGGTGATGATGCTGGTGACCATCTTCTCTTCGATCCTGTATCTGATCGAACCGGCCGAGGCAGGCTTTACCAGCATACCCAAGGCCATCTACTGGGGCATTGTCACGCTGACCACCGTCGGCTACGGCGACATTGCCCCGGTCACCCCGCTGGGCCAGTTCATATCCATCATGGTCATGTTGACCGGCTATTCGATCATCGCGCTGCCGGTTGGCGTCTTTTCAGCGGAGGTGATCAACACCCTGCGCAATGAGCGCTATTCCGACGAAGCCTGCCCCGGCTGCGGCAAGCACCAGCACGAGAAGAACGCCCGATACTGCAAGTTCTGCGGCACCTGGCTGAATGAGGAAACTGTTGATCCGCGGGCGGAACCGCCGGGGAAATAACCGCAGAAAGCGCTCCTAGAGAATCTCGCGGGAGACATCCATTACCCGGCCGTCCACGGTGCGCTGCAACTTGTCTTCAATCTCGCTGCAGATCGATTCGACCTTCTGCGGCGACATGGCGGCGACCACGAAAGTCCATTCGCTGGATTCCATGCGGTCGAGCTCGCCGCTCTCGCACACGGCAATCGCCGGGGTGCGACCAAAACGCTCATGCAAACCGCCCATGCGCTGGCGCTTCTCCTTGAGTGAGCCGCAACCGGGCAGAGAGAACTGTATCGTCAACACGCCAATATTCATTTCACCTCCGGCCTGAAGTATTGTCGATTATCGTCAGGGTATTGACCTTGAAGCCGACCAGATATTGCATCAGCCGGGCCAACTGGCCGGCACCACGAACACGCGATCGACCTCCCGCCAGAGCCCGCTGCTGCTATCGCGCTGCATTTGTGCAAAGAGCCGTGGCGTATCAGTGGCAGCAATCTGCTCCAGAGCAGCCACCACTGCAGCCGGATCCGGCTGCTCGGACTGGACCCAGGGCCCGAGCCAGTGGGGTTTGCGTAAATGTACCCAGCACGCGGCATCCATGCCACGGGCAGCTTCGAGGTAGGTCCACCGCCCGCGCTGATGATCGCTCGGCACCCCGTCGGGCTCGCCCAGCTCCGAGTGCAGCGGATAGAACAGATAGCCAGGCATGAACAGCCGCGATTGCGTCGGCACGTCGATGCCCTGCGCCGCCAGGGCGGTGGCGCTCTCGGCCAGTTGTCCGCGCTGGCACTGGTGCTCGAGCATCCGCGCCGTTTTCAGATCCAGGCGGTCGACCGCATTAGGGCCATACCAGCGCGTTGGTGTGCCTGGGCCGGGGTAGCCCAGGTAGAACTTGATGGCGATCTCGTGGTGCTCCACCGCCTGGGTCTGCGGGTTACGCACGACAAAGTCGAGCTCGCCCAGGGTTCTTTCAGTGTTGCGAATGGGCAGGTTGCGCGCCAGCACCTCCCAACCGAGGATATCGGTCAGCAGGCAGGCGTACAGACGTTCGAAATAATACCCCAGGCGTTGCTGCGCCGGCTCCAGCAACGCGGCCGGTGCGGTGTGTGGCAACCGCTCCCAGCCCTCCAGCAGTTCCGCCGTGCCCGCAGGCAGCCAGGGCCGCAGGTCAAAGGCCAGCGGACTGTCAGTCAGCTGTGGTACCTGGCACATCCAGGCGAGATGACGTATCGCCGGCACACGGAAGCAGGCGGGGTCTGGCGCAGCGGGGCAGGTATCGGCGTTCATGTGTGCAGCCTACCTGAAAATCCGTTGAATATTCTCTCGCATCGCCATGCAGTAAACTGGCTGCCCACCCCACAGATGGAATGCACCATGGCCAGATGGCTGGTAAAAACCGAACCCGATGAATGCGGTATCGACGATTTTGCCCGGGCGCCCGACAAACCCATCACCTGGGACGGCGTGCGCAATTACCAGGCGCGCAACTTTCTGGCGCAGATGAAGCAGGGGGATGAAGTATTCATTTATCACTCCAGCTGCAAGCACATTGGGGTTGCCGGCATCGTTACCGTTGCCCGGTCGGCCTATCCCGACCCCGCCCAGTTCGATTCGGCTTCACCCTACTACGACGGCAAAAGCACTGAGGAGAAACCTCGCTGGCAAGCCGTGGACATGCTTTTTCAGCAGAAGCTGAGCCGGCTGATTCCCTTGGATGAACTGAAGGGCCTGCCCGGCCTGGAGGAGCTGCCGCTGGTCAAGCGCGGCAGCCGGCTATCCGTGATGCCGGTCAGCGACGAGCAGTGGCAGATCATTATTCGGCAACAATGAGTGCAGCAGTCGTCACCACTATGTTTTCTTCGGTGCCTTGCCCAGGCCGCGCTGACGGGGTGGTTTGGGCAGGTTCTTCTGTTCCTTGCGGTCGGCCCGGTCGGAGTTGCGCGAGCCGTCCTTGAAGCGCTGCTTGCGCTCGGCGTTCTCGGCTTCCTTCTTCGCCTTGGCCGCAGCAATCGCCAGCTTTTCGCGCTCGACCATCTCCGGCGTTTCCAGACTGATCCGGCCCAGTTTGCCGGACCTGAATTCGTTAATCAGCACCTCGCAGATCTTGTGCAGATTGATCCGCCCACCGGTCTGCAGCGCGCCGCGCCTGGCGCCGGCCATCTCCAGAAAATCCAGCTCACTGGTGGGCAGTCGCTCCAGCTGAAAATGCGCTGTGATCAGCTCCGGGTAGGCCTTGATCAGATACTCGGCGAGAAAGAAGCTGACATCATCGTATTCCATCGCCGTGTTCTTGATCGCACCCGTGGCGGCCAGCCGGTAGCTGCTGTCGGGGTTCTCGATCTTCGGCCAGAGGATGCCAGGCGTGTCGAGCAGCGTAACGCCACTGCCCAGATTGATGCGCTGCTGGTCCTTGGTCACCGCCGGCTCGTTACCGGTCTTGGCGACCATCCTCCCGGCCAGGGTATTGATGATGGTCGACTTGCCCACGTTGGGGATGCCGACAATCATCGCATTGATGTTCTTCGCGCCGGCGTCCTTCTCCGGCAGCATCTTGCGGCACAGATCGACCAACAGCTTGATGCGGCCCGGCTGCTCGGTGGTGGTCGCGAACGTCTTGACGCCACGCTCCTGCTCCAGATACCCCTGCCACAACGCGGTCAGCTCCGGGTCCGCCAGATCGGTCTTGCTCAGCACCTTGATGCAGGGCTTGTCGCCACGCAGCTGGGCAATCGCCGGGTTCTCGCTGGAATAGGGAATGCGCGCATCCAGCACTTCAATCAGCAGGTCTACCTGGGGCAGGACCTCCTTGATCGCCTTCTGCGCCTTGTGCATGTGTCCGGGATACCATTGAATTGCCATTTGCGCCGCGCCTTGACTCTGTTTGAGGCGCTATCTTATCAGGTCGTCAGGTCCGCCACCGGTTTCCTGCTCAAGCGCCACACCAGATAGAACAGCGGGCCAAATGAGCCAGCCGTTACCGTCACCAATACAAACGGCCAGGGGTTGAGCCCGTGCTTTTTCGCATCGGCCACCATCCAGACCATGATCAGGCCACAGGCGACCACCAGATCCATCAACACCTGACCCTCGCCCCAGCCGCTCAGACCCGCCAGCCAGATGCCCAGGTAACCCACCTGCGTCATGGCCACCAGGCTGTAGGCAGAAAAGACCGCGAGGGTCAGCAGTACCATTGTCAGCTTCCAGTTCATCTTGAATCTCCTCTTCCGGGTGAACCTGGAGAGTGCGATCGATCGTTGAGGCCGTGCAATTACCTGGGAGGTAATTGCCTTCAGTCAGGCGCTGCAGTAATTTCTGAAAATGCGGCGATGGCCGCCCGCTGACTGGAGATCTGCCATGGAACAACTGGCGTACGAACAAACGCCCTTTGGTGCCCTGCTGCGCAGCTGGCGCAGCGCACGGCGTCTGAGCCAGCTGGAGCTGTCGCTGATCAGCAACGTGTCGCAACGACACCTGAGCTTTCTGGAATCAGGCCGCGGGCGGCCCAGCCGGCAAATGATATTCCAGCTGGCCGGTGCGCTGGATATCCCGCTGCGCGAGCAGAACGACCTGTTGCAGGCGGCCGGCTTTGCCACCGCCTTTCGCTGCAGTCCGCTGGATACCCGCGCGATGGAACCGGTCAGACAGGCGCTGGAAATGGTGCTGGCCCATCACGACCCCTATCCCGCCATAGTCGTGGACCGGGACTGGAATCTGCTGATGGCCAACCAGGGCATGAACACCCTGCTGGCCCTGGCGGGCGAGCAGGAGTCGCTCTGGCAACGCACCTGCGGCGACGGGCCGCGCAATATCATGCGCCTGTGCCTGCATCCGCAAGGCCTGCGTCCATTGATCGGTAACTGGGAGGTGGCGGCGCCGACCATCATGGCTCGACTGCTCCGTGAGCAGACAACCGCCCCGAGCGAAGGAATCAGCAGCTTGCTGAGCATGCTGCGCGAGGACGACAGTATCCCCCTGCGCTGGCATCAACCCGAACCCTCACAACAGCTGGCGCCGGTCCTTGCCCTCGAACTCGTGGTCGGCGATCACCGACTGAATCTGTTTTCGATGATATCCACCTTCGGCACGCCCCAGGATGTCACCACCGACGAACTGCGGGTGGAAACATCCTTTCCGGCCGACACTGCCAGCGCCAGCCTGCTGCGTGAACTGGCGGCTCACTCGCGCGCCGGGGCTTGAACGCCTACCGGCACCGAGGCGGACTCGCCCTGCTGACGCTTGATCACGCTGAAGGACCCGTCTGTTTCAAGCACCACCGACTCCGCGTCGTCCAATGCTGCCATGCCTGAGGAACGCACCGCCGCTTCAACTTCGTCCACCGTGACCCGCGCTGTGCGCAGGGCATCGTTGAGCAACTCGCCGCGGTAATACAGCATGCGCGGCTCACCGGTGACCAGTTTGCGCACCCAGCGAGCGCGCACGCTCGACCAGGTCACGATGAACTGCAGCCCGATCAGCACCGCAAACGCCAATGCGCCTTCTGCCAGGGCAACGTCCTTGCTGAGCAGCACGGTCGCCAGCGTGGAGCCCAGCGCCACGGTAACGATCAGGTCAAAGGCGTTCATCTTCGACAGCGTGCGTTTGCCGGAAATACGCAGAAAAGTGATCATTACCACGTAGGCCATCACACCGATGACCAGCGTCCGCGCCAGCCCTTCCCAACCATCAAAAAATACATCCTCGAGCATCTGTCCTCCTGCGGCAGCAAGTGTCAGGCCGCATCGCGACCCAGCCTGGTTCTGCTTGGACCCTGATCCGCCCGGGATGATCCCCTGCGCAATCGCGGTCGAGCGGGCTCAGCGCGTGCGCCGCGCCGCGGGAGGCACCTCCAGCTCGATGATCCGGGCACTCACCCCCTCGCCATCAACCAGCAGTTCCGCTATCGCCACAGGCAATTTGAAACGCCGTCGACCGGCACTACCGGGGTTTACATAGAGCACCCCGTCGAGTTCCGTCACGGAGGGTTTGTGGGAATGGCCGCACACCACCACGCGCACATCCGCAGGCGGCGGATATTGCTGCAGCTGGGCCAGATCGTGAATAACGAAAATGCGTTGTCCGGCAAATTCGACCACCTGCGTTTCAGGCAGCGCCTGGGCCCAGGCGTCGCGGTCATTGTTGCCGCGTACGGCGGTCACCGGGGCAATCAGCTCCAGCTCACGCAGAACGGCAGACGTGGTGATGTCGCCAGCGTGTATCAGATGATCACAGCCTTTCAGCGCCGCCAGCGCTTGCGGACGCAACAGGTCATGGGTATCGGAAATCAGTCCAATGCGAAGCAAGCTGCCCCCCCTTTTTGCCTGGTTCAGGCATCCAGTCTAGCCAAAGCCGGCAATGCTGCTGGCGGCGGCATGCCCTGATGCCGGCAGATCGGTTGAACTCGTTGTACCCGGGTTCGTCTTACAGGTTGTACGGACGTTGCCCGGTAACAGCCGAGCCTGACACACCAGACCAAGGGGAATGACTGCCATGTCCGAACCTGTAGACCGCTCAACCCTCAATCAATTGCTCAACTGCCCGCCCCAGTGCTGCCTGTCGCTCTACATGCCGACCTATCGGGCCTTTCCCGACTCCACGCAGAATGCCATCCGCTACAAGAATCTGTTGGCAACTCTCAGCGAGCAGCTGCGCGCTCGCTATCCCGACGCCAACCATGCGGCACTGCTCGAACCCTTCGAGCGCCTGGAGGAAGAGCATGAGTTCTGGCTCACGCCCCGCGACGGCCTGGTCGTGCTGGGTGGTGAACAGTTTTTCCATGTCCACAAACTGATGCGTGCGGTGCCGGAGCAGACCCACGTCGGTGACCGTCCCTGTCTCGCCCCGCTGCTACAGATCACCCAGGCCGGCGACGCCTATCAGGCGCTGTGCCTGTCGCGAGACGAGGTACGACTATTCGAAGGCACCCAGGAGGCCTTCCACGAGGTGCAACTGGATTATCGCGTCCCCAAAAGCCAGACGGATGCGCTGGGCTCCGATCTGACCGCCGCGGACCAGTCGGGGCACCCGGACGGCTTTGGTGCAGCGGGGGAACGGGGCGATTCGCTGATGCATTCTGCTGGCGGGTCCGGCAAGCAGGATGAGATCGACAAGGACCGGGACAAATTCTTCCGCGCCGTGGATGTCGCCATCGAGCGCTACCACTCCCGGCCCTCCGGACTGCCCCTGATGCTGGTGGCCCTGCCCGACAACCAGAGCGCCTTCCGCAGCACAAGTCGCAACGCTCAGCTCACCGGCGACCGTATTGAAGTCGATCCCGGCACCCTGAACGCCGAGGCGTTACGCAAGCAGGCAGCCGAACTCATGGCACGCAACCAGCTCGAACGCCTCAACGCACTGCATGACCGGTACGGCGTAGCCCAGGGCGAAGGCCGAAGCTCGACGGATCTGGACGAAGTCGGCAAAGCGGCAGTAGCCGGTCGAATCGAACTGCTGCTGGTCGCTGCGCAGCAGAGCGTAGGCGGCTTGCTGGATCCCGAAAGCGGCGCGCTGGAACGCCAGAGCGGGGAAGATGCGAACAATCTGCTGGATGACATCACCACCACAGCGATGCGCAACGGTGCCGAGGTCATGATCGTGCCTGCCCAGCGCATGCCCTCGGGCAGCCCTGTGGCGGCGGTGTTCTACGCCTGATCACCGCGTACGCTTTCGAGCGCCTGAGCTGAGGGCTGCACCTGGCAGCCCCTGCCAGGCATGCATCTGCACCCGGGATTTTTCGCGAACTTATTCGCCCGGTCCACTTCTAACACCATGGAAGACCCATGTCGTTGCGCCAGTCGAAACAAGGAAAACCCGCATGACCACCACTGCCGACCATCGCTACGGGACGTCGCACATGACGCTCCATCCCCTGCACGCCACCTTGCTGGCAGGGGCCATCCCGCTGTTTCTCGGAGCCCTGCTCAGCGACATTGCCTACTACCGAAGTTATGAAATCCAGTGGACCAATTTTGCCTCATGGCTGATCGCGGGCGGCCTGGTGTTTGCCGGCCTGGCATTGCTGTGCGCCGTCATCGGCCTGTTCCGCGCCGAAGGACGCGGAGCACGTGGCGCGCTGTATGTAGGCTTGTTGCTGGCCACCTGGCTGCTCGGCTTTTTCAATGCCCTGACCCACGCACGTGACGCCTGGGGCAGCATGCCCCTGGGGCTGGTGCTCTCGGCGCTGGTGCTCTTGCTCGCCTGCGCCGCCACAGCGGTTCGGTTTTCTCGCCACCATGTAGGGGGTGTGAAATGAATCGCCCTGGACTGTATTCGACCCTGGCGCTTGCACTTCTGCTCAGCGCCTGTGGTTCAGAGGATGACGCAGTAGTGCTGTATGGCCCCGAGCCCACACTACCGGAGCCCCATCGCGGCGTGTTGCCGGCGATGAATATTGCCAATCCAGCCGGTTGGGGCGATCAACTGCCCACCGTGCCCGAGGGTTATCGCATCAGCGCCATTGCCACGGACCTGCAGATACCCCGGCAGACCATCGTGCTGCCCAACGGCGATATTCTGGTGGCAGAGGGACGCGGTGGTAATGCCTCGAAACTCAGGCCCAAGGACGTGATCGCTGGCTACCTGAAGGCGCAGGGCACCACTCAGGTCAAAAGTGGCGACCGGCTGACCCTGCTGCGTGACGGCGATGGCGACGGTACCTACGAACAACAGACCGTGTTCGCAGACGGCCTCAACGCGCCCTATGGGCTGGCGCTGGTGGATGACGACCTGTACGTCGCCAATCAGGACGCGCTGGTGCGCTTCGACTACGAGGAAGGCCAGACCCGGGCCCGTGGCGAGCCGGAAACCGTCACCCTCCTGCCCTCGGCCATCAATCACCACTGGACCAAGGCGCTGACCGCCAGCGCAGACGGTGAGTACCTTTACGTGGGCATCGGCTCGAACAGCAACATCACCGAGCGCGGCATGGAGGCCGAAGTGGATCGCGCGATGATCTGGCAGATCCAGGCCGATACCGGCGCCTACCAGCCCTATGCAACCGGCCTGCGCAACCCGACTGCGCTGACCATACAGCCGGGCTCTGAGGTGCTCTGGGCGGTGGTCAATGAACGCGATGAGCTCGGCTCGAACCTGGCGCCGGATTACCTGACCTCCGTGCAGGAAGGCGGGTTCTATGGCTGGCCCTACAGTTACTGGGGGCAGAACGTGGACGACCGCGTACGGCCCCAGGCCCCGGAGAAGGTCGCAGCTGCCATCACACCGGATTATGCGCTGGGCTCACACGTGGCAGCCCTGGGCGTGGATTTTGCCGATGGCAATATGGGCCCGGAGTTCGCCAATGGCGTCTTTGTGGGCGAACACGGTAGCTGGAATCGCGAGCAGCCGGCCGGCTACAAGGTGATCTTCGTTCCGTTCAGCAATGGGCAACCTGCCGGCGATCCGGTCGACTTCGTGACCGGCTTTATTGACGACGATGGCACGACCCGTGGCCGCCCCGTCGGCGTGACCGTGGATCCGGCCGGAGCCTTGATTGTCGCCGATGATCTGTCCAATACCGTCTGGCGGGTTACCCCCACTCAGTAGGCCTGGTGAAGGCTCCGCTCCTGAAATGCCGAGGGGAGCGGATCTTCGCGCTGACGGTCTATCACGTTACCGCTGAAATACATTTCCACACGCAGACTCAGGGCCCAGCGCGGGGCAAAATCGGCCTCCCGGGGAAAGTGCAGCTCGGGAATGATGTCGGCGAAAAGGATCTCCTTGTGCAGATTGCGACGGTACTGGGCCACCAGGTAGTAGTCGTTGATCCGCGGTCGCGAAGCACTGTTACCCACCACGACAGCGGCATAGCGCATGGCGCTGCGTCGGCTCAACACCTGATTGATTTCGGCTGACTCGGAAAACTCCAGGGTGTCTTCCTCTTCCTGCCATTGGACAGTGGTCAGGAACCGCAGATGCCTCGTGTCGTCCAGCGGGCGGCCGATATCCCAGCGGGTGCGGGCGGAATAACCGTCGCTGTTGAACCAGGACAGACGGTTATAGGATTCCAGTTGCCAGCCGGCGCCACCCAGATCCCAGAGGCGTTCGCTGCTCAGGCGCACGTAGGGATCCAGCGGCAGGCGAAACTTCACCCCTGCCCCGACGCGGGTATCCCAGTGCTGGCTCTTGTCCTTGTCGCTCAGCCGGCTCAGACCGATTACCGTACTGTCGCTGCGGGTAGGGTCATCGCGTAGCCGACCTGAGCCCTGCTCGCTCAACGTGCCGCGCGATTCCTCCGGCTCACTTTCGATGATCAGCCGCAGTCGCTCCTTGGTGGTGGGAAGGTCGAGTTTGAAGCGCAGACTCGGATCGGTGCTGAACCCCTCGGACTCCACCCACTCGAAATCCGAGCTTATGCGCAGGTACGATTTGTTGCTGACCGAGAGATTTTCCCTGTTGCTGCCAAAAAAACCATCCAGATTCCGCGAGCTTGAGTCCACCCAGCGCGAGACCCCCTGATGCAACGGCTCGATCCGCTCCACCGTCCAGTCTGGCAGGTCTGAATCGTCTGCCGCGAGCGCCCCGGCGTACAACAGCAGGAAAAAAGATAATGGTTTGTGCATGGCGGCATTTACCCTGTTGAATACTCTGACTATAGCGCCTGCGGACGGCTACCGGACAGGGATCGAGAGGCCGCCGGATCTAGGTGCCTGCCGCGGCCTGGCGTTTTCCCGGGTCCAGATGCATCCGGTACTCACCCGGGGTCATGCCGGTCCAGCTGCGAAAGGCGCGAATGAACGAGCTTTGTTCGGAGTAGCCGAGCAGCAGGGCCACGTCCGTCTGCGCCAGTGCCGGATCAGCCAGGTACTGCCGGGCCAGCGTGTGGCGGGTGTGTGCCAGCAGGCCGCGGTAGCTGTATCCGGCCGCACGCAACTGGCGATAAAAGGTGCGCAACGAGCAGCCCAGGGCATGGGCGACCGCATCGGCCCCCACATCCCCGTTCTTCATTGATTCAACAATCTGGTCCTGTACCTGCGAGTAGAAGCTGCCCGCCTCGCCATGCGCCGCACGTGGATGCTGCCTGAGCAGGGCCTGGGCCTGTTGCTCCAGCAGGCGAAGCAGATAGGGATCCTTGCTGGAAATCGGCAAAGCCAGCAGGTGGGCGGGGATGGCCAACTCGATGGCATCGCAATCAAAATCGACCGGACAGCTCAGCAGTACCTGATACACACCGCTGTCACGTGGGCGAGCAAATGGCAGACCTGCGCGCAGCGGCGTGATGGCTCGCCCGATCAGTGCCTGGCAGAGGCTGACAAAGACGGCCAGACTGAACTCGCTGGCCAGCGGCGTATTGGCCACAGCCTGGGTCCAGCGCATATGCAACACGCCGTCCTGCAAACGGGCCCGGGAACTCAGACCTGCCTGAAGCAGCCCCTGGTAACGGTGGTAGCGTGCCAGCGCCTGCCCCAAAGTGCCGCAGGAAGACACCATATAACCCACGACACCGAACTGGCTTGGCTGCGCCGACAAGCCCAGGCGCAGACCCAGGGCCGGGACCGGATCCAGTTGCCTGAGCGACTCGAGCAATTCGCAGAAGCGCAGCGCGCCCACGCCCGGCGACTCCAGGTCGAGTCTCATCTCGTCCAGCAGGCGGCCCGCCGGCAGGCTGCGCTCGCGGGCGTAGGCCTGCAGTGTCTCGATAAAACCGGAAGGGATGTGGTCGTTTCTGCTCATGTCAGCACTATTGACAGACTGGCACAAAATGTCAATCAGGCGCGTGATGCCAATACGGCTGTTCATGCCCGGGCATACCATGTGGGTTTTGTTGTTCCTGCGTGGAGTAGATCATGGCGTATGTAGTGACCCAGAGCTGTATTGGCAACAAGCACACCAGCTGCGTCGATGTCTGTCCGGTCGAGGCGTTTCGTGAGGCACCCGAGATGCTGTTTATCGATCCCGATGTGTGCATCGACTGCAACGCCTGCGTATCCGCCTGCCCCGAGGGCGCCATCTTCCCGCGCAGCATGGTGCCGCAGGACCAGCAATCCTTCATCACGTTGAACGCAGAGGGGGCCAAGACCCACCCGGTGATACGCGAAAGTATCAAGGCGGGCCAGCACGCGGCCAGCCCCCTCGCCCGGCTGCCGGCGCGCTTTGCCATCGTCGGCTCCGGCCCCAGTGGCTTCTATGCCGCCGAAGCCCTGATGAAACAGATTCCGGCTGCCCGCATCGACATGTTCGAGCGGCTGCCAACGCCTTTCGGCCTGGTGCGTTACGGTGTGGCGCCCGATCATCCCCGCATCAAGTCGGTGACGGCCGGGTTCGAGCGTATTGCCGAGTCACCGCAGTTTCGCTTTCTCGGCAACGTGCAGATCGGACGCGACCTGAGCAGTGCCGAACTGCGCCAGCATTATCACGGCGTGATCTACGCCACGGGGGGCTCGCAGAGCCGCGCCCTCACCTTGCCGGGGGCCGACAGCGGCAACATCTTCGGCTCGTCGAATTTCGTCGGCTGGTACAACGGGCACCCGGACGAAGCGGCCCTGGCGCCCGCGCTCACCGGCCCTACCGCCGTGATTATCGGGATCGGCAATGTGGCACTGGATATAGCGCGCCTGCTGGTACTGCCCCATGCACAGCTGGCCAAGACCGATATTGCCGACGAGGCCTTGCATGCCCTGGCCGCCAGCAATATTGAAGAGGTCTGCTTGCTGGCTCGCCGTGGCCCGGCGCAGGCAGCGTTCACGCCCAAGGAGCTTGAGCAGTTGATGGCCATTGATGGCCTGCAATTGCTGGTCGATGCGGCAGATCTCGAACTGGACGACGCCACTGCGCGGCAACTGGAGCAGCCCGAATTCGCCGAGGCTCGGCAGAACATGGCCCTGTTGCGCGAGATCGCTGCTCGGCCCAGGGGTGAAGGCAAGCGCATCCGGTTCATGTTCTATACCAGCCCGACCGGCTTCAGTGCCAACCAGGGCCTGGTCAGCGGGGTGCATGCACAGCGCACAGAGCTGGTACGTAATGAACAGGGCGAGCTGGTGGCACGGCCGTCCGATCAGTCGCTGGATATCGCTGCCGGCCTGGTGGTGCATGCCATTGGCTATCAGGGCTCGGCCATCGACGAACTGCCCTTCGATACCGGCCGGGGCGTCATGCAGCACGAACAGGGACGGATCAGCGGCCATGCCGACGGCCGCGACTATGTCGCCGGCTGGATCAAGCGCGGCGCCAGCGGGGTGATCGGTAGCAACCGCCAATGTGCGACCGAGAGCGTCCAGCACCTGCTGGATGGCCTGGGCAGCAGCCTGCCCGAGCTGACCGCCACAGATATCGATACCCTGCTGCAGGCGCGCCAGGTCGACACCGTCAGCCTCGCCGACTGGCGCCTGCTAGATCAGCACGAGCAGGCCCGTGGCCGCGCCGAAGGACGAACCCGGCGCAAGGTTGTCAGCGTCGAAGAGATGCTCGGTGTGATCCGTGATGCCCGTGCACGGGAGGAAGAACAGGCGAGAATGCCGGTCAAGACCCATCACCGCGCCTGCACATTGTGCGAGGCCATGTGCGGGGTGGTCATCGAGACCCAGGGCGAGCAGATACTGTCGATCAATGGCGATCCGGACGACCCGCACAGCCTCGGCCATATCTGCCCCAAGGGCTATGCCCTGCAGGATCTGCACACCGACCCTGATCGGCTGCGCACACCGCTGGAAAAGGTCAACGGCGAATGGCTACCGATCGACTGGGACAGCGCGCTGGACAAGGTCGCCGCGCGCTTCGTCGACATCCAGCAACGCCATGGCAATGACGCCATTGCCGGCTACTGGGGCAACCCCTCCTCCCATAACCTGGGCCTGATGCTGGCGTCCGGCACACTGCGCAAGGCCATCAAGACACGCAACATCTCGTCCGCTGCCTCGCTGGACCAGATGCCGCACCAGCTGGTGTCCTACCTGATGTTCGGGCACAGCCAGCTGTTTACCATCCCTGACATCGACCGCACCCAGTACATGCTCATGCTGGGCGCCAACCCTGCCGCCTCCAACGGCAGTCTGATGACCGCCGGTGACATCCTCAAGCGGCTGGAGAACATCCGTGAACGGGGTGGCAAGGTGGTGCTGGTTGATCCGCGCCGAACCGAGTCGGCCCGCTATGTGGACCAGCATCTGTTCATCCGCCCGGGCACCGATGCCTTCTTCCTGCTCGGTCTGATTCGCCACGTGCTGGATCAGGGGTTGACCAAGCCAGGTCGTCTGCGCGAGCTGGCCGACGACTGGGAGGCCCTGGCGCCGCTGTTCGAGGATGTATCACTGGAGCAGGTCAGCGCCCGCTGCGGAATCGCCGTGACCGAGATCAAGCGCATCGCCGAAGACTTCGCCGCTGCAGAATGCGCCGTATGCTACGGCCGCATGGGCGTCTCAACGCAAAGCTACGGCGCGCTCAACCACTGGTTGATGCTGGTGCTGAACATCCTTACCGGCAATCTCGACAGCCCCGGCGGCATGATGTTTACCACACCGGCCTTCAACAAGGCGCAAAGCCGCCCGATGGGCAGCTTCAACACCTATCAGAGTCGCGCCCGCGGGTTGCCGGAGTTCGACAGCTATTTTCCGGCGGTGACCCTCGCCGAGGAAATGCTCACGCCCGGAGAAGGCCAGGTCCGCGGATTTATCTGTGTGGCCGGCAATCCGGTGTTGTCCACACCCAACGGACGGCAGATGGACGAGGCGCTGGAGCAGCTCGAGTTCATGGTCTCGATCGACTTCTATCTGAACGAGACATCCCGCCATGCCGACATCATCCTGCCGCCTACCGGGCCGCTGGAACACGAACAGTACGATATCGTCTTCAACATGCTTGCCGTGCGCAATATTGCGCGTTTCAGCGACCCGGTCTTCGAGGCACCCGAAGGCACCCGCTGCGACTGGGATATTATCCAGGGCCTGGCCCAACGCATCGAGGCCCTGAAGAATCCCGAAGCGGGTCCGGGGCGGCCCATGCCCAGCCCGGAACAGATTCTCGATCACGGCCTGAAAACGGGCCCGTACGGACAGGGCTTCGACGAATACAACAGCGGCGAGCCAGTCAGGCGCGAGGAGCCGTTGAGCATCGAGGTGCTCAAGCGCTATCCCCACGGTCTTGATCTGGGGCCGATGCGCGAATCCTTCCCCGGGTACCTGTTCACGGCGGATCGCAAGCTGCACCTGACACCCCCCGAGCTGGTGACCGATCTGGGGCGCGCGATGGCCGAGCTACGGGGCGCAGAGGTCAGCGAGCTGATGCTGATCGGCCGCCGCGACCTGCGGACCAACAACTCGTGGATGCACAACAGCCAACGGCTGGTCAAAGGCACCGACCGCTGCGCCATGCTGATCCATCCAACGGATGCCGAGCGCCTCGGCCTGGTAAGCGGCAAGTCAGCGCGCATCATGTCACGCACAGGTGAGCTGACGGTCAGCGTGCAGGTCAGTGAAGACATCATGCCGGGCGTAGTATGCATGCCCCATGGCTGGGGCCACGACCGGGAGGGGATCAGCCTGCGGGTAGCCCAGAGCAATCCTGGGCTCAACGTCAACGACATTACCGATGACCAGGTGGTCGACGTATTGTCCGGCAACGCCGTGCTCAACGGCATACCCGTCTCGGTGGTTGCAGCCTGAGGCCGGCGCGCAGACAAGTTCTTGTGCCGGCGATAGCAAAGCGCTACCTTGAGAAGAAGAATAAAAATAGAGCAGCGCAAATGAAAGGGCATTCCGTGGCCACCAGCGCGCCTGGAGGGGGGCGCAGATGAACCGGGGCGGAGCACAGGACGACACCTTGCTCGTCATGCTTCGCAGGCTTCCTATTGCCTGCATGCTCACCCGGCTGGCCGACAGTCGCGTGCTGGCGATCAATCCGGCGTTCACCCGACTGTTCGGCTGGGATGAGGGCCAGGTCGTCAATCTGCATTCAAGCGAACTGCCGATCTGGTCCAGCCCCGAGCAGCGAAACGATTTTCTCGAGCGTTTCTCCCGCTCCGGACGCATAGACCAGTGTGAAGCGCGTCTGTTGTGCAGCGACAACGAGATCAAGCCATTTCTGGTGTACGTTGAACATATCGAGTTCAACGGCGAGGCCTGCCGCCTGTCCATAGCCCACGACATGTCCGAGCGAACCAACGCAGAGCTGGCGTTGAAACAGAGCGAGGCGAAATTCTCTGCCCTGTTCATCGACTCGCCAGAACCCTATGTCCTGTTTGCCAAGCGCAGTGCACAAATTGCTGAAATCAACCATCGCTTCACCGAGGTATTTGGCTATCGACCCCGTGAGGTCATTGGCAAGACCGCGATGGATATTGGCCTGTGGCGGTATCCGGAAAAGCGGCCTGCAATCATAGACAAACTCATGCGTGAGCGATGCCTGCGCAACGAACCTATCGATTTTGTCGCCAAGGATGGCCGCGTGCTCAATTGCGAGGTCTCCAGCAACTTCATCCTGATCGGCAAGGAGCGCTGCACGCTTTCCTCTTTCAAGGATGTGACCGAACAGAAGAATATCGAAGCGCGCATCAAGCACCAGGCCTACCACGACGCCCTGACCGACCTGCCCAACCGGCTACTGCTGCAGGACCGACTGCAACAGCACCTTGCCCTGGGAGAACGCCACGGGCTCGGCTGCGCGCTGCTGTTCTTCGACCTGGACCATTTCAAGCGCGTCAACGATTCGCTTGGGCATGGTTGCGGTGACGCCGTGCTGCAGGAGATCAGCCGGCGCCTGCGCGAGAAAGTACGCAAGGCGGACACGGTAGCCCGCCTGGGCGGCGATGAATTTGTCATTCTGCTTACCGGCCTCTCCGGAACCCCGGACCAGATAGCCGAGAACGCCCGACTGCAAGCTACCGAAATGCTGGAGGCCATTTCTGCTCCGATGCGCATCCAGGGCCATGGGCTGCAATTGAGCTGCAGCATCGGGATCGCCCTGTCCTCGGTGCACGGCCACACCCCCGAGGACCTGCTCAAGCATGCCGACACCGCGCTTTATGGAGTAAAAGCCAGCGGGCGCAACAGTATCGCCTTCTTCGAACCGCAGATGCAGGTGGTCGTCAGCCAGCGCCTGCAACTGGAAACCGATTTGCGTCAGGCACTGCTCAACGAAGAGTTCGAACTGCATTACCAGGCCCAGCTGGATGCCCGCACCCAGCGCATTATCGGCGCCGAAGCACTGCTACGCTGGCGCCATCCCGAAAACGGGCTGATCGGACCGGCGACTTTCATGCATGTACTGGAAGACACCGGAATGATTCTGGAAGCAGGTCACTGGGTCGTGCGGCAGGCCTGCAGTTTCGTTGCCCGATTGATGCAGCAGGGGCTCATCGCCACCGATCGGTTCAGCATCAGCATCAATATCAGTCCGCGCCAGTTCCGCCAGGCCAATTTTGTCGCCCGGATAGCTGCGGCCATCGAAGAATTCAAGATCCCCACCCAGTGCCTGAAACTGGAGATCACCGAAAGCATCATGATCCACAACATCAGCGACACCGTGGAGAAAATGAACGAGCTGCGCGACATGGGTATCAGCTTTGCGATCGACGACTTCGGCACCGGCTATTCCTCCCTCAGCTACCTCAAGCGCCTGCCGGTGGATCTGCTCAAGATCGACCAGTCTTTCATCAGCGACTGCACCCACGACAGCAATGACGCCGAAATCGTGCGCGCCATTATCGCCATGGCTCGGAGCCTGAACATGGAGCTGATCGCCGAAGGGGTCGAGACGGCTGAACAATTGGCCTTTCTGCAGCAGCAGGACTGCCATACCTACCAGGGCTATTACTTCAGCCGCGCCGTAGCCGAGCCCGCTTTTTGTCTACTGCTTGAGCAGATGCCGACGCAGGCTGACTAGTCGATTTTCTCGAGCGTCTCTTCCCGGTGCATGGCGACATGGTCGGTCTTGTCGCTCTTGATCTCGTATTGGGGTTCCTTCTCGCTCGCCCGCCGCGGATGACCCTTGTAGGTGGTGTCGGACGTGTGTACCCGGGTGATGGTGCCAGAGACCCGGCCCGCTTCGGAATTCCAGCTGACATGGTCGCCGACCTTGAATTGATGCGTCATATTTCGATCCTCCGTAAAGCCAGATGACTAGACCTACGACAGGTATTTCGCCTGAAGGTTTGGCACCGGCCACCTGAAGCGATCCTCGTCGACCCGATCATCTGCCACCTGTCAGTGGAGCAGCCCTTGCCATAGAATACGACAAGGAACCGCTGAATCACGGAGAGAGCCATGCAAAAGGTCGGTACCATCCAGTCCCTCTGGCGTTACCCGGTCAAGGGCATGGCCGGCGAAAGCCTGGCGCAATGCGCTGCCAATGGCGAAGGCTTGCAGGGCGACCGTACCTGGGCCGTCCAGGACAGGGCCCGCCAGGAAATCCAGAGCTGCAAGTTCCGCCCGGCCCTGCTGCAATGCCGGGCGCGACAACGCCTGAACACACGCGGCGAACTGAGCGGACAGGTAGACGTGACCTTTCCCGATGGTTCGGTCCTGGGCAGCGATGCAGTGCCGGTGCATCAGCAACTTTCCGATCTGTTGGGGCATGCGAGCAGCCTGCAGACGCTACGCCCCTTTGCCGACGACCCGGGTTTCTACCGCCGTTACAAGGCCGATCCGGATACCTGGCTACGGGAACTGAAGGCCACCTTCGCGCGTGAACCGGGTGAACCCTTGCCGGACCTGGACAATCTGCCGCCCGACATGCAGGAATTCGTCTCCGTGCCAGGCAGTTTCTTTCTGGTGTCGCGCCTGCATATCCTGACCAGCGCCAGCCTGAGGCACATGCAGCAGATCAATAGCGCCGCAGACTGGCATGTGGAACGCTTCCGTCCGAATCTGATGATAGACACCCTGCCAGGCATGGCCGGCCTGGTCGAACAGACCTGGATTGGCAAACGTATGCGCATTGGCAACCTTGCCATTCACTGCACCGGCACCGCCCCGCGCTGCGGCGCCGTCACCCGCCCTCAGGGTGAGCTGGGAAGCGACACCGGCATCCTGCGCAGCATCGTCCATGCTGCCGAACAGAATCTGGGAATCTACGGAAGCATAGAAGGGGCGGGATTGCTGCAGGTGGGGGATGAAGTGTGGGTGGGTTGAAGACGGTCCTCCTGGGGTAGTCAAGGATGGTCGTGCTGCCCCGGCATCAAGCCGAGGCCAGTACGGCAAAGTCCTCCGCGGCCAGCGGCTTGGCGAAGAGATAGCCCTGGCCTAGATCACATCCCTGGTCGAGGAGCAGCTTGCGCGTGGCCTGATCCTCGATCCCCTCGGCAATCGTGCGCAGATCGAGGCTATGGGCCATCTGGATGATCGCATGCACGATCGCGCGGTGCTGGGCATTTTCACCCAGATTCTGCACGAACGACTTGTCTATCTTGAGAGTATCGACCTGGAAGCGTTGCAGGTAGGACAGATTCGAATAACCGGTACCGAAGTCATCGATCGACAACTTGACGCCGAGGCCCTTTAGGTTCTGCAAGAGTATGAGCGAAGCATCCGAGTCCTGCAGCAGCATCGACTCGGTCAGCTCCAGCTCAAGACAGTGCGGCGGGAGCCCCGAGTTTGCCAGAGCCGCCCTGACCACCGCCTCCAGATTGCCCCGCCGTAACTGCACGGCGGACAGATTGACTGACATGACCAGATCGGGCAGTCCGGCCTGGCGCCAACGCATCGCCTGCTGACAGGCCTCATGCAGCACCCATTCGCCTATCTCCACTATCAGCCCCATCTGCTCGGCCACGCCCACAAACAGGGTCGGCCCCACCAGGCCCCGCTCGGGCTGGTGCCAGCGTATCAGGGCCTCGGCGGCAACCGGGCGACCACTTTCCAGATCGACGATCGGTTGATACTGCAGCTTGAATTCTTCCCGAATCAGGGCCTGGCGCAAATCCTGCTCGATGCCCAGTCGCTCGTAGGTATTGGTATTCATCTCCTCGCTGAACAGGCAGTAGGCATTACGACCGGCCGCCTTGGCCTGATACATGGCCAGCTCCGCCTTCTTCAGCAGCGTACCGAAGTCGGTGCCGTCGTCCGGGTAGACGGAAATGCCGATGGACAGCGATGTGACCAGTTCTATGTCGTGGAGCACCAGCGGCCGGGCTACCAGTTCCTGGAAACGCCGAGCCACAAGCTCCAGGGTTTCGGGCGTGTCGACATCACCGAGCAACACCAGAAACTCGTCGCCACCCTGGCGACTGACCGTATCGGACCCCCGAATCAACCCCTTGAGCCGTTCGGCGATACGCCGCAGCAGCTCGTCACCTGCAGCATGGCCCAGCGAATCATTGATGATCTTGAAGTTGTCCAGGTCGAAGCTCATCAGCGCCACACGGGTGCCGTCCTCTTCGGCCAGCGCGATCGCCTCGGTAAAACGCTCCTGCATCAGCAGGCGATTGGGCAGGTCGGTCAGGGCATCATGCTTGCTCAGGTGGGTGAGATCTGCCTGGGAATTGCGCACCCGCAGCATCTCGTCATCCAAGTGTACGCGAGTGACTTCAAGGTCTCTGATCAGCCACCAGACGACGGCAGCGCAGGTGAGCAGCAGGCTGCCGACCACCACCAGCCGACCGAGACCGTGGGGCACTGCCTGGTAGTCATGCAAGCCGGTGACTGCGGCCCAGGTCACCGCAGTCACGGTCCCCAGCATGATCAACAGCAGGCTGCCAAACAACTTACGTGTGGCCACGATGCCGGCGACCATCAGCAGAACCGGATAGGAGAGCAAGGCCCCGCTGAACAGGCCCTGGTTGAACCAGAGCGACGTGCTGACCAGCAGCGTCAGAGTGACCAGCAGAAAGGGAAGCGCACCAAGACTACCTCTGCCCAGGTAGAGGTAACGGAAGATCAAGGTGGTGCCGAGCCCGCAGGCAATCAGGACGGTATCCAGCCATGCTCCCAGAAGCGCCGTCCGCGCGCCCAGCAGCACCAAAAGCAGGCATACCAGCGTGATCAGCAGATTGGCATGTTTTCCGGGCGATGCCGTTGAGCTGACGGCACCGTGGTCATTGGATTGTTCGGGTATTAAAGACATGAATCCTCTATTTCCCTGAGGTTACGGCCATGCTGAGCAGCCCCTGAATGTGAATGCTAACCAGTTGCATATTCTACGACATGCCTCCTGCTTTCAGGTAGCGGCCCAGCCGGCCTTGTCCATTTTTGCATTACCTTAATGAGCCTGTCCTGTCGCCTCGGTAAAACCGACAAAGGTCGCCACCTCGTCCACCGGGCGACGCCGGGAAACGACAGCGTTGGCCGGAAAGCTTTCATCCGGATAGCCCATGGCCACGCAGATCATGATCACCTGATCCTCGGGAATACCCGCGTGCTCACGCACCACCGGCGAATGCATGATGCCCTGACTGTTGACCACGCACCCAAGTCCTCTGGACCAGGCTGCGTTGACCAACCCGTTTACCAGGGCGCCGCAATCGAACTGGGCGATATCCCCCTCGCGCAGGACCCGATCATAGGTCACCACGATGGATACCGGCGCATCGAACTGGCGAAAGCCCCTGAGTATCCAGTCCTGACGCTTGTCCTTGTCATCCCGGGCGATGCCCATGGCCTGGAACAGTTGCACTGCTATCTCGACCTGCCGGTTCCGATGATCGCCCTCATAGCTGCCGGTACCCCTGCTTTCCTTGGAGGGCGGCACGCCCGTGAGCATACGCTCGGTATTCTCGGCACGGATACGATCCAGGGGCTCACCTGTCAGCACATGCAGATGCCATGGCTGGGTATTCATTGAAGACGGCGCCCGGGTGGCAAGAGCTATAACCTCCTCGATCACCCCGCGCGCTACCGGCTGCTGCTTGAATGCTCGAATACTGCGACGCCCCAGGACCACATCATCAAAGTTCAAACGCTATCTCCTCGATACCTGAATGACATGCCCCGCGCTACGCACTGCATGCAAAAAGCAAACCTTAGCATATCCAAATCTGACTATTGGGTCACATTTTTACCACTGCAAGGCCCTGGCGGGCCCGGCTGGACTAGTCAGGAAAGCGTGCAAACGCCGGCAGCTCATGCATGTGCTGCATCCAGCCAAGCCGCTCGGCGACCTGGATCTGCACACTCGGCGGCAATGCGTCAGGAGCATCCAGCGTCGCCGTCTGCACATCCACGATCCCGGGCAGGAAGGTTGCATTGCGGTAGAACAGACCACTGCCGCAGTCGGCGCAGAAACTGCGCATGGCGGCACCTGATGAATTGATCGTTCTAGGGGTTCCCTGCGTCACTGTCAGGGCGCTTTCAGGGAACATGGCCCAGGAAACCGCAGGTGCACCCGCAGCGCGCTGGCAGTCGCGGCAATGACATAGCGCAACGCTGTTGGGTTCACCCGCCAGCGCATATTTCACAGCACCACAGAGGCACTGACCGGAATGGGACATGGAAGAATCTCCCTTGCAAACATCCATTTTGATAAACGGCAATACTGCAGAACTCGCGAAATGACGCTCTACAGCAGGAAATTGGAGTTTCTCACATTTTCGCTGAATAGCCCGGCGATGAACCACAAGGTGATGAAGAACCACAATACAACCGCGAACAGGCGTATACCTTCAGCACTCCACCTTGGCGCCATCCAACTGATGAAAAACCACGACCTCCAGCCTTCCACCCATGCCGCCCCACCCCAGCTGATGATCCATTTCCAGAACACGCTATTCAATGCGTAAAGAAGAATCCATTCGAAGTAAGTCATCCGCCCCCCTGCAGCATGTCATGCCTGACCGCAACGTTCCCTATGTACCTGACGTAGCTGTTCAATCTGCTCGTCGATGCCGCTCTGCGCTGGGGTGCCTGCGGCGCTCAGCTCGTTCAGTATGCGCATATGGGGCGTCACATACCCGCACTCCTGTTCGTTCTGCAACTCCATGAACACCCTGTAGAAGGTGATGTTGGTAATCGCCGAGGTGCGCGTACCTCTGGCCTTGATGGTCCTGGCGGCCAGCAACGCTTCATCCAGCGCGGCTCGTGCTGCGTCCAGATCGAAGGCATCGCCGTCTGCGGCGTAGGCACGGCCTTTCTTGAGCCAGAGATCGGCCTGATCGAAGGCGCCGCGTGCCTGCAGCATCATTGCATCGACAACCTCTATCGCGTCGCCGGTGCGGCCCTGCAGAATCAGATGATGCGCCAGCGTATCGAGCTCCCCGCGCTGAAAGAACTCGGGGCTACGCTGCCAGAAATCAAACGCCCGCCCCACCAGTCGCTCCCGTTGCCCGCGCTGTGCCGCGTCCACGGCGCTGGCGCCAGCCGCATCCCCACCCGCCTGGCGCACAAAGGTCGCCTGGTCGAGCGCCTGCAGTTGCGCCAGCCCATCCACCACCTGAGCGACGCTGGCCGCGTCCTGGCCATGCAAGCGCAGCCAGACGTCGTCATACAGGCTGTAGAGGCCGAGCATGAGGGCAAGCGGCAGCCCGATCAGCTTCACCGCATCCTTCCAGTCCGAGACGGCCCAGAAAGACGGCTTCTTCCGCGCTTCCTCGAGCTCCTGTTCCAGCTGTACCACCCTTGCACGCAGCCGTATCAGTTCATCATTATCTGTGCTCATTGCTGATTTCCTTTTCCGAAGGAAAGCGCCGGCCCCTCATCGCCCTGTCGGATGGTGGCGTCTGCCGGAGGGTTCAGCGCATGGCATCTACAGCAACTGCAGCTGTGTAACCCCATTCAACAGGTTCAGGCTACCCGATTTAGCACTAGGGCGTCGGCAAAAAAGTCTTCCCGTCAATACTGACAATCGGGCAATTAACGACCACGTCGGTTCGAGTCACTTTCACCAGGCCCTGGTCTTCAGCGTCCAGAATACTTTCCTCGGAACGAAGCTCCTGAGCGGAACCCGGCTCCAGCCATTCCACCTTGAACATGATCCATATGGGGCTGTAACTGTTATCGGTACTGGCATAACCCAGAGGCTCGGGGATGGAGGCAAAGACGTTGCCGGCCTGTTCGCCGTTCGGAAAGCCATAGACTCTTTCGAGAATGGTCTTTTGCTCGGGCGGTTTCGGGTACTGGGGGATGGCATCACGCAGGCGTGGGGCAAAATTGGCCTGCATCATCCTGGCCATATCACGGTCGGATACGTCGGTTGTTATGTAGTGAACAGCTTTACTGTCATACCAGCCTGTCTGTAGGGGCAGAGCAATCTGCTGTGTTCCGAACTGGCTGCACCCCGACAGGAGCAGCACTGCACATATTGCTGAAAAAAGCGGCCTGAGCATACATCGTCTCCCTGCAAGATCTGAAATCCAACACGCTGGCAATACATGAACGCCAAGCATTCACCCTGCCCTCGCTAACGGGAACGAACCTGATGCACAGACTACCTGTCCCACCCACCCGGGACCTCAATAACACCGCATCAGACAACAACAGCCATAGATGAACACAGCTTCGGGATAACGGTCAAATCGGTCACTTGAGCCCCGTATGGACTGGCTATCCATACCCCGGGGAAGTTCACCGCCCGCGGGTCAGACATACAACGGATGGCTGAACCATACACAGGCGCCGACACCTCCGCGCAAGTACGGAACTGTTTGTCCGGAAAGTCGTCCTATTCAGGAACTGCCGCGCGATGCCTACCCTGCTCTTGCGCTCTTTCCACCACCCCGGAGTCACTTTGCAGTGAAGCATGCGCGACCTTTGGGCCTGATTGACCGCGGACGCTGAATTGAAACGCTCCCCTTTCGTCACCATTCTGGTCCTGGCGGTGCTTGGACTGTCACTGTGTGCGGCCTTGAGCCGGAGCTTCTACCTTCAGGAGAAGGCAGCGATTGCCAGCGAGCTTCAGGCCGACATTCGTCAGGCAGCGGCGATACTGGAACGTCAGGTTCTACTCAACCTGGAAGTCCTGTTCGCCTTGAAGGCGGCAATCGAGCATGTACCCGGCAAGATGGACGCACAACAGTTTGAATCCCTTACCGACGACATTCTGCAGCGCTCTCCAGCCATCTTGGCCTTTGCATGGGCCCCGGCCATTGAGCGCAGACATCTGGCCGAGTTCGAACTTGAGCAGCAACGCACCTTCGCGCAGTGGCGTATTACCGAAAGGGATGCTGACAACAGGGTCGTCCCTGTTAGCGAACGCAGCCTGTACGTGCCAGTGCAGTTCATAGCACCACTGGAGAAGAACGCGGCTGCAGTGGGCTTTGACCTGGCCAGCGAGACGAAGCGGCTCACCGCGATCAAGGCGGCGCGGGACACAGGCAGGATGGCCGCGACCGCCGGTATCCAACTGGTTCAGGAACCTGACAATCAGCAAGGCTTCCTGGTGTTTGCTCCGCTTTACGAGGGGCAGCCGACCAGTCTGCAGCAACGGCGCGAAGCCCACTACGGCTACATCAACGGCGTCTTTCTCATGGATGAACTGACTGATCACGCCATTGGCATCAATAACGAGACCAGCCTGCTGTTTCAGGTGATCGACGTGACCGACGCTCAACCGAACGAACTTTACAGTAACGTCGATCCCGCCTCTTCCAGCTGGGTAAGCGATCTGGACTACACAACCCGAATGGCCGATATCGCCGGTCGTACCTGGGAGATCCGTGCAATGCCATCCCAGCGTTATATCGACCGCCGGCGCAGCCATCTGCCGGCCTTGATCATGGTGTCCGGCATCTTGCTGATTGCACTGCTGGTGATCCATGCGCTGGTCAACGTCAATCGTAATCGTGCGCTCGTTGCCAGCCAGGCGAAGCTGGAGCAGATGTCGCTCACCGATGGCCTGACCCAAGTGGCAAACCGACGACATTTTGACCAGTTTCTCGAACAGGAATGGGGCCGCGCCATGCGGCAGCAGCGCCCACTCTCTCTGGTCATGGTCGATATCGATAATTTCAAGGCCTATAACGATCATTACGGCCATCCCGAGGGTGACGAGTGCCTGAGGCAGGTAGCCCGAATCCTGCAGGCTGTAGTGCGCAGACCGACCGATATGCTGGCGCGTTATGGCGGCGAAGAGTTCGCGATCGTGCTTCCCGATACCGCAACAGGCGAGGTCATCGCCGAGGCGTGTCGAGCAGCCATCGAGAACGCGGCGATCGAGCACGTGGCCTCCGCTGTCAGCAACCGGGTAACGATCAGCGCGGGCGTTTGTTCGATGTTACCCGGGGCGTCCAACAGCCTGGATGATCTGATGCAGCAGGCAGATGCAGCCCTGTACCGTGCAAAGCATGCAGGGCGCAACCGGGTAACACGCTGCTAGACCGCGCTGCTACGCGCGCATAAAAAAACCCCAGCACTCGGGCCGGGGTTTTTACTGGCTCAGGGCGTGGTTCAGACGCCGCTGGCCTCGGCTGCTTCAACGTCCTTGATGGACAGCTTGATGCGGCCGCGGTTGTCGACATCCAGTACCAGTACGCGGACCATCTGGCCTTCGGTCAGCACGTCGGTGACTTTCTCGATGCGGGTATTGGCGATCTGGGAGATGTGAACCAGACCGTCCTTGCCCGGCAGGATGTTGACGAATGCGCCGAAGTCGACGATGCGCTCTACCTTGCCTTCGTAGATCTTGCCGATTTCCGCTTCTGCAGTGATCTCGTCAACCCGTGCCTTGGCAGCGTTGGCGGCGTCCTTGGTCGGGGCGAAGATCTTGACCGAACCGTCGTCGGTGATGTCGATGGAGGCACCGGTTTCTTCGCAGATACCGCGGATGGTTGCACCACCCTTGCCGATCACGTCACGGATCTTGTCGGAGTCGATCTTCATGCTGATCATGGTCGGCGCGTTGGAGGACAGCTCCTTGCGCGAGGCCGGCAGCACTTCGTTCATCTGCTGAAGGATGTTCATGCGCGCGTCCAGAGCCTGGGCCAGCGCGTTCTCCATGATCTCTTCAGTGATGCCCTTGATCTTGATGTCCATCTGCAGCGCAGTGACGCCCTTGGCGGTACCAGCTACCTTGAAGTCCATGTCGCCGAGGTGATCTTCGTCGCCCAGGATGTCGGTCAGGATCGCGTACTTGTCGCCTTCCTTGACCAGACCCATGGCGATACCGGCTACTGGAGCAGTCAGCGGCACGCCCGCGTCCATCAGGGCCAGAGAGGCGCCACAGACAGAAGCCATGGAGCTGGAACCGTTTGACTCGGTGATTTCCGATACCACGCGGATGGTGTAGGGGAAATCGTCCATGTTAGGCATCACGGCAGCGATACCGCGGCGCGCCAGACGGCCGTGGCCGACTTCACGACGACCGGTGCCGCCCATACGACCGCACTCGCCTACGGAGTAGGGAGGGAAGTTGTAGTGCAGCATGAAGGGGTCTTTCTTCTCGCCTTCCAGGGTATCCAGCAGCTGTGCATCGCGAGCGGTACCCAGGGTGGTCACGACCAGGGCCTGAGTCTCGCCACGGGTAAACAGCGAAGAACCGTGGGTACGGTCCAGAACGCCGACCTCGATGTTCAGCGGGCGAACGGTCTTGGTGTCGCGACCGTCGATGCGGGGATTGCCGTTGACGATGCTTTCACGCACGGTGCGGTACTCGATCTCGCCGAAGGCGTCCTTGACTTCACCAGCGGAGGGCTTGCCTTCCTCGTCGCCGGACAGCGCTTCGATGGCCTGGTTACGCAGCTCGCCCAGGCGAGTGTAGCGGGCCATCTTGTCGGTGATGGTGTAACCCTCGGCAATACCGGCGCCGAACTGGCTTTTGACAGCATCCAGCAGTGCGGTGTTTTCCGGGGCAGCCTGCCAGTCCCAGCGTGGCTTGCCAGTCTCGGCAGCCAGTTCCTTGATGGCCTGGATGGCGGGCTGGAATTCCATGTGAGCAAACAGTACCGCGCCCAGCATCTGGTCTTCGGTCAGTTCCTTGGCTTCGGATTCAACCATCAGTACGGCGTCTTCAGTACCGGCTACGATCATGTCCAGACGCGAGGTCTTCTGCTCTTCGTAGTTCGGGTTGAGGATGTAGCCGTTGTTGGCGTCAAAGCCGACGCGGGCGCCGGCGATCGGGCCGTCAAACGGAATACCGGAAATGGCCAGCGCAGCGGAGGTACCGATCAGCGCGGCAATATCCGGATCGGTGCTCTTGTCGGTGGAGACAACAGTACAAACCACCTGGACTTCATTCATGAAGCCATCGGCAAACAGCGGGCGGATCGGACGGTCGATCAGGCGCGAGGTCAGGGTCTCTTTTTCGGTCGGACGGCCTTCGCGCTTGAAAAAACCGCCGGGGATGCGGCCGGCGGCGTAGGTTTTCTCGATGTAGTGCACGGACAGAGGGAAGAAGTCACGACCGGCGTCGGCTTTCTTGGCTCCAACCACGGTACACAGAACGCTGACTGCATCGTCGATGCTGACCAGTACGGCACCAGTGGCCTGGCGGGCAATACGGCCCGTCTCCAGGGTGATGGTGTTGTTGCCTAGCTTGAATTGTTTGATAACCGGTTTCACGGTGTCTTCTCTCTCTGTTTTTGCCTTTGGGGAAACTCTGGGCACGACCGGGTTTCGGACCCGATCATGTCCAAATGGGGCTGGTCGCTTAGCGACGCAGACCCAGACTGCTGATCAAGCTGCTGTAACGCGGAATGTCTTTCGACTTCAGGTAGTCCAGCAACTTACGACGCTGGTTTACCATCCGGATCAGACCGCGACGGGAATGGTGATCCTTCTTGTTTTCCTTGAAGTGACCCTGGAGCTTGTTGATGTTTGCAGTCAACAGCGCTACCTGGACTTCCGGAGAACCGGTGTCACCTTCGCCACGGGCATATTCAGTTACGATTGCAGCTTTCTCTTCGACGCTCAGTGCCATGACAGCTTTCCTCTGAGTGAACAGGCCGGGCACATCTCTTGGAGTGACCCGTGTTTTAAATCGAGGAATGACCGTGCCTGTTAACAGCCACCCTCGTGGTGACCCTGATGGGTCAACTTCTTTCCGCGGCCTCAGTGTAGACGGTTGAGTCCGCTTGGATTCCCGCCTTCGCGGGAATGACGTTAATTTCGGGCCTGGTGTAAATCTGCCAAGTCCGCTTGGATTCCCGCCTGCGCGGGAATGACGTTCATTCGGGGCTCAGTGTAGTTCGGCTGAGTCCGCTTGGATTCCCGCCTGCGCGGGAATGACGTTTATTCCGGGCCGGCGTGTTTCTGTCGACCGAGTCAGGTGCTGCCTGACGCCCACCCCGTCATTCCCGCGAAGGCGGGAATCCATTGTCTATCCGTTGAAGCGCATCAGGCGCTTCGGTGCTACCCGGGCATCGTCGGTTATCTCGCCGATGCCGATAAACTGGCCGGTGTGGTCGCGCAGGCGCACCATACCGAATGCCGGACTACCCGGGACCATGACCGCCTGACCATGGTTCAGGTAATAGGCCGTCTGCTCGGTGAGCTCCACTGCGGGCCAGTCTTCCAGCCCGCTGTCGCTGGGCAGCAGCAGATGGTCCAGCGCCTCGTGGCCACCCTCGGCATGCAATGCCTCGAGGGTTTCCAGGGTTACCGCCTGGCTCAGATCGAAGGGCCCGGCCTGGATGCGTCGCAGTTCTGACACGTGCGCGCCACAGCCCAGGGCTTCGGCCAGATCCTCGACCAGCGTGCGAATGTAGGTACCTTTGGTGCAGTGCACCTCGAGCCGCAAACGATCGCCTTCCAGACCCAGAATACTCAACTTGCTGATGGTAACAGATCGCGCCTTGCGCTCCACTGTTTCCCCTGCGCGGGCCAGTTTGTACAGCGGCTGGCCCTCGTGCTTTAGGGCCGAGTACATGGGAGGAATCTGTTCGATCGGACCAGTGAACCGGGGCAGCAACGCCTCGACGTCTGCCAGCGTGACATTCACCGGACGCGTCTGCAGCACATCGCCCTCGGCATCGCCGGTGGTGGTGGTCATGCCCAGACGCGCCTCGGTGATGTAGGCCTTGTCTGCGTCCAGTAGGTACTGGGAAAACTTGGTGGCCTCGCCCAGGCACAGGGGCAGCACGCCGCTGGCCAGTGGGTCGAGGCTGCCGGTATGCCCGCCCTTGGCGGCATTGAACAGCCAACGGACCTTTTGCAGGGCGGCGTTGGAGGTCATGCCCAGGGGCTTGTCAAAGATCAGGACGCCGTCGATGTCCCGGCGCTTGCTGCGTGGTGCCGACAAAAGCCTACTCCTCGCCGTCCGATTTGTGCTCGCGATCTTCCGCGACTGCACGCTCGATCAACGATGACAGGTGTACACCCCGGCGGACACTTTCGTCGTAATGGAAGTGCAATTGCGGCACGCTGCGCAGCTTCATGACCTTGCCCAGCTGCATACGCAGAAAGCCGGCCACGTTCTTCAGGATCGCCAGATTCTCGGCAATCTCTTCGTCACTGTCCTTGTTCATCAGGGTGATATAGACCTTGGCATGGGCCAGGTCACGGCTCACATCAACCGCGGTAATGGTGATCATGCCGAGCCGCGGATCGCGGATCTCGCGCTGGATCAGCAACGCCAGCTCGCGTTGCATCTGATCGGCAACGCGGTGGGTACGACTGTTTTCATTCGCCATAAAATCTGTCTCTGGCTGCCCGCAGGCGGCCTAAAAAAGCGGAACGTCGCAAACGTGAACGGCAAGCACCCGGATCAGCGTACGCTGAACCCGATGCCTGCCGTATATCACTGCCTGCGGTTATTACAGGCTGCGCTGTACCTGGATACGCTCGAATACCTCGATGCGGTCACCGGGCTTGACGTCATTGTAGTTCTTCACGCCGATACCGCACTCCATGCCATTACGCACTTCGGCGACGTCGTCCTTGAAGCGACGCAGCGACTCGAGCTCGCCCTCGTAGATAACCACGTCTTCACGCAGTACCCGGATCGGACGGTTACGGTAAACGGTACCTTCGATGACCATACAGCCAGCGATGGCGCCAAACTTCGGCGAACGGAACACGTCGCGCACCTCGGCCACACCCAGGATCTGTTCGCGAACATCGCTGCCCAGCATACCGCCCAGGGCTTTCTTGACGTCATCGATGATCTCGTAAATGACGCTGTAGTAGCGCAGGTCGATGCTCTCCGATTCAACGATCTTGCGTGCCGTTGCATCGGCACGCACGTTGAAGCCGAAGATCACTGCATTGGAAGCCAGTGCCAGGTTGGCGTCGGTCTCGGTAATACCACCCACGCCACCGGAGATGATCTTGACCTGGACTTCGTCGTTACCCAGCTCGCTGAGCGAGCCCTGCAGTGCTTCCAGCGAGCCACGCACGTCCGACTTGAGCACGATATTGAGGGTCTTCTTCTCATCCTGGCCCATGTTCTCGAACATGTTCTCGAGCTTGGCAGACTGCTGACGTGCAAGCTTGATCTCGCGGAACTTGCCCTGACGGAACAGCGCCACTTCACGCGCCTTCTTCTCGTCGGTCACCACGGTCAGCTCGTCACCGGCATCAGGCGTACCATCCAGACCGAGAATCTCGACCGGGATCGACGGACCGGCTTCCTTGATCGGCTTGCCATTCTCGTCGTACATGGCGCGCACTCGGCCATAGTTGACGCCGGCCAGTACGATATCGCCCTGGCGCAGGGTACCGTTCTGAACCAGAACGGTGGCAACCGGGCCACGGCCCTTGTCCAGACGCGATTCAACCACAACACCGCGACCCGGCGCTGAAGGCTGGGCCTGCAGCTCGAGTACTTCAGCCTGCAGCAGTACCGCTTCAAGCAGGTCGTCGATACCGGTACCTTCCTTGGCAGACACATGCATGAACATGGTGTCGCCACCCCACTCTTCAGGGATGACGTCCAGTGCGGCCAGGGCATTCTTGATGCGGTCCGGATCGGCGTCTTCCTTGTCGATCTTGTTGACTGCAACCACCAGCGGTACACCGGCAGCCTTGGCGTGGGCCACGGCTTCTTCGGTCTGCGGCATCACGCCGTCGTCGGCGGCCACGACCAGAATCACGATATCGGTGGCCTTGGCACCACGGGCACGCATGGCGGTAAACGCGGCGTGGCCAGGGGTGTCGAGGAAGGTGACCATGCCACGATCGGTTTCGACGTGGTAGGCACCGATGTGCTGGGTAATACCGCCAGCCTCACCGGAAGCAACCTTGGCACGACGGATGTAGTCGAGCAGCGAGGTCTTGCCGTGGTCAACGTGACCCATGACGGTAACCACCGGGGCACGATTGACCATTTCGCCTTCGTGCGCCTGGGATTCGGATACCAGCGCGTCTTCCAGCTCGCTTTCACTCGTCTGCTTGACCTTGTGGCCCATGTCTTCGGCAATGATGGTAGCCGTGTCCTGATCCAGCACCTGGTTGATGGTCACCATGTTGCCGGCCTTGAACATGTACTTGATGACTTCGGCCGCCTTGATGGACATCTTCTGGGCCAGTTCGGCCACGGTGATGGTCTCGCCAATTACAACTTCGCGCACTATAGGTCCTGTCGGCTTTTCGAAGCCGTGTACATTGCGTTTCTTGTTCGCCTTGAGCTTGCCACCACCGCCGCGACGGCGAGCACCGGCATCGTCGTCATCACTGACGCGAGGCGCGTTACGGCCCTTGGCACTGTTACCACCGGCACGCTTGCGGCTGCGCTCTTCCTCTTCCTCGGCGCGGGTCGGCTTGCGATGCGCGTCCTTTTTCTTGGAATGATCGGGCTTGTCGGCCGGCGGAGCGATAACCACAGGGGCGGCTGGCGGCTCGGGAGCCGCAGCCGGCGCTTCGGGTTCAACCTTGGCAGGCTCTTGCGCTGCAGGTGCTGGCGCAGCGGCAGCTTCCGGCGCCTTGCTGGCGGCCTCGGCAGCGACGCGCGCTTCTTCCTCGGCCTTGCGCTTGGCTTCGGCCTCGACGGCTGCCAGACGGGCATCCTCTGCCGCACGCAGCTCATCGGCTTCGCGCTGGCGTTCGGCTTCCAGATCAACCGGATCGCGCTTGACGTAGGTCTTCTTCTTGCGCACTTCGACGTTGACCGTCTTGCTGCCGGCTACCCGCAGGGTGCTGACTGTCTTGCGCTTGAGGGTGATCTTGCGCGGCTCCCCGGAGGACTCCCCGCCATGGGAGTTCTTGAGGTAAGCCAGCAGTGCCTGCTTCTCCTCATCGCTCACGCGCTGATCTGCGCTGGTTTGGGGCAAACCGGCTTCCTGCATCTGCTGTAGCAGGCGCTCCAGGGGGGTTCCCACTACCTGGGCCAACTCTTTGACCGTTACTTCCGCCATTCAATTCTCTCCTCAGTCGGGTACCTGCTTACCAGCAGGACAAAAGTACTAACCGACCGGTTATGCAAACCAGGGTGCCCGTGCGGCCATGATCAAGGCACCGGCACGTTCTTCGTCAATACTTTCAATATCCAGCAGCTCGTCAATCGACTGTTCCGCCAGATCTTCCATGGTGATGATGCCTTTCGCGGCCAGGTGGAACGCGAGTGCGCGGTCCATCCCTTCCATGTTCAACAGGTCCTCTGCGGGCTGTACTTCATCCAGCTTTTCTTCACTGGCGAGTGCCTTGGTCAGCAGCAGGTCCTTGGCCCGCGAACGCAGCTCGGTGACGATATCCTCGTCAAAGCCATCGATCGCCAGCATCTCCTCCATGGGGACGTAGGCGATTTCCTCTAGCGAGGTAAAGCCCTCTTCCACCAGGAGTTGCGCCAGGTCATCGTCGATATCCAGCTCGTCGACGAAGGTCCGCAGGATATCGCCGGTCTCGGCTTCCTGCTTGGCGCGGATGTCATCCTCGGTCATCACGTTCAGGGTCCAGCCGGTCAGCATGCTGGCCAGACGCACGTTCTGACCGCTGCGACCGATGGCCTGGGCCAGATTGTCCTCGGCGACTGCGATGTCGATGGTATGAGCATCTTCATCGAGGATGATCGAGGCCACTTCGGCCGGGGCCATGGCGTTGATCACGAACTGGGCGAAGTTATCGTCCCAGAGCACGATATCGACACGTTCGCCACCCAGCTCGCCGGAAACAGCCTGTACGCGTGAACCGCGCATACCGATACAGGCGCCCTGGGGATCAATACGCTTGTCCTTCGAACGCACTGCAATCTTGGCGCGCGAACCCGGATCACGGGCAGCACCCATGACTTCAATCAGCTCTTCGGCGATCTCCGGCACTTCAATACGGAACAGCTCGATGATCATTTCCGGGCAGCTGCGCGACAGTACCAACTGGGGGCCGCGGTTCTCGGTGCGGATATCCTTAAGCAGGGCGCGGATACGGGTACCTGTGCGGAAAGTCTCACGCGGGATCATCTCTTCCCGGGGCAATACCGCTTCGGCATTGTTACCCAGATCGACGATAACGCTGTCGCGTGTCACCTTCTTGACCGTGCCGCTGATGATTTCACCCAGCCGGTCACGGTAGGCGTCGACCACCTGAGCACGCTCGGCCTCGCGAACCTTCTGTACGATCACCTGCTTGGCGATCTGCGCGGCAATACGACCGAACTCGACTGACTCGATCTTGTCTTCGATCACGTCGCCAATCTTGATCTCGGGATCACGCTCCTGGCCCTGGTCCAGGGTCAGCTGCATGCCGGGCTCCTCGAAGTCCTCATCGGCTACCACGGTCCAGCGCATGAAGGTCTCGTAGTTGCCGGTGTGACGATCGATCGCCACGCGCACATCCACTTCGTCTTCATAACGCTTCTTGGTAGCTGTGGCCAATGCCAGTTCCAACGCCTCGAAAATCACGCCGGGCGGTACGCCCTTCTCGTTGGAAACGGATTCCACAACCAGCAGCACTTCTTTGCTCATCGTATGCCTCGCCTAACGCCATCCATTGGGGCCACTGGAGCCCGAAATAATGCTCAAAACCGCGGAATGATATTGCTCTTGTCGATTGTGTCGATCGGCAGCAGGTATTCGTGCTCATCCACCTGCAATATGACCTCATCACCCTCGACTCCACGGATGACACCTTGAAAATTCCGCCGCCCCTCATAGGGAACGCGTAACTTGATCTTGGCCTGCTCGCCCACATGGCTGGCGAACTGCTCAAGCGTAAACAACGGCCGGTCCATACCCGGCGAGGAGACCTCGAGGGTGTAATCACCCGAGATCGGATCCTCGACATCCAGCACCGCGCTGACCTGGCGGCTGACTGCTGCGCATGCCTCGACACTGACACCCTCGGGGTGGTCGATGTAAACGCGCAGCAGGCTATGCCGCCCCTGGGACAGATATTCCACACCCCAACAACGATAGCCCAAAGCTTCGACAATCGGGACCGCAATGGCCTCCAACTCAGTCACTTTGCCGGACAAATTAACCGCCTCGCTTTCTCAAATATAAACGGCCTGAAAACAGTCTGAATAACAGCCTGAAAAACATGCACCAATAAAAAATGGGCATTGAAGCCCATCCCGTATCACACCGCCCGCATGACCAGGACAGCTAATAAAAAGCCCCTGAAAAGGGGCCTTGAAACTGGTTGCGGGGGCAGGATTTGAACCTACGACCTTCGGGTTATGAGCCCGACGAGCTACCAGACTGCTCCACCCCGCGTCGAATCTAGGGCGCTTATTATACGTCCGGATGCCTGACAAGACAACCGGCGCACTCAGCCCTGAAATATGCAGGGCCTGCAAATGCAGGCCCTGTTTGATTGGTGCGGAAGATGGGACTCGAACCCATACACCCTAAGGCACTACCCCCTCAAGATAGCGTGTCTACCAATTCCACCACTTCCGCAAAACTGTTGGCTTACTCGACGGGAGGTACATCGCCTGTCGTTTCGGCCTGAGGAGCCTGCTCTTGCAGAACAGGTACATCTTCTTCAATCACTGGAACATCTTCTTCGATGCCCAGCGGCGCTACATCGCGCTGCATTGCCGGAGCGGGCAGGCCCGCATCGCGGATCACGTCAGCCTTGTTGCTGGCGTAGAACGCCAGACCCAGCGAGGTGATGAAGAATACAGCGGCCAGCACGGCAGTCAAGCGGCTGAGGAACGTTGCCGAACCCTGGCTGCCAAAAACAGTGCCTGATGCGCCAGAGCCGAAGGAAGCACCCGTTTCGGCACCCTTGCCCTGCTGGATCAGCACCAGGCCGACCAGCGCAAGCGCTGCCATAAGGTGAATAACCACTACCACGGTCTCAATCATTACACTCGTCCTGCGGCACGTGCTATCGCACCAAATTCATCTGCATTGAGGGAAGCTCCACCAACAAGCCCCCCATCGATATCCGGCATGGCGAAAAGTGCCTCGGCATTGTCCGCCTTGACGCTGCCACCGTAAACAATCTGAACCAGCTGCGCCTGCTCGTCATCAAGCATGGCGAGACGCGCCCGGATCATTGCGTGCACATCCTGAGCCTGATCGGGCTCAGCTGTCAATCCGGTGCCAATGGCCCAGACCGGCTCGTACGCGACCACACCCTGCGCCAGCCCACCGACACCAAAGGCATCGAGGATGACCTTCAACTGGGTGCCGACCACCTCTGCAGTCTGACCGGCGTCGCGCTGCTCGAGCGTTTCACCGACACAGAGCACCGGCCGCAACCCGCAGGCCAATGCCGCAGCAAACTTCTTGCGTACCACCTCGTCGGTCTCGCCGAACAGACTACGTCGTTCGGAGTGACCCACGAGTACAAATTCACATCCCACGTCCCGCAACTGGGCTGCCGAGATCTCGCCTGTCAACGCTCCGGGCTCAGCCTGATACGCGCAACTCTGACCGCCAACGTACAGTGGCGATCCGGCCAGGCGCTCCAGGCAGTGCTGAATGTACAGGGCCGGCGGAGCAACCATGAGATCGACGTTGTCTGGCCAGTCCTGCTGATTCAGCCCTTCGAGAAGGCTGTCAACGGATTGCCGAGTCCCATGCATTTTCCAGTTACCGGCGACGAGCAGACGACGCATCCTCAACCTCTCAGTTCGAGCGGGCGCCAATGTTAACCAAGTTGCCCCGAGGACACAACCGCATTTTCACTCTGCCTGCCGGTCACGCGAACAACGCCCGGACTTCGCTGGCCAGGGCCTCTGCCTCGGCCTGCACCTGGGTGGCATCCTGCCCTTCGACCATGACCCGAATAAGCGGCTCGGTGCCCGATAAACGCAGCAGCACCCGGCCACTGCCGCCCAGTCGCGATTCCGCCGCGCTGACCGCCGCCTGCAATCCCGGATCGGCCAGGGGCGATGCCGTCCCTCGCTGGTAGCGGACATTGATCAGCACCTGCGGGCACTTGTGCATCCCCTGGCGTGCCTCGGCCAGGCTCTTGCCCGTGCGCTGCAACGCCTTGAGGACCTGCAGCGCCGAGATGATGCCGTCCCCGGTACTGCAATGGCGCAGATAGACCAGATGTCCGGAGGACTCGCCGCCGAGCACCCACTCCCGCTCGCGCAGCTCCGCCATGACGTAGCGATCACCCACTTTGGCCCGCACAAAATCAATGCCCTTCTCGCGCAGCGCGAGCTCCAGGCCCAGGTTACTCATCAGCGTACCCACCACGCCGCCCTGCAACTGGCCCCGCTGGTGCAGGTCCATTGCCATGAGGTAGAGCAACTCGTCACCATCCACTGCCTCACCCTGGTGATCCACCATCAGCACACGATCAGCGTCACCATCCAGGGCAATCCCCAGGTCTGCGCCACGCTCCAGAACCTGGGCCCGCAGGGCCGTCAGATCGGTCGAGCCAACCTTGTCGTTGATATTGACGCCGTTAGGCTCGGCACCGATCACCGACACATCCGCGCCGAGCTCGCGAAACACGCTCGGCGCCACCTTGTAGGCGGCCCCGTTCGCGCAGTCGAGCACGATCTTCAGCCCCTTGAGGCTGGTATTGGCCGGCACACTGCTCTTGCAGAATTCGATGTAGCGTCCCGAGGCATCGTCGACCCGCGAAACCTTGCCCAGGGAAGCCGAGTCCACCACGACCATCGGCAGGTCTACCAGCCTCTCAATTTCAAGCTCGAGCTCATCCGGCAGCTTGCTGCCCTCGGCAGAAAAGAACTTGATGCCGTTATCGTAGAACGGATTGTGCGAGGCACTGATCACGATGCCTGCATCGGCCTGGAAGGTGCGGGTCAGATAGGCAATCGCGGGCGTAGGCATCGGCCCCAGCAGCTGCACATGGGCCCCGGCGGCGGACAGCCCCGCCTCGAGCGCCGACTCGAACATATAGCCGGAAATGCGAGTGTCCTTGCCGATTACCACCCGGCACTCACCCTGCTTGCGAAACGCCGTGCCGATTGCCCAACCCAGCTTGAGCACGAATTCAGGGGTGATGGGTGGCGTACCTACCTGACCACGAATGCCGTCGGTGCCGAAATACTTTTTATTCATCTGTGCAGTTCCTGATCGTGTTCTTGTTAGCTTAGGCGCCGGCCGCCATGACGGCTTCGGTCATTCGTACCGCATCCACCGTGGGCGCCACATCGTGCACGCGTATGATTTTGGCGCCGGCGCGAACGGCGAGCGTGGCCAGCGCCAGCCCACCGGCCAGACGCTGGTCAACCGGCCTGCCCAGCAATTGGCCGATCATGCTCTTGCGAGAGACGCCCACCAGAAGCGGCAGACCCTCGGGAAGCAGACGCTGCATGCCTGCGAACAACTGGAGGTTATGCTCGAGCGTCTTGCCAAAGCCAAAGCCCGGATCCAGCAGCAGACGCTCAGGCCCGATACCGGCCCGGGCGCAGGCGGCTGTTCGCTCGACCAGAAAGGCACTGACCTCTTCGATCACCGAGGTATAGCGCGGCGCCTGCTGCATGGATTGCGGATCGCCCTGCATGTGCATCAGACACACCGGCAAGCCCGTGGCGGCGGCTGCATCAAGGGCGCCGGGGCGCTGCAAGGCACGGACATCATTGATCAGGCCCGCGCCTGCAGCAGCGGCCGCGCGCATCACTTCGGGTGTACTGGTATCTACCGAGACGACGGTATCGAATCGTTGCCTGATCGCTTCAACAACCGGGATGACGCGATCGAGTTCCTGCTGCGGCGTGACCGGATCAGCGCCGGGCCGCGTCGATTCGCCGCCCACGTCAATCAGCGTTGCACCCTCATCGAACATCTGTTCGACGTGGCGCATGGCCTGGTCGAGATGCACGAAGCGGCCACCATCGGAAAAGGAGTCGGGCGTTACATTGAGAATGCCCATGACATGGGCATTGGAAAGATCAAGCTCCCGGTCGCCGCAGGGCAACCGGGAGCCGGGTTTGGCAGTTGACATACCGGCTCAGTGCTCTCCGGCCGGTCCACCGATAATGCTGTCACCGCGCTTGCCGGAGGGGTCCTCTTCGGTCGAGGAACCTGTGGCAGCGCCCGGCCCCTTGCGGTCATCGGAGTTCCAGTCCTTGGGCTCGCGCGCAGGCTTGCCTTCCATGATGTCCTGGATCTGGTCGGCATCGATGGTTTCATACTTCATCAACGCCTGGGTCATCATCTCCAGCTTGTCGCGGTTGTCCTCGAGCAGCTGCCTGGCCGTGGCGTAGCAGCCATCGATGATGCTGCGCACTTCCTGGTCGATCAGCTTGGCGGTCTCACCCGAAATTCCGCTGCCATTCCCACCGCCCGCGCGACCCAGGTAGCCCTGATCCTCGTCCTCGCCGTACATCAACGGACCCAGTTTCTCCGACAGGCCCCACTTGGTGACCATGTTCTTGGCCAACTGGGTGGCGCGCTGAATATCGTTGGAAGCACCGGTAGTGACGCCATCGAAGCCGAGGGTCATTTCCTCGGCGATACGACCGCCGAACAGCGAACAGATCTGGCTGGTCAGGGCCCGCTTGGACAGACTGTAACGGTCTTCCTCGGGCAGGAACATGGTCACACCCAGGGCGCGGCCACGGGGGATGATCGAAACCTTGTAGACCGGATCATGCTCGGGCACCAGTCGGCCGACGATGGCATGGCCAGACTCGTGATAGGCGGTGTTGAGCTTTTCCTTGTCGGACATGACCATGGATTTGCGCTCGGCGCCCATCATGATCTTGTCCTTGGCCATTTCCATTTCTTTCATTTCGACCAGGCGCTTGCCGGCACGGGCAGCGAACAGCGACGCCTCGTTGACCAGGTTGGCCAGGTCGGCACCGGAGAAGCCCGGTGTACCACGAGCAATGTTGGCCGGCACCACGTCGTCGCCCAGCGGCACCTTGCGCATGTGTACCTTGAGGATCTGCTCGCGGCCGCGGATATCCGGCAGGCCGACCACGACCTGGCGGTCGAAACGACCGGGGCGCAGCAGCGCCGGGTCCAGCACGTCAGGACGGTTGGTGGCAGCCACCACGATGATGCCGTCGTTGGGCTCAAAGCCGTCCATCTCGACCAGCAGCTGGTTCAGGGTCTGCTCGCGCTCGTCATGACCGCCGCCCATTCCGGAACCACGGTGACGGCCGACCGCGTCGATCTCGTCGATAAAGATGATGCAAGGCGCGTGCTTCTTGGCCTGCTCGAACATGTCGCGCACACGGCTGGCACCCACGCCGACGAACATCTCGACGAAGTCCGAACCGGAGATGGTAAAGAAAGGCACCTTGGCCTCGCCTGCCACGGCCTTGGCCAGCAGCGTCTTACCGGTACCCGGCTGACCGACCATCAGAACGCCGCGGGGAATGTGCCCACCCAGACGCTGGAACTTGCCCGGATCGCGCAGGAACTCGACCAACTCGCTGACCTCTTCCTTCGCTTCGTCACAGCCGGCAACGTCGGCGAAGGTGGTCTTGACCTGATCTTCGGACAGCATGCGAGCCTTGCTCTTGCCAAAACTCATCGGACCGCCCTTGCCGCCCGCACCGCCCTGCATCTGGCGCATGAAGAACATGAAGATGGCGATGATGATCAGGATCGGGAAACTGGCGATCAGCAGCTGGGTCCAGATGCTCTGCTGCTCTGGCTGCTTGCCTTCGATCACCACGTTGTTTTCCAACAGGTCACCGATCAGGCCACTGTCCTGGATAGCCGGGCGCACGGTCTTGAACTGACTGCCGTCGCTCTTGATACCGGTTATCTCGAACCCGTCCACGGTCACCCGCTCGACCTGCCCCTGCTTCACCTGTTCGATGAACTGGGAATAATTGAGTGAGTTGGTCGTTTCACCGGGACCGCTGAAGTTGTTCATCACCGTGACCAGCACTGCAGCGATGATCAACCACAGGATGAGATTTTTCGCCATGTCATTCAAATTGCTACCCTCTTGCCCAGCTGACTTTAGCCAGGGCCTGACTGAGTCTGAACTGCTTTTGGATACATTACACCAATCTGCCGTGCAGCTGCAGATAACCCAGTGTAACGCTCTGTGTCGCCCGCATGCCGGGGCGAGTCCCTGTTATCGGACAGGCCAGGTTCATTCCTGGCCTTTGAAACCTTTACCCAGCAGGTAGGTTTCCCGCGAGCGGCCCCTTGAAGCATCGGGCTTGCGGGTTACCACCTTGTCGAACCGGCTGCGCATCAGCTTGAAATATTCGTCAAAGCCTTCGCCGTGGAACACCTTGATCAGAAAATCGCCGCCGGGCTTGAGCACCTTCTCTGCCATGTCCAGTGCCAGCTCACACAGATAGATGGCAGCTGGCTGGTCAACCTCGGGTGTTCCACTCATATTGGGGGCCATATCGGAAATAACAAGGTCCACGGGCTGATCGCCAATGGCGGCCAGGATCGCCTCAAAGACGCTGTCCTCGGTAAAGTCCCCTTCGATGAAGGTCACATCGGCAATACTGTCCATCGACAGAATGTCCGAGGCGATAATCCGGCCCTTGTCGCCGATCAGTCGGCTGGCCACCTGGGACCAGCCGCCCGGGGCACTGCCCAGATCGACCACGGTCATGCCTGGGCGGAACAGACGATCCTTCTCCTGCACTTCAAGCAGCTTGTAGCTCGCGCGGGAACGGTAACCTTCCTTCTGCGCCTGCTTGACGAAGGGGTCATCGAAGTGTTCTTTCAGCCAGCCCTTGCTGGTCTTGCTCTGTGCCACGGAATACCCCATGCAGCGAAGCGCGCCGCCTGTTAAACTGCGTCCTGTCTATTTGGACAGCAGCGTTGCATTTAAATTCTCATCATTACTGGTAAGCATCCGATCATTATGACCCTCAGCTCAGCGCAGAAGAAAGACTACAAACGTATCGGCCATCATCTCAAGCCGGTGGTCATGGTCAGCGACCAGGGCGCCAGCGAAGGCGTGTTGTCGGAGCTCGATCGCGCGCTGACCGATCACGAACTGATCAAGATACGCGTCAGCGTGGCTGACCGCGAGACCAAGCAGGCCCTGATTCAGCAGGTATGCAAGGCCACCGGTGCAGAACTGGTGCAGGTGATCGGCAAGATGGCCATCCTGCTGCGGCCAAACAAGAAGGCCAATCCGAACCTGTCGAATCTGGCCCGGTTCAAGGATATCTGAGCGGTCAGCCTTCGTCCGGGCGCGGCTGGAGCACCAGCACCAGCCCGGCGAACGCAATCACCAGATAGGCAAAGATCTGCAGGTACTCGGTCTCGGGTACCTGCCGCAGCGCAAAGATCGCCGCCACACCCACCAGCACCAGCAACAGCAACTGGCTTCGCAGGTCACGCCAGAACTGCCCGCCCAGCGCCGCGCCAATCACCAGCAGCTGCAGCACAGCACAGACGCCGGCAAAACCCGCCATCAACGGTCGCATGAAATCCGCGATCGCGTTGATCAGCATGGGCGCCATGCCAAACTGCTCCAGCGCCGGCACCAGGACGAAGTGGGTAACCCAGATCGCCCCGACCCATAGCGTCATGCTCAGCTGCCAGGCGACACGGCCGCCGCGCAATGCCGGCCGACCGGCACCGGCGGTCACTTGTGCTGCACCTCGAGGATTTCGTATTCGACGACGCCGCCCGGCGTCTTGACCACGGCAACGTCACCGACTTCCTTGCCGATCAGGGCACGGGCAATCGGCGAGCTGACAGAGATCTTGCCGATCTTGATATCGGCCTCGTCGTCACCGACGATCTGGTAGGTCACGCTTTCGTCGGTGTCGACGTTGACGATCTCCACCGTGGTGCCGAATATCACCTTCCCGGTTGGCGGAATCGTGGTCACGTCGATCACCTGGGCATTGGCCAGACGACCTTCGATGTCGCGAATCCGCGCCTCGACCATGCCCTGCTGCTCGCGGGCGGCATGGTATTCGGCGTTTTCCTTCAGGTCTCCGAGCTCACGCGCCTCGGCGATAGCCTGGGTAATCTGCGGACGCATCGTACCCTTGAGATGCTTGAGCTCGACTTCGAGGGCTTCAGCGCCCTGCTTGGTCATCGGATATTTCATAATCAGATTCCTGCGTGCAAGTCCTGGAGGCGACGTACTGTCTTCTCCGGACCGAATTTCAGTGCCATGCAGATGGCCTCGCCACCTGCCAGGGTCGTGGTGGAGCAGACCTTGTGCTGCAGCGCATTTCGACGGATCGAGTAGGAGTCCGCCATCGACTGGCGGCCTTCCGTGGTGTTGATCACCATGCTGATCTCGTCGTTCTTGATCATGTCGACAATGTGCGGACGACCTTCGGTCACCTTGTTTACCCGGCGCACCTTCAGACCTGCTGCGGCAATCACCTTGGCGGTACCACTGGTGGCCACCAACTCGAAGCCCAGCTCGATCAGCGAGCGTGCGACGTCGACCACGAACGGCTTGTCGTCATCGCGCACGCTCATGAACGCCGTCCCACCGCTGGGCAGGGTCTCGCCAGCGCCGACCTGGGCCTTGGCAAAGGCTTCGGCAAAGGAATCGCCGACACCCATCACTTCACCGGTGGATTTCATTTCCGGCCCGAGAATCGGATCCACGCCCGGGAACTTGGCGAACGGGAACACGGCTTCCTTCACGCTGTAATACGTGGGGACCACTTCCTTGGTAAAGCCGATTTCCTTCAGCGTCTTGCCGGCCATGACGCGGGCGGCAATCTTGGCCAGCGACTGGCCGATGCACTTGGACACGAAGGGCACGGTACGGGAGGCACGCGGGTTGACCTCGATGATGTAGACGGTCTCGCCCTGCAGCGCGAGCTGCACGTTCATCAGACCCACCACGCCCAGCTCCAGCGCCATCTTCTTCACCTGGTCACGCATCTCGTCCTGGATGTGTGCCGGCAGGGAGTACGGCGGCAGCGAACAGGCCGAGTCACCGGAGTGCACACCCGCCTGCTCGATGTGCTGCATGATCGCGCCGATAACCACATCGGTACCATCGCAGACCGCATCGATATCCACTTCGATCGCGCAGTTGAGGAAGTGATCCAGCAGTACCGGACTGTCGTTGGAGACCTTCACCGCATCGCGCAGGTAACGCTTGAGTTCTTCTTCCTGGTAGACGATTTCCATCGCCCGGCCGCCCAGTACATAGGACGGCCGCACCACCAGCGGGTAACCGATCTTGCCGGCGGCGCGGATGGCTTCTTCTTCACTGCGCACGGTCGCGTTCGGCGGCTGACGCAGGTTGAGGCGTTCGACCATCTGCTGGAAACGCTCACGGTCTTCGGCGCGGTCAATCGCTTCCGGGCTGGTACCGATGATCGGCACGCCGGCTTCTTCCAGGGCACGGGCCAGCTTCAGCGGAGTCTGGCCGCCGTACTGCACGATCACGCCCTTGGGCTTCTCGACGCGGACGATTTCCAGTACGTCTTCCAGGGTCACCGGCTCGAAGTACAGGCGATCGGAGGTATCGTAATCGGTGGAGACGGTTTCCGGGTTGCAGTTGACCATGATGGTCTCGTAGCCGTCTTCACGCATCGCCAGCGCGGCGTGTACGCAGCAATAGTCGAACTCGATGCCCTGGCCAATCCGGTTCGGACCGCCGCCGAGCACCATGATCTTGTCCCGATCGGTCGGGTTGGCCTCGCACTCTTCCTCATAGGTCGAATACATGTAGGCCGTATCAGTCGCGAACTCGGCGGCGCAGGTGTCCACCCGCTTGTAGACCGGGTACACGTTCAGCTTGTGACGATAACGGCGCAGGCTCTTCTCGCTCACGGCCAGCAGCTCGGCCAGACGCGTGTCGGAGAAGCCCTTGCGCTTGAGGCGGAACATCAGATCGTGGTCGATATCAGCCAGACCCAGGGTCTTGATGCGCTCTTCATCCTTGATCAGGTCTTCGATCTGGATCAGGAACCAGGGATCAATCTTGGTCAGGTCGAAGATCTCTTCACGGCTCATGCCAAAGCGGAAGGCATCGGCCAGATACCAGATGCGGTCAGCACCAGGCACGGTCAGCTCGCGGGTCAGATCGGTACGTGCATCGCTGGACTTGAGATCGACCTTGGGATCGAAACCGCTGACGCCCACTTCCAGACCGCGCAGGGCTTTCTGCAGGGACTCCTGGAAAGTACGGCCGATCGCCATGACCTCACCGACGGATTTCATCTGGGTGGTCAGACGCGCGTCGGCGCTGGGGAATTTCTCGAAGGCGAAACGCGGAATCTTGGTCACGACGTAGTCGATCGACGGCTCGAAGGACGCAGGGGTGCGGCCGCCGGTAATGTCGTTCTGCAGCTCGTCCAGGGTGTAACCCACGGCAAGCTTGGCGGCGATCTTGGCGATCGGGAAACCTGTGGCCTTGGACGCCAGGGCCGAGGAACGCGATACCCGCGGGTTCATCTCGATCACGACCATGCGGCCATCGACCGGGTTGATGCCGAACTGCACGTTCGAGCCGCCGGTTTCCACACCGATCTCACGCAGTACCGCCAGGGAGGCGTTACGCATGATCTGGTATTCCTTGTCGGTCAGCGTCTGGGCCGGCGCGACGGTGATCGAGTCACCGGTGTGCACGCCCATGGGATCGAAGTTCTCGATGGCGCAGACAATGATGCAGTTGTCCTTCTTGTCGCGGACAACCTCCATCTCGTATTCCTTCCAGCCGATCAGCGACTCGTCGATCAGCAGCTCCTTGGTCGGCGACAGGTCGAGACCGCGGGCGCAGATTTCTTCGAACTCTTCCCGGTTGTAGGCAATACCACCGCCGGTGCCACCCATGGTGAACGAGGGGCGGATAATGCACGGGAAGCCGACCTGCTCGAGCACCGCATTGGCCTCGTGCATATCGTGGGCAATGCCCGACACCGGACACGCCAGGCCAATGGACTTCATCGCCTTGTCGAACCGCGAGCGGTCTTCGGCCTTGTCGATGGTGTCGGCATTGGCGCCGATCATTTCGACGTTGTACTTCTCCAGCACGCCGTGCTTTTCCAGATCCAGTGCGCAGTTCAGCGCCGTCTGACCGCCCATGGTCGGCAGGACCGCGTCAGGGCGTTCCTTGGCGATGATCTTTTCCACCGTCTGCCACTTGATCGGCTCGATGTAGGTGGCATCGGCCATGGCCGGGTCGGTCATGATGGTCGCCGGGTTGGAGTTGACCAGAATGACGCGGAAACCTTCTTCCTTCAGCGCCTTGCAGGCCTGGGCGCCGGAATAGTCGAACTCGCAGGCCTGACCGATCACGATAGGGCCCGCGCCGAGGATCAGGATGCTCTTGATGTCTGTACGTTTTGGCATAGTCGTCTACTAAATCCTTGAGGGTTCAAAGGCGCTCGGCCATGGCCTTGATGAAACGGTCGAATAGCGGTGCCACATCGTGCGGGCCGGGACTGGCTTCGGGATGCCCCTGGAAACTGAAAGCGGACTTGTCGGTGCGCTCGATACCCTGCAGCGTGCCATCGAACAGCGACTTGTGGGTCGCGCGCACATTTGCCGGCAGCGTCGCCTCATCCACAGCAAAGCCGTGGTTCTGGCTGGTGATCATCACCTCGCCGGTGTCGACATTGACCACCGGGTGGTTGGCACCGTGGTGCCCGTTGGGCATCTTCACCGTGCGCGCACCGGAAGCCAGCGCCAGCAGCTGGTGACCCAGACAGATCCCGAACACCGGGGTGTCGGTTTCGAGGATTTCCTGAATCGCCTTGATCGCGTAATCACAGGGCTCCGGGTCACCCGGTCCGTTGGCCAGCAGAATGCCGTCGGGCTTCAGCGCCAGCGCCTCGGCTGCGGTGGTCTGCGCCGGCAGCACGGTGATGCGGCAGCCACGGTCGACCAGCATGCGCAGGATGTTGTATTTGATGCCGTAATCGAAGGTGACCACGTGGTAGGGCAGCTCACTGGCCGGGATCTCGACGTGGGCGTTGGCCGCCAGGGACCAGACGCTCGAGCGCCACTCGTAGGTCTCCTTGACGCTGACTTCCTTGGCCAGATCCATGCCCTTGAGGCCGGGGAATTCACGGGCCAGCTCCAGAGCCTTTTCCTCGGTGGCATCGTCGCCGGCGAGAATGCAGCCATTCTGGGCGCCCTTCTCGCGCAGGATGCGGGTCAGGCGGCGGGTATCGATGCCGGCAATGGCGACGGTGCCGTTGTCCTTCAGGTAGTCGGGCAGCGACTTGGTGTTGCGCCAGTTGCTGGCCATCAACGGCAGGTCACGAATGACCAGCCCGGCCGCCCATACCTGGAATGACTCGCTGTCATCCGGAACAGTGCCGGTGTTGCCGATGTGGGGGTACGTCAGGGTAACGATCTGGCGGGCGTAGGAGGGATCGGTGAGGATCTCCTGATAACCGGTCATGGCCGTATTGAAAACGACCTCACCGACGCTGTGACCGTCGGCGCCGATGGCCTCACCACGGAAGATACTTCCGTCGGCAAGGGCGAGAATGGCTGGCTTGGACAAGAAAACCTCCGATAGGACTGACACATTTTACCAAACGCGGGCTGCACAAAAGCGGGAATGGAGTGCGTAACACTTCATCCCGCCGCAATGCATTGTCAGATGCGCGCTGAATAGACAGATTAGCGCGTAATTGTAACGACTTGCCTTCAGAATATCCAGCACGTAGACGCCACTGAACACCCGCCTGCGAGCACAATGTTCCACTGCTTCGGGAACTATGATAAAAGGGCTGTTGGAAAGCCCCTGACCGGCCAGGCTTCGCCGCTGACACGCGAAACCGCACCCGCTCCGCGCACACGTCAGGCCGCAGGGGACTAGAAGAACAATAAAGTACTCGGGGAATACACGATGTTATCGCGCCTGAAAGGATTGATAGTACTAGCGCTGCTGTGCCTGGCGCCCCTTGCCCATGCCGACCTCCAGCGCCTGCAGACGCTGCACGAGTTCCGCAGCGAGGGTTACACCGTTGGCACCTATCTGCTGATCGACAACAACCTGTACGAACGGATCCGCGAACCGGGCAACCGCGAAACCTATCGCGAAGCCCTGGCCCGCATGGAAAACCTGCTGCGTCAGATGGACAGCCCCTCGCAGTTGCGGGCACCCTTTGACGCCTTCGTCAATCTGATCATCGAGCTTGAAGCCCTGTCCGACGACGAGGCCAGCTATGGCCTGACCACCGTCAACCGCATCATGATGGCCCATGGCGCGCTGGACAAGGCGACCGCCGCGATGTACGACGAGCTCACCGAGTCGGCCAGCGAAGACCTGCTCACCCTGCACCGCCAGAGTATCGAGACCAGCCAGATCCTGACCCTGTATCAGAACAACATGTTCAGCTCGATCGGCGTGTATTTTCTGGATAACAAGGAAGGCCTGTTCGATGATCTGGACAAGAGCATCGTCAGCCGCTCCGAAGAGCTGAAGAAGCTCTATCCGGACCAGGTCGGCGCATTCGCGCGCATGGAAAAGCAGTATCAGTTCATCCAGCCGCGTCTGCAGAATCCGCTGTATGACTGGGTACCGACCATCGCCGCGTTTTACCTGCAGCGCAACGTCGAGACCCTCAACGACATGGCCCGCGAGCAGGTCAGGAACGCCGCCATCGCCAGCTGAGCCACTCAACAGCCAGACAAAAAAAGGGCGAAGATGCAGATCTTCGCCCTTTTTCGTTGGCCGCCGGCTTTCAATCCTTGAGCGACAGCACGTCCTGCATGTCATACAGCCCTGCCCCACGACCGTCCAGCCAGAGCGCCGAGCGCACTGCGCCCTTGGCGAAGGTCATGCGGCTTGAGGCCTTGTGGGTAATCTCCACGCGCTCGCCTTCGGTGGCAAACAGCACGGTGTGATCCCCGACCACATCACCGGCCCGCACGGTGGCGAATCCGATGGTCTGGCGATCCCGCGCACCGGTCTGCCCTTCCCGACCGTAGACCGCGACCTCGTTGAGATCACGCCCCACGGCGCTGGCGACCACTTCACCCATGCGCAGGGCGGTGCCGGATGGTGCATCCACCTTGTGCCGGTGGTGCGCCTCGATGATCTCGATGTCGGCCTCATCGCCCATGACCCGAGCCGCCATATCCAGCAGCTTGAGGCACAGGTTCACACCGACACTGAAGTTGGGGGCAAACACGATCGGGATGTCGGTTGCGGCCTTGCTCAGCAGCTCTTTTTGCTGATCGGTAAAACCGGTGGTCCCGATGACCATGGCCTTGCCGGCACCACGGCACAACTCCAGATTGACCAGGGTCGTGCTGGGATGGGTGAAATCAATCAGTACATCGAAATCATCCAGCACCTTGCCCAGGCTGCCCTGCACCATCACGCCGTTACGACCCACGCCCGCCAGCTCGCCAGCATCGCTGCCGACCAGGGAGCTTTCGGGACGTTCAATGGCTGCGGTGAGCTGGGCGCCCTCCGCCTGACTTATCGCCTCGATAAGCGTCTTGCCCATGCGTCCGGCCGCACCGATAACCGCTATTCGTCTCATGCCCGGCTCCGATCAGAATTTCATGTCTTCAAAGAAGTTCTTCACACCGTCGAACCAGCTCTTGGCCCGGGGCGACTGATTGGAACCTTCTTCCTGCAGGGTCTCGCGCAGCTCCTGAATCAGCTCGCGCTGACGCTTGGTCAGATTGACCGGCGTCTCGACTGCCACACGGCACAGCAGGTCGCCCGGAGAACCACCCCGTACCGGCGTCACACCCTTGCCACGCAGACGGAACAGCTTGCCGGTCTGGGTGCCATCGGGAATCTTCAATTTGACGCGGCCATCCAGGGTCGGCACCTCGAGCTCTCCGCCGAGCGACGCATCAGCAAAACTGATCGGCACTTCACAGTAGAGATTCTTGCCATCGCGCTGGAAGATCTTGTGCTCGCGCACCGAGACCACCACGTACAGGTCGCCGGAGGGTCCACCGTTGACGCCCGCCTCGCCTTCACCGGCCAGACGGATGCGATCGCCGGTATCAACGCCTGCAGGCACCTTGACCGACAGCGTCTTCTGCTCTTCCACACGACCCTGACCACCGCAATCACGGCACGGGTCGGTAATCATCTTGCCCGTGCCATGGCACCGCGGGCAGGTCTGCTGCACCGAGAAGAAGCCCTGCTGCATGCGCACCTGACCATGCCCACCACAGGTGGTACAGGTCACCGGGCTGGTGCCCTTCTTGGCGCCGCTGCCATCACAGGTACCGCACTCGACCAGCGTCGGGACGCGGATGGTCACCGTGGTACCGCGAACGGCTTCTTCCAGATCCAGCTCCAGGGTGTAACGCAGATCGCTGCCGCGCTGCACGCTGGAGCGGCCGCGACCACCGCCGCCGCCACCGCCAAAGATATCGCCGAACACATCGCCGAAAATGTCCGAGAAGTTGCCACCGGCAAAACCACCGGCGCCGGCGCCACCGCCCATGCTCGGATCAACACCGGCATGACCGTACTGGTCATAGGCTGCGCGTTTCTGCGCGTCGGTGAGAATCTCGTAGGCCTCGTTGGCTTCCTTGAACTTCTCGATCGCACCCTCGTCATCGGGGTTGCGGTCGGGATGGTATTTCATTGCCAGTCGGCGGTAGGCCTTTTTCAGCTCCGCTTCGCTGGCGCCGCGCTCGACACCCAGCACTTCATAATAATCACGCTTGGCCATCGTTCAGATTTCCTTTACCGGGACTTGTCCCTTTGACACAAACAGCAACGCGGGATCAGCTCCCGCGTTGCCTTGCATTGGTGTGTCGCGCGCCTTTCGCCGCGCGACTGCCGGTCACTGAAAGACTTATTTCTTGTTGTCTTTCACTTCTTCGAACTCGGCATCGACCACGTCATCGCCCGCATCCTGCTGGCTTTCACCCTGGGCTTCGCCAGCCTGGCCGGCCTGGGCCTGCTCGGCATACATCTTCTGAACCAGCGGACCGGAAGCTTCGGACAGTGCGTTGATCTTGGCTTCGATCTCGGCCTTGTCGTCAGTCTTGATCGCCGCTTCCAGATCAGCCAGAGCCGACTCGATTGCGGTCTTCTCTTCCTCGGTGGCCTTGTCGCCAGCCTCGGTCAGCGTCTTGCGGGTCGCGTGGACCAGCTGGTCGGCCTGGTTACGGGTAGTCACCAGTTCCTCGAACTTGCGGTCTTCCTCGGCATTGGCCTCGGCATCGCGCACCATCTGGTCGATCTCTTCATCGCTCAGACCGGAAGAGGCCTTGATGATGATCGACTGCTGCTTGCCGGTGGCCTTGTCTTTGGCCGACACGTTGAGGATACCATTGGCGTCCAGATCGAAGCTGACTTCGACCTGCGGCACACCGCGTGGCGCCGGCGGAATGTCCGCCAGGTCGAAACGACCCAGTGACTTGTTCTGCGTCGCCTGCTTGCGCTCACCCTGCATCACGTGGATTGTCACGGCAGTCTGGTTGTCGTCTGCAGTCGAGAACACCTGCGACTTCTTGGTCGGAATCGTGGTGTTCTTCTCGATAAGCGTGGTCATCACGCCGCCCATGGTTTCGATACCCAGCGACAGCGGAGTCACGTCGAGCAGCAGAACGTCCTTCACGTCACCGGCCAGTACCGCGCCCTGGATCGCTGCGCCTACGGCTACGGCTTCGTCCGGGTTGACGTCCTTGCGCGGCTCTTTACCGAAGAACTCGGCCACGGTCTTCTGTACCAGCGGCATACGGGTCTGACCACCGACCAGGATCACTTCGTTGATCTCGGACACGTCCAGACCGGCGTCCTTCATGGCCACGCGGCAAGGCTCGATGCTGCGCTTGATCAGCTCTTCAACCAGCGACTCCAGCTTGGCGCGGGTCACTTTCACGTTCAGGTGCTTCGGACCGGTCGCATCAGCCGTGATGTACGGCAGGTTGACGTCGGTCTGGTTGCTCGAGGACAGCTCGATCTTGGCCTTCTCGGCGGCTTCCTTCAGACGCTGCAGCGCCAGCGGATCGGTGTGCAGGTCGATGCCGTTCTCTTTCTTGAACTCATCGGCCAGATAGTCGATCAGGCGCATGTCGAAGTCTTCGCCACCCAGGAAGGTGTCACCGTTGGTGGCCAGCACTTCAAACTGGTGCTCGCCATCGACTTCGGCGATCTCGATCACGGACACGTCGAAGGTACCGCCACCCAGGTCGTATACGACGATGGTGGAGTCGCCACGGGACTTGTCCATGCCGTAGGCCAGTGCCGCGGCAGTCGGCTCGTTGATGATCCGCTTGACGTCCAGACCGGCAATACGACCGGCGTCCTTGGTAGCCTGACGCTGGCTGTCGTTGAAGTAGGCCGGCACGGTGATGACCGCTTCGGTAACCTTCTCGCCGAGGTAGTCTTCGGCGGTCTTCTTCATCTTCTTCAGCACTTCGGCCGAAATCTGCGGCGGCGCGATCTTCTCGCCCTTCACTTCCACCCAGGCGTCACCGTTGTCGGCCTTGATGATCTTGTAGGGGACCAGCTTGATGTCCTTCTGAACCACGCCTTCCTCGAACCGACGGCCGATCAGACGCTTGACCGCGTTCAGGGTGTTCTGCGGGTTGGTGACCGACTGGCGCTTGGCCGACTGGCCGACCAGGGTCTCGCCGTCATTGGTGTATGCCACGATAGAGGGAGTGGTACGTGCGCCCTCTGCGTTCTCGATGACCTTGGCCACACCATTTTCCATCACTGCTACGCAGGAGTTGGTGGTGCCGAGGTCGATACCGATAATCTTGCCCATATATAAGTCTCCGATTCAGCTTGCCGCGGTTCACCGGCGGCAGGGGTTGGTCTGTCTATGCACCCTTGATGGGGGCACCGAAATTAATTTCAAGCCTGTTCGTCAATCGACGGTGAGTCCGGACGATCAGTGGGGGTCTTGCTCACCACGACCATCGCCGGGCGCAACAGCCGACCGCTCAGGGTGTAGCCTTTCTGGAATACCCGGATGACCGTATTGGGCTCGACGTTGTCGCGCTCCTCCATCGCCATGGCCTGGTGCAGGTCAGGGTTGAAGGGCTCGCCGTGGGGGTCGACCGCAACGATCTGGAAACGCGCCAGGGTTTCACTGAACATCTTCAATGTCAGCTCCATGCCCTCGCGCATCGGCTTGATTGCCTGATCATCGGGATCGGCCAGCTCGACACCGCGTTCCAGGCTTTCGAGCACCGGCAGCAGGTCGTTGGCGAAGCGCTCGAGCGCAAACTTGTGCGCCTTCTCGACTTCCTGCTCGGCGCGGCGACGGGCATTCTGCACGTCTGCAGCCGCTCTGAGAGCCTGATCCTTGGCCGCAGCCAGCTCCTCTTCGAGGACGCCGACCCGCGCAGCCAGATCCTCGGGTGCCTCTGACGAGAGCGTTTCTTCGGTCTCTTCGGGGCCTGTCGGATCCTGCCTGTGTTCGTCTGCCATCTGTGTCTCCTGTTCTGACTGCGGGGCGCTCGAACGCCCGTTGACTGGTATCAGCACCTTATATGGGGTCTTTCGAACAGGCTTCAAGGGGCAGTCACCGCATCCTCGCGCAGCACTTGTCGACGCGACGCAAACTACTGTATAAATAACCAGACCAACTCTGCGGGGAGTGCAAGCATGCTGGTACATCTGGCGGTGAACAATTACGCCATCGTTGATCATCTCGAGCTGGAGATCGGCGGTGGCATGACGGCGATAACCGGCGAGACCGGCGCCGGCAAGTCGATCATGCTTGACGCCCTGGCGCTGACCCTGGGCGATCGCGCCGACAGTGGCGCCGTGCGCCCGGGCACCGACAAGGCCGACATCCTCGCCACCTTCGATATCAGCCAGATTCCCGAAGCGGGTGCCTGGCTGGCCGAGCGGGATCTGGCCAGCGACGACCAGCAGGTGATACTGCGCCGGGTCATCACCGCCGAAGGCCGCTCGCGCGGCTATATCAACGGCAGCCCCTGCCCCCAGCAGGACCTCAAGGCCCTGGGCGGGATGCTGATCGATATCCACAGCCAGCATGAACACCAGTCGCTACTCAAGCCCGATACCCACCGCCGCCTGCTGGATGATTACGCCGGCAGCCGCGAGCTGGCGCGCCAGGTGCAACTGGCCGCGCAACGCTGCCGGCAGACCGAACAGGCGCTGCAGCAGGCCAGCCAGCAAGGCGATGAACAAAGCTCACGCCTGCAACTGCTGACCTATCAGCTCGAAGAGCTGGACAACCTCAGCCTGCAGGAAGGCGAAATCGAAGAGCTGGAGAACGACCAGCGGCAACTGGCCAATGCCGAGCAGATCATGCAGTCGTGCCAGCAGGTCATCAACCTGTGCAGCGAGAATGACAGCGGCAGCGTGCTGCAGGCCCTGACTGCCAGCCAGCAGCGCCTGGCCGCGTTCAAGAACAACCACCACAGCCTGGATGAAGCCAACGGCATGCTCGCCAGCGCGCAGATCCAGATAGAGGAAGCGGTAGGCGAGCTGACCCGCTACCTGGATCATTTCGAGGCCGATCCCGAGCGCCAGCAGCAGGTCGAAGAGCGCCTGGGCGTGATCCACGACCTGGCGCGCAAGCACCGGGTCAATCCCGATGAACTCCCCGCTCTGCAACAACGCCTGATCGACGAACTGGAAAGCATGCAGCAACAGGACATGGACGCCGAACGGCTGGCCGAAGAGCTTGAAGCCTTCCGCGAGCACTACCGGCAACTGGCGCAGGAACTCAGTGCCGCCCGCGCCACCGCCGCGGTGCGCCTGGGCGAAGAGGTCACCAAACAGATCCAGCAACTGGGCATGCCCGGTGGTCAGGTCAAGGTCCAGCTGCAGCCCCATGAGCACGACGCGATCATGCCCCACGGTCAGGAGTCAGTGGAGCTGCTGGTCAGCGCGAACCCGGGTCAGCCGGCCAAACCCCTGGCCAAGGTCGCCTCGGGCGGTGAGCTCTCGCGTATCAGCCTGGGCATCCAGGTCACCACGGTACAGACCTCCCGCGTACCCACCCTGGTATTCGATGAGGTGGATGTCGGCATTGGCGGCCCGACCGCAGAAATTGTCGGCAGCATGCTGCGCAAACTCGGCAGCAATGGCCAGGTCCTGACCGTGACGCACTTGCCCCAGGTAGCGGCGCACGGGCATCAGCATCTGTTCGTGCGCAAGGAGCAGACGGACGAGTCGACCAGCACACGGATCGATCAGCTCAGCCAGGACGGACGGGTACAGGAGATTGCCCGCATGCTCGGCGGCATCGACATGACCGACGAATCCCTGGCCCATGCCCGCAAGCTGATGTCGGTAGCGCAATAAGCCCGCGACCCGAACCTCAGACACAAAAAAGCCAGGCACGCAGCCTGGCTTTTTTGTGTGCTTACGGGCCGCGAACGACGCCGTGAAGCCGGATCTTACTTGGTCTTTTTCACGTAGAGCACCAGGTTGTGATCGACCAGCTCGAAACCGTGCTCTTTCACGATTTCCTTCTGGCGACGCTCGATCTCGGCATCGAAAAACTCCACGACCTCACCGGTGTCCACGCAGACCATATGGTCGTGATGCTCGGTGTCGGCCAGCTCGAATACTGCATGACCGCCGTCGAAGTTGTGACGCTCAACCAGACCGGCCGTCTCGAACTGGGTCAGCACTCGGTACACGGTGGCCAGACCGACATCTTCACCTGCTTCCATCAACGCCTTGTACACGTCTTCAGCGCTCAGGTGGCGCTCAGGTGAGTTGTCCAGCATCTGCAGGATCTTGACGCGCGGCAGGGTTACTTTCAGGCCGGCTTTACGGAGTTCTTGATTTTCAACCATGTCAGTTTCTCGTTCAGCGCTTCGCAGGGCGGGATCAGTCGGGTATGATTCACGGCTATCTAGCCGCTTCAAGATAATGGATGTTACCACGTCATGCCAAACAGCCTATACCGAATCCTCTGTATCCTCGTGTGTCTCTCTGCGCTCGGCCTGGCCGGCTGCAGCTTCCCCGGGGTGTACAAGATCGATGTACAACAGGGCAACGTGGTGACGCAGGAAATGGTCAACCAGCTGCGCCCCGGCATGACCACCCGGCAGGTCCGCTTCATCATGGGCACGCCGCTGGTCCAGGACACCTTTCATCCCGAGCGCTGGGATTATGTCTATAGCATGAAGGCCGGCCACCAGAAGCGTGAGCAGGAACGCGTCATCCTGACCTTTGAAAACGATGTGCTGGTGGGACTGGGCGGTGACTTCGTACCGGGCGCCAGCCGCGAGCAGCAGATCATGGGTGACAACGCCGAGCAGAACGACAGCGGCGTACAAAGCTACCCGGTCGACCTTGGCGCCCCGCTAAGCACCGGCGAATAAGCGCTGGCACTTAAACCGCACGCCTCTCAGGCCTCCTTGGCTGCCTTGTTCTTCGCCGCACGCTGTTTGCGCACTTCCTTCGGGTCGGCAATCAGCGGGCGGTAGATCTCAACCCGCTCTCCCGAATTCAGTACCCGCTCATCGGGCTTGGGCACCCCCTTGCCAAAGATGCCCACGGCGCAGTTCTGCAGATCCACCTCGGGGAAATGCTCCTCGATACCGGAGGCCAGCACCGCCTGACGCACAGTCGTGCCCTCGTTGACGGTCAGACTGAGAATCTTCTGCTTGTGCGGTAGCGCATAGGCGACCTCGACCACCATTGTCTTATCGACCACCGTACAACTCCTTGGCCCGCTGACAGAACGCCTCGACCATATTGTTGGCCGCCTGGTTGAACAGCGGCCCCAGGGTCGCCTTGACCACCGGGCCGGCATAATGGAAGTTCAGATCCAGCGTAATCTTGCAGGCGTGTTCACCCAGGGCCTTGAATTCCCAAACGCCGTTGAGGTCGCTGAAAGGCCCGTCCTCCAGACGCAGTTCGATCCGCTCGCCGGGTACCAGACTGTTGCGCGTGGTAAAGGCCGAGCTCATGCCCGCCTTGGCGACTGTCAGCCTGGCGCGCATCTCATTGTCGGTTTCATGCAGTACCGCAGCCTGGGAACACCAGGGCAGAAACTCCGGGTAGTGCTCCACCCGGTTGACCAGCTCGTACAGGCGATGGGCAGGATAAGGCAGCAGGGCCGAACGGTGAATATGCGTCATGGGCAGTAGACAGAGCCTCGTTACTTGGACAGTTCAGTGACAAACACAACCAGCACTCCCAGGGGAGCCACATAGCGTAGCAGGCAATATACCACCGGAAACAGTCGGGGATGCCGCAACGCCAGCTCGGCGCGGAACACATCGCGGCCCAGCACCCAGCCCGCGAAGACCGCGAACAACAGCCCACCCAGGGGCAACATGATGCGGCTGGTCAGGTAATCGACACTTTCAAAGAAGGTCCTGCCACCCTCGGAGGTCCACTTGAACAGATGCCAGCCCGCCTCATCGGTGACAAAGAAGCGCGCATCAGCCAGCAGATTGAACGACAGCACCGTGCCCAGACCCACCAGCCAGCAGACCAGGGCCACCAGAGAGGTAATACGCACGCGACTCCAGCCACTGCGCTCCACCCAGTACGCCACCGCCGGCTCGAGCATGGAAATGGCCGAGCTCCAGGCCGCCACCGCCACCAGCACGAAGAACAACAGACCGAACACCTGGCCAAGCATGATGTTGCCGAAGGCAATCGGCAGCGTGACGAACATCAGGCCCGGGCCGGCCGAGGGCTCCAGACCGGCCGCAAACACGATCGGAAACAACGCCAGCCCGGCGGTCAGGGCCACGGCGGTATCCAGCAGCGCCACCGTGATCACCGTCCCGCCGATGGATGATTTCTTCGGCATATAGGCGCCGAAGACCATGATCGAACCCACCCCCACGCTGAGGGTAAAGAAGGCATGGCCCATGGCCGCCAGAATCCCCTCGGGCACGCTGGCCAGATCAAAGTGAAACAGGAACTCCACGCCCTGCATGAAATGGCCGGTGGTCAGGCTGTAGCCCAGCAGAATGATCAGCAGCACGAACAACAGCGGCATCATGATGCGCAGGCTGCGCTCCAGCCCCGCCACCACGCCCCGGGCAATGATGAACGCCGTGACCAGCATGAAAAAGGTATGCCACAGGCCCAGCCGCCACGGATCCGCAGTCAGCGCACCAAAGCGGGCGCCGGCGCCCTCCCCGTCGATACCGACAAACTCACCACGGCCCATGCCGATGATGTAGTCCAGCGACCAGCCCGCCACCACGCTGTAGAACGACAGGATCAGCAGCGCAGCGATCATCCCCATGATCGCCGCCCAGGACCAGCGCGGCGAGGCCCCCGACTGCAATGCCAGGGTGCGCAGGGTATTCACCGGGCTGCGACGTCCGCGCCGGCCCAGCACCGTCTCGGCCAGCATGATCGGCAACCCGACCAGCGCGATACAGATCAGATACACCAGCACGAAGGCGCCGCCACCATAGACGCCGGCCATATAGGGAAACTTCCATATATTGCCCAGGCCCACTGCCGATCCCGTGGCCGCGAGGATGAATACCCAGCGACTGGCCCAGATACCGTGGATGGAGACATTGTCCTGCGACATGGCTTGACACCTGCGGGGTAACAAAAAAGGAACGGCATTGTCCAGATTTTGACCAACACGGACAAGGCCCGTATAGCCGAACCTTCTGCCAACCCCTATAATGCGCCCCCTATGAGCAATCAAAAGAAAACCAAGGCCAACAGCGGCACCATCGCGCTGAACAAGAAGGCCAAACACGATTATTTTGTCGAAGCCCGCTTTGAAGCCGGCATCGCCCTGACCGGCTGGGAAGTGAAAAGCCTGCGCGCCAGCAAGGTACAGCTGGTCGACAGCTACATTCTCCTCAAGAACAACGAGGCCTTTCTGCTGGGCGCGCACATCACGCCCCTGCAGACCGCCAGCGCCCACGTGGTCGCCGATCCGACTCGCACCCGCAAGCTGCTGTTGCATGCACGGGAGCTGGACAAGCTGATCACCGGCGTACAGCAGAAGGGCTTTGCCTGCGTACCGCTGGCGCTTTACTGGAAGGGCCACCTGGTCAAGTGCGAGATCGCCCTGGTGCGCGGCAAGAAGGAATTCGACAAGCGCCAGGTCGAGAAGGAACGCGACTGGACGCGCGAGAAGGCGCGGGTGGTACGCGACAACAGTCGCTGATCAGCCCCGCCCCACCTATCAGCACGGGAACTTTTGCGGTACAATCCGGTCTGATCTTGTAAGAGACCTAAACAGTTTTGGGGCCGATTTGGATTCGACGACGGTTACAAAGCTTGAAGGGCATGCCGAGTTGGTAACAGAACTCGTAAATCCACTGTTGCAAACCTATATAATTGCCAATGACGACAATTATGGTGCTCAACTAGCAGCGTAAGCTGCCTAGATAGCACTTCTGGTAGCTTCGGCTCCAGCGATCATTAGAGGATGCCTGTAAACTCGAAGTGATTGTCAGATAGAACAGGATCGCCGCTTAGTATGTCGTGGACGATGCGGCTAAACATTACACGACTCGCTCCAAACACCCTGCCACTCGGGCGGTGCGGAGTTAACTCAGTAGAGATGGCTAAGCATGTAGAACTGATAGTGGCGGACTGGCGGACGGGGGTTCAAATCCCCCCGGCTCCACCAAATTAGCAAGACCTGAAGCCCCGATAATCCTGGTGATTGTCGGGGTTTTTTGGTTTCTAGGGTATGTGGATCATCCCTCCCTGGAAACGAAAAAACCGGCTTTCGCCGGTTTCTTCACCCAAGGTTAAGGCTGAACCTAATCGGCCCGCCAAGGGTTGAGTCGTGGCAATAGTATCGCCAATGGAAATACTGAAATCAAGCCAGCACTAGGTAAAATGGACAGAACCCAGCAAAACAATAGAAAACAGGACAAAAGCGGTCGAAACAAGTAGAAACCGCAGAAAACAGGCATCCACGATATCCAAGCAATTCAAAATAGCCTGAACCTATCTTGCATGATTATCTTGATAGTCCAAAGCTGGTATCAGGCGCCAAATGAGCGTAATGCGTAGTCATGACCGGGAAGAAAATAAATTTGCCCCCTTTTTTGGACGGGGGTTTCAAATCCGCCGGCCCACCAAATTAACGAGACCTGAAGCTCCGATAATCCTGGTGATTGTCGGGTTTTATGTGCCTGAAATTTTGATGTATCGAAAAGGTGTCGACATCAGGGGCGCTGGGCGGTCTCACCTTCCAGCTCAGCAAAATTAGTGATCTTCACATCTCCTTCAGGAAAGCGCGCGACCAGGTCAAGATGACCGCCCATTGCCTCAATGTGGCTACGCAGCGTTGACAGGTACATGTCCGTACGACGCTCCATCTTGGCGATCGACGGCTGCTGCACATTTAAAATCTCAGCCAATACTTTCTGCGACAGACCGCGAGCCTGCCGTAGCTCGTGAAGCGGCATCTCAGACATAAGAACCTGAGCCACGGTCTCGACACGTGCCTGAGACTCGGCGGACATTTTTTCACGGAGGCTGCTAAATTTTTTAGCCATCAATCAGGCCCTCTCTTTTCAAGTCTTCAAGATGCTCATCGTAAAAGCGATCTGCCAGTGGGACGTTCTCGTCATACCAACGATCATCCCCCGTTTTGTCACCACCAATCAGCAGAATGGCCGACCGCCTCTCCCACCAATCACCGAACTCATCGGTGTATTCAACCTCCCACAACATACACTATTCCTTGTGATGAATATTCCATTGATGGAATATAGCAAAAGAAAGCCGGCCCAAGCGAACCGCATCTGCCCCAAGTGGCTCGAAATCCGATTTAACATGGGCGCCCGGCAGAACAGCCGGCTCTGGGTTACTATCCCAACAGAAGCGACCCCAGCATTCAGCGCCCCCGACCCTACCAACCCTGGCCACCCTCATGACCCAGAATCAGCCTTGAAAGGCTCCCCCGCTTCAACCGCTCTGACAAGTGGCTCCGTCTCAGCCCACATCATAAGACTATCAATTCCGGCCTCCATGGGGATGGTGTTCAACACCCTCTATAACCTCACAGACATCTGGTTCGCGGGTTACCTGGGTGATGATTCACTGGCCGCCCTGTCCATTGCAGGTAGCGTGTTCTTCCTGTTGCTCTCCATTGGCATAGGTATACAGACGGGTGCGTCAGCCATGATCGCGCCGGAGGTGGGGCGAGGTGCCATGCATGACGGCACAAGTCAGATCAAGGACTGGGTCGACAACATAATCGGAATGGCGCTTGCCTTCAGTGTCGTATCCCTATTGCTTGGAGCTGTCGCCGCACGCCCTCTGGTCGTATTACTGGGCGCAGAGCCCCACATTGAACCGCTGGCCATGGAATATCTGTGGGTAACCTTGGCTGGCTCTATCGGCTTCACGCTCTCTTTTGCTGCAGCGGGTGCCTTGATGGCCCTGGGCGATACCCAGTCCAATCGCAACGCCCTGGCCATTGGCTTTTTCGCGAACTTCGCGCTGAATCCCCTTTTCACCTTCGGCCTTGGGCTTGGCGTCACGGGCATAGCCTTAGCCACCGTCACCATCAAACTGGCCACCGCTTTCTATTTGCTATACGTGCTTGCCAAGCGGCTGAATATCCGACTGAGGCCTGCGTTCGACTGGCCTCGTTGGCAAGCCTTGCTCAAGCAGGTGCTACCCGCGAGCTTCAACATGCTCACCATCGTTCTGGGTGGCTTCATTACCGTAGCCCTCATCGGGCAGTTTGGCAGCGAACACGTGGCGGGTTACACGGTAGGCTTGAGGCTGGAACAGCTGTTACTGCTGCCTGCCCTGGGTTTGAACAGTGCGGTTATGGCGATCGCCGGCCAGAATATGGGGGCGGGACATAATTCGAGAGTCGCCGAGACCTACCAGAAAAGCCTGTCGATCGGGCTGGCAATGGCACTGGTGTCAGTCCCTGTGATGTACTTTTTATCTCCTCTGATGGTGGGCTTTTTCACCGATGCAGAGGCAATACGACAGACCGGAGTGACCTACCTTAGAATCGATGCCTTGGCGTTCTATGCCTATGTCGTTCTGTTCCAGAGCGTCGCCGTACTGCAGGCAATACGCAAACCCCTGTTCCCGATGTACCTTGGCATAGCGAGGCAATTGGTGATCCCCGCGCTGATCAACTATGTCCTCATCGTGGTCTGGGACTATCCCATGGTGTCCATGTTCTACACCATCGTCGCGGTGGTGATAGGCAGCGCCGTGATAGCCCATGTTTACACCAGACGCGAGATCAGCAGGTTGCCTTGACCGCAAAATCGCCACCAAGCCAGGTTAATATTGTGAACCAGCTCGCATCATGGCAGGCTGCATTGTGTTCAGGGATGACCTAATTCGGCGCGTTCAAGACTGTAGCCGCTTCTGGACCTAATCGTTGTCAGCCCCGACCTCCGCCCATTGCGGGACCAGGCGCACTCAATAGCGCCATCAAGGACTGGATCATGGACAAGAAGTCGCTTTCCGAAAGGGACATCTGCAGTAAATACATTGCCCCCGCCGTACAACGCGCCGGGTGGGATATGCACCGGCAGGTGCGAGAAGAAGTCAGCTTTACCAAGGGCCGCATCATTGTCCGTGGCAAGCTGCACAGCCGAGGCGAGTCCCGCCGCGCCGACTTCATCCTGTACCACCAGCCCAATCTCCCGTTAGCCGTCATCGAAGCAAAGGTGAACAAACTCTCCGTGGGCTCTGGCATGCAACAAGCCCTAGGTTATGCCGAATCGCTGGATGTGCCTTTCGTGTTTTCCAGCAACGGCGATGGCTTTCTGTTCCACGACCGTACAGGCACCGGCAGCCAGGTCGAAACCCAGCTGACCCTCGATCAGTTCCCGAGCCCGCAAGAGCTCTGGCAGCGCTATTGCCAGTGGAAAGGCCTCGATCAACAGGCTCAGGAAAAGGTGGAAGCTCCCTACTACGATGACGGCTCCGGCCGCATGCCGCGCTACTACCAGACAAACGCCATCAACCGCACCATCGAGGCGATTGCGCGCGGCCAGGACCGTATCCTGCTGGTCATGGCTACCGGCACGGGCAAGACCTACACCGCCTTCCAGATCATCTGGCGGCTATGGAAGTCGCGCCAAAAGAAACGCATCCTGTTCCTTGCAGACCGCAACATTCTGGTCGACCAGACCAAGAACAACGACTTCAAACCCTTTGGTCAGGCGATGACCAAGATCGCCAAACGTCAGATCGATACCTCCTACGAGATTTACCTGTCCCTCTATCAGGCCGTTACCGGCACTGAAGAGGAGATGAATATCTACAAGCAGTTCTCCCGGGACTTTTTTGACCTGATCGTGATTGACGAATGCCATCGTGGCAGCGCCGCTGAAGACTCCGCATGGCGCGAGATTCTTGAATACTTTTCCAGCGCCACCCATGTGGGTCTGACTGCCACCCCCAAGGAAACCAAAGAGGTCTCCAGCACCACCTACTTCGGTGAGCCGGTGTACAGCTATACGCTCAAACAAGGCATCGAAGACGGCTTTCTCGCACCCTACAAGGTCGTGCGCATCGATTTCGACAAGGACCTGCAAGGCTGGCGGCCACCCAAGGGTATGCTCGACAAGAACGGCGAGCTGATCGAAGACCGGATCTACAACCTCAAGGACATGGACCGCACCCTGGTCATCGAGGCGCGCACCCAACTGGTCGCCCAGAAGGTCACCGACTTCATCAAGGCGACCGATCCGTTCCAGAAAACCATCATCTTCTGCGACGACATCAACCACGCCGAGCGCATGCGCCAGGCCCTGGTTAATCTCAACCCGGAGCGCGTGGCCGAAAACCGCAAGTACGTCATGCGCATCACGGGCGACGACCAGGAAGGCAAAGCCGAGCTGGATAATTTCATCAATCCCGAGGCCCGCTACCCGGTCATCGCCACCACCAGCAAGCTCATGACCACCGGCGTCGACGCGCAAACCTGCAAACTGATCGTGCTCGACCAGCACATTAAGTCCATGACCGAGTTCAAACAGATCATCGGCCGCGGCACGCGGATCAACGAGGATTATGGCAAGTACTGGTTCACCATCATGGACTTCAAAAAGGCCACAGAGCTGTTTGCCGATCCCGCCTTTGATGGCGAACCCGTGGTGATTTATACCCCCGGAGGAGACGACTCCCCGGTGCCGCCGGATGACCTGGTGAACGGTGAGAACGGAGGCGCTGCTGGAGAGGATGGGCTACCCGACGACATCGACTTTCCCGAGGGCGAAGGGGAAGGGGAAGGACGGCGCATCAAATACGTGATCGATAACGTACCGATTTCGGTAATAGCCGAACGGGTGCAGTATTACGGACCAGACGGCAGGCTGATTACCGAGTCACTGCACGACTACACCCGGGCCTGTGTGCAGAAGCAGTTTGTCTCCCTGGATGACTTCCTGCGCCGGTGGAGCGATGCGGATCAGAAGAAAGCCGTCATCGACGAAATGGCCGCCCAGGGCGTGATGTGGGAAGCCCTGGCCGAAGAAGTGGAAAGGAAACTCGGCCAGCCGTTGGACCCATTCGACCTGATCTGTCACGTCGCCTTTGATCAGCCCGCACTGACCCGCAAGGAGCGCGCCGAACAGGTAAAGAAGCGCAACTACTTCGCCCGCTATTCCGGCGCCGCCCGCCAGGTATTGGAAGCCCTGCTTGAAAAGTACGCTGATACCGGCATCGAGCATATCGAAGACATCAAGATCCTCCAGCTGGACCCTTTTAGCCAGATCGGCGCACCAATAGAGCTGGTCAAGGCATTCGGCGGCAAAGCCGGCTACACAAAAGCCATCCACGAGCTGGAAGACGAGCTTTACGCCAGTTAAACCCGTGCATCGCCTGCTATCATTCGCCCCATTTTTTAATGCCTCAGTGAGATAACCATGTCCATTAGCTCCACCATCAAATCCATCCAGGACATCATGCGCAAGGATGTCGGCGTCGATGGCGACGCCCAGCGTATCGGCCAGCTGGTCTGGTTACTGTTTCTCAAGATCTTTGATGACCGGGAGCTTGAATGGGAACTGATGGATGAACACTATCGCTCCCCGATTCCCGAGCGCTGCCGTTGGCGTAACTGGGCTGCCGACCCGGAAGGCATCACTGGTGATGAGTTGAAGGACTTTCTGGACAGACAGCTCTTCCCTACCCTGCAGAACCTCAATGAGTACAGCACCACCCCGGCGGCCTATGTGGTACGCGGCGTCTTTGAAGACGCCTACAACTATATGAAGTCCGGCCAGCTGATACGCCAGGTAGTGAACAAGATCCAGACCGGTATCGACTTCAACAAGGCGCAGGAACGCCACGAATTCGGCAATCTCTATGAGCAACTGCTGCGTGATCTGCAGACTGCCGGCAACGCAGGGGAGTTCTATACGCCGCGGCCGGTTACCGAGTTCATGGTGCGCATGGTCGATCCCAAGCTGGATGAAAAGGTCATGGATCCGGCCTGCGGTACCGGCGGCTTTTTGACCTGCACCATTGAACACAAGCGCAGCCGCTATGTGAAAACCGCGGACGACGAACGCGCCTTGCAGGCCAGTATCTTTGGCGTGGAGAAAAAGCCACTGCCTCACTTGCTGGCCACCACCAATATGATCCTGCACGGCATCGAAGTACCCAGCCAGATCCGCCACGACAATACACTGGCCCGCCCGTTGATCAGCTGGACACCCAGCGAGCGCGTGCACTGCATCGTCGCCAACCCGCCCTTTGGCGGCATGGAAGAAGACGGTATCGAAACCAACTTTCCCGCGACCTTCCGCACCCGTGAAACAGCCGACCTGTTTCTGGTGCTGATCATGCAGCTCCTGAAAGACGGCGGCCGTGCTGCCGTGGTGCTGCCGGATGGCTTTCTGTTTGGCGAGGGCATCAAAAGCCGCATCAAGGAAAAGCTGCTGACGGAGTGCAACCTGCACACCATCGTTCGCCTGCCTAACGGCGTATTCAATCCCTACACGGGCATCAAAACCAACCTTCTGTTCTTTACCAAGGGCATCCCGACCAAGGATGTCTGGTTCTACGAGCATCAATATCCAAAAGGTGTGAAGAACTACAACAAGACCCGGCCCATGCGTATTGAAGAGTTCGACGTGGAAGCAGCCTGGTGGGGCAGCGAAGCCGACGGATTTGCCACCCGGGAAGAGAATGAATTTGCCTGGAAGGTCAGCGTTGAAGAGCTGCAGGCCCGCAACTGGAACCTCGACTGCAAAAACCCGCATATTGGTGAGCAGATCAGTCACGACCCGGAGCAGTTGCTGAGTGATTACGCCAAACTGCAAGGCGAGATCAGCGACCTGCGTGAACAGCTCAAGGCGGTATTGGGTGAAGCGCTGGAGCGTCAGGTATGACGGCGCTGGTGACCGACAATCTGCCATTACTGGCAGGTGCGCCCAATGGCATCAAGAAACTGCGTGAGCTGATTCTGGAACTGGCGGTACGTGGCAAACTGCTTGAGCAGAACTCCAATGATGAGCCTGCCAGCGAGCTGCTGACGAATATTGCGAAAGAGAAAGCGTTACTCATTGAAAATAAGACCATTCGAAAGGGAAAGCCGTTACCCGATATCGAACAAGATGAAATGCAGTTCAAGCTACCCATCGGCTGGGAGTGGGTAAGGCTAGGCCAGATTGGTGATTGGGGGGCTGGGGCAACTCCTGCTAGGGGCAACTCAAGTTACTACGGCGGTGAAATGCCTTGGTTCAAATCGGGCGAGCTGATTGCAGACTTCATTTCAGATTCGGAAGAGTCGGTAACTGAGCTAGCGCTTAAAGAGTGCTCATTGCGCCGAAATAGGCCGGGCGACGTACTAATTGCTATGTACGGCGCGACCATTGGTAAAACAGCAATCTTGAGGGTGGAAGGCACAACAAATCAGGCTGTCTGCGCGTGCACACCGTTCAATGGTGTGTTCAATAGATATCTGCTGCTTACCCTAAAAGCGCTCAAATCGAATTTCATTGGCCAAGGGGCTGGTGGGGCACAGCCAAACATTTCACGAGAGAAAATTGTCGCCACCGTAACGGGGCTTCCACCCCTTGCCGAACAACACCGCATCGTTGCCAAAGTCGATGAGCTGATGACCCTATGCGACCGCCTGGAAGCCCAGCAGGCCGACGCCGAGAGCGCCCACGCCCAACTAGTGCAAGCGCTGCTCGACAGCCTGACCCAAGCCAGCAACGCCGCAGAGTTAGCCACCAACTGGCAACGCCTGGCTGAACACTTCCACACCCTGTTCACCACCGAATCCAGTATCGACGCACTCAAGCAAACCCTGGTGCAATTGGCAGTGATGGGCAAACTGGTGCCGCAGCGACTCAATGACGAACCAGCAATAAGCTTGTTACAGCGGAACGGTATCAAAAGCGAACCCCATGCACTACAAGGATGGGCCAAGCTCCCGCTGGGACATTTGGGCCAAATTTTCGGGGGATCAACACCTAGCAAAGGCAATAAGGAGTTTTGGAGTGGTGATATCCCTTGGGTCTCGCCAAAGGATATGAAGCGCCCTTTGATCCACGACTCTGAAGACCACATATCAGCTAAAGCCTTGGCTGAAACCTCACTGAAATCAATTCCTCCCAAAAGTTTACTTATGGTTGTACGGGGCATGATCTTGGCGCATTCCTTTCCAGTAGCACTTACCGTGAGAGAGGTCACAATCAATCAAGATATGAAGGCATTGGTTCCCCCTAAAGAACTCAGTGATTACCTGTTGATGTACTTACAGGCCGCTAAGGGGGAGATGGTTGGGCTAGTTGACCGGTCGAGTCATGGCACCTGCAAGCTGATTTCGGAAAAACTGTGGTCGCATACCGTTCTCTTGCCTCCCCTCGCTGAGCAACACCGCATCGTCGCCAAAACCGACCAGCTAATGACCCTCTGCGACCAACTTAAAACCCGGCTCACCCAGTCCCGCCAACTCAACGAACAACTGGCCAGTACCTTGGTTGAGCAGGTGATGGCGTAATGACATACAACAGACCATGGAAATCCTTTACTGAGCAATTGGAGCTACTCAAATCGCGCGGAATGGTGGTCACCGACGAAGCGACCGCACTCAGCTACCTGGAGCGTATTGGCTACTACCGGCTGACGGCTTACTGGTATCCATTCCGCGTTTTCCAGTTGGTACAGGACCCGGTGAGCAAAACCATACGCACCGTGCGTACTGATCAGTTCGAAGCCAATACTCAGTTCGTTGACGCCGTCGAGCTGTACCTGTTCGACAAGAGTTTGCGCCTGCTGGTGATGGATGCGCTGGAGCGTATCGAGATCGCCTTGCGCGTGGATATTGCCTACCTCCTCGGCCAGCGCAACACCTTCGCACATCTGGATGCCAAGGAGTTGCACCCCTCGTTTGCCGGCAAGGTCAACAAGCGCACGGGCACCACCACCTTCGACGCGTGGAAGGACAAGTACAACGGCCTTTTGCAGCGTTCCAAGGAAGACTTCGTCAAGCACTACCGTGAACAGCACGGTCCGGATCTGCCGCTTTGGGTGGCGGTCGAGGTATGGGATTTTGGCGCTGTTTCCCAGCTGTTGGCCATGATGAAAGTTGCGGATCAACAACGCATTGCCGCCAAGTACGGTGTAACAGATTGGAAGGTATTCCAAAGCTGGGTTCGCTCGCTCAGCTATCTACGGAACCTTGCCGCACATCACAGCCGCTTGTGGAATCGAAACGTGACGGTTCAGCCAGGCCTGCCAAACCTTGGCGAGTTGGCCTGGTGCGATGACTTTATCGGAAAGAAAGATCTAATTGCCAAACCCTTCCTGCTGCTGGCCATCACCCGACACATGGTCAGAACCGTTTGCCCTCGCACCCAATGGCATGTTCGTTTGCAGCAACATCTGCAGTCATTTCCGCCACAGCATTCTCGCCGTAAGCTATCGATCGCAGACATGGGGGCACCGGCCGGTTGGGAGCACAGGTGGATCGGGGAGATCCAGGCCGGAAAATAAAAACCCCCGCGTAAGCTCACTAGGAACCAAGAGGCGGGGGCCGTGTTAACTCGAATATTAGGCGCCCAAATCAGAGAAGGCAAGGTTTTGACGACAGTGAATCACATTGCCGACGAGCGGTGAGGCCGACAACAGGTTACTCCGACCACAGCATTCAGACTTGCTTGAGCGCTGCTCCGCCATACTGCAGCAAGGGCTAAGAAACTTCTGAGCAATATTATCGCTTCTCTCTTTTGCTAGGTGCTGACGGGGTAATTGACGAGCAGTAACAACACGTCTGGTCCGAGGCATCGGCACCTATCGCGATTTTGATACTTAGTGCGAGGTAGTGGTTTCCTTAGGATGGCGAGGGTAAGGACTTCACTTAAAGGATACAACCAAGATGCCAACCAGTAATCAAATGCCGACTCTAGGCCACCTGCACAAAGTCGTGTGCGACTGCCTGGGACTTTGGACCAGCGACAACCAAGACGTCACTTTCAACGTAACCGCCACGGGGAAGGATCGACGCAAAGCGTTGCGGCAGGCTTTCCAGGCGATCAAAAGAGACGATGGGTTGTATGGATCTCTCGAAGACCTGGTAGCGGTGACTACCCAGCTTGCTCCAAAGGGTGCGCAAAAGGTCAAGAAAAGCAGAACGATTCAGACCTACGTCAATCACCTTTCAAATGACGACTTTGAATCTGTCGATGAGTACTTGGAGTTGCGCCAATATATCCAGACGATGATCAGAGAGCGCTACTCCCGCTGGGGCATATGCGACCTCGCTATAAGCTTTTACCTATCATCGCTTGCCCACTACAGAGAATTTGTCAGGGAGCACGCCTGCAGCGCGCAGAGCCAGGAATTTAGCTATCAACACTTTCTTAGCCAAAATCTTCGCCCCCTGGCAACGTCGCTTGCCAGTTCGTTGTTCCCAGATGAATCCTGGCCAGTTGCAGAGCGGGATGAACAATGGCCATTAAGATGGTTCGCTGATACTGCTTGCCGAATCACCGGCATTTCACTGCATAAACTTCATCAGTACCACGAGTTTAAGCGAACGGAGCAGGCCAATGAGCAATCTTGGGACTGTGACTTAACCTCCCAGCCGGTTAATACCAAGTCGAAGCAGGTGATTGATCGCCTACGAAAGCACAGCCGTATGAAGTGGGAAGTCTTTTATCCAACCCTTCAACCGCTGGCCTGCCACCTGCCGCAGACCATCAGTGAAAAGACATACACGACTCAGGCTTTTGTGGCCATGATTGCTCACAATATCAATGTTCATGTGGCTGACTGCGGATCATTCGAGCCCACGGCACTGAGCCACCTCACGCTCGGCCAGGTTGAGTACAGCCACTCAATACCCAGCAGCGACTTGCTTGATCTGTTATTTAACAACTACCCCATCGGCAATGAAATCTTCATCCAGCAGGCGCCCCAACGCTATCAAACTCTGCTCGACGATATTGGAGCCTTACCTGGCTCACTGAAACTCACTGACAAGATTCCGAACTGCCTGGAGCTAGTTTACAAAGCTGAGCATAGGCGCTTCACAGAGGGGACCTGGCACTTCTTGGCGATAGTGCACACTCCCAGTTGGCTCAACGAATGGATGCGCGCGAGGGATGCAATGTTTGCAGGTGACAGCTTAGTTGCACTCAAGCATTTCAAGGCAGCATTCGAACAGGCAAAGTACGTGGCAGGTCCTTTGTTTATCCCGTTCTATATCCAGTTATGTGCCTTCAACAAATCTCAACGTGACCTGCTTTCAAGGCGAAAAGAGAAAGAAATATTCGAGCGTTTCTATGATGGTTTTGGCAGCAGGGCCGCAGCCTATGCAGAGCTATTGGGTTACACCCCGCACTACCCGAAGGACCCTGAGAATTTACTACCCGGCACCATGCTGCCGGTGAGGAGTAAGTTGATGTGCAATGAAATCGACGCTCTGACACGCACGCTCATAATAGCCACTGAAGCGAGCTGCAGCCCATCCTAGCTCTGCAATCCCACTTGGTAACGGATAGGTAGTCAATCAGAGCCAGAAACGTTCTCAACCGGCAGAAAGCCAAAGAAATCTGACTTATTTGATCCCGACTATCTACGCCTAAAAAAACTTTATTTAGACAGCTCGGCTCATTGCCAAGGGCATAGGCCGCTGTCGCCCCTTAAACAGGAAAACGAGCATGTTGAAGATCAAATTTGTTGGCGCCATCGAAGGTGTCAGTGGTTCATGCACATGGCTACATCACACCGATTCAGACACTCAGTTTCTGGTGGACTGCGGAATGCATCAAGGTAACGAGCGCGAAGAATGGGCCAACGCCCAAGCGTTTCCCTTCCAAGCTGAGCGCCTCAAATACGTGCTACTGACTCATGCCCACATCGATCACTGTGGGCTGCTTCCCCGACTGATACGCGAAGGTTTTACCGGTTTGGTGTATGCGACCCGCGGCACCCGCGAACTAACTGAGCTGATGTTACTGGACGCAGCACGGGTAAGCGGCATGTTTACTGAACAAGAGGTAAAACAGATTCGCTGGAGCGTGCTGGATGATGATCTCGGTTTCAAATGGGGTCGCAGCATACGCCTAGCCGAGGGTGTAAGGATGACCTACTTGCGCAGCAGCCATATTCTGGGTGCCTGCTTGATCAGTATTGGCTGGAAGGTAAATGAAGAGGACCGCTCAGTCTGTTTCAGCGGTGATGTTGGTTGTCAGTCAGATGAAAATGCCTATCTTCCATTGATGAAAGCCGGCCAAAACCCGTTTGCCGATACCGACTACATCGTTGTGGAGGCCACCTACGGTGGACGTCTACGAGCGCAGGAGCATCAGGACTATCAGCTGCGCCTCGCTCGTCTGGCCGAGGTGATCAGCCATACCCTTTTCGTCAAAGGAGGCAAAGTTTTGATGCCCGCCTTTTCGCTCCATCGTACCCAGGAATTACTGATGGACGTCTTGCACTGGATGAAAATAAATCTGCCCGCTTGCAGACATGGTTCCGGGCTAAATAACAGCAATCGATCACTCACCGCAAATATCCATGCGCCACTGGGCCGGGCGGTTACCGAGGTGTATGCAAAACACCTTTGCAGCAAGTCACCGAACGGCAAGTTCAAATACCTTAATTCTGACCTGTGCGACTCACTTGAGATGTCTGCTGACGAGATTCAAGCCATGTTGCAGCGGCTGGTTGAGCACGGGCGTTTTAGGACAGGCGACGGTGACTGCATGAGCATGACTAAACCTAAGGAGCCTTCTGACTTTGATGCCGATATTGTTATTGCCAGTGCTGGCATGTGCGACAACGGCCCGGTGGTCCGCTATCTGGAGCGCTGGAATAACGATCCACGCAACACGGTCATCCTCACCGGCTACCAGTCAACTGGCTCCAAAGGTGCTGAGCTAATGCAGCGTGCGACGGCCACCAATGTTCCAGTGGACAGTCTGTTGTCTAACAATGCTGAGGTGATTGATATGTCGCCGTACTACTCGGCGCATGCCGATCAAAAAATGCTAATGGACTTCATTTTCCGTACCGGTGGCTTTGGCTGTAAAAAGTCCGCGACGGTGCTCATCAATCACGGAAACCCAAATAGCAAATACGCGCTGCGTGAAGCCATTAAAGTGCGCGCAGACAGCAACGGTGAAAATGATCGGCAGATCAAAGAAGTCAGAATTGCTGATGCACGCTGGCTTAATCTGGACACGGGCGAGGTAATCGAGGACAACTCCTCTGATCAAGCATTACTTAGCGAAATTGAGGCCTTACGACGGAAGCTCGCTCTCCTTTCGGACGTGTAAATAGTCAACACAGACCCCAAAATCCATTCAATAACGTGAAAAAACCGAAGTCAGATGAACACTTTTTGCTTAATGTTCATCTGACTCCAGCAAGGGGTAAAGCGCACTAAATTAATTTTTGATCACAAAAACATTAAATTTCTGGATATCTTTTTTGGCCCAGCGAATATACTTCTCACATTGTTTTCCATCAATTTCAGACAAGCCTCCCCAATTCAATCTCTCCGCCTCTGCTTCCGCCTCACTTTTTTTACTGCTGATAAAAGCCGACACTTTCCGATGATCGATCCGGGGATACATATATACTGCATCCCGAAGAGATCTAAGGTACTCGGTAGTTAAACTATCCTCTCTACAGTATATTAGGCCGCCCAAAATATCCGGCGACATATTTACAGCCGCTTCTATGGTCTTCAACTCTTCTTGGGACACCTCTGCATTTGCGCTAGCGGCAAACCAGAGTCCGAAAAGAAAAGTGAGTATCGTTAAGGAGTAAAATCTCATAGCACATTCCTGTTAAGTACATGGTGCAAGCATCTTGGACCACCCAAGATCTCAAAAGCCCTATCGAACTGACAAGTATTTGCCCCGCCTCCTTTTGAGGGGCGCTGATTCAACTAGTGCTATGGCGCGGGTTATTGTAACTGTTACCCAGCGCCCAAGTGTGACATCGGTGTGAGTTGGTGAACTGGAACCTGCCAAATTTTCAGCTTTCCTGCTGTGAGGAGTGTATGGGGGTACACCCGCCGACCCCACCAAATTAGAAAGACCTGGTGCCCCGACAATCCCAGCGATTATAGGGGCTTTTTGGTTTCCGGCATCCATGATGTTCTCCTGCCCCACGACTTCTTCAACTAACCTGATGAAACCAATAACAATCAGGAGCCAGACATGCGCCGGGCTTATCTCGACACCGAATTCACCACGCTGAACCAATACACATACAAACTGATCAGCTTGGCATTGGTCGTTCCGCACGGCCCGGAGCTATATGTGGAGCTCACCGATGCATGGGAAGAGAGCGACTGCTCCGACTTTGTTCTTGAAGTCGTGCTCCCGCAGCTGGATCTCGAAACCCATGGCCGCACCACAGGTCAGGCGCGAATTGAGTTGTTGGAGTATCTGGAAACGCTTGGTCCTGTCGACATTATCTGTGACGCTCCCCACTGGGACTGGCCGCTACTGACCTGGCTGGCAGGTAAGGCAGGCCTGCCGAAAACGGTGACTCGAGGCGCAATACCCTCCGATATCGATTTGACCTATACCGGTCCCGAGCCGCCGCATCACGCTCTCGCGGATGCACGGATGCTCGCAGAATTGGTGGAAGGAGCACGGCCCATGACTGGAACCACCTCAAGTGTTATTAATACGGGTTCGACAAACACTTGAGGACGTCATATGAAAACCATCACACCAACGCCAGAATCCATGTCAGCCGTGCTGGCGAATACGCCCAAAGGACGTCCGGTAGTGATGCTGAACTTGCTGAAATTTCGCGAGCACGCCCATTACGAAGGTGAGACCAGCAATCTGAGCGGGCAGGTGGCGTACCGGGAATACGGCCGCGGCGCTATCCGCTGCATTCATGCGGTGGGTGGCGAGGTGGTCTGGTCCGGAAAGCCGACCGGTACTCTGATTGGCCCGCAGGATGAGCAGTGGGATGAGGTGTTGCTGGTGCGGTATCCCTCGATTGATGCGTTCCTGGAGATGATCAACAGCCCGGAATACAAGAAGATCGTGCATCACAGAGCCGCTGCGATGGATGACTCCCGACTCATGCCTATGTTGGAGTCCTGAGCGCTAGCTACCCGGTAGCTCACGCTGAATGTATGAGCGCTCAAATCTCCGGCTATGCGCAATTATCTCAATGGGACATCTGCTTCAATCGCCGCCATAGCGTCGTCTGACTGATCCCCAGATACTCCGCCGTCTGCGTCTTGTTACCACTGAAGCGTTCTAGTGCGCGAGCTATCTCTTCGTGCTCAAGCTGCTGCAGATGCCCGTGTGACTCCTCTGTATTGCTACCCACGCTGTGCAGAGAGTTGAATATCTCGGGTACCAGGCGTGGCAGGGCTTCCTTGAAGTGGCTGATGTTGCCGTAGAGCGAGTAGGACACAACCAGCCGTTCAAGCACATTCTCGAGCTGCCTCACATTACCCGGCCATTCGAACAGGCGAAAGGAAGGTAGCAGCGCATTGCAGAAATCCTGCTGATTGATTGAGAGCTGATATTGCTCGCACAGGCGTTCGGTGAAGTAGTCGATCAGCAGCGGCAGGTCTTCGATGCGTTCGCGCAGACCCGGTAGTTTGATGGTGAAGATATTCAGCCGGTAATACAGATCCTCCCGAAAGCGTCCGGCCTTTACCTCTGTATGCAGGTCCAGGTTGCAGGCAGCCACAAACTTGATGTCCAGGGCGATTGAGCGTTTGGATCCCACGGGGCGGATCTCCCTTTCCTGCAGTACCCGTAGCAGTTTGGCTTGCTGGGGCATCGGCATGGCGTTGATTTCATCAAGGAAGAAGGTGCCGTGATTTGCAGCTTCGAGCAGGCCTGATTTGCCTCCACTGCGTGAGTGGGTGAAGGCGCCATCGGCATAACCAAACAGCTCTGCTTCGAACAGTTCGCTGGGTATCGCCGCGCAGTTGACGGCAATGAAGGGGCCATCGGGGTGCTGGCTGGCTGCATGGATCTCCCGGGCTGCAAGCTCCTTGCCGGTGCCCGTCTCGCCCCGCAGCAATACGGTGCCAGGGGTAGCGCCATACATGCGCAACAGCTGGTGTAACTCGGCCATCGGCGCCGATCTGAAGACCAGGCGACGCCCATCGGAAGAGCTACTACTGCTGCGCACGGGACTGGGATGCAAGTTGAACAGGTAGCCGATGCGTTCCTTGTTCAGGTCGAACGGGTCCTTGCTTATGCGCACCAGGCGGTCACCCAGGGTGACCCCCTCGACCATCAGTTGCGACTGCTGCACGAAACGTGCGTCCAGATATTGTTCAATCGAACGGTTTGCTGTGAGGTCAGGAAGCAGTTGTTTTGCCATTGCATTGAACGACACCACATCCCCCCGGCGATTGGTCATAATCTGCGCATAGGGGCTTTGCTCAACCAGAAACTGGGTAAGCGCGGACTGCTGCACGGAACGCTTGTGCCGGCCGGCAAGCCTCACCGCCTTGCGGATCAGGTTACGGCAGGACTCTTTGGAATAGAGCAACACATAAGGGAACCCCATCTGCTCCGCCAGGTCGCACACGTAGCTGGACCCGACCACCACATCACACCCTTCCGAGCGCATGCTGTGGAAAACCTCACGCGCCTCTTCGGCGTTGGAGTAGGTACGGTGCACGACTTCCAGATCATCCAGCGCGCGCACGAATTCGATATTGGTTTCCTGCCGGGTATAGGTCAGCAGGAGGATACGGGAGCCGTACTGGCGGGCCTTGAGGATGGCCGATATCTGGTCTGCCTGCTCGACCTTGAGTGCCACCACCGGCATGGGCAGGGTATCCTGCAGGTAGAAAGCGTTTGCTCCGGCGCTGATGAAGATATCCACCTGATTGCGTTCGACGCGCTCCCGGGCGGCCTTGACGGCATCAAAGAAGACATTGTCGATAATGGTAATTTCTGCGGCAGACTCGAATTCCGGGATCAGGCTATGCACCATCTGACTGAATTTGGAGTTACCCAGCATGCAGATGCGCACGCGCGACTGTTCTTCGTTCGCGAAGTTCATGGCTGCCTCTTCTTTTAATTATTCGAACAGCCAGGGCTCAAGGGCCCTGCGCCTTTCCTCGTAAGCCTTTATGCTGGCACTGCGCTCCAGGGTCAAGCCTATTTCATCCAGGCCCCTTATCAACGCCTGGGCACGGCCCTCATCAAGCTTGAACTCCCAGGTTTCATCGGCACAGCGCATCAGGCCACGCCCCACGTCCACCGCCAACGTAACACCCGGCTCATCCTGGGCAAGTGTCAGAAGATGATCGACCACCGCCTCGGGTTGAGTAATAGGCAAAAGACCATTGTTGAAGCAGTTGTTACGGAAGATATCGCCGAAGCTGGGGGCGACCAGGACCCGGATGCCGAAGTCACGCAAGGCCCACACCGCATGCTCACGACTGGAGCCGCAGCCAAAATTGTTACCCGCCAGCAAAACGGTGCCATGCGCGTACGGCATCTGATTGAGTATGCAGTCGGGAGCTTTACGGCGCGTTTCAACGGCGACATCCAGGTCACCCACGTCCAGATAGCGCTCATCGTCGAACAGGTAGTCCCCGTAACCGTCACCTTCAAGCTTCTTCAGATACTGTTTTGGCAGGATCGCGTCCGTGTCGATGTTGCGGCGGCCCATGGGAATCATGATGCCGTGATGTTCTATCAGGGGTTCAATGGCCATTCATAGCTCCCTATGGTCGCAGATGAAACCGCTGACCGCCGCTGCAGCGGCCATTTGCGGGCTCATCAGATGAGTGCGCCCGCCCTTGCCTTGTCGTCCTTCGAAATTGCGATTCGAGGTCGAGGCGCAGCGCTCCCCATGCAAGAGTCGATCCGGGTTCATGCCCAGGCACATCGAGCAACCCGGGGCGCGCCATTCAAAGCCAGCGGAGGTGAATATCTCGTCCAGCCCTTCCCGCTCCGCTTGCAGCCGCACCAGGCCGGAGCCAGGAACGACCATGGCCTGGCGAATCCGGCCCGCCAGTCGCTTGCCACGCACTACCGCTGCGGCCGCCCGCAGATCCTCGATCCGTGCGTTGGTGCAGGAACCGATAAACACGCGGTCTATTGGCAAGCCCTGCAGTGGTGTATTGGCTGCCAGCCCCATGTATTCCAGCGCCCGCTCCAGACCGAGCCTCCGGCCTTTGTCTGGCTCCTGCTGCGGATCGGGCACCAGCCCGCTGATGGGGCCGACCATTTCCGGCGACGTGCCCCAAGTTACCTGGGGGTCGATGGCGCCAGCATCGATCTGGTGTAGCGTATCGAAGCGGCTACCAGGATCTGAGTAAAGCGTGCGCCAGTACTGCACAGCCTTATTCCAGGCGTCCCCTTTTGGCGCATAGGGGCGACCCTGCAGGTAGGCTTCGGTCACCTCGTCGTAAGCCACCAATCCGACGCGCGCTCCTGCCTCGATACTCATGTTGCACAGGGTCATGCGCGCTTCCATGCTCAGCTTGCTGATGGTCTCACCGGCATACTCGATAGCGTGACCGTTACCACCAGAAGTACCGATACGGCCAATGATATGCAGAATCAGATCTTTTGCCGTCACACCCGAAGAAAGCTTGCCCTGCACCAGTACACGCATGTTGAGCAGCTTGCGGGTGCGCAGGGTCTGGGTCGCCAGGACGTGCTCCACTTCGCTGCTGCCAATGCCTTGAGCCAGGGCCGCCAGCGCGCCATGGGTAGCCGTGTGCGAATCACCGCACACCAGGGTCATACCCGGCAACGTCAAACCCTGCTCGGGACCGATCACATGCACGATACCCTGGCGCTGGTCCTGCAGGTTGAACAACGGAATGCGGTGGGTTTCGCAATTCGCCTCCAGGGTGCTGACCTGCAGTCGTGCCAGCGGATCGGCGATGCCCTGCACGCCCAGCTCACGATATTGTGTGGGTACCGCATGGTCCGGCACAGCCAGGTTGGTGCTCAGGCGCCAGACTGGCCGTGCATTCTTCTGTAAACCGGAGAACGCCTGCGGGGTCGTCACCTCATGCAACAGGTGACGATCGATATACAGCAAGGCACTGCCATCGGGCAGTTCGTCCACCACATGGCGCGCCCATAGTTTGTCGTACAGGGTCATGCTATTCATTCTGTTCGCCCCATATGAAAGAGAGAGCTCACTGACCATTCCAGGGCACCCATTGGTAGAGCTCTTCGCCATGGGTCGCTTTTACACGGTACCCGCAATAGCTATCGAGCTTTCCTCCCGGCAGGGGGTCAATCATGCAATTGGGCTTGCTGCACTCCTGTGGATCCGCACCTGAGGCCAGCATCTGCGTACGCACTGCTTCCAGAGCCGTCTGATAGCTGACCGGCATGGGCGTTTCGCTACTCATTGCCTGAACATTCGCCCTGAAAAGCGCCACCCAGGCGCTACGAAATTCTCGGCACATTGCCGGCTCGGACGCCAGCTGGGTCTGCATGGCAACCCGACCCTCCTTGCCCGGCCCTGCTGCACAGCCGGCGAGCGAGATAAATCCCAGGCTAAGAGAGTAAAGACACACACGTTTCCAGACTGACGACATCTGCATACTTGATCCCCATATCTTTCAGGTTGGCGTTGTGCGCGCTATGGTCGCGGTCCCCTACCGCTTCCTGGGGTACCAGCACACGAAAGTCATGCTGCAGAGCATCGACGACGGTCGCACGCACGCAGCCGCTGGTGGTCAGGCCCGTGACAACCACCCCATCCACCTGGAGTTGTCGTAAACGCTGGGCAAGGTCGGTCCCGAAAAAGAAGCTGGCGCCGTGTTTGACGATCACCGGTTCGCCGTCAAGCGGCGCTACCCGCGGATCGATCTGCACCAGCTCGCTGCCGTGACTCAGAACGTCGAGTACGGGTATCTTTTCGCGAAAAACAGCCGACTGCTCGGGACTGTCATACATGACCGTCGAGAAGAACACCGGCAACCCCCGCGACCGAAAGACCGATAACAACGCCTGATTGGCCTCGATCACCGCATCCGCTGGTGCAGCCAGCGGACTTCTGGCCGGATCGGTGAACCCGATGGACAGGTCTACCAGCAATAACGCGTAGCGCCTGGCCGGTTTGAGCATCTTTGAATCCAGCCCCATGGGACTTACCTCCCTCAAGCCCAGACCGGCGTCGCAGGCGCGGGCAGGCCCGTTTCCGCCAGGCAGCGTGATTTGATTTCATCAATGGTGCCGCCGCGATCAAAGAGCGCGACCTCGCCCCGCTCACTGGCCATTTTCTGGCGAAGCTCAGCCGACGCCGAAGCATCGACCTGGCCGTCCTTGATGATCACTCCATAACGACGCGCGCCCTCCACGCTGACCAGGCCGCGCTCGATATCCACCAGCACCTTGGCCGGTTCGCGCTGAAGCGGGTCTCCCCAGCCGCCGCCACCCCAGGTGTCAAAGACAATCAGATCGCCCTTTTTCACCTGCACACGGTCACACTTGGACGGCAGGATCTCGCGGCTGCCATCGGCCCGGATCAGTTCCTTGCGGCTGCGCTGGCCGGGCTCCCCGCCATTGACACCCCAGGGATAGGTCAACCAGCGATCATCGTGGATCGACACCTGTCCATCGGCGAGCAGACGGTAGGAGGTGCGTAGACCATTGCCACCACGATGCAGGCCGGCACCACCCGAGTCGGCCAGGGTTTCGTACACCTCTACTCGAAGCGGGAAATAGGCTTCGATGAATTCATTGGGTACGTTGGTGAAGCCCGGCCACAGCGAGTGGCCGTCAGGGCCATCGCCAACCGGTCGGCCCGGAATGCCGCCAAAGCCGATCTGGAACAGCTGGAACCATTCGCCCTTGTCGTCGTAACCGGAATACATGAAGTGCGGGGAGTCGGAGAAACCTGCTGCGCTCATGGCGTCCGGAGTGCCCTGGCCGAGTAGCCCACCCATGATGTCGAAGATCCGGCCAAGCAGGTGTGTACGACAGGACAGCGCCGCAGGCTCCTTGGGCTTGAGAATCGAGCCTTCGGGAATACGCACGTCTACCAGATCGTAGAAACCGTCATTGAACAGAATCGAAGGATCAAACAGGTTGATGATGAAGGCACCGAAGAACATCTTGAACATTTCTTCGTTGACGTAGAAGTTCACCGAGGACGGCGCCTGCGGATCGGTACCGGCAAAGTCGAAGATCGCCTTGTCACCTTCACGCCAGAATGAACAACGCAGGGTATAGGGGCCCAGGCCGACACCATCATCACAGATGTAATCCTCAAAGCTGCGCTTGCTTTCCGGCACCACCATGCGGATGATTTCCTTCATCGCCACATAGTTGCGGTCCAGCATCATGCCCAGGGCACTGGAGAAGATGTCATCACCAAAACGCTCGGCCAGCTCGACGCAACGCTTGCCGGCTGTGCGACAAGCGGCAATGATCGCGTTCAAATCCGAGCGGTTCCAGCCGGGCATGCGCACGTTATGCAGGATCACCTCAAGCACGTCGCTGCTCAACACACCTTTCTTGTAGATCTTGATCGGTGGAATACGGATGCCTTCCTCATGGATCGAGCGGGCATCCACCGGCAAACTGCCTGGCACCTTGCCACCCACGTCGCTCATGTGTCCGAACATGGCCGACCAGTTGATGATGCGTCCATCCTTGAACACCGGCACCAGTACCAGCCAGTCAGGCAGGTGACTGACCGCGCCCTTGCACATGTAGGGATCGTTGGTCAGGAAGATGTCGCCCTCCTCCACGGTCCCGTTATAAGCTTCGAGGAAACCGGTGATGAAGGAGCCGAACTGGCCAACCACCATCTTGCCCTCATGGTTGGCAATCATCGGGAAGGCATCACCCTGCTCCCGGATGCCGGGGCTCATGGCGGTCCGGATCAGCACCGCATCCATTTCATTACGGGCGTTACCCATCGCATTTTCAATGATATCCAGCGTGACGGTGTCGACCGGAATGCGTTTGAGCGGTTGGGCATTGGGTTGAATAAGTTGAGCAGGCATCGGTTTACTCCTTGCTCGTGGGAACGGGGTTGATAAGCAGATTGCCCACGTGGTCGACACGGGCATCAAAGCCTGGGAAAACGACCGTGGTGGAATCCATCTCCATGACAATGGCCGGCCCTGCGATGACGTCACCCGGGCTGAGCAGCTCGCGCTGGTAAAGCGTGGCCTCGTGGTGGACCCCTTGGTAGTAGAGCGGCGATGTATCAATGATCGCGTCTTCAAGCTTGGTCTCACCGGCGACCCGTTCGCGTTCAGCAATATTCGGGCGAGGACCGCGGGCGATGGCGCGCAGGTTGACGAGTTCCTGGCTTTCATCCAGAGCGAAGGAGAAGAGCTGCTCGTGCTCGGCATCAAACGCCTTGCCCAGACGCTCCAGACCATCCTGCTCGAAACCTGTCAGGTCGACTTCCAGAGTCAGTAGCAACGCCTGGCCCTGATAGCGAATATCCGCTTCGTAATTGAGCTGCTGCTTTTCTGCGGGTATATCCTGTGCAGCCAGCGAAGACTTGACGGAATCAGCCAACTGATGAAAAAACCCGACAACCGAGGCGTTGTCCAGTTCGCTGAAGCGCTTGATCAGCGAGCGAGAGGCCTCGTCCTTGACGCGGGTGGTGGCATCACCGTAGGCGCAGAGCACCCCCGGGCCGGGCGGCACAATGACCGGCCAGGCATTCATCAGGATGCCCAACGCGTTTGCATGCAAGGGGCCGGCACCACCAAAACCGCACAGGGCAAAATCGCGCGGGTCGTAACCCTGCTCGACAGAAATCAACCGCAGAGCGCCAAACATGTGCTCGTTGGCGATCCGCGTGATGCCTTCTGCCGCCTCATAAATATCGATGCCCATGGCGTCGGCGACTTGCTGGACGGCTGCAGTAGCCAAGTCCTTGCGCACCAGCATGTCGCCTCCCAGCTTCTGGCTGGCGGGCAGGTAACCCAGTACTACGTTCGCGTCGGTTACCGTAGCCTGGGTACCGCCGCGATTGTAGGCTGCCGGACCAGGAACCGCCCCGGCACTGCCGGGGCCCACACGCAGGGCGCGGGTGAGCTCGGGCACAAATGCAATCGAGCCACCACCGGCACCCACTGTGCGCACATCCACCGAGGGCGCACGCACCGCCACATCACCCACGCTGGTTTCCCGGCGGATACGGGCGCTGTTGTTTTCGATCAGGGCGACATCGGTGGAGGTACCACCCACGTCGAAGGTCAGCACCTTGTCAAAGCCGCCGCGCGAACAGAACCAGATAGCGCCAGCAACGCCGCCAGCCGGGCCGGACAGCAACAGGTTGACCGGGGTTTCCGATGCAGACTGACTGGTGGCCAGGCCCCCATCGGAACGCAGAATCGACAATTGCACCTGGGGGTGCAGGCGCGCGGATAGCTCCTGCTGAAGATGGTCCAGGTAACTGGCCACTTCAGGCCGAACGTAACTGTTGACTACCGTGGTTTCAGTGCGCTCGTATTCCTGCATCTCGGGTACAACCACCGAGGACAGGGAAATCGGGATGTCAGGCATCACCTGTCTGGCCACCGCCAGTACGGCCTGTTCGTGGGCATCGTTTGCGTAGGCATTGATCAGGCTGATGGTCAGCGCTTCTATACCTTTCTTCGACAGAACAGTCAGGTCGGCGCGCAGCGCGTCTTCATCGAGGGGCGTGACTACTTCACCCTTGGCACCGATGCGCTCTCTGGCTTCGATGGTAAGTTCAAGGGGGGCAAGCAGCTCGCGCTTGTTGAAGGTAACCCACCCGCCAAGCCCTCCGGGCACAAATGACCGGGCTATATGCAGGACCTGCTTATAGCCTGTTGTCGTCACCAGGCCTACCTTTGCCCCGCGTCGGGTCAGAATCGCATTGGTCGCTACGGTTGTACCGTGCATGACATAGCGTATTTCCCGTGGCCCGACGCCCGAGGTTCGACAGATCTTTTCGATCCCGTTCAACACCGCTTCCGAGGGGTCACTGGGGGTCGAGGGAACCTTTGCGGTGTAGCTGGCGCCGGTCTCATCATTGATCAACAACAGGTCGGTGAACGTACCACCGACATCGACACCAAGTCGGTAACTCATATTGGCTCCTAGGCATTATCAGCGCCTGGGCGTGGCCGATGCAGCCATGCCCAGGACTTTTCTTTTTTTAACGTGCCGCGGCTCTTTCGAGTACGCTCAGGCTGACATCGTCGGCAGTGATACCGGGGGTATTCATCTTCCATGAAGGATGCGAGAGAAATACCGTGCCGTGTCTGCGCTGGTAATCCAGTGAAAAACCTGCGGCAGAGTAGATGGCGTTGTCGCCGTCTTCTGTTTCAATGGTGCCCAGCGCAAAGTTGAAGAACTTCCAGAAGTCTCCCTTCCGATCGTAAGCCTCGGAAAGATAAAAACGGGGAAATTCGACATCCATATACATCACCTTCTTGCTATAGGGATGCTCGGGTGGAGTAATGGCTTCGATGACCCACACATCACGCGGCTCCCATCCGGCAGTCGGGTTCCAGTACGGGGCGTTTGCTAGGTCGACGATGGGGTAGGCAGCGTTACCACTGGCCGACTCATCCCAGCTTGGCGTGTCTGTATTGGCGATGACGAGGATGCGCCGTTTACCCAGCAGACGATACTCCGGATACCAGGTGGGGTGTGCATTGAAGATCTCGATGTCATCGTTCAGCTGATCAGTTCCGCCGATGGGGTCCATCCAGGCTCCACCGGACAGACGACGGGTACGGCGTACGGATTTCAGATAGGCCCAGGAGTCTTCAAGCTTGGGCGAGTCATACCGCTGGGTGAATACACCGAGGCCACGAATATCGTTCGGGTATGTCGCGTACAACAACGTCTTGTGGAACACCTCGCCATCGCCTTCCACCGGGCCATCCTCGCCCAGTCGGCCCTTCATGTAGTAGCGCAGGAAAGTCCAGTTCTGTACCCGCTCCAGGCCCCGCTCCTCATCCACGAAGAGAAAGGCGAACTTGGGGTAGTCCTGCGTGTTCTTCACCGGCTGAGCGTAGTTGTGGTTCCAGATCAGCTTGTCGGCCGCGTAAGGGTCATTCGCGTCCACGTCGGGAAACGGAATCCCTGCCACCCAGCCTTCAACCATACGCGTGTCCGGGTTATAGGTAGCCTTGCCCCGGTTGGCTTCAGTCGCTGCCAGATAGTCTCGTCCGAGCTTGATCGGCTCTGAGGCCTTGAGCCGGACGGTAAGACCTTCGGTGCGAATGAGTTGCTGGACCTTTTCCGTCAGCAAATCGTTCAGTGGCGTGCTCTCAAAGGTATCGCCCAGATGCTGGTCGATATTGGTGGACGAAATCACGGTGCCCGGATTCAGTTCGGCCGCCCAGACCGTCTGTCCCAGGGTCCAGACCAGACCACAGCCCAGAACCAGACCCTTCAATGCGGAGATACTTGTTTTCATTGTTCGCTTCCTCAGAACTGGTAGGTGATACGCAGGGCCAACTGATCGTTACCTGCGAAATAACCGAACAGATTGGTATCGTTGAAACCTTGCAGCGTGTTTTTCTGGTTCTTGCGGTCGAAGAAGATGTCGGCCTCAGCGCGGAAGCGCCAATGGTCGCCGTACACATATTCGACGCTGGGAATGACGAAGCCACCGCCATAGGTCAGATCCGAGCCGACCGCCAGGGTCGGGTTGATCCGATCGTTGGAATAGTTCATCGCGAGGATGCCGGTGATGATGGCGCTATGCTCTTTGGTTGCGCCGCTGAAACCGGCCAGGTTCACTACCCCATCGCTCTTGCTGTAATCCGTGATCCAGGTATCAAACAGCTGTACGGAGAAGAAAGAGGGCCGGCTGGTACCGATGAAGGACTGCAGGTTGACCTGCTTGTCCAGACGAAACATGGTCTTGACCACGTCCTTTTCTATGACTCCACAGAAACCCGGGAAAAATCCGCAGCCCCCTGCCTCACCCGCAGCAACACCAGCGTTGTAGGGATTGTCGGGAATGTATGAGAGCTCGGTGGAAAACACCGCATCGATACCCTCGATATACCGGTTGGCGGTCACGCCAAACACGTCGATCTGGGGGAAGATCAACTCGCCAACAGACGCTGCCGGGTTGGACTGATAGTCGCCTTTATAGGCACCGAGAAACTGCTCACCGTTTGCCCCATCGCCATTGGCGGCAGGATTGGGGTTGATGACCGGAACCTGCGCAGGACCTCGGAACCAGCCCAGCGAATACCCCCAGTCACCATACAGACCACTCCAGCGGAAGCCGTACGCCGCATCATCCGCGTCGGCAGCCTTGTGGTCGTAGTTATAGGGTACGTTGGCCCCGAACGGAGCCGATTCGAACGTCACACCCTTGTTCGGATTGTTGGCCCAGCGACCGCCTTCCACGTCGTAATTGTTACCGCGCTGATCCGCCGGGTTCATACGACCGGGTATGTAGAGCAACTGCAGGCTGCCGTCCACGCTGTCAAATCGCTCGGTGAAGTTGACCATCCACAGCGGCTTGCGCAGCTCCTCATTCTCGGGTTCCAGGAATGAGCGCCAGCGAAAGTCATAGCCATGTATCACATCAAAGGATTGGAAAAAATCCGTTTCGCCCCAGACGACCTGTTGCTTGCCGAGCTTGAGGGTGGTGCTGGGGCGTATATCGGTCTGCCACCAGAACTCGCGTATCTCGGCCTCGTTATAGACGTCATCCATCAGATCGACACCAGACTTGCTTGCTCCGCCGGTCTGGGCCCACTGGTCCATGACTTCCTGCAGATCTTCCAGATAGCTCGTCTCGTACTCCTGCGAAACCCGACCAGAGATGAACAGCTGCGAGTTGCCCATGTCCTTGTACAGGTTCAGCTTCCCGACTGAACGTGCCATGGAGAGGTCGTACTTGTAGTCGCCCTTGCTTGTCGTGCCCCCGGTTGCCGGATCACCCAGATAAGGGTCTTCCAGATTGAAGGACAGGTACTGACGCAGGTAGCCATGCGCCTCCCAGCCTTCCAGAAAACCTTCCTGCGCACTGACCATTCCGCTATGTCCCGCAGTTGCCATAAGCACCGCAGCGGAAAGTAACGAACGGCGTGCGAACTCGATGTTCCTGTTGTTCTTTTTCGCGCTCATTTTTCTAGTTCCCGATCGATTTAGGTTGGTTACTACGCTCCGATACCGCCGGGGCGCTATTCGCCTGACCATGCCCGAACACGAATGCGGGTTTGAGCACGAGGGCTAGCGAAGGCATGACGAAGAGCGAGGTGAAAGCTGAAGTGACCAGCCAAAGGCCAATCAGCATTCCCATCTCCGCCTGAAAACGAAGTGAAGAGAAGGACCAGAAGAGCACCCCCGCAGCCAGCGTCACCGAGGTCAGCAACACCCCGCGTCCCGCCGAATACAGTGCTTGCACAACTGCTTCTTCGGGGGAAGCAAGGGGGTTCTTCTCCAGAAACTCCTTGATGGAGTCAATGATGTAGAAGGCATAGTCGACGCCCAGACCAATGCCCAGCGCCACAACCGGGATGGTGCTGATGCTCATGCCGATGTCGTTGATCGCCATGAAGGCAAAGGTCACGACATTGGAGATCACCACAGGCACGATGAAAAATATGCCGCTGACCGAAGACCGATAAACCAGCACACAACACATGACCACTACCAGCAATGCGAGGCAGATCGCCTCAATCTGATCAGCCAGAAGTATCTCGTTCACCGCGGCGATGATGCCGAGCACCCCGCCTGCCAGGCGCACATCTGCGCCCTCAAGGGGGTTGTCGGCAATGAACTGGTTGGCATGGTAGGTGGCGTTGCGGAGCGTATCGCCCTTGTGGTCACGGAAGTACAGCGTCACTGCCCCGTTCTGGAATCGGGCATCGGTGAACTGTGCCAGGTCGTCAGGATCGATACCCTGTGCGTAGAAGCTGATCAGTTCACCATTTTCCTCAAGCGTGGCACCCAGTTCCCGGTAACGTGGATTACCCTCGAACAGGTTGCGACGCACATCCACTACGATGTCAGCCAGGGAGACACTGCCGCCGATCTCCGGCATCCGCTCCATGTAGCGGGAGAAGTCCTGCATCCACTGCAGAATTTCCGGTGATTTGAGCCCATCCTCATCATGCGCCTCGACCACCACGAACATCTGCTCGGAACCGGGATATAGCTCGTTTATCAGTGCACTGTCGCGATTGAAGTCGGAGTCTTCCCAGAGAATCGGTGAGCCATGGCTGGCATCACCTATGGTCAGATCGAGCGCTTTGAAGGCGCAGGCGAGGGTTAGAACGGCAGCCAGCGGGAGCACGATGAAGCGAGCACGGGTGCGCACGACCTTCTCGGTCAGCCCGAGTATGCCCCTGAGGACGCCATCGACCTTTACCGGATGGGCAAAGCGCAGAGGAGCGCGCACCCAGGACAGCAGCACCGGAGTCAACACAACTGCGGAGATACAGATGGTCATCACCCAGATGGTGGCGAGGATAGCGACCTTCTGCAGCAACGGAATGGGCGTGGCTATCACACAAAGGATCGCACCAGCATCCGAAATAATGCCCAGCAGACCAGGGCGGAACAGCTCACGCATGGTCATTTCTGCGGCTACTCGCGGCTCAAAGCCGGATTCACCCAGATCGTCAAAGCGCACGATCATTTGCACCGCGTGGGAAAAGCACCGCGCCGTGATAATGAAGGCGACGACGATTACCAGAGGGTCAAAGTTGAAACCCAGCAGCACACCGGTGCCCAGCGCCCAGATGCAACTGACCAGGCCGCTGATCAGAGGCAGGATGGTGCCTCGCCAGGTCCGATTCATCAGAAACAGCAAGGCCAGCATCGCGATCAGCGAAATCATCGAGATACTGAAGGTTTCACCCAGGTGATGGTTTACCCAGCCATAGAGGATCGGCTCGCCGACCATGTGCAGACTGACCTGATCCGCGATGGGTGAGGCATCGAGCAGCGCCTGGATCTGCGGAAAGATCTTGGTGTAGTCCACCAGTTGGTCGTAGAAGTCGACCTGGATCTGGGTAGAGCCAAGACTGTTATCAACGTAGATGCCATAGACCAGAGGGTTGTTCAGTACTGCCTGCCTCAGGGTCTGCACCTCCTCCTGACTGCTGGGCAGATCCGGCCACATCAACGGCAGGGTCTCGATTCCTTCACTGGAAGCATTGACCCGCTTGAGCTTGCGACTGGCGATCGACACGATCTGTGTGGAGTTGACGCCGGTTATCTGTGTGAGCCCCTGGGTAATACGCTGCACCTCTGCCAGCACCGGAATGCGGAAGATCTCCCCCTCGTTGACCTTGAGCAGGATGGTGACCTTGTTGCTACCGGCAAAGGTATCGCGGTAGCGCTCATGCACCTGAACATAGGGATGGTCGTGCGGCACCATATCGCTGAAGACGGTACGGACATCGATTCGCGTCAGGGTTGAAGCCATCGCCAGGGTAGCCAGCGCAATAACGACGCTGACCACCACCCGATGGCGAATACAGAACTCTGAAAAGCGGCTAGCCAGATTCGTTGACATGTCCTATTCCCCTTCCGGCCAGTTGATCCAGCGATTGTTGTTATCCACGAGACCCGGTCTCTTGCCCGCCAGGGCTATCCCCGACGCGATGGACACGGCACCCATGAAGAAGCTCTTGCTCATTCCTTCGGGCTCGATCCGGGCCCAGTCACCCGAGGCAGTTTCAGCTCTGAATATTTGCCCCTGGTCGCCGACCGCGACCCAGTGGCCGGCATGGCGGGTCACATCGAATAGATGCTCGGTGGTGAATGGCGGCTGACGAGTCCAGCTGGAACCGCCGTCTGCACTGACATACAGCTGCCCACCATTGCCAACGACAACGGCTTCGCCCGAGTGGAATTGAATGCTTCTGAGGGTTTCCTCTGAGAGAGAAGTCCGGGTCCAGCTATTCCCGTTGTCCACGCTGCGGAACAGATTTCCGTATTCGCCCGCCAGCCATAGCGCTCCGTCTTCCGCGCGGGCGATATCATTGATCGTGTAGTCTTCGCCAAGGCTGTAGTCCTTCCAGGTCATCCCGTCTGCCGAGAGGCGATATACCGACCCCACCTCTCCGACTACCCAGAAGGCAGTATCGAAAAACTGCACCTGATTCAGTTTGTTGGCGTACTCGGGGAGCGGAAGAACGTAGCTCTTCCAGTTCCGGCTGCCGAGGTCCCCAACAAAGACCTTTGCCTGATTACCCACGACAACGCGAACACCTTCAGGACTGACAGCGGTGGCTTGCAGATTCACGTCACCCGGCAGTTGTTGCCGCTCCCAGGTGAGGCCGGCGTCGGCTGTTTCCAGCACAACACCGTCACCACCCACGAACCAGAATCGGTTGTCGCTGGCAGCCGCGCCGAAGAAACGATCTCGCTTTTCCAGCAGGGGCTGCTCCAGAGCACTCTCATCTGCCTTGAGCTGAATGAACATCGCCGCGTATGCCAGAGTGGCGATAAACATCCAGGGGCTCAGCCGTGCCAGCCAACGCAGCAGGAAGGCGATCATGCACACCCCCCCTGCACGTCCTTTTCCACCTGCCTGGCAAGCCAGCGAAAGCTGTGGCCACCAAGCGCGATGCCGGTCAGCCGTTCTGCCGTGCGTACTGCATGCACTAGACGCTGGGCGGGGAAGCCGATATCCATGCCCATGCTTTCAAGCATCAGAGCCAGATCTTCGGTCGCCAGATTACCGCTGGCGCCCGGCGAGAATGGGCAGCCACCGAGACCGCCAATCGAGCTGTCAAACTCACGGATCCCCTCATTCAGGGCCGCCAGCACATTGGCCAGGGCCATACCTCGGGTATCATGAAAATGGCATGACAGACGTTCTGCGCCGATGCTGCCAACCAGGTCTAGCATCAGGTCGGTGACCTGCCGCGGGTTGGCGGCACCGATGGTGTCGGCAATGATCACCTTGCCGGCACCCGCTTCAATCATCCGCTCACTCAGCTGGCGCACGGCGCGTTGCGAGGTTTCGCCCTCGAAGGGGCAACTGAAAGCAACGGCAACATAGGCCTGACCATTGATGCCGTCCTGCCGGCAACGCTGCATGATCTCTGCGCATACCGACGTGGTCTGTTCAAGACTCATGCGGATGTTCTTCTGATTCATGGTCTCGGTTGCCGATAACACCACATTGACTGTGCGTGCACCGGCGGCCACCGCCAGATCATAGCCCCGCATATTCGGCACCAGGGCCGAGTAAGCGACGCGCTCTGCGGCAGGCAGCAAACCAAACAGCTCATCCGTTCCTGCCATTTGCGGCACGGCCTTCGGTGAAACGAAACTACCGGCCTCAATGGCGCCTATGCCGGCATTTACCAGCGCGTCGATCAGCTCTGCACGCTGCGTGACAGATAGGGTCTTGCCCTGACTTTGCAGCCCGTCGCGGGGGCCCACTTCATTGATCAGTACATCAATGCCCATGCTCAACCCCCTATGACACTGCTGCTTTGCAGATCAGTGATGCGCTGCTCCGAGTAGCCCAGGCTGCTCAAGACCTCCCGGGTGTGTTGACCCAACAAGGGTGGTGGCGTGAAACGGTCCTCGTTGTCGACCGAAAGCTTGATTGGATTGCCCGGGGCGCGCACCGAGCCGCCCTCGGGATGCGGTATGTCGACCACCATCTTGCGATGCAGCACCTGGGGATCGGAAAGGGCATCGGAGAACTTGTTTACCGGGGCACAGGGGACACGCACCCGGTCCAGCTGCTCTACCCAGTGCGCGGTACTCTGGCTGGAAAGCACAGTGTTGAGTGTTTCTTCGATGAACGTCTGATTGGCCAGACGCCCGGGCTGGCCCTTGAAGACCGGATCACGCAGGGCATCGACACCCAGCAATTCGACCAGGTTTTCCCAGAACGAATCGAAGATCACCGCGATAATCACAAAGCCATCGGCGGTGCGGAAGGTGTTGTAGGGCACATGCACGAAATGGCCATTGCCCAACGGGGTTGGATTCTCGCCACTGAGAAAATGCATGGTCGCCATATAGTTGAGCATGCTGATCTGGCAATCCAGCATGGAGATATCGACATGCTGGCCGTAGCCTTTCTTTTCCCTTGCCTGCAAAGCGGCAAGAATACCCATGACCGCAAACATGCCCCCGCCCAGATCCCCAATTGGAATACCGGCTCTGTTGGGATGATCCGCATCCTGTCCGGTGATCGACATTCCGCCACCAATGCCCTGCACCACCTGATCGAAGGCCGGACGCTGGAAGTTGGGGCCGTCCTGACCAAAGCCACTGACGGAACAGGTGATGATCTTCGGGTTGATCTTCGACAGATGTTCGAAATCGATCTTGAGTTTTGCGGGCACTCCAGCACTGAAATTATCCAGCACCACATCGGCCTTGCGCACGAGGTCGTAAAAGACCTCAAGCCCCTGATCCGTTTTCAGGTCCAGGCACACACTGCGCTTGTTGCGATTGAGGGTAAGAAAATAAGCGCCCATTCCCTTGAAAGAATTACGCGGGTCACCCGCCAGCAGGCCGCGGGTTCCTTCGCCCTTGATAGGCTCGATCTTGATGGTGTCGGCGCCCAGATCAGCGAGAATCATTCCCGCGTAGGGCCCGGACAACATGTGGGTCAGGTCGAGGACCGTGACATCCTCTAGAGGCTTGCTCATGGCATGGCTGCCTTATAGTTTGTTATGGAAAATTTTCTGTTACTTTCCTAATAGCAAACCGGATGCCAAGATCTTTACTTGATAAACTTAATTTACATGTCTTTGTTTTTATTATGTTTATACAAAAATTCAGCTCTTCCTGGAGCCGCGTTCAACGTCCCTCACACCTGCGGTATTTCACAGTGAAATACCCTGAATATTCAATTTGAAATATTGCAGGCAAAAAAAACCCGCGGCATATCGTCGCGGGCCAAATCACACAGGAGCATTACACCTGAAAGTTACTTCAATACGTTGTCACCGCTCATGAATACATAAACACGCTCGAACTTGCCGTCACGTACGTACCAGAAATTGCAATTGGAAAGACGGATTTCATTACCGGCAGGATCTTTCAGATAGACGTTAAAGCGCGCACAAACCGTTTGTGTCACCTCGTCTGCCGCCATCTCGAAATCCCCATGCCAGATTTCGTCATAGGTTGAAAAAAGCCCTTCAAACATCTTGCGTACGCCATCAACGCCGGGATGGGTCAGGTTGTCGGTCTGGATAGTGAACTGTACATCCGAATGGAAGCAGTCGAGCACCGCATCCATGTTCTTGCGGTCAACATTGGCAAAATACTGCATGGTCGCCAGATCAATGAGTTGTTCACGATTCAATGTCGTCATTTATTGTTCTCCATCATGCTTGGTTGAGTTGGTCGATAATGTGAAACACCTCGTCACGAGGCGCTTCGGGGGCGCGATAGGCTTTCTTGCTGTGGCTCAACCCGAGCTGCAACATCATCTCGCAGAGCTTGTAGCTGACCTGGCCAGGATTGATCACCGGAACCGGCAGTTTGCTGGCCAGGTAGGCATGGGATTGATGCATGGTGGTCGAACCCAGCACGATGACATCGGCACCGTCCTTTTCGATTGCCAGAGTCGCCTGTTCAAGCAGCTTGGCAAAAACCACTTCCTCCTTGCCTGCCAGCAGTTCTGCCAGATCGGGGCGTGTATCAATAGAACGCAGCGATGCAACCCGAGGCCACAGCTGGTATTCGGTCAGAGCTTTTTTGTACAGCGGAAACCATTCATCCCACATTGTGATAATGGAGAATTTGTGACCCAGCATGCATGCCATATGGAAGCTCGCCATACCTGGCGCTATGACCGGAATAGAAAGACGCGAGCGCAGGGCATTGAGTCCGGAATCACTTACGGTATCGATACAGACCGCATCAAAACCCTCCTGCTCTGCGCGCAGACCGGCCTCAGCGACCGAGTAATCCATCAACAGCATGTCATAGTAGCTGTCACCCAGGGCCGCTCCCGCCTTCACTGATTCGAATACGACCTCATAACCTGGCAACACAAAGCCGTCGGGAATCTGTTTTGCGCGGTTCTCCACACCTACCTTGTCCATCGGAATCGGGACAATGATCTTTATTCTTTTACTCATGCTGTCTCCTCGGTTCAGGGCTCAGGTTTCAGGGACTGAAACGCTTGCCCCGTCATTTTTGTAATCCCGAAAACACTTTGCGGGAGGGGGAATAAGCAATCCCTTTTGACAGAGCAAGACACGGGCCAACCGGAAATCGATTGCACGGAAAATAACAACTACATGATTTTGTTGATAAAAAAATTCAGCCCACAGTAGAAATAGCGCTCGCAACGAACGCCTTCAATAACAAAGTGAAAGCTGTATTTCAATTTGAAAAGGCACAAGGACCATCACCGCAGACCAGCAACAGGATGGCGTCCCCCGTCCCCCTTCAGGACGTCTGGCCAACCAGCAATATGATCACGCTGACGAGAATCAGGCTGCAGCCGATCCACTCGTTACGGCGTATGCGTTCACCGAACAGGAACCACGTGAGGAGCAGGGTAAAAAGAAACTCGACCTGGCCAAGCGCTCTCACCAACGCAGGATTCTGCAGGCTCATGGCGGTAAACCAACCGACCGAACCTGCCGCACTGCATAACCCCACGAACAGGCTCCAGGGCCAGTGGTTCACGACCAAGACAAATGAGCCACGCTCGAACAATGCGATCCAGAGTGTCACCGTCACCAGCTGGATACAGACCATCACCGACAGCACCAGAGCGGCCGACAACAGGGGAGCCAGGCCCGTTCGACTGCTGGATTCATATACCGCGAGTGCCGAGACGGCAAAACTGAGACCGCAGAGCAGCCCCATGCCTGTGACTGGGGTCAACCAGGACGACCAACTCAAACTGTTGGCTGGCAGTATGAGAACGAATATGCCGGCGACTCCGACCGTGATCGCAAGCCAGCCTTCAAGGCTCAAGGAGATAGACAAAAATAGCGCACCCAGTATGGCGGTCTGCAACGCTTCTGTTTTACTGAAAATGGAGCCGACAGCAAAATTACGCCGGGTGAACACCTTGACCAGCGCCCAGGTACCCAGTATCTGGGTCAGCGCCCCGACCATGATCCATGTCCACGCGCCGACCCGCAGACCCTGAATATGGCTGGAAGTGCCGCCCAGCCAGATGAAATAAATCAGTACCCACGGCAAACCGTACAGGTAGCGCACATAGGTGGCCGCCATGGCCGACATGCTTGAGGACAGGTGCTTCTGGGCAGCAGTACGCACCGCCTGCATCACCGCCGCCAGCAGGGTAAAAAGGACCCAGGTCCAGGCCCAGTCTTCCATCAGCCGACCGTCATGAATCGAGGCTCAACACCACCTTGCCCATATGACTGCCCGATGCCAGATAATTGAAGGCGTCACCGAGCTGATCAACAGAAAAGATCCGATCCATGACGGGTATCAGCTGCGCTGCGTGAATCGCGCCGCACAGGGCTTCAAGAGAACTGCGTGGGCCTACCGCTATGCCCCGGACCCTGGCGTGGCTCTGCAGTATGAGAAGGGGGCTGACCTCACCGCCCTTGCCACCCAGGTAACCTATGATGTTGACCTGACCACCCAACCTCAAGGCCTGGAAAGATTGCACCAGAGTGCCCGGACCACCTACCTCCACCACATGGTCAACTCCACCCGTACGCAACTGCACCTCGGCGCCCCAATCGGGACATGCGAGATAGTTCAGGGTGATATCGGCACCCAGTTCCCGAGCCCGCGCGAGCTTGTCATCACTAGAAGAAAGCAGAACAACACGGGCGCCATGCAACTTTGCAAACTGAAGGGCAAACAGCGACACGCCGCCGGTGCCCTGCACAAGCACCCAATCCCCTGCCTTGATGCCGCCCTCGGTCACCAGGGCCTGCCAGGCAGTAACCGCTGCACACGGCAGGCATGCGGACTGCTCCCATGACAAATGGGGCGGGCAGCGCACGATTCCGTCAGCGGGCAGAACCACATATTCGCTGAGCATCCCATCAAGGGGGCCTCCCAGGGTTGCGGGTGCCAGCGCCTGTCTGAGTTCCCCGGCTGACCAGCCCTGCCAGAAACTACCCATTACGCGGTCACCCGGCTTCCAGTAGGTCACCCCTTCACCCACCTCAACTACCTCGCCCGCACCATCGGAGAGCGGCACCACCCCCGCAGCAAACACCTCATGGTATTGGCCGTTGACGACCTCCCAGTCCCGGTAGTTCAGGGATACCGCCTTCACCCTGATCAGCACCTGTCCGACCGCCGGGCTCGGTACTTCAGTCTTTTCACGCACCAGCTGTGCCGGGCCGACCTGGTTTCCCAGGGCTATTTTCCACATGCTTTTCTCCTTCTCGCCGGGCGGCATACGACCCGGTCCAACTCAGTCAGTTTTATTTCTGCCCGCACCGCGCACTGCAATAGCTTCAATTTCAAATAGCAGCTCGGGTAGAGCCAGTGCGCCAACTTCGACAATGGAATCGGCGGGATAAGGGGGTTTGAAATAGGTCCGCCGCAATGCCACCACCTCGGCAAAGTTGCTCATGTCAGTCAGAAAGATCGTCACCTTGACCACATCATCCAGACTGGACTGGGCCGCTTCGAGTACAGCGCGCAGATTGCCAAAGGCAGCATGGGCCTGAGCAGCAAAGTTATTGCCACCGATAATCGCCCCGTTGTCGTCCATCGCCGCCTGCCCGGAAACGAAGATCCATGGATCAACGGCGATCGCCTGGGAAAGTGCAAAGCTCTCGAACGGGTCAACGGCTGTTTTAACACGTCGTATGTGATTATCCATCAGCAACTCCCCTCAGGTTGGACTGATGCCAACGCAAGTTTCGAGCCAGCCGTGCGTACGCTTTTGTCAGCCGCAACCCACTGATATCAAGCGGTTTTCAGATAACCAGAGATTCCGTCGAAGTCCGCCCGGGTCGTCAGAATGAAAAGCAGTGATTCATTGTGAAAGACTCATGCCGATTTTTTACCGAGCTCGGCCGGGACAGATACCAGCAGGTCGCCCTGAATCAGCCTGGTAACGGAGCCTCAACCCACACTCCAGCCATCCTCTGCACACAGGGCCAGCAGCCGGGTGCGGTTACTCTGATAGGTGTCATAGGCCCGATCAAACTCTGCGCGGCTCGCCGTACAACCCAAGGTGGCGGCGATCCCGGCAAGCCGATCCTTTTCGGCCTCCTGTGGGTCGGCCAGCTCGGTGCCGGCGCGGGTGAACTCGCCGAAGTTATCAATGCTGCTGCGCAGCACACGGGTTACCCCTTGCAGCGACCCTGAGTGATGGTCCTGCAGCTCCAGCAGGAACACCGTATCGCTGAGCAGCAGGACGGCTCTGGCCGGGGACAGTTCGGGTTTGGTGGCATGGAAGTACTTGAGTACCGGATAGGCCAGATGGCGCAGGGCTTGCTGGTCGATGGTCGTGGAGAGGCTGAACAGGTAGTTTTTCAATGAGCCCTGCGGGTCCTGCAGATTGGCGTTGCGAATGATCTCCTGCTCGCTGTGCCCCATGGCAAACACACTGCTTGCCAGCGCCCGACGCTCGACCGCAGCCGAGACCACCGATAGGACGTATGAGAGGGATACCGTGAGGATGATCGTGGCTACCAGGGTGGCCAGGGTGCCGACCAGCGTCCAGGGCGGTCCGGCGGGGACCCAGTCACCGTAACCCAGGCTGGAGAGGGTGGTGCTGGTAAAATAGAGCGTTTCCATCGGGTCAGCCAATTTGGTGGTCACGTTGTTGATGACCGAGCCCGGGTGAGCCACCAGCAGCAGGAAAACAGCCAGCACCAGTGACAGGTACCAGGTCAGAATGCTCAGCAATATCATCGCTGGCCCGGCATACTTGAGCGTGCGGTGAATCGGGTGGCGGCGATGTATGCGCAGCAGCAGACGCCAGAGCCCCTGGCACCCCCACTGGCTGAGCGGGCCTGCCCCGCCGGTACTGAAGACAGTGACAAACTGATCCCACAAAGCAACTGCGGCCACCAATGCGGCCAGGAGCGTCAATACAATGTCCATGGTGCCTCTATGCCGTTCATTTGCCAATCTGACTACGCCGGCTCGGCAACGTTCGGCTGATCCGGCGAATGGGCTCGGGCTCGGCAACCGGTTGCGTCCCGGGCGCTGCAGATGAGCCGCGACGCGCTGGAGCGACACCAGGTCTGGATCTATCTTGCGGCGATTCTGTGCGGCCTGGCCGCCGGGGCACTCTGGCCCGCTCTGGCGCCGGGCTTCGAGGCGCTGCTATGGCCCACTCTGGCGGTGCTGCTGTACGCCACCTTTGTGCAGGTGCCGCTGCTGCAGGTGGGCGCGGCATTCCGCGATCGCCGGTTCACCGTGGCGGTGCTGCTGGGTAACTTTGTGCTGATCCCCCTGCTCGTCTGGCTGTGCCTGCCGCTGCTGCCTGATGACCCGGCCTTGCGGCTCGGTGTGCTGCTGGTGCTGTTGGTGCCCTGCACGGACTGGTTCATCAGCTTTTGTCAGCTTGGCCGCGGGCATACGGCCAAGGCCATCGCGATTACACCGCTCAACCTGCTGGCTCAGTTGCTGCTGTTGCCGGTCTACCTGTGGCTCATGTTGCCGGCGAACGCGCTGGACACCACTGCGATAATGGCCAGGCTGCTGCCCGCCGCTCTTGGGTTGATTGTGCTGCCGCTGGTGCTGGCCGGGGTGACCGAGCGCTGGATCGATGCTGCGCGCCCCCGCGCCGTCTGGCGTGCGCGCCTGGCCTGGTGGCCGGTGCCCCTGCTGGCGGTGGTGGTGCTGATGATCGCCGGCGCCCAGGTGAATACGGTGCTGTCCGCCGGCCCCGCCTTGCTGGCCGTTCTGCCGGTGTTTGTCGCGTTTCTGCTGGTGACCTCACTGCTCGCACGCCTTGTTGCGCGGGTCATGCGGTTGCCATTGGAAGAGGGCCGCACGTTGGCGTTCACCATGGGCACGCGCAATTCATTCGTGGTGCTGCCGCTGGCCCTGGCGCTGCCGGCCGGCTGGGAAACCGCAGCGGTGGTGATCGTGTTTCAGTCGCTGATCGAGCTGTTCGGCATGCTGCTGTTTCTGTGGTGGATCCCACAGGTGCTGTTCCGCAACAAAGCGGCTTAGCGCCCTTGCCTGCGCTGCGCCCGGGCCAGGCGCTGCTGCTCGTCAAGCACATCGGCCAGCACCTCCTGCACATAATGGATATGCCGGTCCGACAGGGCCCGTGCCTTTTCAGCCTCGCCGGCCATGATCGCCCGATAGAGCTCGCCGTGCTGCTCCATGAGCATGGCGCGGGTTTCGGTACGCTGGGCATACATGCCGCCGATGTTGGTCACCACATTGCGTTTGAGCAGATCGAACAGACCGCGAATGGTGTGCAGCAATACGGCGTTGTGACTGGCTTCGGCGATGGCCAGGTGAAAGCGTGCATCGGCAGCGCCCTCCTCTGCCCGGTTGGCTTCGCCCTCTCGGGCGTAGCAATGCTGCAGCGCCTCGAAGGCCTCCGTCAGGCGCTGGCGATCCGGTTCGGTGGCGCGCAGGGCCGCGTAATAGGCGCATGAGCCTTCCAGCGTGTGGCGAAACTCCAGCAGGTCCCGCTGGGCTTCCGGGTTGGCTTCAAGCAGCGGCAGCAGGGGATCACTGAAGGTCGAGCCCATGGATTCGGCCACATAGTTCCCACCGCCCTGACGGCTGACCAGTAGCCCCTTGGCCGCCATCTTCTGGATGGCTTCACGCAGGGAAGGCCGTGAAACGCCGAACTGCTCGGCCAGAACCCGCTCGGCGGGCAAGCGCTCCCCGGCCTTGAGCGTACCCTCGAGAATCATGCCTTCGAGCTTGCTGACGATGTCGTCCGACAAACGGCGCACCTGAATCTGACCGAAGCCCATACCCCCTCCCATTGCATTGAAACCGCTGCCAAAGCTTCTACGGCGCGGCACACACGACTGCCGAGACGCCACCATAGGCTACAAACCGTGGCCCAGCACAGTAGCCTGCGACCAAAGTTGTAGGACCCGCAGATTGACACCTTCGCGTCACACTCTTAGTCTGAGACCTGCACATTGTAAATTGGTCTTACCAATTTATTCAAGCCTGACAATAATTCCAACAATCTGCCGAGGTTTCCCATGTCGACTTCATTCCTTTCATCCCATCGTGCCGTGGCTCGTAAGCGCCGCTGCGCGCCCAACTGAGGAGTATCGACATGTCTTCCGGACTCCTTGCACTACTCGCCTTCTCTCCCATTCTGCTCGCCGCCATTTTGCTGGTCGGCCTGCGCTGGCCGGCCAGGCGAGCAATGCCCCTGGTCTACCTGGTGACCGCTGCAGTCGGTCTGTTTGCCTGGGACATGAGCCTGAACCGGGTACTCGCCTCTACCCTGCAGGGGCTGATCATCACCCTCGGTTTGTTGTGGATCATCTTCGGCGCGATCCTGCTGCTCAACACCCTCAAGCATTCCGGCGGCATCACCGCGATACGCGCGGGCTTTGCCACCATCAGCCCTGACCGCCGCATCCAGGCGATCATCATCGCCTGGCTGTTCGGCTGCTTTATCGAGGGTGCCTCGGGCTTCGGCACGCCGGCGGCGATTGCCGCCCCGCTGCTGGTAGCCATCGGTTTTCCGGCCATGGCCGCCGTGCTCATGGGCATGCTGGTACAGAGCACGCCGGTGTCCTTTGGCGCGGTCGGCACGCCGATCATCGTCGGGGTCAATACCGGTCTGGATTCGGCGGTCATCAGCGCGCAGTTGCTCGAACAGGGATCATCCTGGGCGCAGTTCATTCAATTGATCACCAGCGAAGTGGCGATCATCCATGCCATCGTCGGCACGGCCATGCCACTGATCATGGTGCTGATGCTTACGCGTTTCTTCGGCACTGAAAAGAGCTGGAAAGCCGGTTTTGAAGTGTTGCCCTTTGCGCTGTTTGCCGGTCTGGCCTTTACCCTGCCCTACGCTGCCACCGGTATCTTTCTGGGGCCGGAATTCCCCTCCCTGGGCGGCGGGCTGATCGGTCTGGCGATTGTGACCACCGCAGCGCGCAAGGGTTTTCTGCTGCCCAAGACCACCTGGGATTTCGCTCTCGCGAAGGACTGGCCGAGCGAGTGGCTGGGTACCGTCGAGATGAAGCTGGACCAGTTGACGGCCAAGTCCATGAGCAGCTTCCGCGCCTGGCTGCCCTATGTGCTGGTCGGTCTGTTGCTGGTGATCAGCCGTGTGGTTCCCGAGGTGAGCGCCGGACTCAAGGCAGTCATGCTCAACTTCCCGGACCTGCTGGGTGAGACTGGCGTCAGCGCCAACTTCATGCCCCTGTATCTGCCGGGCGGCATCCTCGTCGCAGTCGTGCTGGCCACCTTCTTCCTGCACGGCATGAAGCCGCGGGAGCTGGGCGCTGCGGTGAAGGAATCTTCGGGTGTGCTGCTGAGCGCCGGCTTTGTGCTGCTGTTTACCGTGCCCATGGTGCGCATACTGATCAACTCCGGCGTCAACGATGCGGACCTGGCCAGCATGCCGATCCTGATGGCGCTGTGGGTCGCCGACAGTGTGGGCGGTATCTATCCGCTGCTGGCCCCGAGCATTGGTGCCCTGGGCGCGTTCATCGCCGGCTCCAACACCGTCAGCAACATGATGTTCAGCCAGTTCCAGTTTGGCGTGGCCAACAGCCTGGGTATTTCCAGCGCCCTGATTGTCGCCGTGCAGGCGATTGGTGCGGCGGCCGGCAACATGATCGCGATTCACAACGTGGTTGCCGCCTCCGCCACGGTCGGTCTGCTGGGCCGCGAGGGCAGCATCCTGCGCAAGACCGTATGGCCGACGCTGTACTATGTGCTGTTCACCGGTCTGATTGCCCTGTTCGCCGTGTACGTACTGGGTGTGAGTGACCCGCTGGTGGTTGGTTGACCACCACCCGTAATGCGTGTGCCGGAGCGGTTGCAGCCCATGCAACCGTCCGGCTTTTCCCGTATTTTGCCGTTTCAGAGAGATGCCCATGATCATTTCCGCCTCCACCGATTACCGCGCCGCAGCCCAACGCAAGCTGCCGCCGTTCCTGTTCCACTACATCGATGGTGGCTCCTATGCCGAGCACACTCTGCGGCGCAACGTCGAGGACCTGTCCGGTATCGCCCTGCGCCAGCGCGTGCTGCGCAACATGTCAGAACTGAGCCTGGAAACCCGCCTGTTCAACGAGACCCTGGCAATGCCGGTGGCCCTGGCACCCGTGGGGCTGACCGGCATGTATGCCCGCCGCGGCGAGGTACAGGCCGCCAAGGCGGCAGCGGCGAAGGGCATTCCTTTTACCCTCTCGACCGTTTCGGTATGTCCGATCGAGGAAGTGGCGCCGGCCATCGACCGGCCCATGTGGTTCCAGCTGTATGTGCTCAAGGACCGCGGCTTCATGAAGAACGCCCTGGAGCGCGCCAAGGCTGCCGGTGTAACCACCCTGGTGTTTACCGTGGACATGCCGGTACCCGGCGCCCGCTACCGCGATGCGCACTCCGGCATGAGCGGCCCGAACGCGCCCATGCGCCGCATGCTGCAGGCGGCAACGCACCCGGCCTGGGCCTGGGACGTGGGCCTGCTCGGCCGGCCCCATGACCTGGGCAACATCTCGACCTACCGCGGCAACCCCACCGGCCTGGCCGATTACATCGGCTGGCTGGGCGAGAATTTCGACCCCTCGATTTCCTGGAAGGATCTGGAGTGGATTCGTGAGTTCTGGGATGGCCCGATGGTCATCAAGGGCATTCTCGACCCGGAAGACGCCCGCGATGCGGTGCGTTTTGGTGCCGACGGTATCGTCGTCTCCAACCACGGCGGTCGCCAGCTCGATGGCGCCCTGTCCAGCGCCCGCGCCTTGCCCTCGATCGCCGATGCGGTAAAGGGCGATCTGACCATACTGGCCGACTCGGGCGTGCGCACCGGTCTGGATGTGGTGCGCATGCTGGCCCTGGGAGCCGACACCGTGATGCTCGGTCGCGCCTATATCTACGCGCTGGCCGCAGCCGGCGGCGCGGGCGTGGGCAACCTGCTGGAGCTGATCGACAAGGAGATGCGCGTGGCCATGGTACTGACGGGTGCCAAAACCATCAGCGAAATCAGCGCCGATTCGCTGGTTCGCGAACTGGGCCACTGAGCTGCCACCCACCCAATCCGGAGTCGCCATGAGTCTGCCCGCCGCCTTTCTGACCGCCGTACAGGACATCGTGCCGAAGGAGCGGCGTTTTGATGATCCGCTCTCGACGCTGGCCTTCGGTACCGACGCCAGCTTCTACCGGCTGATTCCCAAGCTGGTGGTGCGCGTCGAGTCGGAACAGGAGGTGGTGCAGCTGCTGCAACTGGCTGGCAGCCATCGGGTGCCGGTGACCTTTCGCGCCGCCGGCACCAGTCTGTCCGGCCAGGCGATTTCCAACTCCTTGCTGATCGTGCTGGGCGACCACTGGGGCGCCCGTGAAGTGCGCGACGGGGGTCGGCAGATCCGCCTGCAGCCGGGCGTGATCGGCGCCCATGCCAACTCGGTGCTGCTGCCATTCCAGCGCAAGATCGGACCGGACCCGGCGTCGATCAATGCCTGCAAGATCGGCGGTATTGTCGCCAACAACGCCAGCGGCATGTGCTGCGGCACCGCGCAGAATACCTATCACACCCTGGCCGGCATCCGCCTGGTGCTGGCCGATGGCAGCGTGCTGGATACCGAGGATGCCCAGAGCGTGGCGGCCTTCGAGTCCAGCCATGGGCAACTGCTCGAGCAACTGGCCGAACTCGGCCGACGCACCCGAGCCGACACGGCCCTGGCCGATCGTATCCGGCACAAGTACCGGCTGAAAAACACCACCGGCCTGTCGCTCAATGCCCTGGTCGATTTCGACCAGCCGCTGGATATTCTCCGCCACCTGATGGTCGGCTCCGAGGGCACGCTGGGCTTTATCAGCGCGGTGACCTACAACACCGTGCCGGACTACCCGCACAAGGCCAGCGCATTGCTGGTGTTTCCCGATGTGCAGAGCTGCTGCCGCGCGGTCACCGTGCTCAAGCCGCAGCCGGTCTCTGCGGTGGAGTTGCTGGACCGGCGCAGCCTGCGCTCGGTGGAAAATCAGCCGGGCATGCCCACCTGGGTAAAGGACCTGTCAGCCGACGCCTGCGCGCTGCTGATCGAATCCCGCGCCGCCAGCCAGTCACTGCTGCACGAACAACTGGCGCTGATCATGGCCTCGATTGCCGATTTCACGCTGGAAAAATGCGTGGAGTTCAGCGAAGACCCGCTGATCTACAACCAGTTGTGGAAGATCCGCAAGGACACCTTCCCCGCCGTGGGTGCGGTGCGTCAGACCGGCACCACGGTGATCATCGAGGACGTGACCTTTCCCATTGAGCAACTGGCCCAGGGCGTCAACCGCCTGATCGAGCTGTTCGAGCGCCATGGTTATGACGAAGCGATCATCTTCGGCCACGCCCTGGAGGGCAATCTGCACTTCGTCTTTACCCAGGGCTTTGACGATCCGGCCCAGGTCGCCCGTTACGAAGCCTTCATGCACGACGTGGCGCAGCTGGTGGCGGTGGAGTTCGGCGGTTCGCTGAAGGCCGAACACGGCACCGGCCGCAACATGGCCCCCTTTGTCGAGCTGGAATGGGGTAGCGACGCCTACCAGCTGATGTGGCAGATCAAGCGCCTGCTCGATCCCCGGGGCATTCTCAACCCCGACGTGGTGCTCAGCGAGGATCCACAGATCCACCTGAAACACCTCAAGCCGCTGCCGGCTGCCGACGAGATCGTCGACAAGTGTATCGAGTGCGGCTTCTGTGAGCCGGTCTGTCCGTCACAGGGGCTTACCCTGAGCCCGCGCCAGCGCATCGTCATCTGGCGTGACATCCAGGCAAAGAAACGCGCCGGCACCGATACCACGGCCCTGGAGCGCGACTACCGCTACCAGGGCATCGACACCTGCGCCGCCACCGGCCTGTGCGCCCAGCGCTGTCCGGTGGGTATCAATACCGGCGATCTGGTGCGCAAGTTGCGCGCACGGGATGCGAACAGTGCGCGCACCGCCAATCTGCTGGCTGACCACTTCGGTAAGACTGTCGGTGCCGCCCGCGCAATGCTTTATATGGCCAGCGGCGCCCGCGCGACCCTGGGCGCGCCGTTGCTGGCCCGCACTTCGGCCGCCCTGAGCAAGGCCAGCCGCGGACGCGTTCCGCAATGGACCCCAGCCATGCCGGAACCGGCCCGGCACATGCGCTTGCCCGCCAGCAATGACGACTCGCGACCCAGGGTGGTGTATCTGGCCGCCTGTGTATCCCGGGCCATGGGCCCGGCGGCGAGCGATGCCGAGCAGGTGCCGTTGATGGACAAGACGCGCTTGTTGCTGGAAAAGGCCGGCTATCAGGTGGTGTTTCCTGCGGCACTGGAAAGTCTGTGCTGCGGTCAGCCCTTTGCTTCCAAGGGCTATGCCGAACAGGCCGAACGCAAGAGACAGGAGCTGAGCGCCGCCCTGCTCGAAGCCAGCCGCGGCGGTGTGGACCCGGTCTACTGTGATACCTCGCCCTGCACCCTGAGCCTGTTGCAGGAGGGCGCCGATCCGCGCCTGGATGTCTATGATCCGGTGCGCTTTATCCGCGAGCATCTGCTGCAGAGGCTGGATTTCACGCCACAGCAGGCGCCCATAGCGGTGCACGTCACCTGCAGCACCCAGCACCTGGGCGAAGCCGAAGGTCTGATCGATATCGTCCGGCGCTGCACAAACGAGGTGGTGGTTCCCGAGGGTATCCATTGCTGCGCCTTTGCCGGCGACAAGGGCTTCACCACACCGGAGCTGAACGCCCATGCCCTGCGCAACCTGAAGGACGCGGTGCATTATTGCGGAGAAGGCATCAGCACCAGCCGCACCTGCGAGATCGGCCTGAGCCAGCATGGCGGCATCGACTACCATGGGCTGGTCTATCTGGTGGACCGGGTGACGCGGGCACGGGCGGTCTGACCCAAGCCGCCAGCCACGGACCGGGAAAATACCCCGGTCTGGTAGACCGCTGTGCTCTATAATCCCTGTAGACATCCTTTGCTGCGCGACCTTCGATTTTACGTCACGCTTGCGCCGCCCCCGGTCACCCCTACAGGTAAAACATGAGAGGAAGGTTTCACGAAAGCAGTTTGCATGATGAACGCCTCGATACCGTCGTCCAGCATTTGTTGGAAAGCAACGCCTCCCAGGTGCTGGATCTGGGATGTGGTGGCGGTGAACTGTTGCAGCGTCTGGTAAAACAGGGGCAATTCGAACGCATTATCGGTATCGATATCGACGAGGTCAGCCTGGGTCAGGCCCGGCGCGCACTCGGTTTGGACCTGCTGGATGAGTCGAGCCGCATACAGGTGCGCTATGGCTCGTTCGAGGAGGCCGACGCTCAATTGCACGGTTTCGACGCGGCTACACTGGTGGAAACTATCGAGCACATCGACCCTGGTCGTCTGTCTCGGGTAGAGATTGCCGTATTCGGAGGCATGCGACCCAGGGTGGTGCTGGTGACCACGCCCAACGTCGAATACAACGTATTGCATGGCATGCCACCCGGGGAAAAGCGCCACCCCGATCACCGCTTCGAATGGAGCCGGGCACGGTTCCGTCAGTGGGCGCGTGGCGTTGCCGAGCGGAATCGCTACCGGGTCAGCTTCATCGACATCGGCGAATATGACCCGCAGTATGGTAGTTCCACCCAGATGGCACGATTTACTGCTATCTCACCGAGCGAGAATAATTGAATCCGGAGGTCCGAGCGTGGATGTCGAGCTGATCGAAATACGAGACCATCTGAAACGATTCCCACCGTTTGAAAGCCTGCCGGACGCCACCCTGGACGAAATTGCCCGGCACATGGAAATCAGCTACTACAAGGCCGGCACGGAAATACTCCATTTCAACGACGACATCCAGTACCTGCATTATTTGCGCAGTGGAGCCATTGATGTATTTCGGCGCAATGGCGATCTCTACAATCGGCTGACCGAGGGCGATATTTTTGGCCACTTCGGCCTGCTGAGAAATAACAAGGTTCGCTTTCCCGCTACAGCGATTGAAGACAGCTTGATCTATCTGCTCCCGGGCGAGCTGTTCCAGAAACTCTGTGACGAGCACGACAGCTTCGCCGATTTCGTTGAGGCCGAGGGCCAATCACGACTCAAGAGCGCTGTCGAGAGTCAGAGCAAGGCCGGCGAGATGATGAAACTGCGCGTGCGCAAGCTGATCGAGCGGCTGCCGATCACCGTGCCGGCAGACATGTCGATCATGCAGGCAGCGCAGAAAATGAGCGAGCACGATGTATCGTCACTCGTCGTGGTCGCGGCGACACCCGACGCCCACGAAAGCCATCGGGGTGCGGGCTCGATGATCGGCATCGTCACCGACCGGGACTTTCGCGGTCGGGTAGTCGCGGCGGGGTTGCCGCCGGACACGCCCATCGGCGATGTCATGACCCCTGACCCTATCGTGGTCCAGGCGGACGATTCGATTTTCGAAACCATGTTGTCGATGCTGCGCCACAACATCCACCATTTGCCGGTGCTTCAGCGCGGCCGGCCGATTGGCGTAGTCAATCTACGCGATGTGATCAAATTCGAATCGCAAAGCAGCCTGTATCTGGTCAGCAACATCCATAAGAAACAGAGCATTGCCGAATTGCAGGCACTGCTGCCCGACATCCGCGCCACCTTTGTACGCATGGCCACCGATGAGGTGTCGTCGCACATGATCGGCAGCACCATGGCGGGTATCGGCCGTGGCTTCAGCCGGCGCCTGCTGGAGCTGGCCGAGGCGTCACTGGGCCCGCCGCCGGTGCCCTACTGCTTCATGGCGCTGGGCTCGATGGCCCGGGACGAGCAGCTGATCGTCACCGACCAGGACAACGCCCTGGTGCTCGATGACAGCTTTGACCCCAAGCAGCACGATGATTATTTCCTCAAGCTGGCGACCTTTGTCAGCGACGGTCTGGCGGCCTGCGGCTACACCTATTGCAAGGGCGGCATCATGGCCACCAACCCCCAGTGGCGACAGCCGCTGAGCGTGTGGAAGAAATACTTTACCCAGTGGATCAGCCGCCCCAATCCCGAGACCCTGCTCAACAGCTCCATCTTCTTCGACCTGGACAGCGTCTATGGCAGCGCCGAACTGGTCGAGGAACTCAAGGATCTGCTGGCCACCAGCGCCAGTGCCAATGAAGCCTTTCTTGCCGCACTCGCGCGCAATGCGCTGAACCGCACACCGCCGCTCGGCTTTTTCCGTACCTTCGTGATGGAGCAGGACGGCAAGCAGAGAAATATCATCAATCTCAAGGGCCGTGGTACCGCGCCACTGACCGATCTGATTCGCGTGCATGCGCTGGCCTGTGGCTCCAAGGCGCAGAACTCCTTCGACCGTCTCGACGCGATCGCCACCACCCGCCTCATGCCACCCGATGCGGTGACCCGCCTGCGATACGCCCTGGAATTTCTGTCCAGCGTGCGCATACGTCACCAGGCCATTGAGCTGGAGGAAGGCGGCGAGCCGAACAACTATATCGAGCCGGAAAAGATATCGACCGCCGAGCGGCATAATCTGAAGGAAGCATTCCAGATCCTCAGCAACGCGCAGAAATTCCTGCGTTTCCGCTACCCGGCTCTGCAATCGATGCGCACGCTATGAATGCACGGCGCAATCCGCAACGACCACCGGGCCAGGACAGCCCCAACTGGCAGACCTTCTTCGCCAGCCTGAGTCAGGTAGCGCGTGATGAAGACCTGCAGCGGTTCTATCAGGCCGGTGCCGTGGACGCGCAGACACCGATAGAAGAAGCCCCGCTGGTGGCGCTGGACCTGGAAACGACCGGTCTGGATCCCAAACGCGACGCGATCGTCAGTGTCGGGCTGGTGCCCTTTCGCCTCAACCGCATCCGCTGCGCCGAGGCGCACTACCAGGTGGTCAAGCCGCTGTCGGAACTGACCTCGGAGTCGGTGGCCTTTCACCGCATTACCCACAGCGATCTGAAACAGGCGCCCCGCCTGGACAGCGTGCTCGCGGAGATCCTCAGCGTCATGGCGGGGCGGGTTGCCGTGGTGCATTTTCGTGGCATCGAGCGGGGGTTTCTGGACGAGGCTGTGCACTATTATCTGAACGAGCACCTGCATTTCCCGGTGATCGATACCATGGAGCTCGAAGCCCGCCTGCACCGCGGCGACAACAGCCCGGGCTGGTTCGACCGGCTACGCGGCAGGAAACCGGTATCCATCCGCCTGGCCGAAAGCCGCTTGCGCTATGGCTTGCCCCTGTATCAGGCGCACCACGCCCTGACCGATGCCCTGGCCAGCGCCGAGCTGCTGCAGGCCCAGATTGCCAGCCATTTCGATCCCGGCACACCCATCGGCGATCTCTGGGACTGAGCCCGGAAAAACGCGCAAAAAAAAGGCGCAGCCATCAAATGGCTGCGCCTTTTCTTTTCTGATCGAACCTAGCGCGGTTCGGACATCAGTCCTTTCACAATCGAGATACAACCAATCAACAACACGATGGTGAAGGGCAAACCGGTCGAGACCGACATGGCTTGCAGTGCCACCAGACCACCGCCAAGCAACAGCGCAATGGCAATGACACCTTCGATGATGACCCAGAACACCCGCTGGGGTACTGGAGCATTGACCTTGCCACCGGCGGTAATGGTATCGATCACCAGCGAACCGGAGTCCGAGGAGGTGACGAAGAACACGATCACCAGAACGATACCGACGAAGGAGGTTATCGATGCCAGCGGCAGTTCACTCAGCATGGTAAACAGCTGCAGCTCCAGCGCCGCATCCTGAACACCGGTGAAGCCACCGACCAGCTGCTCAATACCGGTGCCGCCCAGGGCAGTCATCCACAGTACCGAGACCAGAGAAGGCACCAGCAGAACCGCGATCAGAAACTCACGCACGGTGCGGCCACGGCTGACCCGCGCGATGAACATGCCGACGAAGGGCGACCAGCTGATCCACCAGGCCCAGTAGAAGGCAGTCCAGCCCTGGCTGAAGTTGGCATCTTCACGGCCGATCGGATTGGACAGCGCAGGCAGATACTGCAGATACGCGCCCAGGTTGTCGAAAAAGCCGGTAAAGATGGCCATGGTAGGCCCGACCAGGATGACGAACCCCAGCAGCAGGATGGCCAGACCCAGATTCAGCTCGGACAGACGCTTGACGCCCTTGTCCAGCCCGGCAAGCACGGATACCAGGGCGATTGCGGTGATACCGGCAATCAGCAGCACCTTGCTGGTATTGTTCGCGGTAATACCAAACAGGTAATCGATACCACCGGCCGCCTGCTCGGCACCGATGCCCAGGGAAGTCGCCAGCCCGAACAGGGTGGCAAAAACCGCCAGGATATCGATTATATGACCAGGCCAGCCCCAGACACGCTCGCCCAGGATCGGGTAGAAGATCGAGCGGATGCTCAGCGGCAGGCCCTTGTTGAAGGAAAACAGCGCCAGCGCCAACGCCACAACGGCGTAGATCGCCCAGGGGTGAAGACCCCAGTGGAAGATCGTCGCGGCCATGCCCAGTCGGGCGGCGGCCTCAACATCACCGGCAGCACCACCCAGAGGTGCCCAGTCGGTCCGTACGCCATTCTCCATGACGGTCCCGCCCAATGCCGAGGAGAAATGCGACATGGGTTCGGACACGCCGTAGAACATCAGGCCGATGCCCATGCCTGCGGCAAACAGCATCGAGAACCAGCCCAGATAGGTGTAGTCCGCTTTTGCTTCCATGCCGCCCAGGCGTACCTTGCCAAGCGGGGACACGATGAGTACCAGGCAGAGGATGACGAAGATATTCGCCGCACCGATAAAGAACCAGGCCAGGTTGGAGGTCAACCATCCGCGTAGCGCGCCAAACAGCGGAGCCACCTCGTTCTGCAATGCCAGGGTCAGAAAGACGAACACCAGGATGGTGATGGCCGAGATAGTAAATACCTTGCCATGGATATCCAGGGAAAAGGAAAACTGCCCTTTGACGTTGTCCTGACCGATCACGTAGTCCGTGTCGATCAGCGTTGATTCGCCCGAGGGGGCAGGTATTGCATGCACGGTCTCTACTACCGGCTTGTCATTCAGATCTTTGAGAGGATCTTTTTCCATCGGAAAACACTCCTGATTTGAGGTCAGGGCTACTCACGAGGCATTGCACAAAATGGCGCAAATAAACTCAATGTCCAGCCAGACAGGTCATTCACCCTTGCTTGACGGAACATCGGCAACATTTGCCGATCAACTGTCATTTGATGAACTTTTTTCATCAATCGAGACATATGATAGACATTAGAGGAACAATAGGGAAATCCAATTGGCCATTACTTCGGGACGCAAGCCCCCCAGCATAGGCCCGAAGAGGCGCTATACGGCTGGCAACGGCGGGAAGGACTTACTGCTCGGTGGCCCGGAGAATCGCCAGAACCTGGGCTGGGGAATAGCCATAGCTCTCCATCAATGCCCGCAATTCGTTACTGAAAGCCACTTCCTGCTGCAGGCCCGTTTCCTGTTTCATCGACTCCAGTTTGGCCAGTTGTTGCGCCAGCTTGCGTTCAGCTGCGCGAAATTCTGCTAGGTTGGTCATGGTCTGTTGCGCTCGTATGATTGATAGCCTGATTCTACACCAAAGTGTCCGTATTAGACGCTCGCACCGGTTGCGTCTAAGCTGACGAACATGCCCGCCCTCCTGACAGAAGCTTTCCGCCACGCCGCCGCCCGAAGCCTGTGGGTCCTGAGCCTGGCTGCCCTGCTCGGTGCCTGCAGCGGAGCCGATCCGGCCACCAGCAATCCTGGCTCCCAGACGGTGGCCGAGCGCCGGGCACCGCATGCCATGGTGTCCGCCGCTCATCCTGCTGCGGTGGAAGCGGGTATGAGCATGCTGCGGCGCGGCGGTCATGCCGTTGATGCCGCCATTGCCGTGCAACTGGTCCTGGGTTTCATCGAGGCGCCTGAAACCGGTCTGGGCGGGGGTGGCTATCTGCTGCTGCATGATGCCGGACGCGGCCAGACGCAGGTCTACGATGGCCGCGAAACCGCCCCTGCTGCGGCGCAGCCCGACCGTTTCCAGCTACTGGGCGTCGACATGCCGCTGGCGCTGGCGATTCCCAGCCCGGCCAGCATAGGCGTACCCGGCCTGGTGGCGATGCTCGCTGCAGCCCATCGCGAGCATGGACGGCTGCCCTGGGCGGAGCTCTTTGTGCCGGCCATCGAAATGGCCGAGCAGGGTGTGGCCATGCCCGCTCGGCTGCAGCGTCAGATTGAGCAGGACTGGTCCCTGCGCCTGTTCGCGGATACCCGGCGTTACTTTCGCCAGCAAGCACTGGACGAGCCCGCCCGCCTGCGCAACCCCGAGCTGGCCCGAACCCTCCGCCTGCTGGCCAGCCAGGGGCCGGAGGCGTTTTACCAGGGACCCATCGCCATACAACTGCTGGCCAGGCTCGAGGATGCCCGCTGGGGCGGCAGTGACATGACCGCAGATGACCTGGCCAGCTACCGGATCGCCAACCACCAGGCGCTGTGCCGACCCTATCGGCAATGGACGGTCTGCGGCGCACCGCCCTCCTCCTCCGGAGGTATCACCGTACTGCAGATCCTGGGCATGCTGGAGCATTTCAACCTGGGTACGCTGCAGCCCGATGAAGCGGCGCCCTGGCACCTGATCGCCGAAGCCAGCCGTCTGGCCTTTGCCGACCGCAACCACTACATCGGCGACCCCGCGTACGTCGACGTCCCGGTTGCCGGCCTGCTCGACCCCGCCTACCTGCGCCAGCGCGCCAGTCTGATCCGGGCCGACCAGGCACTGGCCCAGGTGCACCCCGGTGAGCCCGGACTCCGCCCGGAACGACTGGAACGCGTTGCGATACCCGAGACAGAGGAGCGCGGCACCTCCCATTTCAGCGTGGTCGACGCCGACGGCAACCTGCTGGCACTGACCAGCTCCAACGAGGCACCCTTCGGCAGCCGCATGCTGAGCCAGGGGTTTGTACTCAACAATCAGCTGACCGACTTCAGCTTCAGCCCGACGATCGACGGACTGCCACACCCCAACGCGGTGGCGGCCGGCAAGCGGCCGCGCAGCTCCATGGCGCCGACCATGGTGTTTGATACGCAGGGCAGGCCGCGATTGATCATCGGCTCGCGCGGCGGCAGTCGGATCATCGGCTACGTGGTCAAGACGCTGGTGGGCGTGCTGGACTGGAATATGGACATCCAGGATGCAATAGCGCTGCCCAATGCACTGGATCGCGGCCGCGGCCTGGAACTTGAATCGGGCACCGCCCTCGAAGCCCTGGCGCCCGCGCTGCAGGCTCTAGGGCATGAGGTGAGCATCGTCCCGATGACCAGCGGCCTGCACGGAATGGAGCGCATCAACGGACACTGGCGCGGCGGCGCCGACCCACGCCTGGACGGCATCGTCCGCGGCAACTGAGCCGGCACGGTAATATAGCCGTGTTAGGCTACCCGATTGTGAATTTGATGGAGGCAGGCATGACAGATACCGATGCGTTTGCACTGCCACCCTGGCAGACCACCCGCGAGGGCGAATTGCGCCGGGTGGGAATAGAGCTCGAGATGAACGGACTGGAGCTGGACGAGATAGCCCGTCTGACGGCCGACTTCCTTGGCTGCGAGGTAAAAAAGACCAGTCGCTACGAGCGCTCGCTGACCGGCGACCCGGCCGGCGAATGGATAGTGGAGCTGGATTTTACCCTGCTCAAGAAGATGGGCCGCGAACAGCGTGTTGCCAGCGATCTGGGCGACGAGATCAAGAGCGGAGCCGAGGATGTCATCAAATGGTTCGCCGACGGCCTGGTGCCCCACGAACTGGTCAGCCCGCCCTTGCCGATGGATCGCCTGGGAGAGGTCGACCGTTTGATCGCCCATCTGCGTGAGGCGGGCGCCAAAGGGACCGGTGATCGGGTCACCAACGCCTTTGGAATGCAGTTCAATCCGGAAGTCCCGGCCTGCGAAGCGCGCACGATCACCGCGTATCTCAAGGCCTTTCTGTGTCTGTTCGATTGGCTGAACACGCGCGCCGATATCAACATGACCCGGCGCCTGACCAGCTATGTCGATCCCTTCCCCGGTGCCTACGTCAAGAAACTGGTCCAGGCCGACTACTGGCCGGACATGGACGGTCTGATCGATGACTACCTGGAGGCCAACCCGACACGTAACCGGGCGCTGGATATGCTGCCGCTGTTCAGGCATATCGATGAACAACGGGTACTGGCCAAGGTGGGTGATGAGCGTATCAAGTCGCGGCCGACCTTCCATTACCGGCTGCCTGACTGCCTGATCGACCAGCCTGGCTGGGGCGTGCATGTGGCCTGGAATGACTGGCTCGAAGTCGAACGGCTGGCCGCAGACGAAGAGCGCCTTGAAGCATGCTGCAAGGCCTATGAACACTATCTGGAGAAAAGCGTCGGCCGGCTGTTGCACAACTGGGAGGACGAAGTGCAGCAGAAGTGGTTAAGCGCCGAAAAATGAGCAGACCGATTATTGCCATCACGGGCCCGCGTCGCGGTGCGTTCGGCCCGCGCTTCATGGTCTCCTGCGCTGTGCGCTGGTATGGCGCCAAACCCTTGCAGGTCCGCCCGGGCGACGACCTTGACGCCATGCAGTACGACGCAGTGGTGGTCACGGGTGGCCACGATATCGATCCGGTCCTCTATGCCGAGGAACCGGAGGTGCATCCCAAGTACGATCCGGAGCGTGACCAGCTGGAGTCCACGGTCATAGATCATGCCCTGGAATGTGGCCTGCCCCTGCTGGGGATCTGCCGGGGCGCCCAGTTGCTCAATGCCCGCCGCGGCGGAAATCTGTTTCAGGACCTGAAATCGAAACGCAGGCTGACCTCCAACCGCCGGACCCTGCTGCCGCTCAAGACGCTGCTTCCCGAGCCCGGCAGCTACCTGAGCAAACTGTTGCGTACAAAGCGGCATTGCAAGATCAACAGCCTGCATAACCAGGCCATCGACCGCGTGGGTACCGACCTGCAGATCAGCGGCCGCGACCTGGACGGCATCGTGCAGGCCATCGAGGATCCCGGCCGGGCGTTTCTGGTCGGCGTGCAGTGGCACCCGGAATTTCTGTTGTTCAATGGTCGCCAGCGCCGCCTGTTTGGTGCATTGATCGACGCTGCCAGGGACCGCACGCAATAGTCCATGTACAACCTCGCCCACGCTGTGACCTGCACCCTGGAAATCCGCAAAAGTCGTTTTATCGGCTGTGTGGAACCGATCAGCGATCGCGCCGCCGCGCAGCAGCGTGTGGATCAGCTGCGCGCGGAACACCCCAGGGCGGCCCACGTCTGCTGGGCGCTGATGGCCGGCGGGCACAGTGCAGCGGTGGATGATGGTGAGCCGTCCGGAACGGCCGGTCGACCGATGCTGGAGGTGTTGCGGCACCAGGAGCTCGATGGCGTCCTGGCGACCGTGGTGCGTTACTTTGGCGGCACCAAGCTCGGTGCGGGCGGACTGGTGCGGGCCTATACCGACGCCATCGCCCAGGCACTGCAGCAGGCCGAGCGTATCGCCGTGGTGCGCCAGCGCAGGTTGTACTGCCACCTGCCGTTTGCCCAGGAAAGCACCGCCCGGCGCTTGCTCGAGCAGCTGGGTGGCGAGCTGCTCGAGGTACAGCACAGCGATCAGGTGCAGCTGCAGATTCAACTCACCGAAGGTGCCGCAGACGAGTTTCTACAGCAGCTGCAAACCGCCAGTCGCGGTGAACTGCGCTGGAGCGACGTGCAGGCGCCATAACCCGCTTCAGTCCAGCGCCAGACCACTGATACGCCGCACGGGCGTACGCACTGCCTCCTCGAATACCCCGGGACGGCTTTCCACCAGGGTGAAATGCATGCTGGCACGGGTAATCGCGGTATACACCAGTTCCTTGGTCAACACCGGATTGCGTGCTTCGGGCAACACGAGCACCGCGTGCTCGAATTCCGAGCCCTGGCTCTTGTGCACCGTCATCGCGAACACCGTTTCCACCTCGGGCAGGCGGCTGGGCAGCACGAAGCGGATACCACCACTGCCGTCGTTGCGCGCGAAGGCCACGCGCAAGGCTTCCGTCTCCGCCTGCCCCGGCACCAGCGCCGGCTCGCGAATGCGCAGGGCGATGCCGATGTCCCCGTTCATCAATCCCAGGCTGTAATCGTTACGCGTCACCAGCACGGGCCGGCCCTCGTACCAGAGCGGGTCACTGCGCAACAGCCCGCGCCGCTGCAGCAATGCGGCTACACGCTGATTCACCCCCTCCACGCCCCAGTCGCCCAGGCGCACCGCGCATAGCAGTTGAAAGCGGTCAAACGCCTGCAGTACGGCGCGCGCCCAGGCTTGCCATCGGGGGTCACCGGCGGGTACGTCGGCATCAGGTCGCAGCTTGCCCGTCAGCACCTGCAAATAAGCCGCATAACCGGGCAGTCCGTCCCCACCGAGTACCAGTGCAGCAAAGGCCGGATCAGAGACGCCGCTGAGACGTTGACTGCGAATATCCTTGAAGGCACCACGGCTGAGCAGTTCGCGGGCCGGCTCGGCGGCGCAGCGGTTCACCGCCCGGGCCAGCTCGCCAATGCCGCTATCACCAACAAAGCGGTGGGAGTGTCGCAACATGGCGGTCTGCTGAGCCAGGGCATGCTCCTGGGCATCACCGCTTTGCATTTCCGCCCCTGCAAGTGACTGACCACTGACCTGCTCCAGCCAGTCACGGGTCTGCTCGCTGTAGAAACCGGCATCGGCATCGCGGCACAGATCGCCGAGTACCGCGCCGGCCTCGACCGAGGCCAGCTGATCCTTGTCACCCAGCAGAATCAAGCGCGCGCCAGCCGGCAGGGCATCAAGCACGCAGGCCATCATTTCCAGGTCGATCATCGATGCTTCATCCACTACCAGCACATCCAGCGCCAGCGGATTACCCGCGTGATGGCGGAAGCGGCGGCTATCCGGCAGGCTGCCGAGCAGCCGATGCAGGGTGCCCACTTCGGTCGGAATCGCATCGCGCACCGCTCCGTCAACCGGCAGCTTGTCCACCTGCTTGCTGATGGATTCGGTCAAACGCGCCGCGGCCTTGCCGGTCGGCGCTGCCAGGCGGATGCGCAGCGGCTGGCCCTGTTCGACGGCCGGGGCTTGCAATAGCGCCAGCAGACGCACCACGGTCGTGGTCTTACCGGTGCCGGGGCCGCCGGTGATGATACTGAAGCGTCCGCGCGCGGCCAGCGCGCAGGCGATGCGTTGCCAATCGGGTTGCTGCCGGCTATCGGCAAACAGCGCCTGCAGACGTTCCGGCAGATCCGCTGCCACCGGCATGGGCTGCAGGCGCTCGCGCAGGCCGGCCACGACCTGCTGCTCGTACTGCCAATAGCGGCGCAGATACAGCCGCTGTCCGATCAGCACCAGGGGCCGGCTGCCGGACTGGGCGCTGCCCTGCGCATCGACCACGGCGCTTTGCGCCAGCTCCCCCTGCCATTGCTCGAAACTCAGATGTGCCAGGCACTGCGAGGGTAGCGCAATGCTGCCGGCGCTTTCCCCTTCGGGCGGCATGGAGAGTGCGAAATCCGGCGCCTGCAGCGTGGCGGGCAGATCCAGACAGACATGGCCATGGCCCAGCTGATGACTGACCAGCGCCGCTGCCAGCAGCACGCTGGCTGGAGTCTCGGCTACCTGCTCGAGCAGAAATTCGGCCAGAGCCATATCCAGCGCGCGCAACCAGCCGTTGGCCTGCCATTGCCCGAGCAGCTCCAGCAGTGCGGCGCTGTCGCTCAATGGGTCGGTAACAGCATCCGCGCCGGGGTCGGCGACCGGGTTTGCGATAGCCTCTGTGGATGGCCCGGGAATGGGCTCACCAAGCAGATCAAGTTGATCTCCGATCATGCGCTGACCTCCGCTACAGGCTGACCAGCGAACAACCGGTCCAGGGTTTCTATCAAACGGCGCGGTGGGCGGTCCTGCCAGAGCCCGCCATTGGCCGACTCGATGCCGCGCACGAACCAGTACAGGGCGCCACCGATATGCTGGTCATAGTCGTAGTCCGGCAGCCGCGCGCGCAGCTGGCGGTGCAGCGCCAGAATGTAGAACACGTATTGCAGGTCATAGCGGTGCTCGGCAATGGCCGCAGCCATGGCGCCGTCGCTGTAGTCCGCCGGGCCCTGGCCCAGCCAGTTGGACTTGTAATCGACCACGTAATAACGGCCCTCATGCTCGAACACCAGATCGATAAAGCCCTTGAACAGGCCATTGAGTCGGTCACGCTGCAGCGGCGCGCGCGGCATGCCGTCCAGGGTATGGGCCTGCACCAGCCGGTCGATCTGTTGTACATCCACGTGGGCGGCGCTGAACATGAATTCCATCTCGCTCTGGTATTGGCCGGGTTGCAGCGCTGCCAGCGCCAGTTCCGTATCCGGTACCAGACCGGGACGGTGCAACAGGGCGCTCAGCCACTCGCTCAGACAGGGCGCCCACTCACCCCAGCCGCGGCGCTGGCAGCGCGGATAGAGCCAATCCTGGGCCTGCGCCGGTTCAGCCAGTACGGCAAAGCCTTCCGCCGCTGCCAGTTCCAGCAGACCGTGAATGAAGGTACCGGGCTGCGGCCCGCGCGGGAAACGATGAATGCTCGGCGGCTCTCCCTTGCGCAGCGGGACGAAACGCGACTGGCGTTCGTCATCGGTCATGCGCTCGGCGAGGGCGCTGTCCACTGCCAGCTCGGGTTGCTCGCTGCTGATCGTCAGCGCGCTGTAGGAGCCGATCCACCAGGGCGCAAAACGTCCGTGGGTGGGGGTGCGCGCACTCAGATCGGTGCTTTGAATCAGCTGCGGCTGGTAGCTCTGCTGGTCGATCTCGGGCGCTGGTGCCACGCTGAGCACCTGTCCATCGGGCTGCCAGGCCTGCAGCCAGTCAGGTAACGCCTCGCTGGCGGGCAAGCGTTCGCCACCGGCCAGCAGATAGGCGATGGCGCTGTGGTGCAGTACCGACTCCTTGCTCTGGCCGCTTTTCAGATCCGCCAGGCCCAGCCAGCAGGCATGTCGGGCACGGGTCAGAGCTACGTACAGCAGGCGCAGGTCTTCACCCAGACGTTCCTGATCGGCCTGGCGCAGGGTGTCTTCATCGGGCTCCAACTCCAGCCGCGAACGCTCGCCATCATGTACGCGCACTGGCTCGCCCTTTTTGGCCGGCCGGCTGTGACTGATAAAGGGCAGGAACACCAGCGGGTATTCCAAGCCCTTGGACTTGTGGATGGTCACGACCTTGACCAGCTCGGCGTCGCTTTCCAGCCGCAGCACCTGATCCTCGCCAGCGCCCTCTCCGGCCTGCTGAATCAGCTCGCGCAGGTGACGAATCAGTGCCTGCTCGCCGTCCAGTTCACGGGCGGCACGCTGCAGCAGCTCGGCCAGGTGCAGCAGGTTGGTCAGGCTGCGCTCGCCATCGCTCTGCAGCAACAGCCGTGCCGGCAGCTGGAAGTCATGCAGCAGGCGGTGCAGCATCGGCAGTACGCCCTGGCGCTGCCAGCGCCGGCGATAGTCGCGAAACTGATCGACGCGCTGCTCCCACAGCCGTTCGTCCTGATTGAGCATCTCCAGGTCGGCCCAACTCAGGCCCAGTGTGGGGCTGGCCAGCGCGGCGCGCAGCAGGCGATCGTTGCCCGGCTCGGCACAGGCGCGCAACCAGCGCAGCACATCCTGGGCCTGCTGAGTGTTGAGTACCGAGTCCTTGTCCGACAGATACACGCTGCGCACACCCCGCGCCGCCAATGCCTGGCGAATCGCCTGCGCTTCGCGCCCGGTGCGTACCAGCACGGCCATGTCTGCCGGGCGCACCGGCTGCAGACTGTGCTCGGGATGAGCAAAACCGGCATCGCCGCGTTGCCCGGCCAGCAGTAGCTCGGTCATGGCGCTGGCGCAGCGCTCGGCCATCTGCCGGCGATAGACCTCACCGCTGACCGGCGCTTCGCTGGGCAGGTACCAGGCGGTCAGCGCGGCCGCCGGCTGGCCGCCAATACTCCAGACTTCCTTGCGTCCGCGGGCCTGTACCGGCAAAAACGGCAGCGGATTCTCGCTGCCCTGGCGGAACAGGAAGGCCGCGCGCGAAAACTGCGCCTCGGCATGGGCAAACACGCGGTTGACCGCTGCGACCATGGCGTCGCTGGAGCGGAAGTTGGTATCCAGGTTCTCGTGCCGCCCGGCGGTGGCGGCGCGGGCGCTCAGGTAGGTGAAAATATCGGCGCCACGGAAGGCGTAGATCGCCTGCTTGGGGTCGCCAATCAGCATCAGTGCGCTGTCCTGGTCGTTATCCCGTACCCGATAGATGCGATCAAAGATCCGGTACTGCAGCGGGTCGGTGTCCTGAAACTCGTCGATCAATGCGACCGGAAACTGCTGGCGAATCACCTGCGCCAGCCGCTCGCCATTCGCGCCCTGCAGCGCGGCGTCCAGACGGGTGAGCATGTCGTCAAACCCCATCTGCGCGCGGCGGCGCTTTTCCAGCTCGAACCGCTCCTTGATCCAGGCCGCCGCATGGCGCAGGGCGGCCTGCTCGGGCCCACGAATGGCTGCGAGCGATGCCTTCAGCCCGACCATCGCATCCAGGGCCGGGTGCGCGGGTGGCGAGCCGTTCTTCCAGATCTCCGCCAGCCCGTCCGGCGTCAACCGTTCGAACCCCTTGCCGATATCCAGCTTGAGTTGATCATCATCGGCGGCCCAATCGCGCAGCTTGTCCAGCCAGCTAGCCAGATGGCCGCGGTTCATTTTTGATGCATTGAACGCCTTGGCTTCACGGGCCTGCTCGAGCAGTGGCTCCAGTTCATCCAGCCACTGGAGCCAGGGCGCCTTGAGTTCGGTCAGTTGCTGCGCGGACTGCTGCAGACCGCTATCGATCAACGCATGCAGGTCCGGCTCGCCAGGCGCCAGCGGCTGATCGAGTAGTACGCGCGCCTTGGCCAGCAATGCGTCTGGCTGCTGCCAGCAGCTGTCGACCCAATGCAGCGCATCGCCTTGCAGGTGATAGCAGTGCAGCCGCCAGTAATCCCGCGCCACCTCGGCCAACAGCTCGCGCTGGTCGGTTTCCAGGGTCTGGGTAAACAGACTGCCGCTGTCGAAGGCGTGCTCGCGCAACATGCGCTGACACCAACTGTGAATGGTCGAAACGGCCGCCTGGTCCATCCATTGCGCGGCAATCTCCAGCTTGCGCGCGCAGCTGGGCCATTGCGCGGGCTCGGTATCGGCAAGCAGGTGCGCGAGAATCGGGTCGGGATCAGCCAGCTCGCCGCGAAACGCCTGCGCGGCCTCGACCAGTCGAGCCCGTATGCGGTCGCGCAACTCCTGGGTAGCGGCATCGGTAAAGGTGACCACCAGTATGTCCGGTGGCAACAGTTCACGGCCGAACGCGCTGTGCTCATCGCCGTGCCCGAGCACCAGGCGCAGATAGAGCGCCGAAATGGTGAAGGTCTTGCCGGTGCCGGCGCTGGCTTCGATCAGCCGGCTGCCGCGCAACGGGCAACGCAGGGCCAGGGGCAATTGTGAGTGGGTTGCGGTCATGCTGCGCCCTCCCCGACCGGGCTGAATGTGAGCCAGCCATCATCGCAGGCATTGAGCAGCGGCCGGTACAGCGCCTCGGCCCAGCCGACAAACTCCTCGCCAGCAATCAGGCTGGCAAAGTCGGGGTAAGTGCGCTGTAGGGCCACGCTCTTGTCACGCTCGCCCAGCGCGTAGCTGGAACCTTCATAGCAGATGCGCGCCTTGTCCAACCCCTTCTCCTCATCGGCCTCCAGCAAATAGGCAAAAGCCGTGTCTACCGCTACCGGCAAGGGCTTGCACAGGCCCTGCTGCCAGCCCAGCAACCAGTCACGCAGGATGCTGACTGCCCGCGACTGCTCCAGCGGCAGCAATTGAATAGTGGCGTCGGCACTGACCAGGCAGGTGGTCAATTGATGGCCGCTGGCAGCCGCCAGCACATGCAGGCTCAGTTCGTTGAGCAACTTGCGCCAGCGCGGCGCCTTGCCCTTGGCGTCCAGGGCATTGCCGGTCAGCAGTTGCAGGCGCATCAGGCCGGGTATTTCCGCCGCGGTGCGCACGCCCGCCAGCCAGCTGACCACCTCGATCCCCGGCGCACTGGCTTCCAGCGGCAGCGGGTGCGCCATCACCTGATCCCAGAGCAGCGCCTGCTGTCGATACCGCTGCAACTGATCCTGCAGGGGCTCGAGCAATTGTTCGCGCAGCAGTTCACCAAAGCCGGCCAGGGGCAACTCGCCGCGCTGACGCATGCGCGCCGCTTCGTGGATCAGCAATGCATCCCAGTCCGCATCCAGCGGCGCTTGCTGCACACGCTCCAGTAGCCACTGGCTAAGCCGGTGCCGCTGCAGGCCATCGAGGGCGAAGGGTTCGTCGTCCTCTGCGCTGGTGTGCTGCTCCTGCAGCCAGACCTTGAGCCGGGTGTTGAAAAAATGCTCGACCGGATGACGCAGAAAGCGCTGCAGCGCGGCCAGCTCGATCGGTGCTTCCAGCGCCTGCTCCGCTAGCGGGACATTTTCCGGTGATAGCTGCGTGGCATCGTGCAGGGCGCGCCATTCGCTGGCATAACTGAACAGCGTGGAGTCGGCAGCAAAGTAGCTGCGACTGAAGGGCTGCAACGGGTGTTCGGTGGTCAGCGCGGCGAGCAGATCGCCGCCGTCGGCCCGTTGCCAGCCCGCTGCCAGATGGTCACGCAACTGGCCGATCAGCACCGATGGCGGGCGTTCACTGTTGTCACGAATGCTGCGCCCCACCCAGCTGACGTACAGACTGTCGCGCGCCGACAGCAGGGCCTCGAGCAACAGGTAACGGTCGTCTTCGCGGCGCGAGCGATCGCCCGGGCGGTAATCGCGGCCCATCAGATCGAAGTCCAGCGGCGGTTGTGCGCGCGGATAATCGCCATCGTTCATGCCGAGCAGGCAGATGTGCCGGAACGGAATCGCGCGCATCGGCATCAGGGTGCAGACGTTTACCGCGCCAGCCAGAAAGCGCTGGCTGAGCTGCGACTGCCCGGCGCCATCCAGCCAGGCTTCGGCGACCACATTCAGCGGCAGCGGTGTGTCCAGCGCTACCCGTTCGCACAGCTCCAGCCAGTTGGCCAGGCTCTCCTGCAACTGCGCCAGCAACAGCTGGTCTCGCTCGGTGTCGGCGCTGAAAAAGTCGGCCAGCAACTGGCGCAGGCGCTCGCCCCAGACCACCGGTGCTGCTGGCTCGCGCAGTTGCTGCTCATGTCGGTCGAGGTGCTGGAGTAGCTGGCTGAGCGGACCAATCAACGCCGCATCCAGCCCGCCCACCTCATCATAGGGTTCTATGTCCTGCCACGCCGCTGCGCTGCCACCGGCATAACCGAGCAGCATGCGACGCAAGCCAAAGCGCCAGCTGTTGGCCTCCAGGCCGGCGGGCAGACCCAGCGCCTCGCGCCGCTGCATATCCATCCCCCAGCGCACGCCCGCACCCTCGATCCAGCGGTGCAGGGTCGGTAGCTCGGCTTCGCTCAGGTCGAAGCGGTTGCGCAGGGCGGGTACATCGAGAAGATCAAACACCTCGCTGACCGGCAGCCGACTGTCCGGCAGCCGCAGCAGATGCTCCAGGGCGATCAGCAGCGGCTCCTGGCCGCGCTGGCCCTGATCGGCCAGCGTATAGGGGATGGCGCGCGGATCGTCCGCAGCATACTGGCCGAATACCGCCTGGATATGCGGCGCGTAGGTGTTGACGTCCGGGACCATGACGATGATGTCGCGCGGCTTGAGCGTGGCATCGCTGGCAAAGGCCGCGAGCAGCTGGTCGTGCAGGATCTCGACCTCGCGCTGCGGGCTGTGGGCGATGTGAAAACGCAGGGAGTGATCCTCGCCGGGATTCACCGCGGGCCATTGGCTTCGGGTTTCTGCCAGCGGGCGCAACTCTAGAATGTCGCTTTGCAACTGCGCCAGCAGGCTGTTCCCTGATGGCTCTTCGAACAGGTCCACGCGGCCGCCGTTGATGTCGGCAAACTGGGCCTCGTAGGCGGCGCGTTCGTCATGCTGGTCGAGCAGGTTGATATAGTCCCGGCCCTGCTTACCCCAGGCGGCCAACAGTGGATGGGCGTGCTGATGCAGGGTGCTGTCATCCAGTACGACCGGCGTACCGGGCCGGCGCTGCTGACGTCGATACTGGTGCCGTAACAGGTCCTGGTCGGCGACGATGTCACTCCAGTGATACTGACAGGGATTGAGTACGCCGAGCAGTACCTGGGAGTAGCGCCCGATCACCGCCAGCGCTTCCAGTGTCTGCGCCGGGAGCGAAGAAATGCCGAATACGATGACCCTGCGCGGCAGGGCCGCCGGTCGCCGATCAGCGTTCAGCAGGTGCTCGACAAAGCGCGGATGGATGCCGGCACGGCTGTCACTCAAGCGCTCGATACCTACGTCGGCCAGCACTGCACGCCAGAGCGCGGGCTGCCACAGCTCCTCTTCGGCAAGCGGGCGATAGCCTTCACGCGCCAGACCGATGCGATCCTGACCGGCGGCCCAGTCATTGAGCCAATCGGCACGGTAGACCTGATACTGGTCAAACAGGTCAGCCAGGCGCTCGGCCAGCTGGTAGCGCTTGCGGCAGTCGCTGTCATCGGCGAGAAAGCGCTGCAGCGGCGCGAATGCCGGTTGCGCCAACAGCTCTGGCAACAGCCGCATCAATCGCCAAAGCAAGGGCTGCTTGTCCAGTGGTGACTGCTCCGGCACCGCCTCCCGCCCGAGCACGCCGCGGTAGCTGTCCCAGAGAAAGCGTGCCGGCAGCTGAACATCGAGCGCGGCGGCGATACCGCTGCCGCCCTGCTCGGGATCGGCGGCCAGTGCCATCTGCAGCCACTGGGCGATACCGTTGCTCTGCACCAGGATCACTTCATTTTCCAGCGGCCCGAGGGGATGCTCGCGCATCCAGTCGACCACCAACTGGCGCAGGCTCTCGAGATGGTTACCGTGAAGGACCATGAAACCGGGGGTCAGCGTGGCGGTGTCGTGCATCAGTACTCCTGGGTCGAACGACGCTGCACAGGGAGGTTGCAGGTCATCGACATAGTATCAGGGGTTGGCGCGACAGATCGGGTCGCAGCGCAGCTGGTCCTAGACCTGCGCGCCCAGATAACGACGTTCCCAGGGCGTGATCTCGTCGAGAAAGTGCTCCAGCTCGAGGGTCTTGGTGGCCAGGTAGCCATCGATGAACTCGGCGTCGAACAGTTCACGTGCCAGGGTACTGCGACCGAGCCGGTTGATCGCCTCATGCAGGGAGCCGGGCAGCTTGAGGTGATCCGGCGCGTCGAATTGCCCGGCGGCGGGTGCGCTGGGTTCTATCTCGTTATCGATCCCGTACAAGCCTGCTGCCAGGCTGGCGGCGATGGCCAGATAGGGATTTGCATCCGCTCCGGGGAGGCGATTTTCGACTCGCCGCGCCTCGGGCTCGCTGGCTGGTATGCGCAGGCCGGCACTGCGGTTGTCCTGGGCCCAGCACAGATTATTGGGTGAAGCGAAGGTATGACAGAACCGCTGATAGGAATTGATATTCGGCGCCATCAGCAGGGTCAGGTCCGCCAGGCACAACTGCAGGCCGCCAATAAAGTGGGGGAAGCTGAAGGTCGGCTCGTTGTTGCGCGGGTCGGTAAAGATGTTCCGGCCATGGGTTTTCTCGATCACGCTCTGGTGGATATGCATCGAGCAGCCGGGCACCCGCGCCAGCGGCTTGGCCATGCAGACGGCGATCAGGCCATGCTTGAGCGCGACCTCATGCAGCATGTGCTTGAACAGGAATGTCTGATCGGCGATCAGCAGCGGATCGCCATGCACGAAGTTGATCTCGAACTGGCTGACGCCCATTTCATGCATGAAGGTATCGCGAGGGATACCCAGCGCTGCCATGGCGACCTTGATCTCATCGAAGAACGGCCGTAACCCGTTGGCGGAGCTGACGCTGAAGGCAGCATTGCCCGGGTCCCGTCGACCGTCGATACCGACCGGCGGCTGGAACGGTTGATTGACGTCGGTGTGGCGCTCGAACAGGAAGAACTCCAGTTCGGTGGCAACAACAGGCTGCCAGTTGCGCTCGGCATACCGGTCGATCACCTGCTTGAGCAGGCTGCGGCTGGACAACCCGGACTGTGACCCGTCCAGCTCGACTGCCTCGCAGACCGCCAGGGCCCTGGGCGTCTCGGCCCAGGGTAAAACGTGCACCTGCTCGGGCACGGCGCGCAGTTCAAGATCGCCGTCATCGTCCCCGTAGAAACGCGGCTCGGGATAGCCACCCATCAGCGCCTGCAGTAATACGCCACGGGCCATCTGCAGGCGTCGCCCAGCGAGAAAACCTTCGACCGTCATGACCTTGCCGCGCGGAATGCCGTTGAGGTCCGGGGTAACGCACTCGATCTCGGACACGCCCGCCAGGCGCATTTCCAGCGAGAGGGCAGATAACGGCGAGGACATGGGCGGGCACCTTGTTTTTGCAGGGGACGGTCAGCGTGTGACCGGATGATAGCCTGCCCGAAGGCGGCCGTCACCGCTCCGGGCGCCCCAACCGTTGCCATCGATAGAGTGATCGCGTATCTTGAATTAAATGAACGAACATTCATTCACCCAAAACAAGAACAAGGATCCCCCTCATGCCCGCTATGAACTGGCTCCAAACCCTGCTGATTACGGGTTTGCTCACTCTATTAACAGGCTGTCTGGGTGGCGGCGGCGGCAGCTCCAGTGACTTGCCCTCTGCGCCCGCGGCGCCCCTCCCGGCCAATCTGACTTTCATGAGCGCCGCCGGTATTGGCGTCTCGGATCTGGATGCGGCGGTGACGCTCTACAAGGATGGGCTGGGCATGCGGGAAGTGGCGCGACTGGTGCGCGACAACCGTATCGAAGTGGTCATGCAATCGGCCGACCGTCGCGGCTCGCAGGTCGTGCTCATGGATTTTACCGATGGCGTGGGTCGCAACTTTCAGCAGAATCCGGGCAAGCTGGTTTTCTATGCAAAGGATGCGCAGGCCTTCGCCGACCGCTTCACCGCTGCGGGCGGGCGCATCACCGTGCCACCGGCTCCGCAGCCCAGCGTTGGCAACGTGGTGGTGGGATTTGGCCGCGACCTGGATAACAACCTGATCGAAATTGTAGGTGAGCCGGAAGCCACCGACTCCTACTTCGGCGCCTTCGGTATTGGCGTCAGTGACCTGGAGGCGTCCCGGGATTTCTATGTGGACGTGCTGGGCTTTGAAGAAAGCCAGTTTCTGCAGATTCCCGGACAGTACGACGAATACATTCTGACCTCACCGGTACCGGGCAGCTCGGCGGTGGTGTTGATGAACTGGACCAATGGCAGCGTTCGCAACTACACGGACAACCCGGTGAAGCTGCAGCTTGATGTGGCTTATCCCCAGAACCTGGCTGAAAATATTCAGCAGGCAGGCGGTGAGGTCGAGCGCAACCCTGCTGCATCCAAAGAGGCGGACATGGCCGGCGCTGTGGTCGGCTACGCCAGCGACGCCGACGGCACTGTGCTGGAATTACGCCAGGGCATCCGTGGGTACCTGGGCGCCGCCGGTGTCGGGGTAGAGGACCTGGAGGCTGCGGTTGATTTCTACGTCGCCGGGCTGGGGATGACCGAGGTAACCCGACGCACCCGTGATGATCGCGAGGAAGTGGTCCTGCAGTCGGCCGACGGACGCGGCTCGGAGGTGGTACTGATGGGTTTCACCGACGGCGTGGTCCGCAACTATCGGCAGAACCCGGGAAAACTGGTTTTTTACGTGAACGATCCCGAGCAGTACGCCCGCGACATTCTCAATGCCGGGGGCCGGGTCACGGTTCCGCCGGCCTTTCAGGCGGGGCTGGGCGTCACGGTGGGCTTCGGGCGTGACCTGGACAACAACCTGATCGAATTCGTCGGCAGTGATGAGGCCGTGGAGTCCTACTTCGGCGCTTTTGGCATCGGCGTGAGTGATCTTGAAGCTGCACGGGATTTCTATGTCGAGGATCTGGGCTTTCGTGAGGTGCTCTATCTCCCCATCCCGTTCCAGTACAACGAGTACATTCTGCAGGGCCAGGGTGGGTCTGCGCTGGTGTTGATGAACTGGATCAATGGCAGCCCGCGCAATTACACCGATAACCCGGTAAAACTGGAAGTGCGCAGCATGTCGCCTGAAGGTTTTGCCCAAGCCATTGAAGATGCCGGACAGGAGGTGGTCGCCGCCCCGGGGCCTTCAAACGAAGATGACCGGGCGGGTGAAACGGTTGGCTATGCCAAGGACGCGGATGGCACGCTGATCGAAATATTGCGGGCGCCCTGGGCGAAGCAGGAGTAATCCAGCGCCCATTAAAAAAGCCAGTCTGGTTTCCCAGACTGGCCTGTTTTCAATTCGGGCGAATCAGAAGCTCAGCGCGCGATCGCCCTCTTCATCCCGGATACGGGACGGCAGGCCCATGGTGTTCAACAGGTTGATGAACGGCTTGGGCGGCAGCTCCTCGACGTTGACCATCTTTTCCACATCCCACTCGCCATTGGCAATCAGGATCGCTGCGGCAACGGCAGGCACACCGGCGGTGTAGGAGATCCCCTGACTACCGACCTCCTGATAGGCCTCGGCATGGTCGGCGACGTTGTAGATGAACACTTCCTTGTCCTTGCCGTCCTTCTTGCCCCTGACCAGATCGCCGATGCAGGTCTTGCCCTGATAATCCGGCGCCAGGGAGGACGGGTCCGGCAGCACAGCCTTGACTACCTTGAGCGGGATCACTTCCAGCCCTTCGGCGGTCGTGACCGGCTGTTCGGACAGCAGGCCCAGGTTGTTCAGTACCGTGAACACATTGATGTAGTGCTCGCCAAAGCCCATCCAGAAACGGATATTGGGTACGTTCAGGTTCTGTGACAGGGAATGCAGCTCGTCGTGACCGGTCATGTAGCTGGTGTGCTGACCGACCACGGGCAGATCATCGGTCCGCTTGACCTCGAACATCTTGTTGCTGACCCACTGGCTGCCCTGCCATGACCAGACCTGGCCGGTGAACTCACGGAAGTTGATCTCGGGGTCGAAGTTGGTCGCGAAGTACTTGCCATGACTGCCGGCATTGATATCGATGATGTCGATGTCGCTGACAATGTCGAAATATTCGTTCACCGCCAGGGCCGCGTAGGCGTTGACCACGCCCGGATCGAAGCCGATGCCCAGAACGGCAGTGACCTTGTTGGCAGCACACAGCTCGCGGCGCTTCCACTCGTAGTTGGCGTACCAGGGCGGCGTTTCGCAGATCTTCTCCGGCTCTTCGTGGATCGCGGTGTCCAGATAGGCCGCACCGGTCTCGATGCATGCCTGAAGCACGGACATATTGACGAAAGACGATCCGACATTGATGACCAGCTGCGACTGTGTCTTGTTGATCAGCGCCTTGGTGGCCTCGACATCGAGGGCATCCAGAGCGTGGGCCTGCAATTCACCGGCAACCTTGAGGCTGCCCTTCTCACGGACGCTGTCGACCACCTGCTGGCATTTCTCGACCGTACGCGACGCAATATGAATATTGCCCAGCACATCGTTATGCTGCGCACATTTGTGTGCGACAACCTGGGCAACACCACCGGCACCAATAATCAGAACGTTTTTCTTCATGTCTCTTCCTCGTAACGCCTCCTTGGAAAAGGCTGGGTTGTTTGCCTCAGGAGAGGCCGTTTACGAAATCGTCGAAGCTGAACTCGCGTACCACTTCGACACTGCCATCGAGCTGACGCACCGCGATGGAGGGCATCTGTACCCCATTGAACCAGTTTTTCTTGACCATTGTGTAACCGGCCGCATCAATGAATGAGAGACGGTCACCAATCTGCAGTTCCTTGTCGAACTGGAACTCGCCGAATATATCGCCGGCCAGGCAGGACTTGCCGCAGACCATGTAGCTGTGTTCGCCGTCGCAAGGGGCCATTCTGGCGGGCTGACGGTAGATCAGCAGATCCAGCATGTGCGCCTCGATGGAACTGTCGACCACAGCCAGATTCTTGCCATTGAACAGCGTGTCCAGCACCGTCACCTCGAGCGAGGTGCTCATGGTGATCGCGGCCTCGCCTGGTTCAAGGTAGACCTGCACGTCGAACCGCTCGGAAAACGCCTTGAGCCGCGCGCAGAACGCATCAAGGGGATAGCCATCACCGGTAAAGTGGATGCCGCCACCGAGGCTGACCCACTCCACCTGCTCGAGCAGGGCGCCAAAACGCTCCTCGATCTGACTGAGCATCTGGTCGAACAGGGCAAAATCGCTGTTCTCGCAGTTGTTGTGGATCATGAAGCCCGACACCTGGTCAATCACCTCGGCGACCTTGCCGGCATCCCATTCGCCCAGGCGGCTGTAGGGCCGCGACGGGTCGGCAATGAGGAATTCCGAACTGCTCACGCCGGGGTTCAGACGCAGGCCGCGAACATGGCTGGAGGAAGCGTCGGCAAAACGCTTTAGCTGGCTGATCGAGTTGAAGATGATCTTGTCGGAGTGAGCAAGCACCTCCTCGATCTCGTCATCGGCGTAGGCCACGCTGTAGGCGTGGGTTTCTCCGGCGAACTTGAGACGACCGAGCTTGACCTCGTTGAGGGAGGACGATGTCGTACCGTCCATGTACTCCTGCATCAGATCGAATACCGACCAGGTGGCAAAACATTTCAGAGCCAGCAGCGCCTTGGCGCCTGAATGCTCGCGCACGTAAGCGATACGCTCCATGTTGCGCAGCAACTTGCTCTTGTCGATCAGGTAGTACGGGGTTTTGATCATGGCCCAACGACCCTCCGCAGTTCGCCGATAAACCGGGAGATGCCCGGCCTACGCAAAGCGCGCGATTATAGTGAAAAACCGGCTGACCTTCGAGCAAAAATGCATTTCTCGAGGTGCCAGCCTACCCGGCCAGTGTGGCAATTTGATAATGCATTTCAAGGGGCGTGGGCACGGGGAGTACATCCATGCGCATAACGCATCACAACGGCAATAAAAATGCATTAGACATATAGACCAGGGTGCTAATAAGGTACTTCGACAGTCGATAACAACAATGCCGGAGTAATACATCCATGCGCTACCGACCGCTTCTGTTAACCAGCCTTATCCTCGCCACCTGCAGCCAGACAGTGCTTGCCGAGCCAAAGGCTGCCGAGCCATTTACCGCCGAAAGCAACAAGGCCGTGCTGGATGCCCTGCCCTTCGACAATACCCAGGCCTTCGACGACGCGCGCCGCGGCTTTATTGCCGAGTGGCCCGAGGGCAAAGTCGTCGACAGCAGTGGCAAACTGGCCTGGAACATGGCCGCCTATGCATTCCTGCAGGGCAAGCCGGCGCCGGACACGGTCAATCCCAGCCTGTGGCGCCAGGCACAGTTGAACGCCATCCACGGCTTGTTCGAGGTCACCGAGGGGATGTACCAGATCCGCGGCATGGACCTGGCGAACATGACGATCATTGAAGGTGACACCGGCCTGATCATCATCGATCCGCTGCTGACCCCGGCCACGGCCAAGGCCGGGCTGGAGCTCTACTATCAGAACCGGCCGCAGAAGCCGGTGGTCGCGGTGCTCTATACCCACAACCACGCCGACCACTTCGGCGGCGTGAAAGGGGTCATTGACGAGGCCGATGTGCGCGCGGGCAAGGTCAAGGTATATGCGCCCTACGGCTTCATGCAGCATGCGGTGTCCGAGAACGTGATTGCTGGCAACGCCATGACCCGCCGCGCGACCTACCAGTTCGGCGCCGTGGTGCCACCGGGTGAGCGCGGCCATGTGGATACCGGTCTGGGCAAGGCGCTGGCCAGCGGTCCGATTACCCTGATCGCACCCACCGACACCGTACCGGACAATGCGACCCTGACGATCGATGGTGTCGAGATCGAGTTCCAGATGGCCCACGGTACCGAAGCCGAGTCGGAAATGATGATGTATTTTCCGCAGTTCAAGGTCCTCAATACCGCGGAGATCACCAGCCAGCACCTGCACAATATCTACACCATCCGCGGCGCCGCCATTCGTGATGCCAGCGCCTGGTCACATTACATCGACAAGGCACTGGAACGCTTTGGCGATCGTGCCGACATCCTGATTGCCCAGCACCACTGGCCGATCTGGGAGCGCGAGCGTGCGCAGCATTTCCTCGGCGTGCAGCGCGATCTGTACAAGTTCATTCATGATCAGTCCGTGCGCATGATGAACAAGGGCCACCTGCCCGGCGACATTGCGGAAAATATCAAGCTGCCCAAGAGCCTGGACCAGGAGTGGTATGCCCGTGGCTATTACGGCACGCTGAAGCACAATGCCCGCGCCATCTATCAGCGTTACATGGGCTGGTACGATGCCAACCCTGCCAACCTGGATCCCCTGCCCCCGCAGGAAAATGCGGCCAAGACCATCAGCTACATGGGCGGTATGGACAAGGTGATCGAGCAGGCCCGTGCCGATTTTGCCAAGGGCGAGTATCGCTGGGTGGCCTGGGTCATGAGCCAGGCCGTGTTCGCCGAGCCGGGTAATACGTCAGCCCGCGAGCTGGGTGCCGACGCCCTCGAACAGCTGGGCTATCAGGCCGAAGCCGGCACCTGGCGCGGCGCCTATCTCACCGGCGCCCAGGAACTGCGCGAAGGCGTTGGTGAGCCTCGCCGCGGTAATGCGCTGTCTCCGGATCTGCTCCAGGCTCTGGAAGCAGGCATGTTCTTTGACCTGCTGGCTGTGCGCCTGAATGCGGAAAAGGCCGAGGGCAAACACCTGGTGATCAACTGGACGCTGACCGATATCGATGAGCAGTACCGCCTGAATCTGCAAAATTCGACCCTGACCCACCGTGCTGGCAGTCTTGCCGAGAATCCTGACGCCGGCGTGAGCATGACGCGGGCAACCCTGGATCGCATCCTGCTCCGCCAGACCAGCTTTCCGGATGCAGTCAAGGCAGGAGAGATCAAGCTGACCGGTGACCCGATGGCTTTCTTCGGCCTGCTCCAGATGATCGAGGAACCGCCCGCCAACTTCCCTATCGTTGAACCGGTCACGCCGTAAAAACAGGCTACCGGAAAGCAAAAAGCCGGGGCATGAGCCCCGGCTTTTTTTTGCTCAACGCTCAGAAGTTGTAACGCATTCCGGCCGAGAGCATGTCGACATCGTATTCATCTGCCACATCCTGATAGCGCTCATACTCGGCTACCAGACTGAAGCTTTCATTCAGAGCAAACGCAGCCCCGAGTCCCAGAGACATGACGTTCTCTTTTTCCGAGTCGCTTCCATTGACCAGGAATGTAGAACTGTTTTTCACTTCGGTTTTAAGCTGGTGATAACCCACTTTACCGAACAGGCTCAGCCTGTCGAAGCCGATGGTTCCAACAGCATTTATGCCGAGGCCATCGGTTTGCGCTGTGGTCTTGGCCTCAGCGAACGCGTTGCTTGCCTTGTATTCTGCTGTACCCAGATCCAGATACTGAAACTCGATGGCGACGTAGGGGTTGAGCTGAATGCCCGCCCCGATCTTGAACGCAGTATCCTTGTTATCCAGGGAAGAGGAAACGCCTAAGCCCGGCGTCACGCCCCAGAAATTATCCAGCTCCTGCTTGGAAATATCAGCATCGGACTGGCCGGCGCTGACAAAAAGGTAGCCATTGGGCTGAGCTGCTTGGGCCATCCCAGCCAGGGCACTGAAACCGACTACCACGGCAGCAAGCAAAGTTTTCTTGAACATTATATACATCTCCAGATGCTTGTTATGACTGTCTTCATGACAGTAATCCTTTAAGCGAGCCTCCGGCCCGCGGGCGGTATCATAGTGCTATTTGCCAACCTTGCACCACACAACAGGGGCAATTTTTTCTCGTGGACGACGGGCAAGCGGGTCGGTTAAACCGTACAAAAAAAGCCGGGGCATGAGCCCCGGCTTTTTTTTCCATCTAATGCTCAGAAACGGTAGCGCAGTCCCGCCGAAAGCATATCGACATCATACTCATCCGCAACGTCCGAATAGACTTCATACTCAGCTACCACTGCCAGGCTGGACGTCAGATCGTAGGCTCCACCGAAACCATAGGAAACCACCCACTCTTCTTCACTTTCGCTGGCTGACCCACCCAGGCCGGTTACCCGGACTTCGGTTTCCATCCGGTGATAACCAAGCTTGCCAAATAAATGGAAGCGCTCAAAAGGCACGGTCCCTACCAGATTACCGCCCCAGCCCTGGGTTTCCAGATCGGCCTGAAATACGCCGAATATGGTTGGAACGTCACCCTTGACACTGCCAAGCTCGGTGTATTGGAGCTCCAGGCCCCAGTTGGGGGACAGTTGCAAACCACCGCCCAGCTTCCATGCAGTATCTTCAGTATCCGTCGCACCACTGACGTTGGCGTCCGACTGACCCAGGCTACCAAAAAGGTAGCCGTTAGACTCATCGGCCTGGGCAATGGCGGTAATGGCACTGAGGCTGACAACAACGGCAGCAAGCAAAGTTTTCTTGAACATTGATACATCTCCAGATGCTTATAGTAACTGTCCCCTGGACAGTAATTCCTTTTAACCGGACCTCCTGGTCCGGGCGGAAATAATATAAGGCGATTCCGGAACGCCGCACCATAGGGCGGGCAAAAATATTCTCAGGGGGCTTTGAGCAGGCGGTGCAAGCGCTCGACGAAGAAGGATTGCTCGTCCTGCAGGCAGAACAGGTCAGGGGCAAACAGCCAGCTCTGGGTGATCCCCATCAGGTAGGTGTAGATCAGAACGCCCAGCTTCTGCGAGGGTAATGTGGCGTCCAGCTCTCCGGCGTGCTGGGCCTGGGCGACAAGGCGGGTGAGCGTATCGACGATGCGTCGGGTCAGCTCCTTTTCCCGCTGGATAGTCGGCGCTATCGCCTCGGTCAGCTCGGTCTTGTTCAACAGGATTTCGAAGGACTGGCGAAACCAGAGGTCCTCGGCAAGCAGCACCAGCCACTGGCCTGCGAAGGTCTCGATAGCCTGCAGCGGAGCGGCTGAGGCGCTGGCGGCAGTGTCGATCAGCGCTTCCAGCGGTTCCTGGGAGTAGGCCAGCACCGCCTGGTAGAGATCGTCCTTGTTCTTGAAGTGCCAGTAGATGGGGCCGCGGCTATAACCAGCCTCGGTCCCTATCATGCCCAGCGTGGTGTTGGAGTAGCCGTTGCGACTGAACAGCGTCAGCGCGGCTTCGATGATCTTGAGGCGCGTCTTTTCCGCGTCTTCCTTGGTACGGCGCATGAATTATCCGGTTGCGGTACGCCCCGTGGCCGCATAGCCACGGGGCGTTCGGTGAGATCAGAGCGCGTCGTCTGCCGCCATCTGCATGTAGGCAGGATCGAAACGCAGCTTTATATTAGCTTCGTCGCCCAGCACCTTGCCATCGGGGAAGGAGATTCCGACGAAATCAGCTGAACTGGCGCCCTCGCCCAGCAGGCCTTTCTCGTAGGAGAACTGGCGGACGCTATCCATGGCTTCAATTGCCTGGTCGCTGGAGATGAACGCTACCGCATCAGCGGGCTGCCAGAACATCTTCATGCCGGCCAGCTGCGCTTCGTAGCCAGCCTGATCGGTTCCCGAGGCTTCCCCGAGGAAGGCTCGAGCTTCCTGACCCGCTTCACTGTCGGTGCTCATTTCGGCCATCAGTTCAAACCAGGCGCCAACCAGAGCCTTGCCCAGGGCAGGATTATCCGCCAGGGTCTGGGTGTTGACGACCGTCAGATCCTTGATGTGACCGGGGATCTGGCTGGAGTCGAACACGCCGTGGGCACCGGGCATCGCGAGGACATCGGCCAGCAACGGATTCCAGGTGACAACGTTCTCGACGCCGTCTGTGCTGAAGGCCGCAACGATATCGGCATCACCGGTGTTGACCACGGTGACATCGCGCTCGCTCATGCCGACCGAATCCAGTGCCCGGGCCAGCAGGTAGTGTGACACCGACAATTCGACCAGATTGACCTGCTCACCCTTGAGGTCCCTGATATCGCTGCTGCCTTTCATCACCAGACCATCGTTACCGCTGGAGTAGTCGCCGACAATCAGCGCGGTAGTATCAACGCCACCCGCCGAGGGGATGGAGAGTGCGTCCATGCTGGTGGCCACGACGCCGTCGAATTCGCCCGCAGTGTACTGGTTGATCGACTCGATGTAATCGTTGATCTGCACGATCTCGACCTCGATACCGTACTTGTCTGCCCACTTCTTCATGATTCCGGACTCGTCCACATACTTCCACGGAATCCAGCCGGCATAGATGCTCCAGGCGATCTTGAAGCTGTCCTTTTCCTGGGCGCTGGCGGTCGGAACGATGAGCATGGTCGAGACGGCCGCGGTGATGAGAGCGCCACCGAGCATCTGCGTCAGACGGCGTTTGAATGCAAAAGGCTTGTTCATGTATCTACTCCTGAATGGATAAGGCGGTTACCGTGATGCGTATTTATATGGAAAACCGTAGCAAGAGCCGCGCCAGCTTCCGCTGGCGTGACTGGTTCAGAAAAACTTCAGGTAGCGGTTGATCTCCCAGTCCGAGACATGGGTGTGATAGCTGGTCCACTCCTCGCGCTTGTACTGCACGAAACTGTCGAACATGGCATCACCAAAAACCGCTCTGGAAAGCGGGTCAGCGGCAAACGCATCGATGGCTTCACCGAGATTCTGCGGCAGCATTTCGATGTCCATCTCGCGGACCTGCTCGTCGGTGTAGTTGTACATGTTCTCGCGATGCGGCAGCCCGGGATCCAGGGCCTCGCGGATGCCTTCAAGGCCCGCTGCCAGGATCATTGCGGCTCCCAGATAGGGGTTGCAGGCGATGTCTGCGGCGCGGCATTCGACCCGCGCGCCCTGGGAAGGTATGCGCAACATATTGGTGCGGTTGTTGTTGCCGTAACAGACGAAGACCGGCGCCCAGGTGGAGCCGGACATGCTGCCCTTGCGCACCAGACGCTTGTAGCTGTTGACCGTGGGTGCGATCACCGCACTGATGGCCTTGGCGTGCTTCATCACCCCGGCGATGAAGTGATAGGCCATGGCGGTTACCCCGCAGCCATAGGTGTCGTCGCCGTTGGCGGTATCAAACAGGTTCTTGCCGGTGTTCAGATCGGCCAGGGACATGTTGTAGTGTGCCCCGCTCCCGGTGCGCGTAGCGGAGGGCTTGGGCATGAAGCTGGCGAAGGCGCCGTGCTTGCGGGCGATCTCTCCGGCCATGAGACGGAAGAATACCAGCCTGTCGGCCATGCCCAGGGCATCGGTGTAGGTAAAGTCGGTCTCGAACTGGCCATTGGCGTCTTCATGGTCGAAGGAGTAGACGTCCCAGCCCATGCTGTTCATTGCTTCGACCAGTTCGCCGACGATATGCATGTTGTCGCCCAGGGTCCGCGGGTCATAGCAGGGCTTGGCCAGGGTATCGCGGGCGCTGATCGGCTCGAAGCCGCCGTCGGCAGAGTCCTTGAACAGGAAGAACTCGGTTTCGATTCCCAGGTTGAACTGCAACCCCATGTCGGCCGCTTCGGCCACCTGACGCTTGAGAATATTCCGCGAGCAGGCCTCGAAAGGCGCACCATCCAGATAAAGGTCACTGGCAAACCAGGCCAGGTCCGGGTTCCAGGGGCACTGGGTCAGCGTTGCGGTATCGGGCATCGCCGCGACCTCGTTGTCGCTGATCTCCTGGGGTACGCCATCGAGGGCGGCACCGGTAAAGAGTTCAGAGCCCTTGAGCATTCTGTCCAGATGATCCACCGGAACGAACTTGCCTTTGATGATGCCGTGGATGTCGACATAGCCGGCAAGGGCGTATTTGACGCCCTTGTCCCGCAGGGTGTTTTTCAGGGTTTCGGCTGATGGCTGTACCGTCATGAGTGCGCTCCAGATCGTGATTCCGCCGGATATGGCGGGCTTGGTATGAATCTTCCATTCAACATACATGCCAGCATGCATGTATAAATCGCAGCAGAGGGTTCATGCGGTCGGCAACCGACCGCTCCAGAGCACGGGAGATAAGCTTAAATGACTGAATTCAAAGGTATTGAGGGACGCTTCGCCTTGGGCGACCTGGTGCTGCAAAACGGCGAGGTGCTGCGTGATACCGAGCTTGCCTATCTGCAGTTCGGCGAGCTGAACAAGGCGGCCGACAACCTCGTGCTCCTGCCGACGTACTATGGTGGAACACACGCGGGCAATACGCCCCTTATTGGTGCATCAGGGCCGCTTGATCCGGCGCGTTACTGCATCGTCATTCCCGACCTGCTCGGCAATGGCTGCTCAACCTCGCCGACCCGTGCCCATGCGTCCCAGCAGGCTGGCCACTTCCCCCACGTGAGCCTGCTGGACAACGTGGTGGCACAGCAGCGGCTGGTGGCAGAGCGCTTCGGCAATGCAACCCTGGCGCTGGTCATGGGCTGGTCGATGGGTGGTATGCAGGCGTTGCAATGGGGCTGCAGTTTTCCCGGTCAGGTTGAGCGCATCATGAGCGTCTGCGCAACCGCGCGCTGCTGGCCGCACAACCGGGTTTTTCTCGAAGGCGTGAAAGCGGCATTGACCTGCGACCCCGCCTGGCAGGGCGGCTTTTACCAGCGCCCGCCGCAAGCGGGCCTGAAAGCCTTTGCTCGCGTATATGCCGGATGGGCCTATAGCCAGGCGTTCTTCCGTGACGCGCTCTACCGTCAGCTGGGCCTTGAGAGCATTGACGCGCTACTGGACTACTGGGAAGAGGATCACCTGGGCCAGGACGCCAACAACCTGCTGGCCGTACTCGGCACCTGGCAGGAGGCGGACATCAGTGCCAATGCCCAGTATGGGGGAGACTTTGCTGCCGCGCTCCGAGCCATTGGTGCCCGCACCCTGATCATGCCATGCACAACCGACCTATATTTCACCGCGCATGATGCGGCCTGGGAAGCCGGCCAGATGAGCAACGCAGAATGTCGTCCGCTGGTGTCCGACTGGGGGCACTGTGCCGGAGCACCGGGGCGCAATCCGACGGACACCCGAACCATTCTGGACGCCTGCGCCGAGCTGCTGGCCTGTTCATGAGCGTCGCTCGGGCCGCTGCGCCACACCCTCGTCATCCCAGAAGGGCCTGGCGCTCTCGTGCTCGGCTTCGGTCCGGCTGACACCGATGTCGCGCAGCATGCGGCCGTCCAGCGATGCCAGCAGCCTGCGCTCATAGGCCAGCTGCCGCCACCGGCGCACTCTGGCCAGCCCTTTTACCAGCAGGTTGTCCTGCTGCCCTGACCCGAGACGGCAGACGGCTCCCCGGTACAGCTGCGACGCACTTTTCATGACGATCTCCTCCTTTCAGATGACATCAGTCTCTGCCTGGCGCTATCATCAATCCAACGAATGTTTCTTATGCGTTGCATCTGGGAGTTTGATGTATGGCCAACTACCCCACCATCGACAGCGAGCTTCTGCGCACCTTTGTGGCGATTGCCGACCAGGGCGGCTTTACCCGCGCAGCAGCGCTGCTGAACCGGACCCAGTCTGCGGTCAGCATGCAGATGAAGCGACTGGAGGAGGATGTTCTGCAGCGCCCGCTGTTTCAGAAGGAGGGACGGCAACTGCAGATGACAGCCGAGGGCGAGCTGTTGCTGGGATACGCGAGGCGCATACTGAAACTGCAGGGCGAGCTGCTCAATACACTACGCGAACCGCACATGGTCGGCGTCGTACGTATCGGCACCCCGGATGACTATGTGATGCGCTTTCTGCCGAACGTACTCGCCCGCTTCGCCCAGACCTACCCGCTGGTGCAGGTCGAATTGCACTGCGAGCCCTCCTTCCAGCTGCTGCAGCGCAAGGACCTGGATCTGACCATCGTTACCCGTGAGCCGGGTACCGAGATGGGTCAGCTATTGCGTCAGGAGCAGGTGGTCTGGGCCCAGGCGGCGAGTTTTGATCTGAGCGAGCGCGCGACGCTACCGCTGGCCATGTTCAACGCCGATTGCTTTTGCCGGGCCTGGGCATGCAACGCGCTCGACGCGATGGACCGTGATTACCGGGTCGCCTACACCAGTCCCAGCCTGTCGGCGATCATGGCGGTGGTCAGTGCGGGTCTGGCCATCACCGCCCAGTTGAGAAGCCTGATTCCTGCTGACATGCGCATCATCGGAGCGGAGGAAGGTCTGCCGGAGATGCCCTCGGCGAGCATCGTGTTGCTGCGCAACCCGCGCAGCCAGTCACCGGTCACCGAGTGCATGGCCGAGTATCTGGCGGAAGGTTTCCGCTCCTAGGCTGAGGGTCTGGCCCAGCCGCTGTAGACGTAGGTCATCGGCCGCGGACCGGGCAGATATTCCTGTTGCAGCTCCTCGATCACGAAACCGCCGGCTTCGATCAGCGCAGGAATGTCGCGATCAAGATGACAGCCGCCGGCAAAGGGCTTCCACAGGGGTGTCAATCGATGTTGCCACCGCTCCACGCCGGGGTCGGGCGCCAGTCCGTGCTCGCAGAACAGCAACTTGCCACCCGGCTTGAGCACGCGGGCCATCTCTTCCAGCGCGGGCAACGGGTCGACGATACTGCACAGGGTGAAGGTCATGACGACGGTATCGAAGCGGTCGGTCTCGGCATGAATGCCCTGGACGTCCACGGCGACCATATCGACCGGAATACTGATCGCAGCGGCGCGCTTGCGTCCCAGTGTCTGCATCTGCGCTGCGGGATCGACCCCGACAATCGCGCTGACCTGATCGGGGTTGTAGAACTGCAGGTTGAGACCGGTACCGATGCCGATCTCCAGCACCTCACCAGTGGCCCGCGGCACGATCTTTGACCGCGCCTTCATGACGTCGCCCATGCCACAGGCCATGTCGATCATTCTGGGTAGTACGTAGCGCTCGTATGGATTCATTGGCTTTCCCGGCAGTGATGCGAAAGCGGTCAGAAATCGTTCAGCGACCTACCCAGCTCAGCGTATGGGGCGGCTGTCCTTCCCGGTTGAACAAATGACCGACATCCGGAACAGCATAGCACCGGTCGCCACGCTGGGGTTGCCAGCGATTGAATTCGGCATGACTGATACCCACCTCCCAGGGCTCCTCACTCTGCCAACCGCAGGGCGCAAGCTCCAGCCGTACTTCAGCGCCGATCAGGCTGATCGATTCTATCCGCAGCGGCAAATGGGCGTGGCTTGCCGGCTCATCCTGCAGGCGCACTTCGTGTGGCCTGAGGTACAGCTGCACCGTATCCCCTGTGGCCTGCTCCGGCAGCTCGACCCATCCTTCGCCCTGTGCCAGCCGTTGACCCTGCAGCGCGCCTTCAAACACGTTCACGTGACCCAGAAAGTCGAATACGAACCGGCTTTCCGGCTGAGCATAGAGTGAACGCGGGTCGTCGACCTGCTCGATCTTGCCGGCACTCATGACGACCACCTGATCCGACAGCTCAAGGGCCTCTTCCTGGTCATGGGTGACGAACACGCTGGTGAAGTGCAGCTCATCGTGCAAAGCCCGCAGCCAGCGACGCAGGTCCTTGCGCACCTTGGCGTCCAGTGCCCCGAAGGGCTCATCCAGCAAGAGGATCTGCGGCTTCATCGCCAGGGCTCTGGCAAGGGCAATCCGCTGCTTCTGTCCGCCGGACAACTGGGCCGGGAAGCGGTCGGCCAGATGGGATAACTGCACCATCTCCAGCAACTCGCCCACCCGCTTGCGGATCTCCGCCGCATTGGGCCGATCCTTGCGCGGCATGACTTCAAGCCCGAAGGCGATGTTCTGCGCCACGGTCATGTGCCGGAAGAGCGCGTAATGCTGGAATACGAAACCCACACGCCGCTCCCGCACATGCAGGGGCGTCACATCCTGGCCATGGAACAGCACACGACCGCTTTCGGCATTCTCCAGACCGGCGATCACCCTGAGCAGGGTAGTCTTGCCCGAGCCGGACGGACCCAGCAGACCGATCAGCTTGCCATCAGGGATTTCCAGCGATATGTCCCGGAGCGCCTGGAAGGACCCAAAATATTTATTGATGCGCTCTACCGTAATACTCATCAGCGGACTTCCGACGGATTGATTTCAGGGGATCGTTGCGAACTCTGCCGCCATTCGACAATGCCTTTGATCAGCAGGGTCAGCAGAGCAATACCGGCGAGTAACGAGGCACTGACAAAGGCGCCCACGACGTTGTAATCCTGATATAGCAACTCCACATGCAGGGGCAAGGTGTTGGTCTGGCCGCGGATATTGCCTGCCACCACCGAGACAGCACCGAACTCCCCCACCGCACGGGCATTGGTCAGCACTACACCGTAGATCAGCGCCCACTGGATGTTGGGTAGCGTGACACGGCGGAACAATTGCCAGCCGCTCGCCCCCAGAATGACGCCGGCCTCTTCCTCCTCACTGCCCTGCTGCTGCATCAGCGGTATCAGCTCGCGGGCGACAAAGGGGCAGGTCACGAACACGGTCACCATGACGATGCCTGGCCAGGCAAACATCAACTGCACGTCATGATCGGCCAGCCAGCTACCCAGCCAACCGTTGCTGCCATACAGCAGCAAGTACAGCAGGCCCGCCACCACGGGCGAGACCGCAAAGGGGATATCGATCAGCGTGATCAGCGCCTTGCGCCCGGGAAACTCGAACCGGGTAACCAGCCAGGCAAGGAAGACGCCGAATACCAGATTGATGGGCACCGTCAGAGCGGCAACGAAAAGGGTCAGACCGATCGCATGCAGTGTGTATTCATCCGTCAGGTTCTCCCATGCGGTTCCCACACCGCCAGACAGGGCCTGGGCAAAGATCAGCACCAGCGGGATCACCAGAATCAACAGGGTCAGCGTCAATGCCGTGCCGATCAGCAACCACTTGGTCCAGGGCCTTTCACCGACCCTGAGACTGGACTTGTATTGTTTCATCGCGGACTCACCGACCGTGCAGGCGTTTCAGATAACGCGCCTGCCACAGATTGATTCCCAACAGCAGCACCAGCGATGCCATCAGCACCACCGATGCAATGGCACTCGCCGCCGCATAGTCAAACTCCTGGAGCCGGACAAAGATCATCAGACTGGTAATCTCGCTGACGTAGGGCGTATTGCCGGCAATGAAAATGACGGCACCGAACTCACCCAGGCTGCGCGTGAAGGACAGCGCCACACCGGTCATCAATGCGGGCCAAAGTGCAGGAAAGATGATCCGCCGGAACACGGTCAGGTCCGAGGCGCCCATGCTCATGGCGGCCTCTTCGTCTTCCGGGGCCAGGTCTTCGAGTACCGGTTGTACGGTACGCACCACAAAGGGCAGGCTGGTAAAGGACATCGCGACAATGATGCCCAGGGGGGTATAGGCGACCTTGATTCCGAGCTCGGCAAGATATTGTCCATACCAGCCATTCTCGGCAAAAAGGGCTGCCAGGGTAATGCCGGCCACCGCAGTGGGCAGGGCGAAAGGCAGATCCATCAAGGCATCCACCAGCCGCTTGCCCCAGAAATCATAACGCACCAGCACCCAGGCCATGAGCAAGCCGACGACACCGTTGATCACCGAAGCGATCGCCGCAGCCCACAGGGTGACCTTGTAGGACGCCATTACACGCTCGTCGGTAATCACTGCCCAGTACTCGGCAAGACTCATACCCGAGGTCTGCACGATCAGCCCAGTGACCGGTAGCAGCAACACCAGGCTGATGAATAAAAGAGAAATGCCCAGGCTCAGTGAGAACCCGGGCAATACTCTTTTGGCGCGACCACCCTTGGGTGGTGCGCCGGTCATGATCTTGTCCATGGATGCTCTATATCAGCGACGCTGCAACTGATCCAGCTTGCCGCCCGGGGCGAAATGCACGGACATGGCCGTCTCCCAGTCGCCCGCAATTTCTTCGATGGGCAACAGCTCCAGCTCGGGGAAACGGTCGGCAAACTCGGCTTTTACCGTCTCGTTGTGTACACGATAGTTGAAGCCGGCGATCAAACGTTGCGCCTCTTCTGTGTAGAGATACTCGAGGTAGCTCTTGGCCAGTTCCTCGGTCCCGTTGCGCTCGACATTGCGATCGATCCAGGTGACCGGAAACTCCGCGAGAAAGCTGGTCTTGGGAACCACTACCTGGTATCCGCCCTCAGGGTTCTGCGCGACGATATTGTTCACTTCCGACTCGAAAGTCAGCAGTACGTCGCCGATACCGCGTTCGATGAACGTGGTTGTGGCTCCGCGTCCACCGGTGTCATAGACAGCCACATTACCCAGCATGGTCTTGAGGAATTGATCGATCTTTGCCTCGTCTCCATCAAAGGCCTTCTGCGCATATCCCAAAGCAGCGAGATAGGTGTAGCGACCATTGCCCGAGGTTTTCGGGTTGGGCAGGACGGAGCTTACGTCGTCACGGGCCAGGTCATCCCAGTTCTGGATATTCTTGGGATTGCCCTCACGCACCAGGAACGCCATGGTGGAGTAATAGGGCGAGCTTGCGTTAGGCAGGCGCTGACGCCAGTCTTCAGGAATAAGGTTGCCGCGTTCGTGCAGGATGTCGACATCGGTTACCTGGTTGTAGGTCACCACGTCCGCCCGCAATCCCTGGATGATGGCCTGGGCCTGCTTGGAGGATCCGCCATGGGACTGATTGATATCGACGGTCTTGCCGGTCTTTTCTTTCCAGTGTTCCGCGAACTGCTGGTTGTATGCGGAAAAGAGCTCGCGGGCGATGTCGTAGGACGAATTCAACAGTTCTTGATCGGCAGCCTGTACCGGAGCAAAAGCTGCGCTCGCGCCGAAAAGCAAACCACCCGCCAGAGCGCCAATGCGTTTACCTAAAGATCGATCAGTCATAAAACCTCCGAAAGCGTGGGACGCGGACAAGTGCCTCCCGATCAGGCTGCACAGGTTAACCAACCTCCAGGTTTATAACAACTTACTGGTTATACGGTTTTACTTATTACTTAAATCTCTAAAGCATAAGACCAAGCCGCCCTGATTGCTTACTGTGCGCGGTAGTTTGAAGTAACAAATAAGCTGCAAGCTGCAAGCTGCAAGCTGCAAGCTGCAAGCTGCAAGCTGCAAGCTGCAAGCTGCAAGCTGCAAGCTGCAAGCTGCAAGCTGCAAGCTGCAAGCGAATCAGTGTGGGGGCTG
>Ga0208794_1000037_pt1 | contig 201445 bp, 171 predicted proteins | sample 32_taG_FD_184106 | JGI IMG/M metagenome (GOLD analysis project Ga0208794, IMG submission 184106) | Marine viral communities from the Gulf of Mexico - 32_GoM_OMZ_CsCl metaG (SPAdes) (version 2) | ecosystem: Environmental > Aquatic > Marine > Oceanic | place: Atlantic Ocean: Gulf of Mexico... | reverse complement strand
CCAATCGGTATGATCACTCATGAGGCGGTGCTCTCGGATTATGGTGTTGGTCGCACAACCATCATGACCGAGATGTCACCGCCTCACCTCATTCCAGAAACAAAAAGTCCGGGTAGCCCCGGACTTCCGTGATGAACCAAAAAAAAACCCGCTAGCGATAGCGGGTTTCAAGGAGCAGTACTTGATAAGACAAGTCGCGTAGCCAACGCCAGACCTGTGTCACCCGTGCATGATGCGTGGCACAGATGACACCCCGGTGTCAGCACCGTGACAATGTGATGAACCTGCTCCCTGTTTAATGCTTGCGTACGATCACGCTGCCGATCGAGTAGCCGGCGCCGAACGAGCAGATCACGCCCAGACTGCCGCTGGGCAGATCGTCCTGGTATTTGTGGAACGCGATGATCGAACCGGCCGAACTGGTATTGGCGTATTCGTCCAGCACCACCGGCGCCTCATGCGCTTCCGGATCACGGCCGAGCAGCTTGCGCGCGATCAGCATGTTCATGTTCAGGTTGGCCTGATGCAGCCAGAACCGTTTGATATCGCCAACCGGCAGGGAGAATTCCTCCAGGTGCTCACCGATCAGCTCGGCCACCATCGGGCAGACGTCCTTGAAGACCTTGCGGCCCTGCTGCACGAACAGCTTGTCCGGAGCACCCACACCGCTATCGTCGGCACGGTTGAGGAAGCCGAAGTTGTTGCGGATATTGTTCGAATACTTGGTCAGCAGTTTGGTGCCGATAATATCGAACTGGTGCTCTGACACGGCGTCTTCGGCCCGCTCAATCACGACCGCGGTGCAGGCATCGCCGAAGATGAAATGGCTGTCGCGGTCACAGAAGTTCATGTGGCCGGTACAGACTTCCGGGTTGACCATCAGGATTGCCCGGGCCTGGCCGAGCTGGACCGAGTTGGCCGCTGCCTGAATACCGAAGGTGGCCGAGGAACAGGCCACGTTCATGTCGAAGCCGAAGCCCTCGATGCCCAGCGCTTCCTGTACTTCCACGGCAATCGCCGGGTAGGCGCGCTGCAGATTGGAACAGGCAACGATCACGCCATCGATATCTGCTGCCGTGCGCCCGGCTTTTTCCAGCGCTTGGGTACCGGCCTTGATCGCCATTTCACACAGCACGGACCACTCTTCGTTGCTGCGCTCGGGGATATCCGGCTTCATCCGGTTGATATCGACGATACCGCTCTTGTTCATCACGTAGCGGCTCTTGATGCCGGACGCCTTTTCGATGAACTCGGTGCTCGAGGGCGTCAGCGCGGCCATCTGGCCGGCGGCAATCGCATCGGCGTTGTCCTGGTTGTACTTTTCGACATAGGCATTGAAGCTCTCTACCAGCTCTTCATTGCTGATGCTGTGGGCTGGGGTGTACAGGCCTGTTCCACTGATCACGACTCTTTGCACGGTCGGTCCTCTCTGATGATTTGGGTAATGCATTACCGGGCGAGCGGTAATACCCCGGCCTGAAAACAGGCCTTGCGCTGAAAATGGCTCAAAGACGAAGCATAATGCATAGTGACGCCCAGATCACTCCATTGGTCACCTTTGACCCATTTGCTGCGCTGATCAGGCGGGGATTTCCTGCCACATTTTCGACAGCCGCTTGGCCGAGACCGGTACACGGGTGCCCAGTTGCTGGGCAAACAGTGAAACGCGGTACTCTTCCACCAGCCAGCGCCAGGTAGCCAGGCCTTCGTCGTGGCGGCCCTCCTGTTGATGCTTGAGGGCGCGGGCCTGGTAACGGTCCATCAACGCCTGCAGCTCCTCGGTCCACACCCGGTCACGCTGGACCTGACCGGGCAGTTTGTCCAGCCGCTGCTCTATCGCCTGCAGGTAACGGGGGTACTGCAGCAGCCATTCGGCCGGCACCTCACGCACGAAGCCCTTGAAAAACAGGCCTGTCAGCTGCCCTCGAATATCGTTGAGGGCCAACGCCTGGGCCAGATCGATCTTGCCCTTGAGCCGCTTCTGCACTGCATGCCAGCCCTTGAGAACAGCCAGGGTTTCCACAGCCAGCTTTTCAGTCGCCGCCACCCACTCACCCCGGCCCTGCTCCAGCCGCTCGGCCAGTGCTCCCGGATCACGTGGCAGGGGCTGGTCCAGCGGCAGAAAAACGCGATCGATCGCCGCAAGCAATACATCTTCGGTCAGCTGCTGCTGGTTGCCCAGTTCGCGGTAATAGATGGCCGCCTCTTTCAGCGCCGTGCACTTCTGCCGCAGAAAACGCGCCTGCTCGTTCAGCTCGCCCAACAGCAGACGCTGTACGCCACGTCGATGTGCCTGCAGCGCCTGGCTTTGCGTATCGAACAATTGCTCCTGAACCTGATCCCCCTCCTCGACCCAGGCCGGCCAGAAGGTCACCTCGATGCCCGCCTGATTGCGCACCAGCGATTCCGCCAGGACATAGCTGCCAGCGGCGCGGGTCTGCTGCCGGGGCTGACTGGTGGGAGCGGGAGCCGGCTGTTCCTGTGGCTGCCCGGCCAGTTGACTGCACAGGGCACTGTAGTCCCGACCCTCGGCAATGATCTTGCCGCTGGCATCGACAACTTCGATATTGGTCAACAGATGGGGCTCGAGCGACACCTCGGCCCAGGCCTGATCATCGATGCGGGTGCCGGTCATGCGCGTCAGCTCGCGGCCGAGCGCCTGACCCAGATTGCCCTGGGCAAAGGGCATGTGCTCGAGGGCCGCACGCACGAAATCCGGTACCGGTACAAAGTTGCGGCGCAGGGCCTTGGGCAGACCACGCACCATGGCGACGCACTTGTCGAACAGCAGGCCGGGCACCAGCCAGTCGAGCCGATCGGCAGGGATCTGGCGCAGCAGGGGCGCAGGCACCCGCATGGTCACACCATCCCGGGGATTCCCCGGCTCGAAGTGATAGCTCAGCGGCAGCGCCACTTGCTGCCAGCGCCAGGCATCCGGGTACTGCTCGGCCGTCACCTCGCCCGCTTCGCGCTGCAGCAGTTCCTCACGGGTCATGTGCAGCAGCCGAGGATTCTCCCGTTGCTGGGTCTTGAGCCAGCGCTCGAAGCTCGCCAGTTGATAGATCTCTGCCGGGATGTGCCGGTCAAAATAGGCGTAGAGCGTCTCGTCGTCGACCAGAATGTCGCGGCGGCGGGCCTTGGCTTCAAGCTCATCCAGCTCGGCCAGCAGTTGCTGGTTGGCCTTGTTGAACGGGGCGCGACCATGCCACTCGCCAAGCACCAGCGCCTGGCGGATGAAAATCTCCCGCGCAGCGACCGGATCGATCGGTCCGAAGTGCACCTTGCGCCGGGGTACGATGATCAGGCCATACAGCGTGACCTGTTCAAATGCGACGACCTGCCCGCGCTTTTTCTCCCAGTGTGGCTCGCTGTAGCTGGTCTTGACCAGATGCCCGGCCAGCGGCTCGACCCACAGCGGATCGATCTTCGCCGCCAGACGGCCGTACAGGCGCCGGGTTTCGGTCAGCTCGGCGACCATGACCCACGGCGGGCGCTTCTTCGCCAAGGCAGAGGACGGATGCAGCATGAACCGGCGCTGGCGAGCACCGAGGTAGTCCCCCTCTTCGGTCTTGTTGCCCAACTGACTGAGCAGCCCCGCCAGCAATGCCTTGTGCACCGAGTCATCCGAGGCGGGCTGGCTGTTGCGTTCCAGCTTCAGGTCGCGACAGGTCAATACCAGTTGCCGGTGCGTCTCGCGCCATTCGCGCAGGCGCAGAAAATTCAGGAAGTTGCGCCGACACCAGCTGCGCAACTGGCCCTGGGTCAGGGCCTGGCGCTGCTCTTCATAACCGCGCCAGAGATTGATGAACGCGGCAAAGTCGGAGTTCTCGTCACGCCACTGCACATGGGCCTGGTCGGCAGCCTGCTGCCTTTCCAGCGGACGTTCGCGCGGATCCTGCACGGTCAGGCCACTGGCAATGATCAGCACCTCTTCCAGGCTGGCATTGCGACTGGCTTCCAGCAGCATGCGACCGATCCGGGGGTCTACGGGCAGGCGCGCCAGTTGCCGGCCGTTATCGGTTATGGTGCCGTCCCGATCGACCGCACCGAGTTCCTGCAGCAGGGTGAAGCCGTCGCTGATGGCGCGGCCGTCCGGCGGTTCGATAAACGGAAAATCCTCGATCCGGCCGAGCCGCAGGTGCAGCATCTGCAGAATCACCGCAGCCAGGTTGGTACGCAGAATTTCCGGGTCGGTAAATTCCGGCCGGGCGATGAAATCCTCTTCGGCATACAGACGCACGCAGATACCCGGGGCTACACGGCCGCAGCGACCCTTGCGCTGGTTGGCACTGGCCTGGGAAACGGCCTCGACCGGCAGGCGCTGCACCTTGGAGCGCGGACTGTAGCGGCTGATGCGCGCCTCGCCCGGATCGATCACATACACGATCCCGGGCACGGTCAGGGAGGTCTCGGCCACGTTGGTGGCCAGCACCACGCGCCGGCCGGCGTGGGAAGCAAAAATCTTCTGCTGTTCGGCTACAGACAGGCGGGCGTACAGAGGCAGTATCTCGGTATGCCGCAGATTGGCCTTGCGCAGATATTCGGCAGTGTCGCGGATCTCCCGCTCACCGGGCAGGAACACCAGGGCATCGCCGGGGCGCTGGCCGTTGGCGCGCTCGTGACGCTCCAGTTCCTGCAATGCGGCGACGATGCCCTGATCAATACTCAGATCCTCTTCGACCTGATTGCCCTCCTCGTCCATCTCCGCGCTCAGCGGCCGGTACCAGACGTCGACCGGGTAGGTTCGACCGGAAACCTCGATCACCGGGGCGTTGTCGAAATGCGCCGAGAAACGTTCGAGATCAATGGTCGCCGAGGTAATGATGACTTTCAGGTCAGGACGCTTGGGCAAAATGGTCTTGAGGTAGCCGAGCAGAAAATCGATGTTCAGGCTGCGCTCGTGGGCCTCGTCGATGATCAGCGTATCGTAACGCTGCAGAAACCGGTCGTTCTGGGTTTCGGCCAGCAGGATGCCGTCCGTCATCAGCTTGACCAGGGTGGTATCGGAGCTCTGGTCGGTAAAGCGCACCTGGAAACCGACCAGCTCGCCCAGGGGCGTGCCGATCTCCTCCGCTACCCGGCTGGCAACACTGCGCGCGGCCAGGCGCCGTGGCTGAGTGTGGCCGATCAGGCCATGGGTGCCCCGGCCCAGCTCCAGACAGATCTTGGGGATCTGGGTGGTCTTGCCAGAGCCGGTCTCACCGGCAACGATCACTACCTGGTTGGCTGCGATGGCCTCACGGATCTGCTCGCGACGTTCGGCAATCGGCAACTGATCGTCAAAGCGCATGGGTGGAATGCTGTCACGACGCGCCTGCACCCGCGCGCAGGAGCGCTGGAACTGCTCCAGCCAGCGGGACCGGCGCTGTGGGTCAGGCTGTTTACCCAGTTGCTGCAACTGGCGCTGCAAGCGATGGCGATCGGCGGCCATGGTCTGATCGAGGTTGCTTGCCAGCGAGGATAAATCGGTCATTGTCTGAATCGGTACCTGATGGTCATCTGGGTGAATGCCGGGGACAGCGCCCCGTGCCGAATCATACCGTCTGGCTGCCCTCGGCGCAGGTCTTGTGTTTAGCCCAATCGCCGATTTTCAACCTTGACCGCTTCTTCAATAACACCAGCAGAGCATGGGATAGGTTCAGACCAGCTCGTGCTTGATTGCATAACGAACCAGTTCAGACAGGCTGTTTATCTCCAACTTGTCCATCAGACGCGCCTTGTGTGTACTAATGGTCTTCGAGCTCAGGTGCAGTCTGGCACCCAGCTCACCCACAGTGCTGCCCTGCGCCAGACCGATGAAAATTTCGTATTCCCGCTTGGTCAAACGAGTATGCAACTCGCCATTGGACTTGCCCATGAGCGATTCACGAGCCAGGCGGTCGGCCAGCTCCCGCGGAATATAGATCTGCCCTCGGCTCACCGTGCGCAGGGCTTCAAGCAACTCTTGCGGAGCGCGACTCTTGGTTATGAAGCCCCGCGCACCGGCACGAATCGCGCGAGGGGCGTAGAACTCCTCGCGATGCATGCTCAGAACCAGGATCAGCGTTTCCGGCGCGCGGCGATGCAACTTCTCAACCAGCTCCAGCCCGGAACAGCCCGGCATGGTCATATCCATCAGCAATACTTGAGGCGCCGTTCTGACTACAGCCTCCAAGGCCTGATCGCCATCAGCAGCCTCGCCCACCACGTGCATGTCTGCCGTCGACGCAATCAGAGCGCGAATGCCTTCGCGCACGATGCTGTGATCGTCGGCAATGTAAACATCAATCATTGGCTTCACCTGTAAGAGGGAGGCTGACAACAATGCGAACCCCTTTGCCAAGCGCCGACTCCACCAGCAGATCGCCATCGAGCAAGGCTACCCGTTCGCGAATACCGATCAGGCCCAGCCCGCGTTTGCCCACAGCTCCCGGGTCGAAACCGACCCCGTTATCGACCACTACCAGCCTGGCCCGCTCCGGGGACTCCTGGTACCAGACATTGACCGCAGACGCTTTGGCGTGCCGGCTGATGTTGGTCATGCATTCCTGAAGTATCCGAAAGAGCGTTGTCGCCACATCCCCCTTTACTCTGCCATCCGTATCCAATTGCGCGTGCCATTGCACATCCGTGCCTTCGCGATCGGCGCATTGCTCCAGAAACCATTCGGCGGTCGTTTCGAACCCCAGGTCATCGAGCATGGCAGGCCGCAGGTTGGCCGCGATCTCGCGCACCTGCTCGATCATGCCATCAGTGATCTGGGCCAGCAGTCTGAGACGCTGGATATAGCTTGCTGGCAGTCCCGAAGACTGATTGAGTGCTACGCCTATGTTCAGTTTGAGGGCGGTTAGCGACTGGCCCAGCTCGTCGTGTAGATCACGCGCCATGCGCCTCCTCTCCTCCTCGAGCAAACTGTCCTGTGCTTGTGAGAGACGGCGCAGCTCTTCTCTGGAATGCTGGAGTTCGGCCTCCCACTGTTTCAGCTCGGTCACGTCGCGCAGCACAGAAACGAAATGGCCCGGCTCATCCTCCCGTGATGCGGGTACTGGTACTATCTCCATCTCGTTCCAGAAAGGGGTACCGTCCCTGCGGTAGTTGATGATCTCCTCAGTAATGGGTTCGCGCCTTGCCTGCGCGGCGCGTATGCGTTGCAGTGCGGCCTTGTCCGTCGCTTCGCCCTGGAACAGTTTGGGCGATCGCCCTATCAGCTCATCCGGGCGGTAACCGGTTATCCGGCTGACTGCCTGGTTGACGAATTTGATGCGGGTGCCAGCGCGCTCATCGCCGTCCATCTCCGTAATGATGATGACTTCGTGAATCTGGTCAACGCAGGTCTGCAGCAGGCGCCGGCTTTCCTCCAGCCGATAACGTTCCGTCTTGTCTCGCGCGACTGCGAAGACCCCCACAACATCGCCGCCAACAAGGATCGGAAAATGCGTAATCTGCACAATCGCAACGCGCCCCTGGCGATTGATAATCCTGCAGGGGAAGCTACATGGGTTGCCCGCCAAGGCAGCCATGAAGCTGACTTTTGCGTCGACGCGGCAGGCGGGATCGACAATGTCTTGCCAATCCAGCTTGACCAGTTCTCCAGCTAAATAACCGGTGAGCTCAACGGTGGCCTGATTAACTTCGACGAAGCGGCCTTCCAGGTCCTGACTGAACACCGCATCAGGATTTTCGGAGAAGAGCGAACGATAACGCTGCTCGTTCCAGGCAAGGGCGCGGGAAAGCGCCCGAAATTCGGTAATGTCGGTCAACTGCAGCAAGCGTGTCCCATCCGTCTCGGGCGCACTACCAACCGTCAGGCGGAAACGCTTCTGGCCGATGTTGGCTTCCAGTTCATGATTGCTGTCGCGATCGAGCGGTCCGCGGAGAATGCTGGAGAGCCGCGATGCAGCATCGGTGTCGAGCATATCCCGGAAAACACCACCAATTTCCAGGCAGACATTCAGGCCTTTTGCCTTGCTGCAAAGGTCCTGTATACAACCACTGCGGTCCAGCCGAACGACTGGGCCGGGTATGGTATCCAGCGGGCTCATTGCTTACCTCCGGAAGTGCCAAACTGTCCGCCGTTGTCGCCAAGCCAATGTCTGAAGTGTTGCAGCTTCTGATCGAGGGTCAAGCCGGTGCAGCCTTCCCGCTCTTGAGCAAGCCAGCGAGAACTGCGTCTGCAATGGCACTCAAGGGCAGTATTTCCACTGCAGCACCGCGCTCGATTGCTTCCTTGGGCATGCCGAAAACCACCGAGCTGTCTCGGTCCTGGGCGATGGTATGGGCACCAGCCTGGCGCATGGCCAGAAGACCGTTGGCGCCGTCATCACCCATCCCGGTCATGATAATGCCAAGCGCATCGGCGCCTGCCACCCTGGCCACGGAGCGAAACAGCACATCCACCGAGGGCTTGTGTCGATTGACCGGTGGTCCATCCGCCACGCCTACACGGTATTGCGCACCGCTGCGGCGCAGCTGCATGTGCTTGCCGCCCGGCGCTATGAGGACCAGCCCGGGCAACACCCGGTCGCCATCTACGGCCTCGCGCACCTCGCACCGACACAGGCTGTTCAGGCGCTGAGCGAACGCGGCGGTGAATTTCTCCGGCATGTGCTGCACCACGACAATGCCCGGACAATTTGCCGGCATGCGCGTCAACACGACTTCCAGCGCGTGGGTACCGCCGGTGGAGGTACCCATGGCCACGACCTGATCGGTGGTCTGATTCATCGCCGAGGTCGACGCCGGCTCGCTGCGCCTGGCATGAACGGGGGCCGGAGCAGGAGCCTGAGCCGTCGCCCGAGTGGCACCGGCGACTCTGGCCCGTGCGGCGGCCTTGATCACCTGCAGCATGTGCTGGCCACCCGCCTGGAGAAAATCCCTGAGCCCGATTTTGGGTTTGGTGATGATGTCCACCGCGCCGGCGGCCAACGCCTGCAAGGTGGTATCCGCGCCCTTCTCGGTCAGCGTGGAGCAGATGACTACGGGAGTGGGACGTTCCTGCATCAACTTGCGCAGGAAGGTTATGCCGTCCATACGCGGCATTTCAACATCCAGAACAATCACATCGGGCCAGTCCTGCTGCATTTTCTGCAGCGCGAACACCGGATCGGGCGCGGCGCCAATCACGCGGACCCCGGGGTCGGCTCCGAGCATTTGGGTCAAGACCTGCCTGACTACCGCCGAATCGTCGACGATGAAAACACCGATAGGGCCTCTCATGCTGAAGCACCGGAAGCCAGACAGCGATCCTGGGCCGAAGGCTCACCCAGCCTCATCCATACATCGCCCTGCTCCAGATCAAAAACGAGTTGGCGATAAACGCTGCCACCAAGGCTTCTGGCCACCACCTTGAGTCCGTGAAGCCGCACCAGGTCTTCAGCCATGCAGATATTACGGTCCGCCACCGAGTTGGCCGCCGGACCCAGGCCGAACATGCTGGCGCCACCAAAGAGCTTGGCCTCGTAGTCGCCGGGCCGGCCGCCGTGTCTATGCATTTCCCTCACCAGAAGTGCCAGTGCGTCTGTTCCGTAGCGGGCGTTCAGCTCGGTTCGCGGGTGATGCTTGCCGGGTAGCATGAAATGACACATACCGCCCACCTTGTAGCCGGGATGCCAAAGTGTCACCGCGACGCAGGAGCCAAGCAGCGTGCGGATGCGGGTGTGTTCATCGCCAAAATACCATTCCCCGGGATGCAGGAAGATATCAATGCCTGATCCCAGTGCGGTCATCATGAACCTGCCCGATAGACCGAAGGCATCACCGCCTTGAGCCCGTTCTGGAAACCGTTGAGCGTTTCCGAATGACCAATGATCAGGTAGCCGCCCGGTTTCAGCCGCGCGACCAGCCGAGCGACAATCTGCTGCTTGGTTTCGGTATTGAAGTAGATCATCACATTGCGCAGAAAGATGACATCGAAGGACCCGACTTCCGGCAGCTTGATGTTGAGATTGATCTGCCGAAAATCCACCCGCGAGCGAATGGATGGCTCGACCATGAAGGCCCCTTCCGCCGCGCCGACACCGCGCAGACAGTAGTTTTTCAGCAGCTCCTGCGGAATCTTCTCCGCGCGGGCCATGGGATAGCGTCCGGTGCGCGCCTGGGCGAGCACCTGGGTGCTGATATCGGAGGCCAGAATGTCCCAGCCGGCCTTGCCCAGCACCTGCGCCAGTACCATCGCCGCCGTGTAGGGCTCCTCGCCACTGGAGCAGGCAGCGCTCCACAGGCGGAAAGGCTGCTGCCGGGAATGCCCTGGCAGAATAGTGTTGCGCAAGAAGTCGAAATGCCTGGGTTCGCGAAAAAAATAGGTCTCGTTGGTAGTCAGCAGGTCAACCGCCGTCTGCTTCTCCACGGGATCGCGACGCAGGTATTGCCAGTATTCGGCGTAACTGGCCAACTGCAACGCCTTCAGGCGCTTGGCCAGACGGCCAGCGACCATGGTGCGCTTGCTGGCAGCCATGTGAATGCCGGCGACGTCGAAAATCATGCGCTGAAATTCGCCGAACTCGGCTTCGCTAAGCGTCGAACCTGCCGTAGCAGGCCGCACCGGCGCTTCAGTTGCCATGGCCATGTTCAATGTTTTCCACCGCACTGGCCAGCTCGGCCATTTCCTGTACATCCAGAGCGCTCTGCACGTTCAGCATGATGACGAAGCGTCCCTGCACCTTGCCCATGCCGGCTATGAAGTCCGAGCGGATACGGGCTCCGAAACTGGGCGCCGGTTCGATCTCGCGTGGCGGAATTTCCAGTACTTCGGACACCGCATCGACAATCACACCCACTTCCTGGAGATGCTCCTCGTTTTCGTTGTCATTGCCCTCGATTTCCAGAATCACGATACAGCTACGACGATTGATGAGGCTCTCGCCTCGGCCGAAACGCGCAGCCAGGTCGATGACCGGCACCACGCTGCCGCGCAGGTTTATCACGCCTCGCACGAAGCTCGGCATCATCGGCACCGTGGTCAGGTTGCCGAACTCGATGATCTCGCGGATATGCAGAATGCCCACCGCGAACATCTCCTGTCCGACCTGAAAGGTCAGATATTGATGCTGATCCTCGGTGGCGTCCGCAGGCCCGACACCTCTGCTCTGTTCTGTTCTGTGCAGCTGACTCATGACGTCTCCTCAGAACCGCACGTATTCGGAATCGTCAACACGATCCGACCTGGTTTGCTCGGTGCGCGAGACGTCGCGGATCACCTTGTCCAGGCCGCTCTTTTTCGGCTTAGCCTGACCGCGCCCCAAGGCGCTGTCACCGACCTTGAAGAACGCCATCGCTTGCTGCAGCTGCTCGGCCTGGGCCGACATCTCTTCGGAGGTGGCGGCCAGCTCTTCGGACGCCGACGCGTTCTGTTGGGTGATCTGGTTGAGCTGCTCCATGGCGCTGTTGATTTGGGCCACACCGGAGGACTGCTCGCTGGATGCCGCGGCGATTTCCTGCACCAGATCGGAGGTCTTCTGGATCGAAGGCACCATTTCACTCAACAGCTTTCCTGCGCGCTCGGCCAGCTCAACCGAGGAACCGGCAACATCGCCGATCTCCCGCGCTGCGACCTGGCTGCGTTCAGCGAGTTTGCGCACTTCTGCGGCAACTACCGCGAAGCCCTTGCCGTGTTCGCCGGCACGGGCGGCTTCAATGGCGGCGTTGAGTGCCAGCAGATTGGTCTGGTAGGCAATGTCGTCGATGATCGAAATCTTCTCGGCAATGCTCTTCATCGCGGTAACGGTCTTGGCGACCGCCTCGCCGCCCTCCACTGCTTCCTTGGAGGCCTTGCTGGCCATGCCGTCGGTGACGCCGGCGTTCTCGGTGTTCTGGCTGATGGAAGCCGTCATCTGTTCCATCGACGCGCTAGTTTCCTCGACGCTGGAGGCCTGCTCGCTGGACGCCTGGGACAGGGACTGGCTGGTAGCATTTACTTCTTCCGACGCCGAGGCCAGGTTATCTGCACCGGAGCGTACTTCGCTGATGACCTGGGATAGCCGCTTGACCATTTCGTCCATTGCGCCGAGCAATTGACCCGTTTCGTCTCGGCTGTTTACATCGATTCTGACCGTCATGTCGCCATCTGCGAGCTGACGTGCGGCTGAAACGGCTACATTTAGTGGGCCCACAATGCCCCGGGTGATGAGCCAGGCGAATACGATTCCTATGATCATGGCCACGATGGAGAGCGTCACGATTATCGCGATCGCTGTTTTGACCAGCTCTGTCGTTGCATCACTGGCTTCAGCAACTTGAGTGCTCTGGAAATCCAGGAAACTCTGAATCTCGGCCATGTACCGGTTCAATGCATGACGGGTCCCGTCCATCCAGCGTGCGGTTGCTGCCCTGTTGTCACCGGTTTCGAGAATGCCAAAGACACCTTGCCGACTGTTTATGAATTCTTCCTGGGCATGCAGAATCTCCTCTAGCCGAGCGACGCCCTCCTCGCTCACGGTTATCGCCTGCAACCGGTCAAGGGCCTTGGCTACATCCTCGACCCGATCTTCAATCTGGCGATGCAGGGCTTCGAGCTCCTGTTCAGGCGTCGCCTCGTTAGTGAGCAGCAGGTCCAGCGACGCCAGAGCGCTGTTCTGCGTATAGAAGATAATCTTGTTGGCGATCCTGAGGCGCTCGGCCTGCGGCCCGGCCAGGTCATTAACCTTGCCGTCCGCTGTCATGAAGCGTTCCGCCGACACAAGCGCCACTATTCCCAGCAGCAACAGCACGGCGCCAAAGGCCACACCGAGTCGCATACCAATTTTCAGATTCTTGAACATTTTTGACACTCCGGAAATACAACTAGTAGGACGCCGGCAACCTCGACCGGGTCTGGTTAAGAGAACCGCGATTGGCGGCATCTTCGTGCCGGCTCATCTGCTGTATCAACGCCGGCACATCCAGAATCAACGCCACCTGGCCACTACCGAGGATGGTTGAACCGGACAGCCCCTTGAGATGGGCAAAAATGCCCTTCAACGGTTTGATAACGGTCTGGTGCTCGCCCAGCAGCTCGTCCACGACCAGACCTACTTTCTGAGTGCCATGGCGCACCACGATGATGTTCTGCCTGCGGCTGTCCGGGCCTGTGAGCCCGAAGTGCTGTTTCAGCCGGATCAGTGGCAGGACTTCCTGGCGCAGATTGACGAAACTGCTCTGCGCGCTGTCGCTTTGCTGCTCTGCGCTCAGTTCAGTACATTCCACTACCCGGTCGAGGGGCACCACGTAGGAGGCGTTACCAACTCGGGCAAGAAAGCCGTCGATAATGGCCAGAGTCAGGGGCAGGCGTATGCGAAAGGTGGTACCGCCGGCAATGCCCGGCGAGACCAGCTCGACCACGCCGCGCAGCGCCTCGATATTGCGCCTGACCACGTCCATGCCCACACCCCGGCCAGACAGGTTGGTCACCTGTTCTACCGTGGAAAAGCCCGGTTCGAATATCAGGTTGAACACCTCCGCATCGGACAGCACGGCGTCTTCGTGTACCAGCCCCCTTTCCACCGCCTTGGCCAGAATTTTCGTGCGGTTGAGACCGGCACCGTCATCACTGACCTCGATAACTATTGCGCCAGACTCGTGGTAGGCATTCAGGTAGACACTGCCCTGGGCGGGCTTGCCCCTGCCCAGGCGCGTCGCAGGCGTCTCGATACCGTGATCACAGGCGTTTCTGACCAGGTGCGTCAGCGGGTCGCCGATTTTCTCCACCACGGTCTTGTCGAGCTCGGCGTCGGCACCGGTGATCACCAGCTCGATGGCCTTGCCCAGCTCGGAGGAAATGTCACGCACCACGCGCTGAAAGCGCTGGAAGGTATCGCCAATGGGTACCATGCGCAGATCAAGGGAGCTGTCGCGAATGCTCTCCACCAGCAGGCGCAGATTGGCTGCCGATTCGCGGGCAGAGGTATCGCCGCAGCGGTCCGCATCCATGGATACGGCAGCCGAGGTAGTCACCAGCTCGCCGACCAGATTGATCAGATTATCGAGTTTCTCAGCCTGGATGCGAAAATGCTGCACCGCCTTCTTGCGCCGCCCGTTCACCGGGTCCTGCTTGTCAGCGACGGCACCCGAGAACTCGGACTCCGTCATACCCCGCGCGTCTTCCTGCGTCACCGCGAGGTCAGGTCTGTTTCCAGGCCGCTCCAGTTCGCCGGGGGGCGTCAGCTCGAGTTCGTAGAGATCGTCGGCAAGTTCGAACACTTCCTCGATAGCGGATCGGCTTGCGGACGTCAGCAGATCGACTTCAAAACCCAAATAGCAGGATTCGGGATCAAACTCGTCCAGCGCAGGCAATGTCTGGCTGCTTGTGGTGACAGCAACCAACTCACCCAGAGCACCCAGGTAGCGAAGAAACCCGAGCGGGTCCATGCCGTGACGCAGGGCATCCTGACTGATACGAATGGAAATGTGCCAGGTGCCTTCATCGGCGGCGCACGCCTGCGCATTTTCACCGGCTGTCTGTTCGTTCTGGGCTAGAGACTGAAAGGGTACGAGCTCCTCCAGCAGGCTATCTCCGGCCGGCTGCAATTGTGTTGCTGCAGACGGCTCGGGCAGCTCCACCAGCAGCGTGATGTGGTCGCGGCAACGCAGCAATAGGTTGGCAAGGTCGTTGGTCAGCTGAATTTTCTCTGCCCGCAGCCTGTCCAGTACGTTTTCCACCACATGAGTGAAGCCCACCACGTGATCCAGGCCGAACATGCCGGCAGAACCCTTCACGGTGTGCACGCAGCGAAAAAGCGCATTGCGCAGCTCCGCCTCGCCGGGACTGGACTCCAGATCGAGCAGAAGCTGTTCCATGTCGCCCAGCAGTTCACGGCTCTCATCGAGGAAGGTTTGCAGCACCTGCTCCATATTCATTGGCTGAGCCCCCTGTCGCCTGTTTCGCCAGATTCGAGTTTCACCCCGGCAAAGCCCAGCGCCTGCAGCACAACCTCACTACTGGTGAGCACTTCAATCGCCTTGCCACTGGCGCTATCGAGACCCGCCGCAACCATCAACAGTTGCAGCCCGGCGGTATCCAGCTCGGTCACACCGGCAAGGTCGAGGCAGTTGAGTTTTCCCGTACCAAAGGCCTCACACAGCAGGTCTGTAGCTTCCTTCGCCTGGTAGATGGTCAATTCGCCCTGAAACGTGAGGCAGCCGGTATCAGGGTCGAATCGCAAATTGGCGTTCACGGCCCCACCAGCTTGTTGACCGCTGCCAGCATCTGCTGCGGCTGGAATGGTTTGACCATCCAGGCCTTTGCGCCCGCCGCCTGGCCCTGCATCTTTTTTTCTTCGGCGGATTCGGTTGTCAGCATGATGACGGGGGTGAACTTGTATTCCGCGCGCGATTTCACCTCGCGTAGAAAGCTCAGCCCGTCCATGTTCGGCATGTTCACGTCCGAGATCATCAGGTGCACGCGCTGACCCTTGAGTTTGCTCAGGGCATCGCGTCCGTCACAGGCCTCGATAACCTCGAAACCCGCCCCTCTGAGGGTGAGTGACACCACCTGCCGGATGGAGGCAGAGTCGTCGACGATCAATATGTTCTTGGCCATGGCTACTATGTCCGTTGTCTGTGGTTCGTTGTCTGGCTCTGGGCCGGATGATTGGTTTGGGTTGCTGTCAGAAGAAGGTGATTTCACCGGCGGCCGCTGGTGCAGCCTTCTGCTTGCCGCCTACATGGGCTTCGCGCTCTTCCGCCATGGCGTAGGTGGCCTCCATCTCCTCCAGCGCTGTGGACACACTCAACGCGCCGGTGTCACCGGCACTCATTTTCTCCGCGACATCAGCGACGCTGTCGCGTACGTGACAGAGCATCTGACTGGTTCTGTCCTGAAATTGGAGCTGGATCAGCGAGGACTCGACTTCTGCATGGATGCGCTGGTTGGTACCACGCAGACTTTCAGCCGACTCCACCAATCGCTCTGCCATCTGCTGGAAATCTGCCAGAACCCGATCGATGGTCCCTTCGGAGGTCCTCACCGCTTCACTGTCGCGGCCACGGGATGCCTGCGCAGCAGCAACCGCCGCTTGGATCGCTTCACCTATGTATTGCACCTTGGTGCCAATGCGTTCGCCGGTGGCCGCCGATAGCCGCGACAATTTGCGCACCTCGTCTGCCACTACAGCAAAACCGCGTCCGTGCTGGCCGGCGCGGGCAGCCTCAATGGCGGCGTTCAGCGCAAGCAGGTTGGTCTGACCGGCGATCGTCGCAACGTCCTTGGCCATGCTGTCGAGCTCACCGACAAAGGTGTCCAGACCATTGATCTGATTGAGCAATCCATCCCGGTCCTTGAGCGCACTCTTGAGGCTGTCGACTACCGCTTGAAGATCGCCCCGAGCCTGACCAAAGATTGCGCCCATGCCACCTTCCATCGAGCCCGCCACTTCGGACGCCATTTCGGTGGATCGGCCGAGTTCGGTGGCCAGATTGGCAAAACAGCCCGTTAGATCGGTAACCGCATTTTCGGTGTGCGAGCGCGCGGTCTCTATGTGCTTGACCCAGATCGGCATCAGCTGTGTACCCATCGCTACCTGATTGTCGAGCAGGAGGAATGATTCAGCAGCACCGACGAGCCTTTCCGATTCACGAGAGCCCACCAGCGATTCAAGATGCCGGCCGAGCAGGCTGCGCACGCGCACCGCGGCTGCAGCGCAAAGCAATACAAGCAGAAGGCCAAGCGCCAGCCCAACGCCAAGGGAGGGCGTGAAATACACGACAGCCAAGGCGCCGACCAGCCCGGGAGCAGCAACCATGATGGTCATCTGACGATGTGGAAATGCCCGATTTGATGTCACTTTGACCCCCTTTTTCTAAGGGGGCATCTTTGTTCCCGGGCGGATTATTAACAATCAGCGGGAGGCTGTATCGAAGCGAGCCTGGGGACTACCATGGGGTAAGGAAAGGACTACCAGAATACTTCGTCAGACATACCAACCCATAAAAAAGCCCCGCCGGAGCAATGCTCCGGCAGGGCCGTGTATTGGGGCCAAGGGCCGCGAAACACCGGATCTTACTGGCTGGCAACCTTCTTGAGTTCCTCATCGCGCAGTTCGCGACGCAGAATCTTGCCCACGTTGGTGGTTGGCAGGGCATCGCGGAACTCGACGTACTTGGGGACCTTGTAGGCGGTCAGGCTGTCACGCATCTGCGCCTTGACCTGATCCTCGCTCAACTGGGCACCAGGCGCCTTGACCAGGAATACCTTGATGGCCTCGCCGGATTTCTCGTCCGGCACGCCGATCGCGGCGCACTGGGCCACGCCCGGTATGGCGGCCATGACATCTTCCAGCTCGTTGGGATACACGTTGAAGCCGGAAACCAGAATCATGTCCTTCTTGCGGTCGACGATGCGCAGGTAGCCGTCATCCTGAATGATGGCGATGTCACCGGTTTTCAGCCAGCCTTCGGCATCGAGCATTTCGTCGGTGGCTTCCTGACGCTGCCAGTAGCCCTTCATGACCTGTGGACCCTTGACGCAGAGTTCACCGCGCTCGCCCAGGGCGACTTCCTGGCCTTCCTCGTCAATGATCTTGCACAGGGTCGACGGTACCGGAATACCGATGGTCCCCAGCTGGATATTGGCGATCGGGTTGACCGTGGCCAGCGGACTGGTTTCGGTCATGCCATAGCCTTCGCATACGTCACAGCCGGTTACCTTCTTCCAGCGTTCGGCCGTGGCCTGTTGCAGCGCCATGCCGCCGGACAGCGTCACCTTGAAGTGACTGAAATCCAGATTGCGGAAGGCCTCGTCATTGCACAGGGCAACGAACAGCGTATTGAGTCCGACGAACCCGGAGAACGGTACCTTGGACAGTTCCTTGACGAACGCAGGAATGTCTCGCGGGTTGGTGATCAGGATATTGTGGTTTCCGCTGATCATCATGGCCATGCAGTGAAAGGTGAAGGCATAGATGTGGTAGAGCGGCAGCGGACAGATGATCGTCTCTTCGCCATCCTTGATGGTCGAGCCCATCATGGCCTTGGCCTGGAGCATGTTGGCGACCAGGTTGTGGTGCGTCAGCATCGCACCCTTGGCGACCCCGGTGGTGCCGCCGGTGTATTGCAGTACGGCGATATCCTGGGCTGCCGGATTCGCTTCCTGGAAGGTCAGTTTGCGACCCTTGGCCAGGGCGTCGTTGAAGCTCACCGCGCCGGGGATGTTGTAGGCCGGCACCATCTTCTTGACCCGCTTGACCACGGTATTGACCAGCAGCCGCTTGAGCGGCGGCAGCATATCGCCGACTTCGGTGATGATGACCTGCTTGACCCCGGTACGTGGCACGACCTGCTCAGCCAGATGCGCCATGTTGGCCAGACAGATCAACAGCTTGGCGCCGGAGTCGTTGAACTGGTGCTCCATTTCCCGCGGGGTATACAGAGGGTTGGTATTAACCACCACGTAGCCGGCACGCATTGCGCCAAAGACAGCGATGGGATACTGCAGGACGTTGGGCATCTGGATGGCGATCCGATCGCCGGGCTGCAAGCCGCTGGTCTTCTGCAGGTAGGCGGCGAACTGGCCGGAGAGTTCGTACAGCTGACCGTAGGTAATGGTCTTGCCCAGATTGCTGAACGCGGGCTTGTCAGTGAAGCGTTCGCATGAATGTTTGAGAACATCGAGGATGTTGCGGTACTGATCCGGATTTATCTCGGTGGGAATGCCAGCCGGATATTTGTCTTTCCAGAAATTCTCAAGCATGGATGCCTGCTCCTGAGCGTATTTTGTCATTGGCGTAGCGGGCCCAAAGGGAACCCTTCGCGGTTATATTATTCGTGACTGAAACGGCTTTTTTAGTCGAAAAGCCGCCGAAGACTAGCAGTTTTTATCAGCCCAGACCAGCATCGAAAAAGCGTGCCCAAAGGGCAAATCATGCAACAGATCGATCCGCAAATAAAAAGCCGCCGGGGTTACCGGCGGCTCTGGTTCACCGCTTTCGAGTTGGGCGGTGCCTTCTGGTACAACGCGAGCGGTCAGACGTCGCGCAGCTCCCGGCGCAGAATCTTGCCGACCGGAGTCATCGGCAGGGATTCGCGGATCTCGAAGTGCTTGGGCACCTTGTAACCGGTGAAGTTGGCGCGGCAATAGGCCTTGAGTTCCTCGATGGTCAGATCGGGGGAACTGGGCACCACGAACAACTTGACTGCCTCACCGGACTTCTCGTCGGGTACACCGATGGCGGCTGCGTTAGCCACCTTGGGATGGGCCGCTACCACGTCCTCGATTTCGTTCGGATACACGTTGAATCCGGATACGATGATCAGGTCCTTGATGCGATCGACGATTGCCACGAAGCCGTCCTCATCAATGATTGCGACGTCGCCGGTCTTTAGCCAGCCATCGGCATCGAAGCTTTCCTTGGTGGAATCTTCCCGCTGCCAGTAACCCTTCATGACCTGAGGACCCTTGACGCACAGCTCACCGCGCTCACCGATCGGCAGCTCGTTGCCCTCCTCGTCTACCACCTTCAGAGCCGTACCCGGAACCGGCAGACCTACGGTACCCAGGCGCGCGAGTCCGCCGCCGGGGCTGGAGCAGACCACCGGGGAACACTCGGTCAGACCATAGCCTTCGCCGATCCGGCTGTTGGTTTTCTTTTCCCAACGCTCGGCAGTGGCCTTGACCAGTGCGGTACCGCCGGAAGTGGTGCCCTTGAGGTGGGAGAAATCGATCTGGTCAAACTCCGGATGCTCCATCAGCGCCACGAACAGCGTGTTCAGGCCCATCATGGAGGAGAACTTCCACTTCTTCAGTTCCTTGACGAAGCCGGGGATATCCCGTGGATTGGTGATCAGGACATTCTGGTAGCCAGCCAGCATCATGCACATGCAGTTCGCGGTGAAGGCGAAGATATGATAAAGCGGCAGCGGGCAGATGATGATTTCGCTCCCCTCGCCCATGATCTTCTCGCCGTTCTCGTCGCGCTGCTGCAGGTTGGCGTACACCTGCAGCATGTTGGAGACAATGTTGCCGTGGGTCAGCATCGCGCCCTTTGACGGGCCGGTGGTGCCACCGGTGTACTGCAGTACTGCGACGTCGTCGTGGGTCTTGGTGACAGGCTTGGGCGTCTTGCCCTTGCCGGCTTTCAGCGCAGCCTTGAACGAGATGGCCTGCGGCAGGTTGTAGGCGGGCACCATCTTCTTGACTTTCTTGACCACGGTATTGACCAGAAAGCCCTTGACCGTGGGCAGCATGTCGCCCATGCGCGCCTCGAACAGGTACTTCAGATCGGTGTCGGGCGCCACTTCCTCGACCAGATGGCCGAACAGGTTCATGTAGATCAGGGCGCGGGCGCCGGAGTCCTTGAACTGGTGACGCATTTCGCGCGCGGTGTACAGCGGGTTGGTGTTGACCACAACCAGCCCGGCGCGCATGGCGCCGAACACGGCCACCGGAAACTGCAACACGTTGGGCATCTGGATGGCGATACGGTCGCCGGGCTTCAGATCGGTCTGGGTCTGCAGGTAGCCTGCGAAATCGGCAGACAGTCTATCGAGATCACCGTAGGTGATCGTGGTATCCATGTTGGTAAAGGCGGGACGATCCGCGAACTGTTTGCAGGAACGCTCAAATACATCAATGATAGAACTGTACTGACTCGAGTCGATATCGTTGGCTACGCCCGGCGGGCGTTTGTCATTCCAGAACGATGCTTCCATTATTGTTGTCCTCTATCCCCGTGTTGGTCTCTCGATACGAGAACGATGCTCGTACCGGTTTATTTATTCCGTCGAACCACCGCGCCAGAAAGGCAGGCTTGTCATTCGACTCACGTCTGTGCGTAACTCCCAAAATTACCAGTAATGAACGAAAACACAAAACGCTGCTGCGTTTCATTTGGTATACACGTACGGAGAATAACAACAATGCCCTGCCAGACCGACTACCTGGATGCCGAAGACCAACAGAAGCTGTTCTGCTACCAGTGGCTGCCGGACGCCGGCGAACCACGGGCCTGGGTCCTGATAAGCCACGGCATGGCAGAGCACGCGGGGCGTTACGACTGCCTGGCCGAGCAACTCAACCAGGCCGGCTACGCGGTCATGGCCCTTGACCAGCGCGGTCACGGCAAGAGCGTGACTGGCCGGTCGGGACAATTTGCTGACTTTGATGGATGGCACAAGGTAGTCGGCGATATCGGTCTGCTACGCCAGCGTGCGATGGCCGTTTTTGCGGGTATACCGGTGTTCCTGCTCGGCCACAGCATGGGGTCCTATATCGTTCAGGGGTATCTGCTCGAGCACGCAACCGGCCTGGCAGGCGTGGTGCTGAGCGGCAGCAATGCCCACCCTCCTGTCGTCAGCAAACTGGGACGCCTGGCGGCGAGTATCGAGGGCCGCCTGCGCGGCTGGGACAGGCCAGCGGTGACCCTTGGCAAGTTGACCTTTGGCCAGTTCAACTCCGCCTTCAAGCCGACCCGGACCGAATTCGACTGGCTGAGTCGCGACCCAGCCCAGGTCGACGCCTACATGGCCGACCCCCTGTGTGGCTTCGACTGCACAGCCCGGCTCTGGCATGACCTGTTTGGCGGCCTGCTGGAGATTGCCGATAGCCGTCGACTGGGGCAGATTCCGGCGACCTTGCCGGTACACATCATGGGCGGCAGTGCCGATCCGGTCAGCGCCGGCAACGGGCTGACCAGACTGCAGACACGCCTGACCAACGCTGGGCTGACAGCGGTGAGCCTGCAATTGTATGATGCCGCGCGCCACGAAATATTCAACGAAACCAATCGCCAGCAGGTCACCGCAGACCTGCTCGAGTGGCTGGCCGCGCGCCTGCCAGCGCCCTCTTCCCAAGCAACGGAGACTGCCGATGTCACAGCTTGAAAACCGTACCTATGACGAACTGAATCTGGGCGATACCGCTTCGATTACCCATCTGGTCACCGAACGTGACCTGACCCTGTTTGCAGCGGTATCAGGGGATACCAATCCGGTGCACCTGGACGAAGCCTTTGCCGCAGCGACGCCATTCAAGGGCCGCATTGCCCATGGCATGTTTTCCGGCGCCCTGATTTCTGCGGCGGTCGCCTGCGAAATGCCGGGGCCGGGCACCATCTATATCGGACAGGAAATGAGCTTCATGCGCCCGGTACGTCTGGGCGACGAGATTCGCGTCGAGCTGGAAATTCTGGAGAAACTGCCCAAGAACCGCGTGAAGATCGCCACACGAGTGTTCAATCAGGACAACAAGCAGGTGGTCGATGGCGTAGCGACAGTAATGGCGCCGACGGAGAAGGTCAGTATTGAACGGCCCACTGTGCCGAAGGTTACGATCGGTTAGAAGCTGGAAGCTGGAAGCTGGAAGCTGGAAAAGACTGGATTCCCATGATTATCGTGTCAACCAGTCTTTCCCCAAACCACCGATTTACGGCTCACTCGGACTGCTTCCAGCTTCAAGCTGATCACTTCCAGCTCCAGACTTATTTACTGAGAAACTTCATCCCTTCTTCGAGACCTTCCAGCGTCAGCGGATACATCCGGTCTTCCATCAGGTCCCGTACGATACGGGTCGAGGTGGTGTAGTCCCAGGCGTCCCGTGGATAGGGATTGATCCAGATGGTTTTCTTGTATTTCTCCATGAAACGCTGAATCCAGACGTGTCCGGCCTCTTCGTTCCAGTGCTCCACGCTGCCGCCGGGCTGGGTGATTTCGTAGGGCGCCATGGCGGCGTCACCGACAAAGATCACCTTGTAGTCCGGTCCGTACTTGTGCAGCAGGTCCATGGTTGCGGTGCGCTCGTTGGTGCGGCGCAGGTTGTTTTTCCAGACCGACTCGTAGGGGCAGTTGTGGAAGTAGAAGTACTCCAGATGCTTGAACTCGGTCCGGCAGGCAGAGAACAGCTCCTCGCAGACCTTGATGTGCGCATCCATCGAACCACCGATATCGAACAGCAGCAGCAGCTTGACCGCATTGCGCTTCTCGGGGCGCATCTGGATGTTCAGCAGACCCGCATCGCGCGCTGTGTGATCGATGGTGCCGTCGATGTCCAGCTCGTCCGGTGAACCCTGGCGCGCGAACTTGCGCAGCCGGCGCAAGGCCACCTTGATGTTGCGCGTACCCAGCTCGACCTGATCATCCAGGTTCTTGTATTCGCGCTGATCCCAGACCTTGGCGGCCTTGCCCTGACGCTTGCCGGCATCACCCACGCGAATACCTTCGGGGTTGTAGCCGCCGGACCCAAAGGGACTGGTACCGCCGGTACCGATCCACTTGTTGCCGCCTTCGTGGCGCTCCTTCTGCTCCTCGAGGCGCTTCTTGAACTCCTCGATGAGCTTGTCCAGACCACCCAGCGACTTGATCTTCTCGCGCTCTTCGTCGGTGAGCATCTTCTCGAATTCCTTGCGCAGCCAATCCTCCGGGATCAGCGCCTCAAGCAGCTGGTCGAGATTCTGCAGACCGTTGAAGTACGCACCGAAGGCACGGTCGAACTTGTCGAAGTGGCGTTCATCCTTGACCATCACGGTGCGCGCCAGATAATAGAACTCGTCCATATCGGCGAACACGACATGGTGCTTGAGCGCACGAATCAGATCGAGCAGCTCGCGCACCGATACCGGTACCTTGGCTGCTCGCATTTCATTGAACAGGCCCAAAAGCATGGGCTTCCCCCTCTTAACGGATCAGACGTCTCAGCGGTTCTGACGACGGGTCATGAATGCCAGGCGTTCGAGCAGTTGTACATCCTGCTCGTTCTTGACCAGGGCACCGTACAACGGCGGAATGGCCTTGGTCGGATCACGGTCACGCAATACCGCCTCGGGAATCTGGTCAGCGAGCAGCAGTTTCAACCAGTCGACCAGTTCGGAGGTCGATGGTTTCTTCTTCAGGCCGGGCACCTTGCGCACGTCGAAGAAGATGTCCATGGCTTCGGACAGCAGTTCCTTGCGGATCTGGGGGAAATGCACATCGACGATGCGCTGCATGGTGTTGCGATCGGGGAAGGCAATGTAGTGGAAGAAGCAGCGACGCAGGAAGGCGTCGGGCAGCTCCTTCTCGTTGTTGGAGGTGATGATGATGATCGGACGCTGCTTGGCCTTGATCGTCTGATTGGTCTCGTAAACGTAGAACTCCATCTTGTCGAGTTCCTGCAACAGGTCGTTGGGGAACTCGATGTCCGCCTTGTCGATCTCGTCGATCAGCAGGATGGCGCGCTCTTCGGATTCGAAGGCTTCCCAGAGCTTGCCCTTCTTGATGTAGTTGGCAACGTCGTGCACCTTGTCCACGCCCAGTTGCGAATCACGCAGGCGGCTGACCGCATCATATTCATAGAGACCCTGGTGTGCCTTGGTAGTCGACTTGACGTGCCAGGTAATCAACTTGACGCCCATGGATTCGGCCAGCTGTTCTGCGAGCATGGTCTTGCCGGTGCCAGGCTCGCCCTTGACCAGCAGCGGCCGCTCCAGCGTGATGGCGGCGTTGACTGCCAGTTTCAGATCGTCTGTGGCTACGTAGGAAGAAGTACCTTCGAATTTCATTCCGGCTGTCCTCAAGGTAAGTCAGAGTCTGGTGGCGTCCGGATCGACGGCACCAACAAAGTTAATCCGCGACTATAACGTGAGGGCGGGCGCAGTGTGAACCGGGGCGTAGTATTCAGTCACTGAATGATTCACCTCGCCTGACTGGCTAAGGCCTGCCCTCTCTCTGCCGATCATCGAACCCGGAGCTGAACGCTTCGATAAAGCCGTTGCGCAGGATGCCAAAAAACGCCTGCAACGGGCTGACTTCGGTGTCGTTCAGGGTGCCGCCAAGACTGACCCGGGTGGCAAGCTGATCCTTGCGCTGGTTTTTCAGCAGGGTTTCACCACCTCCCACCACAGCCTCCCACAGACCGCGCAGCAGGCCCTTGTCCGCGTTTGATATATCCTGCTCGAAATTGAAAATTTCCACATTACGCAGCAGTGGCTTTATATAGCCCTGCAGTTCGCCGCCCTCGACTGCAGCCTCGGTGACCAGCTCACCGGTGCCCGCCTGGAAGTCGAAATTGGCATAGGCGGATGCGAAGTCATTCAGACGCGGCAGATCGACCCCGGACACCCGCAGCCGGAAACCAAAGTCTTCCATCCGAACCAGGGGATCGAAGGCGGCTTGCACCTCCAGCGGGGCATGCCCGAGGAAGTCTGCAGTGCCTTCCAGCGTCGCATCGCGGGTGCCCTCCAGATCCTCGGCGGTGCCCAGGTTGCGTACCAGAAGATCCACGTTGCTGGCATACAGATTGACCTGCGGATCGGTGCTGAAATTACGAAACGCCAGAACGCCATCAATAATACGCAACTCGTTAAGCGTAATCGGCAATTGCTCCTGTAACTTTTCGCGCCAGTCCACCCCCTCACCGACCTGCCGGCTTTCGGCATCCTCCGCGTCGACGAAGGTCAGCTCCGGCGAGGTGAAGCTGACCACTGCTACGAGCGCGCGCTGCTTCCAGAGGGCGCGCCAACTGACGGCTATATCGATCACTGGCGCCCTGAGCAAAGGCGCCTGCACCCTGCCTCCGGACTTCTCGATCACCAGGCCGCGCAACTCATAGGCCCCGCGCCACCAGTACAGCCCGACCTCATCAACATGGCCGGTGTATTCACCCATCTGCGCCATGTTTTCGTTCAGCAGATGACGCACCAGGCTGGCCAGGGAAAAATGCAGGATAACCAGCAACAGCGCTACGGCCGCCAGTACGCCATAGGTCACGCCATACTTCTTTTTCATCTACAAATTCCTGTGCCTATCAAGTACAGCGAACGTCTTACCAACTCGCTCTTTCGTTGCGATGCCAGACTGGCTATCCTGCCAGCACTCCCCTTTTCAGGTTAGATCACGCCATGCCCTTCAGCCCCGCCAATCTCGCTCAACACATTCTCGACGGGTTTGACCGTTATCGCCAAGGTTTCCGCGAGATCACCGCCGGCGCCCGCGGCCGTTTCGAACAGGCCCGCTGGATCGAGATACAGGACGCCTCGACAGCGCGTATCAATCTTTACGAGGATTGCGTGGGCACGACTTCTGCCGCCCTGGAAGCCGATCCCGAGGCGCGCAATATTCTGGACGTCACCTGCTGGCCGGCTATACGTCTGGCCTACATCGAACTGATAGCCCAGCGCTTCGATGATGAGCTGGCCGAGACCTGGTTCAACTCGATATTCACCAGCCTGCACCACCATGATCAGATCAGTGACGAGACCATGTTCGTGCACAGCACACGCCCGCCGGGGCGCTCACCCTCACGCATACCGCTGACCCGCGGCTTCATCTCCGACGGCTCCCTGGAGAATCTGGCCAGGCAGGTCATGGACGAGCACCAGTTCAAGGCCCCCTGGGCCGATTACGAAGGCGACTGCAGGATGATCGTAGAGCACTTGCAGCGCGGGTTACCGGACTGGGCGCAACACGACCGCGGCCTGACCGTCGAACTGGTGCAATCGGTGTTCTACCGGAACAAGGGTGCCTATCTGGTGGGTCGGATCCTCAGCCAGAACGAGCAGTGGCCCTTGGTTTTGCCACTGATTCACAAGGACAATGAAGGCATCTGCGTAGACACCCTGATTACCGATGAGTCCCAGGTATCGATCATCTTTTCATTCACCCGTTCCTATTTCATGGTGGACGCGCCCGTCCCCGCCGAACTGGTAGCCTTTCTCAAGCAGCTGCTACCCGGCAAGCACATTGCCGAGCTGTACACCGCTATCGGGTTCTATAAACAGGGCAAGTCCGAATTCTATCGGGCACTGATCTCGCACCTAGCCACCAGCGAGGATCGTTTCATGATGGCGCCGGGGGTGCGCGGCATGGTCATGAGCGTGTTCACCCTGCCCGGCTTCAATACCGTGTTCAAGATCATCAAGGACAAGTTCGCGCCCTCCAAGAATATTGACCGGGCGACGGTGATCGACCGCTACCGGCTGGTCAAGCGCCATGACCGGGTAGGTCGCCTGGCTGACACCCAGGAGTTTGCCGACTTCCGCTTTCCCCGGGAGCGGTTCGAGCCCGAGTGTCTGGCCGAGCTGCTCGAGGTGGCGCCCTCCACGATCATCGACGAGGGCGATGTAATCCTTGTTCGCCACTGCTGGACCGAGCGTCGCATGACGCCGCTGAATATCTATCTGGAAAACGCGAGCGAGGAAAAAACCCGCGAAGCGCTGCTCGATTACGGCAAGGCGATCAAGGAACTGGCGGCGGCCAACATCTTTCCCGGCGACATGCTGTTGAAGAACTTCGGCGTCACCCGCCATGGTCGGGTGGTGTTCTACGACTACGACGAGATCAGCTACCTGACCGAGGTCCATTTCCGCCACATTCCCGAGGCCATGTATCCCGAACAGGAAATGGCCTCGGAGCCCTGGTACTCGGTGGGACCGAACGATGTGTTCCCCGAGGAGTTCCCGGTCTTTCTGTTTGCCGACATCAACCACCGCCGGCTTTTCAGCAAAATGCACGGCGAACTCTTCGATGCCGATTACTGGATCGGGCTGCAGGAACGTATCAAGGACGGGCAGGTACTGGATGTGTTCCCGTACCGTCGCAGCTGAAGTCGGTTTTCCGACGAACGGCAGCCAAAAAGCAAATTATTTACGGTATGGGGGTGTTATTTCTTCAATCTGTCGTATACTGAATTTCGTTCATTTTGTACCGGGAAGCCTTGAACGAGCCAGGCCAACACCTCGCTTGACAAGGTCCTTACTAAGGCGCAAAGTGAGCGCGTAGGTTTTCAAGATAGAGTAGTAGGCTGCAAGCGCACTTTTCAGTACGTAAGTTTGTCATTCTCGTAATCTTTGATTCCCCGCGCTTTAATTGAGCAATGCTCAAGTTTTTCAATTTGATAGGAATTATCCGAAATGGCAACTGGTACAGTTAAGTGGTTCAACGACACTAAAGGCTTTGGCTTCATTACTCCGGACGGCGGTGGTGATGATTTGTTCGCCCACTTCTCCGAAATCAAGGTTCAGGGTTTCAAATCCCTCGCCGAGAACCAGAAGGTGTCCTTTGACATCACTACTGGTCCTAAAGGCAAGCAAGCTGCAAACATTCAGGTTATCGGTTAATTCCGAAGCCTGACTGAAAAACCCGGCTCCGGCCGGGTTTTTTATTGCCTGCAATTCCATCTCCCTGCCCTGCCCCGGGGCAAAAAAAACTCGCCTGAAAAGCCCTTAAGTCGTAACCTATTGCGCTATCAGAAAGGCCGTCAGGGAAACACCCGGCGCAGCTTTTTACCCATGTTGCCTTTTCGCAACCCGCCACCCAGACGTCCATGAGGGGGTTTCCGCAGTGGAAAGCACCGAGTCAACCAGAACCGATGACAACCGCAAACTGACCATCTTTCGCGCTGCCGAAGCCATCGTCAGCGAGCGCGGCGCATCCCAGCTGACCTTTTCCAGCCTGAGCGAGCGCTCGGGTATCGACCAGCCGACCCTGGAGGCCATGTTTCCGGACCGCGAAGCGCTGCTTGCCGCCATGATCGAGCATCGCCTGGAACGCTTCAGAATTCGTTGGAGAGCTTACGAGAGCGTATTGCCGGATGAGCCCATGCGCGAGCTCAAGTCGTTGCTGCTGAGCAATCTGAGCGAATCGAACGAGGAAAAGAACCTCGATTCGGCGATCCTGGCCGCCGCTGCGAGCAATCCGGAACTGCTGCAAACCACATCCGATGATGTTCAGGGGCTATTCAACATACTCGCAGAATCGCCACTCGGCCTGGCCCAGGCGAGCATCCTGTTCTTCTCCGTGCGCGGCTATCGCCTGTTCGAGCAAATCGGCATCTGTCCGATGACCGACCTGCAGCGCAGCGAGTTCCAGGAACAGATCATGCGCCTGGCGCGCACGCTCTACGAGCAGAAAACCGAGAACTGATCCCACCACCGCCGCGCCCTCGGATTCGACTCCGGGGCGCGACCGTTACTCAATGCTGCCCGCGGGCATAGCGCGTCTCGACCGGACGCCAGCGGATCCAGGCCGCTCGCAGCAATGCAAAAATGATGTATGCCAACATCGCCAGTCCCATGACCAGACTCAGGTCACCGAGCATCCGGGCTTCGTTGTCACCGGTATCAAGTATCGCATCGAGCAGCAGAATGATTGTGGCCGGTGCCTGCGCGGGCTCCATGGGATCGACTCTGACCGGCGTGAACAGCAGTACCGCCATGGCCACCCACAGGGGTTCGCGGACGAACCACCAGCCGATGAAGCTGGTCATCTTCCACCAGACCAGCCAACCGCATGCGGCTGCAGCCAGATACACCAGCCATACTGTCTCGTATTCGGTTTCGTTGAACATCAGCCAGGCCATCCCCGCGTAAAGTGTGCAGCTATAATAGCGTTTTTAACCCAGGAGTCCCATCCAGATGCCAGTTCCCGCCCGCCGCGACACCACAGCCGACCCCTATGCCTGGCTCGAGGAGCGCGACAGTCCGGACGTGCTGGCCTATCTGAACGGGGAGAACGAACTCACCGAGCAGTGGCTGGCCCGGCACAACGATCAGCGTGAAGTACTGTTCAACGAGATCCGCAGCCGCATACGCGAGACGGATCTGTCGCTGCCGGCGGTCTGGGGCCCATGGCTGTACTATCAGCGTACCGAGACCGGCGCGGAATATCCGCGGTTCTATCGCTGCCAGCGCCCCGCCGATGGCGGACTGGAAATTGACGAGGGCAGCGAAACCCTGCTGCTGGATCTCAACGCCCTGGCCGGTGACGGCTTTTTGCAGCTGGGCGACTATGCGATCAGCCCGGATCACCAGTGGCTGGCCTACAGCCTGGACTGCCAGGGCAACGAGACCTATCAGCTGTACCTGAAGAACCTCGCCAGTGACGAGACCACCGAACTGGAGCTGGAGCAGGCCGATGGCAGCCTGGTCTGGGCGGCCGACAGCGCGCATCTGTTCGCCATAACCATGGACGAGACCTCCCGGCCCGCGTACCTGTGGCGCCTGCACCCTCGAAAATCGCCGGTCCAGCTGTTCCATGAAGCCGACCAGCGCTTCTATCTGCATGTCTATCGCAGCAGCTCCGAACAATGGCTGCTGCTGGCCAGTGCCAGCAAGAACACCAGCGAGGTGCAGATTCTGCCCGCCGATCAGCCCATGGCGGACTGGCAGCTCATGGCAGCGCGAGCGGACGGCCATGAATACCACGTGGACCATGGACCCGAAGGCCTGGTTATCCGCAGTAATGCCGAAGGGGAAAATTACTGCCTGTATCTGACGAATCCGGACAGGCCCGGGCAAGCCGACTGGCGCCGGGTGATAGCCACCGATCCGCAACGCACGCTGGAGGATTTCAGCGTCCAGGCGGGCGGCTTGTTGCTGCACTATCGCGACCAGGGCCTGGTTACCCTGGAGGTCAGCCCGACCGAGGGCGAGGAATATGTGGTCGACATGCCCGATGCCGTCTACAGCCTGCACGTGCAGGGCGGCGAGGAATACGAAAGCGCCTGGGTCAGATTGCGCTATGAATCGCTTAACCGACCGGCACAGGTACTTGCTTTGCATCTGGCCAGCGGTGAACGACGCGTGCTCAAGCAGGTGCCCGTGGAGGGCGGGTTCGATGCCGAGGATTATCAGGTCAGCCGTGAATGGGCAATCAGTGCTGACGGCACACGCGTGCCCATCAGCCTGGTCCGGCTGCGGGATTGCGAACCGGGTCCGGCGCCTCTGTACCTGTACGGCTATGGTGCCTACGGCGCGAGCATGGACCCCTGGTTCTCCCATGCTCGCCTTTCGCTTCTCCAGCGCGGCTGGCAGTTCGCGATTGCCCATGTCCGGGGCGGAGCAGATCTGGGCGAGGCCTGGTACCAGAACGGCAAACTCGAGCACAAAGAGAACACCTTCAGCGATTTCATTGCCTGCGCCGAGCACCTGATCGCAGAGGGTTTCACCAGCAGGGAGAAGTTGGCTATCGCTGGCGGCAGCGCCGGCGGACTGCTGATCGGCAACGTGATCAACCAGCGTCCTGGACTCTTTGCCGCTGCGGTAGCGGATGTGCCCTTTGTCGATGTGTTCAACACCATGAACAACCCGGAACTGCCACTGACCGTAGGGGAGTATGAGGAATGGGGCGACATGCGCGACCCGGTGGTCGCCGAGCGAGTGCGCAGTTATGCGCCCTATGAGCAGGTCAGGAGGCAGGACTACCCTGCCCTGTTCGTTACCGCGGGCTACCACGACATGCGAGTGCAGTACTGGGAAGCCTCGAAATGGGTGGCCAAGCTGCGCCACAGCAAGACCGACCACCACCCGCTGTTGCTGCGCACGCAGATGAGCGCAGGCCATGGCGGCGCCAGCGGGCGCTACCAGGCCATGCGCGAGCTGGCCGAGGAATACAGCTTCCTGCTGACGGTCATTCCTGCCGCTTGAAGCCCCGCTGTTCGAGCACCATGTAGAACACCGGCACGAAGATCAGGGCCAGGGTACTGGCCGCCAACATGCCGCCCACCACTACGGTCCCGATTTCCTGGCGACTCACTGCGCCGGCACCGGTACTGAAGGCCAGGGGCAGACTGCCAATGATGAACGTCAGGGCGGTCATCATGATGGCGCGGAAACGTTGGCGTGCCGCAGTCAGGGCAGAATCGAAGGGTGACATGCCCTCCTTGCGGTTCTGCGCTGCGAATTCAACGATCAGGATCGCGTTCTTGGCCGCCAGCCCGATGAGCACCAGCAGACCGACCTGAAAGTAGATATCGTTGGGAAAACCGCGCAGCATCGAGGTGACCACAGCGCCGAACACCCCGAACGGAATCGCCGTGGCCACTGCCAACGGCAAGCTCCAGCGCTCGTACTGGGCCGCCAGGATGAGGAATACCATGAGTATGCCCAGGGCAAAGGCAATCGCCCCGGATGAGGCCGAATCAAGCAACTGATAGGCCTCGCCCACCCAGCCCAGCTGCGCCTGGGGCCCCAGTGCCTGGTCCGCCACTTCCCGCATGGCGGCCAGGGCATCGGCAGTGTTGTAACCCTGTGCCGGATCCGCGCTCACCTTGGTGGCCGAGTAGAGATTGAAGCGACTGACACTGTCGATCCCCTGGGTCCGCTCGAGGTTGACCACCGAATTCAATGGCACCAGCTCACCGCTGCCAGCTCGCACAAACACCTTGCCGAGATCCTCGGGGTCGCTGCGGAACGGCGCCTCGGCCTGCATGTTGACCTGCCAGTTGCGTCCCTCCAGGGTAAAGTCGTTGACGTAGAGGGCACCAAAGGTGCTGCGCATGGTGATGAAGATATCGTCGATGGCGATACCCATGGACTTGGCCTTGTCCCAGTCAACCGTGGCGTTGTAGCGCGGTACGCCAATATTGACCGCTGCGCGCACGTTGGTCAGTTCGGGGCGCTGGCTGGCTGCAGCCACCAGACGGTCTGCCTCGGCCTTCAGCTTGACCGGATCGCCCTCGCCCAGCAGCTGCAGATACCCCTCTACCCCGCCAGTAAGGGAAAGCCCCATGATCGGTGGCGGCACGAAGGCAAACACGTTGGCTTCCTGCAACTGCGCTCCCAGGCCGGCGATACGGTTGGCGACGGCCTGGGCGCTGTGCTCCTGACCGGGGCGTTCATCCCAGTCGATCAGGGTGACAAAGGAGACACCGGTATTGGTACGCAGCCCGCGGTTGAGAATGTCAAAGCCGGCGAAACTGGTCACGCCCTTGATTTCCTCCATGGCAACGATCTTCTTGCTGACCACTTCACGCACCGCCTCGGTGCGACCCAGCGCGGACACCGGCGGCAATTGGTAGACCGCCAGCAGGAACCCCTGATCCTCCTGCGGCACCAGGCCCGAGGACATGCGATCGAGCAGAAACACCGTCGAGCCGATCAGCAGTACGAACAGGGCAAGGGTGATCTTCGCGTGGACCAGCATCCAGCCCACCACCCGGGCAAAACCGTCGGTAAGCCGGTCGAAACCGTTGTTGAACCAGGCGAATGCGGCGGAGGGTTCGGTCTGCGCGCGATCAAGCAGAATGGCGCACATGGCCGGTGTCAGGGTGAGTGCCACCACGCCCGAAAGCGCCACCGAGACCGCAATGGTCACAGCGAACTGGCGATACAGCTCGCCGCTGAGCCCCCCCAGGAAGGCGACCGGGGCAAATACCGCGACCAGCACCAGGGTTGACCCGACAACGGCTCCAGAGACCTGCTGCATGGTCTTGCTGGCGGCCTCATAGCTCGAGAGGCCCTCCTCCTTGATCAGACGCTCGGCGTTCTCCATGACAATGATGGCGTTGTCGACCACCACGCCGATGGCCAGGATCAGACCGAACAGGGTCAACAGGTTGACCGAGAAGCCGAACACCTGCATGCCGGCAAAGGTGCCGATCAAGGAGACCGGGATGGCGACCAGGGGAATCAGGGTGGCCTTGAGGTGCTGCAGGAACAGGAAGGTGACCAGCAATACCAGGGCCAGGGCCTGGACCAGGGTGATGATCACTTCGCGAATGGAGACGTCGATGAAAATGGTGGTGTCGTAGGGGATGTTGTATTTCAGATCCCCGGGGAAGTCGGCGGAAATCCGCTCCATTGCCTGGCGCACATTCTCTGCGGTTTCCAGCGCATTGGCGCCGGGCTGCAGATAGATACCGATCGGCACGGCATTCTTGGCGTTGAAGGTAGCGCTGAAGTCATAGCTCTGGGCGCCCAGCTCTGCGCGGGCGACCTCGCCCAGGCGCAGGGTGCGTCCGTCCACGTCCGCGCGCAGGATGATCTGCTCGAAATCCTCCGGCGTCACCATTCGGCCTGGCGTACTGACGCTGTAGGTAAAGGTCTGATCCGGCGGGGCCGGTTCGGCGCCGATGCGGCCGGCGGCAAACTGGGCGTTCTGCTCGCGCAGGGCCGCTGCCACGTCGCTGGGCGTGAGGCCGAACTCGGCCAGTTTGTCCGGCCGCAGCCAGATGCGCATGGAATAATCCTGGGCGCCGAACAGCGCCGCATTGCCTACCCCGGGCAGACGCACCAGCTCATCGAGTACGTTGAGCAGCGCATAATTGCTGATGTCCAGGGTGCCCAGCTGTTCCTGCTCGGAGGACAGGGTGATGACCTGCAGAATCGACGTCGACCGCGCCTGGACCTGCACGCCGAGATTACGCACCTCCTGAGGCAAGCGGGCCGTGGCTCTCTGCACACGGTTGTTGATGTCGATCGTCGCCTGGTCGGGATCCGTACCGATCTTGAAGTGCACGGTCAGCTGCATCGCACCCGAGTCGGCACTGTAGGACTCCATGTACAGCATGTTGTCCACGCCGTTGATGGCCTGCTCCAGGGGCGCAGACACGGTCTCGGCGATCACGCTGGCACTGGCGCCGGGGTAACTGGCCTGCACCACGATCTGCGGCGGCACCACTTCCGGATACTGTTCGACCGGCAGCTGGGCCAGTGACGCCCCACCGGCAATCAATATCAGGATGGACAGGACCGTGGAGAAAATCGGTCGATCAATGAAGAATTGCAGCATGGAAACTACTCTCCTTCAGGGGAATCGGTGGCCGACGGCGCATCTGCGCCGTTGGTAATCTGCACCGCCATGCCCGGCATCAGACCGACCTGGCCATTGACCACGACCCGGTCTCCGGGCTGCAGCCCGTCGCTGATCAGCTGTCGCTCGCCGATGACCGGCCCGAGCTCCACAGCGCGGCGCTCGACCGTGTCGTCAGGCTTGACCACGTACACCAGCGAACCCTTGGCATCGGCGCCCACAGCGCCGGTGGGCACCAGAATCTGATCGTCATACTGGCGCAGGATCATGCTCACACGCACAAACTGGCCCGGAATGAGCTCGCGCTCCGGGTTGTCGAATACCGCGCGCAGGGTGATGGTGCCGGTGGCGCTGTCGATACTGCTGGAAGTGAAATCGACCTTGCCCGGCAATCCGTACTCGGACCCATCGGCCAGTTCCAGTCGGACCGTACCGCTGACGCTGTCATCCTTGAGTTGGGCGGCACGCTGCATGGCCGCATCCTTCTCGGGCAGGGCAAAGAGCACATGGACCTCATCCTGGCGCGTGATGGTGGTGAGCAGCGCACCCACTGCAAGCACGCTCCCCTCGGGCAGGACTTCCAGACTGGTACTGCCGGCCATCGGCGCGCGTACCTGGGTATAGGACAGATTCAGCTTGGCCTCGTCCAGCCGCGCCTCCGCCTCGGCGAGGCCGGCGCGGGCAAATTCCAGTTGCGAGATCAGTCTGTCGCGCTCGCTCGCGCTGATGACGCCACGGTCAAACAGCTTCTGGGCGCGGTCCCACTCACGCTCCGCCTGGCGCAGTTCGGCCAGCGCGTTGGCCCGGGAGGCCTTGGCCTGCTCGGCGACGATCTGCAACGGCTCGGGATGAATGATGAACAGCAGATCCCCTTCCTGCACCTGATCACCTTCGCGGTAGACGCGTTCCTGCAGGACTCCGGAGATACGTGCGCGTACTTCCACCTCGCGGGCGCCTCGAATGCGTGCCGGGTACTCGCGAACCAGTTCGACATCGGTGCGAGCGACCTCTTCCACAGTGACCTGGGCTGCCGGCCGCTGCTGGTCCTGGCCGGGCGAATCATCGCCGCAACCAGCCAGCAGGCCCGACAAGGCAAACAGGGCAACCAGACGAACCAATGAACCGGACCGGGTTGGTACGAATACCGGGGTGGAGCTTTGCATAAATCTTTACCGCTCGAAGAGGTTGAAAGAAAGTAGGAAATCAGTCCCTGGTCGGCAGGGAAACCGGCTTCATGACGCCAAAGAGAATCATGTCCAGCAGGCGGTCGGCGATATCATCCAGGGACTCATTGCGCCCGGAGATACGGTTGACCAGAACGCTGCCATAGGCCAGGTTGCCGACGACGTCGAGCATCTGCTGGGGATCATCGATCCGGCACCGCCCGCTGTCGATCAATTGCTGATACACATTGATCCAGGCCTGGCGGCGCATGTCCGAATAGGCGAAGTAACGTGGCTGGCCCACCCGGCGGAATTCGGCCGACTCATGCACGAACAGCTCTATGGCCTCGGGATGGGCCTGAAAGAACGCCATGTAGGCCTTGAAGCCGGCGCGCAAATGCTCCAGCGGATCATCTACCCCGTGGACAGCATCGTCCACCCGGGCAGTCAGGCGCTGCATGACATCTTCGACTGCCGCCTGGAACAGCTCGTCCTTGGTCGGGTAGAAACGGTAGATCGTACCTTTGCCCACCCCGGCCAGATCCGCTATCTGCTGGACCTCGGTACAGCGAAAACCCTGCTCTGAAAACACCTGGATAGCTGCCGACAGGATCTGCTCGCAGCGCTCCGCCGCGGGCTTTCGGCCGCGCTTCATCGAAGTATCGCTGGGATCTGGAACCATGGCACTGCTCTTGGACTGACGCGTCAGTCCGCATTAGAAAGCAGGCGTCAAGCGAATGCAAGATCGGGAATGGGAAAGACTGTTGCAGAAAAAACCGGCCACCCCAGGAGGATGGCCGGTCCGGACCTGCTGACGGGACGGCGCCGGCCGCCCCGCTTGACCTGATCAGTAGCGGTTGGCTACCTCGTCAAAGGTCGCTTCGATGGTAGACGACGGCGGCGGGCTCAACAGGGTGGCCACCACAATGGCGATGGTCGCCAGGATCACACCGGGAACGATCTCGTAAAGCCCGATGGTATCAATCTGCTTGTAGACCACCACGGTGACGCCACCGACGATGATGCCAGCCAAGGCGCCGTTGCGGTTCATGCGCTTCCAGAACAGCGACAGGATGACTGCCGGTCCGAACGCAGCGCCGAAGCCGGCCCAGGCGTAGGACACCAGACTGAGGACGGTGCTTTCCGGGTTGAACGCAAAGACCAGGGCCAGGATGGCGATGCCGACGACGGCAAAGCGACCGACCCAGACCAGTTCGGACTGGGTTGCATCACGGCGGAACAGCGCCTTGTAGAAGTCTTCTGCCAGGGCGGAAGACGACACCAGCAACTGGGAGTCCGCCGTCGACATGATCGCCGCCAGCACCGCGGCAAGCAGTATGCCGGCAACGACCGGGTGCATCATGGCCTGGATCAGGGCCAGGAACACGGTCTCGGCATCGCCGATACCCGCCTCGCCGAGGTAACCGATACCCACCCAGCCCACCATCAGTGCGGCAACCAGACATACCGCAGTCCAGAGCACGGCAATGCGGCGAGCGGTAGGCAGTGCGGCGTCATCCCCGATGGCCTTGAAACGCGCCAGGATGTGCGGCTGACCAAAGTAGCCCAGGCCCCAGGCGAGTAGCGAAATGATCGCTACAAAACCGAGCGGGTTACCCTCGACGTCATTGAAGAAGGTCAGCAGTTCCGGGTTGCTCGCAGCCATGGCCTCCTGGGCGTTACCCCAGCCACCCATGGAGTTGAGCGCCATGATCGGTACGATCACCAGGGCAGCCGCCATCAGCAGACCCTGGATAACGTCAGTCCAGGAAACGGCCAGGAAGCCACCGAAGAAGGTGTAGGAAACGATCACCAGCGTCCCGACGATCACCGCCGTCTGGTAATCCAGACCGAAGGTACTCTCGAACAGCTTACCCGCAGCCACCAGGCCGGAACTGGTATAGAACAGGAAGAACAACAGAATGAAGATGGCCGAAATCACCCGAAGCGCGCGGCTCTTGTCTTCGAAGCGGAATTCGAAGTAGGCCGGCAGGGTCAGGGAGTCGTTGACGGCGTGGGAGTAGACCCGCAGGCGCCTGGCGACGATCAGCCAATTGAGATAGGTACCGGCTAGAAGACCCGCTGCGATCCAGGTAGCCTCGTAGCCTGCGGCCAGTGCATAACCGGGAAGCCCCAGCAGCAACCAGCCACTCATGTCCGACGCGCCGGCCGACAGCGCAGCCGTGCCCGGACCGAGGGAACGCCCGCCTAGAATATAGTCGGACAGATTGGTGGTTCGTTTGTAGGCGACGTAGCCAAGGGCCAGCATCACCGCGATGTAGACCGCGAAGGTCGCACTCACAATGCCTATGTTACCTGTCATGTTGTTCTTCTCTCTTTATAAATGAACGATCCGTGTTCTGTTATTGGTATGGGGAAGTACTGATCAATTCCCTCTGCTCAACAACGCCAGTCCAGCACTGACGCATTCTCCTGCTCATGGCTCACCGTCACCCAGGGACAACAGGCTGGCGTTGCCGCCAACCGCGGTGGTGTTGATGGTGCGCGTGCGTTCGGTAACGAAGCGCAGCAAATAGTGCGGCCCGCCTGCCTTGGGCCCGGTTCCCGAGAGCCCCATGCCGCCAAAGGGCTGCACACCCACGACCGCACCAATCTGGTTGCGATTGATGTAGACGTTGCCGATACGCACACGGCGATCGATATGCAGGGCGGTGTCCTCGTTGCGACTGTGGATCCCGAGGGTCAGACCAAACCCGGTAGCATTGATCTCGTCGATCATCTTGTCCAGGGTATTGTTGCGCCAGGTAATCACGTGCAGCACCGGTCCGAAGTGCTCCTTGTCGAGCTGGCTGATGCTGTCGAGCCGAAACGCTGTCGGGGTGACAAAATGACCGTTGAGCCCCGGCGGCAGCGGCGTCTCGCCAATCAGGCGATCGGCGGCTTTCATGATTTCAATATGCTGGTTGAGATTGTCCCGCGCCTCCTGGTCGATCACCGGGCCGACATCCGTGGAGCGTTCGAAGGGATTGCCGACATGCAGCTCGGCCATGGCGCCCTTGAGCAGTTCCATGACCCGCGGGGCGATATCCTCCTGGATAAACAGGGCGCGCAGCGCCGAACAGCGCTGACCGGCACTGGTGAATGCCGAATGCACGACATCCTTGACCACCTGTTCGGGCAGCGCGGTCGAATCGACCAGCATGGCATTCTGCCCGCCGGTTTCCGCGACCATCGGGGCAATGGCACTGTCCCGGGCGGCCAGCGCACGGTTGATCACGTGCGCGGTCTGCGTCGAGCCAGTGAAGGCGACACCGGTGATACGGGTATCGGAGGTAATCACGCTACCGACCTGCTTGCCATCTCCGGGCAGCAGCGCCAGTACATTGCCTGGCAGTCCGGCCTCGTGCATCAGCTCGACGCAACGCACTGCCAACAGGCTGGTCTGCTCGGCAGGCTTGGCGACCACCGTATTACCGCTGACCAGGGCGGCCGAGACCTGTCCGAGGAAGATCGCCAGGGGGAAGTTCCAAGGGCTGATGCAGGCAAATACGCCACGGCCCTGCAGATACAGCTCGTTGCTTTCGCCAGTGGGCCCGGGCAAGGTGATCAGCGCAAAGCGCTGGCGTGCCTGCACCGCATAGTAGCGGCAGAAATCCACTGCCTCGCGGACTTCGTCGATGCCGTCCTGCAGGCTCTTGCCCGCCTCGCGGGTACAGATCGCCATCAGTTCCGGCATGTGTTTTTCCAGCAGATCCGCCGTGCGCTCGAGGATGGCCGCGCGCTGATCTACCGGGGTGGCATTCCAGGCAGGAAAGGCCGCTGCCAGACTGTCTATCGCCTTGTGCGTCTGCTCTGCCGTGGCCCAGATAACCTCGCCAACCTGATGGGACAGGTCATAGGGGCACATCACCGCCCTGCTCTCGCCGGTCAGACGCTTGCCTTCGACCAGGGGGGCGCCGGTCCAGCGCGCGCCCATATGCTTGTCCAGTTCGGCCTTGAGAGGCAACCAGTGGGACATGATGTTCAGGTTGATACCGCGTGAATTGCGTCGCTCACTGCCGTAGATATCGACTGGCAGGGGAATCCGATGGTTGGCCTTGCTGGCGTGACGCCGCAGACTGGTCAGGGGATGCTCGATCAGCGATTCGATCGGCACCTTCTTGTCCACCAGCTTGTGCACGAATGACGAGTTGGCCCCGTTCTCGAGCAGACGCCGTACCAGGTAAGGCAGCAGATCCTTGTGGGCACCGACGGGTGCGTAGATGCGCACGGCGCAGCTGTTCTGCTCCAGTACGGTGTCATACAGGGCGTCGCCCATGCCGTGCAGACGCTGGAATTCGAAAGGACGGTCGCCGGCCATGGATAGAATGCAGGTGACCGTATGGGCGTTGTGCGTGGCAAACTGGGAATAGATCAGCCCCCGGGTCTGCTCACTGAGCAGATAACGGGCACAGGCCAGATAGGACACATCGGTGCCCTCCTTGCGCGTGAATACCGGATAGCCTTCCAGGCCCGCCTGCTGGCAGAGCTTGATCTCGGTATCCCAGTAGGCGCCCTTGACCAGCCGCACGGGGATCAGGTCGCCCTGCCCCTTGGCCAGCAGCGTCAGCCAGCACAGCACTGGCAGAGCACGCTTGCTGTAGGCCTGCACGACGATGCCGAAGTCACCCCAGCCGCGGGTGTCCGGGTGGCTGTAGATACGCTTGAACAGTTTCAGCGACAGCTCGAGCCGGTCGGCTTCTTCAGCGTCGATGGTGATGCCGACGTTGCCTGCGCGGGCCTGGCGAATCAAACCGAGAACAGTCTCGCTGAGCTCTTCCAGCACCTGTTGCTCACGGGCACTTTCATAATGCGGGTGCAGCGCAGACAGCTTGATGGAAATGGTCGGCTTGGGGCTCTTGCCCTGATACTTGTCGCTGGCCAGGGCGGCGATGGCGTTACTGTAGTCGGCCAGGTACTTGGCTGCATCGGTGCGCGTCAGCGCCGCCTCGCCGAGCATGTCGAAGGAATAGGTATAGCCGCGATCACGCTGGTCTTTCGCGTTCTTCAATGCTTCCTTGATCGTGCGGCCAAGCACGAACTGCTTGCCCATGATGCGCATGGCCTGCAGCATCGCGCTGCGGATCACCGGTTCGCCACTACGCTTGATCAGCCGGCCAAGCACTGTACCCGGCGTGCCGTCCTGACGCTTGTCGAGGTTGACCACCTTGCCGGTCATGACCAGACCCCAGGCAGCCGCGTTGACCAGCGCACTTTCGCTCTGCCCCACATGCTTGTCCCACTGGGCGGCATTGAGCTTGTCGCGGATCAGCGCATCGGCTGTTTCGTCATCGGGTACGCGCAGCAGCGCCTCGGCGAGGCACATCAGCATGATGCCTTCCTGGGTGTCGAGACTGTATTGCTGCAGAAGGGCATCGATGCTGTCGCTGGCGTTGTCACGCTTGCGCACATCCTGAATGAGCCGGGTTGCCTGCTGGGAAAGCGCTGCCATGTCCCGTGGCTCGGCGAGCAACTCGAGTTCGGACAGGTAATCGGATTCATCGACCGCGTAGTTTTCACTGACGACCTTGAGAAAGTCATCGGGATTGCTGTCGAGAAACTGGCCCTGGGGGGCCTCGCTGGCCTTGAACATACTGTCTGCTCCTTTTTCGCCCGACTGCCCGTATTGCCGGAAACCGCAGCCGGTCTGGGGGATCCCTCTCATCTAACCCTAGACCATGGACGGCGCGCGGACGAATCTGCTTGTTGTTTTCGTGCGTTTTTGCCCTTGCGGGAACAAGACGCACATGCCTTCAGGCCACTCTAGAAGGCATGTGCAAGCGAATCTTGCGAAAAACTGCGGATGTGTTGCAAAAAACTCCGAAACTGCCTAGTCAGCCGCCGCGGACCTGAGTTTGCCCGGTGTCTGTCCGCGATACTGGCGTACCGCATGGGTCAGGGCGCTCTGGCTGGAAAACCCGCAGCGACTGGCCACTTCTGCCAGGGGCAGGCGACTGCCACGAATCAGGCGGACTGCTTCGTCTACCCGTGCGCCCAGCAGATACTGATGGGGCGACTGACCCGCTCGCTGCTTGAACAAAGCGTGGAAGTGACTGGGGCTGACATGTACCTGGGCGGCCATGTCGGCAACGCTGACAGGTTGATCGAGACGTTGGCGGATGTAGCTGTCGATCCGGCCCAGGTCGAGCCCGGACGCAACCGGGGCGTGCAGGGGGCGGGAAAACAAGCGGTCATGCAGTGTGTGCAGCAATACCCCGCCCAGATGCCACTGCAGCGGACTCTGACGCTCAGGCCCCTGATCCAGCTCCTGGGCGGCGAAGTCGAGCAATCCCTGCAGGCGATGGTCAAGCCGGATGAAACGCGGCTTCTCGAACAGACGGCAAAGCCCCTGGTCGACCAGCCCGGGTTCCTCGGAAGACTCGGTGGCGAGATCGAGAATCAGCATGTGGTTGCTGCCCCGCCCCGAGAAGGCATGGGCCTCATGGCCCGGCACCAGACAGGCGTGCAGGCGATTGACGGCACCACCCTGCCCCATCACTTCGAAATCCGCGCACCCCTCGAGCCCCACGATCAACTGATGCTGCGCGTGGGCATGGCTGGAGGACTGGGCGGGAAGATCAAGGACTCGAGTGCGAATCATACCAGGCTGCCGGTCGTCATGGCCCTCCATAGTAGTCTCTGCGCGAGACAGTCACAAGCAGGCCCCCGGCCATTGAAATGCAAACCCATCGACACCATCTGTTGTCTATAAGCGGCATGCCGCAACCAGCGATCCGAGGGCTCCATGACCGATAACGACAACGTGCAATCCGACTACATCGAACGTGACGAATCCGGCGAAGAGACCGGCAGCACCGGCCTTGCCATCCCTGACCAGCGTCTGCCCGACAAACTCTACCTGCTACCGGTCAGCAACCGACCTTTCTTTCCCGCCCAGGTGATGCCGGTGGTGATGGACGAGGCCCCCTGGTCGGAAACCATCGAACGGGTATCCAATACGCCGCATCACGCGGTATCCCTGTTCTTTGTCGATAGCCCACTGGCGGAGAACGGCGGGCTGGATTTCGATCGACTGCCGGAAACCGGGTGCGCCGTACGCATCCACCATGCGGTACGCGAGGACGGCAAGATACAGTTCATCGCCCAGGGCCTGACCCGGGTGCGGATAACCCAGTGGCTGAGCCGCAAGCCGCCCTATCTGGTCGAGGTGGAATACCCCAAGGCGCCCAGCGATGAACGCGATGAGGTCCGCGCCTATGCCATGGCACTGATCAACGCGATCAAGGAATTGCTGCCGCTCAATCCGCTGTACAGCGAGGAGCTGAAAAACTACCTCAACCGGTTCAGCCCCAACCAGCCGTCCCCCCTGTCGGACTTTGCCGCCACTCTGACATCGGCCAAGGGCAGCGAATTGCAGGATATCCTCGAAACCGTTCCGGTGCTGCGGCGCATGGAAAAGGTGCTGGTGCTGCTGAAAAAGGAGATCGATGTCGCCCGCTTGCAGGGTGAAATCAGTGCCGAGGTCAATCGCACCATCAGTGACAGCCAGCGCAAATTCTTTCTCAAGGAGCAGCTCAAGGTCATTCAGAAGGAGCTGGGGTTATCCAAGGATGACCGCACCGCCGATATCGAGCAGTTCCGCGACCGGTTGAAGGACAAGACCCTGCCCGAAGCCACCGCCAAGAAGATCGAAGAGGAGCTGAACAAGCTCTCCGTGCTGGAAACCGGCTCCCCCGAGTATGCGGTTACCCGCAATTATCTGGACTGGGCGACCTCGATTCCCTGGGGCATCACCCATGAGGACAACCTGGATATCGGCCATGCGCGCAAGGTGCTCGATCGCGACCATGACGGCCTCGAGGACGTCAAGGAACGCATTCTGGAGTTCATCGGACTGGGCGCATTCAAGGGTTCGGTCTCGGGTTCTATCATGCTGCTGGTCGGCCCTCCCGGCGTCGGCAAGACCAGCATCGGTCACTCCATCGCCGAGAGCCTGGGGCGCCCGTTCTACCGGTTCAGCGTCGGCGGGATGCGCGACGAGGCTGAAATAAAGGGCCATCGACGCACCTATATCGGCGCCATGCCGGGCAAGTTCGTCCAGGCATTCAAGGATGTCGGCGTGATGAATCCGGTGATCATGCTCGACGAAATCGACAAGCTTGGCAGCAGCCACCAGGGCGACCCTGCCTCGGCTCTGCTGGAAACCCTTGATCCAGAGCAGAACAGCCAGTTCCTGGATCATTATCTGGACCTGCGTCTGGACCTGTCCAAGGTCCTGTTCGTATGTACCGCCAACGTACTGGACAGCATCCCCGGTCCGCTGCTCGACCGGATGGACGTCATCCGGCTGTCGGGCTATATCAGCGAGGAAAAACTGGCCATCGCCAAGCATCATCTCTGGCCACGCCAACTGGCGCGTGCCGGCGTGCGCAAGAGCCAGCTGAGAATCACCGACAAGGCGCTGCGGACTCTGATCGAGGGCTATGCCCGCGAGGCAGGGGTCCGCAACCTGGACAAGCAGCTGGCCAAGATCGTGCGCAAATCGGTCATGCGGTTGCTGGAGGACCGGGAGCAGAAAATCAGCATCAAGCCTGAGCATCTCACCGAGCTGCTGGGCTCGGCGCCCTTCCGCAAGGAAAAGACACTCAAGGGCGTTGGTGTCATTACCGGTCTGGCCTGGACTTCCATGGGCGGCGCCACGCTTCCGGTTGAAGCCACACGTATTCATACACTCAATCGTGGCTACAAGCTGACCGGTAAACTGGGCGAAGTCATGCGCGAGTCTGCGGAAATCGCCTACAGCTATGTCTGCGCGAATCTGAAGCAGTACCAGGCTGATCCGGAGTTTTTCGACAAGGCCTTTGTCCACCTGCACGTACCGGAGGGTGCCACGCCCAAGGACGGGCCCAGCGCGGGCATCACGCTGGCCAGTGCCCTGTTATCCCTGGCGCGCAATCAGACGCCACGCAAGGGGTTGGCCATGACCGGCGAACTGACCCTGACAGGCCAGGTACTGCCGGTCGGCGGTATACGCGAAAAGGTGATTGCCGCGCGTCGGCAGTCGATCAACGAACTGATCCTTCCCGAGGACAACAGGGGCGAGTACGAGGAACTGCCTGACTATCTCAAGGAGGGTATGCAGATCCACTTTGCCAGCCATTTCCGGGACGTAGCGGCAAGGCTGTTCAACTGAGGCCATAAAAAAGGCGCCTTGCCGATCCCTCGACAAGGCGCCTTCGCGTCGGTACGTAGCAGTTACTTCTTGTTCGAGGACTTGTCTTCCTCAGACTCAGCCGAGCTGAAGTGCTCCTGCTGATCGTGGTCCAGCTCTTCCACCTGCGGGAGCTTGTGCAGGCTGCTTTCGAACTCCTCCTCCGAAATGGTCTTGTCCACGTCGTGCAGGGGCTCGCGGGCGCCATTCTTGCGCATCGGCTCCGGGCTCAGGCCATCAATCAAATCCCAGTCAGGGTCCAGCGTGAAATCGTTCAGGTTCAACTGGCTGGTATTGGACTCGTCGTGCTCCTCCTCGATACCGGAATTGAACTCCGAGTCGATCTGGTCTTCCTCGCCCAGCAACGGCTCGAGCGAGTCGACCTGCTCGACATAATCACCGTTGTCGTTGAACAGCAACGGGAAACGGGCCTTGATCTGATCGATGCGCTCGACATCACCACCCAGTTCGGTGATCTCCTCTTCCTGCTCGGCAAAGGCCGGACCATCACCCAGCTCGGCGAGAACCCGCAGTTGCTTGTAGCGCAGATCGAGACGTTCCGGCTCTTCGTCGATCGCCTTGTCGAGCATGGTGCGAGCCTCGGCAAAACGACCGTAGGTGACGTAGAGCTCGACACCGTCAAGGGGATCAACAGCCGGCTTGGCTGCCGGTTGCGCCACGGGACGGGCGACCATTGCCGGGACTGTGCTGATATTGGAAGAGAAACCGGTAGGCGAGTCATGCTGGGTGACCGGCTCCGGCGCGATGCTCTCCTCTTCCTGATGGCGGCGGCGCGATAGCAGCCAGCCGAGCAGGAAGGCAATGAAGACCAGCGGGAGGGTCAACCAGCTCAACCAGGATGAGGAGCTGGCAGTAGCCTGGGGCTCTTCACCGGGCAGCACGTTGGCTGCGATCGAGCCGGCGGCCGGATCGTCGCTGCCACCTGCAGCCGAGGGGCCCGAGCCGGTGTCACCACCGCCGAGGGAGCCGGCACCGGCTGTGCCGGCCAGCTCGCCATCGAGTTCCTCTTCCGCGGCCTTGGCGGCGCGCAGCACTTCCAGCTCGGCTTGCAGGCTGGCAATCTGCGCATCACGCGCGTCAAGTTCGCTGAGCAGCACGTTGAAACGGCTTTCCAGCGCATTGAGTCTGCCGAGCAATTCGGCCGAATCGGCGTCGACCGCTTCCAGGGTGGTCTCTTCGATGCGCAGGCGCACCTCTGCACTCTCGGGATCAGCCAATGGCGTGGCATCTGCCACATCAGGGGCTTCAGTCATCGGTTCGGAAACGCCCGCATCGGCAACCGGATCAGCAGCCGGTTCGGCATCGATGATCGGTTCAGGCTCGACCAGATCAGCGACATCCTCCTCGGGACGCGCAGTAACAGCAGCGGGCTCGGGTACAACGGCAGGTGCTGCCGGAGGCCGCGCCTCTGCCTGCTCAGCCGCGTCACCTGCCGCTCCGGCAAGCAATGCTTGCGGCGCGCCAGCGGTCACCAGTTGCTCACGGGTCGGCATTACCAGCGTATGGCCCTGACGCAGCTTGTCGATGTCACCACCGATAAAGGCGTCCGGGTTGAGCGCGTGAATGGCCGCCATGCTGACACGGATCGGCACAGACCTGTCCGGACGCTGGTTGACGGCGATATCCCAGAGGCTGTCTCCGGCTACGGTCGTGTACCGGGCAGCGTCAGGCTGCGGTTCGAGGCTGGGCACTTCACGCAATGCGGTGGTCGCCGGCTCGGTGCCAGACTGGTTCGTGCGAGCGGGCGCTGTGGTGCTGGATGGACGCGCGACGGGACGGGCCGGCGTCAGCGCAGCGGCGGGAGCAGACACCAGCCCGGTCTGCGGCTCGTACAACGGCGGATCGAGCAATACGGTGTATTCGCGCAGCATGCGGCCGCCAGGGCGGCGCAGTTCGACCAGGAAGTTCAGGTAGGGCTCACGCACCGGGCGAGTCGACTCGACCCGAATGAGCAACTGGTTGTTCTCGACAACCGGCACGAACCGCAGATCGGTCAGAAAGAAGGGGCGGTCGATCCCTGCCCTGTCGAAGGCATCCGGTTCAGCCAGGGAAACGATGATATCCGAAGCAGACAGGCCCTGCGCATCCTGCAACTGAATCGTGGCGCTGAGCGGCTGATTGAGGGACGAATCAAGTCGCATCTCCCCCAGACCCAACGCGTTACTGACTCCTACATACAAAGCGGCCAGCGAGGCCACTCCCACAATCACTTGGCGTTTGACTGCCATACCCTTTCCTCTTGTCCTGTAAGTGGCGCCGACATCACCACTTGCGCTATCCGTCGCATTCCCTTTGGGGAGCGTCAATAGAATTCGTGCTGCAGCCCAATGTTTGACAGTATGCCACCCCTCGAGACTTAAACGAACAGCAAAACACCCTGAAAAGTCAAAAAAACCGCATTGATGACGCAATTGACTCCATGCGTCATTGGCATGACACATTTTGACCCCGGGTGCCTGTTTCAAGCATGGCAGGGTGCCATCAGCTGATGCAGTGAAGCAGTCGAGGCGACAAACTGTCAAGTGCAGCTACTTGCGGTAATATGCCTGTTTTTCGGCCCGGTTGGAAACAGGCAATGACCGACAGAGACAAGCTATTTGCAGAGCCCCTGGCACAGATCGGCGACTTTGCATTCGACGCCGAAGTTGTCCGGGTGTTCCCCGACATGATCAAAAGATCGGTTCCGGGCTATCCGACGATTGTCGAAACCACCGGTCTGATCGCCGGACAATATGCCAGACCGGACACCCTGATCTACGATCTGGGCTGCTCCCTGGGTGCAGCAACCCAGTCCATGCGGCGGCATGTGCGTGCCTCGGGTTGCAGGATCATTGCCGTGGACAATTCCGCACCGATGGTGGAACGCTGCGGCGAATACCTGCGGGCCCAGGATGCAATGGTCGAGGAACTGACGCCTGTGGAGGTGCTCGAGGGCGACATCACCCGGTTCCCGCTGCAGCCCTGCTCAGTGGTGGTGCTCAATTTCACGCTCCAGTTCATCACGCCCGGGCAGCGCCTTGATCTGCTGTCAGCGATCCAGCAGGCCCTGGTGCCCGGCGGACTGCTGATCCTCTCCGAAAAGCTGGCCTTTGCCGACCCGCGCACGCAGCACAGCCTGGAAACCATGCATTATGCGTTCAAGCGGGCGAACGGTTACAGCGAGCTGGAAATCGCCCAGAAGCGCAGCGCCATAGAAAAGGTGATGCTGCCCGACACCCTGGAGACCCATGTAGACAGGCTGTGCCAGGCCGGCTTCAGTCACAGTCACAGCTGGTTCCAGTCCCTGAATTTCTGCTCGATGATGGCGCACAAGTGATCGACTACACCTCCTTGTATCAACATCTGGCTGCTACCAGCCTGGCTCACTGGCTTGATGATCTTCCTGCGGCGCTGGAGGCGCGACTGGCTGACGTCAACCACGGGGATCTGGATCGATGGCAGGCGGCGGTGCAGAGGCTGCCCGATACTGCCCCCGCCGCCATCGAGGTGCGCGATGCCGTGCGCATAGGCAGTGCCGCAGAACTCTGCCAGCCCGACCGGGACAGCCTTGAACAGGGGCTGCGCGCATTGCAGCCCTGGCGCAAGGGCCCATTCGAACTCTTCGGACTGACCATCGATTGCGAGTGGCGCTCCGACTGGAAATGGGAGCGGGTCTCCGCGCAACTGGATCTGCGCGGCCGAACCGTCCTGGATGTGGGCTGTGGCAACGGTTATCACATGTGGCGCATGTGGGGCTCCGGTGCAGAAACAGTCGTAGGTATAGACCCCAACCTTTTGTTCTACAAACAGTTTCTTTCTATAAAAAAGTACATCCCTGACTCGCCGGTGTGGCAGTTGCCGTTCACCCTGGAGCAATTGCCGGAACCCACCGGCGGGTTTGACACGGTCTTCTCCATGGGCGTGCTCTACCATCGCCGCTCGCCGGTGGATCACCTGCTGCAGCTCAAGGGCTGTCTGCGCGCGGGCGGTGAACTGGTTCTGGAAACACTGGTCGTGGAGGGGGACGCCGATACCTGTCTGCTGCCGGAAGATCGATATGCGCAGATGCGCAACGTCTGGTTTCTCCCCTCGGTAGCCATGCTGGAACGCCTGCTGCGCCGCAGTGGCTTTATCGATGTGCGCTGCATCGATGTGAACCAGACGTCCATGCAGGAGCAGCGCAGTACCGACTGGATGCGCTTCCAGTCGCTCCCGGACTTTCTTGATCCGGAGAACCCGCACCTGACGGTCGAGGGTCACCCTGCCCCCCTGCGCGCGACCCTCACCGCGCGCAAACCCTGATCAGACGCCTGGCTGCTGCGCCAGCCAGGCGATGAATTCGCTGGCCGGCAACGCCCGGGAAAACAGATAACCCTGGCAGGCGCCGCAGCCGCGTTCCTGCAGAAACTGCCATTGCGCCTCGGTCTCCACGCCCTCCGCTACCACGTTCAGATGCATGTTGGCCGCCAGATCGAGAATGGTGGTGACCAACTGATTATCCTCGTCGCGATCGGGTACGCCGGCCAGAAAGCTCTTGTCGATCTTGAGCTTGTCCAGCGGGAAGCGCCGCAGGTAGGCCAGGGAGGAATATCCCGTACCGAAATCGTCTATGACCAGCCCCACGCCAAGCTTCTTGAGTTGATGCAGGGTCTGCTCGCCCTTGTGGGCGCTGGTCATCAGCGCACCCTCGGTAATCTCCAGTTCCAGGTACGCGGCTTCCAGGCCGCTGCTCTCCAGGGCCGAGCGAACCAGCTCGACCACATCCAGATGCACGAACTGGCGCGGTGACAGATTGACCGCGACCCGGCCCGGCGCAAGCCCCTGGCGCTGCCACAGGGCCAGCTGACGGCAAGCCTCGTTCAGCACCCAGTGCCCGACCTGCACGATCAGCCCACTCTGCTCGGCCAGCGGTATGAAACGGTCCGGTGGGATCAGACCCATCTCGGGATGGCGCCAGCGCACCAGCGCCTCCATGCCCATGGCGCGTCGGGTAGCGACATCGAGGATGGGCTGGTAGTGCAGCTCCAGCTCATCGTTCTCCAACGCCTTGCGCAGCCCCCGTTCCATCTCGAAACGGGCACTCGCCTCTTCGGTCATGGCACGCTCGTACCCGCAGACCTGGTCGCGTCCGGTCGCCTTGGCCGTATCCATTGCCGCATCGGCGTTACGCACCAGATCCGCTGCGGTCCGGCCATCATCGGGGTAGCAGGCAAAGCCGACGCTGGCGCCGATATAGATCTCCCTGCCGCTGTCCAGAATCACCGGGGCACGCATGGCATCGCAGATCTGCTCGCCAATACGGCGAACCGCCGCAGCGCCGGCGCGCTCTCCCAGAACAATCATCAGGAACTCGTCACCGCCGAGCCTGGCCAGGGTGTCGTCAGCGGGACAACACGCGCTCAGTCGGCTTCCCGCCTGGCGCAGCACCTGATCCCCCACAGCGTGGCCGAGGCTGTCGTTGATCAGCTTGAATCGGTCAAGGTCGATAAACAGGACGGCTACCGCCCCCTTGTCATGCTGGGCCTGCAGCAACCCCTGCTCCAGGCGCAGCATGGCCTGATTGCGATTGGGCAAACCGGTGAGGCTGTCGAAATGGGCAATGTACTGCAACTGCTCCTGACTGCGCCGCAGGCCACTGAGATCGCTGAACATGACCATATAGCGGGCGACCCGGCCCTGTTCATCACTCACCGCGGTGGCCGTGACCCACAGGGGAACCCCTGCCTCGCCATGCCGATCTATCAGCACCTCACCCTGCCAATAGCCTTCGCTGCGGAGCTCGCTCAGCACCCGACGGGCCAGAGCCTGCCGGCTGTGCAACCGGCTGCGCACCACCGGTCGCTGACCTATCGCGCGCCCCGCCTTAAGACCGGTGATGATACTGAAGGCCGGGTTGTGATTGATGATGCGGAACTGCTCATTGAGCACCATCATCCCCTCGCGGCTGCTCTCGAACATGGCTGCCGCTTCCTTCAGCGCCTGCTCCTGCCTTTTACGCTCGGTTATGTCTTCCACGATCATGACGTAGTACTGCGCCACCGCAGCGGCATCCCGGACCAGGGTGACCATCAGGTTGATCCAGGCCAGCTCGCCATCTCGTCGGATATAACGGGCTTCCAGCGAGAACTTGTCCTGCGTACCGTCCAGCAGTTCACGCAACCTGCCTTCGATCAACGGCCGATCCTGACTGTAGAGCGTGCCCCGCGGCGTAATGCGCCTGAGGTCGTCGGCGGTATAGCCGGAGCGTTTGTAGTAACTGGGGTTGGCACTGATAAAGGCCCCCGAGGTTGATACCAGCAGGACGCCCACAGCGGCGTGCTCGTATATGGCGACGAATCGCCGTTCGCTGGCCTCGCGCTCCTGGGCCAGGCGCGACTTCTGCACCACCAGGGCCGCCAGCCGCGCAAACTCCTCGAGCAGTTGCACATCACGGGCGGTCGGCTCGCCAGGCTGGCCTGCATGCACCGCGAACCAGCCAAGCACCGACTCATCCGCGCCGGTGAACGGGACCACCCAACAGGCAAGCGTGGCGCACTGGCGGGCCACCTCCTGGTGAGCCTTCCAGTTTCCATCTGCAGCCACATCGGCCACAAACACGGGCCTGTCGCTATACATGCGCGCCGGCCCCGGCTCAGCGTCAACGCCCGGCATGGCCCCGTCCAGCAACTGAACGAAACTGGCGTGGAGGCTCGGTGCAGCCAGAGGATGCAAACGCCCGTCGGTCTCACCGGCGAGCACGATCATCGCCTGCTGACCGCTTTGCAGGGCTTCCCACTCGTGAATCAGTCGATTGGCCAGGTCCTGCATACCCGCGTCACCCAACAGACCATCAAGCACGCTCATGCGGGCTGACTGGATCCGCATGTGCTCCTGTTGCTGCTGGATATCGTTGAGCGTACCGATTACCACCTCTCCACTTTCAACCGTGGTGTAGGGTCGGGCGGTCAGCCGGCACCAGTGGTAGCGGCCGTCAGGCCGGCGCAGGCGCAGATTGGCCTGCAAGGTGTGCGTTTCTGCATTGCGCACCCGTAGCAGATAGGCTTCCAGCAAGGGGCAGTCATCGGCGTGCAGGTGCTCGAGGATGGACGAACCCAGAACCGAGCGGGCATCCTTGCCCGCCACCTGGAGCCAGGCCTCGTTGACATAGACCAGACGCCCGAAGAAATCAGCGCGAAAGACCACATCGTTGATCGTCGACATGATCTGGCGATTGCGCTCAAGGGTGCGCGAAACGTCCTGCTCCAAGCTGCTGGCATGCCGCCGCTGGATGGACCAGGCGAATACGGACAGCCCGCTGGCCGTAACCAGGAATAATAGCGCTGGCCAGAGGTCCGCCAGTAGCGACTCCTGCAGGAGCACAATCGTGGCCGCGACCATGCACGCCAGGCCTGCCAGGAGGGCGAGAACTGATTTGCGCAACGATCCTGTCAGAGTCATCGGCTGCTCCATCCATAGTTGTCCAGCCCTGGCGGTGCGACTGGTGTTCTAGCCAAACACGGTGACTGTTTGCCTGCTGATTGCCACGAGGGTTCCATCCTCGCGCCATACCATTGCCGATGTGTGCCCATAGCCATCGCGCGCATGATCGATGCTGGCCCGATAAAGCAGCCAGTCGGTATTGCCCAGCTCCGGCTGTGGCTGCACGAATTCGATTGTCCAGGTCAGCGAACTGGCCGGCGCCCGATGCTTGAGATGCGGCAGTACTGCCGGAGGCCAGACGTCCACCAACCCCAGAATATGGGCTTCATGGATGCTGCCTTCATCCTCGCGAAAGCGCATCCAGCCGCCCATCTCGCGTTTCTTGCTATTGGTGAACGGCAAATCACCCACCGCCCAGCGCACGGCAAAGTGCTGCAGAAAAACCGGATTGAGCCCCTCGACATAAGGCATCTCGATGCAGTCACTGACCGGTTTGACCTGGGGTGCCGGCTCGCTCGGCAGGGACACCACGGATTCCCGCGAGGCGCCAAAGCTTCCTTGCACAATACACATGATCTGGCCGTTCTGTCTTGCCATTCCCAGCATCTGGGTGACTGCCTTGCCTTCGCGCAGGACCTGCGCTTCGACCTGCATGGGCTCCCCGGGCGCAACCGGTCCAACAAAGGTAATTGCCAGGGAACGCACGGGTCTGTCGGCGGGAACCAGCGCACGCATGCCCTGGTACACCAAGGCCGCGACCAGACCACCATAGGCCGCGCGGCCCTGCGCCCAGTGGGCGGGAATAGTGACTTCCTGCCGGGGGGAGTCGGCCAGGGCAGAAAGGAGTTCAGCAAATGTCATCATTACAATCCCGTGATCAAAGGACCCGACATGTTAGGCGATGGGCACGACGGGGCAAAGCACATGGACCGATCATTGCGCTGCCATATGCCACGTCATGATTCAGCCGGTGCCTGGTCCTGCGTGGCGGGCGGCGTATTCATCAGGCGCAGCCCGCATAACCAGCCAATGGCCAACCACGCCGGAGGCATTTCTGGCCAGTCATGGGCGCCGAGGCTGTCGAGCGGGTGATCGGGTTCGCCGGCACGGGCCAGCAGACGCTGGTGCCACCAGGTCATGTAGTGGCCATCACCGGGGGTATAGCGTTTGAGCAACTCTGCCCGCAGGCGCATGGGCAGGGAGGTAAACAGGAGCTCATCCACCGCCGCGAATATCTGGCGCTCGTTATCCAGATAAGCCGTCTCTGCCACCGCCGGCAGCTGCAGACGATGTGCCAGGATTGCCAGTTGCCTGGCGTATTCACGGTGACTGTGCAACGGGTCGATCTGGCTGCGCCAGTCCAGTTGCAACCGCTCCAGAGCCTCCACCAGGGAGCAGGCTCCCGCAGCGGGCGCATCGAGTAGCGTTGCCAGCCAGCGCCGCTGATGCAGAGGTACCTGGGTCAGCAGCAGTACCAGCTCGGCGCTGCTGGATCCCGGCCGGGGTTGCCACTGACCGTAATCCCCCTCAGGTACACGGCCAACGCGCGCGGTGCGGGTCTCCCAGTCGGCGGGCAGCAATTGCTGCTTCAGCCTTTGCCAGCGGCGGTCGAGCGCGGCCATACGCTGATCCATCCAGCGTTCGAACAGCCACCGCCTGCGTGATTTATAGCCTGTCATCCGGTGTTCGCCCCAATCGTTCCCTGATGCCCTGAATGATACCGCGATTGTCTTCGGCCAGTCCGTCCTTGTCGGGCAGCGGCACCGCACGGCACAGGTCCAGGGTGAAATGTCCCAGCCGGGAACTGTAGAGCCCGATACCGATCCCCTGCCCTACCCGTGCGGCCAGCTTTTCCATCAGGCCCGACAGGACACTGTCGCTGAGCGCACCAATGGCCATCTCGCTGCCACCGGCCAGGGCAATGTTACGCAGCACATGCCGCGCCAGGCGCCACCGCCCGAGCTGACCGATGGGCAGGCCATAACAGATCGCCACCCGCTGCATCATCCGGATATTGCGCCAGACCACCAGCAGCAGATCAACTGCCACCCAGGGACTGGTGGCCACCAGCATGCCGGTGCCCACCGATTCACTGCGAATCAGCCGGCGCGCGAGCACATCCAGAGGCTGATAGAACTCGGCATTGAGCCTGCGGCTGATCTCCTCCGGGGTGTAGGACTGGTCGAGTCCGGCGCAGGCGCTGTTCATCCGTTCTGCCAGCGGTGTATCGGCGTGCAGCTTCTGCAGGCGCTCGAGCCAGTCCAGGGCCAGCCGCTCGTCACCTTCGCGCAGGGCCGTCCGCATTTCCTTGCGCAACTGCTCCAGAGCGGTCAGACGCTGCCGCTGCTGACGTATGCCACGCCAACTGAGCAGGCCCGCTCCGGCAACCAGAAGTCCGACCGCACCGGTGAGCGCGCCGGCCAGGGGCTGCCAGGCCCAGGCAGCCAGGGACCACTGGGTCCATTCGACTGCCGCGCCCCCCAGCACCACGGCCAGAAGCAGGCCGCCCAGGCGTCGCGGCCAGGGACTCAGCGCAGGCGCATTCAGGGTGCCGGGGGGCATGGGCTGCTCAGCGCCCCCGGCAGGGGCATGGTGCTCGATCTGTTCGAGCACGCGAGCATCCCGATGCTCAGCGCCGATCTCCGGTTCCCAGGTCTCGAGGATGCGAGGTCCGTCCTGCTGCTTCTCACGACCGGTTTTCATGGGTAACGCCCCTCGAGTATCCAGCCGGCCAGCTCATCCATGCGAAAGTGCGGAAACGGCTCATTGCGATGCAAGCCCCCAGGCGGTCTGAGATGGAGCAACCCGGGACCGGCAAACTCAAGGTCCAGCGGCAGATGGGAAGGCACAGTCACAGGCTGGTACCGCACGTAGGCGGTCTCGCCTACCAGCCCGGCGACCATGGTCTCGCCCTGCTCGTCAGCTGCGCGCACCGCGGCCAGGGGAAAGCCCTGCACCTCCACGCCGCCATGGCGGACGTCCGACAGGCTGTCGGTCACCAGATCTTCCAGGCACTGTTGTACCGAGCGCTGTTGCGCCGGGGCCACCTGATCGACCTTGGTGGCACAGATCGCCATGCGACCGATGCGCGGACTGAACAGACGCTGCAGCACGGAGTTGCGTCCGTAACGAAAGCTGCCCATCACCTCTTCCAGGGCGAGCTTGAGATCCCTGAGCGCGGCCTGGCCGGCCTGCATGGGTTCGAGCATATCGACCAGCAGAATCTGCCGATCCAGCTGGCTGAAGTGCTCATCGTAGAAGCCCTTGACGACGAAATCACGGTAGTAGTTGAACCGCTCCTCGCATTTTGCCCACCAACTGCCCGGGCCGCCTGCACTGAACCGATTGGCGCTCAGCAGCGGCACGAATGCCAGCATGTCAGGGGCGATTCCGCTACCAGGCAGCAGAAAACGGCCTGGCTGATTACGCGACAGCCCCGCCTCGTTCCGGCAAGCGCGCATGAAAGCCGTCCAGTCGGCCGTCAACTGGCCAAGCAGTGCCGGATCGCAAGGCTCACCCGGGTCGATCCGCCCCAGCCTGTCACGCAGATCGCCAGCCAGGGACCTGCGCGGTTCGATTTCCAGCAGGGACGCCATCTGTTCGCACCACTGGCCATAGCCCATCCCGAGCAGCGGCAGGTCGAGCAACCACTCGCCGGGATAGTCGAGCAACTCTATGCGTACCGACCGCGACCCCTGCAGGGACTTGAGCAGCCCATCGGGACGGAACTGCAGATCAATCACGACCCGAGCCAGATCGACGGTGGACGACGGCCAGTGTGCCGGCGTGGCCGACAGCGCACCCAGCGCCTCGATGTAGGGAAAGGGATTGGCTACCCCGTCGCGTTGCCAGCGTACCGACACCAGGCGATCAAAGGGTGACCGCCGGGCCAGCAACCCGCGCTGATGATTCTCCAGCTGATTGATCAGACTGGTAATGAAGGTCGTCTTGCCCGCGCCACTCAGACCGGTTACGCCCACGCGTATCGTCTGACCTGCCAGACGGGCGATCCGGTCCTGGGTCTTTTTGATCCAGTTCACATTTCCAACGGCCACCATGCATATGCCCCGCAAATCATTTATGGTCTACCTTCATTTACAGTATCGCACAGACAACCATTCGATCAGAGGTCGGCCCAAATGGCCTATTCAGACACGCACAGCAAATTTATCGGCTATCTACTGTGGATTTTCGGCTTCATGGGGGCCCACCGCTTCTATTACGGTCGACCCATCACCGGCACCATCTGGTTCTTTACCCTCGGCCTGTTTCTGATCGGCTGGATCGTGGACCTGTTTCTGATCCCCTCCATGGATCGCAGTGCCGACCGGCGGTTTCGCAGCGGACCGGTCAATTTCAATCTGACCTGGGTACTGCTCACGTTCCTGGGGATTCTGGGCGCCCATCGCCTGTACATGGGCAAATGGATTACCGCCATTCTCTACTTCTTCACCGGCGGACTCTTTCTGCTGGGCGTGCTCTATGACTACTGGACACTGAACGAACAGATCTCTACCCGCAACATGCAGCGTGAATGGTAAGCGCGCAGCGCTGCGAAAAGGGCGTGTAATGGGTTAGAATCGCGGCCTTTCGCCCAGCGCAGCAAGGTAGTTATTGTGGAAATTTTCAAGGAATTCACGTTCGAATCCGCCCATCGCCTGCCCCATGTGCCGGACGGTCACAAGTGTGGCCGTCTGCATGGGCACTCGTTTCAGGTCGCCATCCATATACAGGGCGAGCCCGATCCGCATACCGGCTGGATCCGCGACTTCAGCGAGCTGAAAGCCATATTCCGCCCGATATACGACCGGCTGGACCATAACTACCTGAATGACATACCGGGCCTCGAGAATCCGACCAGCGAGGTGCTGGCCCGCTGGATATGGCATGAGCTCAAGCCGTTGCTGCCCGAGCTCTGCCAGATCACCATCAGGGAAACCTGCACCAGTGGCTGCATCTATCGCGGTGACTGATTGCCGGGCTCAGGCCGCGGCGAAACGGTCTTCCAGATAGGCGCCGATCACCTTGGAATCGTAGAGCCAGGTCACCGTGTCGCCTTCGTCGATTCTCAGGCAAGGCACTTTGATCTTGCCGCCCTGTTCGAGCAACGCCTGCCGGTCCTGGGGATTGTTCTTGGCATCCTTGAGCGCGATAGGCAGGTTCAGCCGGTGCATGGTGCGGCGGGTCCGCACGCAGAATGGACAGGCCCGGAACTGATACAGCGCAAGCTGTGCCGTAGCCTGTTCAACCGCGGCCTGCCGCTCGGCCGGACGTTTCATTTTTCGGGGGCGGGTAATGAAGTCGATAAGAATGATCAGATTGCCCAACCCGTTACGCAGCGCTTTTACTAACATGCCAGATCCTGTTGCCGAAGATTGTAGGGCGACAGGTTACCCGAGTTTGGCCCGGCTGGCTTGCGGCGCAGCCAGCCACTGCCCCTGATCTTGTAACCGGGAGAGATTGATGTCACCACAGGACCTGGAACTGCTCGTCAGCCGGGAGATGCCCTTTGGCAAATACCAGGGCCGCAAGATAGCCGATCTGCCCGGTCATTATCTGAACTGGTTTGCCCGGGTAGGCTTCCCCCCGGGGGAAACAGGACGCTTGCTCGCGCTGATGCAGGAAATCGACCATAACGGTCTGAGCTATCTGCTGGATCCGCTGCGCACGGAACCAGGGCGCCCAGGCCCCGCGCGCTAGCCATGCAGGCCCAATGCCTGCCCGGGATTCAGATCGGGTCGTTGCGGTACATCAGCTCGTCGGGCAGGTGGATCAGATAGTCCTCCTCCGTGGGCGGCATCTGCAGGTGATACCCCTGTGATTGCAGGTTGGCCAGCACCTTGTGGATGTCCTCGCGGGCCAGGGTGCGCTCTTCGCTGAGCACCAGATCCATGGCCAGCTCCGCCTTGCCGAACAGCTGCATCAAGGATTCCGGCAGGTCGGCGAGATCGGTCTTGCGCGGCACGTACAGATACATGCCCTGCTTGCGCTTGCTACGGTAGATCGAGCACATGACCTTCATGGCTGCGTTTCCTCGGCATTGGCGATGGCCAGCAGCTCCTCGCCCATCAACTGGCGCCGCCACCCGATAAACTCGTCGGGCAGGCTGTAGGGCCCCGTCGGATAGCCCGTACGTACCAGCGCCTCCAGGGTTTTCTTGCGTAGCACGATCTCCGGCGCGATACCCAGGCGCTCGGCGTGCCGCTGCCCGACCTTGCGCAGGGCCTTGAGCAAGCGGTTGGCATCGGCGGGCAATGGCTCGGGAAGCCTTGAGGGCCAGGCCTCGGCGGGTACCTGCCGACCCTGACGAATCAACTCGAGAATCTCGTTGCCATGCTGTCGCACCGTACGGGGATGCATGTCCTCGATGCGCGAAAGCGCCTGCAGATTATCCGGCTGACGCTGGGCCAGCGGGCACAGGGTACGTTCGCGCAGCATACGGTTGCGGGCCTGGTCCCGCTCGCGTGCCTCACGCTCTCGCCAGCTTGCCAGGACCTTGAGCACCGCCAGCTCTTCGGGCTTCAGGCGCCAGGCCTGTTTGACGTTCAGGTAGGCTGTTTCCGGCTCCTGGATACGTTGCGCGGCAGCCACCTGCTCAGCGGTGTCCTCCAGCAGCCACGACGTGACTCCTGCGGCCTCGATGCGGGGAGCCATGATGCGGTAGAGCTCGGCAAGATAGACCGCATCCGCCGCGGCATAGGACAACTGCGAGGCGCTCAGCGGCCTTTGCAGCCAGTTCGAACGCGTCTCCTCATTCGACAGCTCGACATCCAGCAGGGACTTCACCAGACGGGAGTAGCCAACCGAAAACCCCATATCGAGATAGGCTGCCGCCAGCTGGGTGTCAAACAGCGGCGCCGGAGCGGCCCCGCACAGCTTGAGAAACACCTCGATGTCTTCGCTGCATGAATGCAGCACCTTGATCACCCCGGGGCTGCGCAAAACCTCGACCAGTGGCGACCAATTGCTCACGGCCAGCGGATCGATCAGGAAAGCCCGTTCGCCATCGCATACCTGGATCAACCCTGCGATCGGAAAGAATGTCTCGGTGCGCTCGAATTCGGTATCCACGGCCACGAACGGCCGTTCGAGCCAATGTGCGCACCAGTGCGCCAGGTCAGCGTCCCGGGCGATCATCAGGGGTTCAGGTAAATCGGTCATATCAACGGGTTCCTTTGTCAGCGTGGCAGTATAACCGATCAACGGCGCAGAAGCGGCCCGCTGAAATGTCGGCCATTGCAGTCAAGATTGACCGGAATCAACCGATAGCCTGTTGCGGGCTCTATAATCGCAGCCCTGCGTATAACAACTATCCACCGGGAGCAGGCATGGTCTTTCTTCAGCACATTCCTCTAAAGTACAAATTCTGGGCCGTCAACGCCGTTACCTTCGCCAGCACCCTTCTGCTGGTACTGGTGGCGCTGATGGTCGAGCGGGAAAGTCTGCAGGACCAGCGCCGGGACACGGCTGCCACCCTGATCCAGGCCAGCGCCGACATGACCGTTGCCGGGATACGCCCGCTGCTACCCTCGGCCGGCCTCCGCGCCGCAGCAGGTGATGGCACTGCCGCGCAGTGGCTTCCCGCGGACACCCTGGGGCCGGCTGGGCAGAATCTGCTCGGCGCCTGGGTCCTGGTTGGCGATGGCGAGCTTCGTGCGCTGGGGGTCGAGCAGGTCGACTTTTTCGAGCTGATGATGGCCCGGGCGCCGCTCTATGCCCTCGTGGTCTTCGTTCTGATGATTGGCGTTCTGCTGGTGTCCCAACTGCTGATCAGTTTCATTAGCCGGCACGTCATCGCCGTGCGCGACATCATGCTGGCCGTCCAGGATAGCGGCGATCTGACCCTGCGCGCCCACGACACGGCGCGCGACGAAATCGGCTCCATCGCCCGCGCGTTCAACGCCATGCAGGCCTCCCAGCAGCAGGTGGTCGGGGCGGTGCGTTCGGCGGCCGAGCAGCTTGATCAGGGCGCCTCGGAACTGGCCATGCAAATGAGCCGCGTGCGCGATGGCATGGTCAGCCAGCAGAGTGAAACCGACATGGTCGCGGCTGCCGTCAACGAGATGAGCGCCACCGTTCAGGATATCGCCTCCAACAGCTCGACCACCCGCGATCAGTCGCTGCAAGCCGATGAGCTGGCCCGCCAGGGGCGCGATCAGGTGGCACGGGTGGGAAGCACCATTGCCGGGCTGGCCACCAGTATCGAGCAATGCACCCGGCATATGGAAACGTTGCAGGGGCACAGTCAGGAGATCAGTGGCGTGGTCAGTGTGATTCGCAGCATTGCCGAGCAGACCAATCTGCTGGCCCTGAATGCGGCGATCGAGGCGGCCCGCGCCGGGGAATCCGGTCGGGGCTTTGCCGTGGTGGCTGATGAGGTTCGCGCGCTGGCCCAGCGGGTCCAGAACTCGACCGACGAGATTCAACGCATGATCGAGGCGCTGCAGGGCGGCACCACGGATGCGGTCGAGGACATGCAGGCCAGTGCGGGTCTGACCCGGGACTCGGTGGAACAAAGTGAGGAGGCTGGTCGCTCCCTCGGCGTCATCACCTCGGCGGTGAGCCAGATTCGCGATGGCAATAGCGAGATTGCCTCGGCGGTCAAGCAGCAGAGTGAAGCCGCTGAAGCCATTACCCAGAGTGTCGTGCAGATTCGTGATGTGACTGAACGGACGGTCGAGCAGACCTTGCTGAGCGCTTCCACCAGTGAACGCCTGGCTACGCTGGCCCATCAACTGAGCGCGTCGGTAAGCCGCCTGAAAACATGAAACCCGCCACGGACCGTGGCGGGCTCCCATCGGGAAGTTACTCGAGGGCGATGCGCGCCTCGTTCTTCTCGATGGTAGAGGGACCGATGCCCTTGACCTGACCCAGCTCTTCAACTGAACCGAAAGCGCCGTTCTCTTCGCGATAATCGACAATCGCCTGCGCTTTCGCTTCGCCTACCCCCTGCAGCACCTCCGCCATCTCTGCAGCGCTGGCTTCATTGATGTTGACGCTGACCAGGGACGATTCCGCCAGGGCTGGCAGGGTCATGAGAGCAGACAGGGAAAGGCACAATGCCAGAAAGATCGTTTTCATGGAGTTCTCCTTTTTAAGTGTGATGCCGCACTGCCGGGTACTGCTTGGCAGGCTTGACCCGCTTCCCTGCGGCCCAGTCAACTTAGAGGAGGATAGCTCCGATACAAAACAGTTTTTCGCCCCGATGTGATTCCTTTCTCAAAAATGGCGTTCAGCCATCTACTGCCGACAACCCTCTTTGCAGGTCGGTACGGATGTCTTCGACCTCTTCGAGCCCGATGGCCAGACGGATCAGGTTGTCCCTGATGCCGGCGGTGGCTCGGGTCTCCGCGCTCAGACGGCCGTGGGTTGTGGTCGCCGGATGGGTGATGGTGGTCTTGCTGTCACCCAGGTTGGCCGTTATCGAGAGCAATCGCGTGGCGTCGATGAAGCGCCAGGCGGCAGCGCGGTCGCCCTTGACCTCGAAACTGACGACCGCGCCAAAGGCTTTCTGCTGAGCCCTGGCCAGCTCATGCTGGGGATGACTGGGCAGACCCGCATAGTAGACATGCTCGACCTGGGGCTGGCGTTCCAGCCACTCGGCCAACTGCTGAGCGCTGGCGCAGTGGGCCTGCATGCGCAGGCGCAGGGTTTCCAACCCCTTGAGGAAGACCCAGGCATTGAACGGACTCAAGGTTGGACCGGCCGTGCGCAGAAAACCCACCACTTCCTGCATATGCTCGCGGCGACCGGCCACCAGGCCGCCCAGGCAGCGGCCCTGACCATCAATGTACTTGGTCGCCGAATGAATGATCAGATCGGCATCCAGTTCCAGCGGCTTCTGCAGCGCAGGCGTGCAGAAACAGTTGTCCACCGCCAGCAGCGCGCCGGCACCATGGGCGATCGCCGCCAGGCCGCGGATATCCACCACCTGGGCCAGCGGATTGGATGGCGACTCGACGAACAGCAGGCGTGTGTTGGGCTTGCAGGCTGCTTTCCAGCCCTCAAGGTCGGTCAGCTCGACATAGTCGTACTCCAGGCCGAAGCGCTTGAAGTACTTGTCGAACAGACTCACAGTGGCGCCGAACACGCTGCGCGAGACCAGCACGTGGTCGCCGGCGGAACACAGGCTCATCACCATGGCCATGATGGCGGACATGCCGGAAGCGGTGGCCACGGCCTGCTCTGCCCCTTCCAGCGCGGCCATACGCTCTTCGAAGGTTCTCACCGTGGGGTTCATGTAACGCGAATAGACATTGCCCTGCGCTTCGCCGGCAAAGCATGCCGCCGCATCCGCGGCGCTACGAAATACATAGCTCGAGGTCAGGAACAGCGCCTCTCCGTGTTCGGCCTCAGGGCCCCGGCGTTGGCCGGCACGGACTGCAAGGGTGTCAAAACCGACATCCTCGAGGTCGCTGTCCAGTCGACCGGCTTCCCATTCTTCCGTCATTCTCAGGCTCGCTTGTTCTGCCGATGGCAGAATGTGGGTTGGTTCAATTATTGTGCAGTTCGATAACCGCGTTGCCCATTTCACTGGTCGACATGGCAGCGTCATTACGCGCTTGCTCGATCTTGCCCAGATAGGCCTCGTTGACGTCTCCGGTCACATAATCGCCATCAAATACCGAGCAGTCAAAGCGGGTCAGTTTCGGATTGCCTTCGCTGACCGCATGAATCAGGTCGGGCAGATCTTGGTAGATCAGCCAGTCGGCGCCAATCAGTTCGGCCACTTCTTCGGTGGTGCGGTTGTGGGCAATCAGCTCGTGGGCGCTGGGCATGTCGATACCGTACACGTTCGGGTAGCGAACGGCCGGTGCGGCAGAACAGAAGTAGACCCGGGCGGCGCCGGCTTCACGGGCCATCTGGATGATCTGCTTGCAGGTCGTGCCACGCACGATCGAGTCATCCACCAGCAGCACATTCTTGCCGCGAAACTCCAGTTCGATGGCATTGAGCTTCTGCCGGACCGACTTCTTGCGCGCTGCCTGGCCGGGCATGATGAAGGTGCGGCCGATGTAGCGGTTCTTCACGAAGCCTTCGCGGAACTTCACACCCAGATGGTTGGCGAGTTCCACCGCCGAGGTCCGGCTGGTGTCGGGAATCGGGATAACGACGTCGATACCGTGATCCGGATTCTCCCGCAGGATCTTCTCGGCCAGCTTTTCACCCATGCGCAGCCGCGCCTTGTAGACCAGCACGTTGTCGATCATCGAATCCGGGCGGGCCAGATACACGTGCTCGAAGATGCAGGGGGAATAACTCGGATTCTCGGCACACTGCTCGGTAAAGAGCTCGCCCTTGTCGGTGATGTAGACGGCTTCACCGGGTTCCAGATCCCGTATCAGATCAAAGCCCAGCACATCCAGCGATACGCTTTCGGAGGCAATCATGTACTCCACGCCGTGTTCGGTGTCGCGCTTGCCGAAGACGATCGGACGGATCGCATGGGGATCACGGAAGCCGACGACGCCATAGCCGGTAATCATGGCGATGGCCGCATAGCCGCCACGGCAGCGCGCATGTACAGCCCGCACGGCGTTGAAGATATCGTCCTTGCCCGGCTGCAGCTTGCCGCCGCGGGCCAGTTCATGGGCGAATACGTTGAGCAGCACCTCGGAGTCGGAGTTGGTGTTCACATGGCGCAGGTCGGACTCGTAGATCTCCCGCGAGAGTTGCTCCACGTTGGTCAGATTGCCGTTGTGCGCCAGGGTAATACCGTAGGGCGAGTTCACGTAGAAGGGTTGCGCCTCGGCAGAGCTCGACGAGCCTGCCGTGGGATAGCGCACGTGCCCGATACCCATGTTGCCCACCAGGCGCTGCATGTGCCGCTGATGGAAAACATCGCGAACCAGACCGTTATCCTTGCGCAAATGAAGCCGGCCCCGATCACAGGTTACGATGCCGGCGGCGTCCTGGCCACGATGTTGCAGCACGGTCAAAGCGTCGTAAAGTGCCTGATTGACGTTCGACTTGCCCACTATGCCAACAATGCCACACATGCCTCAATACCTCTTATGCGTACTACGCTCACAGCTGTTAAGCGCAAGAATCAGCGACCGAAAAACCCGAGAATCATGTTCTTGGACCAATCGGCCACCAGAAGAAAATGGGGGATCAGTTCAGACTGCCGCCACCAGGTGTCGGCCTCGACGGGCGCCAGACTGAGCAGCCCCACTGCAACGACAATCAGCAATGCACCGCGGGCGGCGCCGAAGATCATGCCGAGAAACCGATCCGTGCCGCTCAACCCGGTGACCCGCACGAGCTGGCCTATCAGATAATTGATCAGGCCACCCAGCACCAGGGTCAGAATGAACAGAATGCTGCAGGCAACAATGACCCGGATCGAAGGCGTTTCAATGAAAGGTGAAAGATGGCCCGCCAAGGCGCCGCCAAACAACCAGGCAACCAGCCCGGCAACGACCCAGGTCAGCAGGGAGAGGGCTTCCTTGACGAAGCCCCTGGCCAGACTGATCAGGGCCGAGACGGCAATGATGGCAATAATGGCCCAATCGATCCAGCCTAGCGTCACGACGCAGCACCCGATAGTGAACAGGCCGGTATTCTAGCAGAGGGCCGACCCGCTTCGGAACAGCTATCTCTTGCCGGTACCGGCGTCATACGCGGTGACCAGCCCATTCATGCCATGCCTTTTTGCCAGTTCGTCACGCAGCTTGCTGGCCGCAGCCCGGTCAACCACCGGGCCGACAAACACGCGGGTAATCTCGCTGGCGTCCACACGGGCTGTCAGGGTGTAGGCATTGTAGCCCTGTGAAACCAGAGTCTCGCGCAGGGACTCGGCATTGGCCGCTGAAGAGAAGCTGCCGAGCTGAACGACCCAGTTCCCGCTGGCCACTGCCGCAGGCGCGGTTACTTCGGGCTGTGGCGCTGGCGGTGCAGCGGCTGGCGCCTGCTCGGGCTCGGGCACTGCCACGGGTTCGGCCCCATCTGCTACCGCAGGCATGCTTGGAACCGGCTCCGGATCGGGCAGTTCCAGCGGCGCCTGGGCGGGAATTTCACTGTCATCCATCACCGGCGCCTCGGGCACTTCCACTTCTACCCGTACGGTCTCGTCCTGCCCCGAAAGCAGCATGGGCAGAAAAACCACGGCAGCTATTATCAGCACCAGCGCGCCGATCAGGCGCTGCTTCAACTTGTCATCCATTGCTTACATCCCGAGTCTGTTGATCCAGCCAGAGTATGGCTGCAGAGACACAGAAAAACGACCCGAAAATCACGATTTCGGTGCTGGCTGGCGTGTTGTCCAGCGTCTGTTCCAATGCCGTGGCAATGCAATCGAAGGCCTCCACCCGTTCGCCAACAGCCGTGAGGTGGGTAACCAGCTCCACGGTGGGACGGGTGCGCGGGCTGGGCAGCGGCGCCACCGACCAGCCGCCGAAGAGCCCCAGGAGCGGCTCGACAACGCCGGCCAGATCCTTGTCGGCGAGCAAACCGAACACGGCGTGTCGATCCAGGGGCCGGGCCCGCAACTGATTACCAAGAAAGTTCGCGGCATGGGGGTTGTGTCCGACATCAAACAGCAGACGCCGGGGTTGGCCGTGCCAGCTGATGGTCCGTTGCTCCAGGCGGCCGACTACCCTGGCGTCAACGAGGGCTTGGATTATCACCTGATCAGGCAGATCCAAACCGGCCATCCAGAACGCTTGCAGGGCGGTGACCAGGTTGTCCCGAGGCAGCGTCACGGCAGGCACGGCATCGATGCGACGGACCGACGACCGGTTGTCGGTCCCCCACAGACGCCATTGGCCGCTGCCCTCTTCCCAGCCATAGTCGACGCCGCGCTGGCGCGGCTGGACCTGCAGGCGCGCCATGGCGGCGAGAAAGGTGCTCGGAAGATCGGTCTCGCTGCTCACCAGCGGCCGGTGCGGGCGCATGATGCCAGCCTTCTCGAATCCGACCGAGTCACGCGTATTGCCCAGATATTCCTGATGGTCGAGGCCAATGCTGGTGACCACCGCGACATCGGCATCTATTATATTCACCGCATCCAGTCGCCCCCCGAGACCGACTTCCAGGACCCAGGCATCCAGCTCGGCCTGCTGGAACAGATAAAACGCCGCCAGGGTCCCGAATTCGAAATAGGTCAGGGAGATTTCGGCACGGGCCAGTTCAATACTGGCAAAGGCATCACACAGCTGCGTGTCGGTGGCACGCTCACCATCAATGCTGACGCGTTCGTTGTATGCCAACAGATGGGGCGAGGTATAGACACCGGTTCGCCGGCCCGACCGGCGCAGCAGACTGTCCAGCGCGGCACAGGTCGAACCCTTGCCATTGGTCCCGGTCACGGTGAAGACGAGGGCTGCTGGCTGCCGGATCCCCATTCTGCGCGCCACTTCCGCAACGCGCTCGAGACCCATGTCGATATCGGTGGGGTGCAACCTTTCCAGGCGAGCCAGCCAGCCCGCCAGATCCGCAGCGGGCATCAGACAGTGCCGGCTTCGATCTCGTCGGACACCAGCTGTGAAACCGGGGCCGGCTGGTGGGTCAGGATACTCAGGATGCTGGCCAGGCGGTCACGCATTTCGCTGCGCGGAATGATCATGTCGAGCGCGCCATGGGCGAGCAGAAACTCGCTGCGCTGGAACCCGGGGGGCAGTTTCTCGCGGACGGTCTGCTCGATAACCCGGGGCCCGGCGAAGCCGATCAGTGCATTGGGTTCGGCGACATTCAGGTCGCCGAGCATGGCCAGACTGGCCGAAACGCCGCCGTAGACCGGATCGGTCATGACCGAAATGAACGGAATGCCCTCCTCCTTCATCTTGGCCAGCGCCGCGCTGGTCTTGGCCATCTGCATCAGGGAAAACAGGGCTTCCTGCATACGCGCGCCGCCAGAAGCCGAGAAGCAGACATAGGGAATGCGCTCACGCAAGGCTATCTCGGCGCCCCGTACGAAGCGGGCTCCCACCACGCTACCCATCGAGCCGCCCATGAAGCTGAATTCGAAGGCGCTGGCAACGATCGGACTGCCCTTGAGCCGACCCTGCATGACCACCAGTGCATCCTTCTCACCGGTATCCTTCTGGGCCGCCGTGATGCGGTCTTTGTATTTCTTGCTGTCACGGAACTTGAGCCGGTCTACCGGTTCAAGCTCGCTGGCGATCTCGCTGCGATCATCCTCGTCGAGGAAAATATCCAGTCGACGCCGCGCATCGATTCGCAGGTGATGAGCGCACTTGGGACACACGTCCAGGTTCTTTTCCAGCTCCGGACGGTAGAGCACCGCATCACATGACGGACACTTGCGCCAGAGGCCCTCCGGCACGCTGCTCTTCTGTGCTTCGGATCGCACGATGGAGGGAATCAGTTTGTCCACCAGCCAGTTGCTCATTACCAATCCTTATTCGTTGTCTTGACCAATCGGGTTATGCCTGCTCAGGCATCCATCGCCGCTCGCATTTCTCGAATCACTGCGCTGACCGCCTGCCGGGCCTGCTGTGGATCATCGGCATGGGTGGCGATCTGGTTGACCAGAACCGAGCCTACCACGACACCGTCAGCAACCGAAGCAACGGCTGCCGCTGTCGCCCCGTCACGGATACCGAAGCCCACCCCTATCGGCAGATCGGTGATGGTCCGCAGGCTCTCCAGCTTGCTTGCTACTGCATTGACGTCCAGAGCACTCGACCCGGTCACACCCTTGAGTGAAACATAGTAGATATAGCCGCTGGCGCGCTTGCAGATCTTGGCCGCACGGTCCAGCGTGGTCGTGGGTGACAGCAGATAGATGGTGTCCAGCCCGCGCCTCTGGAACAGATCGACCACTTCATCGGCCTCTTCCGGCGGCAGGTCCACCGTCAGCACGCCGTCCACTCCGGACGCCCGGGCGGCCTCGGCAAACGTCTCGTACCCCATGCGCTCGACCGGATTGAGGTAACCCATCAGCACCACGGGTGTGGTCTGGTTGGTCTGGCGAAAGCGGCTGACCATCTCCAGCACATCGGCCAGCCGGACGTGATGCAGCAGTGCCCGCTCCATGGCCTGCTGAATGACCGGACCATCAGCCATAGGGTCGGAAAACGGCACTCCCAGCTCGATGATATCGGCGCCCGCCTCTACCAGATCGTGCATCAGTTGCACCGTGATGCCGGGCTCGGGATCACCGGCCGTTATATACGGGATCAGGGCCTGACGCCCGGCACTGCGCAATTGCTCAAAACACTGCTGTATGCGACTCATTGCTCTCTCTTCTACTCAATACCTGGGGTGCCCGATGCGCATCGTCGTCAGATGCTGATACCGTCCAGCTCGGCCACCGTATGGATATCCTTGTCACCGCGGCCAGACAGGTTGATGACAATGGTCTGCTCGGGGGACATGGTGGCCGCCAGCTTCATGGCGTAGGCAACCGCATGGGCCGACTCCAGCGCCGGCATGATGCCTTCAACCCGGGTCAGCTCACGGAAGGCGCTCAGGGCCTCCTCATCGGTCGCATTGACATATTCGACCCGCCCCAGGTCCTTGAGCCAGCTGTGCTCGGGCCCGACACCGGGGTAGTCCAGACCGGCGGACACCGAATGGGTCTCGATGATCTGTCCGCCCTCGTCCTCCATGAGGTAGGTCCGATTGCCATGCAGCACGCCCGGCCTGCCCGCAGCGAGGGGCGCAGCATGCTTACCACTGTCCAGCCCCAGACCACCAGCCTCAACGCCGTACATGGCCACCGACTCGTCCTCGAGGAAGGGATGGAACAGGCCGATGGCGTTGGAACCGCCACCGACACAGGCCACCAGCGCGTCAGGCAGGCTGCCGAACTGGCTCAAACATTGCGCCCGGGCTTCACGGCCGATCACGCATTGAAAATCGCGCACCAGCTTCGGATACGGGTGCGGGCCGGCCACGGTACCGATGATGTAGAAGGTGTCATCGATATTGGTTACCCAGTCGCGCATGGCTTCGTTCATGGCGTCCTTGAGGGTACGCGAGCCCGACGTGACCGGTATGACCTCCGCGCCCAGCAACTTCATGCGGTAGACGTTCAGCGACTGCCGCTTGACGTCGTCGGCACCCATGTACACCTGGCACTTGAGCCCGAGCCGGGCCGCTACGGTCGCCGTGGCCACACCATGCTGGCCGGCTCCGGTTTCGGCTATGACTCGCGGCTTGCCCATGTGCTTGGCCAGCAGTGCTTGACCAATGGTGTTGTTCACCTTGTGGGCGCCGGTGTGGTTGAGGTCTTCGCGCTTGAGGTAGATCTGCGCGCCCCCCACCTTCGCAGTCAATCTTTCTGCCAGGTACAGCGGCGAGGGCCGCCCGATGTAGTGGGCCAGATCGTGATCGAATTCGGCCTGGAAGTCCGGATCCCCCGCGAGCCGCTCGTACAGATTTTCCAGCTCCTCGAGTGCGTCCATCAGGGTTTCGGATACAAAACGGCCCCCATAGGGACCGAAATGACCGCGCCTGTCGGGAATGGCCGCGTAATCCACTTTAGTTGATTCAGTCACGCTTCACCTCGCGTATGAAACTGGTGATTTTGCGGGCATCCTTGATGCCCTTGCTATGTTCCACGCCTCCGCTGACGTCGACCGCCCAGGGTTGACAGCGCTCCACGGCGCCGGCCACGTTGGCAGCCTCCAGCCCGCCAGCCAGGATCAGATTCCAGGGCCGCTCGGACGGTATCAGCGTCCAGTCGAATATCTCGCCGGTGCCACCGGGCACACCCTGCTTGTAACTGTCGAGCAGGATGCCGCAGGCTCCGGGCCACTGGGCTGCCATGGCATTGAGGTCATCACCGGCGCGCACCCGCAACGCCTTCATGTAGGGGCGCGCAAACTGTCGGCAGTAGGCGTCGGTTTCATCTCCATGGAACTGCAGCAGATCCAGGGGCACCGACGCCAGAACAGCCCGGACCTCTTCGGGGGCTGCGTCGACAAAGAGTCCCACCGTGGTCACGAAGGGCGGCAGCGCGTCGACGATCCTGCGAGCAGTCGCGCAATCCACCGCCCGGGGACTGGCGGCATAAAACACCAGACCAATCGCATCAGCGCCCGCCTGGGCCGCAGCCAGGGCGTCTTCTGGTCGGGTAATCCCGCAAATTTTCACGCGCACCATACGCTGCCTGCACCTCTACCGGGGTAAAAGACGATAGTAGCAGATCGGCCCCGGAGCGTCAGTCGAGCTCATTGAGCGCGGAGAGAAAGTGCGGCCCCATGTATCGCTCGGGGAGCTGAAAATGCTCGGGATAGGTCACATCGACCAGATAGAGCCCGTAGGCCGGCGCGGTCAGCCCGCCCTTGGACCGGTTGGCCAGGGCAAGGACCTCGGCAGCCCATTCGACCGGCCGTTCGCCGCAGCCTATCTGCATGAGCACCCCGGCAATATTGCGGACCATGTGATGCAGGAAGGCATTGGCGCGGATATCCAGCACGATGAACTGGCCGAACCGCTGCAACCGCAGGTGATGAACCTTCTTGACGGGGGACTTGGCCTGACACGCCAGCGCCCGGTAAGAAGTGAAGTCATGCTCGCCAACCAGGGCCTGCGCAGCGATCTGCATGCGCTCCAGATCAAGCGGTCGATAGTTCCAGGTCACTTCGTGGGCCAGGTGCGCCGGTCGCACCGGGTCATTGTAGATTACGTAGCGATACCGCCTGGCCATGGCTGAAAAACGCGCATGGAAATCTTCCGGCATGGTTCGGGCCCAGCACAGACTGATATCGGCAGGCAGGTTGGCGTTCGCGCCGTGCACCCAGTTGAGCGGCTCGCGGACTGCGTCGGTTTCCCAGTGGATGATCTGGCAGGAGGCGTGCACCCCGGCATCGGTCCGGCCGGCGCAGTGCAGGTTGACCGGGTGGTTCGCCACTCGTCCAAGGGCCTTTTCCACTTCTTCCTGGACACTGCGCACCCCGGGCTGCTGTCGCTGCCAGCCGCGATAGGCGGTACCGCGGTACTCGACACAGGCGGCCACCCTGGAAACAACAGCGGCCGCCCCAGGGGCGGCCGCGTTACTGGTTGAACTGCTCATTGATCAGTCAAGTTGCCCCATCATGTCGCGGGCTTCCTGCTGCTGCTGTTCGTTACCTTCCTCGATAACTTCATTGAGGATATCCCGGGCACCCTCCTGATCGCCCATATCAATGTAGGCACGGGCCAGATCGAGTTTGGTAGCGGACTCATCGGTGCCCGACAGGAAGTCGAATTCGTCCTCTTCCTCCACGTCGCCGGCCATCTCGGCCTGGGGCGGCTCCACTGGCGTGTCTGCGGACTCGACCTGCTGGATCTCGTCAGCTTCGGCCGCAGCTTCCGGTTCGTTCATCGAGGCCTCCAGTTCGGCTTCAAAGGCTTCCAGATCAGCATCGGAAAGCTCAACGGTCTGCTCCTCCTCCAAAGGCTCCAATTCGGTATCGGGCTTGCTCTGGGGTTGGGTATCCTCCGGCTTGGCAGTATCCAGATCATCGGTCAGCGACAGGTCGAAATCTTCATCAAGGGTGAACTCGTCTTCGTCCGCCAGGGGCGCAGGCGGAGTCTCGGCCACCGGCTCCTCCAGGTCGAAATCGAAGGAGAAGTCGTCATCCTGCTTGGTATCGGTCGCCGGCTTGGGTTCATCGGACTGGGCCAGGCTCTCGGCAAGACTGTCGTCCAGGTCGAAGTCCAGGTCGAAATCCTCGAGGTTCTCCTCGGCCACAGGCTCCTGACGGGGCGCGGGCTCCGGCTCCAGATCGAAACCACTGAAGTCGTATTCCTCTGCGGGTGCCTCGGTGGGCTGGGTGTCTGCAACCACACCGGAAGCGGCTGGAACGTCGCTGTCACCGGCTGGCGCGTCGGGCTCCTGAAGAAAATCCGCGTCCCACTCGGGATATTCCTCGGCGGAAACCGCCGCGCTGGCGATCGCGGCAGCCATGGCCGGGAAACGGACATTCAACATGTCGATCTGGTTATCTACCGTGCCGTCGCGACGCAGTATGGATTCCTGCTCTGCGTACCCCTCGGCGTCGTCCAGCAGGCCATTGACCTCCATGAGTTTCAGACGCAGATCGGTCCGGTCGGGCTCGCGCTCCAGACCAGCGGTCAGGACGTCGGCTGCCTTGCCGAGTTTGCCATAGGCAATCAGGGCATCAGCCTCGACCAGCGGGTCTTCCCCGCCGGGCTGTTCGGCTTCCTGCTCCTCCTGGTAACCGGCCAGAGCAACATTGAACTGGTCGTCGGCTTCGGGAGTCGTGTCATTGCTCTGCGCAGCGCGGGCAATGAAGTTGTCCGCCATGTCTTCTTCACGACGGGCGTTACGGCGTGCGATAGCCATCAGAGCCAGCAACAGCAGCAGCAGAACCAGGCCGCCGCCAGCCAGAAGCAGGGTCTGGTTCTGCATCATGCGCTGCAACAGACCGAGTGTTTCCTGTTCAGCCTGCACGGGCTCTTCGACCACTGCCACGGGCTCGACAGGCTCGGGCTCGATAACGGGCTCGGGTTGGGGTTCGGGTTCGGGTTCGGTCACGACCGGCTCGACCACTTCGGCTTCAACCGGGGCAGTTGCATCGGTCATACCGGCGGCCTGCTCCTCAGTGGTCTCCGACTCGGGCGAGTCGGCCGGAGCAAGTGCTTCGCCTGCGGCCTGCTCGTCAGCGACAACCTCGGGTGCAGCGGGCGCCTCTGCATCGGCTACCGGCGCGTCGACGGACTCGTCTGCCGGGGCAGTCTCGCCGACAGCCTGTTGCATGGCTGCCAGTTGTTCGTCTTTCAATTCCAGCAGGCGCTGCAAGGTCTCCATCTGCGACTGCATGTCCGAGAGGCGACTCTCGGCTTCAGCCTTTTCACGGCGTACCGAGTCGAGCTCTTCCTTGGTCGTATCGAGTTCGTCGCGCAGCTGGCCTTCGCCATCCCGCGTTCCGGCGTCGGCGGCGCCCTCATCCTGCTCGTCACCGCTGCCTACCAGCCGCAGTGAGTCGCCGTTGCGCGCGCTCTGCGGAGCGGCAGCTGCCTCGTCCAGACGCCGCGCGTCGAGTTGACGCTGCGCTGGCTCGGCGGCCTGACGGCCCTGCTGCCAACTGGCGTTCTGGGCAGCGACCTGCTGCACGGCTTCTGCCTGGCTACGGCTCGTGGCCTGGGAAGCATCGGGCAGATCCAGGGTGCGGCCGGCACGCATGCGGTTGATATTGTCGCCAATGAAGGCATCCGGATTGAGATCCTGGATTGCCAGCATGGTCTGATGGACTGAAGCACCCGAGGGCCGATGACGCAGCGCAATCTCCCACAGGGTGTCGGACGGACTGGTGCGAATCTGGCCGGATGTCTGGGCTGTCGGCGCGCCGGTGGAGCCTGATGAGGCAGCAGGAGCCTGATAGAGCGGCTCGGCAGGGGCCGCGCCGACTGCCGAACTCGCTGCCGGCGCGCGTGGGGCTTGCACGGGAGCGGGTCGCACTGGCTCCACCCGGGGCGCTACGCGCGGCTGGCTGACCGGAGCAGCAGCGACGACCGGACCCGGATCGTACAGTGGAGGATCAAGCAACAGGGTGAATTCTCGCAGCACTCGGCCAGACGGCCAGCGCACTTCCATGAGGAAATTCAGAAAAGGTTCGCGAACCGGCCGACTGGAGGTCACGCGGATAACCGACTTGCCATCGGCTCTGACCACCGGGGTGAACGTCAGGTCGTTGAGAAAGAAGATGCGTTCAATACCGGCCCGACCGAACTCGTCGGGGGTAGCCAGTGCTGAAATGATCTCCTGACTGGACAAGTCACGAACCTGAAGCAACTCGATCTCAGCATCAAGTGGCTGATTGAGCGACGAACGCAGGTTTATATCGCCGACTCCCAATGCAAGCACCACGCCCGAAGACATCAATGCGCTTGCTGCGGCGACAGCCAAAACCAGTTTGCGAACCATAGCGAAGTTCCTTTGCTTTTATCGTTTTATCCCGCGTCAACAGATCCTTGCCCGCGTTCCGCCCTGCCAACTTCTCCCCAACCCGGCACGCAGCAATCTGATAACTCGTCAGCACTGAACCCTTTTAACAGGGGAACCTTAAACCGCTTAATACGAATTCCACAGCAAGTATCGATTACAAATAGTCTTTTATCAACAACCTGAGGGTCTGAAGACTGTTAAGTACAACACCTTTTCGCAGATTATCAGACACAATCCACATATTCAGCACCAGAGGATCGACCGGATCAACACGCAAACGGCCTATCCAGACCGAGTCGCTGCCTGTCGCCTCGGTAACCGGTGTCGGGTAGCCATCGGCACTCGGCTTGTCGAGCAACTTCACCCCGGGGCTCTTGCGCAGCAGGGTACCCAGACGCTTGACCGACAATGGCTCGCGGGTGCGCACCTGCAATACGGCAGCAGTGCCGTAGAACACGGGGACCACGACGCAGGTCGCGGCCACGGAGACACCGGGCAACGCCAGGGTGCGGCGGACATCCTCACCGAGACGTGACTCATCCTCGGTGAAGCCGTGCTCATCAACCTCGCCCGTACGCGGAATCAGATTGAAGGCAGCCTGCTTGGCCAGGGCGCCCGCCTCCGGTGGCTGGCCGTTGAGCAGCTTGCCGGTTTGCAGGGCCAGGCCTTCAACGGCCTGCTGATCGAGGGTCGACATGGACTGATAGGTGGCGATGGTCACCGACTGCAGACCTGCCTCCTGCAGTACCGGCTGCAATGCAAGTACGGCCTGGACCACCTGGCTGTCGGGACAGGCGACCAGCCCCGGGCGGGCAAATCCCTGCAATGCCTGGGGATTGGCATCAGCGACCACCATCGGAATGTGCGAATTGCTGCGTGAACTGCCACTGGCATCGATGACCGAACAGCCTGCTGCCAGGATCTGCGGGATCCAGTTGCGCCCGACAGTAGCAGAGCCCAGGAAGACCACGACCCTGACCTGTGAAAAGTCGAAGCGTTCGAGGGGTTCGACCCGCTGGCTCTGCCCCTTGTACATCAGGCGTCCGCCGGCAACGTTTTCCTCATCCACCAGATATAGCTTGGCAATGGCGAAGTCGTGATCGTCCAGCACATCGATCAGGACGTCACCGATCATGCCCGTTACACCCACAATTGCTACATCACAGGACTCGCTCATCATTACTCCTCGACTGAAAAAACAAAGGGCACCCTGCCGTTGGCAGGATGCCCTTGAATAAAGCGGACTGAAACAATCAGTCCTCCTGCAGGATCCGCAACATGCGGCGCAGAGGCTCGGCCGCACCCCACAGCAGCTGGTCTCCCACGGTAAACGCGGACAGGTACTGCGAGCCCATGTTCAGTTTGCGCAGGCGACCTACCGGTACCGTCAGGGTGCCGGTGACAGCCGTCGGCGTAAGATCACGCAGAGTGTCTTCCTTGGTGTTGGGCACCACCTTGGACCAGGGGTTATGCGCGTCGAGCATCGCTTCGATGTCGGCCAGCGGCACATCCTTGTTCAGCTTGATGGTCAGCGCCTGGCTGTGACAGCGCATTGCACCGATACGCACGCAGATGCCATCAACAGGGATCGGACGTCCGCTGCGGCCGATGATCTTGTTGGTCTCGGCCTGGGCCTTCCATTCCTCACGACTCTGTCCGTTGGGCAGCTGCTTGTCGATCCAGGGGATCAGGCTGCCGGCCAGCGGCACACCGAAGTGCTCTGCCGGGACCTGGTCGCTGCGCAGGTGCTCGGCCACCATGCGGTCGATTTCCAGTATGGCAGTGGCCGGATCGGCCAGCTGTGCCGCCACCGACTGGTTGATCGCGCCCATCTGGCCAATCAGCTCGCGCATGTTCTGGGCACCGGCACCGCTGGCAGCCTGGTAGGTCATCGCGCTCATCCACTCGACCAGTCCGCTTTCAAACAGACCGCCGAGGCCCATCAGCATCAGACTGACCGTGCAGTTGCCGCCGACATAGGTCTTGACCCCGTCACGCAGCGCCTGGTCGATATTGCGGCGGTTGACCGGATCCAGCACGATCACGGCCTCGTCTTCCATGCGCAGTGTAGAGGCGGCATCGATCCAGTAACCGTTCCACCCCTCGGCACGCAGCTTCGGGTAGACCGCCTGGGTGTAATCGCCGCCCTGACAGGTAATGATCACGTCGAGCGGTTTCAGCGACTCGAGGTCGAAAGCGTCCTTCAACGGCGGAATGTCCTTGCCGATGTCCGGTCCCTTGCCACCCACGTTGGAGGTGGTGAAGAACACCGGATCAATAGTGGCGAAATCGTTCTCTTCAAGCATGCGCTGCATCAGTACGGAACCCACCATACCGCGCCAGCCAACCAGGCCTACCTGTTTCATGACATCAACCCCCAGGGGGTAAAAAATTCAAAGACAGCTGCGCGGGCGGAACGCCGCGCAACACAAAGCCGTGCAGTTTACAGGTTTTTCAACGCCGCGACCACGGCATCGCCCATGACCGCGGTGCTCGCGGCCTGGCAACCCTCGGACATGATATCGCCCGTACGTACGCCCTGATCCAGCACCTGACTGACCGCCTGCTCGATGGCATCCGCCGCATCGCTGCGATTGAAGCTGTAACGCAGCATCATGGATACCGACAGAATGGTGGCCAGCGGGTTGGCGATACCACGACCGGCAATATCCGGTGCGCTACCGTGACAGGGCTCGTACATGCCCTTGTTGTTGGCATCCAGCGAAGCGGACGGCAGCATGCCGATCGAACCGGTGAGCATGGAGGCCTGATCGGAGAGAATGTCGCCGAACAGGTTGTCCGTCACGATGACATCGAACTGCTTGGGCGCCCGTACCAGTTGCATGGCGCAGTTATCGACGTACATGTGGCTCAACTCGACGTCCGGATAGTCCGCAGCCACCTCGTTGACCACCTCTCGCCACAGCTGGCTGGAAGCCAGCACGTTGGCCTTGTCGACCGAACAGAGCTTCTTGCCACGAATGCGCGCCATGTCGAAACCGACGCGGGCGATCCGACGCACTTCGCTCTCGCTGTAGGGCAAGGTATCAAACGCAAAACGCTCGCCGCTGTCGAGCACCCGACGTTCACGGGGCTGGCCGAAATAGATGCCGCCGGTCAGCTCGCGAACGATCAGAATGTCGAGCCCGGAGACTACTTCGGGCTTCAGGGTTGATGCCTGGGCCAGCTGCGGATACAGGATGGCCGGACGCAGATTGCCGAACAGCCCCAGCTCGGAGCGGATCTTCAACAGGCCGCGTTCCGGGCGTAACGCCGGATCGATGGTGTCCCACTGCGGGCCGCCCACGGCGCCCAGCAGAATGGCATCGGCCTGGCGCGCCCGCTCCAGGGTTTCGTCGGCCAGCGGGGAGCCGTAGCGCTCATAGGCCGCGCCGCCCAGATCATCAAAACTCAGCTTCGCGTCCAGCGCGAACTTGTCGCTGGCCAACTCCAGCACCTTGACCGCCTCGGCCACGATCTCCGGACCGATACCATCGCCAGGCAGAATCAGAATGTTCATGCTCATGCTTGTTCCTTGAATTCGATTATTTGATGGCGCCAAAGAGCCAGGGATTATTCTGCTGATGGCCCGTCTCGAACTGACGAATTGCCTCGGCATCCTCCAGGGTCAGACCGATGTCATCCAGCCCGTTGAGCAGACAGTGCTTGCGGAAATCATCCACATCGAACGAGTAGCGTTTGCCATCCGGCCGGATAACGGTCTGCGCAGCCAGATCGATGGTCAGCTCATAACCCTCCTGCGCTTCTGCCTGGGTAAAGAGCTCGTCGATATCTTTTTCATCCAGAACAATGGGTAACAGCCCATTCTTGAAGCTGTTGTTATAAAAGATATCGGCGTAGCTGGGGGCCAGGATGGCGCGAAAGCCATACTCCTCCAGGGCCCAGGGCGCATGTTCGCGACTGGAGCCACAGCCGAAATTCTTGCGCGTCAGCAATACGCTGGCACCCTGGTAGCGCGACTGATTGAGCACGAAATCCGGGTTCAACGGCCGCTGGGAGGCATCCTGGCCAGGCAGGCCTTCATCCAGATAGCGCAACTCGTCGAACAGATTCTGACCAAAGCCGGTGCGCTTGATCGACTTGAGAAACTGCTTGGGAATGATCAGGTCCGTGTCGACATTGGCTCGATCCAGCGGCGCAACGAGACCTGTGTGTTGAGTAAAGGGTTTCATGCTGTCATCTCCTGCTCGAGCATTTCGCGTACATCGACAAAGTGGCCGGCAATCGCGGCGGCCGCCGCCATGGCCGGGCTGACCAGATGGGTACGCCCACCATTGCCCTGGCGCCCCTCGAAGTTGCGGTTGGAGGTGGACGCGCAGTGCTCGCCGGCCTGCAACCGATCCGGATTCATGGCCAGACACATGGAGCAACCCGGATCCCGCCATTCAAAGCCAGCCGCCTTGAAGATCTCATCCAGCCCCTCCTGCTCGGCCTGCTCCTTTACCAGTCCGGATCCGGGGACGACCATGGCCTGCTTGATCGTCGGCGCCACGGTACGCCCCTTGGCTACGGCAGCGGCGGCGCGCAGGTCTTCAATTCGCGAGTTGGTGCAGGAACCGATGAACACTCGATCCAGGCTGATCGATGTAATCGGCTGATTGGCCTCAAGCCCCATGTAGACCAGGGCGCGCTGATAGCCGCTACGCTTGACCGCATCGGTCTCCTGGGCCGGGTCGGGCACATTGCCATCCACCGCCACGACCATCTCGGGGGAAGTACCCCAGGACACCTGCGGCTTGATGCTGGCGGCGTCAAGCTCGACCACGGTATCGAAATGCGCGTCGGCATCCGATACCAGGTCGCGCCAGGCCAGCACGGCACGGTCCCAGTCTTCGCCGCGTGGCGAGTAGGGACGATCCTTGACATAGGCCACGGTTTTTTCGTCACAGGCAACCAGGCCGACGCGGGCACCCGCCTCGATCGCCATGTTGCAGATGGTCATGCGCCCTTCCATCGACAGGTCGCGAATCGCCGAGCCGGCAAACTCGATGGCGTGGCCATTCCCCCCCGCGGTACCAATCTTGCCGATCACCGCGAGCACGATGTCCTTGGCCGTAACGCCAAAGCCCAGCTTGCCCTCGACGCTGACCAGCATGTTCTTCATTTTCTTGGCGACCAGGCACTGGGTAGCCAGCACATGCTCGACTTCCGAGGTACCGATACCGTGGGCCAGCGAGGCAAAGGCGCCATGGGTGGCGGTATGCGAATCGCCGCAGACGATGGTCATGCCCGGCAGCGTGGCGCCCTGCTCCGGGCCCACGACGTGCACGATCCCCTGGCGGCGATCGGTCATGCGGAACTCCATGATGCCGAAATCATCGCAGTTGTCGTCGAGCGTGGTGACCTGGAGCTTGGAGACCAGATCATCAATGCCGGCCACCCCTGCGGCGCGATTGGTTGTCGGTACGTTGTGGTCCGGGGTTGCCAGGTTGGCATCGATGCGCCAGGGTTTACGCCCGGCCAGGCGCAGGCCTTCGAAGGCCTGCGGCGATGTGACTTCATGCAGCAGATGGCGGTCTATGTACAGCAGTGCCGACCCATCGTCGCGCTGCTTGACCAAATGGCTATTCCAGAGCTTGTCGTAAAGCGTTTGAGCGGACATGCTGAACTCCTGATCCAGGCTGGGTGCCGGCGCACATCTCTGATGGGACGTTGGGGCCAGCAGGGTATTTATCACGAAGGCCAATGGTAAAAGCTGGTATTCGATAAAACAAATTCATTATATTCATGCATTACATTCTAATACGGAATACATAATGGATACCGCCAACCTGACTGCCTTCCTCGCCGTGGCGGAAAGCGGCTCGTTTTCCCGGGCTGCAGAACAACTGCACCTGACCCAGCCGGCTGTCAGCAAGCGTATCGCCAGTCTTGAACAGCAGCTCGACTGCCGACTCTTCGACCGCATCGGCAGGCATATCAGCCTGACCGAGGCCGGACTGGCCCTGCGACCACGGGCGCTGGAGATCATTGATGCGCTGGAAGATACCCGTCGCGCCCTGAGCAACCTGTCCACCGTGGTCCAGGGGCGCGTGGCAATGGCCACCAGTCACCACATCGGGCTGCACCGACTGCCGCCGGTGCTGCGGGCGTTCACCCGTACCTATCCCGAGGCCGCGCTGGACATCCAGTTTCTTGATTCGGAAATTGCCTATGAGAAGGTGCTGCATGGCGAGATCGAGCTGGCCGTGATCACCCTGGCCCCGGCAATGGAACCGCCGATCATCGCCCAGCAGATCTGGAATGATCCGCTGGATTTCGTGGTGGCTCCCGATCACCCCCTGGCCGGCTGCCGGGATCTGACGCTGGCCAGACTGGCTGATTATCCCGCGGTATTTCCGGGCCCGAACACCTTTACCCGCCGCATTGTCAGTCAGCTGTTCAGCCGCGACGGGGTACAACCGCATATCAGCATGAGCACCAACTACATGGAAACCATCAAGATGATGGTTTCGATCGGGCTTGCCTGGAGCGTGCTGCCGCGTACCATGCTCGACTCCCAGGTCGTGCCACTGACCCTGCACAACCCCGGACTGGAAAGGCAGCTGGGGATCATCTGGCACAGCGGCAGGACGCTCTCCAATGCTGGGCAGGCATTTATTAGACTGCTGAAACACAATGCGGCGTCCGAAACCTTGTCGCCATTCAAAGCGGGTACTACTTTGTGAGTATAACTACAGCGCGGAGCCCATCGGGTTTGCGCACCCTGCCAGGAGTGGGTTGATGAACCAACGACCGGCCGCACCCAGACACAACTTCGAGCTGCCCGACGTCATCGGCGAAGCGGGCGATGCTTTCGGCGTTCTGTTCCATGCCATGCCCCTGGCCGGCATGCTCACGGAAGCCGAAACGGGCGTTGTGCTGGATGTGAACGATGCCTTCCGCGACATGTTCGGCTGGACCCGGGACGAAATCATTGGCCAGCCCACGGCGCACTCACCTATCTGGATCAGTACCGAACAGCGACAGCAACTGCTCAGCGCCTTCGAGCAGCATGGCCAGATCGAGCAGTTCGAAGCGATCCTGCTGTGCAGCGACGGCCACCTGAAGATCTGCCGCGTCTCCATGCGCGGCGTGGTGGTGGACGGGGTGCATTGTCGCCTTTCCACCGCCCAGGACACCAACGACGACCCGGCAAGACCGGGCAGCGTGGGTGCCGAATTGCGCGACAGCCAGGAACGCCTGGGACTGGCCCTGCACGCAGCGCAAATGGGGACCTGGGACTGGAACCTGGACACCGGCATTCTGCACTGCTGCGCCCGCGTGGCCATGCTGCATGGCCACTCGCCGGAAGCCTGGCACGGCCCGCTGTCGCGTTACCTGCGAGACATCCAGCCGGCGGACCAGCGCCAACTGCGTCGCAGCTTCATTTCCATCTGCAGAAACAAACTGCCCCGCTACCGGCTGGCCTATCGCCTGAAAAACGAAGGGGGGCCGGTTCGCTGGCTGGAGGCCACGGCCAGGCTCTATCGCAGCCCCAGCGGCAGGGTCCAGCGCTTTGTCGGCACCCTGGTCGACATTACCGAGCGGCGACGCAACGAGCAGGCACTGATCAAGAGCGAGGCCAAGTTTGCCGCGCTGTTCCAGGGCGCCCCCGACCCCTACATCATGGTCAACGCCGAGTCGCAGCTGGTGATCGAAATCAACCAGAGTTTCAGCGCATTTTTCGGCTACCAGCCGGAGGATATTATTGGCAAGACGGCCGTCGAGGCGGGGCTGTGGAACAATCCGGCCGATCGCGATGCGGTGCTCGCACAGATCCACGAGAAGCATCGGCTGGCCGGTGTGGAAATCGACTTTCGGACCCGCGATGGCCGGGTCGTCACCTGCGAAGTTTCGAGCAGCTTCTTTACCGTCAACCGCCAGGCCTGCGTGCTCTCGACCTTCAAGGATGTCACCGCACGCAAACAGGCCGAGGCCGCACTCAAGGCTTCAGAGGAAAAGTTCTCACGGGCCTTCAGGGCCAGCCCCGACTCGATCAGCATTACCGAGAAGGTCTCGGGGCGCTACCTGGAGATCAACGAAGGCTTCTCCCGACTGACCGGCTACACACCTGAAGAGGTCATCGGCAGGACCGCCAGAGACCTCAGCATCTGGGCCGACTTTGACCAGCGCCAGGGACTGATAGAGGAGCTGGAAAGCAGGGGTCGCGTACTGCAGCGGGAAATGCGAGTGCTCGGCAAGGATGGACGCCAGTTGCTGGTATCGGTTTCCATCGAGCCCCTGCTGATCAACGATGTCGAGTGCATGGTACTGACTGCCCGGGATATCACCGACCAGAAACTGATCGAGGCCAAGGTCAAGCATCTGGCCTACCACGACGCGCTGACCGATCTGCCCAACCGCCTGTTGCTTACCGATCGTCTGAAGCAGACGCTGGCCCTGCTCGACCGGCACGACCTGCATGGGGCATTGCTGTTTTTCGACCTGGATCATTTCAAGCATATCAATGACTCCCTCGGTCACTCCTGTGGCGACTCGGTATTGCAGGAAGTCACGCGCCGCCTGCTCGGCCGCGTGCGCAGGGAAGACACCGTTGCCCGGCTGGGCGGCGACGAATTTGTAGTCCTGCTCAGCGGCCTTCAGGGCGGAGAGGCCGAGGTAGCCGCCGCGGTACAACGGCATGCCGAATCCCTGCTGCTCGACATAGCCGCGCCGATGATCGTGGAGGGACACAGCCTGGCCGTGAGTTGCAGTATCGGCATTGCCATGCTGCCCGAGCACGGCAACAACCCCGAGGACCTGCTCAAGCGCGCAGACATCGCCCTGTACAAGGTCAAGGAGTCGGGGCGCAATGGCATCGCGTTCTTCGAGCAGGCGATGCAGAAAGCCGCCAGTGAACGCCTGTCCATCGAAACCGAGTTGCGGGCAGCGCTGAACATGGGCCAGTTCAGACTTTTCTATCAGCCGCAGATCGACGCCCGCGCCGACCGCATCATCGGCGCTGAAGCCTTGATCCGCTGGGAGCAGCCGGACAGGGGCATGATCAGCCCTGCCAGCTTCATTCATGTGCTCGAGGAAAGCGGCATGATCCTCGCCGCAGGCCAATGGATTCTCAATGAAGCCTGCGCCTTTGTCGCCCGGCTGATCAGGGAGCATCGGGTCGAGGTCGAGCATTTCAGCATGAGCGTGAACATCAGCCCAAGGCAGTTCCGGCATCCCGAATTCGTCACCCAGGTGCGCCAGGCCATCAGCGACCAGGCCGTTCCTGCCCGCTGCATCAAGCTGGAGATAACCGAAAACATCGTTATTCAGAACATCAACGACACCATCGCCAAGATGCATGAACTCAGAGAGCTGGGGGTCTGCTTCGCGATCGATGACTTCGGTACCGGTTATTCCTCCCTGAGCTATCTCAAGCAGCTACCGCTGGATCTGCTGAAAATCGATCAGTCGTTTATTCGTGACTGCACCGAGGACAGCAATGACGCCGAGATCGTCCGGGCGATTATCGCGATGGGCCGCAACCTGAGCCTGGACCTGATTGCCGAGGGCGTGGAAACTGTCGAACAGCTCGCTTTCCTGCAGCAGCAGTCCTGCCATGCCTATCAAGGGTATCTGTTCAGCCCACCGGTGCCGGCAGACCGTTTTATTGCCTTGCTGGAGTCCCAGGCGCGTGCTGCGCACAATCGATGATGCATCGGTGATGCGCGACTGATCCTGGTCGACCGCCGCCCGATAAAAATTCTTTGAACTTTCCGCTGACAACGCAGTCTTATGCCAGTCAAGTCCGGACATCCCCGGACAACAACCTGTTGGAGCTTTGTGATGAACAAATCAATGCTGACCGGCCTCGTGGTAGGCGCAGTCATAGCTACAGCGGGCGGAGCCTTTGCCGGCTACAGCGTGCTGGCAAACAAGACCCCCACCCACGCCGAGGTCACCCGGGTGACTGCGGTAACCGAAACGGTGAAGACACCGCGGGAAGTCTGCCAGGACGTTCCTGTTACGCGACAGAAGCCCGTACAGGATGAGAATCGGGTCCTGGGCACCGTCGCCGGCGCTGTAGTCGGCGGGCTGCTGGGCAACCAGGTGGGCGGCGGCAGCGGCAAGAAGATCGCCACCGTGGCTGGCGCGGCGGCAGGCGGCTACGCAGGCAACAAGACCCAGGAGCGCATGCAGGCCAACAGTACCTACACCACCACCGAAACGCGCTGCGAAACCCAATATGACAGCAGTGAACGGACCGTCGGCTACGATGTCGAGTACCGGATCGGCGACGAGACCGGCCAGGTACGCATGGCCTCGGACCCCGGCAAGCAGATCCCCCTGCAGGACGGCGAGCTGGTCCTGTCCCAGCAGTAACCTCTTCCCACGCTCAGGCCCCTATGGGCCTGGCTCCTTTTCAGCCTTTCGGGTCCTGCTCGCGGCACAGGCGCAACCAGTTTTCTATGCCTGCGCTGCGGAACTTGTTGCGCTGCAAGGCGAAGTAGAAGCGCCGGCGGAAATCACGGTGAGGCACCGGTAGCGGTACCAGACTGCCGCGCCGGAAGGCCTCGACCAGGGTCACGGCCGAGAGACATCCTATCCCGAGGCCGGCCTCGACCGCGCGCTTGATCGCCTCCGTATGCTGCAACTCCAGCGTTATCTGCAGCTGCGGGAACAACCCATGCATGGCCCACTCGAAATGCTGGCGGGTGCCGGAGCCTGACTCGCGAATGATCCATTGCGCAGCCAGCAACTCCTCGTCGGTCAACCAGGGTCGACCAGCCCAGGGATGGTCGGGGGCACAGAACACGACCAGTTCGTCCTCCCGCCAGGGCAGCATGTCCAGCTCCGGATGATGGGCCTCCCCTTCGATCAGGCCGATATCCAGCTCAAAATTGAGCACTTTCTGCACGATACTGGCGGTATTGGCGACCTCGAGCTTGACCCGTGCGCCGGGCTGCTCGTGCATGTAGCGCGCCATGATCTCCACCGCCAGATAATTACCGATACTCAGGGTCGCGCCCACCTTCAGGTGCCCGCTGTTCTGCTGACGGCCCAGCGCCAGCTCCAGCCCCTCGGCCTGCTCCATGAGCGCCTGCGCCGCGGGGCGGATGGACCGGCCGAGCTCGTTCAGCTGCAGCCGCTTGCCGACCCGGTCAAATAACTGGATGCCAAACTGGCTTTCCAGATCCCTCAGGGCGCTGCTGGCCGCAGACTGCGACATTGCCAGGCTTTCCGCCGCGCGGGTCAGGTTTTCATGGAAGGCGGTGGCCAGAAAGACTTCGAGCTGCCTGAGACTGTATTTCATTATCGATTTTACCGATTATATATAGTGATATAAACCGCTTAACCGATAGATTAGCCTGCCGGTACACTACGCGCAAATCCGATGACCGAGGAATGGCAATGGCAGGCTTCAACACCGAACGCGTACTGAGTGTCCATCACTGGACGGACAACCTGTTCAGCTTCCGCACCACCCGCGACCCCGGTTTTCGCTTCAAGAACGGCCATTTCATCATGATCGGTCTTGAGGTCGAGGGCCGGCCGCTGATGCGCGCCTACAGTATCGCCAGCCCCAACTATGAGGACACCCTGGAATTTTTCAGCATCAAGGTGCCCGACGGCCCGCTGACCTCGCGATTGCAGAATATCAACGAGGGCGACCAGATCATCATCAGTCGCAAGCCGACCGGCACCCTGGTTGTGGATCATCTGTTGCCCGGCCGGAATCTCTACCTGCTCAGCACCGGGACCGGCCTGGCGCCGTTCATCAGCATCATCCAGGATCCGGAAACCTATGAACTCTATGACAAGGTCATTCTCACCCACGGCTGCCGCCATGTGCGTGAGCTGGCCTATCAGGAGCTGATAACCCGGGATCTGCCCAATCACGAGTACCTGGGCGAGACGATCCGCGAGAAGCTGATCTACTACCCCACGGTCACGCGCGAGCCCTTCCACACCCAGGGCCGACTGACGGACCTGATGGAGAGCGGCAAGATGTTCGAGGATATCGGCCTGCCGGCCTTTGATATCGAGCAGGACCGCTTCATGCTCTGTGGCAGCCCGAGCATGCTCAAGGACTTCTGCCAGGTGCTCGATAGCCGGGGGTTCAAGGAGGCGCGCCACGGTGACCAGGGGCACTACGTCATCGAACGGGCCTTTGTCGAAAAGTAGGGATAGGACAGCCGCTGTCAGCCAGGTTTGACCCTTTCCCGCACTGCGTGCCGGAGAGGGTCCAGCGGCCTATTCCACATAGATCATCTGTCGGGTCATACCACCATCGGCCACCAGGTTCTGACCGGTGATGAAGGCAGCCCCAGGCCCCAGCAGGAACACCACCAGCGCACCAATGTCGGCCGGCTGCCCTACCCGTCCGACCGCATGCTGTTGGTGGTCGACCGCTCTTAGCGGATCAGTACGCTGCTGCTGCGTGTCACGCGTATCGATCCAGCCCGGACTCACCGCATTGACCCGCACAGCCGAGCCAAGACTCACAGCCAGGGCGTGGGTGAAGGCCACCAGGCCACCCTTGCTCGATGCATACGCTTCGGTATTGGCCTCCGATTGCAGTGCCCGCGTGGAAGCGATATTGACAATGGCGCCTGACGCTTCGCGCAGCAGGCCCAAAGCATGCTTGGACACCAGAAAGGCGCCCGTCAGATTGGTGCCCAGCAGGCGATTCCAGGCCTCCAGACTGAGCTGTTCGATGGGTCCGTTGTCGGGGTCGGCAATACCGGCATTGTTGACCAGACCATCAAGTCGACCGAAGTCTTTCTCAATGCGTTCCAGGCAGGCCATTACACTGGCCTCGTCTGCCACGTCCATGCAGATGAACTCGACCCGGCCTGCAGCCCCGCAGTGTCTCGCCAACTCCTCCGCAGCTGCCTGGCCCGCCGCCTCGTCGATATCGGTGATCGCCACTGACCAGCCTGCCCTGAGCAGACTGGCCGCGACGCCCTTGCCTATCCCCCTGGCCGCACCGGTAACCAGCGCGACAGGGGCATCCTGTTCAACCACTCAGGCAGCCCTGCCTCGGGGCCCGGCGAAGAACCAGATGATCAGACCGATGACCGGCAGCAGCAGCACCAGCAGAACCCAGAGCACCTTGGCTCCGTTACCTGCACCGCTTTGAACAATATTGATGATCGCCCAGATATCCAGAATCAAAATGATCAGGCCGAGAATGCCACCGCCAAAATTAACGTCCATATGCAACTCCTTGTCGGAAATAATTACCCTGCCCCTGCAGCGGGGTCAGAGCTCAAGTACCGGATAACGACTGGCGATATCACTGCCGGTCGGAGTGCTGGACAACGCCTCTGCGCAGGAACCACTGCGCGCTATCAGACACTGCCTCCCCGTGACCGGCACCGCCCAATGGGCAGTGCCTGCTGGCAGCGCCAGCAGATCGCCCCGTCGGCAACCCAGTACCAGGAGCCTGTCGGCATGGTGGATGCACAGTGTTGCCACCCCATCAAGGAACAACCACAGGCTGTCGCCAGCCAGTGTCTGCTCGCTTGGCCCCTCTTCCGCCGGAACCTCCGCATAGCCCGGAGGGCCCTCCAGTTCGAGAACCTCGACACACTCCCTGTCGGGTTGGACACGGATTCTCGTCAGCAGTTCGCTGGCGACCTCAATGACCTTCGCGGCGTCCATCATGCTCCTGGGCGGCCAGCTTTGTTCGACTATTTGCAGCACGATGCCGGCATCGGCGAGGATCGGCAATATGTCCTCCTGATGGGTCAGTACCTTGACCGGCACCTGAAGCTGTTCGTCCGAGTAGACAGCAAGTATCGCCATTGCAGGTTTCCGAAGTGAGTGAATGCCAGGCCAGTATAGAGATCACCGTACGCCGATACAGCCCATACCATGGTGGGACGCCCTTCAGCTCCTGGGCGGCAGAACCCTCAGAAGCACCACGGCCGCCACAAATGCCGCCAGGCCGGCCAGGCCAAAGGTCCATTGCGGACCCAGCGTGGCCCAACTGTAGCCCGAATACAACGCCCCCAGTGCGCCGCCCACGCCGGACAGGGACGCATAGAGCGCCTGACCCTGGCCCTGCAGCCGCTCGGTGAAGTTGTGCTGGATAAAGTGGATCGCGGCCACATGGAAACTGCCGAAGGTCGCCGCATGCAGGAGCTGGATCAGCAGCAGGATCATCAGACTGTCTGCCAGGGTGCCCAGCAGGACCCAGCGCAGGGCAGCGAGCAGCAGACTGGCAACCAGCAGCTGCTTGAGACTGAACCGCTGAAGCACCCGGGTCATGAACAGAAACAGCACGATCTCGGCGACCACTCCCAGGGCCCAGAGCAGCCCGATGGTGCCGCGGCCGTACCCCAAGGCTTCCAGATGCAGGGTCAGAAAGGTGTAGTACGGCCCGTGGGACAGCTGCATCAATGCCACACAGAGGAAGAACGCCAGCACGCCAGGGCGACGCAGCAGCGACATGAAGCGCTCGACCGGTTCGCCCCTGGGGCGAGCGGCCGGGGTCGGCGCCTGTGGCACGATCATGCTGCAGAGAAAGATCGCCAGCATGATGCCGAGCATCACCGCCGGATAGATATCGAGCCCAAGCACCTCCAGCAGCAGGCCGAGCCCGACCACCGTGGCGATGAAACCGACCGAGCCCCAGAGCCGGATCATGCTGTAGCGGGCCGACTGGGCGCCCAGGTGACCCAGCGTGATGGCCTCGAACTGGGGCAGTACGGCATGCCAGAAAAAGCTGTGCGCCGCCATGATCAGGGCGAGCCAGGCGTAGTCCTGCCGGAAGAAGATGCCGGTAAAGGCAATGGCGGTACACAGCGCCCCCAACCTTACAATCAGCAACCGCCGGCCACTGACGTCGCCCAGCCAGCCCCAGAGATTCGGGGCAATACAGCGCATCAGCATGGGTATGGCGATCAGCTCGCCGATACGGGCGGCGCTAAATCCCAGATGATCGAAATACAGCGCCAGAAACGGGGCCACGCCACCGAGCAGCGCGAAATAGGCGAAATAGAACCCGGACAGGCGCCAGTAGGGAAGCAAGGTACTCAAGCCACTGTTGTCGTGCGCGGCGGCATGCCTAAAGCTGACCAAGCACCGGTGTGGCGACCGTCACCTCGGCATTCTGACCACGATGACGCAAGAGGTGATCGAGTAACACGATGGCCATCATGGCTTCGGCGATAGGGGTGGCGCGTATCCCCACACAGGGATCGTGTCGACCCTTGGTAATCACGTCGACCGGGTTGCCGTGCACATCGATGGAACGGCCCGGGGTGGTGATACTGGAGGTCGGCTTCAGGGCCAGATGGGCAACGATCGGCTGACCGGAGGAGATACCCCCTAGTACGCCGCCGGCATTGTTGCTGGTAAAACCCTCGGGCGTGAGCTCATCCCGATGTTCGGTACCCAGTTGGGCGACGGAGGCAAAGCCGGCGCCGATCTCGACGCCCTTGACTGCGTTGATGCTCATCAGTGCATAGGCCAGCTCGGCATCGAGTCGGTCGAACACCGGCTCGCCCAGACCGGGTGGCACGCCTTCGGCCACGACGGTGATACGCGCGCCCACGGAGTTCTGGTCGCGGCGCAGTTGATCCATGTAGGCCTCAAGCTCAGGCACCTTGGACGGATCCGGACTGAAGAATGCGTTCTGGTCAACCGAGTCCCAGCTACAAAAGGGAATGTCGATCGGCCCCAGCTGGCTCATGTAGCCGCGCACGGTAATGCCCTGGGTCTCCAGATACTTGCGCGCTATTGCCCCTGCCGCAACCCGCATGGCTGTCTCGCGGGCCGAGGACCGGCCGCCGCCGCGATAGTCGCGGACGCCGTATTTGTGATGATAGGTATAGTCGGCGTGGGCCGGACGGAAGGTATCCTTGATCGCCGAATAATCCTTGGATTTCTGGTCGGTATTGCGGATCAGCAGGCCGATCGGGCAGCCGGTGGTGCGCCCTTCGAAAACACCCGTGAGTATCTCGACCTCGTCGGGCTCCTGGCGCTGGGTCGTGTGCCGGCTGGTGCCCGGCTTGCGCCGGTCAAGATCGCGTTGCAGATCCTCGACGCTCAGTTCAAGGCCGGGCGGGCATCCGTCCACAATGGCAACCAGTGCCGGGCCGTGACTTTCGCCGGCCGTGGTGACGGTAAACAAGGTGCCAATGGTATTCCCGGACATGCGCGCAACCTGCGGTCAGATAATGAAAGGCCTGCAGTATAACGCCGGGCCCGCGCAGGTGACAGTCCGGGCTGGGCCCGCTAGGCTATGTTTTTGCCGCTGACGCAGGACACCATGCAGGCCTTGATCGCCACTCTTCTCCCGGCCGAGCTGTCGGGCCTTGCCGCCATGGCGCTGATCATGGCTGCCGCCTTCACCTCTGCGGTGACCGCGGCACTGGGCATTGGCGGGGGCGTGATGCTGCTGGGACTGATGGCGGTCATGCTGCCGCCCGCAGCCATCATTCCGGTACATGGCATCGTTCAGCTGGGCTCCAACGCCGGCCGCGCACTGATGACCCTGCGCCATGTCAACCTGACCACCCTCCTCTGGTTCAGCCCTGGCGTCATCCTGGGCGCCTGGCTGGCCAGCCTGTTTCTGGTCGACCTGCCGCTTCATCTGATTCAGCTGTGTATCGCCGGGTTCATTCTGCTGCTGTGCTGGGGGCCAGCCATACCCCGGTTCGCAACGGGACCCGTCGGCACCTTCCTGGCAGCCTCGGTGACCAGCTTCGCCAGCCTGTTCGTCGGCGCCACCGGACCGCTAGTGGCGGCCTTCATCAAGCAGCAGGAAACTCGGCGCCTGCCGACAGTCGCCACCTTCGCCGCCGCCATGACGCTGCAGCATGCGCCCAAGGCTGTCGTGTACGGCGCAGCGGGATTTGTCTTTGGCGACTGGCTGGCGTTGATCGGACTGATGATTGCCGCCGGGGCGCTGGGTACCTGGGCCGGCCTGCATCTGCTTGCACGCCGCTCCGATCAGCGCTTCGCGCTGGTTTTCAATCTGGTCCTGACCCTGCTTGCCGCTCGGCTGGTATGGCAGGCCCTGGGCAATATTCCAGCATGAGCCAGACGGGACTTGCAGAAAGTGTTCAGGCAGCCGATAACCTGTCATTCACCGGCCAACGCGGAAGACGTACGCAACAATGAGCGATAAACCAACGACAGCGCATACCGCGCCGGCAAAGGCCGACGTCGCAACACGCCCGGCGCGCGATCCGTTCGCCCGCATGCGCGTCAGCGATCTGTACTGGATCCAGCTCAAGCCCATATACAAGGGCAGGCAGGTAGCGCAACCCGAGCGCCTGGCACGGGTCACGGTGTTCCTGGATCAGGCCGCCCATCTGGAAGTGTTCCGGCTGAAGGTTCAGCTTGATGGCGAGCCGGCGGTGGAAGATGCCAACCACATGGAGGTCCTGGTCGATCACAGGCAGAAGCGGGTCCGCTTCGCGCCGGTAAAGGGTCTGCGCATGCAACCTGCCCAGCGGGGGCTGGGCGGCTTTCTGCTCGCCCAGCTGATCGAGTGGTGCCAGCGCCGTTACGGGGAGTACGCGGTTGCGCCGATCATCCTCAACACAGGGGATGTGGAAAGCGAGGAAGCAACGGAGATCCGCCACCGGCTGCTCTCACGGGCCGGGTTCGACATCAGCGAGCCCGATGCGACAACCCATGTCGTCCATGCCCGCGCCGGCCAGGTCGATGCGTTGTTCAGCCAATGGAATACCGAGCGTGTCGGCGTGCTACAGGTCACCGAACTGCTCAGGCAACTGCGCGAACAGGAGACCGTCAGCCACAAGCAGACCCTTCAGATGACCCAGTTGCAGAGAACCATCGATCAGTTCCAGAGCAATGATACCGGCCAGCGCTTTGCCATTGGCTGTCTGATCGTGTTCGCCATCTTCCAGGCACTGATGCTGCTCTGGGTGGTGCTCAGCTGAAACGCAGGATCATCCCTGGCTGGCCGCAAACAGCGGCTGATACTGCCGGCACTGCGCCGCACTGAGCACAAAGACGCCGTGTCCGCCGTGGGTGAAATTCACCCATTCGAAATCCACGTCCGGCCACTGGGCCACCACATGCACCATGCTGTTGCCGACCTCCACTACCAGCACCCCGTCTTCGGACAGGTGGTCTGCCGCCTCGGCAAGCATGCGGCGCACCAGGTCCAGACCGTCCAGCCCGGCGCTGAGTCCCATTTCCGGCTCATGCAGATACTCGTCCGGCAGATCGGCCATATCTTCGGCGTCCACATAGGGGGGATTGCTGACGATCAGGTCGAAGCGTTCCCCCGGCATACCCTCGAACCCATCAGACCAGCGGGTCTCCACGCGATCCTGCAGACCATGGGCTTCTATATTGCTTTCGGCCACCGCCAACGCGTCGGCGGACAGGTCAGCCAGAACCACCTCCGCCTGTTCAAAGGTATGGGCGCAGGCTATACCGATACAGCCACTGCCGGCACACAGATCGAGGATGCGCAGCGGGTCGCGCTCGAGCCAGGGCTCGAAGCGGTTCGCGATCATTTCGGCAATCGGTGAACGCGGCACCAGCACACGTTCATCGATCAGAAAGTCATACCCGGCGAAACGGGCATGGCCGGTCAGATAGGATGCCGGGATGCGCTGCTCGATACGCCGGTTGAGCAAGGCCACGACCAGGTTGCGTTCGCTTTCGGTCAGATGGCAGTCCAGGTAGTTTTCCGGCGTCTCCCAGGGCAGATACAGCGCATGCAGCACCAGCAGTCTGGCCTCATCCCAGGCGTTATCGGACCCATGTCCGAAGAACAGGCCCTCCTGATGGAATCGGCTGACGCCCCAGCGGACGAAATCCCTGATGGTGGTTAACCCGATTAGCTCTTGCATGGTGGCGATCCCCGGTTGCCTGTCAGAGCGCCATTCTACTCTCCAAGCAGCTGGAAACTACTGATACACTTTGATTTTTGTACTCTGGCCGATATCCCATGAATGACGACACGACCGACCCGGATGATCTGAGCCTGTTTCGCCAGGCGATCAAGGGTGCCCGTCCGATCAAGGTAGACCAAGCCGATACCGGCAAGCCGCGCACTGACACGGCGCGCATCAGAACCGCCAGAAAGCTCGCAGTCCAGCCCGACAACCGGCTGCGGGTCGATGGCCTGTCGGACCAGTTTGTCATTGACGTTTTGCCCGAGGAGGAACTCGCCTGGGCTGCCAACGGGGTGCAGGAAAGCCAGCTGCGCAAACTCAAGGGTGGGCAGATTCCCTTCGAAGGCTCGATCGACCTGCACGGAATGACCGTGGAGAAGGCGCGGGAACTGCTATGGGAGTTCCTCGCCGAGGCCAACCGCATGGAAGTCCGCTGCGTACGCGTGACCCATGGCAAGGCCCAGCGCAAGGACGGGCGCAATCCGATTCTCAAGAGTCACGTCAATACCTGGCTGAGGCAGCACACCAAGGTACTCGGTTTTACCTCCTGCATGCCGCGCCATGGCGGCACCGGATCGGTCTATGTGCTGCTCAAGCGCACCATGCTCGAGGGCCGCGACGAGTAGCCCTCGAACTCGACAGCGCTCAGATGCAGGTAGCGCCACCGTCCACCGGCAACGCGATGCCGGTGGTGAAACCGGCACCCTCGGAGCACAGATAAAGCACTGCGCTGGCTATTTCCTCGGCCTTGCCGATCCGCCCGACCGGGTGCATTGCCGCAGCAAACTCGGCCTTGCGTGGATCCAGTGCAGCAGCACGGCGGAACATCTCGGTATCGATGACCGCGGGGCACACGGCGTTGATGCGTATCCCTTTCTTGCCATACTCGACCGCTGCCGAGCGCGTCAGACCCAGTACCGCATGCTTGCTGGCACTGTAGATGCTCATCTTCGGGGCGGCGCCCAGGCCGGCCACGGATGCGGTATTGACGATCGCGCCACCGCCATTGGCCAGCATCAACGGGATCTCGTACTTCATGCACTGCCAGACGCCCTTGACGTTGACGTCCATGATGCTGTCGAACACCTCTTCCTTGCCATCGGCCAGCTTGTCCTGCTCGATCTCGATGCCGGCATTGTTGAAGGCGCAGTCCAGCCGGCCGTAGTGACCGATGACCGACTCCATCAATGCCTTGACCTCGTCGGCGCTGACCACGTTGCAACGGACAAAGACCGCCTCGCCGCCGGCGGCGCGAATGCCGTCTACCACCGCTTGCCCACCGGCCTCGTCAATATCGGACACCACCACTCGGGCACCCTGCGCGGCAAACGCGTGTGCCGTGGCCTCGCCGATGCCTGCAGCCCCCCCGGTAACCAGTGCGACCTTGCCACTGAATGTCATGCTCATGTGTATCAACTCCTGACAGTTTTAACCCACCAGGGGCGATAATATCAGCACAAGCGTCACAAACAGACCCGATCAGCTCTGCTGTTCACACTTCATACCATCTGCCTATTAGCGTTTGCTGCGTTCGACCAGGTACTCCACCACTGCAGCCTGCTCGCCACTGAATACCACGCGCTCGTCCTTGCCACTGCGCTGATAGGCATACATGGGATCGTAGTAGTCGGTCAGCAAGGCGCCGATCCATTCCCGGTGCGCCTCGACGCTGCCCGTTCGCCGTTGCTCGGCCAGGGCATCTTCCATTATGCCCTGCAGCACCTGCTGTTTTTCACCCCCCAGACGCTTGCGGATACGCAACAGGCCTCCGAGCAGGTGTTCGGCAAACAGATCGAACGCCTGCTGGGGATCGCCCGGGTGGAGCCCGGCGAATTCTGCATGCATGTCGATCACGTAGTCGCCCAGAATACGCGTGACGCGATTGTCGAAACTGTCTTCCAGCCAGACCAGCGGCGCCTCCTGCATCATGCGGAACAGTTCAAGGGGTACGGTACAACTGCCGACCATGCGCCCCTCGTCTTCGAGCACCAGCTGCGAGGCACCTCGCTCGGTTACCCGCAGTGCCTCGATGGCCAGGGCGTTTTCGAAGTCGATCTGGTTGGGCTGGGGGGTAGCGTGCCGACCGAAACTCGAACCGCGATGGTGGGCGTGCCCTTCCAGGTCCAGACTGGTATCCAGGGCCTGTATCACCTCGGTCTTGCCGGTACCGGTCAGGCCAGCGACGATGTTCAGCGGCAGGCTGCGAACACGTTCTTCCAGGCTGTCGATCAGGTAACGACGCATGGCCTTGTAGCCGCCCACGATCCGCGGATATTCGACACCCGCCTCGGCGAGCCACTGCTGCACCAGCTGCGATCGCAGACCGCCTCGAAAACAGTACAGATAGCCTTCGGGATGGGCCCTGGCGAAGTCGGCCCAGGCAGCTATCCGCTGCTCCTTGATATCCCCGTGAACCAGTTTGTGGCCCAGGCTGATGGCCGCTTCCTGACCCGAGTGCTTGTAACAGGTACCTACCTGCTGGCGTTCGCTGTCGGTCATCAGCGGCAGGTTGATCACACCCGGAAAGGCGCCCTTGGCAAACTCGACCGGAGCGCGCACATCCATCATCGGTACGGACTGCAGAAATATCCGGCGGAAATCCTCGGTGTTCTCACGCATCAGCTGACCTCGACCCAGGCGCCATTATCGAAGTCGGTACAGTGACCGATGGGCTCGAGCTCCAGGCCCGCTTCACGGGCTACGGCAAGAAATGCCTCCTTCGCGCCCGGATCCACTGCCACCAGCAACCCGCCACTGGTCTGCGGGTCGCAGAGCAGGTCACGCCATGCCTGCGGCATCGGCCCTATCTTGTGACCATAACTGTCGAAGTTGCGCCCGGAACCGCCAGGCACACACCCCTGCTCGAGGTAATGGGCCACGCTGGGCAGACGCGGTACCCGCGCCTCCTCGATACATGCCTTGACCCCGGACCCTTCGGCCATTTCCGCCAGATGCCCGAGCAGGCCGAAACCGGTCACGTCGGTCATGGCCTGCACCCCGGGCAGAGACGCGAAGCGCGCTCCGACACTGTTGAGCTGACACATCAGGTCCCGGGCCACGCCGGCGTCCTCGGCGCGCAGTTTCTTCTGCTTTTCGGCCGTGGTCAGAATACCGATGCCCAACGGTTTGGTCAGATAGAGCAGCGCTCCGGGCTGCGCCTGATCGTTGCGCTTGAGCCGGCTGCGCAATACCTGGCCGGTGACAGCCAGTCCGAAAATCGGCTCTGGCGCATCGATCGAGTGACCGCCCGCCAGGGGCATGCCTGCCTCGCTGCATACCGAGCGGGCCCCTGCAATCACCTGGCCGGCAATACGGGCCGGCAGTACATTGACCGGCCAGCCGAGGATGGCGATGGCCATCAGGGGCGAGCCACCCATCGCATAGATGTCGCTGATGGCATTGGTGGCGGCTATACGGCCGAAATCGAAGGGGTCATCGACAATCGGCATGAAGAAGTCAGTGGTACTGACAATGCCCTGTTCATCGTCCAGACCGAAAACAGCCGCATCATCGCGACTGCCGTTACCCACCCATAGCTGGGCAAAATCCGGGCCGGCGTCACCCACCGCGAGAATCTCGTCCAGCACCCGGGGGGAAATCTTGCAGCCGCATCCGGCACCATGACTGTACTCGGTCAAGCGCACTGTCTCGTTCATCCTGCTCTCCAGCGTTGGGCACAAGCGTGGAATTTTAGCATGCTGCCGCTATTCAGGGCTTGCCACTCTCATAGCGATCCAGTGTATCGCTGGCCACCATCCGACCCAGCTCGATCAGCTCCGGAGCGCGGTGAAACTCGAAGAAGCGGCACAGCCTCTTGGGCACATCGATCACCACGTCCGGCGGATAACCGGCAATCTTGTATTGGGTCAGCGAGGCCTGCATGGCTTCGAAGGAGAGGTTGATCAACTCCAGCAGGCTGGCCGGCCCTGCAGCGACCTGCATCGTCGGCACCTTGTCTTCGGCGGAGGCGGCTGCCGAGCCCTGGGCCGGCACCGGGCCGCCGTTTTCGGGCCCGTCCACCAACACCTCGCGCTCGGGCTCATCGACAAAATCAAGTTCCTCGATCATGTCCTTTTCGTCCATCGCTTCACGGCGCAGACGCCAGTTGCGCATGCTCAGGGTTTCCATCCACTGATCCCACTGCTGCCGGATCGGCGCCGGTCGCTCGATGACCGGCAGCGTGTAGCCATTGTTGCGGGTGCCGTTGAGATTGACTGCAATGATCAGATCACAATGGGAGGAGACCACCGGCACAATCGGCAACGGATTGAGCAGGCCACCGTCCACCAGTACCCTGTCGCCCTGGCGTACCGGGGAAAACAGGCTCGGGATGGCTGCAGAGGCGCGCATGGCCTGATGCATGCAGCCCTGCTGGAACCAGACTTCCTGCTGATTGCTGAGGTCCGTGGCGACCGCAGTGAAGGCGATCGGCAGATCCTCGATACGCTGCTCGCCGACGATCTCACGGATCCGGCCGAATACCCGTTCACCGCGGATCGCGCCCATGTTGCCGAATCCGATATCCAGCAGGCGAATCACGTCCAGGTAATCGAGCCCGGAGACCCATTCGCGATATTCTGCCAGCTTGCCGGCGGCATACATGCCGCCTACCACGGCGCCCATGGAACACCCGGCAACGCAGTCGATCTGGTAACCGCGACGTTCCAGCTCCTCTATCACCCCGATATGGGCATAACCCCGCGCTCCGCCACTTCCCAGTACCAACGCCACTCTCTGCGTCATAGGGTCTCCTGTTGCATATCAATGTCGATTGACGGCGCAAGCCGGTCTGCGCATGATGCCCGGATGTCTTCCGGTGCATAAGGTATTCCGTGCTCTCTCCCCGCGTTCTTCGTTACCTCAAGGGTGTTCTGGTCCTCGCTCTGATCCTGGCAGCCGTTGCTGCAGCGCTCGGCTGGGCATGGCTCGGCGCCGAACCCAAACGCAACGGCAAGCTCGACCTCGACGGCCTGAACGAGCCGGTACTGGTCCATTACGACGCCTGGGGCGTACCCCATATCGATGCGCGCAATGACCTCGATGCCTATCGCGCCCTGGGCTACATCCATGCCCAGGAACGCCTGTTCCAGATGGACATGTTACGCCGGATCGGCGCCGGCCGGTTGTCGGAGATTTATGGCACGGAGTCATTCGAGACCGACCGTTTCTTCCGCGGGCTGGGGATCAACCGCTTTGCCCGCCGCTACGCCGACTACCTGCAGACCCAGGCGGACGAGCCCCATGTGCAACTGATCCATGCCTATCAGGACGGCATCAACCAGTACATAGACAAGGGCGGTCGCCCGCTGGAATACAGCCTCCTGCTTACCCGACCGGACTATTTTTCCACTGAAGATATAGCCCATGTGATGGGCTACATGGCCTATTCATTTGCCGAAGCGTTCAAGACCGACGCGCTGATGGATCAGGTACGCGGCCGGCTGGGCCAAAGGCACGCCCAGGATCTGGTCCCCGGCTGGCCGGAAACCCTGCCCCCACGCAGTGCCCCGACTACGCCTGCGCCCGAGGGCACGGACGCCCGCTGGGCCCGTGACCTGCTGGAACGGGTCGTTCAGGTGGAACGCCAGCTACCTGCGGGCCAGTTTCTCGGCAGCAACGCCTGGGCGGTGAACAGCAGCCGCAGCCACAGTGCAGCGCCGATGCTGGCCAATGATCCGCATATCGGCTTCTCCGCGCCTGCCGTCTGGTTCGAGGCACATATTCGCACCCCCTCCCACGAGGTCTACGGCCATTTCCTCGGCGGCGTACCCTTTCCGCTGCTTGGGCAGACCCGGCACCATGCCTGGGGCCTGACGATGCTGATGAACGACGAGATCGACTTCTACCGCGAGCAGGTCAATCCGGACAACCCCGACCAGGTGTGGCAAGCCGGCACCGGCTGGCGCAACCTGGACGTGCATGAGGAGGTCATCAAGATTCGCGGCCGCGAAGACCGGTTGATCAGGCTGCGCAGCTCGCACAACGGCCCCATCATCAATGATACCGAAGCGCGACCCGCCGGAGAGCTCGATGGTGATCGGCCGCCGGTCAGCCTGTTCTGGACCTTTCTGGACCCCACCAGCGATTCGGCCAAGGCGATCTACGGCCTCTCCCGTGCAACCAGCATGGAGGAGTTCGAGCAGGCCGCCGCGCTGCATACCTCCCCCGGCCTGAATCTGATCTACGCCGATGTGGAAGACAACATAGCCATGTGGGCGATCGGTCTGATCAAGCGCTGGCCCAGAAGCAACAACGGTTTCAGCCTGCTCAATGGCAGTATCAGCGAGGATGCGTTCCGCGGCTACCAGCCCTTTGCGTCCAATCCGCGCGTGATCAATCCGCCCGAGGGCCACGTTTTCAGCGCCAACCATCCCTACCCCGACAGTAATCCGCGACGCCAGCTACCCGGCTACTACGCACCCAGCGAGCGGGCCGAGCGCCTGGCCGAGCTGATCGATACCGGCGATACCTTCGACCTCTCGCAGTTCAAGGCGATGCAACTCGATACCCGGCGCCCTCAGGCCCTGGCCATGCTGCAGGATGCCCTGCCGCTGTTCGATGATCGCCTGCTGCGGGCTGACCTGCGCGCCCCGGCGGCAAGGGCGGTCGAGATACTGAACAAGTGGGATGGCAGTTTTCAACGCGATGAAGTGGGCGCAGCGGTATTTCAGCGCTGGCAGGATCACTTGCTGGAGGCCCTGTTTGCCGATGAACTGCAGGACAGTTTTGCCGTATTCCGCAACACGGCGATGGCTGAGAAAAGCCTGTTCAGCCTGTACTGGAAACCCGCCTCACCCTGGTGGGACAACCGGCAGCATCCCATCATGGATGGACGCCAGGCGGCAATCGAGCAGGCCTGGATCCGTACCATCGAGACTCTGTCCGAGGATCTCGGGGTCGAGCCCCGGACCTGGACCTGGGCTCGCCTGGCCGTGCTGCAGCACAAGCATCCGCTGAGCCAGCGGCTGCCCCTGGGCAGGCTGCTGAACAGCCAGGCCACTGCAGTAGATGGTGGCCGGGAAAGCCTCAACAGCATGTCCTTTGACAGCGGCGAATCGCAATACGAGATCAAGGCCGGGCCCTCGACCCGCCGGCTGATCGACATGGCCGACCTCAACGGCACCCTGAGTATCAGCCCCATGGGTCAGTCCGGTCATCCACTGGACACCCACTATGCCGATCAGGCCGAACTGTTCAATGAGGGACGGTATCGCGGCCAGCTGTTCGACTGGCTGGCGATCAGGGCATTGCCGGATCGCCTGGTCATCGAGCCGGGCAAGGCGGCTCGCTGAAGCAGCTACAGCCGTTCCAGCACAACCCCGCTCTCGGGCACCGGCTGGCCCACCTCCAGCCGGCTGGCGCGGATCCCCAGGTCCAGCAGCCGCTGTCTTATGGCTGGCGCCTCGGCGCCATTGATTGCGACACGTATCTGGGTGTCCGACCGCAACATCCGGTTGACCAGGTTAACCCAGACTTCCGGGTCGCCCACCACGGGCCCTGAGCCGGCCGGCACGCCAAGGGCAGGCAGCGCCAGGCTGCCATTGTTCTCGAGTATCTTCAGCAGCGTCGAAGGCGTTGGATACAGCGCCTCGTCAATGGGTTCGTCAGGCGTGAACTGGTCGATGTGCAGATACACGCGACGATTGCCACGGGTCACCGCGTAGACGCTGACCAGTTGCTGGGGTTGCTGATCCAGGCTCAAGGCGAGGTAAACCTGGTTGTCATCCGGGCCATAGAGCCTGGCATTGTCCAGCACCTCGTTGGCCCACAGGGCACTGGACCCGCACTCACGCCCTTCGCAGAAGAAAAGCATGGTATGGGGCTGCGCGAGCAACTGTTCACGGGCATGATCAAAGGCTTCCACGCGCGAGTGATGGCGCGGGATCTCGAAGGTCACGCGCACCAGCTCACCGGTGGCAACCACCTCCCGCTCGGCACGAAGGCGGTTGTTGACCTTGCGCACCAGCCCGATCACGAAGGAATGATCGGCCTCGGTCAGTACTTCAGACTGGGTAACCCGGGAGCCCGGAAAAGGCTCGAACTCCAGTTGTTCGGGGACCGGCGCGGCCATGGCGGCCGGCGCGGCCAGCAGCAGCCCGATCCGGACGCCGCTGATGAGCTGAGAGAATGACATCGATACTCCTGAACATTTTATCTGACCCAGAGTACCCCGATGCCCGGCACGGGGCACCGGAAATCAGTCCAGGCCCGCGAAAAAACTGTCAAATATCGTTGCTACCGCCTCCGCCTGTTCCTCCAGGTGCAGGTGGTGCCCGCCGTCCATGTCGTGCCGGGTGATATGGGCAAAACGTCCAATGCGCTCAACCACCTGGGGGTGTTTGTGCATGACGCCCTGGTTGGCCAGAATCAGACACACCGGCGAGCGGATAGCCTCGATGAACGCAGCAGCATGCTCGCTGGTCAGGCGCATGGGTGAAGGCAGCATCAACTGGGGGTCGGTGCGCCAGGTCCAGCCACCGTGCTCCGGCATCAGGCCCCGTTCGACCAGCAGCGTCGCCGCCTCGTGGCTCAGTGCGGTGTTGCCGCCCCGGGCCCGCGCATCCACCGCCTTGGCCACGCTGTCGTAGACGGGTTTGCGCTTTTCTGCCAGGGCCAGGCTGGCATCGAAGAACCGGGCCATCTGCTTCGGCGCCTCCTCTGCCTCGGAGGTGAACGGCAACAGGCCATCGATCAGACACGCGCCCATGATACGGTCCGGCAGACTTCCGGTGAGGATGCCGCTGATAATCGCACCCATCGAATGTCCCAGCAGGGCAAAGCGTTTCCAGCCCAGGCTTTCGGCCACCTGCAACACTGTCGCGGCCTGCTGCCAGAGGCTGTAGCCCGCGGCGGGCATGTGCCCGGAAAGACCGTGGCCGGGCAAATCAAGGGCCACCAGGTGTATGCCCGGCAGATGGGGCGCCAGGCGATCAAATGTCGCCGCATTGTCCAGCCACCCGTGCAGCCCGATGACCGGGAGACCACCGGGATCGCCCCAGACCTTGGCTGCCACCTCGAGAGAGGGCAAGGAGAAGCGCACCTCATGACTGTTTGCTTGCATAGACGACTATCCTGTTCGGTGAGTCTGCGGCGAATCGAACCCGGTTGAAACCGGCCTGCAGGTGCAGGACCGGAGGAGCGTCAATCTAGGGTGCCCGGGCGGCTCAGACAAGCAACGGGTATCGCCATGAATAACCGGACATCATTGCCGACCCCGGTGCCTTTTTTCCGCTTGACGGACAGCACCTGGCAGAGCGCCGCTACCCGGCTCGCCTCAGATGAACCGCTGTCAGTCGTGACTCTGCCAGACCACATGGGTGCCACTGACCGACCAGCCCTCGAACTGATCCTGGTAAGTGGCCTCCACAACGTTGCGCTTGATTTTCAGCGTCGGCGTCAGGAAGCCGTTCTCCACTGCCCAGGCGTCCTTGACCACCACCAGGCAGCTGAGCTGCTCATGGCGTGCCAGTCCGGCATTGATCTCTTCCAGCAGCTGGCCGAGCCCCCGGGTCAGTTCCTGGCGATGCTGCTCTGCATCCTGGCTGCCAGCCTCGGACAACTGGACCAGGGCCAGTGGCTGCGGCAGGTTGTTGCCGACCACGCATACCTGTTCTATTCGACTGTGGGCAGACAGCAGATTCTCGATCGGCGCCGGCGCCACATACTTGCCCTTGGACGTCTTGAAAATGTCCTTGATCCGGCCGGTCAGACGCAGGAAGCCCTCGTTATCGATTTCACCGATGTCGCCGGTTCTCAGAAAGCCTTCAGGCGTAATGGTTTCTGCGGTCTTTTCCGGCTCATTGTAGTAACCGAGCATGGTGCCCGCACTGCGGACCAGCAGCTCGCCCTCGTCCGACAGGCGACATTCGACGCCCGGGTTGGGCAGGCCGATCCAGCCCTTCTTGTAGCGTTTTGGCCGGCCGAGGTGTGAATAACCGCAGTTTTCGGTCATGCCGTAGACTTCGGCTATGTTCAGCCCCAGATTCTGATACCAGGCCATGGTGCTGTCAGCCACCGGCGCCGCGCCGCAGACGGCATACCGAATCTGGTCCAGCCCCAGCCCACCGAGCACCTTGCGACTCATGGCCGGCCCGACCAGGGGTATCTTCAGCAGCAGATCGAGCAGGCGCGGGTTGATCTTGCTGATCACGCCCAGGTGGAACTTGACCCATATCCGCGGCACACCGAAAAACACCGTTGGCCGGGCGCGCTGCATGTCCTGCTGGAAGGTCTCCAGGGTATCGGCGAAGAAGATGGTCTCGCCTGCCAGCAGCGAGGCAATCTCGACGAACTGCCGCTCGGCCACATGACACAGGGGCAGGTAGGACAGCAGGCGGTCCTGATCGCTGATATTGAACAGACGCAGGCAGTTGTTGGCGGAAAAATACATGCTCTGGAACGTCAGCATCACCCCCTTGGGCATGCCGGTGGTGCCGGAGGTATAGATGATGGTCGCCAGCTGATCGGGCTCCGGGGATGGCGTACCCTCCAGGGGCTCGTGCTGCTCCAGAACGCTCTGCCAGGGCAGCAGATCAGGGTCCTCGGGCGCCAGCGGCAAAGCGACACGGGGCAATTGCGCAGGCACTCCCGCACGCATGCCTTCCCATTCATCCAGCTTGCCGACAAACACCACGCGCGCCTCGGAGTGTTCGAGGATCTGTTTCACCGAGTCTGCGGTGAGGTTCGGATACAGGGGTACGGAAACGTGCCCGGCCATCCAGATCGCCAGGTCGGCAATGATCCAGTGCGCGCAGTTCTTCGAGATCAGGGCGACATGACTGCGCGGGGGCAAATCGAGACTGTGCAGGTAGCTCGCCACCCGTCGGGCCTGTTCACCGACCTCGCCCCAGGACAGCTCCTGGATCGCCCCGCCCGGGAGCGGCTGCACCAGATACCGCTTGTCGGGATGCAATTGCTCACGCCGGTAGAAGGAAGCCAACGCGGTGGCATCGGTCGATCTGGCCTGCTGTTCCATCACAACACCTCGGTCTGTCTTGTTTTTCTTATGGGTATGACTGTGGCTTGGATAACCTTTTCGATGGTCCACTATCCCACGCCAGCCCTCTCCTGCCAAGGCGGAACCCCCGGCAGAAAAAGGGCATAACAGTCAGTCTGAAGACCGCTGGATCAGGTGGAAAGTTCGCTCGGGCTGCTCAGCAGGCGCAGCTGGCCGATGCCGGCGGCGGGAAAGTCCATCTCGATACAGGCCAGGCCTGCTGTCGGCATGGGGTAATGGCCACGCCTGTGGCCCTCGACGAGCAGGCTGATGAGCTGGCCCACCAGGGGCTGATGGCTGACCAGCAGCACATTGCGCTCACTCCGCTCGCCAAGGAAGTCCAGCGCCTGACGGGGATCGTCGTCCGGCGTCAACCAGGCCGCAGTGGCTACCCCACGTGCGTGGGCAAGCCCTCGGGAGACCAGCTCCGCCGTCTGTTGTGCCCGGCGATAGGGGCTGGCGAGGATCACATCCAGCGGCGTATCGTCAAACAGCGGCAACATGGCTCTGACTTCGGCACGGCCATGCTCTGTCAGCGCCCGTTGCGGGTCGCTGGCGGCCATGGGCTCCGCCTGCCCATGGCGCAGGATCCAGATTCTCATGGACCCTCGCTGTTATCCGCGGGTGACGCAGGTGGCACTGGCTGCCACTGGGTCGCGCCATCAGGCCACTCCATGAAAGGCCAGGGTTTCTGTTCGCTGGCAAGAGTGACATACCGGCCAATCTGCCAGGCGTACTGCGCGAGACTGTTTCCCAGCCCGGTCAATCCGGCCTTGGGCTCCCCGGTAAAGAGCTTGAAACCCAGTTGCAGCAGAGTCACCACGATCAACAAGAGTTCCGTGACTTGCCATGCCAGGGCCAGCAACAGGGTGTATATCACCCGTAGCCAGTAATCCGGGGAAGTCACCGTACGTTTGAAAGCGTCCATCTATTCGTCCTTTTCCAGGGGTGTACAGGCCATGAAGGCAGAAAATTCCACATCGTCCTTCTGTTCGGCGCTCATCAGGCGCGCAATGACGGCATCCAGCGGCTGCTGCTCGAACAGAATCGCGTGCAGACCGGCTACCAGAGGCATGTATACCTTTTCCTCATCGGACTTCTGCTTGAGCACCTTCAGGGTATTGACCCCTTCTGCCACCTGACCCAGCTGGGCAACGCTCTGATCAAGGGTCTTGCCCTGCCCCAGGGCAAACCCGACCTGATAGTTGCGTGACAGAGGCGACATACAGGTAACGATCAGGTCGCCGACGCCGGCAAGCCCGAGGAAGGTCAGCGGGCTGGCTCCCATATGCACGGCGAAGCGACTCATTTCCGCCAGCGAGCGGGTAATCAACATGCTCTTGGTGTTTTCGCCCATACCCAGGGCCGCAGCCATACCGGAAATGATCGCGTAGACATTCTTCAGCGCTCCTCCGAGCTCGACTCCGTACTTGTCCTGACTGGCGTAGACCCGCAGCCGACGACTGCCGAGCACGCTCTGGACCCGGGCACAGAGGGCCTGGTCATCGCTGGCTACCACGGTGGCTGTCAGCTCGCCGGCGGCAATCTCCTTTGCCAGGTTGGGGCCGGACAGCACCGCGACCCGTGCCTGCGGTGCTTCCTGTTCGGCAATTTCGCTCATCATCAGAAAGCCGGGCTGCTCGATCCCCTTGGTGGTACTGACCACGTCCTTGCCAGCCAGGCCCGGTCCAATCTCGCGCAACACGGTGCGAAAGGCGCTGCTGGGAATCGCCAGAAAAACCATATCGGCAGCGGCGACGGCAGCGTGCATGTCGGTGCTGACCTGCAGACGCGGATCCAGCTTGAAGCCGGGCATGTACCGCCGGTTCTCGTGGTCCGTGGCAATCTCCCCCGCGACCGTCTCGTCCCGCAGCCAGAGGGTCACCGGAACGCCCTGCGCGGCCATCAGACCCGCCAGGGTAGTGCCGAAACTACCGCCACCGAGGACGCAAACGGATATTTTTTTCTCACTCATGCCAGATCCTTCACCTCAAATGTGCACCCAGTATAATTCACATCGGTGCGGCGGCGCGGTTAGACAACAAAATCCGACGAAGTTCACTGGCAAAAGTGAGCGTGGCGGGTAATATGGGCGCACATGAATAGGCTGGTTGCATAATAATGGCATCGTGTTCACACAAGCGATTTATACCCCTGCTAGGCCTGGCCCTGAGCCTGCCGGCAACAGCCATGGATGACATCGTTTTGCAGCCGGTTGAGCTGCCCTCCGTACTCAGCGCCACGCGTCTGAAGCAATCCCCTGCCGAAGTTCCAGGCAGCATGACCGTGATCGATCGGGATCTGATCCGCGCCAGCGGTGCCCGTGACGTACCCGAGATCCTGCGCCTGGTACCCGGCATGATGGTCGGCTACCTGCTCGGACACCGCAGCAACGTCAACTATCACGGCACCAACACCACCGAAGCCAGGCGCATGCAGGTTCTGGTGGACGGCCGCTCGGTCTATCGCCCGGGTCTGGCCACCGTCGACTGGACCGACATCCCGCTGGCCATCGAGGACATCGAGCGCATCGAGGTGTTCCGCGGCCCCAATACGGCGGCCTACGGCGCCAACGCCCTGATGGGCGTGATCAATATCATTTCCACGCCACCGGAACTGCGCCAGGGCACCCAGATCAGGATCACCCAGGGCAATCGCGGGGTGAATGATCTGTACGCCAGCCATGGCTTCAGACAGGGTTCCAGCGTCGCGCGACTGAGCCTGTTCGGCAAGGAAGATGACGGCTTTGATTTCGATGATGATGGCGAGGATTACCGTGACAGCCGCCGTCTGAATGCTTTCAACCTGCTGGGTGAGACCACCCTCAGCCAGAAACAGAGCCTGCAGTGGCAGTTGGGTGCCAAGGAAGGTACCAATCAACAGGCCAACGATTACACCGTGATGGCCGAGCCGTCAGACCTTTCGTTCGAGTTCGACCGGGCGATGGACGCGCATATGCCCAACTCGGACATCAAGGCCAGGGACTATTTCGCCCAGCTCCACTGGAAGAATGATGTTTCACCCACCCAGCGGCTGGAAATCAAGGCCTATGCCCAGCATATGGAGCGGCTGAGTCAGTGGCGAGCCTGTGACTCGCCTATTGTCTTCTCGCCGCTGTTGCGGGAACTTGCCGAACTGGGAAATGTGTATCCAAGACGTCTGAATTACATCCTGCGCAACCGAAGCGGTGCTTGGGGCGACCCGGCGTTCTACAGCGATTATCTGGTCCAGCGTGACAACCTGCCCGCCGACAAGCTGCCCCTGGTAGATGCCCTGGTAGCCGAGCACCAGGCCGCACGCAATGGCCAGCCGGCCTGCTGGGATCTGAACGAGAACCTGCGAGAAACCCGTTACGAGGTCGAGGTACAGAACACACTGCAGCTGGCCGACTCGTTGCGCACGGTTTTCGGCGGCAGCCTGCGTTATGACGAGGCGCGCTCGGACACCTTCTTCGATGGCCGCGTGGATAACCAGATCGGGCAGCTGTTCGCCAACTTCGAATACCGGCCGCATCAGCGCTGGCTCCTGCATGCAGGCGCCATGGCCGAGGATGACAGGCTCAGTGGCTATTCCTTTTCCCCACGCCTGGCGGTGCACTATTTCCTGCGTCCGACCCACAGCCTCAGAGCGGTCTATTCCGAAGCGGTGCGCTCGCCCGACATGTACGAGAACAATGCGCACTGGACCTATACGGCCAACAACCTGAGCGGCCCGGTGTCGGGAAGCGACAAGTACTACGCCCTGGCGGTGGGACCCAAGAACCTGAAACAGGAGCGCATGCGTTCCCACGAGCTGGGCTACAACGGCTACTTTCCAGGTCTGGCGCTCTCCGTGGACGTCAAGGCGTTCTACGATGAAATCAGCGACATGATCAGTCAGCCGCTGCAGATCGTTAACTTTGTGCCGAACAACGACAGTTTCAGTCGTTTTACCGGCGCCGAAACCCAACTGGACTGGAAAGCCAGCCGCAGGGACCGACTGCGGCTGACCTATGCCTATGTGGATTTTGTCGCCACCAATCGCCTGGACCAGCGTCTGACCGCTCGCAACAGTGGCTCGGCGGCCTGGTTGCGACAGTGGCCAAAGGGCATCGAGAGCAGTCTGATCTACTATGGTGCCGACTTGCTCAACGAACGTCGCTTTGAGCGACTCGATGGACGGGTGGCCAAGCGCTTCGGTGCCGGCTCGGTCACCAGCCTGGAACTGGCGCTGACCTGGCAATATCGTCTGGACGACGAGGGCCTGACCTGGCCGGAAAACCTGTACGAAAATCGCAGCCACTACTATGTCAGTGCCGAGCTCAATTTCTGAGCCCCACAGACGTAGACGCAGCACCTACTGATGACAATCACCGACAAGGAATGTCACCCATGATCAGAGCGCGTCCGCCCTCGTCGGAGCGTCGGCAATGAGAGTCCTCAGCCATATTCTGCTGTTATGGCTGGGTCTGTTCGCCCTGCAATCCCACGCAGCCACCTTGCTGGTGCTGGTACCCGGGCAGACTGCCCTGACCGAGGAGTTCATCAGTGCCCTGGCCAGCACAGGGGATCACAGGATCGTTGTGCACAACCCGGCGGAAGGCGATGCGCCCGACATCGATCCGGACAGGGTGATTACCATGGGCGTCAGCAGCTTGCAGTGGTGGTTGGCGCAGCCCGCCAGAACGCCGACAATAGCCACCTATGTGACGCGCAGCGGCCTGGCTGCGGCCGGGCTGGCCACTCCCCCAGGGCATGTCCGGCTGCTGCTGGCCAATCCCAGGCCGGTGCGTCAGTTGCGCCTGGCCCAGCTTCTTGTGCCCAGGATGCGTACGGCTGGCCTGCTGCACAGCCCGGGCTCCGACGCCCAGCTCAGCCACTGGCAAGAGGCAGCCACCGCCACCCAAACCAAGCTCAACACTGCCGAGCTGGCCGATGTCGGAGATCTGGCCCGCATGCTGGTCAGCCTGCTCGATCGCAGCGACGTTCTGATCGGCATCGATGATCCGCAGATCTACAATGCCGACAACCTCAAGACCATACTGCTCACCAGCTACACCCGAGATCGCGTACTCATTGGCCCCAGTGCGCCCTTCATCGCGGCAGGCAGCCTGAGCACCAGCTTCAGCTCGCCCACCGAGATGGCCCGCAGCGTCAGCTACCTGATGGATCATCCGGCTTCGACCAGTATCAGCTATCCCCGCTACTTTTCCGTTCTGAGCAACCAGCAGGTCGCGCGCTCGATGGGCTTTCCCCCACCGGATGACGCCGCACTGGCCGCTGAACTCGCTCGCATGGAGGGCATTGAATGAATCTCTGGCAGCGCGGCAGCATTCACAATCGTCTGATTGGAATCGCGCTTTTCCCGGCGGTGCTGCTTGCACTGGTGGTGTTTGCCTATTTCCTGGCCGAACGGCTGGATGACGTCGACCGGCAACTGACCGAAACCGGCGAGCTGATTGCCGAACAACTGGCGCCTACCGCCGAATATGGCGTAATCAGCGGCAATATAGGCACCCTGGCCAATCTGATCAGCGGCGTGCTGGACACGCCCCACGTGGTCAGCGTCGAGGTCTTCGATGACAACGGCAACAGACTGGTCGCACTGCCCAACGGCCTGGCGGCCAATCCGGACCAGAGCGTGCGCTATTTCTCCGCCTCCATCATCCGCCAGCAGATCCCCCTGGAGAATGATCTGTTTCTGCTTGATGCTGCACCGGACAGAAGCGAACGATATCGCTATCTGGGTCAGGTACGGGTCGGTCTGAGCGAAGATGCATTCAACAGTCGCCAGCATGAAATTCTGTTCCGGGCCCTGATTCTCGCCGCGCTGGTGATGATCGCCGCGCTCTTCCTCGCCCTGCGTCTGGCCAAGGCCCTGTCCGAACCCCTGGCGCGCATGAGCATTGCCGTCCAGCAACTCAAGGAGGGCCATCTGGCAGTCAGACTGGAAGAGCATGAGCAGCACGAGATCGGCCGGCTGATGCATAACATCAACAGCCTCGCCAGCACCCTGGAAAGGTCGAACAACGAGCAGCAACGCGCCATGGCCGAAATGGCCGCCGCCCGGGAGGAAGCGGAAACCGCGAACAATGCCAAGTCCGAATTCCTGGCCATGATGAGTCATGAGCTGCGTACCCCCATGAACGGCGTACTCGGCATGCTGCAACTGCTCGAGACGACGACGCTGAGTACCGAGCAGGCCGAGTATGTCCAGATTGCCGGGGAATCCACCGACCATCTGTTGCGAGTCATCAACGACATTCTCGACTTCTCCCGCATCGAGCACGACGCCCTGGAGATGGAGCAGATCCCCTTCGACCTGGCAGACCTGATCAATCACTCGGCGGCGATTTTCGAACACACGGCCAACCAGCAGGGGCTGACGCTGACGGTTGGCTGCACCGGCGAGCCGGACAGGCCGAGGGTCGTCGGCGACCCCACGCGAATCCGGCAGATTCTGGTCAACCTGATCGGCAACGCCCTGAAATTTACCGAACGGGGCAGCATCAACATCCGCGGCCGCTGGCATTGCCCCTCCCCCGGTGCACTGTGGCTTGAATGCGAGGTCTGCGATACCGGCATCGGTATCGCCCCCGAGGTGCTTGAAAGCATGTTCGATGCGTTCCGCCAGGCTGACACCAGCACCTCCCGACGCTTCGGGGGAACCGGACTGGGTCTGTCCATCGCCCGAACATTTGCCGAAAAAATGGGTGGCCGACTCGGCGCGACCAGTATCGAGGGCGAGGGTTCCTGTTTCACGCTGAGCATCCCGTTGCTGCTGGCTCCGCAGGAAATGCCCAGCGCGGCGGTCCAGAGCATGCCGAAGCCCCCGTCCCCCGCCCCCCGCGCGGTGCTTCTGGTAGAGGACAACCCGGTCAATCAGATGGTGATCGAAGGCATGTTGCGCACGCTCGAGCATCCTGTAGTCACCGTGGACAACGGCGAAAAGGCGCTTGCTATGCTGCACCAGGACGATCAACGTTTCTCGGCCATCCTGATGGATCTGCACCTCCCGGATATAGACGGCCTCAGCGTGTTCCGGCAATACCTCGCCGACTGCCGTATACGCGGCGCGCAGCCGGTGCCCTGTATCGCCCTGACCGCCAGCGCCTTCGAGGCGGACCGGCAGCAGTGTCGCGATGCGGGCATGCAGGACTTCATCAGCAAGCCGGTTTCGCGTCAGGCCCTGCAGCGCAGCCTGGATGCCCTGCTCGGAGACTGAGCCGGGCATCATTGACACAGCTGATCGACTGACATTCCCTGCCTGTCCGGGTCTGTGCCAAGAGCGTGTGCAGAGGCGATACTGGGGCACCAGCCATACCACCCCACTTTTCAGCACAGGGCCCGTCGTCAATGAGCGTTTCCGCAATCACACCTGTTACCCTTGAAACACCCTTCTCGCTGCTACCCGAACTGATTGCCCGCCACGCCGAGGAACGGGCCGAGCATCCGGCTCTGATCCAGGATGGCCGAGAGGTCAGTTATCGTGAATTCAATCGGCAACTGGACCGGGTGGCCGCCGCGTTGCAGCGCGACGGCCTCAAGGCAGGTGACAGCATCGCCATCTGCGGCAGCAATTCCATACCCTATGCCACCCTGTATCTGGGGGCTCTGCGCGCCGGAGTCGTGGTAGCCCCCCTGGCGCCCTCTTCCACTGCAACCGGCCTGATGACCATGATCCGTGACTCGGCGGCACGCCTGGTGTTTGTCGACCAGGCCGTCGGCGAGGCCCTGGCGACGGTCAACGCCAGCGAGCAGGTGCGTCTGCTCTCGATGGACGACAGCCAACCGGAACAGGGATTCAGTGCCTGGCTGGACGATGACAAACCGGCACCGGTCAGCATCACCGCCGACATGGCTTTCAACATCATCTACTCATCCGGCACCACGGGCGAACCGAAGGGCATCGTCCAGTCCCACGGCATGCGCTGGTCGCACATTCAACGCGGCCTGGTGTTCGGCTATGGCCCTGACTGCGTCACGCTGATATCCACGCCCCTGTATTCCAATACCACGCTGGTCTCCTTCCTGCCCACACTCGGGCTGGGTGGTACCGTTGTCCTGATGGCCAAGTTCGATGGCGCGGCCTACCTGAAACTGGCCGAGCAACACCGGGTCACCCATACCATGCTGGTGCCCGTGCAATACCAGCGCCTGATGGCGCGGGAGGATTTCGGCAAGTATGACCTGTCGAATTTCGCGATGAAATTCAGCACCAGCGCGCCCTTCCATGCCGAACTCAAGGCCGACATTCTCGCCCGCTGGCCTGGCGGTCTGATCGAGTTCTACGGCATGACCGAGGGCGGTGGTTCCTGCATGCTGGCAGCGCATCAGTTTCCGGACAAGCTGCACACCGTGGGCAAGCCGCTGGAGAACCACGATATCCGGGTGATCGATGAAGAAGGCCGGGAACTGCCGCCCGGCTCGGTTGGCGAAGTGGTAGGACACTCCCCGGCGATGATGACCGGCTACCTGAACAAGCCCGAAAAAACCGCTGAAGCAGAGTGGTACGACGCAGAGGGCAAACGGTTCATTCGTACCGGTGACGTGGGACGTTTCGACGACGAGGGCTTTCTCACCCTGATGGATCGTCGCAAGGACATGATCATCACCGGAGGCTTCAACATCTATCCGAGCGACCTGGAGATGGAGCTGCGCAAGCATCCGGATCTGCAGGATGTGACCGTGATAGGCGTGCAGTCACGCAGCTGGGGCGAGACGCCGGTGGGGTATGCCGTGCCAAGGCCCGGTGCCAGCGTTGATGTCGACGCGATATGCGCCTGGTTCAATCAGCGGGTAGGCAAGACCCAGCGGCTCAACCGCCTGATCCTGACCGATGAGCTTCCGCGCAGCGCCATAGGCAAGGTGCTCAAGCGGGAGCTGCGCGATCAGTTCCAGGCGCAGTACGGCATACTGGACTGATTGCCCTGGCTGACCTGGATCGCCACCACCTGGCGATCCAGGTCGCCTGACGGGTCACCTCCCCTGCCTCTACGACGATAGAAACTTTGTCCTGCGCAGCCATCGCGGGTATCCTCAACGCCTGCATTGCCGGCGCAGCGCTCTTTTGTGACTTTCCAGGCGGGCAGGCAGTCTAGCTTACGCTGGCGGGGAATTCGCTTTACCCCGTCCATGCAGAAACCATATCGCCCCACCGAACGGGGATGAGCAGGAGCCAATATGTCAAAACAGAATGCGTATAACCGGGAAGAGTTGCTTCAATGCAGCCGTGGCGAACTGTTCGGGCCCGGAAACGCACAATTGCCCGCCCCCAACATGCTGATGATCGACCGTATCACCCACATCAGCGATACCGGTGGCAAGTACGGCAAGGGTGAGATCGTCGCCGAGCTGGATATCCATCCCGATCTCTGGTTCTTTGCCTGCCACTTCGAAGGCGACCCCGTCATGCCCGGCTGCCTGGGCCTCGATGCCATGTGGCAGCTGGTCGGCTTTCATCTTGGCTGGCTCGGCTTTGCCGGCAAGGGCCGCGCGCTGGGATCAGGAGAGGTCAAGTTCTTTGGCCAGGTACTGCCTTCGGCGAAAAAGGTGACCTACACCATCCATATCAAACGCACCATCAATCGCTCCCTGACCCTTGGCATCGCCGATGGCAGCATGGCTGTCGATGGCCGCGAGATCTACACCGCTGAAGGTTTGCGGGTAGGTTTGTTCACTTCTACCGATAGCTTCTGAGGATACTCACCATGCGTCGTGTCGTAATTACTGGTATGGGCATCGTATCGTGCCTCGGCCAGGATCTGGAAAGCGTTGCCGAGAGTCTGAAAACCGGTAAGTCCGGTATCCGGCACAACCCCTCCTATGCCGAAATGGGTCTGCGCAGTCATGTGTCCGGCACTGTCGATATCGATCTCGATGCCGTGATCGACCGCAAGGTCAAGCGATTCATGGGCGACGCCGCAGGCTTTGCTTACGTCTCCATGCAGCAGGCGATCGCCGATGCAGGTCTTTCCGCCGAGCAGATCAGCCATCCGCGTATCGGCCTGATCGCCGGTAGCGGCGGTGCTTCCACGCTCAATCAGATGGAAGCCGTGGATATCCTGCGCGAGAAAGGCGTGAAGAAGATCGGGCCGTACCGGGTGCCCCGCACCATGGGCAGCACCGTGTCGGCCTGTCTGGCGACGCCCTTCAAGATCAAGGGCATCAACTATTCGATCTCCTCGGCCTGCGCGACCAGCGCCCACTGCATCGGCAGCGCAATGGAGCAGATTCAGCTCGGCAAGCAGGATATGGTGTTTGCCGGTGGCGGCGAGGAAGAACACTGGTCGCAGTCGATGCTGTTCGACGCGATGGGCGCTCTGTCCACCCAGTACAACGACACTCCCGACAAGGCCTCGCGCGCATACGACTCCAAGCGTGACGGATTCGTGATCGCCGGCGGCGGCGGCATGGTCGTGGTCGAAGAGCTGGAGCACGCTCTGGCACGGGGTGCGAAGATCTATGCCGAAGTCGTGGGCTACGGCGCCACCTCGGACGGCTACGACATGGTCGCGCCCAGCGGCGAAGGTGCCGTACGCTGCATGCAGCAGGCCCTGGCGACCGTTGATGGCGAAATCGACTATCTCAACACCCATGGCACCTCGACTCCCGTAGGCGATGTCGCTGAACTCAAGGCAATCCGCGAAGTCTTTGGCGACAAGCCGCCAAAGATTAGCTCGACCAAGAGCCTCAGCGGTCACTCATTGGGCGCCGCCGGTGTTCAGGAAGCGATCTACTGCCTGTTGATGATGCGTGACAACTTCCTCACTGCCTCGGCCAACATCGATGAGCTGGACGAAAACGTCGGCAACCTGCCCATCCTGCGCGAGCGGGCTGACCAGGCCGCTGATCTGATCATGTCCAACAGCTTCGGCTTTGGTGGCACCAATGCCACCCTGGTGCTCAAGCGCTGGACCGGCGCCTGATCCCTTACTGATCTGTGCGCAGACATATCCTTCGGGCGGCTTCGGCCGCCCGAAGGCGTTCTGGCGTCGGGATAATGTCCCTCCGAGCGCCCTATCCCGGGGCTCACTGCACAGCGATGGCGCAGTGACAGCCAGATTATCGTCACCTGCCAGCGCTTTCGTTAGCCTGTACCCGCAGGCGACAGTGGCACCCTCCTTGCTACATGCTCTTGACCAGCACATCGCCTGCAAGGAGCTGCCATGGGCATTTTCAACCTCAGTCGCACCAGCAAGAACGACACCGAGCAACTTGATCGCCTGTTCCACGATCTCGATCTGAGTCTGCACATCGCACCCCAGCCAGGACTGATAGGAAAGCTCGCCGAGTTTGTCGGCAAACTCCAGCAACGCATAACCCTGAGTCTGCAGGCTGCCGTGGGCATCGCGTCCCACGCCCCACAGCTGGCGAGCATTGCCCGGACCACGGAGACCCATAGCGAACAGCTGGCCCAGTCATCGGAACTGATTGCCAGCGCCGTGGAGGAGATCAGTGCCAGCCTGGAGGCCGAACTGGTGCCGGGAGCCGCAGCGGTCGCCGATTTTTCCCGGGATGTGACCACGCGCCTGAAGGGCTGCGCGGACGACAGCCAACTGGTCCTCAGCCAGGTAGGGACCATCCAGAATACCGAAGCACAGCTGGCCGATGAAATCGAGAAACTCGGCAGGCAGATAGAGGAAGTCAACCAGGTCATTGGCATGATCGCCACGATTTCCCAGCAAACCAACCTGCTTGCCCTGAACGCAGCGATCGAGGCCGCCCGCGCTGGCGAGCTGGGTCGTGGCTTTGCCGTGGTAGCCGACGAGGTCAGAAGGCTGGCTGGCAACACCACGGAGGCGACTGACCAGGTGAGCCAGATCATCAGCGGCTTCCGCACCAGCATGCAACGCCTGAGGGAAGCCGGAGACGGCATGCACCAGGCCGTCGCACAGGGCCGCGATGGCATACAGCGTGTTGACCATGGCCTGATCGAGGCCACCCAGGCCATGGAAAGACTGGATCAGCGCGTAGCCGGCATGGCCAGTGGCACGGAACAGATCGGCGCTGCTGTACGCTCGGTCAGTCAGGACGTGCAGAAAGTCGCCGATGTGGCTGGCGAACTCAAGCAGGGTGCGACGGCGGTCCGCGAGCACAGCGATGCCGTGCGCAGCGAGAGCGACCGATTGCTCGAGGGGCTGGGAGATTTCCAGCTCGAAATTCATCAGCAGATCCGCCAGCGGGTGGTCGCCCTCGCTGCGGAGCCTTCCCTGACCGGCGGCATCGGCGAAGCCGAGCGTGCCATGCAGCGCTGCATTGCTCAGGACCCCAGACTGGAACTGCTGTATCTGGTGGGCGCCGATGGCATCCAGGTCAGCGAGAATATCCTGGCGGCTGATCTGATACCTGCCAAAGAGAGCGTGCGGGGCCGCAACTGGTCGACCCGGGCCTGGTTCAGGGCGGCAAAGGAACAGCGCGCGGCGCAGATCTCCCCGGTCTATCGCTCGGCAGCGACGGATGCCTTCTGTTTCACCCTCTCCACGCCAGTGTTTGATCGTGACGGCCAGCTGCGTTACGTACTGGGGGCCGATGTGCGGCTCTCTGCGCTGCTCGGCAACGCCATGGACAAGCGTCTGCGAACGGTCGATCTCGCCGTGTGAGCACACAGAATCGGCGGCCGGCTGTCGCTGGCAGGGTCACTTGTATGTCTCGATATGCGACACCGGTCCCAACCTATCAAATCCGATGATAGTGCTTGCCTGAACCGCACAAGCTGCTAAAACTCAGGTATGCAAACACTACCTGATGGACTCATCGTTATTCTCAAGCGTGCCTGCCCTACCTGCACGCTGATCGAACCCCTACTGGCTCAGCTTGCCCGGGGTTCGCAACCCGTGACTGTCGTGGTGCAGGATACGGCCGATTTCGACGTCGGCAAGGGCGAACAGATACTCGACGCGGATCTGGCATTGTCCTGGCAACTCGACTGTGAAATCGTGCCCACCCTGATACAGCGTCAGGGCGGCGCTGAAATCGATCGTACCTACGGCTGGTTTCGCGAGGACTGGGAACAGCTCAGTGGCATGACCGGCCTGGGTCCCGACCTGCCCGCATCCAGACCGGGTTGCGGTTCGAAGACACAGGACCCCGGCGTTGCCGAGCGCCTCGCCGTGCGTTTTGGCGCCGTCACCTTTGCCTCCCGCGAGGTCGAGATCGGCGAGAGCGAGGACCCCATCGAAGCCTGCCATGAGCGCGGCTGGAGCGACGGACTGCCTGTTGTGCCACCGACGCCGGAGCGCGTGTATCGCATGCTCCAGGGTACCAGCCGCAAACCCGACGAAGTACTCGGGCTGATGCCTCCGGATCTGGTGCCCTGCACCGTGGAAAAGGTCGCCATCAATGCCGTCATGGCCGGCTGCAAACCGGAATACATGCCCGTGGTCCTGGCTGCCGTGGAAGCCGCTCTGATCGATGAGTTCGGCATGCATGGTCTGCTGTGCACCACCATGTTTGCCGGCCCCCTGGTACTGGTCAATGGCCCGGCCGCGCGGCATATCGGCATGAACTCCGGGGTCAACTGCCTGGGTCAGGGCAATCGCGCGAACGCCAGTATCGGCCGCGCCCTCCAGCTGGTGGTCCGCAACGTCGGCGGCGGCCGGCCCGGGGAGATTGACCGCGCCACCATGGGCACGCCGGGCAAGTATACGTTCTGCTTTGCCGAGGCCGAGGACAGCGAATGGGACTCGCTCGCCCAGGAGCGCGGCTTTGCCGCAGACCAGTCCGTAGTCACCCTGTTTGCCGCCGAAGGCGTGCAAGCCATCGTCGACCAGAAGTCGCGCACGCCCGAGTCGCTGGCCCGCAGCTTTGCGCTCTCGTTGCGCTCGGTGGACCATTACAAGCTGGTCATGCACGGTGATGCCATGCTGGTGATCTCACCGGAGCATTGCCGGGTGTTCACCGATGCCGGCTGGAGCAAGGCACGCCTGCACGAGGAACTGGCAAAACTGCTGACCCTGCCAGGCAAGGATCTGATCACGGGCGCGCAGGGAATAACCGAAGGCATGCCGGAAAATTTTGCCGGCGCCGATCTACCCAAGTTTCGACCTGGTGGACTGCTGATCGTACGGGCCGGAGGCCCGGCTGGTCTGTTTTCCGCCGTTATCGCTGGCTGGGCCGCTTCCGGCCCGACCGGCTCCACCCCGGTTAGCAAGGAGGTACTGGCATGACATCGCCAACCGTACTGCTCGACCCGACCGCCGAGCGCTCTGCCGCCAGCCGCAGCCTGACGGTTCGGCCAGCCACGCTCGACGGCCTGACTGTCGGTCTGCTGGACATATCCAAGGCGCGTGGCAACGTGTTGCTGGATCGTCTGGATGAGCTGCTCAGTGAGCGCGGTATTGAAGTAAAACGCTATCGCAAGCCCACCTTCGCCCGCATCGCACCGACGGATCTGAAACAGCAGATCGCCAGTGAATGTGATGTGCTGGTTGAAGGGCTGGCCGACTGAGGTTCCTGTACCTCGTGCTGTATGCATGATATAGGCGACCTGGAAGGCAGACAGATACCCGGTGTCGGCATTGCCTCCACCGAGTTCATCGAAGCGGCACAATTGCAGTCCAAGGCTCTGGGCATGGAACCGAAGATGGTGTTTGTTCAGCACCCGATTCAGGACCGTACCGATGAGGAACTCAGAGCGCTGGCCGAAGACGCACTGGACAGCATTGTGCAGGCTTTGACCCTGCAAGGCGCGTGATCGATACGGGCCTTGCCCGTTCGGAGTTCTGGCTGGTGGCGGCAACATCGCGCTACCAGCCGCTCCACTAACGATCTCGAGGCCATACCTACCGTGTCAGAAACCCCTCTGGACACCCGCCGCGCCCTCCCCGCGATGAATCACATACTCAACTGGCCGGTGATCGCCACGCTGGCTGCCCAGCATGGGCAGACCCTGGTCAAGGAAGCCATCAATCGGCAATTGCAGATTTTGCGCGAGTCCCGGCAGGGCTGTGAACCGCAGCGTTTTGCTGCCGATGTCCAGCAGGTGCTGCATGCTCTGCTGGCGCCCTCCCTGCGCAAGGTATTCAACTTCACCGGCACGGTACTGCATACCAACCTGGGCCGCGCCCCCTTGCCGGAGGAAGCCATTCAAGCGATGTGCGATGTCGCGCGCGGGGCCAGCAACCTGGAATTCGACCTGGACAAGGGCAAGCGCGGCGATCGCGACAGCCATGTCGAAGCCTGGCTCTGCCGCCTGACCGGCGCCGAGGCCGCGACGGTGGTCAACAATAACGCCGCTGCGGTACTGCTGACGCTCAACACCCTGGCCAAGGGCAAGGAAGTGCTGGTGTCACGCGGTGAACTGGTGGAAATAGGCGGCGCGTTCCGGGTGCCGGACATCATGCGCCGCGCCCAGGCCAGGCTGCACGAGGTCGGCACCACCAACCGCACGCACCAGCGCGACTATGCCGAGGCCATCAATACGCGCACCGGGCTGTTGATGAGCATCCACACCAGTAATTACGTGATAGAGGGGTTCACCGCCAGCGTACCGGAACAGGAGATCGCCGCTACCGCCCATGCCCACGACCTGCCCTACGCGGTGGATCTGGGCAGTGGCAGCCTGATCGACATGCGGCAGTGGCATCTGCCCCACGAGCCGACCCCCATGGACAGCCTGCGCGCAGGGGCCGACCTGGTCACTTTCAGCGGCGACAAGCTGCTCGGCGGCCCCCAGGCCGGTATTGTCGTCGGCCGCCGCAGCCTGATCGACCGCTTGAAAAAGAACCCTCTGAAACGCGCCCTGCGCTGCGACAAGCTGACCCTGGCCGCCCTGGAGGCCGTTCTCAGCCTGTATGCCAGCCCCGAAACACTGGCGCAGAGGTTGCCTGCCCTGCGCTGGCTCAGTCGTCCGCAGCTCGAGATAGCCCAGCAGGTAGAACGCCTGCTGCCAGCGTTCCAGCAGTGGGCCGGACCCACGGTGCACGTGACCGGCACCGCGGTCATGGGGCAGATCGGCAGCGGCTCGCTCCCCGTGGAGCGCTTGCCCAGTCATGCCATAGGCATGAGACCGATCGCCACACAGGGCTCCACCAATCGCCGCCTGCTGGCACTGCAACGGGCGCTTCTGGACATGCCGGTGCCGGTGGTTGGCCGGATCCATGACGGCAGCCTGCTGCTCGATCTGCGTTGCCTGGACGAGGAGTCCCTGCTGATCGCTCAGCTGGTAGCGGCTGCGCAGCGATGATCGTCGCAACCGCCGGCCATGTGGACCATGGCAAGACCGCCCTGATCAAAGCCCTGACCGGACAACAGACCGACCGCACGGCCGAAGAGCAGCGCCGTGGCATGAGCATCGAGCTCGGCTATGCGTTCCTGCAGCCCCCCTCCGGCCGGCCTGTCGATTTTGTCGACGTGCCCGGCCATGGCAAATTCATGCGTACCCTGCTCGCCGGGGTGGCGTGTGTGGATGCCCTGTTGCTGGTGGTTGCCGCCGATGACGGGGTCATGCCCCAGACCCTTGAACACCTGGCACTTATCGGGCTGCTGGGCATTCGACAGGTCATTGTGGTGATCAGCAAGACCACACTGGCAGCGCCCGGGCAGATCAACGCACTGGAGCAGGATCTGCGTGAGCGCGTTCAGGCCCAGGGGTGTTCCGACCCCGTCTGCTTCGGGGTCGACAGCGTGACAGGCGCGGGCATCGACGCCCTGCGAACGCACCTGCTGCAAACGGCCGCAGCCACCAGGGAGCACGCGGGTGACCAGCCTGCGCGAATGGTCATCGATCGTTATTTCCGCCAGCCGGGACTCGGCCCGGTGGTGACCGGTACGGTCATCGGTGGCGCCATTGCCGTGGGCAACTTCCTGCAGCTTTCCGACAGCGGCGAGACGGTAAGAGTGCGTGGCATACAGATACACCACTCGGACGCCCAGCGGGCGCAGGCCGGCCAGCGCTGTGCCCTCAATCTGAGCGGCGACCTGAGCGCGGCCGCACCCGGACGCGGCAGCCAGTTGCTCGCGCAAGGCCGCTGGTCGCCCACCGACCGGTTTGACGCGCACATGCAGCTGAGCGTATCCAGGCTGCCCGGCCGCGTGCAGCTGCATGTCGGCAGCGCCACGATCAATGCGCGTCTGGTGCCCCTCAAGGGCTTCACCAGCGCCCGGGGCAGCTATGGCCAATGGATCCTCGAGCAGCCGATCTGCTGCTTCCAGGGCGACCGCTTTCTGGTGCGCGATCCTGCGGCGCGACAGCTGCTGGGCAGTGGTCGGGTGGTCGATCCGTACGCGCCCCAGCGTGGGCGCCAGCACCCCCAGCGCCTGGCGGTGTTGCAGGCCCTCGAGCAGCCGGTCCTTTCGCAGTGCCTCGAGCAACTGCTCGATGCCTCACCCGACGGCATCGATCTGCAGCAGTTCATACTGTGCCGACAGATCGAGCAGCTTCCTGTCCTGGGTGACGACATGTTCAATACGGGACACTGGCTGTTTCGCCACAGCCGTCTCCGTGCCCTCGCTCAACGTGCGGTGCAGTGCGTCGCCGATCAGCACCGGCAGCACCCACAACGCCTGGGACCGACCCGCCCACAATTGGCCAGGATGCTGGATCGGGCAGCGGACAGCAGACTTCTGGCCCTGGCACTGAGAAACTGCCTGAATAACAACCTGCTGCGCCAGACCGGCGCCTGCCTGCACCTGCCGGATCACTCCCCCGCTCCGGACCCGGAGCTCCAGGGCGTTTTTCAGCAGGTCGAGCCGCTGTTTCTCGCGTGCTCACCCAGACCGCCGGTGATTGGCGAGCTGACCGAGCAGTTGAGTATCGACAAGACCAGCCTGCTGCAGGCCCTTGATCGTCTGTGTACAGCCGGGCTGCTGGTATTTGTTTCACGCAACCGCTATCTGTTGCCCGGTGCAGCCGATCAGCTGCTCGAGGTGGCCCGGGGACTGGCCGCGGCAGATCAGCATGGCTCGTTCAGTACTGCGGATTTTCGTGACCAGAGCGGCATCGGTCGCAATCACAGCGTCGCGGTGCTGGAGTACTTCGATCGCCACCGCCTGACCCGGCAGCAACAGGGCCTACGGGTGATGATCTAGCTGACCACCTGCCCACCTGCCCGTCTGGCCTGCCGCGCCATGATCACCACCAGCAGGCCGCAGCCCGCCATCACTGCCGCCATGGGCACCGCCGTGCCGTTATGCAATATGCCCACCAGCGCCGAGGTGATGCCGGCAATGACAAACTGCATGGTACCCATCAGCGCCGAGGCCACACCCGCCTGATGGCCATGGCCGGCCATGGCACAGGCCGAGGAATTCGGCAGCACCAGCGCCACCACGGCAACACTGCCGAATAGCGGCAGCAGCAGAGGCCAGAGGGCCTCGGGCTGCCACAGCGCCGTACCCAGCAACCAGAAGGTACACAGCAGATAGATCAACGTGGTGCGTTGCAGCAATTTTACCGGTGGGCGCCGGCGCAGCATGCGACTGTTGAACTGGGCAAACAGGATGAAACCGGCCGCTATGGCACCGAAGAACCAGCCAAAATGCTCGGCCGGTACGCCATACAGCTCGATGATCACAAACGGCGATCCGGCTATGTAGGCAAACATGCCGGAAATGGCGATACCCCCCGTTAGCGCGTGGAACATGAATACCGGTTCGCGCAGCAACTGCGCATAGCGACCGAAGGCGCTGGACAGCGCTGCCGGCGGGTGCAGGTTGCTCAGGGTTTCGCGCAGACCAAAAAATACCGCAAAGGCAAAGAGTGAAGAAAAGGCGGCAAGAAACAGGAAGATCAGCGGCCAGCCCCCCAGCTTGAGGAACAGACCGCCACCCAGGGGCGCCAGAATGGGCGCCACTCCCATGACCAGCATCAGCTGGGAAAAGGCCTTGGCTGCATCGATAGGCTTGCACAGGTCACGCACCACCGCGCGGGTCACCACCATGCCGGCGCAGCCACCGAGCGCCTGGGCAAACCGGGCAGCCAGCAGCCACTCCAGGGTGGGCGCCAGCGCGCAGGCCAGCGAAGCCAGCGCAAACAGAGCGATGCCGAACAGCAATGGCTTGCGCCGGCCAAAGCGGTCCGCCAGGGGTCCGTAGAAGATCTGCCCGGAAGCAAGGCCCAGGAAATACACCGACATGCTCAGCTGGATGTGTTCGATGTCGGTGCCAAATGAGCTGGCCATGGCCGGAAAGGCAGGCAGGTACAGGTCGATCGCCAGCGGGCCAAAGGCACTGAGGCCACCGAGGATCAGAAGGATATTGAAGGGCATGACGTGTTCCGTAGGCGACTGCGGAGCGGGCTCCGATGCATAGCGGGTCATGATGACAGAAAACCGCCGAAACTGCCGGCAACAGAGTGTTGCAGCAAAGCGCCGCAGCGACGACAGGAATCAGCCGGGCAGGCTCGTGCGCCTGCCCGGCTGAAGCTCAGCGGCGAACCAGGAAGGTCCTGCCCGCAGTGAATGCACCGATCATCAGCAACGCCAGAACCGCCGGCACCAGGTTGCCCTCGATCTGCGGCAGAGTGCGCAGGAAGACGAAGGCCACCGCTGTCGGCGCCACGAAGCGCACCAGAAACTGCCAGGCGCCGAACCAGCGGGCGTTGGTTGCCATCTGCGCGATGACTTCCTCGCGGGTCAGGGCCCAGCCGGCGAACAGCGCAATCAGCAGACCGCCCAGGGGCATCAGGATGTTGGTAATGAACTCCAGTACGTCGAACGGAGAACGGCCGAACAGGCTGTGGGTGATGGTGCCTTCAGACCACAGATTGAAGCTGAAGACGGTCACCAGACCGAGCAACCAGCAGCTGCTCACCATCAACAGCACGGCGACAGGTCGGCTGAAACCGAAACGCTCCACCAGCCAGGCGGCCACCGGCTCGACCAGGGAGATCGCGGAGGTCAGCGCGGCGCCAATCACCAGGATGAAGAACACGCCACCGAGCAGCGAACCACCGGGCAGATCAGCGAAGGCGATTGGCAGGGTGACGAACATCAGACCCGGCCCCTGGCCCGCTTCCATGCCGCTACCGAAGACCAGAGCAAAAATGGCCACGCCGGCCATCAGCGCGATCAGGGTATCGACAAAGGCAATGGAGATGGCCGTGCGAGTCAGTGACGCGTCATCGGACATATAGGCCCCGTAGGCCATGATCGCGCCCATCCCCAGGCTCAGGGTGAAGAAGGACTGCCCCATTGCCTCCAGCCAGCCCTCCAGGCTCAGATCGGCCAGATTGAAGGTGAACAGAAAGCTCAGCGCCGCGCCGGCATCGCCGACAATGACCGCATAGATCAGAATCACCAGCAGGATCAGGAACAGGGCCGGCATCATGAAACGCAGCCCGCCTTCAATACCCTTGTGAATGCCCATACCGACGATCAGGCCGGAAGCGGCAATGAAAATCGTGTGATACAGCACCAGCAGGCCAGGCGAGCCGAGCAGCGTATCGAACGACGCACCGATCTCCGTGGCATCGGCTCCCGCCAGCGCGCCGGAAAACATCTGCACGGTGTAATGGATGGCCCAGCCGGCGATCACCGAGTAGAAGCTCAGAATCAGAAAGGCCGCAGCGGCGCCCATCCAGCCGATCGCCTGCCAGCTCCGACTGGTGCCATGGCTCTCGGTCAGATGCCGCATGCCCAGGATCGGGCTGCGACGGCTGGAGCGGCCAAGCAGGGTTTCGGCAATCAGGATCGGGATACCGACCATCGCAATGGTGACTGCATAGACAAGAATGAAGGCGCCGCCGCCGTTTTCCCCGGCCAGATAGGGAAAACGCCAGAGGTTGCCCAGGCCAACGGCCGAGCCGACCGCTGCCAGCAGGAAGGTACCTTTATGGGTCCAGATATTGCGAGAGCTCATCAGATAGGGTTTCCAGGACTGATTTATCAGGAAAAAAACGCCGGCAAGGGTACCATAGGCAACCCACGAGCTCGACCGGACCGACCATGAAACCGACCAATGCACCGACCCGCAAGGCACTCGCTCTGGCCACCGGGTTCATCGCGCCCTACCGCTGGCAGGTGGTGGGCGCCGTGCTGGCCCTGACCTTTACCGCAGGGATCACCCTCTCCCTGGGCCAGGGCCTGAGACTGCTGGTAGACGAGGGCTTCGCCACCCGTTCGCCAGAGTTGCTCAACCAGTCTGTCGCCCTGTTTGCCGTCCTGATTCTGGCGTTGGCCATCGGCACCTTTGCACGTTTCTATCTGGTGTCCTGGATTGGCGAGCGCGTCGTGGCTGATATCCGCAGTCAGGTATTCGATCACCTGGTCGACTTGCATCCGGGCTTCTATGAAACCAACCGCGGCCTGGAAATCCAGTCGCGACTGACCGCCGACACCACGGTGCTGCAATCGGTCATTGGCTCTACGGTATCCATTGCCCTGCGCAACGCCCTGATGCTGCTTGGCGGCGTGGTACTGCTGTTCATCACCAATCCCAAATTGACCAGCATCGTCATGCTGGCGATCCCCCTGGTCATCGCACCGATCCTGTTCTTTGGCCGGCGGGTGCGCAAGCTTTCGCGTCTGAGCCAGGACCGGGTGGCCGATGTCGGCAGCTACGTGGGCGAGATCCTCGGACAGATCAAGACCGTCCAGGCCTACAACCACCAGTCACGGGACAAGACGCGCTTTGCCACGGTGGTCGAGGACGCCTTTCAGGTGGCCCGACAGCGTATCCGCCAGCGCGCCTGGCTGACCTTCGTGGTCATCCTGCTGGTACTCGGGGCCATAGGGGTCATGCTCTGGGTCGGCGGCATGGACGTGATCGCCGGCCGCATCAGCGGTGGCGAGCTTGCCGCTTTCGTTTTCTACAGCCTGATTGTCGGCGTATCGGCTGGCGCGCTCAGCGAGGTCATTGGCGAACTGCAGCGCGCGGCCGGCGCCGGTGCCCGTATTGCCGAGCTGCTGCGCACCGAGCGCGAGATTGCCGCGCCGCCGGTCGAGGACCTGTGCCATTTGCCCGAGCGCATCCAGGGCAACGTGGTGTTCGAGAATCTGGCGTTCGCCTACCCGGGCAGACCGGAGGTGAATGCGATCGATGGCTTCAGTCTGCAGATCTGCCCCGGAGAAACACTGGCACTGGTAGGGCCGTCAGGTGCCGGCAAGTCCACCCTGTTCGATCTGCTGTTGCGCTTCTTTGACCCGACCTCCGGCCGTATCACCCTGGAAGGCTGCGATATCCGCCTCCTGGACCCCATCGATCTGCGCCGCTGCTTCGCCCTGGTGTCACAGAATCCCACCCTGTTCCACGGTAGCGTGGTGGAGAACATCCGTTACGGTCGACCCGGGGCCACGCTGGACGAGGTCATCGCTGCAGCGCGTGCCGCCCATGCCGATGAATTCATCCAGCAGATGCCCCAGGGTTATGACACTCATCTGGGTGACGCCGGCCTTGGACTGTCTGGCGGTCAGAAGCAGCGCCTGGCCATCGCCCGGGCGCTGCTCACCGACGCCCCCATGCTGCTGCTCGATGAAGCCACCAGCGCACTGGATGCCCAGAGCGAACATCTGATCCAGCAGGCCTTGCCGGCGTTGATGCAGGGGCGCACCACGCTGGTCATCGCCCACCGCCTGGCGACGGTGCAACATGCCGATCGCATAGCCGTCATGGACGGAGGCCGGCTGGTGGCGCTGGGTACCCATAGCGAACTGATCGAAAGCAACCCGTTGTATGCCCGGCTGGCGCAGCTGCAGTTTGGTACCCACGGCGCCTGAGCGGCGGACGACTCAGCCCCGCAGGCGGGTGCGCACGGCCCGGGCGATACGCTCTAGGGCCTGTTCCACAACCGCTCGACGGGTACCGATATTGAGCCGCATGTAACCGCTGCCCGCATCGCCAAAACTGCTTCCCGGGTTCATCCCCACCCTGGCTTCCCGGATGAAAAACTCCTTGAGCTGGGCATCACCGAGTCCCAGGGCCCTGCAGTCCAGCCAGAGCAGATAAGTGCCCTCGGGCCGATCCACACGAAGCTCCGGAACCTGGTCGGCCAGAAAGGCACAGGCCAGGTCGACGTTGCCCTGCAGGTAGTCCAGCAGCGCGTCCAGCCAGGGGCCGCCATGGCGGTAGGCGGCCTCGAAGGCGACAATGCTGAAGGGATTGGCCGGCTCCATGTGCATGCGCTCGAAAACGCGCTGCAGCATCTGCCGGTGTTCGGGGTCTGGCACCACCAGGGCCGAGAGCCCCATCCCGGCGATATTGAAACTCTTGCTCGGCGCCACAGCCGTGATGATCCGGTCGGCTTCGCCTGCCAGGGTCGCCAGCATGCGATGGGGGTGCCCGGCAAAGGTCAGGTCGCAATGAATATCATCTGACAGAATCAGCAGATCGTGCCGTCTGGCGATCTCCAGTAATGCGCGCAGTTCGTCCTCGCGCCAGACTCGCCCGACGGGATTGTGCGGCGAGCACAACGCGAGTATCCGGGCCTGGCTAGCACATTCTTCGAGATGGTCGAGATCCATGCGGTATTCGCCGTCTACCCGCACCAGCGGGTTGATCACCAGACGTCGCGCGGTCTTGCTCGCGGCGCTGAAGAAAGGGGGATACACCGGAGGTTGTATGATGATGCCTTCACCCTCTGCGGCGAAGGCCAGGGCCACCGCGTGCAGAGAAGGCACAACCCCGGGCGCCAGCATGATCCAGTCACGCTCTATGTGCCAGTCGTGCCGCTGCGCGTACCAGTCGATCATCGCCTCATACAGCGTGTCCGGAAACAGCGAGTAGCCATAGACCGGATGCCCGGCCCTGGCTATCAGAGCCTGGACCACTTCGTCCGGCGCGGCAAAGTCGGTATCGGCTACCCACATCGGTAGCACATCTTCGGTACCGAACACTTTGCCGCGCGCGTCGAATTTGACCGAACCGGTATTGGTTCGGTCAATCTGCTGGTCAAAATCGAATGTCACCACCATGTTCTCCCTGCTCGTGGTCCGGAATGACCGCCGAGCAGAGTGCGCAGCTCAGCGGGTACGTTCCCAGACAGTTACCTCGGACAGACTGTGCTGGAACTTGTGCTGGGTTTCGCGAATGACGAACTCCAGCTTGCGTGCTTCTGATACCTGGACGAAGTGCCCCCCCAGGATGTCACGCAGACCGTCCAGCGTGGTGTAGCTTTCGCCATCCTTCTTGAAGCCACCAATCCACTGGTCCTTCGGCGTGTGCTCCTCCAGCCAGGTGTAGGGCGACGCGACCACCAGCAGACCGCCGACATTCAGACGTTCATGCACCTGGCCGAGGAACTGGGACGGATTGTACAGGCGATCGATCAGGTTGACTGCCATGATCAGATCATAGCCGGTGAACTGCGGCTTGAGATTGCAGGCATCGCCCTGGAAGAACGCAACCCGCTGCGTGGTGTCCTGCAGACCGTGCTGCTCCAGGGTTGCAGTGCGGTAGGAGACCAGATCGCCCTCCTCGGTCAGCGTATAGCGCAGCACGCCCTGCTCGGCCATCTCGACGCCCTGCCCGACAAACCGGGCGGAAAAATCGATGCCGGTCACATGCTCGAAATGCCGCGCCAGTTCGAAGGTACCCCGGCCTGAAGCACACCCCAGATCCAGCGCCTTGCGGGCCGGTTTGTCGCCCATCATCTCGATACACAGCCGCGCCATGGCAGCAGGAAAATTGGCTACGTTGAACCAGGTATCACCGTAATGGAACTCGGCATATTCGGACATCTGCCGATCACTTTCGTAATAGGCATTCGGCTCTTTGACTGCGGCATGGCTGGACACGTAACGGAACCCCGCGTGCTGGAAGAAGTGGCGACGGAAAGCATAGCGGGCAGTGCGCAAGGTCTCATTGCCGCACGATGCCCATGAACCCCCCTTGATCAGATTGTGCTGATTGTCGAAGGTGGGGGTAGTGAAATCGTCATACAGCGGATGGACCTCGAACCCATCGAACGGGTACATGGGCGTTTCCATCCACTGCCAGACGTTACCAACCACGTCGAAAAACTCGCCGTGGGCAAAGCGATTGACCGGACAGGATGATGCCCCGTGGTCCAGTTGCAGATTGGCCGCAGCCGGCGTGTCGGCATGCACTTCGGCCACACCCGCGACCTCGTAGAGCCGGTACCACTCGTCCTCGGTGGGTAGCCGGATAGGCTCGCCAGTCACCTCGGCCTTCCAGTTGCAGAAGGCCTTGGCCTCGAGGTAATTGACCTCCACCGGCCAGTCCCAGCGCATCTCCACTTCTTCCGTCATCAGCCGCAGGCGCCACTGCGGGCCCGGTATCCAGAAGCTCGGATGGGTTGCCCTGGCAAAGCTGCGCCATTGCAGGCCCTCTTCGTCCCAGTAGGCATCGGTCTGATATCCGCCCGCCTCGACGAAGGGCAGAAACTCGGCGTTGGACACGAGCATGCGACTCGCCTTGAACGCGTCCACCGCCACCCGGCGCATGCCGTATTCGTTATCCCAGCCGTAATAGGAGGCGTCCCTGCGCTTGCCCAGTTCCACACTGCCGGCGGGGACCGGGACCAGCTCGTTGGCCGGTGCCTGACCGTGTTCGCTGCGCGGCAACCACTCGGGTTGCGAACGCAGGTACTCGATCCTGTGCTGGCGAATCAGCACGCTGGAGGTCTCCAGGTGAATCAACTCATGCTCTATGCCCATGATCACCGGCCACCATGCGCTCTCCCAGGTGATCGGCAGCGTCAGCGGCAACTCGGAGATCAACTGCAGGACGGCGCTGCGTACCTTGTCGCGGTAGGTCTTGACCTCGGACACGCTGGGCCAGTCGTAATGGGTTTCGTCCAGGTCATCCCAGCTCATCTCATCCACGCCCACGGCAAAGATCGACTCCAGCCGCGGGTCAATCCGATGCGGGAGCAGCTTGGCCAGCACAAGCTTGTTGACGATGAAGGTGGCGGTGTGACCGTAATAGAAAATCAGTGGATGACGCAGTGGAATGGCTTTCTCGTAGAACGCACGCTCGTCCGCCAGGGTAAGGAAGAGCGACTCGTAACGTTCGAAAACGGCGGTGAAGTACGCCGCAATCTCCGCTCGCTTGTGCGCCGGGTCGCCGCTGTCCAGGGCAGGTGTGCGTTGTAACAGGGCAGTTCCGGGGGCATGAAAACGTTCGGCAATAGTCATTGGCAAGGTCCTTGGGCGGTGGGTCCGCTGATCTTGAGTGCGCCAACAATTATGCCACTGACCCTGTTACAGGCCGGCTTAAAATCGTGTGTATTCGTGTCGTTGGATGTCAGCGCAACCGGCGCAGCTGGTCTGCGCCGGTTGCCTGCGGTTCAGTTTCCGGGCGCTTGATTGGCATGCAGGCGCACGTTGAGCTCGTCCACGACGGGTGCCCATTCGGCATCTTCCACGATCTCTTCCTTCAGGAAGGCAGCCTGGCCCGGCGACCAGAAAGGTGCCTCGGACAGCTTGATGTCGTCCGCAAGCGGGTAGTGATCAGCAATAAAGGCTTCGATACTGGCCTCGTCCCCATCCAGTCCCAGTTGCTCGAACAGTGTCTGCAAATTCTTGTGTTGCGTGTCCATGTAATCTCTCCTGTGTGCTGCTGATGTCGGCACGGACCCGACTCGATGCCCTTGCCCGTTAACTTGGAGGATAGCAAAGACCTTCAGTTCCCCGGCTGCTGCGCGCCAGGCGCTACGAAGCCACCTCCGTGCCCGCTTGTGCCTGAAACTGCTGGAAACTGCTTCATGAAATGTCAGCGCGGGCCTGCGCGGTTGCGCCACCGAAACGCATGTGTATGCTGAAAACTTCGCTTGCAACGGCTGCTCACCCATGTTCCAAGTCCATCGCGTGCCAGGCGCACGATCCGCGCCCTGGATTGCCTTTGTGTTGATCGCAAATACATTGAATCTGGCTGGTGCAGGCACGGCCTTCGCCCAGGAACAGACCTCTGCCGCCCGGGTAGAAGTGGAAGAGACACGGGAAAGTGAACTCATCAACCAGATACCATTGACCGGCAGCCTTGCGGCGCCGCGGGTCGCGACCCTGTCTGCCGAAGTGCCTGGTCTGGTCAGCGTGCTCGATGTGGACATAGGCGATCAGCTGGAGGCCGGCGACACCCTGCTGGAACTCAACGCCGAACTGGCCGAGATCACATTGCAGCGGGCCAGAGCTGCCGCCGCCAGCGCCAGGGCGCGCGCCGAGGACAGCGAGAGGCGCTTCAACGAGGCGCAGAGGCTGGGCACCAGCAACAGCATCGCGGCCAGCGAGGTGCGCTCGCGCCAGTCACAGCTGGAGGTCGACCGCGCCGCCGAACAGGTGGCTCGAACCGAAGTGCGCCAGCGCGAGGCCGAGCTGCGTCGCCACCGGGTCACGGTCCCTTTCCCCGGCACCATCAGCCGCAAGCTGGTGGAGATCGGCGAGTGGGTGGAGCCCGGCTCGGGCCTGCTGGAAATCGTGTCTTCGGAACCGCTATATGCCGATTTTCAGGTGCCCCAGCGTTACTTCCCCATGGTTTCAACAGAGGACGCTCTGACCCTGCGCTTTGATGCCTATCCCGCTCAGCACTACCCCGGCCGCGTGGTAAACAAGGTGCCCCAGAGCAGTGACGGGGCACGGACCTTTCTGCTGCGAGTGGCCCTGGATCCGCAACAGACTCCGCCAATGCTGATCACCGGTATGTCCGTGGATGCCACGCTCAGCCTCGCCAGCGGCAGAAGCGGGGTCACCGTCAGCCGGGATGCCCTGCTGCGTTATCCGGATGGTCGCGTCACGGTATGGGTCGTCGAGCGCACCAGCGACGGTCTGGCGACAGTCTCCGAGCAACAGGTAGAACCCGGCTTGAGCTTCGCCGGCCGGGTCGAAGTGGTGTCCGGGCTCGAGGCCGGGGAGCAGGTGGTGATACGCGGCAACGAATCGCTGCGTGCAGACCAGCAGGTGCGCATTCTCGACGCCAGGGAGCCCTGAGCCGATGTTCGAACAGATCGTCCGCCATGGCATTCTGGTTACGGTCAGCGTGCTGATCATCTGCGTCCTGGGCATTATCGCCGCGCTGCGCATCCCGGTGCAGATGATTCCCGATCTGGAGACCCGCACCATCACGGTCCAGACCAGTTGGCCCGGGGCCACACCGCAGGATATCGAGAAGGAAATCCTGATCGAGCAGGAAGAGTTTCTGCGCAATATCCCCTATCTGGAAGAAATCACCTCCAGCGCCAATACCGGTTCGGCAGAAATAGAGCTCGATTTTCCCTTTGCCGTCGACATCACCGAGACGCTGATCCGCGTCAACAATGCGCTGACCCAGGTGCCCTCCTACCCCGAAAACGTCGATGAGCCGCGCGTCACGGCCACTTCCTTCTCGGCGAACGCGTTCATGTATTTCTACGTCGCACCGCTGCCGGGCAACCCGCGCAATCTGGATATGGACATGATGCGGGACTTCATCGAGGACAACGTCCGCCCGCGTATGTCGAGCGTGCCGGACGTCGCACAGATCGAAGTTCGTGGCGGCGCCCAGCGGCAGATCCAGATCCGCCTTGATCCGCAGCGCCTGTCCGCCCGCGACCTGACCCTGACCGATGTCCGCACCGCCATCGCCCGGCGCAACCTGGACGTCTCGGCCGGCGAGATCGACAGCGGTAAACGCCGGTATCTGCTGCGCACGGTGGGCCGCTTCGAGGATCTGGACGCGATGCGCGCATTGGTGATCAAACGCGAAGGCGACAGCGTCGTCAGGCTCGGCGAGGTATCACAGATCAGCCTGGACCATTTCAGCCTCAGCGACCGCTCCTTCGTCAATGGCGACCCGGTCGTCAGCCTTTCGGTACGCCGTCAGAGCGGCTCCAATGTCATCCAGATCAAGGATGCCATGCTGCAGGAAGTCGAACTGATCAACAGCGAACTGCTGAATCCGGCGGGCATGCGGCTCGAGCTTTCAGCCGATGACGTGGTCTATGTGCAGGCGTCCATCTTCAACGTCTGGAAGAATCTGATTCTTGGCGCGCTGCTGTCGACCCTGATCATGTATGCGTTCCTGCGCTCCTTCCGTGCCACCCTGCTGGGCGTGCTGGGCATACCGATCTGTACCATCGCCGCGTTCCTCGGACTCATGCTGTTCGGCCGCACCGTCAATGTGATCTCCCTGGCCGGGGTGGCCTTTGCCATCGGCATGACCCTGGACAACAGTATCGTGGTGCTGGAAAGCATCGAGCTGGAGCGCCGCCGTGGCCTGGATCGCCTGCGTGCAGCCATCGCCGGAGTGCAGGCGGTATGGCCTGCGGTACTGGCCTCCTCGCTCACCACCGTCATGGTGTTCCTGCCCGTGGTGTTCATAACCGAGGAAGCCGGTCAGCTCTATTCCGACGTGGCAATCGCCATTGCCGCTTCCATTCTGGTCTCCATGCTGGTGGCGGTCACCGTGGTGCCCACGCTCAGTGCCCGGCTGAACCTGAAGGAAGGCGCCATCAGCCAGGGCGGTCGCGACCGGTTGCGGCGTAGCGTGGTCAGCGGACTGGGCTGGCTCATCGAGACACGGATGCGACGGTTCGGCTGCGTGTTCGTCACCCTCGGCACGAGTCTGGCCATTGTGCTGCTGCTGACGCCGCCCGCCGAGTACCTGCCCGAGGGCGAGGAACCCAAGACCTTTGCCTCGATGAATGCGCCGCCCGGCTACAACCTCGAGACCATGCAAGGTTATGCCGACGAGTTGCAGGCCTATTTCCTGCCCTTCGTCGATGATGATCCCGAGGCATTTCACCGCGGCGAGACCGAAGTACCGGCGATGGCATACATCAACATGAGTGTTTCGCCCCAGGGCATCCGGATCATCACCCAGTCCAGGGATCCGGGCGATATCAACGCCCTGATGGACGCGCTGGAGCGCAAATACGAGACCTACCCCGGCATGCGCGCCTTCGCCGCCCGCGGTTCGATCATCAGCAGCAATGACGGCGGGACCCGCAGCGTCAACCTGGATATATCCGGGCCCGACCTGGCGGCACTGTACGAGGTCGCGCAGGCAGCCTACGCACGGGCCGAGGCGGTATTCGACGACCCCCGCGTGCAATCACAGCCCTCCAGCCTGTCACTGGCCCAGCCACTGCTGCAGGTCAAACCCGACTTCGATCGCGCTGCCGAGGTCGGCATGACCACGGGAGATATCGGCTTTGCCGTGGCAGCCCTGACCGACGGCGCCTTCGTCAATGAATTCTTTCTCGAAGACGACAAGATCGATATGTATCTTTACAACCAGCAGGGACCTGATGCCTCGCTGGAAACCCTCGATAACATAGCGATCCATACCCCTGCGGGTGAGACCCTGCTGCTCTCGGAACTGGTGACCATCGAGGAAACAGTCGATACCAGCACCGTACGGCGCAAGGACGGCCGGCGAACCATCACCCTGAATATCATTCCACCGCGCTCGGTGGCGCTGGAAACGGGTGTGGCCACCGTTCGGCAGGATGTCGTGGGCTATCTGCAGGAGACCGGCCAGGTGCCCGCTGGCGTCACCCTGACCATCTCCGGCGCTGCGGATCAGCTGGATGCCACCCGCGAGTCACTGAGTGAGAATTATCTGGTCGCGCTGGTCATCGTCTATCTGCTGATGGTCGCCATCTTCAGCCACTGGGGCTACCCGCTGTTGATCATGCTGACCATACCCCTGGGTTTTGCCGGCGGCATCGCCGGACTGGCGCTGCTCAACCTCACCGGAGAGATCATGCAGGCCCTGGGGCTGGGCAGTCTCAGCCAACCCTTTGACATGATCTCGATGCTCGGCTTTCTGATTCTCATGGGCACGGTGGTCAACAACCCGATCCTGATTGTCGACCGCTCCACCCGGAACGTGCGGGATCAGGGCATGGGGCCCGTCGAGGCCGTTCGCGAGGCCGTGGAATCGCGGCTACGACCCATCGCCATCTCCAGCATCACCACCATCTGCGGCCTGGCTCCGCTGGTGTTCCTGCCGGGCGCGGGCAGCGAGCTCTATCGCGGCGTCGGGGTGATCGTCATGGCCGGCATCATCGGCGCCACGCTGGTGACCCTGACCATGCTCCCCGCCCTGACCGTGATGGTGCTGGAGTGGCAACAAAGACGCCAAGGGAAAACAGTGTGATACTTGTTTGACAATCATTCTCGTTAGCATTAGCATGCGAGGCATAGCGAATTTCTATGGGACCTATGCCATGTACGTATGCCTTTGCAAGGGTGTGACCGACAAGCAGATTCGGAATGCGATCAACGAGGGCGCGTGCAGCATGCGTGATCTGCGTGAGTCCCTGGATGTGGCCAATCAGTGCGGCAAATGCGGTCGGGACTGCAAATCATTGCTGAACGAATCGGCCCTGGCCGGTGCCGCCTCACCGATGCAGTCGGCCCAGTTTGTCGCGGCCTGAAGGCCGCTGAAACGGCTGACCCCCTACCCGGCGGAGCTGTCCGCTCCGCTCGCGTCACCCCCCTCCCCGATCACCATTTGACAGCCCCGGATTCGCACTACAAACTCTCGGATTGAACGCACCCGAGGGCAGAGTAATGAAAGGCGACAAAAAGGTTATCCAGCAGCTCAACACGATTCTTGGTTACGAACTGGTCGCCATCAACCAGTACTTTCTGCACGCGCGCATGCTGCAGGACTGGGGTCTGGAAAAAATGGGCGAGCGCGAATATCACGAATCGATCGATGTGATGAAGCATGCCGACAAACTGGTCAAGCGCATTCTGTTTCTCGAGGGGCTGCCCAACCTTCAGGACCTGGGCAAGCTGCTGATCGGTGAAGACGTCCCGGAGATCCTCCAGTCCGACCTCAAGCTGGAAATGAAAACCCTGCCCGATCTGCGGGCTGCTATCGCCTATTGCGAAACGGCGGGTGACTACGGTAGCCGTGAAGTGCTCGAAGACATCCTCGAATCCCAGGAAGAACACGTCGACTGGCTGGAGACCCAACTGAGCCTGATTACCCAGGTCGGCCTCGAGAACTTCCTGCAATCACAGATGTAGGCCCTGGCAGCTGAACTCCTGGCCAACTGCAGCGTCACATGGACAGACACGCTACAGGCACAGGAGTAGATATGAACCCCTTACCCATCATTGCCCTGGGAATTACCGCCGCAGGAGCGGCTACAGGTGCCTTCATGTGGCTCAATCGCCGCTCCCAAGGCACCCACAATGTGGATCCGGAGCGATTCGTACTGGAAGCGGCCGAAGGCCAGTGGGCAGACATGGAAACGGCGCAGTTGGCGCTGGACACCTCCAGGTCAGCGGAAGTGCAGTTCTTTGCCCAGCTGGTGCTGGACAACAACAGAGCATTGAACACGCACCTGAAGCAGCTCACCGATCAGCGGGGCATGCATCTGGTCGACAAGGCAGACCTGACCAGCATCCTGAAAGAGAAGATTCTGCACTTGCGTTCGGCCGGCGCCTTCGACCAGGCCTATGCCTCCCAGCAGGACCAGGCCAACCGGCAACGGGCTGATCTCTATCGCCACGCTACGGGCCTCAAGGACATCGACCTGGCCAACTTTGCCCGCCAGGGTCTGGAGAAGATCCGTGAACACCAGAAGATGTCAGCAGCGCTGATAGCCCATCTGCGCCAGGCGGATGCCGGTGGCAAAGGTCACAGCCCCGCCCCGCAGAACAGCAGCATGACCCAGGTGACTGGCAGCGACACGCATCTGGCCCAGGGGGTCCCGCAACAGACCCGCGGCGGAGCAACCAACCCCCACCATTGATGCCCGACAGGCTGCTAGACGCTGGCACGCCTGACGGTAGCCAGCAGCGCTGCAGCGCCGCCGAACAGGCCGGCAAAGATGCGGTTGAGCATGCGCTGCTGACGCGGCGAGCTGAGCAGCCTGAGCACGCGGGAAGCCAGACCGGTATACCCGGCCATGACAATCAGATCCACGGCAATCATGGTCGCGGCCATGATCAGATACTGCCCCGCCATGGGAGCCGCCGGATCGAGGAATTGCGGCAGGACGGCCAGCATGAACACCACCGCCTTGGGGTTGCTGGCATTCACCAGAAAGCCACGAAAAACCAGTGCCAGGGGCTTGCCAATCGGCCGGATACCGGCCTCTGTGGTCATCTCCACGGGCACCGAGCGCCATTGCCTGTACGCCAGAAACAACAGGTAGGCGACGCCAAACCATTTGATCAGCCGAAAGGCCATTTCAGACGTGGCCAGCAGTGCGCCCACACCGGCAGCGACCACACCGATCTGCAGCAGCAATCCCAGCTGCAGACCAATAGCCGTCCAATAGCCACGGCCGAAGCCGTAATTCAATCCGCTCGACAAAGAGGCTATCGCGCCCGCACCGGGCGACAGGCTGATGATCCAGCAGGCCACCAGAAAGGCCAACCAGGTTTCCATGCTCATGTGTTTCTCCTGACAGTGAGGATCGCGAGTGGAACACATCCTGCAAAACTCTGTCCACTCACCCTCGGCTTCATGGGTGGAGCTGGCGGAGATTGCGGGAACTCATTGGCGGCTGACCTGTCAACCGATGTGCAGGACAAGCGGCCACGATAGGCATTTTCAGGCCGCGAAACCCAAAACGGAGACGATATTATGGTCAACATGAAATTACTCACCGCCGCAGTGGCTTTCGCCTCGCTGGGTCTCGCCGGGCCCGTTCTGGCCGGTGATACGACCCCCGAAACCACCCTCCACGAGGAAAGCCCGCGTGCGGGGACCAGCTCCAGCCTTGGCACTGGTCCTGACACCATGGATCACGATGAGAAGAAAATGGATCACAAGAATACGGATCCCGATGATTCTCTCGCCTCGGGACGCAAGGATTTCCCGACCGAAGCCGGCAAGGAAATCCACGGTACCGACGAAGTGGTCCGCGATAGCGCCTACAAAAAGACCTATCCCGAAGAGCCTGAAGTCAGCGAGCTTGACGAGTAAGGCAGCAGCAGAACGAAAGAGGGGCTTGCGAGCCCCTTTTTAGTGGGCGGGGTTTACACGTCTTTACCCGTCGGTCGCGCCTGCCGATGGCAAACATTGATGCTGGCCGAACAGGGTCTAAGCTTCCTACTACAGAGGCTGAAGACTGCAGGTGCTGCAAACAATGAACGAAAGGGCGATCGATGACTGTCTGGCCCTGCTCCGGCAGGCTGAACATGTCGTCGTATTTACCGGTGCCGGGGTCTCCGCGGAAAGCGGTATACCCACGTTCCGCGACGCCCTGACAGGACTGTGGGCGCTACATGACCCGATGGATCTGGCCACCCCGGCCGCATTCGAGCGCGATCCGGCCCTGGTCTGGGGATGGTACGAATGGCGGCGGCAGCAGTTGCAGAGCAAAGAACCCAACCCCGCACACCACGCCATAGCGCACATGGCAGGAGGGGTGCCGCGCCTGACCCTGGTAACCCAGAATGTCGACAACCTCCACGAACGCGCGGGCAGCAGCCAGGTCATCCATTTGCACGGCGACCTGCAATCACCCCGCTGCTCGGTCTGCGCCACGCCCCATGTATTGGGGCCCGATACCGATCTACCATCCTCCGCACAGGGCAGCCGTATTGATCCTCCCGCCTGCGTCCGCTGTAACAGCCCGGTTCGGCCCGGCGTGGTCTGGTTTGGCGAATCACTGCCCGAACAGGCATTGCAGGATGCTTTCGAATCAGCCGGCCAGTGCGACCTGTTGTTGTCGGTGGGCACCTCCGGAGTGGTCCAGCCCGCCGCGCTGATTCCCGAGGTCGCCCTGCAACAGGGGGCAAACGTGATTCATATCAATCCCGAGCCGGGCCAGGGTCAGTATTCTGGGGTCACCCGCATTCAGGGCAAGGCCGGGCAGGTACTGCCCGAGCTGTTCGGCAGAGCCTTTGCCTGACGAACGCGCGCTCGCCCTGGGGCAGCAATAACCGATCTGAACGCATTGCCATCGGGGCGATGCCATGACCGTTTACGGGAGACCGCCGTGAAAAGAGTACAAGACAAGGTAGCTGTAGTGACCGGGGCCGCATTGGGCATTGGTAGGGCTGCTGCCGTCCTCCTCGGCCGGGAGGGCGCGCATGTCGCTGTGACCGACATCAACGAAAGCGCCGGCAAGGAGGTGGTGGAGCTGATCAGACAGGCCGGAGGCAGTGCCGAGTACTGGTCTCTGGACACCAGCGATGAAGCCAATGTGCAGAGCGTATTTGCCGAGGTGGTCGAGCGGTTCGGCCCGATCAACATCCTGGTCAACAATGCAGGTATCGCCGGGATCAACAAACCGACCCACGAGGTGACGCGGGAAGAGTGGAATGCAGTCATCAACGTCAACGTCAATGGCGTGTTCTACTGCACCAAACACGTTATCCCGGTCATGCGCCAGGCAGGGGGCGGCAGCATTATCAATCTGTCTTCAATCTACGGCATGATCGGCGCCGCAGATCTGCCGCCATATCACGCCTCCAAGGGCGCGGTCACCCTGATGACCAAGAACGATGCCCTGTTCTATGCCAGCGACGCCATCCGGGTCAACTCGGTACACCCCGGCTTCATCTGGACACCCTTGGTGGAGGATCTCGGCAAGCAATCCCCGCAGGGCGTCGACGCATTCCGCCGGGAACTGGATAGTCGACACCCGATCGGCCACGTCGGCGAACCGGATGATATCGCCTACGGCATTCTCTATCTGGCTTCGGACGAATCACGATTCGTGACCGGAAGCGAGCTGGTGATCGATGGCGGTTACACCGCCAGATAACCACCAGGCGTCGCTCTGGCCCGGCTCCGACCAATGGACAGCGCGAGGCAGTTGCCAATCTGCCCCGGCTGCTCTACGGTGAGGGTGAGCGCAACAATTTCAAAGCGGAAAATGGAAGCAAACCATGATGCAAGTACTGATCAACAGCCATCAGATTGAAACTGCCAGCGTCTCCTTCCAGGAGTGGGTCACCGCAGCAGTGGTCAACGAACTGGACCGTTTCGACGATTTTCTGACCCGCGTCGAAGTCCATGTAAGCGACGAAAATGCACATAAATCCGGCGCCCGTGACAAGCGCTGCCAGATCGAGATGCGGCCGCGAGGCCACCAGCCCCTGTCGGTCACCAACCATGATGAGTCGCTCGAGCTCGCCGTCAACGGCGCTGCGGAGAAGGCCCGTCACGCGCTTGAGCATCTGATGGGCAAGCTCGACGTGCGGGGCAACCCCGCCAAGATGGCCGATGCCCCCGTGGATGACGAAGCTGCCCGGGAAAACCGCGACGCCCTGATGGAAGAGGATTTCCTCGCCCGCGAACAGCAGTACTGACAGCCAACCACCCCGCCGGGGAGCGGCCAGCCTGCTCCCCGATTCCATCCCTGCCCCCTGTCGGTTGATGACCTCGGCTCCAGCGATCGATTGCCGTTATCAATAATCCCCAATGGCGCTCGACCATAGTGCTTCAGCAAAACGCCACATGGGCCTATTGTTGCTGCAGCCAGCCGAAATATCTCCTATCGCCTTTTTCCTTGCTGGAAAACGGAGCTGGACTAGGATTCAGTCGTACACCCTGACAAACCGAGGAATACACAATGTCGAAGGACAGAGCACTGGACATCATCGTTTATGGCGCGACCGGCTATACCGGCCGCCTGGTATGCGAATACCTGAACAGGCAATACGGGGTCAATGGCGAAGTGAAGTGGGCAATGGCCGGCCGCAGTCAGGAGAAGATCGACAGCGTGCGTGAAGAGATGGGCATCCCCGCCGACGTACCGACCGTGGTTGCCGATGCCAATGATCTGGCCTCCATCAAGTCCATGGTAGAAGGGACCCGGGTTCTGTTGACCACAGTCGGACCCTATCAATTGTACGGTTCGGATGTCGTGGCTGCCTGCGCCCAGGCCGGCACCGACTATGTGGACCTGTGCGGTGAGCCAGCCTGGATGCATGAAATGATCGCCAAGCACCAGGCCGACGCCCAGGCCAGCGGCGCGCGCATTGTCTTTTCCTGCGGTTTCGATTCGGTACCCTTTGACCTGGGCGCCTTCTTCCTGCAAGAGCAGGCCAAGAAGACATTCGGTGGTGCCCTGCCCCGCATCAAGGGCCGGGTACGAGCCATGAAAGGCACCTTCTCGGGCGGCACGCTGGCGAGCTTCAAGGCCACCATGGCCGCTGCAGCCAAGCAGCCGGAAATGATGAAGGTACTCGGCAATCCCTTTGCCCTGACGCCCGGTTTCACAGGCGCTGCCCAGCCTGCCGGTACCAAGCCGAGCTTCGATGAGGACCTCAACAGCTGGTCTGCTCCCTTTGTCATGGCCACGATCAATACCAAGAACATCCACCGCTCCAACTTCCTGCTGGGGCATGCCTACGGCGAGGATTTTGTCTACGATGAAATGATGCTGACCGGCCCCGGTGAAAAGGGCGAAGCAACTGCCAACGCCGTTGCCGCAGACAAGTCGATGGCCAACGACCCACGCAAGCCGGGCGAAGGCCCGTCGAAGGAAGAGCGCGAGAACGGCTATTACGATGTGCTTTTTGCCGGCTCCAACGACAAGGGTGACAGCCTGCGGGTCAGCGTCAAGGGCGACAAGGACCCGGGTTACGGCTCCACCTCGAAGATGATCGCCGAAAGCGCAGTCTGCCTGGTCAAGAACCCCGACGCCGCCTCCGGCGGTATCTGGACACCGGCCTCGGCAATGGGCTCGCTGCTGATCGAACGCCTGCGGGACAATGCCGGCCTGACATTCCAGTTCGAGGACTGAGGCCAGAAGGCCCCCTGTCTGCAGGGGGCCCCTTTCAGGAGAGACGCTTGCGAATAGTCAACGATTACAGCGAGGCAGTCCCGGTCGAGCGCGGCCTGTATGCCGTGCGCCTGAGCGACGGGGGCTGGAGCATAGCCGATGGGCCTGGCACCCAGCTGCTGTTGCCGGCGCAGGTCGCCCAGGCGGGCTACCATCTGCCGGTACGTTTTGAGTCCCGTGAAACAGCCCAGGCGGCGATCACCAGCGGCCCCGAGCAGCCGTTCGATATTCACGCCGACGGGTTCTGGGTAGAGCATGCCCTGGCCAACGGCGGCTCCTATTGCCCCGAATATGCTCCGTCCAGTGGACCGGAGAACAGCTCCCACCGCTCGGGTTAACGGGTCAACACATCCTTTGCCTCGTTGATCAGCGAGGCAAGATAGGTACTGCCACCGCGATCCGGGTGCATTTTCTGCATCATCTGGCGATGCGCCTGCACTATCTCGTCCCGAGTTGCCCCAGGCTGCAATCCGAGAATCTCCAACGCCTCCTGCTGCGTAAGCTCTCCACTGCGCGCTCTGCCTGTGGTCTGCTCGCCAGCGTGGCCCTGGTCCTGGTCATCCTCCCGCCAGGAATCACCAAATCGGCGATCCAGGTACGTCTCCAGCAGGCGGGCCGAATCGGGATCGGTGTCACGGCAAAACCGCAGCAGCTCGATGAATTCGCCTTCCCCAAGATCGGCCAGGTCCCTGCCGGAAAAAGTGCCTTTGAGCACCTTGCCGGTCATGTCACCGCTGTCATGATCCAGCGACATTTCCAGGATGTCACTGGTGACTCTGGATTGATTGCCGGAACGGGCACGACTGCGTCGGGAGCCCATCCCCGGAATACCGAAACCGCGGAAGAGCCGGCCCATCAACAGCCCTGGCAGGAGTCTGCGGAGAATCGGCAGAAGACCCGCTAGCAGAGCCAGCACCAGATAGAAACGGCCGGTGAGCGCGAGCACGGCGACCACGGTCACCGTCCCCATGATCAGCAACTTCAGAATCGCCGGCTTGCGCTGTGCCGGTGGCAGATTGCGCACCCAGTACCAGCCCAGTAAGGCGGCTATTATCCCGACAAGCACCAGAACGGCCATTGGGTCTCCATGGATTAAGGGCAGGCGCTGGGCGTGGCCGCTCAGCGAATCTGTTGGGTAAGGCGCTTGACCTGGGCAGAGCTGCGGCTGGAGTAATCCTTCAACGCCCTGGCCCCGCCTGAAGCATACACTGCCACTGCGGCAAGCAACTCACGCAGCAACTGCGGGCTGCTGCGATCAAAGGGCGCATAGGCACCACCCGAGAGCGCACTCACCTGGCGGAAAACCGCCTGTGCATGTGGATCGCCTCCCTCCTGGAACATGAACACCGGCGTTCGCAGCATGCCCAGCTCGCCTGCGGCGTGACACAACTCATCGACCGATTCTTCGCAGCAATCTCCGATGAATACCACTGCCTTGACCGGTTCGTTTCGCGTCTCCTGCAACGCATGGCCCAGGACGCGACCGATCTGGGTAATGCCTCCTAGGCAGCGTACCCCACTCATCAATTGCAACAGTTGGCCGGTCTGAGAGACGAAAGGCGTGGCCTTGAACTCACGGAAGCCCCGGTAATAGCACAGCTGGATCGACAGCCCGCCCAGATCCTGCGCCGCAAGGAAGAGCTCGCCCTGCAGATCACTCGCCTGATCCCAGGTAGCCTCTCGACTGGCCGTGGCATCCAGGGCGAATACCAGCCTCCCCTGGCTGCCGGCCGTAGTGGGTAACGACCGCGCCCGGGTTATGAACGCATCGATCGCGGAGCGGTCGGAGCGTGGTGTGAGCGGCTTGTCAGACATGCATCGTGCCTCGGTTGCCGGGGCATCCGCCATTCCCTGGTGGGCCTTGCCCCGATCAGGTTGATCAATCGCGCGCGAGCTGCTGTTCGATAACGCCGGACAGCTGTTCCCAGTTGCTCCGGGTCAGCGGGATATTATCGACAATGACCGTCGGCGTACTGGCCACACGCAGTTGCTGTGCCACCGCCAGACTGTCCTCGACCTGCGAGCGGGTCTGTTCGCTGGTCATGCAGCGCTGGAACCGCCCCTCATGCAGACCGAGGTCCTGTGCGTACTGCGTGAATCGCTCGAGCGGGTCAGCGATGCCAGCCCAGGTCTGCTGATTGGCGAACAGGGCATCGTGCATGCCCCAGTAGGCATCCTGTCTGCCCGCGCAACGGGCCGCCATGGCGGCGGGCATGGCATTGGCGTGCTGCCCGAGGGGCATTTCAAAGAACACCAGCCGCACCTTGCCGGTATCGATGTATTCGCGTTTCAACTGGTCAATCGTGCCGGCAAATCGCGCACAGGCAGGGCATTGGTAGTCAGCGAACTCACGCACCACCACGGGTGCCTCCGGATCGCCCAACTGGACCCCGAACCGATCTGCTTCAGCGGGAAAGGGCGGTTGGTCTGCGGGCACACTGGGCAGCCCGATCGGGCCGGTACCCGGTGTAGACAGGTAGAATGCCAGGGCCAGCGCTGCTGCTACCACCAGCACGACCACCCCCCAAAGCAGCCCACTGCGGCTGGCACGCTTGCGCCGTTGCGGGCTTGGCTCGCCGGTTGCCTGGCGACGCTTTGACTCCCCCATCGTGTATACCTCGCTTTGTCACCTTGGTTGTCAGAATAACATCTACCTGCGGTAGTCGATCAATAACTCGCGTAACCGATCCATGCCGGCGGCGACCTGCTGTGGCGGGCCTCGAAGGGTCAGCTCGACCTCCTGGCGGCCCTCCGCATGGGGCAGACATGCCAGGCGCAATTCCCCGAATTCACGCAACAATTGCTCCATCAGGGGAATCAGTGGGCCCTCGGAGGTATCCGCGAGCACCAGCGTCTGGCTCACCTGTTGGCCAGGCGCCTGCAGATCAGCGTAGGCATGATCCAGCACCCATTCCACCATGGGCCACGCCATCCGCGGGAAGCCCGGCACAAAGTGGTGATCCCGGATCGAGAAGCCGGGTATCCGGTTGATCGGATTCGGGATGATGCGCGATCCCGCAGGAAACTCGCCCATGCGCAGATGATTGGCATTGAGTCGCTCAGCCAGCTGGGCACGTATCTCGTATTCCGCCTCCGGGTGCAGTTCGATCTCGACCCCGAGCGCCGCCGCTGCGCACTGCCGTGTCAGATCATCGGGTGTGGCACCGATACCGCCAAAACAGAAAACGATATCGCCGCTGGCCAGTGAATCGGTCAGCGTGGCGGTGATCAGCGCCGGGTCGTCTCCGATCAGCCGCACCCAGCCAATCTCCAGCCCGCGCTGGGCAAAACGAGGGATCATCGCCGGCAGATGGGCGTCCTGCTTGCGGCCATTGAGCAGTTCATCGCCTATCAGAATGAGGCCGATCCGGCGCGCGCTCAGGGGAGCACCACCAGACGGTTGGAGAGTTCATTGCGCGTGTGGGTGCCCGGCACGTGCTCATGCAAATGCTCGCCACAGGAGGCGATGCAGCCAAGGAAGCCCTCCAGCACCCTGCCCTCGCGCACCTTCTGAGTGAACGCCTCCACAATCGATTCCCATACGGCATTGTCGATACGACTGGATATGCCGCGGTCCACCAGTATTTCCACGTAACGCTCTGCTTCAGAAACGAAGATCAACACACCGGTGTCACCATCGGTGTGGTGCAGATTCAATTCGATGAACTGACGCCGGGCCAGATTGCTGGCACGCCAATGCCTTACCGTCTGGGGAATCAACCGTGTGGTCAGCGGCGGCAAACGAAAAGCCAGCGCGAGCACGATGAAGGTCACCCACTGGGCGAGCAGCAGCTCGCTTGCCGACAGCCAGGAAGTCAATAACGCGACCAGACCCGGCACCAGCAGCGCCAGTACCCCGGCCCAGAGCAGCGGAATGTAGTAATAATCGTCTGCCCGGGCGGCGAGTACCGTCACCACCTCGGCGTCGGTGTCCTGTTCGATGCGGTCGATGGCATCGGCTACCTGTTGTTGTTCGTCCTGCGTAAGAAGAGTCATTGCATATCCATGTTCAGATTCACCAGCCGCCCGATGCGCCGCCGCCGCCGAAGCCGCCACCGCCACCACCAAAACCACCACCGCCGCCGCCACGGCCCATACCGCCGAGCAAGGCGCCAGCCAGCACCGCACTGCCCAGACCCCGGCCACCGCCGCGTCCGCCCCGGCCGCCAAAGGCGCCACGGATGAGTGACAGCACGACAAACAGCAGAATCACGAACAACCCACCGGGGGGCTGGTCATCACGCGTACCCGCACGCGGGTCATCGGCGACCAGCAGCGGATCGCCACCGAGCACCTGGACCATCGCGGCGCTGCCCTCGGCAATGCCCTGCTCGAAGTTGCCCGCGCGAAACGCCGGCGTGATGATGCTGTTGATGATGGCCGCAGACTGGGCATCGGTCAGTCGGCCTTCCAGCCCGTAGCCCACCTCGATACGCAGCTTGCGATCGTCCCGAGCCACGATCAGCAGGGCGCCGGTGTCTTCCCCGGCTTCGCCTATCCCCCAGGCGCGACCCAGTTCGACACCAAACTCCTCGATGCTGCGCCCCTGCAGGTCCGGTACCGTGACAATCACGACCTGTTCCCCGGTTGCCTGCTCATGGGCTGCCAACATCCGGGTCAATCGCGCCTCGGCCTGCGCTCCCACCATCTCGGCCTGGTCGACCACGCGCCCGGTCAGCTCCGGCAGCTGCACGGCACCCGTTGGCGTCTGGGCGAAGACGCTACTGCTCAGCAGCAGCGCGACGAGCAGGGAGCCAACCGTCAGAAGTGTGCGCATACTCATTCGAACTGCACTGCCGGCGCCTGCTCGGCGTCCATGGTCGTGGCTTCGAAGTTCTCGCGAATGGGCATGTCGCTGTACATCAGGCTGTGCCAGATCCGGCCCGGGAAGGTGCGTATCTCGGTGTTGTACTGCTGAACCGCAGCAATATAGTCACGCCGGGCGACGGCAATGCGGTTTTCCGTACCCTCGAGCTGGGACTGCAGGGTCAGAAAGTTCTGGTTGGACTTCAGGTCCGGATAACGCTCGGAGACCGCCATCAGGCGGCTCAGCGCTCCGGTCAGCTGGGCCTGAGCCTGTTCGAACTGGCGCATCTTGGCCGGATCGTTCAGATCCTCGGCGCTGATCTGGATCGAGGTAGCCTTGGCCCTCGCCTCGACCACGTCGGTCAGGGTTTCGCGTTCCTGGCGGGCAAAGGCCTTCACCGTTTCCACCAGATTGGGAATCAGGTCGGCGCGGCGCTGGTACTGGTTCTCCACCTGCGACCAGGCTGACTTGACCTGTTCGTCGTAGGTCGGAATGTTGTTGATGCCGCAGCCTGAGAGCAGGCTGCCGAGCAGGAGAAGCAAGGTCAGTTGCCAGGTAAATCGAAAATGCTGCTTGGGCATGATGTGCTGTCCACTCTGAGAAATGTCTGCCAATCAAGGCACTTGCACCCTGATGTCCACTATCAGGTTAGCAAAGAGCAGAACATAAAACCGCCTTCGTTGAAAGCCGCCGGGCCATGGGCAGCACCCCTTGGATGGACGGCAGCCCGCAAGGGCGATCATCCAACCGCCGCCGGCACCATACTGACCTCCACATAAAAAAGGGCTCTGCCGTACTGCGCAGAGCCCCCGGTCAAACCGAAACAGTACTACTCGCTCAGGTCCAGACGCTCGCCGATAGCCTGATCTGCAATTTCCTGGCTACTGAACGGCAGCCTGATCCATTCCTTGTCGGAGTACTTCCGTGTCTGGTCCCGATGGAAAGGCCGCGTGGTATCCGCCGACTGCGAGAATGCCAGCAGCGCTTCAACCACCGGGCCTTCGGCATCGAAGGTGACCGATTGCATATAGGTCGGCCCCTGGGATATCGGCGTGTACAGACCGGTATCCTGCGGCCCCGGACCTTGTGCCACGTTGAATACGCCTTCCCTGCCCTGTCCGCCATGCATGGGTATCCGCTCGTTGCCATTGCCCGCGTCGATCACAAACTGAATCGTGCCCAACGGCGCATCCAGCGCAATGCTGTTGTCCTCGAACAGCTTGATGGCGTCACCCAGAGCGGTGCGGGTCTGCTCGCTGATGATCAGATCGCGCGGCGTATCGACTGGATCCGTTTCGTCGAATTTGACCGCAAAGATCTCGTCGGTGGTTTCGGTAAACTCAAGGTTACGCCAGAACTCACGGAATACATGGGCACCGCGACTGTCCAGGTTGTTGCGCCGATCCCAGGCAGTGAGGATTGCGCACGCCGGAGCCGCATTGATGGTGCCGCCCGCGGTCAACGGCATGAAGGGACTGGCTACGCAATCGGCCAGCACGTCATCAAGCACCAACTCCGCCGCATAGCTGCGGTTGCCGTATACCACCTCCTGCAGGTTCTCCAGGGTGAAGTCATTGCCGCCCAGGCCGTCAGTGCCGTCCAAGCGGTCGAACACTTGCTGCAAACCCATGCGCGTGCGCAACAGCAGCGGATTGGCTTCCGGCACCGTGGTACCCGGGAAGGGTGTCAGACGCCGGCGCAACAATGGAGAGAAGCCGGTCAGCGGCGCCTCGGGGTTGCTCAGCCAGTATGGATCATTGGAGTTGGTGACGTAGTCGTCGCGCACCAGAGCCGGCAGGTTCTGGGCGCCGAAAATGCCGGCCTGTGGGGAGTCGGCGTCGTTGCCCCACTCACACTGAGCCGAGCTGCCGTTAAGTGCCGGCAGATTGGAAGCAACCAGCGCCTGGAGCGCCGGCCCTACCGCGCACGCACTGAGCTTTTGTGCAGTCACGTGGGGCACCGTGGAGATATCGGCATACAACGCCTTGCCGAAACGGTCGGCGGCAATGGTGTTGACGAAAGGCAGGCCGATGATTTCACGCATGGTCTGCAGCAGACTGTCCACGCTGGTTGCCTTGTTCATTGCCAACCACTGGTTGATGGCACGCGGGTTTTCCGAAGCCGCATCGCGTATGGCAAACGCCAGGTTGTTCCCGCCCCAGGCCGGTAACTGGGGATTGAGCAGATTGACCGCCAGCATGGGTCCGAGATGCGAGGTGTATACGGCCCCTTCGTGGGAGCCGCCATCCGGCAGTTGCACCGTGACCGGTACGCGTGTGATGTCCCGCACCTCCCCCGAGCCATCGGCATTGAAATAGCGATACTTCATTGGATCGCCATCGACCAGCAGCAGCTGATACAGGGTAAAGCGTTTGGCGGTCGAGACGGTATGACTCCAGGCCACGTCCTTGTTGAAACCGATATTCGGAAAAGGCTGGCCCTGTTGGCCGACACCCATGGAATCGATTTCGCCAGGAATGGTGACATGAAACTCGTAGAAGCGTTGCACCCCGTTCCAGGGCTCGTGGGGGTTGCCATAGAGCATGCCGGTGCCGTTGGCCGTGGTCTCGGAGCCGAAGGCATAGGCGTTGCTGCCACCGTCCAGCACGTCGATCGTGGTCATGTCGAAGGCCGGCTGCTCGGTGCTCATCATCCGGACGGCGGGTGCTGCCTGGGCAGGAGGCGCCGCAGCAACGATAGGCTGCACGAAGTTGGACAGCCCGCCGCGCAGATTGCCCTTGCTGTAGACCGCTACCAGATCTTCCACGGTGATCTCGCGAACCCAGTCCTGCCCGGCGCAGGCCGGATCGATGTTATCGACACCGGTATCGCGCAGATAGCGGCTGTAACCCGCGGCGTATCCCTGCACAGCGTCCTTTACCTCCTGGGTCTGCACATCGAGAAAGGTGCCGAGCTGGCTTTGCGAGTTGTACCAGGTGTAGAAGATGTCGCTCGCCAGACTGCCGTCCTGCAGGTAGAGCATGCTTTCGCCGCGGGCGACGATGATCTCGCGAGCCAGCGAACAGATATTGTCCTGGGCGAAGGCATAACCCACACCGTAGCCCAGACCCTTGTAATCCTCGGCCGTCACATGGGGAATTCCGAAGTCGGTACGCTGGATCTGGGCCGAAAACGTACCCGCTGGAGGTGGCTCTGTGGTGATGTCATCGCTGCCACCACCGCCACCCAGACAACCGGTGAGGCCTGCTGCTGCGGTAAGAGTGAAGAGCGCAAGGGCTGGACCGCGACTGCCAGAAGCACGGATCTTCATGATTGGTTCCTTGGGTCAGATGTTGTTTTTATGTTCACGCTCGTCGGCCCTTCTCGGACCGAACGCACAGCTAAACCTAGCAGGCGCGCGGGCAGTTGCCTGGACCCGAACCAATATGCGGCAGCCTTTGACAGGTTCCTCGCACCACCCGATTGCTCCGCGCCCAACCCCATCGGCAACAGGTGGCGAGGCAGCCACGGGTCGCTTTTCGCCGCAAAGCCCGGGTACACTGCGCTCCCTCTTCCCTGCCGGCAGTTCGCACCATGTCCTTTGCTCACCTCGGCTTGCTCGAGCCGCTCCTTCGCACCCTGGAACGCCTCGATTACCAGACCCCGACTCCGATCCAGGAGCAGGCCATTCCGGCCATTCTCAAGGGCCGGGATATGCAGGCGGCCGCCCAGACCGGGACCGGCAAGACGGCAGGCTTTGCGTTGCCGGTGCTCAATACGCTGTTGCAGGAAGGGCCCCGGGTCAGTAGCAACAGCGCACGCGCACTGGTGCTGGTGCCGACCCGGGAGCTGGCCGAGCAGGTCCTGCAGAGCTTTCTGACCTATGGGGATGGCCTGCCGCTGCGCAGCTATGCGGTGTATGGCGGGGTATCGATCAACCCGCAGATGATGGCGCTGCGCAAGGGCGCGGATGTGCTGGTGGCCACGCCCGGCAGGCTGCTTGATCTCTACCGGCAGAATGCGGTGACCTTTGGCCAGCTGCAGATGCTGGTGCTCGACGAGGCAGACCGCATGCTGGATCTGGGCTTTGCCGATGAGCTTGATCAAGTTTTCAGCGCCCTGCCACGCAAGCGTCAGACCCTACTGTTTTCAGCGACCTTCTCGGAGCCGATTCGCAGCCTGGCCAGCAATCTGTTGCGCGATCCACTGACCATCGATATCAGCCCGCGCAATACAGCGGCGGAAACTGTGACGCAGTATCTGGTGGGGGTGGACAAGAAGCGCAAGACAGCGTTGTTTGCGCATTTGCTGGCGACACGCGGTTGGGGCCAGGTTCTGGTGTTTGCCAAAACGCGCAATGCCGTGGACGGGCTGGTTGCAGATCTGCAGGCAGCGGGTATCAGCGCCGATGCCATCCACGGCGAGCGCCCCCAACCCGCTCGCCTGCGCGCCCTGGCCCGTTTCAAGGCCAAGGAGGTCCGGGTGCTGGTGGCCACCGACGTCGCGGCCCGCGGCCTGGACATCAACGACCTGCCCCATGTGGTCAATCTGGACCTGCCGGTGGTCGCAGAGGACTACATACACCGCATCGGTCGAACCGGACGGGCCGGCAGCAGCGGCGAGGCCGTGTCGCTGGTCAGCGCCGACGAGGTCGAGCAACTGGCAGCGATCGAGACGCTGTTGGGCCAGACCCTTGTGCGCCAGGAGGAGCCGGGATTCGAACCCACTCACCGGGTGCCCGTTACCACTCCTGGCGGGCACATCACCAAAAAACCCAAAAAGCCGAAGAAGCCCAAAACCGGTACGACAGGCCGGAGCAAGAAAATCCATCTGGGCAACTGGTTCGAGGAGTCGTGACACAGCTTGTTCCGATCAGCTGAAAACGCCGAGCCGCTACCATCATGCAGCGGATCTGCGCCTGCTTCGCCAGCGCCACGCGATCCGCACAGATGCTCGCTCCCGGTAAAACGGTTATGGAGCGCCAGACAGCTGAAACCATAGAGGCCGGGGGGAGTCCACTGCCATAGCACGTTGGCAACGGACGAGGTTCCCCATGAAGCACAACAATACTCGCCAGCTGGTTTTCGGTGCAGTGATGGGCATCACCATTGTGGTTCTGCTGGCGCTGACCGTTGGCCTGTTCACGGTCTATACCGGCAGCTACAACGTCGCCGCCACCTGGGATCATCCACCCCTCGTGCGCTGGGGGCTGGATACGGCCATGGAGAACTCGGTAGCCGCCCAGGCACTCGAAGTCGAGCCACCGGCCGAATTCTCCCAGGCGGCGATCACTGCGGGCGCGGCGCGTTACAAGGCCATGTGTCAGCAATGCCATGGCGGGCCCGGCGTCGCCAAGGCCGACTGGGCCATGGGCATGCTGCCGCAACCGCCCCACCTGCCCGACGTGATCCCGCGTTGGCAACCACGTGAGGTGTTCTGGCTGGTCAAGCACGGTTTGCGTCTCAGTGGCATGCCGGCACTTGGCCCCACCCACGATGATGCCGCCATCTGGGATATCACCGCCTTCGTCATGGAACTGCCCGGCATGACTGCCCAGGACTATGCCTCGACGGTGCCCTACGAAACCGAACATTCGCACTGACCACAAGGAGAAGGTTTATGTCCTACTGGCGCTTTGCCGCGATGATAGCGACCTCGACGGTTGTCATGTATGGCTTGATGTATCTCAATACCTATGCGCTCGAACACATCTTCTGGAGCGAAACGCGGGCCTGGATGGCCTTGCTGATGGGCTCGGTCATGGCCGTGATCATGCTCAGTTTCATGCTCGGCATGTATTCCAGAAAAGCCGTGAATCTGGGCATCTACTGCGCCAGCATACTGGTATTCGCGCTCACCCTGTGGCTCATACGCAGCCAGGCAACGGTGGGCGACAGTGAATATATGGAAGCCATGATTCCCCACCACTCCATTGCGATCATGACCAGCGAGCGGGCGCAGATTTCCGATCCCCGTGTGCGCAAGCTGGCTGACGAGATCATTGCCGCCCAGCGGCGGGAGATTTCGGAAATGAAGTACCTGATCAACGACCTGGAGAGGACAGACTGATGCCCCACTTTCAGAACACCGCATTGCGTCTGCCCGCGGCTTCGCTTCTGGCCACCTCGCTGCTGTTGAGCGCCTGCGGCGATCCGGCCCCAGGCGAAGGCGTGGAGCAGCGGCCCATGCATGAACCCATGCCCGAAATCGTCAGCCTGGACCAGGCGTTGCAGACCCCCGTGATTCCCACCGTTGACCTGGGAACCATGCACGCTGCCGAGATCGAGAAAACCTTGGGCGCCGGTCCCCTGTGCTTTTTCGCCTATACAGCCGGGAGCCCGCCGGTGCTGGCCGTGCAAAATGCGGAGAATGGCACGGGACGGGGTGTGATCAAGGTTCACGGCAAGCTGGTCGAGCTGCAGCAGGATGCCGCGCCTGATTATCACGGCATGGGCGAGCCCATCGTTCTGGAAGCCGGTGGCGCCCAGGTGAAGGTGACGCTGGCCCCTGAAACGGACATCGACGGTCTCGATCCGGGCCGTGAATATGCCGCCGATGCAGTATTTACCCTGGACCAGGGCCTGAAGGTGGGCTACCGGGGGTGGTACCGCTGTCGTGGATCTTCTTCCTGAACGCGGCGCCTGGGGAAACCGGGGCAGCACCGCGGCAGTCTGACCGCCGCGGTGCTACCTGGCGCTACCGGGTTTCCCGCTGGCCGACCTCCTTGCCTGTCACCTGGGTAGAGGTGTCGCGAATGCTGCTGCTTTCCTGCGCGAGGCCGCGCATCTTCTCAGGCTTGCGGGGAAAGCCGCTGCGGTCGCTGTAGTCATACACCGGTACCAGATGATTTTCCTCATCCAGTCCCTTGGCGCAGGCCATGTCCATTGAAGTCACGCCGGCTATGGCCGCGGTTGCCAACATCGCATGTTCCGGCTTGTTGCCCACCAGAATGGCGCCGCTCAGACGTGTCAGATCCAGGGCATCACCGGCCACCCGCGCGGTCATCCAGGGCTTGGGTTGCTCGCTCTTGAGCAGACCCACGCCGGTGACAACCTCCCGCAGACCACACAGGCGGATGAACCCTCTGGCGGCAGGGATGCCCAGCGTGCGGGCAATCGGACCGGGCATGAGCAACTCGGCCACGCCCAGTCCGATACTCACCCAGCCAAGACGCCGAGCCATCTTGCGCGCTGAGTGATTGCGCCGGTACTCCTGCTTCACGGTTCGTTCTTTGGCAGTCATGGCATTCTCCTCAAGGCTTGAGTACGACTTTCACGCAACCGTCCTGCTTGTCACGGAACGTCTTGTACATGTCGGGGCCGTCCTCCAGGCTGACGGAATGGGTAATGACGAAGGAAGGATCGATCTGGCCTTCCTGAATGCGATGCAACAGGTCGTCGGTCCAGCGATTGACGTGCGTCTGGCCCATCCGGAATGTGAGGCCCTTGTTCATGGCCGCGCCGAAGGGGATCTTGTCCAGCAGACCGCCATACACCCCCGGAATGGACAGGATGCCCGCCGGGCGGCAGACATAGATCATCTCGCGCAGCACGTGGGGCCGGTCGGTTTCCAGCTTCATCGTCTGCTTGACCCGGTCATACATGGCATCGATCGATCGACCCGCATGGGACTCCATCCCCACGGCATCAATGCACTTGTCCGGACCCTTGCCACGGGTAAGATCGTTCAGCCGGTGCACCACGCTTTCCTCGTCAAAATTGATGGTGATTGCTCCGGCAGCGCGGGCCATGGACAGGCGCTCCGGCACGTTATCGATGCATACGACCTGCTCGGCGCCCATGAGGATCGCACTGCGAACGGCAAACTGGGCGACGGGACCGGCGCCCCATACGGCCACCGTATCGGTAGGCTCGATCTCGCACTGGGCAGCCGCCTGCCAGCCGGTAGGAAAGATATCGCCGAGAAACAGCACCTGCTCGTCCGTGAGGCCATTGGGAATCACCACCGGGCCTACATCCGCATAGGGGACCCGGACGAATTCCGCCTGACCGCCAGCGTAGCCGCCGGTCAGATGGCTGTAGCCGTAGAGCCCGGCAGTGGAATGTCCGAAGACCTTGGAGGCGATGTGCTTGTTGCGGTTGGTCCGTTCGCAGACAGAAAAATTGCCCCGCCGGCACTGCTCACACTCTCCGCAGACGATGGTAAAAGGCACCACGACGCGATCGCCGATCTTGAGCTTCTTGTTGGCCGAGCCCACTTCCATGACCTCACCCATGAACTCATGGCCCATGATGTCGCCATGGCACATACCGGGCATGAAACCGTCGTACAGATGAAGATCGGATCCGCAGATCGCACACGACGATACCTTGATGATGGCATCGCGCGGCTCCTCGATAACCGGATCGGGGACATGATTGTCGCAGCGGATATCCTGCTTGCCATGCCAGCGAAGCGCTCTCATGAAAATCTCCTGTTCGGGTTATTGTCAGCCGCCAGAGATGTCCATTGCTGCGCCGTCAACCGACAGGGGTTGGACGGTGTCATTCCGTAACAGTGGCGGTCGCGTCACCCCTCTTTGGTACGCGACAACGCCATAAAGTTGCTCCTTTATGCGGTCTGCCTGTCAGGTAGGCGACCGCCGATTCACTTGAGCGACCAGACCTCGATGTTATTGCGCCGCGCTACCCCGTAGCCCAGGCCGCGTGGCACCGCAGCCGCCAGGTTGAAGCGCTGCAAATATTCGTCCACCCGCTGGACATCGGCCGGCGTCGCTGCATCCAGCGCGTCAGCGGCACGTTGCAGCAGAAACAGCAGATAGGGCTCAACCCCCACCTCGATCGGAGCGCCGCGAAAATGGGTCTCAACCATCCCCAGCTGGCGCTGCTGCGGTTTTTCCGTTACCGGCTCCCCGTCGCCAGGCTGTTCCCGCTGCACCCATTCGTCCATGAATGCCAGCTTGTCGGTCAGCTCCGGGAAGATCTCCCCGGCGATGTGCTCAAGCAATGGCTCAAGACTCGGGGGCACTGCGTCATCGGGCCAGAATGCAGCGGCTCGCTCGCCATACTCAACCACGTCAAGTCCGGGAGCCGTCATGCGTTCGACCCAGCGGAACACCCGCGGAGCCCGTAGTTTCATGATCTGTGCCGGCACCGGATCGCGCCCCAGATGCGCGAACAGACTGCCGATCATGCCGTAATCCCCGATACTGGGACGATCACCCAGCAGATAGGGCATCTGCTCGAAATGGGCATCGAGTATATCGAGCAGCTCACCAAAGGACTGTTCAATCAGGGGAACACTTTGCTCAGTCACCCCCAGGCGCGGGAGATAGGACTGCATGCGCCCCATGATCTTCTCCGCCATCGCCGCACCTGAGCCAGTGGCGAAGGCGTGAAACAGAAAATCCTCCTGCTGCTCGCGGTACGACCAGCGATAATGCATGGCATGCTTGAGCATCGACTGGCCGCCGTAATACTCGATGATGACCGCGACTGCGCGCTGCAGCGGCCCTGCCGGATACACCGGATAAGGTACACCGCGCTGCTCGAAGTAATCGATGATGTCGACGGTATCCTGGATGACCTCGCCGTCGGGCGTCTCCAGTACAGGGATGATGCCCCGACCGATCTGCGGCAGAATGCGCGCAGCGAAGTCGGGATGGGTGGTGGCACGCTCGATATAGGAAATGCCCTGATTGCGCAGATAACAGCGGGCCTTGCCGGTATAAAGGGAGTGCGGCGCACCGTAAAGGATGTAGGGTGTGTTATCGATGGGCATGCTCGGCTCCCTTGAGTGGCTATTGTGTGACGGGCAGTTATAAGCACAGATTGTGCTGGAAGCAAGACGAATAGGCGTTATGAATACATGGTTTATGTGATTGTTTTCGGCTCTCTCCTGCTGCTCCTGGGTCTGCTGTGCGCGGTCTTTTACCTGCTGGTAAAGCTGCCCGGCCGCGTCACCTTGTCGATTGTTCTGGTGACTGTGGGTGGTTCCTATTTTGCTTTCAAGTCCTACGAACGGGCGTTTCAGTTGAGTGTGGTGCCCGATGCCCTGGCCGTGACTACGGTTGAATATAGCGAGGAAGAAGCCTGGGGATTCGGGCCGGGCGGGAACGAAGCGGGCATTCGCGTCTACCCATTACCCGACGCTGTCGCAAGCGCAATCAGCGCCCAGGGCCTCGGTTTTCTGAACACCATGCCGGCCAATGCCAACCAGCGGGAACGTCGCTGGCGGGGGTACTACACGGACTGGAAGGAAACACCCGTATCGCCACAACGGATCTGGGAACCACAGGAAGCAAAAGGCACTCTTGATGTCATGGACTATATTTGCGCCTACGGCTTTTGTATCGATGTGGCGCAGGAATATGTCGACGAGGCCAACGAACTGGTCAACGCGCCCGGCAGCTATTACGCCTTCGGTCGCATCGGCATGATCCTGGTAGCGCCAGCCCGCAAGCGGGTCTACTACCTCTACAACGGTTAGGGCACATCCGGAAACAGGTCACCAAGAGGCGCTATTTGAAAACTACCCTTCTGCGGTTCTCCAAGCTCCTCGCCTTTGCCCTGCTGTGTCTGCTGGTCTATCTGTTACGCCCCTGGGAAGCCGTACCGCCGGCATGGAATCCATGGGAGCCGCTTTCGGTGGAACACTCACTGACACCCGTCACCCGCTGGAAGCTCTCCCGGTTACGCGATAAACCTGCCGAGTGTATCGCTGCACTGGCCACGGCCCCGGACCAGGCACTCACCTATACCCCACTGGATGACTACACTCCCGTCGCAGGCTGCCCGCTGGAAAACGTGGTCAGAGTCGAACGCAGCGACGTGTCGTTCAGCTCCCCCTTTACCGTCAGTTGCCCCTGGGTGGTCGCCTGGACCCTGTTCGAGCGCAACGAGCTGCAGCGATTGGCCTGGACGCACCTCGACAGCGAGGTGGAGAAAATCGACCACTACGGCAGTTTTGCCTGTCGCAATATGTACAACCGCACAGAGGGGCGACGCAGCCAGCATGCCACGGCCTCGGCCTTTGATATTGCCGGCTTTCGCCTGGCCGACGGCAGGCGCATTTCAGTTCTGGAGGACTGGGCTGAACCGGGCACATCAGATTCGGCAAACTTCCTGCGCGCCTTCCAGGATAGCGCCTGCGGTTACTTCGGCACCGTACTGGGCCCGGAATATAACCAGGCACATGCCAACCACTTTCATCTGGACACCAGCAACTACGGCTTCTGTCGGTAGACCAGAATGGATTCCCGCCTTCGCGGGAATGACGGGGTTGGGAAGAGCGCGGGGATCCATTGTCGGGTGGCATTACCAGGGAAGTTCGTCACCATTGCAATGCCAGAAGGTGCCGGTGGTTTCCAGCGTCAGGGAGTCTATCCGGGCAGCCAGTCCGCTGGCAGACTCCTGCGGCGTGATATGCCCACCAAAACCGACCATGCGCGTTTGCACGTAACCAGGATGTAACTGCACCACGGCAATGCCCCTGGGTTTCAGGTCCATGGCAAGTGACTTGCCAAATGCATTCAGGGCCGCCTTGGAGGCGCGATAACCGTAGCGCCCACCGGAATCATTATCGGCGATGGAGCCCATGCGGCTGGTGATATTGGCGATCTTGCCCCCGGCAGGTATGTGACCAAGCAGCGCTTGCGCCACCCGCAGCGGCGCATAGGCATTGACCTCCATCTGCACTCGGATGGAGTCGAAGTCGATACTGCCAAGCTTTTCGTCCTGCAACAGGCCGGCGTTGTTGATCAGCAGGTGGATCTCCTGGCCCGCCAGCGACTCCGTGAGCCTTGCCACATCCGCCTCAGCGGTAACGTCTATGCCCGTCAGGACGCTGCTGGCTACCTCGTCCAGTGACACCGAGCTTTCGCGGCAAACCCCGGTAACCCGATAGCCCCGTGCTGCATACAGCCGGGCCAGCTCCAGGCCAATACCGCGGTTGGCGCCGGTAATCACTACGTGTTGCATACATCCTCCTCAACAGATCAAGAACTGAGATTGTTCAGCCTGACTACACAGGCCTGACACAGACAGGCGCTGCGGACCGTGTCAGCGGGAACGCGTTCACGCGCCTCCTGGCTGATCCTTTCGCTTTGACACCAGCAGGGTACGTCGAAGCTTCCCTCGGCCGCCGGCGCGCACTTGTTCGCGCTCTGGCATAACGGGCACAGGGTATTCGGGAGTGGTGTGGTTGTCATGTCGCCCTCTCTGCTGCTCGAACTTCGGGGTTCAGGCCCTTTAGCGCAAGAGCACCTGCCGGTCCGTCGAAAATGGACAACACCTGCTGAAAACTACTCTCCGGCTCGGACTCCAGCATCATTGGCTGCCCCGTGACCGGGTGCGTGAAACCCATGGCCGTGGCGGCGAGCATCAGACGGCTCTGCCCGAAACGCTCGGCAAAATAGTGGTTGTGCCGGGTACGTCCGTAATTGGTATCGCCAATGATCGGATGACTGATGTGTTGCATGTGCCGCCGCAACTGGTGCTTGCGACCGGTTTTGGGGTGCAGTTCCACGAGACTGTAGCGACTGCTCGGATAGCCCTCAATCTGCACGGGTATCTCCACGGTAGCAAGGCGGCTGAAGGTACTCTGCGCCTCACGCAGCGGCAGCTCTTGATCCTTGAGCCGCCGGTCGGTGGCGTGCTCACGCAGCGGGTGGTCGATAACGCCTTGCTCGGGAGTCCATCCCCGCACCACGGCCTGATAGGTCTTGTCTACCATGCCTTCCATGAACAATCGGCCGATCACCGCCGCGGTATCCGGATCGCGTGCAAACAGGAGCAAACCTGAGGTTGGCCTGTCCAACCGATGGACGGGGTAGACGTGTTCACCGCCATTCAACTGCCGGGCGTATTGCAGGGCGAATTCGGTCTCGTGCCGGTCGATCGGACTGCGGTGCACGAGCAGTCCCGCCGGTTTGTGAACCGCCAGCAACCAACTGTCACGGTAAATTTCAATCAGCGGGTTGGACTCGGGCATGCTGCCAGCTCTTGCGACGGATGAGTAAAGGAGGATGTTAACCCAAATGGGTGTCCTGGCCGGGTCGACGGAGGCAGAAATCACAGCTAGGCTTGCATCGCGATCCATTTCGGCAGACTACAACAATAATGCGTTCATATTCTCGCCACTTTGGCGTATTCATCAGCCTGTTATGTGTTTTTGCAGCTGGTCACCTGCGTGCAGAAGAACCCCTGCGCACGCTCAACGCCGCGTTTCTGGCATACCCGCCCATGGCGTACGTCGACGACAATGGCGAGGCCGCCGGCAGCGTCATCGAACTGACCAACCGCGTGGCTGCGGAAAGCGGCGTGCAGATCAACTGGAAGATCTATCCGATCCGGCGAATCTACAAGGGCCTGCGCACCGGCGAGATCGACTTCTGGCCAGGCTCCCAGGCCGTGCCTGCCCTGAGCGAGTTCACCCGTGAGACCGGCTCGATCGGCATGGACGTTACCCTCTGCGCATTCTCCCTGGGCAATACCCCGCCGATTATCGATCCGCAGGACCTGCGCGAACATCGCCTGATACTCATACGAGGCTATACCTATCGCGCCCAGCTGGATCAGATTTTCGCCGAAAGCGCCTACAGGCCCATAGTCACTCCTGATCACGCTGCCGCTCTGCAACTGCTGCAAATGGGCCGTGCCGACTACCTGATCAGCTACAACGACCCCGTAGGCGAAGTACTGAAGACCAACCCCGAAACCGGTGCCCGTTGCGATGTGCTTGACACCTGGCCACTGGTTTACGTGGTTTCAAGCCGCATACCCGAAGCACAGCGCGTGCTTGATGCGCTGAATCACGGTCTGCAGAGGGTCAATGCACCGCTGGCCTCGGCGGAAATCCGGGGCGATGTGCCGTCCTCCCTGAACCATCCGGATAAAAGCGCTGAATGATGCAACAACAAGGCATTTGCGGAGCCTGCCTCACCCCACCTAAACTCCGTACAGACTTCATCCAAGCCCAATCAAGGACCCGTTATGAGCTTCGACACTTCCCTCTTTTTGTGTGGCCCGCTGCGCGAGCCGAAACAGATGCTGGCCGACCAGGAATATAGCGGGCATACATCCATTCACGATGACAGCATGGCGGAGAAGCTCGGATTCCGGGCGGGCCCCATCGAAGGCCCCACGCATTTCAGTCAATTCGCGCCGCTGCTTGCCGAGATCTGGGGCCAGAGCTGGTTCGAGCGCGGCTGCTTCTCGGCCCACTTCCAGAATATGGTCGTCGAGGGCGAGCAGGTACGCGCCTTTGTCGAGCGCCCTGCCCCAGGCCAGACCCGGCTGCGTGCATGGGCCGAAAAGGCCGATGGCACACCCGTACTGGAAGCCAGTGCCAGCCTCGGCCCGGATCACGGCGAGACCCTGCTGGATCAGCGCATGGCCAAACTGCGTGCGCCCGAGAAGCTCATCATTCTGTCCGACCTGCAGGTGGGTATGTCCGGTGCGAAGGACGAGCACGTGCGCATGGACCTGGACCAGCACATGGGCAACCTCTATCCCTTCTCCCTGAAGCAGAAACTGGAGGGCATCACCGAAAACACCCCCTGGTACTCGGACCCCGCGAGCACCCCCTGGGGCCGCGCAATAATCCCGACGGAAATGGTCAGCGTACTGGCCGAGTACACCAGCAAGGACGCCGAGTTTCCGGTCAAGCAGCCGGTCATCGGCCTGTTTGCCGACCAGGAAATCCGCATGATCGATGGCCCCCTGTTCGTTGGCGAAGACTACCTGATACGCCGGGAGATCGTCGCGCTGTCCGAGAGCAAGCGCACCGAGTCCTACTGGGTGCTTTCCAGCATCTATGACGCCAGCGGCAAGACGCTCAAGGCGCAGATGCTGCTCAACCACGCCACCCTCAAACATTCCTACGCCAACTACGAGGCAGAGGCTTCCGCTTCCTGAGCGAGAGCAGGAACACGGACGGCGGCCCTGGCGGCCGCCGTTCAAGTTTCCCCCAGTCTGTTCTTCGCCCCCCCCCCTTCTTGCCTCGCTTTCTGCCGCACCAACCTGCGTATTGCGCTCCGGCCTGGCCCGCACACTTGCCCATCCTTTGCTAGGGTCTAATGAACCAGTCCCCCTTCTGGTGATTGTTCCGTGACAGGGTTTCGATCAGACAGACAAGAAATGCAGGAGACAACATGACCAGTGAAAGCAAGTGCCCGGTAATGCATGCAGCCCCCAAAAAAGGACGTTCCAACCGTGATTGGTGGCCTGACCAACTCAACCTGAACATCCTTCATCAGCACTCGCCCAGGGCGAATCCAATGGGTGAGGCATTCAACTACGCCAGGGCATTCGGCGAGCTCGACCTGCAGGCAGTCAAGCGCGATCTCTACAACCTGATGACCGATTCACAACCCTGGTGGCCAGCCGACTACGGCCATTACGGTCCGTTCTTTATCCGCATGGCCTGGCACAGTGCCGGCACCTACCGTATCGCCGATGGACGCGGTGGCTCTTCCACCGGTTCGCAACGTTTTGCACCGCTCAACAGCTGGCCCGACAATGCCAACCTGGACAAGGCGCGCCGGCTGCTCTGGCCGATCAAAAAAAAGTACGGCAACCGACTCTCCTGGGCCGACCTGATGATCCTGACGGGCAATTGCGCGCTCGAGTCCATGGGGTTCAAGACTTTCGGCTTCGGCGGGGGTCGGGTGGATACCTTCGAGCCCGGCGAGGACGTCTACTGGGGTACCGAAGAGGAGTGGCTGGGCGACAGCCGCTACGGTGAGGGCCGCGCATTGGAAAATCCTCTGGCGGCAGTACAGATGGGGCTGATCTATGTGAACCCGGAAGGTCCGAACGGCGAACCCAGACCCGAAGCCTCTGCCCATGATATCCGCGACACCTTCGGCCGCATGGCCATGAATGACGAAGAAACCGTCGCGCTGATCGCCGGCGGGCATACCTTCGGCAAATGCCACGGCGCCGGCGATCCCTCCCATGTGGGCCACGAACCAGAAGGTGCCGACCTTGCCGAACAGGGTCTGGGCTGGAGAAGCAAGTATGAAAGCGGCTCAGGGGATCACACCATCACCAGCGGACTGGAGGGCGCCTGGAGCCCGCACCCCACTCAGTGGGACATGAGCTATTTCCATATGCTGTTCGACTACGAATGGGAGTTGGTCAAGAGCCCGGCCGGTGCCTGGCAGTGGGCCGCCAAGAACCCTGCGCAGGAAGACCTGGCTCCCGCCGCGCATGATGCGGACAAGAAAGTACCGACCATGATGGCCACCTCCGACCTGGCCCTGAAGGTCGATCCGGCCTACGAACGGATCTGCCGTCGCTTCATGGCCAACCCCGAGGAGTTTGCCGATGCCTTCGCCCGGGCCTGGTTCAAACTGACCCACCGGGACATGGGCCCCAAGGTCCGCTATCTGGGTGAGGAGGTGCCGGCCGAGGATCTGATCTGGCAGGATCCGGTACCGGCAGTGGACCATCCCCTAGTGGACGCCGAGGACATAAAGCAGCTCAAGGCCACCCTGCTGGGCTCTCAACTGAGCATCTCCGAGCTGGTTTCCACGGCCTGGGCTTCAGCTTCGACCTTCCGCAATTCGGACAAGCGCGGCGGGGCCAACGGCGCGCGGATCCGGCTCGCCCCACAGAAGGATTGGGCGGCGAACGAGCCAGAAAAACTGGCCAAGGTGCTGCAAACACTTGAACAGATACAACGAGACTTCAACACGGCACAAGCGAACGGGAAGAAGATCTCGCTCGCCGACCTGATCGTGCTGGGCGGCTGCGCAGCGGTGGAACAGGCGGCGCGCGATGGCGGCCATGATCTGGAGGTGCCCTTCACGCCGGGGCGTACGGATACCACCCAGGCGCTCACCGATGCCGAGTCCTTCGAGCCGCTGGAACCCCGGGCCGACGGCTTCCGCAACTATCTGGAAGTGGACGAAAAAATGCCCACCGAGGCCATGCTGGTCGATCGAGCGCAACTGCTGACTCTTTCAGCCCCGGAAATGACCGTACTGGTCGGTGGCCTGCGCATGCTGGACGCCAACCACGGTCAATCTCCCCACGGTGTATTGACCCAGCGCCCTGGCACGCTGAGCAACGACTTCTTCGTCAACCTGCTGGACATGGGTATCGCGTGGACGCAGACCTCGGAAACCGCCAATACCTTCGAGGGGCGTGACCGTGAAAGCGGCGAGCTGAAGTGGACCGGTACCCGCGTTGACCTGGTGTTCGGTTCCAATTCCCAGTTGCGAGCCCTGGCGGAGGTCTATGCCCAGGACGACGCCCAGGAGATGTTCGTGAAGGAGTTCATCGCCACCTGGGACAAGGTCATGAACCTGGACCGCTTTGATCTCAAGGCCTGAGTCCATCCCTGGAGCCACCGCCTCGGTGGCTCCCTGTTTTCACCCAGCCCCCTTAACGCCCCGGCATCGGCGGCCGGATCGCTGCCAATCGTCGGGCCACATCATCCGGCCCTCTTTCTCGTGCAAAAGCAGAGCGAAACTCCTTCTATTCCTGTATGATGAGCGCCTTTATTTCCACCCGGCTTATCAGAGAGCGCTATGAACACTGACTTAAACCTCTACAGAAACATCGGTATCTTCGCCCACGTTGATGCCGGGAAAACCACTACTACCGAGCGTATTCTCAAGCTGACCGGTCGTATCCACAAGCTTGGCGAAGTTCACGAAGGCGAATCCACTACTGACTTCATGGAACAGGAAGCCGAGCGCGGTATTACCATTCAGTCGGCAGCCGTTAGTTGCTTCTGGAAAGGCTATCGCTTCAACGTCATCGACACCCCCGGCCACGTTGACTTCACAGTAGAAGTGTATCGTTCGCTGAAAGTACTCGACGGCGGCATCGGCGTATTCTGTGGTTCCGGCGGCGTTGAGCCCCAGTCCGAAACCAACTGGCGCTACGCGAACGAATCGAAAGTATCGCGTCTGATCTTCGTCAACAAGCTGGACCGTATCGGTGCCGACTTCCTGCGCGTTACTGCCCAGGTCGAGAAAGTACTGGGTGCCAAGCCCCTGATCATGACCCTGCCGATCGGCCGTGAAGACACCTTCTCCGGCGTCGTCGATTTGCTGACCCGCAAGGCTTACATCTGGGACGCCTCTGGCCAGCCCGAGAACTACGAGATCACCGACATCCCCGCCGACATGGTCGATGACGTCGAGAAGTACCGTAGCGATCTGGTCGAGACTGCCCTGGAAATGGACGACGACCTGCTGATGGCTTACATGGAAGGCGAAGAAGCCTCCAACGAAGAGATCATGCGCTGCATCCGCAAGGGTACGCTGGAACTGGCCTTCTTCCCGACCTACTGCGGTTCTGCGTTCAAGAACAAGGGCATGCAGCTGCTGCTCGACGCCGTGGTCGACTACTTGCCTGCGCCGCACGAAGTCAACCCGCAGCCGCTGACCGACGAGGAAGGCAACCCGAACGGCGAGCACGCCATCGTTTCCGAAGACGAGCCCTTCCGCGCCCTGGCGTTCAAGATCATGGACGACCGTTTCGGCGCCCTGACCTTCTGCCGTATCTACTCCGGCAAGCTGAACAAGGGTGACACCATCCTCAACTCGTTCACCGGCAAGACCGAGCGCGTAGGCCGCATGGTTGAGATGCAGGCCAACGAGCGTAACGAACTGAGCTTCGCCACAGCTGGTGACATTATTGCCATCGTCGGCATGAAGAACGTGCAGACCGGTCACACCCTGTGTGATCCCAAGCACCCCTGTACTCTGGAAGCAATGGTCTTCCCCGAGCCCGTAATCTCCATTTCGGTCACCCCGAAGGACAAGGGCTCTACCGAGAAGATGGGCGTTGCGATCGGCAAGATGGTTGCAGAAGATCCGACCTTCCGTGTTGAAACCGACATCGATTCCGGCGAAACCATCCTCAAGGGCATGGGCGAACTGCACCTGGACATCAAGGTCGACATTCTGCGTCGTACCTACGGTGTGGATCTGGTTGTAGGTCAGCCTCAGGTAGCCTACCGCGAAACCATTACCCGCGAAGTGGAAGACAGCTACACCCACAAGAAGCAGTCGGGTGGTTCCGGTCAGTACGGTAAGATCGACTACGTCATCAAGCCCGGCGAGCCGAACACCGGCTTCACCTTCAAGTCATCGGTTGTGGGCGGTAACGTTCCGAAGGAATACTTCCCGGCGATCGAAAAGGGCTTCAACTCGATGATGGGCATTGGTCCGCTGGCTGGCTTCCCTGTGCTGGACGTGGTTGTCGAGCTGAAGGACGGTGGATACCACGCCGTTGACTCCTCGGCCATCGCGTTCGAAATCGCGGCCAAGGGCGCCTTCCGCCAGACCATGCCGAAGGCCGGTCCTCAGCTGCTCGAGCCGCTGATGAAGGTCGACGTGTACGCTCCGGAAGATCACGTGGGTGACGTCATCGGCGACCTGAACCGTCGTCGCGGCATGATCCTGGGTCAGGAAATCAGCGCCACTGGCGTACGCGTCAAGGCCGATGTACCGCTGGCAGAAATGTTCGGCTACATCAGCACCCTGCGTACCATGACCTCAGGCCGTGGCCAGTTCTCCATGGAGTTCGCTCACTACGCGCCCTGCCCCGCTAACGTGGCAGAGACCGTAATCGCGAAAGAGAAGGAAAAGAAAGCGGCCAAGTAAGCAACAAGGCCTCTCTCGAAAACGCCCCGTCGGCTTCCTGCCGACGGGGCGTTTTTTTATGCCCGGCTTATGGACCCCGGAATCAATGATCCCCTGGCCTCACTCTGACCTCGCGCAGGCAAATTGCCGTGAGAATTGCCGCTGCCAGCATGATGGCGGCGCCAATCAGGGCGTTGGCATGCAGCGCTTCGGCGAAGGCGCTCTGGACGACCACAAGCAGTGACTCGGCCAGGGCCGGCGACAGTTGCTGAGCAATACCCAGGGCACCCCCCAACGTATCAGTCGCGATCTCGATCTGCTCGGAATCCAGCCCCGGTGGCATGCGGCCCTGCATGTAGGTCCGGTATATCGCAGCACCGACACTGCCGATCACCGCAATGCCCATCGCCATACCCAGCTCGGTCGCCGTTTCCGACGTCGCTGCCGCTGCACCGGTCTTCTCCGGCGGTACCGAGCTGATCACCAGATCGGTCCCGAGGATCATCATCGGCATGACCCCGACGCCAAGCAGTATGGTGCCAAGCACCATCCAGCCGACGCCACTGGCGCCCTCGATCATCAACAAGGCCACGAATCCGAGCACCGCTATGGCCAGCCCACCGCTGACCAGCCAGGAGGGCTGCAGCCAACGCGACATCCGGGGTACCAGCAAGGAGGCAATGGTCTGCAGGATAGCCGACGGCAGCATCACCACGCCCGCCGCCAGGGCGCTGTAGCCCATGACACCTTGCAGGTACTGAAAAATCAGCAGCCAGGCACCGGACAGCGCCAGAATGGACATAAGCATGGCCACGACCGAGACCGTGAAGGTGCGGCGGCGGAACAGATCCATGTCCAACATGGGGTCGGCAAGACTGCGCTGGCGACGCACAAAGGCTGTACCCACCGCGAGCCCCAGCAGCCCGGCGGCCACCGCCAGCAGATTCAGCCCGTCCCGAGCCATGTCCTTGAGCCCGAAAATCACCAGCAACAGGGCGCACACGCAGAGCAGTGCGCTGGTCAGATCCAGCCGGCCGGCCTGTTCATCGCGGAATTCTGGCAGCAGGAACGGCCCCGCCACCAACAGCAGCACCATGACCGGAACGGCCAGCAGGAACACAGCCCCCCACCAGAAGAATTCCAGCACGATGCCGCCAATCAGCGGTCCGATTGCCGTGCCAACGATAAAGCCGGTCATCCACACGGTAATCGCCAGCGTTCGCTCGTGGGGCACATGGAACATGTTGCGGATGAGTGACAGCGTGGAAGGCATCAGTGTCGCCCCCGCCACACCGAGCAATGCGCGCGTCGCGATCAGCATCTCGGAGGATGTCGCAAAGGCAGCAGCAATGGAGGCCAGTCCAAAGGCAAAGGCGCCGATCAGCAGCAGTCGGCGTCGCCCGATCCGATCGCCCAAGGTACCCATGGTGATAAGAAACCCGGCCACCATGAACCCGTAGATGTCGAGTATCCACAACAGTTGCGCACTACTTGGTTGCAGGTCGGCGCTCAGTTGCGGCGCAGCCAGGTGCAGTACCGTCATGTCCAGGGCCAGCAGCAGCGTCGGCAGTACCAGTACGGCAAGCCCCCACCACTCGCGACGGCCGGCGGGTCGCCAGTTCAGGGGGTCGGTTGAATCGTTGGTGGTCATTCACGGCTCCGCAGGCAATCGATTCTTATACTCCCAGGGGTGAGGGGTCGCAAGGTACAGTCGGGCACGCTTGTTGTAACCACTCAAGAACCATGGATGGTAGACCAAAGACTCATTTGCGCTTCAAGCCGCCAGTTCCATACTGGAAGCCAAACCTCCCGGTTGCACCCTGCAGCTCCGGCGGTTTGGCCAAGGACGAGAGCCATGCTGACCAAGACCAATAACAATATTCTCTGCCTGATTGTTCAGATTGCCTTGCTGGCCGCAGCGATCTTTCTTGCGGGCCCCGACTCGCTCTGGTTTGTGCTTCCCCTCGTAGTGCTGCCATGGCTGACCCTGCTGCGCCAACCGGCCCCGGCACCCGAGGGCAATACAGATGCCCTTGCCGAACTGGCCAGGCGACTTTCACGCTCAACGTGCCGCAACGCCATTGCAGCGGCAGAGGTCTCCTACTCCGTAGAACAATTGGCGGGGCGCATCTCGTCGCAACTGGCCGCGACCACCCAGGCTGCCAGCAATGCTGGCGCGATCGCCCATCAGGTCGAGCAAACTGCCGGTTATGCTGACGATGCTGATCAGGCTGCCGAAGTGGCGCTGGCAAGTAGCACGGCGGGCAAACAGGCTCTGGAGCACACCACCGCTCTGATGCAGCAACTCGCGGAGAAGGCCCGGGACAGCCTTGAGTTGCTCACCCAGCTCAATGAGCGGTCGGCCAAGATCGTTCAGGTCACCCAGGTAATCGAGGGCATCGCCAGTCAGACCAACCTGCTCGCCCTCAATGCCGCGATCGAGGCAGCAAGAGCCGGCGAAATGGGCCGGGGTTTTGCGGTGGTGGCGGATGAGGTGCGTGCACTGGCCAGCCGCACCAGCCAATCGACCTCTGAGGTCTCCTCCATTATCGACGAAATGCACCGCCAGGCTGGCCGCGTGACCGAGAGCATTAACGACCTGGCCGGCCAGATTCAACATGGTGTTGAATTGATCAACCAGGCGGACCAGCAACTGGGAGGCATCAGCCTGCAGGGTAACGCGGTCAAGCAGGCGACCGGACTGATAGCCCAAAGCAGTGGAGAAAATCGCGATCAGCTGGGCAGCCTGTCAACCGCCGTTGAACAGGTGCGCGTCGACCTGGCCGGCAGCGATGCGCAAACGCGCCTGCTGGGCAAGGAGGCGGGGCATCTGGTCGCCATCGCTGAACAGGTAAGCGAGATGCTGGCTGAAGTCGCCCTGGATCCGTATCACCAACGCTGCTTCGAAGCGGCTCAGGCGGCAGCCCGGATCATCGAGCAACGCTTCGAAAATGATATCGATAAGGGTGCGATCAGCCTTGAGCGGCTGTTCGACACCACGCTCAAACCCATCAACGGGACCCGGCCGCAGCAATACACCAGCGCCTTTGACGAGTACACCGACAAGGTGCTGCCGGCGATCCAGGAGCCGCTATTAAAGGATAATTCTGCACTGGTGTATGCCATCGCAACAACAATTGCCGGCTATGTGCCGACGCACAATAACGCCTTCTGCGCACGGCCCAACGGTGAGCTGCAGCATGACACGCAGCACTGCCGCACCAAGCGCCTGTTCAATGATTCCACGGGCAGCCGCTGTGGTAGTCACGAGAAGACCTTGCTATTGCAGACCTACAAACGTGACACCGGCGAGATCATGCACGATCTCTCGGTGCCCATCAGGATAAAAGGACGGCATTGGGGAGGACTGAGACTGGGCTATCGCCCGGAAACTCAGATCTGAGACTGCAGGTAGTTTTCCAGACCGATCATCTTGATCAGTCGCAGCTGCTGCTCCAGCCAGTAGGCATGGTCCTCTTCGGTATCAGCCAGCTGGACCTCGAGAATCTCGCGGGTGGTGTAGTCCTTGTGCTTCTCGCACAGGGCAATGGCCGCAGCCAGGTTATCCCGCACTTCGTATTCCAGGCGCAGATCAGAGGCGAGCATATCAGGCACGTTGTAGCCTGGATGGATCGCATCAGGCGTCATGTCGGGCCGGCCTTCCAGAAACAGAATACGCTTGAGAATGGCGTCAGCGTGCTGCGTCTCTTCTTCCATCTCGTGGTTGATACGGTCATAAAGCTTGCTGTAGCCCATGTCTTCGTAAAGACGCGAGTGAAGAAAATACTGATCGCGCGCACCAAGCTCACCGCGCAGCAGTGAAATGAGGCAGTCGATGACCTCCTGGTTGCCCTTCATACAATAATCTCCACAGTTGCTTTGCGCTCAATAACCAATAGCACAATTGTGCCCCAGCGCGCGCTCAATTGCTATCTGAAGGACACGGAAAACCCATTACTAACAATGATTTATATTGGCTGTTATCTTAGTTTGAAGAAAAACAATTAATATTCTCATCCAAGTATTGTGCAACTTCTTGCGCATATATCCTGTTGATCCCAATAGTCTTTCTTGCATTGCCGCGCCTTCGTTTTTTGCCGCCTGGTTCACATCATTGGACTGATCGATCTGCGATAATCTGCGCGCGGCCAGGTATGGCCGGACCCTTATGGCTCTAGCTGACAAGGAACAACGGATGTTCGCCCCCGCCAACACGGCCGCCTTTACACTCGATATCCCCGGCATTATTCATGATTTCAAGGTGCTGTCCTTTACCGGCACCGAAGCCATCAGCCAGCCCTACCGCTTCCAGCTGGAACTGGTCAGCGAACGGCCTGATCTGGACATCGAAGCACTGTTACAGCAGCCGGCGTTTTTCACTTTCGCCGGCCAGGGCAAGGGCATCCATGGTCTGATCCACCGCGTCGCCCAGGGCGACGCCGGCAAGCGGCTGACGCGCTATCACATCGACCTGGTGCCGCACCTGGCTTATCTCGGTCATCGCACCAACCAACGCATCTTCCAGCATCTGTCAGTGCCCGAGATCATCAGCCGTGTATTGGCTGATCACGGCATCCAGGCCGATGCCTACCGCTTCCAGCTCAACAGCGAATATCCGCAGCGGATCTACTGCACCCAGTACGACGAAACCGACCTGCATTTCGTCCAGCGTCTATGCGAAGAAGAAGGCATTCATTACCATTTCGAACACGACATCGATAACCACCTGCTGGTATTCGGTGACGACCAGACCGGCTTCCCCCAGCTGGATCGCCCCACGGCTTACATTCAGGACAGCGGCCTGGTCGCCGACGAGCCGGTGATCAAGCGCTTCGCCATGCGCATCGAAACCCGCCCCAGCCGCGTCACGCGCCGGGACTACGATTTCGAAAAGCCGCACCTGCTGATGGAGGCTGCACACAAGGCCGAGCAGGCAATTGAAGGCGAAGAACAGCCAATACCGCTGCCCGACCTGGAAGACTACGACTACCCCGGCCGCTTTACCGAACGCGCCCGCGGCAAGCAGTTGGCCAAGCGCAGTCTGGAACGCCACCGCAGCGACTACCGTCTGGCTGAAGGTAAGAGCGATGTACCGACCCTGGTCACTGGACACTTTCTGACCCTGTCAGAGCACCCGCGCACCGAGTGGAACGACCTTTGGCTAGTGGTCGGTATCCAACACGAGGGCAAGCAGCCCCAGGTACTGGAAGAGTCCGTCACCAGTGATGTGAAAGACACGGATGGTTTCACCCAGGGCTACCGCAACCAGTTCACCGCCGCGCCATGGGACGTGCACTATCGCCCGCAGCTCGACCATCCCAAGCCAAAGGTACTTGGCACCCAGACCGCCGTGGTGACCGGCCCAAAAGGGGAAGAGATCCACTGCGACCAGTACGGGCGCATCAAGGTGCAGTTTCATTGGGACCGCGAAGGCCAGGGCGACGAGCGCACCAGTTGCTGGCTGCGCGTCGCCTCCACCTGGGCCGGCAACCAATATGGCGGCATCGCTATCCCAAGGGTCGGTATGGAGGTGCTGGTTACCTTCCTCGAAGGCGACCCGGACCAGCCCCTGGTCACCGGCTGCCTGTACCACAAGACCCATCCGGCCCCCTACGAACTACCCGCCAACAAGACCCGTAGCGTGTTCAAGACGCTCAGCTCACCCGGCGGTGGTGGCTACAACGAACTACGCATCGAAGACAAGAAAGACCAGGAGCAGATCTACATCCACGCCCAGCGTGACTGGGACGAGAACATAGAAAACGATCAGAAGATTCGCGTCGGCAACGAGCGCCACGACCGCGTAGAAGCCAACAGCTACACCGAACTGCTAGCCGAAGAACACCACACCACTCATGCCGACCGAAAAACCGAGATCAAGGCCAACGACCATCTCACGATAGGCACCAACCAACACGTCAAACTCGGCACCGCCCAGCTCCTCGAAGCCGGCGAAGAAATCCACCTCTCCAGCGGCATGAAAGTCGTGCTGGATGCCGGCAGCGAGATCACGTTCAAGGTCGGCGGCAGCTTTGTGAAGCTGGATCCGAGCGGAGTCACAATGGTTGGGCCGAGCGTCAATATCAATGCGGGTGGGAGTCCCGGTTCGGGAAGTGGAGCGGCGCCGGTGCTGCCAGGGGATGTATTGGCGGCTGATAGTGATGTGGCGGGCGGGTTACTCGCCCCCGCACAACGCCAAGCGCTTCAGAAGGGCGCGCCGCTATGCGCTATTTGCAACGAGCCACCAGAGACTGAAGGCTAAACAATGAGTACGCAGTATCTCTTGTTGGATGGTGTCCTCTATGACCAAGCGCTCATACGCTTGTATAGCCGCGATGAGGATCTGGAAATAGAGCCACTGTACGCAGGAACACCCTGGCAGGACGTAGCCGACCTCGGACCGATTTTGATTAAGCCCGGCGCCCGCTCCTCGCTGATGAGCGAATTCGAGAACACAGTTGAGTGGCAAACCTCCGCCGCCATGATTACAGCTAACGCTCCCATGATTGAGGTCGCTCAACACCTGCGAAAACTCAATAAGGTGAAGGATGTAATTGGCAGTGAAAGCCTGCTGCGCTACGCCGACCCGCTGGTTACATGGTTCTGGCTGAACAGCTATAGCCCTGCAGGACTCAGACGCATTTTGGGCCCAATCAACGAGTGGCGACTGGCAGCACCAAGCCCCTTATGGCTGCCCCACGAGAAGATCAACTGGCATGTATTCAATAGCCCCGCCGCTGCCGACTCTGACCCGATTGAGCGCCTGGCCCAAGCTCAAATGGATGGACTCGAGCTAGCCTACAAGTGGCAGTTAAAAGAGCGGCTTTACAATTGGTTAAAAGCAAACCAGCCAAATGATCTGGCGCGCGTTACCAGCGTACATACAGAAGACTGGCTGAACGAACGGCTGAGCAGTGCAGATGCATTTGGTTTAACCAGCGAACGCAGTATTGCCATCTGGTGCGCATTGAGTCTGTGCCATGGCAACCAATTTGCTGTAACGGATGACGGCGCTTACCGACTTTGGTTGAAAGACCAGGACGCAAAGCAACTGCCCACCGCCGACCAGCGACTGCAACAGTACTATCAGGAATCAGTGTGAGAATGGATAAGGGATTACCAAGACCATGACTATGTTGCAACAGGATAGCGCGACCAAAGATAGCCTCAAAGCCAGCTTTGAAGACAAACCCGTCTGCGTCACTGGGCAGTGTCCGCTGCAGCAACAGGAAATTGCCATCTTTCCCGTACGTTACGCCATCGACGAAGCATCAGAAAATTCGGATGAACCAGGCCCGAACCCCATACCGGCAGAATGGCAGGGCCACCAATCCCTACCCCAACTGCACAAGCGAACCTACACCCTTCGTCAACTGCGTGACGGATGGCTCTACGTCATAAACCGTACCACCAACATCCTTGATGAATATCAGGTAAACGGAGCAAGCTTCAGCAAGATCTCTGGTGGCGACGGGGAAGGAGGAATGCCTTCATGCGGCGCAGGTACAAATTACCTCCTCTACCCTCGCGATAGCGAACTGTTGCTGGCCTACTCCAGTGTCCAGTGGACGCCCTACACTCGAGAGCGGATGGCCGATCCTGAGCTTCAATCCATCTGGATGCGCCCGCTGGATCTTGCCAGCTATATACGCACCCTGGCAGCACCTCATTGTGCGTCCCTCACGCAACTGGCAGATAACGTTGCAGATATCGATAAAGGCCAAGCCAAAGCCGGGCAGCGCTTTGATAGCACCACAACACCGAGTGAAGCACAGGATAGCGAGACGCCATTCAAGGCTGTGCTCGGTAGCGATACGATTCTTGGCAGCGTTCCTGACCAGGATTCAGCCTTGTTCATAGCCCTGGATGATAACCTCGGCATGCTTGATGACCTGAGCATGCAGGCAGCGGGACCTTCTTTAGAACTTGCGCAGTTCGAGTCCGAGCACATACATCGCCTGACGATAGCCGAGAACGTCGAACTGCTGGCCGGAGTGGACTTCACCGAGCTTGAATCACAAGTGGGCTTGAGCCCAGAAGAGTTCCAGCAGTTCAAACAGAAAGCCCAAGATTATCTAACAGCCAAGCAGCAATATGCCGCTGATAGCCGCAAGCCAGGTGAATTCAGTAGCGTCGCATCGTCGGTAGCCTCCATAAAACTGGAGAACGAGCTGACTGCGGAGTACGGAGGCGCCTGTATCAAGCCACTCAACAAAATGGTAGAGCAATGGACCGCTCGATCAGAGCTCAGACATCAGGTACGTTTTGAGGAGGCACAACAGTATTCTGTCGAGAAGCGACAGGAGCTACTAGCCCTGCAGACCGAACTGACTCCAAGCCTTGAAGATCTGATCGTCTGGCTTAAGCACCTAGGTCCTGACCCTGTGTGCATATTTCATGATCAGACAGATGAAGATCAATGTCTCAGCCTGCTCACCAATGCCGACGCCTGGCTGAGCTTTCTGAGCCAGGACGAAAAAACTCAGAAATGGTTTATCGGCGACTATGCCGCCCCTCAAACCTTACTGGGCCTAGCGATATACAACTTTGACTCAGAACTTTCCTCTGCCATAGAACAGATCGCAAACGAGTTTGTTGAAGAAGATGGCATTGACCTGGTGTCAGGCAGCTCGGTCGTAAAGCGAGGTGAGGAAATTTACAGCGCCTTGAGCAACGAGGTCATTCGCAACAGCAGGGTCTTCCAGAATCTGAGCCGGCCAGCTCAACAAGCTTTTGATACGTTGATAAATGTCGCCAGCAATAACTTCGAGAAGCTGTGGCAAGGGTTTGAGTACAAACTACTGCCAGCAATAAGCTCACGGCTAGGGCCAAAATGGCAGACTATCGGCTACATCGCCATCTCGTCCATGGTGCAAACCCAGGTCGACGTACTTGTTCCTGTTATTGAGAGAGACCAAAACTTCCCGGCAAAACGCGCCCGCTGGAAGCGTTCGGAATTGCAGCTGAATCGCCAGATTACCGCCCAAGAACGCGTAGCTCGGACGAGCCCCGCCGCCCATGAACGAAACGCAGCAACTAGGCATGTAAGGATTCTAAACAGTCAGTTGGCTGAACTGACCCGCGAGATGCCTAACGAGTTCAAGATCACATTGACCGAGGCGCGGCGAACGACAACGGAGCTCCAGCAACGCATAGAAGCAATCCAGACCCTTGGCCGAGCGGAACTAGCCGTCCAGATGGAACTCAAGGCTCGCGACTATATGGCTTACGTCAGAAGAGTCAACTCCTGGGTGGCGGACAACCTCAACGGTGGGTTTGGTGGGCTAATCACAGTCTTGAATATCTGGAACGTACATGCCGCCATGACTGCGGCAACGGCGGATGGAGAGTGGGGCCGGGAGGACGCTCTGAATGTAGGAAACATGGTGGCGACCATGTTGAGTGGTTTGACAGCGCTGACGTTGATGCCTATGTGGGCAAGGATGGCCCAGTTGGCGGGAGAAGCAACTGTGAAGCGTTCAACAGTACAGGGTCGCCTAGTTGACGTTGCGGCGAAGTACTGGCACAAAGGGCATGCTAACCACCTTGCTATGTTCAGGGTCTTCGCTGCCAGGGCAATTGCGATGTCGGGGTTTGCGGTCATTGCATCGGTAACAGAAGGCATGCAAGTCTGGGATGAAATTGGCAGAGCTCGAGCTACTGACGAAAAGATAGCAAGTAGCGCAAAGTTTTTTGCTGTGTTGGGTTTTGGCGCCGTCGGTGTGTACCAACTATTTGCTGGTATATTCGGTTACTTCGGCGGGGCAGCTGCTGGGGCCGTATTTGCTCCTTGGACGATCATCGCTGCAGCTGTATTCGGTGTTATTCTTTTAGTCTCCTCCATAGTTCTGGACAAGATAAAACGAGAAGGTTTCAAGCTTTGGCTGCACCGCAGCCGCTGGAGCAAGTCTGAACCGAACTATTGGCCAGATACTGAAGAGGGACATAAGGATGAAATGCGAGCTTTGCATGAGGTGCTAATGCGCCCTACCATTCTTTCGCAAACCCTCAAGAGAGACTCCAGCGACCGTTATAACCCTAATCGAGAGGGCGTTTGGTTAAAGCTGGTCCTGCCTCCAGATGTAGCGGGGCATAACATCGACATTCTCCCCATCATGGTCACTGAAGGCACTTGGTTTACTGAGGATCGACAAACATCCTACCGAGCAGGCATGTATTCCAGCTACTTTGCCGAAGGCAACTGGGTCACACTGGATCAGCTCGCTGAATGGGACTCGTTACACGTGCGAAGATATAGGCACCAATCCCCCGCACAGTATGATGCCAAAGACTGGCGGGTCTGGTTGGTCCACGTGCCGCGTACCAAAGGCATGGATAGAATGGAAGTTGAAATCCATTACCCGCCCTCCATGTTGCAGCGCCCCGATGGCAAGGGATATCGCTTTAGTATCGACCTCAATGGAATGCGCTCAGGTACGCTTCATGAGAACCCTTACGTTCATGGCGAGGCCACAGAGCCCAACGATAAAGTGGAAAGACTTGTAATAGATAGCATTCCTGCTCGTTCACGCAGTGTTTTTAACTTGGGAGTGATTTGATGCGACGCACTGGTTGGAGACAAACACCGGATTTGTCTCCAAAGATGGAGTGGAAGCACGCAAATGAGCCAACTGTAATGACTTGGACAGTGAAAGCAATAGATAGAAGCGTGGCGTTCTGGACAGTATTTTTTTTGCCGATGTTTATTATTCCGTTAATAGCTTTTATAGCCACCCTATTTGCCGGATTCAGCCTCTTGTCCTGGGGAGCCATATTCTGCTTTTCGTTCGTTCTTTTCCTTTACATCAAGGTTGGGCTGGAACGAACCGTTTTTGTGTATCGCGCAACGGATGAACATTTAGAAATATGCCAATGGCAGGATATCCCTGACATGGTGTTTACCTTTCTCCGTGTATTTCCGTTCGTAATAGTTGGTATTATCTTAATGTTGTTCATTACCGATCCAGGCCTGTCAATTGCAGCTCTCGTTGGCCCAGCACTCTTGGGCTTTCTGATGGCCTCCTTTGGCGCTGACCCAAACTACAAAGCCATGCACAAGAAATTTAGGCAACATGACTACCGGTGGGATAATGTGGATAGGGCAATGCTCGATTTAGACAAGAACCTGCTTGCTTTAAGCGTATCGGGCCCGAACGACGTTATCCAAGACCACGAAATCGATTTCAACAACCCAGACGACCATCGATATTTAATGCCCGTCTTTTTTCGCAAAGACCAGGAAGAAGCAGTACTTAACTTATTCAAAAACAAAATGCCGAGTAAAGCAACGACAGTAAGTGGGAATTATAAATATCTATTTTGTGGCTGACTCCACCCCTTGAAAGCGAAGGAGCCTTGCCCATTCGCCACCAAACTGGGTCTACGATGCTATACAACATGCGCGCTTTCGGCTGATCTTAAAAGTTATATTTCAACCTCACCGCTTACTGATTTTCAGTTAGGTATGGCGGTAGCGTGGCCAGTAAAAAGATAAAGCGCTCAACCATTCTCGAGCAAACCCTCAAAAGGGACTCAAGCGACCGTGACAATCCGAATCGCGGAGGCGTTTGGTTGAAGCTGGTATTACCTCCAGACGTAGCGGGACATAACATTAGCATTCATCCCATCATGGTCACAGAAGGCACTTGGTTTACTGAGGATCGACAAACATCCTACCGAGCAGGCATGTATTCCAGCTACTTTGCCGAAGGCAACTGGGTCACACTGGATCAGCTTGTTGAGTGGGACTCGCTTCACGTACGAAGATATAAGCATCAGCCCCCTGCGCAATACCAAGCCAGCGATTGGCGGGTCTGGTTGGTCCACGTGCCGCGTACCAAAGGCATGGATAGAATGGAAGTTGAGATTCACTATCCGCCGTCCATGTTGCAGCGCCCCGATGGCAAGGGATACCGTTTTAGTATCGACCTCAACGGAATGCGCTCAGGTACGCTTCATGAGAACCCCTACGTTCATGGTGAAGCCACAGAGCCAAATGACAAAGTCGAAAAGCTAGTGATAGACAGCATTCCTAGTCGTTCACGCAGCGTTTTTAACCTAGGAGTGATTTAATGCGACGTACAGGCTGGAAAAAAACGCCGGACTTGTCTGACAACATGGAGTGGAAGCATACAAACGAACCAGCCGTGATGACCTGGCCAGTTAAGGCGATTGATCGGAGCGTAGCGTTCTGGACAGTTTTTTTCTCACCACTACTCGTTATTCCATTAATAGCTTTAATTGCGACCCTATTTTACGGCTTCAGCCTTCTCTCCTGGTTATCGATATTTGGCTTTCATTTCTCACTATTTCTATATATTAAAATCGGACTGGAGAGAACCGTTTTTGTATATCGAGCGACAAGCGAACGCTTAGAGCTTTGTCATTGGCAAGATATTCCTGATATGGTTTTCACCTTTTTACGTGTATTTCCTTTTGTGATAGTGGGCATCGTTCTGATGCTTTTTGTTAACGACCCCGGCCTTTCAATTGCCGTTTTAGTTGGCCCAGCACTGCTGGGCATCCTTATCGCTTCATTTGGTGCAGACCCCAACTACAAAGCCATGCACAAAAAATTCGGTACCGATGAATTCAAATGGTCAGACATCTCCCAAGCACTACTTGATGAGAAAAAAGGAATGCTAGCGCTGAGTGTCGAGGGGCCCACCAAAGCGAAACCCAATGAAGAAATTGATTTGAACAATCTCGCAGACCATTTTTATCTTTATCCGACCTATTTTCATAAAAATCACCAAGAAGACGTCGTAAAGCTATTTAGAGAAAAAATTTCAAACAACGTCCCTATGGTTAATGGCAACTATAAGTTTATGTTTTGCGGATAATTCCAGTTCCACAGACAAAAAGAATTTACGAAAGGACCTGTCTTAGTCCGCGTAGTTATATGGCAATATTCGCTTCGTAGCACTCCTAAGGGATTACGGACAACTGGGATCTACGGACAATTGGGTAATTGAACAGAGTGAATATCGTCAGTTATGAATTCATCCGTGAAAGATAATTTTTTTTATGCAGCCAGTGCTTATGACTCAAGATCGGTTCCGCCGCAGCCTTCCCATAAATGGCCGGAAGACGCAAATCGATCTAATATGCGCCGCACTCAACTGCACTGGGGCAATTACGCCAATCTGCAGCCTTGGCAGATAGTTGATGTGCAACTGCACGCCGAAGAGCACACATTTGCAGAGCGAACGGGTGAGTGTGAGCTGTATTGCAATAACCAGCGCTGGCGATTCGAGAATCTAAATAAAGTTCTTATTTTGATTCCTTTCATGAAATATCTCTGTTTGTTTATGATTCCTTGGATTTTATGGATAATTATAGGCGGCCCGGTAATTTCAGAGAGCGTGAGTAGTTCGCTAGCATTAGCCATTCCCGTCGTAGTGTTCGGTGTCTTTATTATCGGCGTAAGCGGCTGGCTCTACTGGGAGAAAAGCTTTAAGAGCTATTTAATCCAGAGTGGCGCTTGTGTCGGTACGGCGTTAATCTTTACGGGGTTTCATTATGGTATATCTGGTAGTTTTTTTTCTAATGACGGCTTCAATTTCTTGTGGATGTGCGCATGGATGGCCCTCTCCATCTTCATGGGCGTAGTCGGTTTCGACTTTCTTCTTGATCTATATCTACGGTTATTCAAATACGATGGCAGCGAATTCAACCGTCATACGGGTATGGTGACTATCGCTCGCCGGTTTCGTAAGCCCTTCGTGGCGCCATTCTATGAATTCGATGCGACCATGGAACTTAGGCCCGGCCCACATGGCAGTGGCGGCATGGCGTTGTGGCTACATCACCGTTATGCCGACTGTGAGATATTCCTGGGAGGAAAGCTTCACCCGTTGGGTTTGACGCCAGAAGAGGCCATGGCGTGCTGGGACACCTTGCAGCGCTACATGGACATAAGCCAACCTCTACCAGACATGCCTGTTCTGGAGCAGTTTCGTAATCAGGATCCGGTGACCGCCGCGTTTGACCTCCAAAGCAAGCGGGACCCACGACGCTGGCGCGATATATCGTACTCCGCATGGGAAGCTCGCGAGCAGCAGGTGTCTATGAAACGCAACCGAGATTATTCCTGGCAACAGCATCCCTGCATCCTACAAGCCAGAATCGACCCCAATCTGAGCATTGAGACCTACTACCGGCAACAGGAGGCCAAGGGCATCCACGCCACCCCTAAAGCCGATGATTTCGATAATATCCATCGCCCTTAAATACGGCTTTGGCAAGGCCTGAAACCGCCGATGGATCCCCGCCTTCGCGAGGATGACGTTTTGGGGGAGCTTGGGCGTTTGATTGGAGCGCCGTACTTCCCGTTAATCACTCGTTCAGCACCACGCGAAAAAGACTTTGCAACGACTGATCGAACATTTTGGGCAGATCAAGAAACCCATGCTGTCACGGGAGCCGCCGGCTGATGACCCCACCCAACTATGCTGCAACATCGTATTCACCCGCCAACTTGCAGCGGCAGCCACCAGGCAAGCCTCGCTCAGGGCTAAAACGTCTTACCGGTCAGCGCTTACCTTGGGGTGATACCCAGGAGATAGTGCCGAATAGCTTTATGACCCCAGGACCGTCAAGCCTGCGCCACTTGGAAAGCGTACGGATAAAGCGAGACCAGGAGTTAGCCAAAGGCACCTATAAACCAGCTCCTCTGGAGCATGTAGATTTTCATGATCGGTGCGATCATGCACATTACCGACATGCTCCTTGGGCGGCCAGGTCCCATTTTTGGCTCTATCTAGCTACTTTCGGTAAGGGAGGATTCTTCCTGTTTCTTATCTTCGGTACTATATCTGCAGCGTTAATAGGTTTCGTTTCGTCCAGTGGCTTTATTGGCAGCTTCTGGGAGTCACTCCAAACTTTGGTACTCGTATCCCTCTTACCATGCCTAGCTCTCTGGGGCTTCGCCTCCCTGGTAATTCACAAACTCCCCTGCCTCTGGGCAAAACCCGGCAAAGGCCCCAAATGGGAGCTAAACCGGCGCACCGGCATGATCACCGTCTTCAAATACACACGTAAGGAGGCAACCGAGCACTGCGCGCCCTTCCATGAATTCGACGCCTATATCAACACCACACCCGATCGTCAGGGCTTGCCGATGAACGTGCTCAGCCTGGAGCACCGCTACTCGGATATCAGCATCCATTTTGGTGATATTCAGCCGCCTGGCCCCACCGTCGGCCAGCCTCTCGCACTGTGGGATTTCATTCAGAACTATATGGACACCAGCCATCCACTGCCGGATGCACCACTGTTCGAAGAGCACCGCCACAACGACCCAACCACCGTTGAACACGACAAGGCGACCGGGCGCAACCCGCGCTATTGGATCGATATGAGTGACGAGGATTTCAAACAAGCGCAAAGCAGGATGCAGGCTCGGGCGGATACTCTAAACACCCTCACCCGCCCGAACCTGATGGCGCAATTTGTGGAGTACAACTGAGCAGTGTATGGCTGAAATAGAGTCGTACTTGACCAAGATTGAGGCAAGACCTGAAACCGCCAATGGATCCCCGCGTTCGCGAGGATGACGTTTGGGGCGAGTGCGGTGCGCGTTGGTAATACGCTATCTCCTTATTCGGTCGCGCGAAAAGCGAAGCCCGATGAAGCACCTACTGGCTGATAGAGACCACGGAATTCCAGGTATGACGACGCATGAGAAATTCTCAACTTATGGACCTGGTGCTTTTGGTGTAAACCGCGTTCCCACAATGGCGCCTGCCAAAGAAGAACACTCTGGCTTAATGGATCGTCCGCTTGCTTGGGGACACTATGTGGGCCTCGATTCCGCTGTGGAAACAGATCACCAATTTGAAGCCGAACTTCATACCACCTACGAGCGGCAGGAACGCGATGGACGGAAAAAGCAGATCTTCTGTGATGCTGAAAGGTGGAATTTCGAGAGTGTAAGTCGTTTACCGTACTTTCTTTTCATTTTGAAATTGATGTGCTTTATGTTTCCTTTTTATATATGGGGAGTTGAAATAGCCGTCGTTGTTGATGGCTCTTTAGCAATAGCATTTGCTAGCGTCCTGCTCGCGATAATATCACTTACACTATTTAATAACCGGCAGAGCTATGCGTTTATACTAATGGCAAGTTGCGCCCTTCTCACTGCCGCCGCCATCGCCTGGAACCAAAACGCCCTCTGGGGCTATTGGGCAGATCAAACAGCCTTTTGGCTCGGCATGATCCTGTTCGGTATCGCGCTATTCGGCGCTGATGCCCTCCTCTGGCTCCATGCCCGCTTCTACACCCATGACGGTAGCGGCTTTAACCGCCGGGATGGCACGCTGACTATCGCGCGACGCTTCCGCAAGCCTTTCGTAGCGCCTTTCTATGAATTCGACCCTTATGTCCAGCTTCAGGTCACCCCGCACGGCGGGCATGACTATGTGTTGTGGTTGCGGCACCGCTATACCAGTACATCCGTTTGCCTGGCCACCAAGCTGCACAGCCTGGGCCTGGACAAACCGAATATTCTGGCTTTTTGGGATACGTTGCAGCGCTATATGGATGTGGACGAGCCGCTGCCTGACTTACCCATTCTGGAGCAGACCAGGCATCTGGATCCGGTAACAGCGGCGCACGACCGAGCGCATAACAGACCGACCCGTCGCTGGCGTGATATGGATGTGAAAACCTGGCGACGCACGGAAGCGCGCGAACTCAGACAGAGGCTTGAAGCCTACCCGTGGCAGCAGGAGTCTTGCATATTGCGGGAGAGAATTGATCCTGCGCTCACCATCGAAGCGTATTACCGCAGGCAGGAAGCCAAGGGGATCAAGGCTACGCCCAAGGGCGATGACTTCGATAATATCCATCGTCCGTGAGTACGGCTTTCGCAGGGCCTGAACCCGCCAATGGATCCCCGCGTTCGCGAGGATGACGTCTCTGGGGGAGCGTGGGGCGTTTGATTGGGGGTCTCTTTTCCTTTAATCGCTCATTCGAACCAAGCGGGAAAGGTTAGCCCGTTTAAATTCGTCTTAGTGCTCGCCAGTCGTCGTGGGCCGACCTTTCGCCTTGTCTGCTGCGTCATACCGCTTGCAGATGGCACCGCGACGCAACCAACGGCAACGAATGCGGTTCTTTGAAGGATGGTCTGCGTTGGCATGGTTCATGGTCGATCTCCTGGCGGTGGGGAATGATCCCCTTGACCGATACAATGCCAAGCCGCACGTTAAGACGGGGTTAACGTCTGCAAAAAGATTTCGACCTTTCGTCCCGATGCCACCGGCTGGTTGATATAGCGCCAGCCGAGCTTCTCGGTAAAGCGCTCGGTCAGCTTCAGCCCGAGACCAAAACCGCTTTCGCTGGCCGCTTCTTCATCCTCGTTCAGGCTGTTGACGATCGTCACCTCCCCGCCGCGCTGGACGATACTCACCGTGCCACTTCGCGTGTGCTGAAAGGCATTGCGGATCAGATTGCCGAGCACGATCCGGGTGGGCGCATCCGGCAGGTGCAGTTCAGCAGGCTCCAGATCCAGCGCCAGTTCGACCGGGTGGCCCTGCAACAGATAGCGCAGGCCCTCTACCAGCTCGCGAATCAGCTCATCGACGCGCAGGTCCTTGCTTGGATGCGACGAGGCGTCATCGCGGCCAAGCCACAGCAGTGTTTCGGTCACGTCCTTCATGGTCAAACTGGCGCGGTCGATGCGGTTGATGATCTCGATTTCCCGCGGATCGGCGGCCGGGCCACTGGCCGACTGGATCTTGCGCAACAGCTCCAGGTTGGCCCGTACCACGCTAATGGGTGTGCGCAGCTCGTGGCTGGTATGACTGAGAAAGACCTGTTCACGCTCAAGCCCCTGCTGGGCCGAGGTCAGACTGGCTCTGACCAGCTCGGCAAAATGGTTCAGCTCGGGGTAGACAAAATCCGGCACCGGCTCGCTCAGGTTGCGTTCAGTCAGGCCTGCGGCCCAGTTGCCCAGGGCAGTGATGGGCCGCGATACCCGCCGCCACAGCAAGCCGACGGCCAGGGCGATGAGAAAGGCGGTACCCAGTCCGATCAGTGTCAGATTGATCAGTCGATTCTGCGCCGGGGAGATCACCTGCCCCGCTCCGCTGGGCAAGGGCGCCAGTTGCTGAGTCACAAAGCGATCACCGGCGGGCGTTTCCTGCCGCACCGCGAAGTACAGTCTGGCCTGGGGTTCACCTTCATTGGCGTATACCTTGTACAGCACACCCGATTGCTGCGGGGCCTGGGCGAAGGCATCACGAATGAATGCCGGTTGCTGCTCCCAGGTCCGGGTGACGATGTACTCCTCCCTGGGGGCGGGAATGCCCAGCTCGAAGGCGACGGTTTGCATGCCGGCGCGGCCAAGTTGGCCAGCGACGATATTGTCCATGCCGCTCATGTAGGAATGGGCAGAGAGCAAGGTGTAGCCGGTGACCAGACCGATACCCAGGGTCAGCACGGTCAACAGTGCCAGCCATTTCAGGCCCAGCAGACGCATCATGGCGCGGCATCCCGTATGGCGAAGCCATAACCCGCCACGGTATGCAGCAGGTGCTGGTCGAAGTCTCCGTCTATGGCCTTGCGCAGATGGTGCATGTGCACCTTTAGAGCATTGCTGTCGGGCACGTCGTCACCCCAGATCGCCTGTTCCAGCTTTTGCCTGGGCACAGCGGCGGGCGACGCACGCAGCAGATGTTCCAGCAACTTCCAGCCGGTGGGTGAGATCTTCAGTGCGTTACCCTTGCGGCTGGCCTCGTGGGCAGTCAGGTCAATGCGCAGGTCAGCACATTGCAGGATCTTTGCCTGGCCGCTACGCCGACGCGTCAGCGCAACCACGCGCACCACCAGTTCCTGCAGCTCGAAGGGCTTGACCAGAAAATCGTCGGTACCGGCCTGAAAGCCAGCCAATTTGTCATTGAGCTGGTCGCGGGCTGTCAGCATCAGGATGGGCACGTCATTGCCATCGGCACGCAGACGTTCGCAAACACTGATACCGTCCAGTCTCGGCAGATTCAGGTCCAACAGCATCGCGTCGTAGGCATGATCCTGACTCAGCTGCAGGGCCGTCACGCCGTTGTCGGCATGATCACAACGGATCCCTTCAAGCTCCAGGTACTGGATCACGGTCGCAGCCAGATCCCGATCATCTTCCACCAGCAGAATATCCAGCATTATGTCGCTTTCTCATCAAAGACAACCGACCAGGCCGGTTCGTGTTGGGGCAAGCATCGCGCTCGGGGTAGTGAATATCAAGCCCGGGAGTGTCGACAGCCCGGGGTTAAGGCCAGGTTAAACCCCTGCACGGTACGCGGCAATCGGTCGCATTCATCAAGCTCGCCCACACGGTGCTGAAGGCTGCTAGAATCGAGCAATGAAAATCGCCGCCCATCAACGCTTCTCTGTAGCCATGCTGCTCTACGTCTGCACGCTGTTCAGCGCGCTGACGTTCGGCTTCCATCAGAGTCAGATGGTCGGCCAGCATCTGGGCAATACCGACGCATTCTTCTGCGGCAACCCGATTCCCGGCTTTGACCTGGCCGCAGAGCTGTCCGATTCTTCATCCGGCGATTTCCAACCTGGCTGCCCGCTGTGTTCGTCAATGGGCCACGGCACGGCGCTGACCGCGCTAGAGTGGTCCCTGGATTATCTGCCAGCCAATCCGGGCTCACCTCCCCTGCGGACTATGGCAAGCACGCGCTCCCCGCGGCTTACCTGGCCTGCGCTCAATCCGCGTGCCTCTCCCGTTGCTTCATACGCAACGGACCTGCCGGCCTGATCACCGACTGAATCGGCGTCTGGTAACGCCGTTGCTTGCTCATCCATAACCCGTTTCTTTTTCCTCGCCTGCGCCTGCGCGCGGGCGAACAATGACCGTGGATAATAACGATGCAAGTACCCTTCACACCTTCGACTTCCGGCGCGCGTCTGCGCCTTCAGATCACCTGCGCGCTGATGTGCGGCAATGCACTCACTGGCATAGCCCATGCTGGCGAACCCGTCACCGCACTTGAAATGACACGCCCCCTGCAGCTGGCACCCGTCGTGGTGACCGCCGTACAGCAGAGCTCACCGCTTATCATCATTGCCGATCCCAAGGACGCCAGACAGCCAGTGCCGGCCAGTGACGCCGCCGACTATCTGAAAACCATCCCGGGCTTCTCGGCCGTGCGCAGCGGTGGCAGCAACGGTGATCCAGTGCTGCGAGGCATGTTCGGCTCGCGGCTCAACCTGTTGGCCAATGACGGTCAGATGCTTGGTGCCTGTCCCAACCGCATGGATGCGCCCAGCTCCTACATCTCACCTGCCACCTACGACAGTCTCATCGTGATCAAGGGCCCGCAAACCGTGCTGTGGGGCCCTGGCGCCTCCGCCGGCACCGTGCGCTTTGTGCGTGAGGCGGAGCGCTTCGAGGAGGCCGGCACCCGGTTGCATGCAAGCGCACTGGGCGGCTCGTTCGGGCGCTTCGACACCCTGGTTGACGCCGCCGCCGGTGGCCGCCGTGGTTACGTCCGCATAGCCGGCAATAATGCGCGCTCCGACGACTACCGCGACGGCAGCGGCGATACCGTGGCCTCGCGCTGGCATAAGTGGAATGCGGACGTTGCGCTGGGCTGGACGCCCGATAGCGACACCCTGCTCGAACTCAGTGCCGGACAGGGCGACGGCGAAGCCCGCTATGCCGGGCGCGGCATGGACGGCACCCAGTTTGCCCGTGAGAGCCTGGGCCTGCGCTATGTACAAACGGGCTCCGAGCTGTTCGACCAAGTCGAAGCCCGCCTCTACTACAACTATGCCGATCACATCATGGACAATTTCCGCCTGCGCAACCCCGACCCGACCAGCATGATGCCCATGCCGATGGCATCGCAGGTCGACCGCCGCACGGTGGGTGGACGCATCGCGGCAACCCTCAACTGGGACGCGGTAGAGCTGATCAGCGGTGTTGACGTGCTGCGCAGTGAACACCGCAGGCGCGCCTCGCGTTTCAACATGATGACCGGCACCTTCATCGACGCTGATCAGTTTGCCTGGGACAAGGACGCGGTCATGCATAACGCCGGTCTGTTCAGCGAGCTGACCTGGCACCGTAATGACCTTGACCGCGTCATCGCCGGTGCCCGGATTGACCACGCCATGACCGAAGACGAGCGCAGCGCGGCCAGCAGCGCCACGGCCGGAGCCATCCGCCGCGACACATTGCCAAGCGGCTTCCTGCGCTATGAAAAGGATCTGGCTGGGTCTTCCACTACCCTGTACGCGGGCATCGGGCACGTGCAACGTTTCCCCGACTACTGGGAGCTGTTTTCCGCAGGCCGGGGCCCGGCGGATGCAGCCAACGCATTCGCCGGGATCGATCCGGAAAAGACCACACAGGTGGACATGGGCGTGCAATACGAAGGGGCTCGCCTGCGGGCCTGGAGCTCCGTCTATGCCGGCCAGGTGCGCGACTACATCCTGTTCACGTACGGCACCAACATGATGGGCATGCGGACCAGCCAGGCCGACAATATTGATGCGCGGATCATGGGTGGCGAGGCTGGAGTGGCCTACGACTTCAGCTCCCACTGGAAAGGCGATGCCACGCTCGCCTATGCCTGGGGCAAGAACAGCAGTTCCGGCGAGCCCCTGCCGCAAATGCCGCCACTGGAAGCACGCCTGGGCCTCAGCTATCAGCACGGTAACTGGAGCGCAGGGGCGCTGTGGCGGCTGGTGGCTGAACAGAACCGGGTGGATGCCGGCAAGGGCAATGTCGTAGGACAGGATATCGGCAGCAGTGCCGGCTTTGGTGTTTTCTCGCTCAACACCGCTCGCCGCCTGAACGACAACCTGAAGCTCAGTGCCGGGGTCGACAACCTGTTCGACAAGACCTATGCCGAACACCTGAATCTGGCTGGCAATTCGGCCTTCGGCTACCCCGCCGACCCCGTCGCAATCAACGAGCCCGGCCGGACCCTGTGGGCCAAGATCGAGCTGGATTTCTGATGCGCAGGGCAGCGCTGTCTCCGGTGGTTACGAATTGCAGTTGAACGCGACAGCGTTTCCCTGAAATCTAGGCACGCGTAAAAGCACAATAAAATCAGCATTCAAAGGAAATAACATGTTCAGTCACGTCATGCTCGGCGCCAACGACATTCAGGAATCCAAAGCCTTCTACGACGCGATCCTCGGCGTTGTCGGCATCAAACCCGGCGTAATCGACGAAAAGGGTCGCTGCTTCTATTTCACTGACGCCGGTATCTTTGCCCTGAGCAAGCCCATCGATGGCCAGCCAGCCTCCCACGGCAATGGCAGCACCATCGGCTTTGCCATGAAAAACCCTGAACAGGCAGACGCCTGGCACGCCGCCGGCGTTGCCAATGGCGGCACCACCTGCGAGGACCCGCCGGGCGTACGCGAAGGCGGCGGCATGAAAATGTATCTGGCCTACCTGCGCGACCCCTCAGGCAACAAGATCTGCGCACTGCACCGCATGGGCTAAGAGCGCTACAGCCCCCATCCGTACCCGGGGGCCGAACCACTCGGCCCCTACCCTGACCACCCTTTCGCCACCCTTGGCAACACGCGCCCGGTGGTGCATTATCGGAATCGAGCAAGGACGATACTCAGCCCCTCCCCCGCAGGCAAAGGACGCCAGGCATCTTACTTGCAACCCTGTATACAACGGCTACACCCTGCGCAAATACCGGCGCACAGGTGGGGCGGTAGCGTGCCAGAAATCAACAACCTATCCGTCCAACGGGCTCGTTACTCCACGGGAATGTGCACCCACCACATGGGTATAAATCATCGTCGTATTCACATCCGTGTGGCCCAACAGCTCCTGGATGCTCCGGATGTCGGTCCCGGCTTTCAACAAATTTGTCGCGAAGCTGTGGCGAAAGGTATGACAACTCGCCTTCTTGTGAATAGCCAGGCCGGACAAGGCCGCAGCTACTGAACGACGGACCTGCTGCTCACCCACATGATGACGACGAATAACCTGGCTTCGCGGATCCATCGCCCTGTTCGGTGCCGGAAAAACGTACTGCCACTGAGTACTGGTGGCCGCCTTCGGATATTTTTTGGCCAGCGCCCCCGGCAGATATACCGCGCCGAAGCCCTCGAGCAGGTCGCGCTTGTGAAGTGCCAGGGCGAAGTCGATCTGGCTTCGTAAGGGCTCAATCAGAGACTGCGGCAGGAGTGTTCGCCGCCACTTCTCGCCCTTGGACTCACGAACAAAAAGACACTGCTCGGCAAAATCAACATCCTGAACGCGCAAGCGCACCGCTTCCATAACCCTGAGACCAGAGCCATACATCAAACTAGCCACAAGCTGATGAGCGCCATGCATGGCATTGATCACCTGCATCGCTTCCTCGTGTGAAAACACCACAGGCAGGCGCCGTCCCTTGTTGGTCTTGCTGAATTGCAGGTCACCCAGCTCACGGCCAAGGAACTGACGATACAAATAGACCACCGCGTTCAGCGCAGTTTTCTGAGTATTGATAGCCACTTGTCGTTCGTTAGCCAAGTAGCTCAACCAGGCATCAACTTCCTCCGCCCCCATCTGCTCGGGATGCCGCCGCCCGTGGAAGCGAATGAAATCCAGCACCCAGAGGCAGTAGGTCTTCTCGGTCCGGTAAGCGAGGTGCTTCGCACGCATGTGCGCCTTGAAACGATCCATAAAACGTTCAGGCCGTGGCGGCAGCGGAACTGGTATGTCATCCATTGATAAGCCTCCTTGCTGTATATACAACCAGTCTTTGGCAGGCAATAAAGAGACGCAACCTGGAAAAGTGATCGGTGTGACCGATATCTCAGAAAGAAAGCGAGAACGTCAAATTTATACAGATCATTCAGTAGGTTACGGAAACGCCCGTTTCAGATGATATGAGTCGCGGTGATCGATGATCGGACTGTTCAGGGAGGCGCAGAAAGGCCGGAAAGCAGATCCTAAGGCGCTTAGAGCGCTTTTTTGGGGTAGATTCAGAAAAGACAAAACGATCGCTGACATATCGGTCGGTGAGACCACTATATAAATGTTAGGTGCAAATGAGCAGTATGGCAGTTCAAGAGCAGTTCAAAATTAGTAAAACTACGCGCGGCATTGTCGGTGTATTCGGGCTGGTATGTACCTTAATTTTTGTAATGTGGGCATCTACTGCCTCAAACGAATGGTACATAAATTATCTACCCGCTGCTTTATGCTCTATTGTAGTTGGTGCTTGTTTTCTTCCCACGAAGGTTCGTGGTTATTGCGGTGACATCATTTCAATATGTGTAATTATTGCGTCAATTTGGTTTCTGGCCATTTCATTGCCCAAGCCAGAGCCAGGTGAAGATCCTATCAAATTCGCATTTATATATGGTGGTACATCCGTTGCGTACTTGGCTAGTCGCTATAAGCATTTTTTCATTGGCAATGCACCTAACAAGTAAATCTAGCGGGACGTTTTTTACGTCGCTTAATTTTGTGCTTAAATAGCACAAAATAAACACAACTACAAAAAGCGCCCCTAATTTAGGCGTTAGGTTGATCCAGCTTGAGAAATAGAGGTAATTGATGGGTCCACTTCCTTTGATGGCCGGGACTGTTTTCGCCGCTGTAGTTTGGTCTGTGCTTTTGGTTCGGCGCGTTGTACGTAATCGGCAGCACGCCTATCCAAATCAGCTTCGGTATCAAGAGCGAGTGCGCTCGGCGGGCTACACCGGAGCCGCGATCATATTTCTGCCATCGCTTATCGCCAGTACCGGTCTAGGCGGTTTGCTTGGGGCTCTTCTATCGGAGCCAATTGCGCGAATTACAGGCCATGGATTTCTCGGAATGGATTTAGGGTTCGGGGTGGGTACAGCTATCGGAACAGCGGCCCTAACTGCATTGGGCGCTAGCCTAGCCATTCGTTTCTTTGCGAAACCGGAGATAGGAACCTAACAATCGGCTGCACAGCGACCGATTCTCCGCCGCTCCGCGGCTACAAACCGGCGCGTGAGCCGGGCGTTGAACAGAGCCGCTTCGCGGCAGAGTAGAAGCGTCAAATCATTACTGGCAGAAGGACACAAGGATATGTCCGATCGCACTGTGCAGAAGGTGTTTGCTGCTTACCATGACCGGTTGAAGGCAACCAAACAGCCGCTAAAGAACTTGAAGGCCATTGATGCCTTGGTTCACTGTCGCACGGCTTCCATGGGCACCAGTTATTACGCCTGCACTGATCAGCACCCCGGCATTGAGGTTCACCATTCCTGTCGTAATCGTGCTTGCTATTTGTGTGCACAAAAAAAGCGCGTGGAATGGGTAGAGAAGCAAAAGCAGCGACTGTTGGATGTGCCCCACTTTCATGTGATTTTTACGTTGCCGCATGGGTATCTTTCGCTTTGGCGGTATAACGAATCACTCTTCGCCCAGATTATTTTCAGGGCCAGCCAGACGACGCTGCTTACGCTGCTAGCTGATGACCGGCATGGTGGACTCAAGCCGGGTATTTTGATGGCGCTGCATACGTGGGGCCGTCAGCTTAATTTGCATCCACACACCCATTGCCTGGTGACCGCAGGCGGTCTTGACCGTCAGGGCAATTGGAAGGCGTTGAACAGCTTTTTGTTGCCCGGCAGCGTGATACGGACGGTATACCGGGGTAGGCTCCAAGGATTGGTGAAAGAGGCTTTTGAGTCGGGTGACCTCTGTCTGCCACCCGACATGACACGGGACACCTTCTGGGCGGTGTATCGGAGTCTGTACAAGAAGTCCTGGAGTGTCCGCATTGAAGAGCGGTATGAGCATGGCAAAGGCGTGCTCTTGTATCTGGCCCGGTACTGCAAAGGCGGACCAGTCAATCCGCGTCAACTCAAGCGCATTGACGCGGCTGGGATTGAGATGAGTTATCTCGATCACAGAGACAAGAGGGTCAAGTCCCAGCGGTTAAGGCCAGAGGAGTTTATTCGTAGGGTCTTGCTGCACGTGCCACCCCAAGGGCTCCATACCCTAAGGTATTACGGGTTTTATGCGCCGGCCGCGAAGCAGGATTATCGCCGTTGCCGGAACGCCTGCGGCACATTGGCGATGGTTCGACCTGCTGAAGATTGCTCGTCGACGGTTTATTACTGCAGTACCTGCGGAGGCGCATCCCGTCTGACCAGCCGATGCTGGCCTTCGCGCGGAAAAGGAAATTCCATTAATAGAGCATCGGTCCTGCATCATCGTGCAGGCGGCTCCGTCCAACGAGCCGATGAACAGTACCTCGAAAAAAATTCGTGCGATTCATCCTAAGTTCCGAGTGACTTTATTTTTTTGTGTCACGAGGACTGTTATCTAAACGTTAGGTGCTAAGAGAAAATGGCAGAGGGCGGCAAAGTCTTACCAAGCAATTGGGCAAGCATCTACGCTAACCACGGCTTAATCAGTCTGAGCACAGATTCAGGCTACCGAATGTCTGGCCTTGATCCTCAGGGCATTGAGGCTTTCCTACTTGAATCCTGCTCTGATGAAGAGCTTGGTCAGAGGCTCATGGAAGCTCTAGCAAGAAGCCGCGTTCTCTCTCCAGAGGAACTTGGAGAATTTTTCTCCTTAGAGAACATGAATAAGAAATATGAGGCTTGGGTTGCAAAACTTCTCGCGGCATTAAACGGCATGCCTAGACGTAAGGCTTTCTCAAAAATGAAGCTTTGCCATGCAGTCGTAACATCAGGCCAGCTCAAGCTCATCCCCAATCGTAAGGAGAGAGGTGAGGCATGGAGTGGCCGTGGCATTTCTGAAACAGATTGCGTCTCTCTTCCCTTTTCTTCTTCTGGGGCAGAAATCGGCCAAGCATTACGCATGGCCCTTAGTAGGTGCAAATAGCACCTAACAACTCGTTCAAGCGGACGGCTGCGCCGCCGCTTAACTCCAACGTTATGTGTAAAAAAGAGCATGGAAAAATTTCGAGTAAGGCCTGGGTACAAATCAAAAGAGCTTTTAGTGGAGTTCTGGGGGGATCATCGTGGCGCCACATTCCCTGATATACAAGGTATTCTCGCTCAAGGCTTGAATGCTAAGCCTGTGCGGCACCCCTCTCTAGATACAGCCACTATCGCTATAGCTACGGATGAATTCATTTCACTGTGGCGGTATGAAAATGGCGAATATGAACTTGATGATGACATATGGGCCTTATTCATTCTTGCGGCTGAAAATAATTCTCAAGTAATTTCTGACATCGAGCGTGTACTGCTATCAACCGGCGAGTTCAGTAAGGAAGAGGCTGATTTCAGTGAGTACACATAACCAAGCCATTAAATACGCTACCTGCGGTCGCCGGACGCTCGTCCCTCGCGCCGTTTATGGCGCGCGTTAGGCAGTAAAAGCATGGACATCGAAGATTCGAATAAAAATGGCTTCTTAAAAATGGAAGCGCTTGAACGTTTCGAAAAGTCTCTAGGTTGTACTCTGCCAGAGGATTATCGCGACTTTCTGATAGAGCATAACGGTGGAACTCCTGACAAGTATTTGGTGTGCTGGCCCGGGTAATCGAAACCTTCTGAAGTATGGAATGATTCCTTGGGCCTTCATAATGGGCCAACTTATTCATGTTTAGATTATGTTTCTGAGGGCCTAAAAGAGTATCTCCCAAAAGGGGTGATACCTTTCGCTAGTGACCCTGGAGGCAATTACTTTTGCATAGGAGTAGCCGGTGAGTATGCAGGCAAAGTTTACTTTTGGGATCACGAGTGTTCCGAAGATGACGAGAATATTTCTTTGCTATCAGAAACATTTATAGAATTTATCGCAGGACTAGTCAGTGACGAAGATGCCTAACAATCGCAGGCACAGCGACGGCTTTTTCGTTGCGGCTTCGCCTTCACTACAAAGCCGCGCGTGCTGCGGGCGTTAGGGAGGCGAGATGATTTACCGGGGGTGCCCATACTGCCAAGGTAGGATATATCCGCTGAAAAGCTGGGCTAGGATTGATAAATTTATTGAATGCAAGAGCTGCCGGAAACTAAGCGCTGTAGACCGGAATAACCAATATTTAGCAGGGATAGGCGGGCTTGCTGGTGTAGCTCTTATGAGCGGTGCAGAATATCTGGCGGTATCTCCTGGGCTGCTATTCCTCGTCATTGCTCCGATACTCATCTTGCTCGATCTTGCAAGTTTTAAGGTTAGACGCGTTGGTACGATTGAAGGTTTATCCATCACTGGTAAAAAGTAACGTTCCCAATGTTGGCCACGGCAGCCCTAACCAGTGACTGTGGTGTCAATGACCCAAATTAGGCTGTTTTTTCACGCCACGGCTCCTGATTTTTTACCATGGTGTTGAGCATCACAACCATCTTGCGCATGCACGCAATCAGAGCCACTTTTGGGGGCTTGCCCTGGGCCTTCAAGCGCTCGTAAAACTGTTTGAATACCGGGTTGCATTGGATCGCCGACAGCATGGCCATGAACATCACTGTCCGGACTCTGTGACGGCCACTACGTATCCGACGTTTACCCGTTAGCTTGCCACTGTCACGGTTAATGGGTGCGACACCAACCAATGCCGCGATCTCTTTACGGTTGAGCTCGCCCAATTCGGGAAGCTCGCTCAGTAATGTGAAGGCAAGCACCTTACCGACACCCGGAACGCTGGTCAGGATGTCCGTTTTAGTTTGCCAATGATCTACTTTGGCAACCTCCTGCTCGATTTGCCGGGTGATGCTTTTGATCTGGGTTTGAAGTGTTTTGAGCAGACTCTTGATTGAACTATGAAGTGATTTTGGCATGATCTGAAGGCGGTTCTTCTCCATGGTGGACATCTCCATAAGTTGACTGCGCCTAGCCAATAAATCTCTGATTTTATGAGAAGTTTTATCGGGTATGGATCTGAATTCGGGCTCCAGCTTAGCGGCATACTGGGCAATCACCTGGGCATCAATACGGTCGGTTTTTGCCAACACGCCGATGGCTTGGGCGTAGCGCCTTACGCTGACGGGGTTGACCACAATGATGGGCAAACCTGCCTTGCTGCAGGCCTGGACCAAGGCATGCTCATAGCGGCCTGTAGCTTCTACCACGATCCGTTCAATGGGGAAGCCTTTGAGGATTTTTACCAGTTCACGGATATGGGTCCGGCTGTTGGGAATGGTGAAAAACTGGCCGGATGGATGAAGGGCGATATCGAGGTTTGCTTTGCCGACGTCGACACCGATGTTGATCAGGGTTTGGTTTTCTGAATTGTTCATAATAAGCTGACTCTGCCTTGCTATACGGGCTCGAGGCCCCGATGACTGTCCGAGTTATCGCTTAAGAGTCATGCAGCGCTACACACTGGTTACCGGTCTCTCGAAAGAGGAGCCGTCGCTATTTCGAGCTGCTGCATGAAGACCCCCGATGGCCGTCGGGGGTGGGCCTCAATTTACCCAAACACAGCAGAAATTATCCATACAAGGCGCTCTTGTCGGACAATTTCTCCACCGCTTCGCGGCTACAAATTGCCGCAAAGCTCTACGTTATATGCAAAATGAGATCGAGCATGGACGAAAGACTTTGTAATACTCTTCAGTCGATACTGGAGCTAGAGTTGGCCGCAGGGAATTCAATAGAGAGTATTGACGCTGCTGCAGGCACAGCTTGTCCATTTGCAATTAATCTCAAACATAGAATTAACCACCAATCTGTAAGTGAGATTTTATTAGCAAATACGGTAGAGAAATGGCAAAACACAGATCGGCATTATCCGTTGCAAAGCGGATACAAGTGTACTAAGTACAAGCATTCAATAGCGGGGCCTTCGTAATGGCTGGCGAGAAAGCATATAACAATTTGCTGTTGTCGCCGCTGCGCGGCTGGGACAGCCTACTCGCCGCTTCGCTCTGTTACGGCTGCCCCAAAGCAAGGCGTTATGCAATCAGTCGAGGTGAAGTGTGAAAGCTAGACTTATCGCAGGCCTGATATTCGCGCTTGCTCTCCCAGGCGTTTCCCAGGCGTCTGACGGGCTCGGGTACAAAGGTAAAAACAACGATGGACTAAGTCCGGAAGCACTCCTGGAACAACTAAAAGCCGATGGAGAGACCCAAGTCAGAGAAGAAAGAAGCTGGATTGTTGCAACCTCAGAAAGGCTTCAAACCATCTGGAGCTTCCCGCCGAAAAATCATCCTGCTTACCCTTCGTATGTGAAGAGAGAGGTCGTTGAAAAAGACGGCGCTATCTATATGGAAACTAGTGTCAGATGCGGCGCACCGAAACCGGAATGCGACAAGCTAGTTCAAGACTTCATTCAGCTAAATGCCCGAGTCCAAGATGATGTCAACGCCGAGTAATTTGCATAACAATCGCAGGCACAGCGACGGCATTTCCGTTGCGGCTTCGCCTCCACTACAAAGCCGCGCGTGCTGCCGGCGTTAGGCATCGAAATGGAAAACTACGAAGCTAAGCTGCTATCTCTAGGTCAAGGTGAGATGCCGCTACCCAGAGGCACCATACTTTTTTCTGAGCTGGCTACCTTGGCTTCTGCCAATACCGCTCTCGCATATGAGCGTGAACTACGGAGATTAGCCTCACGTCTACAATATAAAACATCTTCGTGGCCTGAATTTGGTGGCTATGTCGAGGATTGGTACAGAGTTGAGGTTAGTGATTTCAAGAAACAGCTGCTGTACTGTGAACGCGGTAGCTGCCAGGTTAGAGAAGATTGTGAAAATATTATTGATTTGAGTTATCACGTTTTAAAGGTGGTTGCCCCCAGCTTAACCTCTTCGGCTGCGAAAGTAGCCGAGGAACTCGACCGAATAAAAGATCAGAGATTGCTTGTTTGGTTGCAAATGAGCTCGGAAATATACCAAATGTATCAAGTCAACAGTTACTTTGGGCTACGTGCCTTAAACGCTAATGTTTTTTGGATGTGCGAGGAGCTAGTGCGGATGGGACTGTTCGAAAATGCTTCTGATGCCTTTAAAAATGAAATTCATATTATCCAAGGATTACAACTGAGCGGTATGCCTAAAGGCATGGCGTCAAAGCTATATTTGGAGCTTAAGAGTGCCTAACAAGTGACTGTGGTGTCAACGCTCATAACTAGGCCGTTTTTTCACGCCACGGCTCATGGTTTTTCACCATGGCGTTGAGCATCACAACCATCTTGCGCATGCAGGCAATCAAGGCAACTTTTGGGAGCTTTCCCTGGGCTTTCAGACGCTCGTAGAACTTCTTGAATACCGGGTTGCATTGGATTGCTGACATCATGGCCATGAACATCACTGTCCGGACTCTGTGACGACCTCCACGTATCCGTCGCTTCCCTGTCAGCTTGCCGCTGTCACGGTTGATGGGAGCAACACCGACCAATGCCGCGATCTCTTTTCGATTGAGTTCTCCCAGCTCAGGAAGCTCACTCAGTAACGTAAACGCCATGACTTTACCGACACCCGGAACGCTGGTCAGGATATCTGTTTTAGCTTGCCAATGATCGACCTTGGCGACCTCCTGCTCGATCTGGCGGGTGATGCTCTTGATCTGGGTCTGGAGCGTTTTGAGTAGGCTCTTGATTGAGCTGTGAAGTGATTTGGGCAGGATCTGCAGGCGGTTTTTCTCCATGGTGGACATCTCCATGAGTTGACTGCGCCTAGCCAATAAATCTCTGATTTTCTGAGAGGTTTTGTCTGGAATAGGTTTGAATTCAGGCTTCAGCGTGGCGGCATATTTGGCAATGACCTGAGCATCAATGCGGTCGGTTTTTGCCAACACGCCGATGGCCTGAGCATAACGTCTTACGCTGATAGGATTGACTACAATGATGGGCAAACCGGCCTGACTGCAGGCTTGGACCAGGGCGTGCTCATGGCGGCCTGTAGCTTCAACCACGATCCGCTCAATGGGGAAGCCCTTGAGGATTTTTACCAGCTCGCGGATATGGACCTGGCTGTTCGGAATGGTAAAAAACTGGCCGGATGGATGTAGGGCGATATCGAGGTTTGCTTTGCCGACGTCGACACCGATGTTGATCAGGGTTTGGTTTTCTGAATTGTTCATAATAAGCTGACTCTGCCTTGCTATACGGGCTCGAGGCCCCGATGACTGTTCGAGTTATCGCTTCAGAGTCATGCAGCGCTACCCACTTGTTATCGGTCTCTCGAAAGAGGAGCCGTCGCAACATCGAGCTGCTGCATGAAGGCCCCCGATGGCCGTCGGGGGTGGGCCTCAATTTACCCAAACACAGCAGAAATTATCCATACAAGCGGCAGCACGGTGACCGCTTCTCCGCCGCTCCGCGGCTACAAACCGGCACGTGTGCCGGGCGTTAGGTTGATCCAGCTTGAGAAATAGAGGTAATTGATGGGTCCACTTCCTTTGATGGCCGGGACTGTTTTCGCCGCTGTAGTTTGGTCTGTGCTTTTGGTTCGGCGCGTTGTACGTAATCGGCAGCACGCCTATCCAGATCAGCTTCTGCATCAAGAGCGAGTGCGCTCGGCGGGCTACACTGGAGCCGCGATCATATTTCTGCCATCGCTTATCGCCAGTACCGGTCTAGGCGGTTTGCTTGGGGCTCTTCTATTGGAGCCAATTGCGCGAATCACAGGCCATGGATTTCTCGGAATGGATTTAGGGTTCGGGGTGGGTACAGCTATCGGAACAGCAGCCCTAACTGCATTGGGCGCTAGCCTAGCTATTCGTTTCTTTGCGAAACCGGAGATAGGAACCTAACAATCGGCTGCACAGCGACCGATTCTCCGCCGCTCCGCGGCTACAAAGCGGCGCGTGAGCCGGGCGTTGAACAAAGCCGCTTCGCGGCAGAGTAGAAGCGTCACGTCATTACTAGCACAAGGACACACGGATATGTCCGATCGCGCAGTGCAGAAGGTGTTTGCTGCTTACCATGACCGGTTGAAGGCAACCAAACAGCCGCTAAAGAACCTGAAGGCCATTGATGCGTTGGTCAACTGCCGCACGGCGTCCATGGGCACCAGTTATTACGCGTGTGCCGATCAGCATCCCGGCATTGAGGTTCACCATTCATGCCGTAATCGTGCTTGCTATTTGTGTGCACAACAAAAACGCATGGAATGGGTAGAGAAGCAAAAGCAGCGACTGTTAGATGTGCCCCACTTTCATCTGATTTTCACGTTGCCGCATGAGTATCTGTCGCTTTGGCGGTATAACGAATCACTCTTCGCCCAGATTATTTTCAGGGCCAGCCAGACAACGCTGCTTACGCTGCTAGCTGATGACCGGCATGGTGGACTCAAGCCTGGTGTTTTGATGGCGCTTCATACGTGGGGCCGCCAGCTCAATTTGCATCCGCACACCCATTGCCTGGTGACCGCAGGCGGTCTTGACCGTCAGGGTAACTGGAAAGCGTTGAACACCTTTTTGTTGCCCGGCATCGTGATACGGGAGGTGTACCGGGGCAGGCTTCAAAGATTAGTAAAAGAGGCTTTTGAGTCGGGTGACCTTTGTTTGCCTCCCAACATGACGCGGGAGACCTTCTGGGTGGTGTATCGGAGTCTGTACAAGAAGTCCTGGAGTGTCCGCATTGAAGAGCGGTATGAGCATGGCAAAGGCGTGCTCTTGTATCTGGCCCGGTATTGCAAAGGCGGCCCAGTCAACCCGCGTCAGCTCAAGCGAGTTGACGCGGGTGGAATCGAGATGAGCTACCTTGATCACAGAGACAAGAGGGTCAAGTCCCAGCGGTTAAGGCCAGAAGAGTTTATTCGACGAGTCTTGCTGCACGTGCCACCCCAAGGGCTCCATACCCTCAGGTATTACGGACTTTATGCGCCGGCCGCGAAGCAGGATTATCGCCATTGCCGGAACGCCTGCGGCACATTGGCGAGGGTTCGTCCTGCTGTAGGTTGTTCGTCGACGATCTATTACTGCAGGACCTGCGGAGGCTCCTCCCGCCTGACCAGCCGATGCTGGCCTTCGCGCGAAAAAGGAAATTCCATTAATAGAGCATCGGTCCTGCATCATCGTGCAGGCGGCTCTGTCCAACGAGCCGATGAACAGTACCTCGATAAAAGTTCGTACGATTCATCCTAAGTTCCGAGTGACTTTATTTTATTGTGTCACGAGGACTGTTATCTAAACGTTAGTTTTTTATGGAGGCACATCGCATGTCAGACGAAAGCGGGTTTGAGGCCGATCCTCTTGGCTATAGTGCTTTGGCTTGGCATAAGTGGGGCATGCTCGCTACGATCAACGGCTTCCCGATTGACATTAGCAAGGAGCCAACGACCGAGGATCTCAAGAACCCTGTTCTGTGGCTCAGTCATGCCAACGCATTGTCAGAAGCTGCGGTGTGCCTGATCAAGAACGTTCCGGCTTTTTCCAGCTTCCCCGCTGATATCCGAACGATCTGTCATAGCCAGTACCATGCAGTTGCGTTGATGCTGGTGGGCTACAGCTTAGAGGTGTGCCTCAAGTCCATGCTGTTGATTAACCTCGGAGTCGAGGAGTTCGCGAGGCAAGAGAAGAAACATTTCCATCATCGGCTCCGCGAGTTAGCAACCTTCGTCCCGGGCCTGAGCAATAAAGATCTGGCAATTCTGGATGGCTTAACGCATTTCGTTGTATGGGCTGGCCGGTATCCTGACCCTGGAACGAAGCGAGCAAGTGATGTGGCTGATGTGTTTGAAATCGCCGAAAAGCACGAGATCAACGCGAAGGAACTGTTCCACCTTGCCACCAGGATCATGAAGCATGTTCGAGAAATTGTTGCGCAAACAGCTAAATAAATGTTGGGGAACATCTCATGGCTGATATTTCTTCCATTACCCTAAGTATCCCCGCCCCCGTTCTGCTCAAGCCGACCGATGCTCAAGGATATTTGGCATCAGCGAAAGGGATGTTTGAAGGAATAAAGCCTCTGGCGGCGGTATCTCCTTTACCTGTCTATGCCATTACTCTTCTTTGTGGGCACGCGTGTGAAGCGTCGCTGAAAGCACTGCTATCAAAATCTGGCATGAAAGCTACCGAGCTTAGTAGAAAGCCATTCGGGCACGACATGCTTAAGCTTTGGGAGGCTGCAGAGCAGGATGGGTATTCGCTGACGCCTTCGCCGCCGAGATGGTTAGTCTCACTTGATCAGGTTTATGGGCGCCCATTCTATTTACGGTACCCTCTGGGTTTTCATGGGATCGGCTTTCCAAACCAAACCGAGATGATAGAGGGCACCGAATATCTACTGAGGCTTGCTTTATCCGCTGTCGAGCAGGCTTCCTAACAATCGGCTGCACAGCGACTGATTTTCCGCCGCTCCGCGGCTCCAAACCCGCGCGTGAGCCGGGCGTTATATGAGAAGGCAAGCTCTGCATGTTGTTTAAGTACCTCCCAATAGAAAGAGTTGATATTTTGGAAAATCTTAAGATTAGATTTTCCCCACTTATGTCATTAAATGATCCATTTGAGTGTCAGCCACTGGTTGATATGAAAAATGAGAGCAGTCAGTTCTTAGAACAAATGCTCAGTGATCTTGATGAGCTTTGGGAGAACACAGATAACGAAGAGAAAACTGAAGAAAATAGAAAGACTCTTGAGGAAACAAGAGCCGGGCTAATAGCTGACGTTAAAGAGAAGACCAATTCTTTCGTTGTTGGCCAAGAGCTAATAGCTCGTTTGAGTGACAATCTAGGACTTCTTTCACTATCAAGAACGGAAGACAACTTATTAATGTGGTCTCATTATGCCGGCGAAGGTAAAGGCATAGTGGGGTTCTACCCCGTTACTGCGGACACTTTTGAAAAGAGGCACAATGTGCCAAAGGAGTGTTCATGTCCAAACGCAGAAGATACAGCCCCGAATTCAAGCGCGAAGCCATCGCGCTATCTCGCCAGC